>Ga0160490_100008_pt1 | contig 541976 bp, 495 predicted proteins | sample DIDnMG_7_FD_108210 | JGI IMG/M metagenome (GOLD analysis project Ga0160490, IMG submission 108210) | Enriched soil microbial communities from UW Madison campus, WI, USA - DID2934_E24_Lignin MG | ecosystem: Environmental > Terrestrial > Soil > Unclassified | place: USA: Madison, Wisconsin... | reverse complement strand
TTTTCAGCCTTTCTGCTTTTTCCGAAACCGAAGCTTCGAAGGCCGCAGTAAACCGCCGGGAAAACCGAGAGGCTATCCCTCAACTCAATCCAGCGATTCGATTGAAGCGCGGAACCTAACCGATCCAACCAACCGAAGCAAGAAGCTTTTTCAAACTCCCGCCCCGACCAAAACCCCGAAAACTCAGTCTCCGAAGCCCCGTTGGGCCAGCCCGTCTCCGAGCGAGGCGGCGATATACGTCCGCCCCTTTCGGGTGGCAAGGGCCTTTTCACAAAAAGTCCAAAATTCTCAACGAACTCGAGTCGCCGGCGTCACAGACGCGGCGCCTCGCGCATATACCGCGGTCTTGGTTGCGAGATCGGAACGGGCGAAACGGCGAAATTTTCGCCCCTTAATGCGACCTGAGCGCGGAATTTGATCGCCGGAAGGCCCTACGCCAGACACTTGAGGGTGCTTTCTTCCACATTTCTTGTGCAGGCGGTTGCGCCGCAACATTGATCGAGGCATAAGAGCGCCAGTTCGAAAGGTCTCTTCCTTGTCCCACCGCGCCGCCATCGCTGCGATCCTGAGCCCCGCGCAAGCGGCGGCCGATCTGCGCGTGCTGTCGCTGGGCGTACTCCTTCTCTCGGTAATTCTCATTCCGCTTAGCCAAGCGGTGTGGATGCCTGCGACCTGACCTGAACCTAGCCAGTTTCGCCCATTCACCCCGCTCCGGCTCCGGACGCGGGGTTTTTCTTGTGCCCAGCCCAACACCGACAGGCAAGAAGTTCCAAAATCACAATGACGACGCCTTCTGACAGCACGAAACAACCCAACAGCCGCTCTGCAGCTGTGACTCAGGGCCCGAACCGGGCTGCGGCGCGGTCCTATCTGCGCGCGGCGGGCATGCAGGACGCCGATTTCGACAAGCCGATGATCGGCATCGTCAACACCTGGTCGACCGTCACTCCGTGCAACATGCACCTGGACCGTCTGGCAAAAGACGTGCGCGCCGGGATCATCGCGGCGGGCGGCTGGCCGGTCGATTTCAACACCATCGTCGTCACCGACGGCATCTCCATGGGCACGGCGGGGATGAAGGCCTCGCTGATCAGCCGCGAAGTCGTCGCCGATTCCATCGAACTGGCCATCGAGGGGCATCAGCTGGACGGCGTCGTCTGCATCGTCGGCTGTGACAAGACGATTCCCGCCGCGGCCATGGCTCTGGCCCGCATGGATATCCCCGGCCTGGTCTATTACGGCGGCACCATCCTGCCCGGCGTCATCGGCACGAAGGAAGTCTCGGTTCAGGAAGTCTTCGAGGCCATCGGCGCCCACGCCGCCGGTTCTCTGGACGATGCGGGCCTGAAGGCGGTCGAGAGCGCGGTCTGTCCCGGCGCCGGAGCCTGCGGCGGCCAGTTCACCGCCAACACCATGGCCATGGCCCTGTCGATGATGGGCATCAGCCCCATGGGCGCCAATGACGTGCCCGCCGTCGATCCATCCAAGGGCGCGGAAGGCGAGCGCTGCGGCCGCCTGATCGTCGAGCGCGTCTTCGCCGGGGACACCGCCCGCAAATACATCACCAAGGCCAGCCTGAAGAACGCAGCCGTCGCCGTCTCGGCTTCGGGCGGATCGACCAACGCCGTCATGCACCTGACCGCCATCGCGGCAGAGGCGGGCGTCGATTTCGGTATCGAGGACTGTCACCAGGCCTGCGTCGAGGCGCCGGTCATCTGCGACCTGAAGCCGGGCGGGCGTTTCCTGGCCTCGCACCTGTATGCGGCCGGCGGCACGCGTCTGGTCGCCCAGCGTCTGGCCGAGGCGGGCAAGATCGCCAACGTCCCCACCGTCTCGGGCCGCAGCCTGTTCGCCGAAGCGGGCGACGCCGAGGAGCAACCCGGCCAGCAGGTCGTCACCAGCATGGACGCCCCGGTCATGGCGCGCGGCTCCTACGCCGTCATCTATGGCGATGTCGCGCCTGAAGGCGCCGTCATCAAGCTGACCGGCCACAAGGTCGATCGTTTCGAAGGCCCCGCCGCCGTCTTCGACTGCGAGGAAGACGCCTTCCACGCGGTGCAGGACGGCTCGGTCGGCGAAGGCGACGTCATCATCATCCGCTACGAAGGCCCCAAGGGCGGGCCAGGCATGCGCGAGATGCTGCAGGTCACCGCCGCCCTGAAGGGCCGCAAGGTCGAGAACGTCGCCCTGCTGACCGACGGCCGCTTCTCGGGAGCCTCCTATGGCTTCGTCGCGGGCCACGTCTCGCCGGAAGCGGCGGCGGGCGGCCCCCTTGCTCTCATTCGCGATGGCGATCCGATCGTCATCGACGTCACCAACCGAAGGATCGATGTGCTCGTCGATCTGGAGGCGCGCCGGGCGGACTTCGCCCCCAACCGGATCCGCCCGGCGCAAGGCGTCTTCGCGAAATACCGCGCCGCCGTCGCCTCCGCCTCGCAAGGGGCCGTGACCATTCCCAATCCGCCGCCGGCCCAGATCCCCGCGGATCTGGCCGCCCGCTCCACCGAAACCGCTGCTTCCTAAGGATCTCCTCCCATGGCCATCACCATCTACACCAATGAAGACATCAAGCCGGGCGCCATCGCCGGGCAACGCATCGCCGTCATCGGCTATGGCTCGCAAGGCCGCGCCCACGCCCAGAACCTGAAGGATTCGGGCCACGACGTGATCGTCGGCGTCCGTCACGGCGGCACGGGCTGGAAGCACGCGACCGAGGACGGTCTGGCCACGGCCGAGCCCGCCGAGGCGGTCAAGGACGCCGACATCATCGCCATCCTGACGCCCGACATGATCCAGAACGAGATCTATCGCGACGTCATCGAGCCGAACGCCAAGCCGGGCTCGGCCCTGCTGTTCGCCCACGGCTTCTCGATCATCTACGACCGCATCACCCCGCGCGACGACATGGATGTCATTCTGGTTGCGCCCAAGGGACCGGGCGATCTGGTCCGCCGCGAGTTCGCCCGCGGTCGCGGCGTCCCCTCCCTGTTCGCCATCGAGAAGGACGCGACCGGCAAGGCGCGCGACCGCGCCATGGGCTACGCCAAGGGCATCGGCGGTGCGACCGGCGGCCTGCTTGAGACCTCCTTCCGCGAAGAAACCGAAACCGATCTGTTCGGCGAACAGGCCGTCCTGTGCGGCGGCGCCAAGGAGTTGGTCATCCAGGGCTTCAACACCCTGGTCGAGGCCGGCTACCAGCCCGAGATCGCCTATTTCGAGTGCCTGCACGAGCTGAAGCTGATCGTGGACCTGTTCTACGAAGGCGGCATCTCCAAGATGCACCACTTCATCTCGGAAACGGCCAAGTGGGGCGCCGTCGCCAGCGGCCCGCGCGTCATCACCGACGAAACCCGCGCCCGCATGAAGACCGTGCTGGACGAGATCCAGAGCGGCCAGTTCGCGCGCGAATGGATCGCCGAGAACGAGGCGGGCAAGCCGAAATACGAGGCCCTGCTGACCGAGGACCGCGCCAGCCAGATCGAACAGGTCGGCGCCCGTCTGCGCGACCGAATGGCCTGGCTGCAGACGGCCAAACAGGCCGCCGCCTGAACCTCTATATATATAAAGAGAGACTGATCCGATGAGCGCCGCCGCGCCCGCCCTGAAAACACCCCCCGCCCCGGCCGTCATGACCGGCGCGCGCCTGCTTGTCTCCAGCCTGGAGCGAATGGGCGTAGAGGTCGTGTTCGGCTACCCCGGCGGCGCCATCATGCCGATCTACGACGCCCTGACCGGCTCGTCGCTGAAGCACATCCTGGTGCGCCACGAACAGGCCGCCGCCTTCGCCGCCGACGCCTATGCGCGCCTGAGCGGCAGGGTCGGGGTCTGCATGGCGACCTCCGGCCCCGGCGCCACCAATCTGATCACCGGCATCGCCAACGCCATGATGGATTCGGCGCCGATGGTCTGCATCACCGGCAATGTCCCCCAAGGAGTCATGGGCACCGACGCCTTCCAGGAGATCGACATCCTGGGCGTCACCCTGCCGATCGTGAAACACTCCATCCTGGTCCGTGACGCCGCCGAGATTCCGGCCGCCATCGAACAGGCCTTCCACATCGCCGCCTCGGGCCGCCCCGGCCCGGTGCTGGTCGACCTGCCCAAGGACGTGCAGTTCGCCGAAACGGCCGCTCCCTTCGGCTTCAACATTCCCAATGAAACGATTGAGGCCGATCCCGACGCCATCGCCGAGGCCGAGCGCTTCATCCGCGCCGCTGAACGCCCGCTGATCTACATCGGAGGCGGGGTGAAGATCGGCCGTGCGACCGAGGCCCTGCGCTTCTTCGCCGAGACCACCGGCATTCCTGCCGTCGCCACGCTGAACGCCCTGGGCACCGTGCCGACCGACGCCCCCGGCTTCCTGGGGATGCTGGGAATGCATGGCGCCCGCGCGGCCAATGAAGCGGTTCAGGCGTCCGACCTGCTGATCGTCATGGGCGCCCGCTTCGACGACCGCGCCACCGGCAAGCTGGCCGAGTTCGCCCCTCACGCCCGCGTCGTCCACTTCGATGTCGACGCCTCGGAGATCGGCAAGCTGCGCGAGACCCACGTCGCCGTCGGCGGCGAGATCCGCCCGTCGATCGAGGCCCTGACCGAACGCCTGGCGGCGGCTCCGCTGACGATCGACCCCTGGGTCATCCGCTGCGCCTCGGCGGCCGAGCGCCACGCCGCCCGCTATGACGCGCCAGGCGAAGGCGTCTATGCGCCCGCCCTGCTGAAGCAGCTGTCCGAAATGGCGGGCGACCGCTTCGTCGCCGCCTGCGACGTCGGCCAGCATCAGATGTGGGCCGCCCAGCACTGCCGCTTCGCCCGGCCCGAAGCCCACATCACCTCGGGCGGTCTGGGCGCGATGGGCTTCGGCCTGCCCGCCGGTCTGGGCGCCCAGATGGCCGACCCGGACGCCATCGTCGTCACCATCGCCGGCGACGGCGGCTTCATGATGAACGTTCAGGAGCTGGCCACCCTGCGCCGCTACGGCGTGCCGCTGAAGATCGTCCTGCTGGACAACTCATCGCTGGGTCTGGTGCGCCAGTGGCAGGAGCTGTTCTTCGCCGAGAACTATTCCGAGATCGACCTGTCCGACAATCCGGACTTCGTGAAGGTGGCCGAGGCCTTCGGCGTCGAGGCCTTCCGCATCGACCGCCGCGATCAGGTCGAGGCCGGTCTGGCCCGGCTGCTGGCCGCCAAGGGCGCCTGTCTGGCCCACGTCGTCATCGACCCCAAGGAAAACGTCTGGCCGCTGGTCCCGCCGGGCAAGAGCAACGCTGAAATGATGGAAGGCGCATGATCATGAGCGACACCATTCACATCCACATCGACCGGGCCGACGGCTCGCTTCAGCGTCTTATCGGCCTTGTGGAGCGCCGCGGCTTCCACATCGACGGCATCAACATGGCTGATGAAGGCGCGATGCGCCGCATCGCCCTGACCGTTCGCGGGCGCGACGCCGCCCGCTCCATCGACACCCTGGGCCGCCAGATCGACCGCCTGATCGGCGTCGCGCGCATCCAGGCTCAAACCTTCCAGTCCGAGGCTGCATGATGTCCCGAGTACAAAGCGTATCCAGAACCGCCCAGATTGCGGCGTCCGACCCGAACCGGGTCATCATCTTCGACACCACCCTGCGCGATGGCGAGCAGGCGCCGGGCTTCTCCATGTCGACCGACGCCAAGCTGGCGATGGCGACGGTGCTGCGCGATCTGGGCGTCGATGTGATCGAGGCCGGTTTCGCCGCCGCCTCGCCCGGCGACGAGGATGCGATCCGCCGCGTGGCGGGCGAGATCGAGGGACCGGTCTTCTGCTCTCTGTCGCGCGCCAATGAAAAAGACATCGACGCCTCGCACCGCGCCCTGTCGACAGCCCCGGCCTCGCACCGGCGCTGCCACATCTTCCTGGCCACCAGCCCCCTGCACCGCTCGGCCAAGCTGAGGATGAGCACCAATCAGGTGCTGGAGGCCATCTCGCGCACGGTGGAACACGCCTCGTCCATGTTCGCCGATGTCGAGTTCTCGGCCGAGGACGCCTTCCGCACCGAGCCGGAGTTCCTGGTCGAGGCCCTGATCGCCGCCGCCGATGCAGGCGCCCGGACGCTGAATGTGCCGGACACCGTCGGCTACGCCATGCCCGAGGAAGTGACCAAGCGCTTCGCCTATCTGAACGAACAGATCCGCCCCCGTCATCCCGACGTGATCTTCTCGACCCACTGCCACAACGACCTGGGCCTGGCCGTCGCCAACTCCCTGGCTGCGGTCGAGGGCGGCGCCCGTCAGATCGAAGGAACCATCAACGGCATCGGCGAGCGCGCCGGCAACGCCTCGATCGAAGAGGCCATCATGGCCCTGCGCACCCGCGCCGACCGCTTCGGCGTATCGACGGGGGCCGATGCGCGCCAGCTGGTCCGCGCTTCGCGCACCCTGTGCGAAGTGACCGAGAGCGTCATCGCCCGCAACAAGGCCATCGTCGGCATGAACGCCTTCGCTCATGAATCCGGCATCCATCAGCACGGCATGATGGCCGACAGCCGCACCTATGAAATCATCCGCCCGCAGGACGTGGGCTTCGACGGCACCAGCTTCGTGCTGGGCAAGCACTCGGGCCGCCACGCCGTGGCCAAGCGCGCCGAGGTGCTGGGCCACACGCTGGAGGGCGAGACCCTGGCCGCCGTCTTCGCCGGCTTCAAGCGCCGCGCCGACGAGATCGGCGAGATCAACGACACCGAACTGACGGCCATCATCAACGCCGCCGCCCAAACCGAGACCCGACAGGAACGCGCCTATGCCGCCGCTGGCTAAGAACATCTGGATCAACGGCGAACTGACGGCGTGGGAAAAGGCCACGGTTCACGTCATGAGCCACGCCCTGCACTACGGCACCTCGGTGTTCGAGGGCATCCGCGTCTATGACACGCCCAACGGCCCGTGCGGCTTCCGCCTGACCGACCACATCCGCCGCCTGTTCGACAGCGCGCGCATCTACCACTTCCCCATGCCTTATAATGAGGACGAGCTGGTTCAGGCCTGCAAGGATGTGGTGCGGGCCGAGGGCCTGCGCTCGGCTTACTTACGCCCGCTGGCGTTTCTGGGCGAGTGCGGCATGGGCGTCAGCCCTTCGGCCGAGGCGATCCGCAGCGATGTGATGATCTCGGCCTTCGCCTGGGGCGCCTATCTGGGCGAAGAGGCGCTGGAGAAGGGCGTCGACGCCTGCATCTCCAGCTGGAACCGCGTGGCGCCGAACACCGTCCCGGCGGGCGCCAAGGCCGGCGGCAACTATCTGTCCTCCTATCTGATCGGACGCGAGGCCCGCGTGCGCGGCTTCGGCGAAGGCATCGCCCTGGGCGCCGATGGCCTGCTGTCCGAAGGCGCAGGTGAGAACCTGTTCATCGTCAAGGACGGGGTGCTGATGACCCCGCCCGCCGCCGCCTCCATCCTGCAGGGCATCACCCGAGACAGCGTGATGAAGCTGGCGCGCGGCCTGGGCTATGAGGCGCGCGAACAGGTGCTGCCGCGCGAAGCCCTCTATGTCGCCGACGAGGTCTTCATGACCGGCACGGCGGCCGAGATCACCCCCGTCCGCTCCATCGACGGCATCATGACCCGCGCAGGCGGCCCCGGCCCGGTGACCAAGGCGGTCAACAAGGCCTTCCGCGGCCTGTTCGACGGCACGACGCCCGACCGCTTCGGATGGCTGGAGCCCATCGGCGAGGCAGAGAACGCAGCCCCGGCGAAGGAGCGCGTCCATGAGCCAGCCTAAGACCCTGTATCAAAAGGTCTGGGACCGGCACGTCGTCGTGCCGGAAACCGCCGAGACTCCGGGCGTCATGTATGTGGACCTGCATCTGGTCCACGAAGTCACCTCGCCTCAGGCCTTTTCCGAAATCGAGGCGCGCGGGCTGAAGGTCCGCCGCCCCGACCGCACCTTCGCCACCCTGGACCACTCCACCCCCACCCTGCCCGCCGGGCCGGATGGCCAGCGCCCCTATGTCACCGAACAGGCGCGCCGTCAGGTCGAGACGCTGGAGGCCAACTGCGTCCGTCATAACGTCGAACTGGCGGGCTGGGGCTCGGACCAGCGGGGCGTCGTCCACGTCATGGGGCCGGAGCTGGGCCTGACCCAACCGGGCATGACCGTCGTCTGCGGCGACAGCCACACGGCCACCCACGGCGCCTTCGGTGCGCTGGCCTTCGGCATCGGCACCTCTGAAGTCGGCCATGTGCTGGCGACCCAGTGCCTGCTGCAGCGCCGCGCGAAATCCATGCGCGTCACCGTCAACGGAGCCTTGCGCCCCGGCGTCTCCGGCAAGGACGTGGCCCTGGCCGTCATCGCCGCCATCGGCTTCGGCGGCGGCACCGGCTACGTCATCGAATACGCTGGCGAGGCCGTGCGTTCGCTGGACATGGAAGGGCGCATGACCCTGTGCAACATGTCCATCGAGGCAGGAGCGCGCGCAGGCATGATCGCGCCGGACCAGACCACCATCGACTGGCTGCGCGGCCGTCGCCATGTCCCCGCCGACTATGAAGCCGCCGTCGCCGACTGGCTGAGCCTGGCCACCGACCCCGGCGCGGTCTTCGACAAGGAGGTCGTGCTGGACGGCGCCGCCATCCGCCCGATGGCCACCTGGGGCACCACCCCCGACGCGGGCGCCCCCGTCGGCGCCCCCGTGCCCCAGCCGCGCTCGGCCTCGGACCAGAAGGCCATCGACTACATGGGCTTCACCGCGGGCGAGGCGACCACCGGCCACAAGGTCGACGTCGTCTTCATCGGCAGCTGCACCAATGGTCGCCTGCCCGATCTGCGCGCCGCCGCCGACGTCCTGCGCGGCCGCAAGGTCCAGCCGGGCGTGCGGATGCTGGTCGTGCCCGGCTCCGAAGCCGTCCGCCGCGACGCCGAGGCGGAAGGTCTGGACCGGGTCTTCACCGAAGCGGGCGCCGAATGGCGCATCCCCGGCTGCTCCATGTGCATCGCCATGAACGGAGACTTTGTCGCGCCCGGCCAACTGGCCGTCTCGACCTCCAACCGCAATTTCGAGGGCCGTCAGGGCAAGGGCGCCCGCACCATACTGGCCAGCCCCGCCACCGCCGCCGCCAGCGCCGTGGCCGGGGTGCTGACCGACCCGCGCGTCTATCTGTCGGGGGCCGCCCCTCTCCTCAAGCAGCCGAACGCCGCGCGTTCGGCGGTAGGAGCCGATTAATGTCTGAAGCATTCAAAACGCTGACGTCGAAGACCCTGACCCTGAGTCAGGCCAACATCGACACTGACCAGATCATTCCCGCACGCTTCCTGACGACCACGACGCGCGAGGGTCTGGGCGCCCACGCCTTCCACGACTGGCGCTATGAGGCCGACGGCTCGCCCAAGCCGGAGGCGGTGCTGAACCGCATCGACCCGACCGAGCAGCGCATCCTGCTGGCCGGGCCGAACTTCGCCTGTGGGTCATCGCGCGAACACGCGCCGTGGGCCTTGCTGGACTACGGCTTTCGGGCCGTGATCTCGACCGAGATCGCCGACATCTTCACCTCCAACGCCCTGAAGAACGGCTTCCTGCCCATCGTCGTCGATCAGGCCGTCTGGGACGATCTGGCCGCCCATCCTGAACAGCCCGTGACCATTGATCTGGACGCCAATGAGATCCGGCGCGGCAACGCTCCGGCCGTGCCGTTCAAGGTCGAGTCCTTCGCCCGCCAGTGCCTGCTGGACGGCGTGGACGCCCTCGGCTGGCTTCAGGCCAAGCTGGCCTATGTCGCCTCCTACGAACGCCTGCGCCAAGACACCTATCAGCCGGAGACCGCCTGATGACCGCCCATGACACGCCCGCCGCCGCCCGCACCTTCAATATCGTCGTCCTGCCCGGCGACGGCGTCGGGCCCGAGGTGGCCCTGGCCGCCCAGCGGGTGCTGACCTGTATCGGCGACATCTACGGCCACCGCTTCAACTTCACCGAACACCTGATCGGCGGCGCCGCCATCGACGCGACCGGCGAGTCCCTGCCGGAAGAGACCAAGGCCGCCTGCATCGCCTCCGACGCCGTGCTGCTGGGCGCCGTCGGCGGACCCAAGTGGGACGGCGCCCCGGTGCGACCGGAACAGGGCCTGCTGGCCATTCGCAAGGCCATGGGCCTATACGCCAACCTGCGCCCGCTGCAGGTCTCGCCGGTGCTGGCCCACCGCTCGCCGCTGAAGAAGGAGATCGTCGAGGGCGTCGACCTGATCGTCTTCCGCGAACTGACCAGCGGCGTCTATTTCGGCGAGCGCACCCGCACCGAGACGCAGGCCTCCGACCTGTGCGTCTATACGGTGGAGGAGATCGAGCGCGTCGCCCGCGCCGCCTTCCAGGCCGCCGAACAGCGCCGCGGCAAGGTCACCTCAGTCGACAAGGCCAACGTCATGGAAACCAGCCGCCTGTGGCGCGAGGTTGTGACCCGCATCCATGCCGAGGAATATCCGCAGATCACCCTGGAGCACGCCCTGGTCGACTCCATGGCCATGCACCTGATCCGCAAGCCGCGCGATTATGACGTCATCCTGACCGAGAACATGTTCGGCGACATCCTGTCGGACGAGATTTCGGTGCTGGGCGGCTCCATCGGCCTGCTGCCCTCGGCCTCGCTGGGCGCGGACGGGCCGGGTCTGTTCGAGCCGATCCACGGCTCGGCGCCGGACATCGCCGGTCAGGATCTGGCCAATCCGGTCGGCATGGTGCTGTCGGCGGCCATGATGCTGCGTCACAGCTTCCAGCTGGAAGATGAAGCCGATTCCATCGAGGCGGCGGTCGCGGCCGTCCTGGCCTCGGGCGCCGTCACCGCCGATCTGGGCGGGGCGCTGGGAACCGTATCGGCCACGCGCGCCATCGTCGACGCCATCCGCGCCATCCACTGGGCGGCCGCGCGTCATGTGCCGATGCACTGGGCCTGAAGCCCCTAATTGTAAAGGGGACAGGAGGCGGGCCGCTCGGTCCGCCTCTTTTTCAATTCAGCCGTCGATCAGGCCCTGCAGCGCCGTGGCCATGCGCCGGGTCAGGGAAGCCTTCTGTTCCACGTCCAGGCTGGCGAAACCGTCAGACAGTTCGCGGCCGATCGCCATGCCCATGATCAAGCCTGCCGCCAAACGGGCGCGCACAGGCGCGTCAGGGCCGCCGATCCACTGGGTCAACGGCTCAAAAAAGCGGGCGTTGGAAGTTCGCTGGACTACGTCCATCGCCTTGGTCGACCCGATAGAGCGCAACAGGATCAACAAGCCCCGCATCTTCACTGCGCCATCGTGCTGGTCGCACGGAGCCATATCGCCGTAAACGATCTCACGGGCCAGACGCTCGCCGAAATCATCCCGATCGCCTTCCATCAGGTCGCGACCGTTCTTGCAACTGTCCATGACCGCCACGAACAGATCTTCCTTCGAACCGAAGTAGCGGCTGATCAGGGCTGCATCGACGCCGACGTCGCGCGCCACGTCGCGCATGCCCACGTCGTCATAGCTTTCCGCGCAAAAGCGTTCGCGCGCCGCCTCCAGGATGGCCTGGCGGGTGGCGTTGGCGTTACGCGGTCGGGGAACGTCGCAAAGGACCAACTGGTCGCACTCCAATAAACCTTACCCGCTATATGGCCTTGTCATCAGACGTTGACAAGCGTCGCCTTCGTCGTCTTTAAGTCAGCCGGTGTTGACTGGACGCCTCCTCCCCAAAGAGCGCACAGTCCATTCTGATCACGTTACTCCCAAGGAGATTGCGCCGATGCGCACGGTTAAGATCGCGGCCGCGTCCGCTCTGATGGCGGCTGCTCTCTACGGCTGCTCCAAGGGACAGGAAGCCCCTGCCCAGGGCGCCCCGCCCGTCACGGTAGCTACGCCCCTGTCGCAACAGGTGGTTGACTGGGACGAGTTCACAGGCCGCTTCGAGGCGACCCGCTCCGTCGACGTGCGCGCCCGCGTGGGCGGCTACATCCAGTCGGTTCACTTCAAGGACGGCGACTTCGTGCGCCAAGGCCAACTCCTGTTCACCCTGGACCCGCGCCCGGCCCAGGCCGCGTTGGCTTCGGCCCGCGCCCAGCTGGCCCAGGGCCAGGCCCAGTTGACGCTGGCCCGCACGGAACTGGCCCGCGCCGAAGGCCTGCTGGCCTCCCAGGCCGTGTCCCAGGCCGAAGTCGACGCCAAGCGCGGCGCCGTCCAGACCGCCGAGGCCGCCATGGCCGCCGCCAACGCCGCCATCCGCGCGCGTCAGCTGGACGTCGAGTTCACCCGCGTCACCGCCCCCATCTCGGGCCGCGTGTCCGACCGTCGGGTCGATCCGGGCAACCTGATCGGCGGCGGTTCGTCCGCCGGCGACGTGCTGACCACCATCGTCTCGTCGTCGCCGATCTACTTCGTCTTCGACGGCTCCGAAGCCCTGGCGCTGAAGTATCAGCGCGACGCCCGCAACGGTTCGGCCCCGATCCGCATCCGTCTGCAGGACGAGACCGCCTATGACCGCGCCGGGACGCTGGACTTCACCGACAACGCCATCGACGCGTCGTCGGGCACCATCCGCCTGCGCGCCGTGGTGCAGAACGCCGACGGCTTCCTGAAGCCGGGCATGTTCGGCCACGCCCAACTGGCCGGCTCGGGCGGTTACGCCGCCATGCTGGTGCCGGACGCCGCCGTTGTCACCGATGGCCCGCGCAAGGTGGTCTATGTCGTCGCCAAGGACGGCACGGTCGGCGCCAAGCCGGTCCAGCTGGGACCGATCGCCAACGGCCTGCGTGTTGTGCGCACGGGCCTGACGCCCGACGACCGCGTCATCATCAACGGCCTTCAGCGCGCCCGTCCGGGCCAGAAGGTCACCGCCCAAAACGGAACCATCAAGGCCGAAGAAACCCAGTCCCAGGCGCCTGTCACCACAGCGCCGGTCGCTTCGTCCGCCACCTTCGTCGCCAGCGCCGGCTGAGAAGGGGGCTTACGGGCCGGAACCTGATTCATGAACATATCCCGCTTCTTCATTGACCGACCGATCTTCGCGATCGTGATCTCGGTCTTCATCACCCTGGTCGGCGCCTTCGCCATGCCGATGCTGCCGCTGGCGCAGTATCCGGAGATCGCGCCCCCGACCATCAGCGTGACCGCCTCCTATGCCGGCGCCTCGGCTGAAACCCTGTCAGAAACGGTCGCCGCGCCGCTGGAGCAGGAGATCAACGGCGTCGAGAACATGCTTTACATGACCTCGTCGTCGACCTCCGACGGCCGGGTCCAGGTCACCGTGACCTTCCAGCCCGGAACGGACCTCGACACCGCTCAGGTGCTCGTCCAGAACCGGGTCGCCCTGGCCGAACCGCGCCTTCCCGCGCAGGTTCGTCAGGTCGGCGTGGTCGTCAACAAGGAGTCGAGCGGCTTCCTGATGCTGGCGTCGCTGACCTCTGACGACCCGGGCATCGACAGCGACTACATGGGCAACATGGCCCAGTCGACCATCCGCGACCGCCTGCTGCGGATCGACGGCGTCGGCGGCGTGATGGTCTTCGGCGGCGGCAACTACTCCATGCGTATCTGGATCGACCCGGCCAAGGCGGCCGCGCGCGACCTGACCGCCCCGGAGATCATCGCCGCCCTGCAATCTCAGAACGTCCAGGCCGCCGGCGGCTCGATCGGCCAACCGCCCTTCCCGACCAGCGCCGCCGCGTTTGAACTGCCGGTTCAGGTCGAGGGCCGCCTGTCGGCTCCGGAAGAGTTCGGCCAGGTCGTGCTCAAGACCGACGCCCAGGGCCGCGTGACCCGCGTCAGCGATATCGCGCGTGTTGAGCTCGGCTCGGAAATCTACGGCGTCGAAGGCTACTTCAACGGCCAGCGCGGCGTCGGCATCGCCATTATCCAGCAACCGGGCTCGAACGCCCTGTCGACAGCCGAAGCCGTCATCGCCGAGCTGGACGCCATCAAGGCCGACTTCCCGCCCGGCGTGAAGTACGCCATCCCCTATAACCCGACGGAGTACGTCGCCGCCTCGGTCTCGGCCGTTGAGCACGTGCTGATCGAAGCGGTCTTCCTGGTGATGATCGTCATCCTGGTCTTCCTGCAGACCTGGCGCGCGGCCATCATCCCGATCCTGGCCATCCCGGTCGCCCTGGTCGGCACCTTCGCGGTGCAGCTGGCCCTGGGCTATTCGATCAACTCCCTGTCGCTGTTCGCCCTGGTTCTGGCCGTCGGCATCGTCGTCGACGACGCCATCATCGTGGTCGAGAACGTCGAGCGTTACATCCGCGAAGGCCTTACGCCCAAGGAAGCGGCCTACCGCTCCATGCAGGAAGTGTCGGGCGCCCTGGTCGCCATCTCGCTGGTGCTGACCTCGGTGTTCGTGCCGACGGCCTTCGTGCCGGGCATCCCGGGCATCTTCTTCCGCCAGTTCGCCGTCACCATCGCCTCGGCGACGTTGATCTCGCTGCTGGTGTCGCTGACGCTGTCGCCGGCTCTGTCGGCCCTGCTGCTCAAGCCGCACAAGGCCCACGACCATCACCGCAAGCCGGGCCTGCTGGGCACGATCACCTATTACGTCGGCTGGGCCGGAGCCAAGTTCAACGAAGGCTTCGACTGGGTGTCGGACCGCTATGGTCGCATGACCGGCCGCCTGATCCGCATGGTCACTGTCATGCTCGTCATCTATGCGGCGCTGCTGGCGCTGACCGGCTGGCGCATGGCGGACACCCCCACCGGCTTCATTCCCGCCCAGGACCAGGGCGTGCTGATCGGCGTCGTCCAGCTTCCGCCTGGCGCATCGCTGGAACGCACGCGGGCCGCCATGAACAAGGCCGTGGACATCGTTCGTCAAGCTGACGGCGTTCAGGAAGTCACCGCCTTCGCCGGTCTGGACGGCTCCAGCTTCTCGCTGTCGTCCAACGCCGCCACCATGTTCATCAAGCTGAACGACTATAAGGAGCGGACGACGCCTCAACTGGAAGCCTCGGCCCTGGCCGGAGCGCTCAGCGGCGCGACCGGCGTCATCGAGGAAGCCAGCATCTTCATGCTGTCGCCCCCGCCCGTTCAGGGCATGGGCACCGGCTCGGGCTTCAAGATGATGATCCAGGACCGCTCTGGCGCAGGCTTCCAGGCTCTGGAAGGCGCAACCTTCGCCATGATGGGCGCCGCCGCCCAGGCCCCGGATCAGGTGCAGCAGGTGTTCAGCCTCTACAACACCGGTTCGCCGCGCATCGCCGCCCACGTCGATCGGGACAAGGCCCTGCTGATGGGGGTCCAACCCTCGACCGTCTACAGCACCCTGGGCACCTATCTCGGCTCGACCTACGTCAACGACTTCAACTTCCTGGGCCGCACCTTCCGGGTCACCGCCCAGGCCGAGCCGGCCTATCGCGACAAGCTGGCCGACATCTCCAATCTGAAGGTCCGTTCGGCCTCTGGCGGCATGGTTCCGGTCGGTTCCGTGACCACCCTGTCCGACGATTCCGGCCCCTCGCGCGTGGTTCGCTACAACCTGTTCCCGGCTTCGGAACTGCAGGGTGAAGCAGCCCCGGGCGTGTCGACCGGCAGCGCCATCGCGGCGATGGAGCAACTGGCGGCCCAAACGCTGCCGGACGGCTTCAGCTACGAGTGGACGGAAATCGCCCTGCAGGAGAAGGCTGCAGCGGGCGGTGCGACGATCATCTTCCTGATGGCCGTGGTCTTCGTCTTCCTGGTGCTGGCCGCCAACTACGAGGCCTTCACCCTGCCGCTGGCGGTCATCCTGATCGTGCCCATGTGTATCCTGGCGGCGATCCTCGGGGTGAACCTGCACGGTCTGGACAACAACATCCTGACCCAGGTCGGCCTGGTGGTCCTGATCGCGCTGGCGGCCAAGAACGCCATTCTGATCGTGGAGTTCGCCAAGCAGGCCGAGGACGAGCAGGGACTGAATCGCTGGGAGGCCGCCGTCCAGGCCGCCCGTCAGCGCCTGCGCCCGATCCTGATGACCTCGTTCGCCTTCATCTTCGGCGTGCTGCCTCTGGCCATCGCCTCGGGCCCCGGCTCGGAGATGCAGAACGCCCTGGGCATCGCGGTCGTCTACGGAATGCTGGGGGTGACCTTCTTCGGTCTGATCTTCACCCCGGTCTTCTATGTCATCTGTCGCTGGATGGCGGGCAAGCTGCCCAAGGCGCCGGGCAAGGAGCGCGAGCTCCCCACCAGCTTCGGCTCGACCCCGCACGACCCCTTTGACCCCGACGGCCCGGAACCGGCTCCCGCCGCTCCGCGCCAGGGAGATGCGTAAAATGAACGGCAAACTCCGCACTCTGCTGACCGCCGCGGGGTCGGCCGCCCTGCTCGCCGCCTGCGCGGTGGGTCCCAAGGCGCCGCTCCCGACGATCCCGGCCGAAGGCCAGGGCGCGTTCATCGGCTCGCAGTCCGCCTCGGTTTCGACCGAGGCGGCCCGCGACGACTGGTGGCGGCTGTATCAGGACCCGACGCTGGACGGCCTGATCCAGCAGGCCCTGACCGAGAACAACGAGCTGGAGGCGGCCGCGGCCAATCTGCGCGCCGTCCGGGCCTCGCTGTCCGAAGCCCGCTCGGGCCGGTTCCCGACCACCACAACCTCGGCCGCCTACAACCGCAGCCGGGCCTCGACCGACACCGTGCCCACGGCCAACGGCGCCAAGCTGCCGGAGGTCGACACCTATGACGTCGGCCTGGACGTAGCCTATGAGGTCGACCTGTTCGGCCGGGTGGAATCCTCCATCCGCGCCGCGCGGGGGGACGTGGCCGCCGCCGCCGCCGCGCTTGAAGTCGTGCGGGTGACCGTCGCCGCCGAAACGGCCCGGGCCTACGCCGACACCTGCTCGGCCAACGCTCAGATCGCCGTGGCCGACCGGACCATCGACCTGCAGACCCAGACCGTCGACCTGACCCAGCGCCTGCTGGACGGGGGCGCCGGCAACGGTCTGGACGTGGCCCGCGCCCGCGCCGCCCTGGAGCAGACCCGCGCCAGCCTGCCGCCCCTGCGGGCGGCGCGCGACGGCGCCCTGTTCCGTCTGGCGACGCTGACCGGCCGCACCCCGGCCGAGGCCAGCGAGGCGGCCCGCGCCTGCCAGTCCCCGCCGCAACTGTCGCAGCCGATCCCGGTCGGCGACGGCGCGGCCCTGCTGGCCCGCCGTCCCGACGTGCGTCAGGCGGAGGCCCGCCTGTCGGCCGCCGCCGCCCGCGTCAATGTAGCCACCGCCGGCCTTTATCCCAGCATCCGTCTGGGCGGGTCGATCGGCGCGACGGCGCTCGACGCCTCGGATCTGGGCGAGAGCGCCAATATGCGCTTCAGCTTCGGCCCGCTGATCTCCTGGTCCTTCCCCAATGTCTGGGCGGCCCGGGCCCGGATCAAGCAGGCGGGCGCCCAGTCGGACGCGGCCCTGGCGACCTTCGACCAGACCGTGCTGACGGCGCTGCAGGAGACTGAGACGGCGCTCAGCGCCTACGCCAACGAACTGGACCGCCGCACGGCCCTGCGCACTGCGCGGGATCAGGCGGCCACGGCGGCGCGCCTGTCGCGCCTGCGCTTCGACGCGGGCGCCGACAGCTTCCTGACCGTGCTGGACGCGGAGCGGACCCTCGCGGGCGCCGACGCCGCCCTCGCCGCCTCGGAAGCCCAGGTCACCACCTACCAGATCGGCCTGTTCAAGGCCCTGGCGGGCGGTTGGGAACAGGCCCCCGATCCCGAAGCCTGACCTTCAGCCTCAAGCTGAAACTAGGACGCCCGGCTGGCTCGCCCGCCGGGCGTTTTCTTTGGCGCTTTTTCTGACAGCTGGCGCAGCGGAAGAATATCCTTCTGTTTGCATCGAGAATGCAGCGGCCATCTGAACAATCATCGCCAAGAACATAGCTCCCGCGATGATCTTGCGATAGGCAGGCTGGATGACCGCCTTCGCCGCCCTTCCAGAAGCCCTTCCGGCCGCCGCCTCCCCCGCCGCCGCTCTGGTCCAGGCGCGCCGGGTGGTGGTCAAGATCGGCTCGTCGCTCCTGTTCGACGCCGATCGACGCGCTATCGCCGCCGACTGGCTGGCCAGCCTGGCCGCCGACATCGCGGACCTGCGCCGACAGGGTCGCGATGTCATCGTCGTCTCTTCCGGCGCCGTGGCTCTGGGGCGCGGGCGACTGAACCTGTCGACCAGCCGCCTTCAGGACAAACAGGCCGCCGCCGCCGTGGGCCAGAGCCTGCTGATGCACGCCTGGGAGGAGGCTCTGGCCCCCCACGGGCTGATGGCGGGACAGGTGCTGCTGACCCGCGACGACACCGAACGCCGCCGTCGCTGGCTGAACGGCCGCGCCACGCTGGAGGCTCTGCTGGCTCACGGCGTCGTCCCAGTCGTTAATGAGAACGACACCGTCGCCACCGAAGAGATCCGATATGGCGACAACGACCGCCTGGCGGCGCGCGCGGCGCAACTCGGACGGGCCGACCTGCTGATCCTGCTGTCCGACGTGGACGGCCTCTACACCGCCGATCCGCGTCGCGATCCGGACGCCCGCCATCTGCCGCTGATCGAGCGCCTGACGCCCGATGTTCTGGCCATGGCGTCCGGCGCCAACGCCCAGGCCGGGGTCGGCACCGGCGGCATGGCGACCAAGCTGGCGGCGGCCCAGATCGCCGCCTCGGCCGGTTGCGCAACCGTCATCGCCTCCGGCCTGACCAGTCATCCGCTGAAGGCCGTGCTGGACGGCGCCCGCGCCAGCCTGATCCTGGCCCCCGCCACCCCTCTGGCCGCGTGGAAACAATGGATCGCCGGCAGCGTGGCGCCCGGCGGCGCCCTGACGCTGGATGCGGGCGCCGTCGCCGCCCTGCGTGCGGGTAAGAGCCTGCTGCCCTCCGGGGTCGTCGCCGTCAGCGGCGACTTCGGCAAGGGCGACAGCGTGCGCCTGACCGGGCCTGACGGCGCGCGACTGGGCGTCGGCCTGGCGACCTATGCGGCCGATGAGATCGCCTTGATCCGCGGCCGCCATTCCGACGCGATCGAAAGTCTGCTGGGCTATCGCGGCCCCTCGGTCGTCATCCACCGCGACGATCTGGTTCTGGAGGACCGATGAGCGACCCCGACGCCGCCATGCTGGACATGATGATCGACATGGGCCGCCGCGCCCGCGCCGCCGCCGACGCCCTGCGCGCCACCACGCCGGACGCTCGAACCGAAGCCCTCCATCGACTCGCCCGGGGCCTGCGCGCGGCTGAAACCGACATCCTGTCCGCCAACGCCCGCGACGTGCGCCGCGCCCGCGAAGGCAGCCTGTCTGAGGCTCTGATTGACCGTCTGGCCCTAACGTCTGCGCGCGTCGAGGGCATGGCCGTCGCCGTCGAGACCATCGCCGCCCAGCCCGATCCCGTCGGCGGTGAAATGGCGCGCTGGACCCCGGCCAACGGCCTGGACATCGCCCGCGTGCGCACCCCCATCGGCGTGCTGGCCGTCATCTATGAGAGCCGCCCGAACGTCACCGCCGACGCCGCCGCCCTGTGCATTCGGTCCGGCAATGCCGCGATTCTGCGCTGCGGCTCGGACTGTCTGGACTCCTCGCGCGCCATCGCCGCTGTCGTCGCCCGCGCCGTGAGCGAAGCGGGCCTGCCCGCCGACGCCGTCCAGCTGGTCCCCGTGCCGGATCGCGAGGCCGTCGGCGCCCTCCTGTCGGGCCTCGACGGCGCCATCGACCTGATCATCCCGCGCGGCGGCAAGAGTCTGGTCGCCCGCGTCCAGTCAGAAGCCAAGGCGCCGGTGCTCGGCCATCTCGAGGGCCTGTGCCACACCTATCTGGACGCCGCCGCCGATCTGGACGTCGCCCGTCGCGTGACCCTGAACGCCAAGATGCGGCGCGTCTCGGTCTGCGGCGCGACCGAGACCCTGTTGGTGGACCGCGCGGCGGCGGATCGCCTACTGCCCGCCGTCGCGGCCGACCTGACCTCCGCCGGATGCGAATTGCGCGGCGACTCCGAAGCCTGCGCCCTGGTCCCCAGCATGGCCCAGGCTGTCGAGGCCGACTGGACAACCGAATACCTGGCTCCCATCCTGTCGGTGCGCGTGGTGGACGGCGTGGACGGCGCGGTCGCGCACATCCGCGCTTACGGCTCGGGGCACACCGAGGCCATCGTCACCACCGACGAAAAGACGGCCGAGCGCTTCGCCGAGGGCGTCGACAGCGCCATCGTCCTGATCAACGCGTCGACCCAGTTCGCCGATGGCGGAGAGTTCGGCTTCGGCGGGGAGATCGGCATCTCGACCTCCAAGCTGCATGCACGCGGGCCAGTCGGGGCGGAACAGCTGACCACCTACAAATATGTGGTGCGCGGCCAGGGCCAGACGCGGCCCTGAGACAAGCGCCGCTCAGAAAAGGCCGGAGCCCGAGCTCCGGCCTTTCCGGTAGTCGAACGGGCCTCAAGCAGCCCGAAGGGCGATAGGCCCAGAAGACAAGCTTACGACCTGCCTTCCGGCAGGGCGTAAGCGATCACATAGTCGCCGCGCGGCGTCTCCATGAAGTGATGGCCGCCGGCCATGATGACCAGATACTGGCGACCGTTCTGCTCATAGATCATCGGATTGGCCTGACCGCCCGCCGGAAGCACGTCCGACCACACTGTCGTGCCGGTCTCGATGTCGATGGCGCGGATCAGATCGTCCGTCGCGGCGGCGATGAAGATCAGTCCGCCTGCCGTCACCGCCGAGCCGCCGTTGTTCGGCGTGCCGATCTCCAGCGGCAGCATCGACGGAATGCCGAACGGTCCGTTCTTGCGCGCCGTGCCGAACGGACGATCCCACAGGGTGCGGCCGGTCTTCAGATCGATGGCGCGCATCCCGCCATAGGGCGGTTGTTTGCACAGCAGGCCGGTGAACTTGACCCGCCAGCCCGCATTGACGTCGATGGCGTAGGGCACGCCCATCTGGGGATCGCCCGCGCCCTCGGCCTTGGACTTAGACAGGCTGCCGCCGCGGTTGGCCGCCTCCTTCTCGCGCTCGATGTAGCGGGGGTCGTCGCGCGGGAACCAGCCCAGACGATCGGCCTCGGCGCGAGGCACCAGGCGGTTGTGATTGGGCATGTCATTATAATTGGCGACGATCACGCCGCGCGCCGGATCGATCGCCACCCCGCCCCAGTCAGAGCCGCCGTTGTAGCCCGGATACTGGATCCAGTAGCGGTCCGCCGTCGGGGGCGTGAAGTAGCCGTCATAGGCCGCCTGACGGAACTGGATGCGGCAGACCATCTGGTCGATGGGCGACATGCCCCACATGTCCCGCTCGGTCAGGTCGGCCTTCCTCAGCGTGTGGAACAGGGAGAAGGGCTGGGTCGGACTGCGCTGCGACGGCTCGACGCCGCCTTGGGGCACGCGACGCTCCTCCACCTTGTGCAGCGGCTGGCCGGTGCGGCGGTCCAGGATGTAGAGATCGCCCTGTTTGGACGGCAGGATCACCGCCGGAACCATGGTCCCGTTGACCGGCATGTCGACCAGAGTCGCCTGCGAGCCGAGATCATAGTCCCAGACGTCCTTGCGCACCGTCTGGAAATGCCAGCGCGGCTTGCCCGTGGTCACGTCCAGCGCGACCAGAGAGGTCGAATATTCATTCTCCGCCGGGCGGCGCAGGCCGGAATAATAGTCAGCCGAGGAGTTGCCCATCGGCAGGAAGACCAGACCCAGAGCCTCATCCGCCGTGGCCGTCGTCCACATGTTCGGCGTGCCGGGCGTATAGGTCTCGCCTTCGGGCGGCAGGGTCGTGATGTCCGGACGCATCATGTCCCAGGCGAAGCGCAGTTCGCCCGTGACGGCGTCGAAGCCCTGAATGACGCCCGAGGCGTTCCAGCGCTTCTGGCCGTCCAGCACCTGATGGCCGGTGACCACAATCCCCCGCACGATCACGGGGGCCGAGGTGATCGACACCATGCCCGGATAGGGGTCGCCCATGCCGTGTTTGATGCTGACCTCGCCGTTGGTTCCGAACCCGGCGCAGGGCGCGCCCGTGCGGGCGTCCACGGCTACCAGCCGTCCGTCCAGCGTGCCCTCGATGATGCGCGTGGCGCAGGGCTGGGCCGCGTCGACATTGGGTGCGGCGTAATAGGTCACCCCGCGACAGGCGGCGGTATAGGGAATCTGATCGTCGGCGACCTTGGGATCATAGGTCCACTTCTGCTTGCCCGTCGCCGCATCGACCGCGAACAGCCGGTTGCGGGCCGAGCACAGATAGAGGGTGTCGCCGATCTTCAGCGGCGTCGTCTCGGCGCCCCAGCGCTCATCCGGCAGGTCGCCGGTGCGGAAGGTCCAGGCTCGCTGCAGACCCTTCACATTGTCCTTGGTGATCTGGGTCAGCGGCGAATAGCGCTGGGCGCTGTCCGAACCGCCCCAGGCGGGCCAGTCGGCGCCGACCTTCAGCATCGCCGGGTCGCCCGCGCCGCCGTTCGCCGCGCCGGGCACGGGGCTCAACACCCTGGCCTTATTGGCCTGAGCCACCACCACGCCGGAAATCAGGCCGAAGACGACGATGGCCGCCAGTCCGCTGAGCACCAGTCGGCCTCCGCCTCCGTCGCGCTTCAGCACCGGCAGGCTGAAGACCACGGCGATCAGCAGGACCAGCGGCGCCACGACGCGCGGCACCAGGGCCCAGCCGTTCAGCCCGACCTCCCACAGCGCCCAGACGACGGTGCCGATGAAGATGGCGATATAGAGCCAGGCGCCCAGGGGTCTGAGCAGGGCCAGAAGCCCCCCCGAGACGATCATCAACAGGCCGACGATCAGATAATAGGCCGATCCGCCCAGCATGATCAGCTGGCCCCCGCCTATGGTCAGCGTCAGTCCGATCAGGGCGATGACAATGCCCAGAAGCCTTACCAGGACGCTTCCGAATCCGCGTCCACGCTCGATGGATGGCATCTCGCCCCTCCTGTTCCCGCAGCTTGGCCTTGAAAGGACGCAACACGCGAAAAGCCGCGACGTTCCGTCGCGCCGACAGGAAGATGAGGGCGCGCCCGACGCCGTCCTTGGCGCGCCTGTCAGTCCACGGATGCAAAAAGGGCCGCTCGCCCGAGGCAAGCGGCCCTTAAGGAAGATCAGAAAGCCTTGGGCTTACTGGCGCGCCATCTGGCTGGACAGGATCAGCTCCAGCTGCTTGCGCACGTGGGGGGTCAATTCCTCAACGCCCCAGCCGTCATAGGCGGCGTAGCGGAAGTTGGAGATGAAGGTGTCCCAGATCATGCGGGGCAGCAGGGTCTGGTCGATGTCCTGGCGCAGCTCGCCCTCGCCCACGGCGGCCTGAAGCAGGTCCTGAATCCACAGAACCAGCGGACCGACGAAGGCGCGCGAGCGCTGATCGGCGTCTTCCGGCTGGAACCACGAGCGCGCGACCATCGCCTGCATCAGCGGCAGATGCCCCAGCGAGCGATGATAGCCGGCGGTCAGTGCGGCGGTCAGACGGTCCGTGACGCGGCCTTCCACGCCCGCGGCGCCGGTCCGCATGTCGTTCAGCAGGCCTTCCATTTCCTCGGAGAAGACCGTCTCGAACAGTTCGGCCTTATCCTGGAAGTTGGCGAACACCGCGCCGGTCGACATTCCGGCGCCCTTCGCGATGTCGCGGATCGTCGCTGCGTCATAGCCGCGCTCGGCAAAGAGGGTGCGCGCCGCATCCAGCACCTTGAGGCGCGTACGAACCTTCGCCGCCTGGCGGCGATTCATCCGCGGAGGCGCAATGTTTTCCACGGTTTCGGCAAGAGAGGGGGAGGGCACGCGCATAGACAGGTGGCTCTGGGCTTAAATGGGCGGCGCGCTCGCCAAGCCAGACCGCGTCGTTCGACCCGGCCCGAACTTTGAAGACGACGGGCGCCCCTGAAACTAAGGGCGAACTTTCATCACCGAACAATGACCAAAATGGGTCGCGGCTGGCAAAAATCTCTGCCCTGCCCTCGCCGGGCAATCAAGAAGACTACGCAATTATACGAATAGCCGCAGCGTGATGTTACAATGACCGGCCTCATCCCGGCGAAACTTTACTCTTACAGACCTCTACTGAAGCGTCGGCAAGTGTCCGGCCGCCGTCGCTCCGCTCCCTCCTTCGCCCTGCCTCTCGCTCTCTGGATGAATTTTTTTTAAGACAGGGCGCCGCGCTTCCGGCCTAGGGTTCGCACCCGAGGCCTCAGGGGCTGAAAACAAGGAAACATCCATGAAGAAACTGCTTGTCGGCGTAGCCGCTGCCGCCCTTCTGGCGCCCGCCGCCGCCCTGGCGGGCGATGGTCACGACCATGCCTGCATCGACGACGCCTGCACCGTCTTCGAACTGTTCCAGACCCCGGCCGCCGCAGGGGGCGCTTCGGGCTGGCAGGGGACCGAGGCCCCGAAATACGGGACCTGGGGCTTCGACCTGACGGGCCGCGACACTTCGGTGAAGCCGGGCGACAGCTTCTTCCGCTACGCCAACGGCGCCGCCTACGATAAGCTGACGATCCCGTCGGACCGCACCTCCTACGGCTCCTTCCCGCTGCTGCGCGAACTGTCCGACAACCGGATGAAGGAACTGATTCACGATCTAGCGGGCCGCTCGGACCTGACGGCCGGCTCCGACGAGCAGAAGATCGCCGACGCCTATCGTTCCTATATGGACGAGGCGCGCATCGAGGCGCTGGACGCCCAGCCGCTGCAACCGTTCCTGGCCGCCATCCGCGCCGCCGACACCCATGAGAAGATCGCCGCCTATATGGGCCAGACCCAGGGCCGCGTCGGGTCGTCTCTCTTCGGCACCGGCATCACGATCGACCAGAAGAATCCGACCCGCTACGTCGTGGCTACGGGCCAGTCGGGTCTGGGGATGCCTAATCGGGACTATTATCTGGACGCCCGCTTCGCCGACAAGAAGGAGAAGTATCAGGCCTATGTCGAGCGGATGCTGACCAATATCGGCTGGAACGATCCCGCCGGTTCGGCCGCCGCCATCGTCGCCCTGGAAGACCAGATCGCCGAAGCCCACTGGACGCCGGTGGAAAGCCGCGACCGCGACAAGACCTATAATGAATACTCGATCCAGACTCTGGCCGCCGATGCGCCGGGCTTCGACTGGGCCGGCTATTTCAACGCCGCCGGCCTGGGCTCGATCGACCGCCTGATCGTGCGTCAGAACACGGCCATGCCCAAGATCGCCGCCGTCTTCGCCCAGACGCCGGTCGCGACCCTGCAGGCCTGGCAGGCCTTCCACACCACCGACGACGCGGCGGGCTCCCTGTCCAAGCGCTTCTCCGACGCCCAGTGGGAGTTCCGTTCGCGTGACCTGTCGGGCCAGCCCGAACAGCGCAGCCGTGAAAAGCGCGCCATCAGCTTCGCCGAGGGCGCCCTGGGCGAGGCGGCGGGCCGTCTGTACGTCGCCGAATACTTCCCGGCCGAATCCAAGGCCAAGATGGAAGAACTGGTCGCCAATCTGCGCACCGCCCTGTCGCACCGCATCGACAACCTGACGTGGATGGGAGCCGAGACCAAGGCGGCGGCTCAGGAGAAACTGCAGAAATTCACCGTCAAGATCGGCTACCCGAACAAGTGGCGCGACTATTCGGCGTTGGAGATCAAGGCTGACGACCTGTTCGGCAACAGCCAGCGCATGGGCCAGTTCCAGTGGAACTACCGCCTGTCGCGCCTCGACCAGCCGGTCGACAAGGACGAGTGGGGCATGACCCCGCAGACGGTGAACGCCTATTACAACTCGGCCAATAACGAGATCGTCTTCCCCGCGGCGATCCTGCAGCCGCCCTTCTTCGATCCGGACGCGGACCCGGCTGTCAACTACGGCGGCATCGGCGGCGTGATCGGCCACGAGATCGGCCACGGCTTCGACGATCAGGGCTCCAAGTCCGACGGCGACGGCGTGCTGCGCAACTGGTGGACCGAAGAGGACAAGGCCAACTTCAAGGCCCTGACCACCCGCCTGGGCGCCCAGTACGATGCGTTCGAGCCCCTGCCCGGCTTCCACGTCAACGGCGGCCTGACCATGGGCGAGAACATCGGCGACGCCGCCGGGACGGCGGTGGGCCTTGAGGCCTATCACCTGTCGCTGGCCGGCAAGCCCGCCCCGGTGATCGACGGCGTGACCGGCGACCAGCGCTTCTTCTACGGCTGGGCGCAGGTCTGGCAGTCGAAATACCGCGAGGACGCGCTGAAGAACCAGATCGCCACCGATCCGCACAGCCCGGCCGAGTTCCGCGTCATCGGCCCCGTGCGCAATATCGACGCCTGGTACGAGGCCTTCGGCGTCAAGCCCGGCGACAAATACTACCTGGCTCCGGAAGATCGCGTCCGCATCTGGTAAGGACGCCGTCTGCCGAATGAAGAGGGCCGGAGCCGCGACGCTCCGGCCCTTTTTTCATGCCGCTGCGCCGCTGCGCGCGCACTCGAACATTCTTCGATGATTGCTGAGCTGCAGGCATGAAAAAGCCCGCTGCGGGGGATACATCGCAGCGGGCCTTCACGCTCTCTCAGGAGCGGACGTTTCCTCCCCGAAACGCCTTCAAGATGTCGCTGCGGCTCGCCGCTGCGCCTCTTGAGTGAGACCAAATGACGCCATTGGCCGGGGCGCGTCAACCAAGCCAGCGCCGAAAGCCTATGCTTTTATGACTAAACGCCGATAACTCACGACGTCGTCATGGATATTATCGAAGGCTATTCGATAATAGAGCGCACCACGGCCACCAGTTGATCGCGCGTCACGGTCTGCTGTCCGGGACGCTCGGCCTTCCAGGCGTCGTTGTCCGTGATGGCGGCGGCGCGGGCGCGTCCAGCGTCCAGATCCTTGATCGTCACCTGACCGGCGGCGATCTCGTCCCCGCCCAGGATGACGGCGGCCGGCGCACCGCGACGGTCGGCGTATTTCATCTGCGCCTTCATGCCCGCCCGGCCCAGATAGAGCTCGGCGGCGATGCCCGCCGCGCGCAGTTCGGACACGGCGTCCAGATAGTGCTGCATGTCGTCCTCTGAGAAGACGATGGCCACCACCGGCCCGCGCGTCGCGTCTTCAGCGCCGCGTCCGGCCGCGCGCAGGGCCGAAGCCAGACGCGACACGCCGAAGGAGAAGCCCGTCGCCGGGGTCGACTGGCCGGTGAAGCGCGACACCAGGTCGTCATAGCGCCCGCCGCCGCCGATCGAGCCGAAGCGCACAGCCCGGCCCTTCTCGTCCTTGGTGTCCAGCAGCAGTTCGGCCTCGAACACGGCGCCGGTGTAGTATTCCAGGCCGCGCACGATGGTCGGATCGAAGCGCACGTCATCCTGCGCCACGCCCATGGCGGTCAGGGCGCGGTCGATGGCGGCCAGTTCCTTCAGCGCCTCTTCGCCCGCAGCGCCCAAGGCGGCGCCGGACACGGCATCCAGCACGCCTGCGCGGCTGAGGCCTGGCGTCTCGGCCGAAGCCAGAAACGCCTCGATCGCGCTGATCACCGAGGCGGGCAGGTTGGCGCCCTTGGTATAGTCGCCCGACTCATCCAGCCGCCCTTCGCCCAGCAGCAGGCGTAGGCCCTCGACGCCCAGACGGTCGTATTTGTCCACGGCGCGCAGGGCCGTCAGCCGCTGCATCGGGTCCGTGATCCCGCCCGCGTCGAACAGGCCGTCGAATAGCTTGCGGTTGGAGACGCGGATCACCGCCTGCCCGGCCGCCAGTCCCGCCGCGCGCAGGCCCTCGCAGCCCATGGCGATGATCTCGGCGTCAGCCTCTGGCCGGTCGGAGCCGACGGTGTCGGCGTCGCACTGCCAGAACTCGCGGAAGCGGCCCGGACCCGGCTTCTCATTGCGCCACACCGGCCCATAGGCGTAGCGACGGAACGGCTTGGGCAAGGTCTCCCAGTTCTGCGCGGCGAAGCGGGCCAGCGGCGCGGTGTGGTCGTAGCGCAGCGCCATCCACTGATCGTCGTCGTCCTGGAGGGCGAAGACGCCCTCGTTCGGACGGTCGGCGTCGGGCAGGAACTTGCCCAGAGCGTCGGCGTATTCGAACGCCGGGGTCTCCAGCGCCTCAAAGCCCCAGCGCTCATAGACCTCGGACACGCGCGCGACGATGCGGCGCTCGGCGGTCAGGTCGCGGCCGCGACGGTCGGCGAACCCGCGCGGGGCCCTTGCTTCTGGAGCGCGGGCTTCGGGGCGGTTGGAGGCTTCGTCGGTCATGGGGCGGCGATTAAGCCATCAGATACGCCGCCGCAACTCACAGTCCGCCCCGCGCCGCCCGCATCCGCCCTCAGGACGCGCGGCGCAGCGGCAGATCCTGTCCGTAGCTAAGGCGACGCCACAGCCACTCGAACGGCCCCATGGTGAACTTCGACAGCCACAGCGGCGACCAGATCAGCTGCAGCGCCCAGACCCCGATGACAATGGCCCACTGCATCGGATAATCGACCTGGCCGAACAGGCGCGGTCCCCAGGGCATGTAGAAGATGGTCGTCATGATCAGGGTCTGGGTCAGATAGTTGGTGAAGGCCATCCGCCCCACCGGCGCCAGAGCCTTGCGCAGCCAGCCCACCCCGCGCGTCGTCGCCAGGATCAGCGCCGAGGCATAGCCCAGGGTGATGATCAGCGGATAGGAACCGACCGCCATCGCCCAACCGCCGGTCGCCTCGACCTCGGCCCCCGCCTGAATCTCCAGCCATTCCAGAACGCCCAGCAGGGCCAACACCACAGCCCCGCCCGCCATCAACATTCCATAGACGCGCATCGACATCCGGCCGTGGAAGAAGCCCGCCTTGAACAGGCCCAGCCCCAGCATCATCAGCGGAATCGTAGAGAAGACATACATCAGCAGGCTCATGCCCTGGCTGATCGCCCAGGCCTTCAGATTCTCAAGCGCCGCGCCGGCCCAACCGCTCTGATAGGCGGCGATGGACGCGGCCACCGCCCCGTCAGACGCCCCGCCGCTGCTCATCGCCTCGGGGAAATGCGCCGTCAGCAGCATCAGCCCGGCCTGCAAGGTCGCCAGGGCGACGGTCGCGCCGGCCCCGATCCAGATCAGCCGCCCGGCGGGCATCGACCGCATCATCATCACGAACAGGCCTGACCAGGCGTAGAGCAACAGGATGTCGCCGTACCAGAAGGCCGCGCCGTGGATCAGGCCGAACAGGGCCAGGAACAGCAGGCGGCGACGCAGGACGCGCCCCTTCGCCTCATCGCCCCGCTCGCCGCCGACAAGGAAGATCGAGACGCCGAACAGCATGGAGAACAGGGTGACGAATTTCTGGCGGAAGAAGACGGCGATGATCCATTGCGCCACGCCCGAGGCGTTCGCCTCGGCCGGAAACGGCGACTGGCCGCTGGTCATCTCGATCGTCATCATCGGCAAGGCGAAGGCCGCCGCATTGACCGCCAGAATGCCCAGCACCGCCGCGCCGCGCAGGACGTCCAGCGTCACGATCCGCTGGTCCGCCGCCACCGGCTTCGGCTGGGCCGTCTCGACCTGATCCCTCATGCTCGCCCCTGTCCCTGCGTGAAGAGTTCGAGGCTTAGGCGGGACCGCCGCCGCAGTTCACGTTAAATCCCCGTAACGTCCCGCTCTTGCAGCACGCCCATGCGGTTCTTCACGACCGGCGCCGGAACGAAGCCCAGCCAGGCGACGCACAGGCCGCCCCACAGCGCATAGCTGACGCCCACCATGACGGCCAAAGGCAGGCCCGCCACGCCATAGATCAGCAGCGCCGTCTCGATCGCCCCCAGGCCCTGAACCAGGCTCTGCGACGCAGCCCCCGCCAGGGTCGCCATGATCACAGCCATGATCGCCTGCATCGCCGCCGCCAGCAGACCGCCGAACACGGTGAAACGGCAGACTACGCCCAACCGCGTCGATGGACGGCCCGTCCTGGCGTGGCTGTTCAGCAGCAGCCACAGTCCGACCGGCGCCGCGATCAGACCGACCGCCAGCATCACCAGCCGCCAGTCCGTATCCACGCCCGACCACCAGTTCTCGGGCGGCCAGATGAACAGGGTCAGGATCACCGGAGGCCAGGCCGCCGCCGCCAGGGCGGCCGGAACCAGGGCGCCCGCGCCGCGCCGCGGCGCCACGCGCTTCAGGCCCGGCATGGAGGGAAAGACGCCGGCCATCAGCGGGTCGGCACCGGCGTCTCGCCGGAATAGTCGTAGAAGCCGCGCCCGCTCTTCTTGCCCAGCCAGCCGGCCTCGACATACTTCACCAGCAGCGGACAGGGCCGGTATTTGCTGTCAGCCAGACCTTCGTACAGCACGTTCATGATGGCAAGGGCCACGTCCAGCCCCATGAAGTCCGCCAGCTCCAGCGGCCCCATCGGATGGTTGGCGCCCAGCTTCAGCGCCTTGTCGATCGAGGCCACGTCGCCGACGCCCTCGTACAGCACATAGACCGCCTCATTCATCATCGGCACCAGGATGCGGTTGACGATGAAGGCCGGGAAGTCCTCGGACTCGGTGGTGACCTTGCCCAGGCTCTCGGCGAAGGCGACCGCCGTCTCGAAGGTCGAGGCCGAGGTGGCGATGCCGCGCACCAGTTCGACCAGCTTCATGGTCGGCGCCGGCTTCATGAAGTGCAGACCGATGAAACGCTCGGGCCGATCCGTCACCGAGGCCAGGCGGGTGATGGAGATAGACGAGGTGTTGGACGCCAGCAGCGTGTCCGGCCCCAGCAGCGGCGTCAGCTCGGCGAAGACGCCCTTCTTGACGGCCTCTTCCTCGGACGCGGCCTCGATGACCAGATCGGCCTTGGCCGCCTCGGCCAGGGTGGCCACGGCGGTGATGCGCTGAAGCGCCGCCTGGGCCTCCGCCTCGGTGGACAGGCCGCGCGATGCGCGACGCGCCAGGCTGGCCGCGATCTCGCCCAGAGCCAGGGTCACCCGATCCGACGCAATGTCGTACAGCTTCACCTCATAGCCGCCGGCGGCCACCACCTGAGCGATGCCCGAACCCATTTGCCCGGCGCCGATGACGGCGACTGTCCTGATGGTAGTCATGAATTACGCGTTGAATACGGTCCACGAGTGACCTGTCGTCGGCACCTTAGGAGCCCGCTCGCGCCGCGCAAGGGCGGAAATGGGCGCCGGACGCCGAATCCCGCGCCGCCGTGGCTTCGCTTCAACGGAGGCTCGCTCGCCTCAGCCCAGCGACATGATCAGCATCGGCGCGACCGTCCGGTTGAACAGCACGCTCAGGAACTGCAACGCCAGCAAGGCGATGATCGGCGTGATGTCGATGCCGCCCAGCGGCGGCACCACCCTCTGGATCGGCCCCAGGATCGGACGCGTCACCGTATCCAGCACATAGGCGATCTGGCCGACCAGGCGGTTGCGCGGATTGACCACGTCGAAGGCGAACAGCCAGCTCAGGATCGCCGAGGCGATGATGCACCAGATCATCAGGGTGACGACGGCGTTCACCAGCCAGACAAGGGCGAAACCCATGAGAAACTCCTGCTTCGTTCACGCCGCTTCTAGCGGCCCGGTCGCCGATCGCCAAGGATTCGTGCGCGGCCCGTTGACACGCCCCCCTGGACGCTTCTATGTCCCGCGCCTGCCTGTCGGTCGGGGCCGTAGCTCAGTTGGTAGAGCGCGTCGTTCGCAATGACGAGGTCAGGGGTTCGACTCCCCTCGGCTCCACCAGGGCATCTTCACGAAATCGCCGAGTTGAGACCGCCCATCGAGGCGACCGTCTGCGCGCCTCAGTTTTCGCGGTAGAAGTTGCAGTACCAGTCGACGAAGTGGGCGACGCCTTCCTCCACCGGCGTCGATGGCGCGTAGTCGAGGGCGGCCAGGGTGTCGGTCACGTCAGCTTCGGTATCGGCCACGTCGCCGTCCTGCATGGGCATGAGGTTCAGCCTGGCCTTGCGACCTAGCTTGGTCTCCAGCACCTCGATATAGCGCATCAACGGCACCGGACGGCCTGCGCCCAGGTTCAGGATGCGCCAGGGGGCGACGCCGCTGGCAGCCGGATTGGGCGCGCTCGCGTCCCATGTCGGGTCGATGGCGGCCGGACGGTCGAGCGCGGCCACCACGCCGGTGACGATGTCGTCGACATAGGTGAAGTCGCGGCTCATCCGGCCCTCGCCGTACACGTCGATCGGCTCGTCCTTCAGGATCGCGCGGGTGAACTTGAACAGGGCCATGTCCGGACGGCCCCACGGGCCATAGACGGTGAAGAACCGCAGCCCCGTCGCCGGAAAGCCGAACAGGTGTGCGTAGGAATGGGCCATCGCCTCATTGGCCAGCTTGGTCGCCGCATAGACGGTCAGCGGATGGTCCGCAGGCTGGCGCACCGAGAACGGCAGGGCGCGGTTGGCGCCGAACACCGAACTGGTCGAGGCGAAGACCAGATGGGCCGCACCGACCGCGCGGCAGCCTTCCAGGATGCTGAGGAAGCCGACGACGTTGGAATCGACGTAGGTCTCAGGCGCTTCCAGGCTGTAGCGGACGCCCGCCTGGGCGGCGAGGTGGACCACGCGGCGCGGCTGGTGCTCGGCGAACAGGGCGGCGACGCCGTCGCGGTCGGCCAGATCCAGCGTGTGATGGCGATAAGCGGGGTAGGCCTGAAGCTGAGCCAAGCGCGCCTGCTTCAGCGCCGGATCATAATAGGCGTTGAGGTTGTCCAGACCGATGACGCGTTCGCCCCGCTCCAGCAGGCGCCGGGCGGTGTGGAAGCCTATGAAGCCGGCGGAGCCGGTGACCAGGACGGGATCGCTCATGATCGGCTGCGATAAACGGTCGCGCGGTCGGACGCCAGCGTCCGCACGCTAGGGCAGCGCCCCGGCCACGGCGGGCGCAGGCGCCAGAAGCTGGGCCGAAACATTCAGCCCGACGCCTGCGATCAGGCAGGCCGCCGCTGCGAACAGCACCAGACGCGTCGCCCTTTTCTCTGGCGCCAGAGGCCGGGCGAACAGCAGGACCAACAGTCCGACGACGGCCAGCGCGCCCGGCAGATCCATCCCGACGCCCAGAAAGACAAAATGGCCGATCCCCGCGAGCCAGGCACCGCCCAGCACCGTCGCAACCGCCGGCGGAAGGAGACCGAGCGGCCGCGTCAGGCCAGGATCGATCAGGGCCGCCAGCGCCGCCGTCGTCGCCGCCAGCAACACCGGCCAGACGAACAGCAGGGCCGCCTCGGGCGCCGCACCCTGCAGGACGCAGCCAAAGACGAAGACCAGAGCGATGAGACCCAGCCAGCCGCCCCAGGCCGACCGCTCAGCCCGCACGGGCCAGAGCGACAGCCCGGCGGCGACAACGCCCAGCCCCAGCAGCACGGGGCTGAACCCGCCGAGGATCAGGACCACGGCGGTCAGGACGGCGAACGCCCCGCCCGTCAGGCGCGGCCGCGTCCGACGCGCGCCGGTCAAAAGAAGCAGCGCCAGAGCGACAATCGCAAAGACCGCTCCCGCCTCCATCCACGGCAGGCGGCGCAGCAGGGTGTAATAGACATCGGGCGAAGCGGCGCGGCTCGACATCGGCCCGGCCAGCAGACGCGTCGATTGCAACAGGATGACGCCGCCGGTCAGGAACCACAGCCCGTCCAGCGCGCCCAGACCGACCTGCTTCGCCGTCAGCCCCGCCCCCCGCCGCGCCCGCCAGGCCGCAAAACCGCCCAAGGCCGCAGCCAGAGCCAGCAGGACCCAGCCCGTCGCCTGCTTATGCGCGATCATCCAACGGCCGAAGATATCGGCATAGACCAGGCTCTCGCCCCGGTCCGGCAGGCGGGGCGCGCGCAGCAAGGCGTCCGCCGCCTCCAACGCCTGAGACCCCAGATGCTGAACCGCGCCCTGATCCAGATTGGCGGGCGTGGCGTTTGCGGCGTGGTACTGGTCGGGACGGCCGATGAAGGCCAGGTTCAGGCCGCCGACGCCCCTGTCCTTGGGCACGGTGAAGTCGGTGCCGTTGGGCATCCGCTCATACATGAAGGCGGCGATGGAGGTGGCGGTGGTCCCGCCGTCGGCCTTGGCCGCCGCGCGGCGGAACAGCTGGACCGTCGGCCCCGCCTCGCGCCCGGTCTCGAACATGGCGGCGCGGCCGCCGCCGCCGCGCGCCTCAAGGTTGACCACCGCCCCGATCCGGTCGCGCAAAGGATGGCCGCCGAAGAAGACCCGCGCCCCGTCCAGACCGAGTTCCTCTGCATCGGTCAGCAGGACGACGAGGTCGCGCTCGACCGGTCCGCGCGCCTGGATCGCCCGCACCGCCTCCAGAATGGCGGCGACCCCGGCGGAATCGTCGGCCGCGCCGGGGGAGCCGACCACGGTGTCGTAATGGGCCATCAGCATGACGACGGGCTGCTCGCGATCCTTGCCCGGCAGCACGCCGATCAGATTGATCGCCTGATTGTTCGCGGCGCCGGGGTCGCCGCCCGCACGCGCCAACCGCTTGACCGAGGCGGGCGACAGCGGTCCGGCCTGCTCGCTGACCTGAAGTCCCAGCTGCGTCAGGCGGTCGTTCAGATAGGCTCGGACCCGAGCATGTTCCGGGGAGCCGACCGGGTGCGGAGCCCGGGCGATCTGTTCGATGTCCGTCATGGCGCGCGCGGCCGAGAAGGCGACGGCGGGCGCGTCCGCCGGGCGCGGCCTCGGCGCCTGGGTGGTCCACACCGCCAGCAAGAAGGCGAGCGTCAGCGATCCGAACAGCAGGGCCAGCCGCATGAGAGATCCTCCCCGATCCGAGCGGCAGTAGGACCAAGCCAGGGCCGGATGGCAAGAGGGCGGCGACAGGTCGCCCCGCCGCCGCCCTCAAGTTTTGTCAGCCGGTGAAGGCTTAGAAGCGCTTCGACAGCTCCACGCCGTACATGCGCGGCTCGTTGACGAAGGCCGTCAGGTTGTTGAAGTCGATGGCGCCGATGACGTTGGCCTCGTCGGTGATGTTGCGGACGTAGACGGCCGCTTCCAGACCCCGGTTCAGATCGCGCCAGCCTGCGCGCAGGCCGCCTTCGAAATTGGTGTCCTGACGGAACTCGACCGCCTCATAAAGGAAGAGGTTGAAGTCCTTCTGCATCACCCAGTCGGTCGAGGCGAACAGCTCCTGCCCGTCGCCGATCGGACGGACGTAGGACAGGGTCAGGTTGGCCGAGTACTCCGGCGCCTGCGGGAAGGGATTGCCGTCGATGCTGGCGCGGTCGCTGGCGCCGACCTTCACGATCGGGTCGGTGATGGTGCACAGGTGGTTGCCGCAGATGGCGACCAGCAGGTCCTTGTCCTTGATCTCGGTGTGGTTCCACGCCACGCCGCCCGCCAGGGTGAAGCCGGCGCCCAGATAGACGTCGCCGTCGATCTCCAGACCGTAGCCCTGGCCCTTGTCGGCGTTGATCAGGCGGTTGGAGTTGTCGATGCCGCCGATGGCCGTGAACTGCATGTCCTTGACGTCATACAGATAGGCGGTGGCGTTCAGGCGAGCGCGGCCGTTCCACATGCGGGCCTTGAAGCCGGTCTCGTAGGACATGACGGTTTCGGAATCCGCCGTGGTCAGGACCGGCAGGTTGCGGCCCTGGATCGACGGGCCGCGATAGCCGCTGGCCACGCGGGCGAACAGGTTCAGGCTGTCGTTGACCTCATACAGGGCGCTGACGTCCCAGCTGACCTGCTCGTCGCCGACCGAGACCTGGCCTTGTGCATTGGCGGGCGTGCCGACCACGATGCGGCCGTGATAGTTGCGGCTGTCGTCGGTATAGCGCAGGCCGCCGGTCAGCTTCAGAGCGTCCGTAACCTGATAGTTGGCCTGGCCGAACACCGACCATGAGTCCGACTTCTGCACGATGTCGGTGACCTTGATCGGCATGATGCCGCCGACGCCGTCGAACGTGCCCGAGACCAGGTTGATGCGCTCGTCCCAGTAGAAGGCGCCGACCTGCCAGCCCAGACGGCCCGCGCCGTTCGAGGTCAGGCGCAGCTCATAGGTGTTCTGCAGCAGGTCGCTGGACAGGGTGCCGGACTCGACCGGGAACGGGGTCTTGTAGCCCGCGCCCGCCGGAGCGCCGGCCGAGACGCCGCCATCGATATCGCCGTCGCCCTGCGACCAGCCCTGGAAGGACCCGACCACGCCGGTCAGGGTCGCCGGGCCGAAATCGTAGGCCACCTGCAACGACTGGGAGGTCGTCTGCTGCTTCTGGAAGTTGTTGCGGCCGCCGTCATACCAGACCGTCTTGCGGTCGAAGTTGTCGTTCAGCTTGTTCGAGCCCTTGGTCAGGACGTTGGCGCGGTTCATCGTGCCCGTGCCCACATAGTCGCGCGCCTGCAGGGTCAGCAGGGTCGACAGGCGGTCGGTCGGGGTCCAGGCGACGTGGATGCGGCCCGCCACATCGTCGAAATTGCCCAGGTCCTTGCCGTCCTTCTTGGCGAAGGGGGCGTCCCAGGCGTTATTGACCCAGTCGTCGCGGTGGTTCCACAGGGCCGCGACGCGGACCGACAGCGTATCCGACGCCGGCAGGGTCACAGCCGCCTCGGCGCGGGTCGAACCGAAGTTGCCGTAGGTGATCGAGCCGAAGCCGGTGAAGTCGTCGCCCGGCTTGGTGGTGTCGATCTTGATCACGCCGGCCGGGGTGTTGCGGCCGAACAGGGTGCCCTGCGGTCCGCGCAGCACTTCCAGCTGCTTCACGTCGAACAGGGGGAAGCCCTTCAGATAGACGCTTTCCAGAACCAGCTCGTCCATCACCATCGACACCGGCTGAGACGCCGTGAAGTCGAAGTCCACATTGCCCAGGCCGCGAATGTAGAAGCGCGGGGCGTAGCGGCCGTTGGAGCTTTCGACCTGCAGGCTGGGCACGCGGCCCGACAACTGCAGGATGTCGCCGCCGCCGGCGTTCACGGCGTTCAGCGTCTCGGTGTTCATCGCCGTGACGGCGAAGGGCACGTCGCGGATGCTTTCGCTGCGGCGCTGGGCGGTGACGACGATGTCGCCGACGGCGGCGGCCTGTTCGGCCTGGGCGTCGGACGATTGCGCCAGGGCCGGCGTGGAGAGCAGCAGGGCCAGACCGCTGGCGGAGGCGGCGAGAACCGAGAGACGCGTCATCGAGATATCCCCTTCTTGATGATCTTGAGGCGGGTTAATTCGCCGCAGCCCCTAGGCCCGAAGCCCAGCCGTTTCCAGCCCAGAAGCGTCGCCCCGCATGAACCTTTCGCGACAGAGCCACAGGGCGGAATAAACCGGTGTTCGATATGGCTCCGACCGGGTTGCGACATTGTGCGCCGCAGCAGGACATGCAAAGCAGATCGGCTGCGTCCGCCCCTTGGTGATGGCCGCCCGACCCGCCGCAGGAGACGCCCCATGCCCCTCGCCGCTCCGTCTCGCCGTCGTTTCCTTGCAGGCGCCGCCGCCCTGCCTCTGATCAGCGCAGCGCCCGCGTTGGCCCGCGATCGGTCCGCCGCGGTTATCGGTCGCGTGCTGTCCATGTCCGACCTGCATTCGGCCTATGAGCGCAGCGCGCAGGTTCTGGCCGCCCTGCGCGCCGAGGTCCGCAGCCAGCCGGTTCCGCACCTGATCGCCCTGGACGGCGACATCTTCGAGCACGGCAATGTCGTTTCAGTGCGGTCGCAGGGCGTGATCGACTGGGCCTTTCTGGCCGCCCTGCCCTCCATTGCGCCGACGGTGGTCAATCTGGGCAACCACGACAACGATCTGACGCCGGACCTGCACGACGTAGTCGCCCGGATGCGCGGGCTGGGGATCAGCGTCATCAGCAACATCATCGACGCGCGCACCGGTCAGCCCTACGCCCCGGCCGCCACCGAGATCGCTTTCGGCCGGCGGCGCCTGCGCATCATCGGCTTCGGCACGAATTCGCTGAACACCTATCCCAAGGACAGCCGCGACTGGCTGTCGATCCCCGACCCGACCGACTGGGCGCGCAGCCATCTGCCGTCGCTTCTGGACGACGCAGACCTGACGCTGGTGATGAGCCACGCCGGGGTGGCGGGCGACCGGGGGATGCTGTCCGCCCTTCCCGACGGCGCCCTGATGATCGGCGGACACAACCATCTGCTGTTTCAGGAGCCGCTGGGCCGCGGCCTCTACGCCCACACCGGATCGTGGAACAACGCCTATACGGCGGCCGACTATCTCAGCGATGAAAGCGTTCGCGCCCAGTCGCGCAGCGTCCCCCTGGACGGTCCGGCCGACCCGGCTCTGGCCGCCCTTATCCGCACGACGCTGGCGCAACATCTGACCGCCCAGGAACGCGCGATCCTCGGGACCAGTCCCGCCGCCCTGTCGCTGGGCGACACCGGCCGCGCCGTGGCCGCCGCCTTCGCCCGTTTCGCCGGAACCCAGGCGGGTTTCATCGGCCATACGACGCTGGGGACGGGCCTGCCCGCCGGACCGGTCAGCCGCTACGCCTTCGACGCCGTGGTGCGGTTCGACGGCAAGCTGATGGCCGCCGAGGTTCCGGCCGCGCGTCTCGCTGAGTTAACCGCCCTGGCCAATCAGGACCGCGTCATGCCCTTCGCGCGGCGCACCGGCGACTTCGTCTACGGCGCGGTTCAGGGCGACGAGAAACGCGACACGATCCGCATCGTCACCACCGACTGGTGCGCCCTGAACCAGCAGGAGTATTTCGGCGTCTCCGATCTGGATTTCACCGAGGTCGCCAGCCCCGGCGTCAAGGCCGTCGCGGCGCAGGGCCTGTTGCAGGCCTGAGGGCCAAGGCTGAGCGTCAGGCCGCCCGGCGATAGGCCGAGGGCGACTTCACATAGAGGCCGCGCCGCCCCGCCACGGGCCGGAAGGCGACGCTGTCGCCGTCGGGGCGCTCGTCCACGCCCAGGAACAGGCAGCCGTCATCGACCAGCCGCCGCTCCAGCCCGTCCAGCAGACGAGGCCGCCGTTCAGTCGTCATGTCGCCGAGCACATGACGGCAGAAGATGATGTCGAAACGCCCCTCGTCGCGCGGCTCGTCCAGCAGATTGGCGCGTTTGAAGGTAATGGCTGCGCGCAGTTCCGGCAGCGCCCGCCACTGATCGTCGACCTGCTCGAACCACCGCAGCATGGTCCGCGCCGACAGCCCCCGCTGAATCTCGAAGGAGCTGTAGAGGCCCGACATGGCCTTCTCGATCGCCTGACGCGACAGGTCGGCGGCCAGCACCTCGACCCGCGCCCCGGCCTCAAGGGCGGCGATGGCCAGCGAATAGGCTTCCTGACCTGAACCGCACCCCGCCGACAAGATCCGCACCGGCCCCCCGCGCGCCGCCGTCAGGGCGGGCAGGAGCTCGCGCTCCAGCACTTCGAAGGTCGCCCGATCGCGCCGGAACCAGGTCTCGCCGTTCAGCAGGGCCTCGATCACCCCCCAGCCGAGCGACGCCACCGGGCGGCTCCACAGGCTGGTCAGCATGGCCTCGACGTTGTGATAGCCTTCCCGGCGCGCGACCGGCCCCAGCCGATGTTCGGCCAGCTGCATCCGCTCTCGCGACAGGCGGTATCCCGCGCGCGAGGCCAGCAGAGCTTGAAGGCGTTCAAAATCCTCCGGCGTCATGACGGCGACTGAATCGCTCCCACTTCGGCGAGTTTGGACTGCAGGATGTCGCCGTCGAACGGCTTCATAACATATTCGTCCGCTCCGGCGGACAGGGCTTCGGCGATGCGGTCGGCGCGCGTCTCGACCGAGCAGAACAGCACCTTGGGTTCGCGCCCGTCCGGCAGGGCGCGCAGGCGGCCCAGAAAGGTCATCCCATCCATGATCGGCATCTGCCAGTCCAGCAGCACCACGTCCGGCATGGCGGCGACGCAGACCTCCAGCGCCTCGGCGCCGTCGGCCGCCTCCTGCACCTCGAAGGCCAGGTCTTCGAGGATGCGCCGGGCCACCTTGCGGATGATCCGGCTGTCATCGACGATCAGACAGGTTCTGGGGTCCACGGGACTCATTCTCGCGACAGGCGAATAACGCAGATATTCACGCCAGAATGGTCTGACGCCGGTTAACGGAAGGTTGGCTCAGTCCGCCAGGGGCAGGCGGGCGATCAGGGCGACGCGGCCGTCCTCGACCGTGGTCTCCAGCCGCCCCCCCGCGTCGCAGGCCGTCAGCCACAGCCAGTAGGGCTGGATCCACTGCCCGGCCAGGCCCTCCGTCAGGCGCTCGCCCCTCAATCCGGTCATGGCCTCGGCCTTGAGCCGCGCCCGCGCGCCTTCGGCCGAGCCGATCAGGATCAGCTGCCCGCCTTCGCGACGCACGGCGACCGTCGCTGCTCCGCCCATCGGCAGGGCGCCGACCGTCAGATAGGCCAGGTTCAGCAAGGCGCGCGCCTGAAGCTTGGTGAAGACTTCCTCGCCGACGCGCCAATCCAGCGTCGCCCGTCCGCCGTCGGTCAGGCCGGTCAGCAGGCCGTGCAGTTCGGCGCCGGAAAACTGTTCGCTGGAGGTGGCCGCGCCAAAGGCCACGCGGGCGAAATGGACCAGGGCCACCATCTTGGCCGCGCTCTGCCGGATCAGCCCCAGAGCGTCGTCGCGCATGTCCTGGGCGCTCGGGTCGTCCAACAGGTCTAGACCCGACATGACCGCGCCCGCCGGGCTGATGAAGTCATGGCACAGTTTGGCGGCGATGAAGGCGGCCAGCTCCGCCCCATCGACAGGCAGGCTCGCGACAGGCAGGTCGGCGGTGGAGGGCTCTGAGGTCAGGTCGGACACGGCGTTCGGCGGCATGGTTTGCAAAAGGTTAAGGCCAAGGTGGCCTGATTTGCCGGTTCTTGAAACCGGCCCCATGGGTTATCGGGTGCGGCATGACCGTCCCCGCCTCTTCCTCCGCCTTCGCCGAACTTGAAGACGACCTTGTCTCGGGACGGCTGACCGAAGCCCTGGCCGACATCGCCGAAGAGGCGGCCCAGCTGATCCTGCCCTACTGGCGCGCCGGGACGACGGCCGAGATCAAGGCCGACGACAGCCCCGTCACCGCCGCCGACCGCGCCGCCGAGGCGCTGATCCTTGAGCGTCTGACCGCCCGCTGGCCCCAGGTTCAGGCCGTCGCCGAAGAGGCCGCCGCCGCCGACGGCCTGCCCCCCTCGGTCGGCGAGTGGTTCTGGCTGATCGATCCGCTGGACGGCACCAAGGGCTTCATCCAGGGCCGCGAGAGCTACACCGTCAACATCGCCCTGGTGCGCCGCAAGGCTGTGGTCGCGGGCGTGGTGACGGCGCCCGCCCTGGGCCTGACCTGGCGCTCGACCCGGCCGGGCGAAGGGGCCCAGCGCCGCGCCTTTGGAGACGCCTGGAAACCAGCGCGTGTGCGCGAACGGCCGCAGGACGCCACCGCCCTGGTCAGCCACAGCATCAGCGACGAGGACGCCGAGCGCCTGGCCGGACGCAATGGCTGCCGCCTGTGGCAGGGCATGGATTCCTCGTTGAAATTCTGCCTGATCGCCGAGGGCCGCTACGACGCCTATCCCCGCACCGGCCCGACCAGCGAATGGGACACCGCTGCGGGTCAGGCGGTGCTGGAGGCGGCCGGGGGCCGTGTCCTGGCCAAGGACGGCCGCCCCCTGGCCTATGGCAAGCCCGGCTTCCTGAACGGCCCCTTCTGCGCCATCGGCGCCTGAAGCGCCTCAGACCTGGGCGTCGACGCGGGCCATCTCGATCTGGGCCGACAGACCTGCGGGCAGGTCGCGCTCCGGCGTCGCGGCCAGGGTTTCCAGCTCCACGCGGTCGCGCGGGCGGATCAGGGCGCTGGACACGCCCGGATCAGTCAGGGCGTAGGCCAGGCAGATGGCCTCGGCGGTCCAGCCGCGCGTCTGATGCAGGAAGGCGAAGGAGCCGCGCTGCGCTTCTTCCGCCGGCCCCCGCCCGCCCAGGCCGAACAGGCCGCGCTTCTTGGGCGCCCCCGCTTCCGCCGCCTTGCGTTCGGTCGACAGGCTGTCGGGAAAATAACCGTAGACGAACAGGTTCATCTGCCGCTCCAGCGCGGCCCGCATCCGGGCGCGCACCCGCCATTCGATATTGGCGTGGAAGGGCGTGAAGAGGGCGTCGAACGCCCCGGTCGAGACGTAGAGGTCGGTCACCTCCTCATCGCCCGCCACGCCCAGCATCCGCACATGGCCCGCCTTGCGGATCGCCTTCAGCGCCGTCAGCGCCGCCTGCGGCAGCTCATTCTCGCCCGGCCGGTCCAGCACAGCCAGATCGAACCAGCCCAGCCCCGAGGCGTGCAGCCCCTGCTCGATCTCCCGCCCCAGGCTGATCGGCGAAAAATCGCGTCCGGCGCCCAGGCTGACGCTGGCGATGACCAGACGGCGCTCGACATGGCCCAGCGCTTCGCCCGCCGCCCGCAGCAGCGCCGGGTCGGCGCTGTCGAAATGGTAGGCGTTGATGCCCGCCTCCAGCCCCGCGAAGATCATCTGACGCACATGCGCCGCGCCGCGCGCCGTCGCATCCGCCCCCAGGCATAAGGTCAGGTTGGAGACGGCTGCCCCCGAGGTTCCGAAGGGGCGATAGCGCATCGATCAGCCCGCCTCGGCCGGGGCGGAGGTCTCCAGGGCCAGGGCGTGCAGTTCGCCGCCCATCTTGCCCTTCAGGGCGGCGTAGACCAGCTGGTGCTGGCGCACCCGGTTCAGACCACGAAACGCCTCTGCCACGATGCGGGCGCGATAGTGGTCGCCGTCGCCGGCCAGATCCTCGATGGCGATGTCCGCGCCAGGAAAGGCCTCGGTCAGGTGGTCGCGAAGATCGTCGGCGGACATGGGCATGATGAAAGCACTCCGGAAGGCGACGGGGCGGCGGACCGCTCCGAGAATGTAAAGCTTACCCGGCCCCGCCGGTCCTGTCAGCCGCCCCTCCGACCGCCTCGACCAGCCCGCCCTTGCGCCGCTCGAACAGGGTGACGATGGAGCCCTTGTAATCGGCATGGCCATAGGGACGGTAGCCGACCCGTTCCGCCAGTCGGATGGAGGCGGCGTTGTCGGGCGAGATCATGCAGACGGTGCGCGGCTCCGATCTGTGCTGGTCGGTCCAGCCCAGCGCCGCCTGCAAGGCCTCGCGCGCCATGCTGCGCCCCTGAAAGGCCGGCGCCACGCCCCAGCCCAGCTCCGGCGCGTCGAACGGCGGCGTCATCTCGCGGCGATAATCCAGCACGCCGACGCTGCCGACATAGGCCCCTGTCGCCGTCTCGCGGATCGACCAGTTGCCGTAGCCCTTGACCTGCCAGTGGCCGACATCGCGCAGCAGGCGGAACCAGACCTCCTCCTCCGACAGGCCGCGCCCCATGATGTGGCGGGTGAAGTCGGCGTCGGCCCACAGGGCGGTCAGGTCATCCATGTCGCCCACGGCGACGGGCGTCAGCATCAAGCGCTCGGTCAAAAGAACAGTCACATCAGTCCCAGTTGCTTGAAGCTGGCCACGCCTTCGCGGCCGACGATCAGATGGTCATGGACGGTAAGGCTGAGGGCGCGGGCCGCCTCGATCACCTGTTTTGTCATATCGATGTCCGCCCGGCTGGGCGTCGGATCGCCCGAAGGGTGGTTGTGGACGATGATCATGGCGCTGGCCGACAGCTCCAGCGCCCGGCGGACCACCTCGCGCGGATAGACGGGGGCGTGATCGACCGTGCCCCGGTTCTGGATCTCATCGAGGATCAGCTGGTTCTTCTTGTCGAGATAGAGGACGCGGAACTGCTCGCGCGGCTCGTGCTGCAGCGACAGCCGCACATAGGCCAGCAGCGCCGTCCATGACGAGATGACGGTGCGCCGGTTCGCCTCCTCCTTGGCCACCCGACGCGACACTTCATGCAGGGCGGCCAGGTCCAGCGCCGTCTCGGCGCCCACCCCCTTGGCGCGGCCGCGCGAATCCTCGGCCTTGACCGTCATCAGATCCTCGACCGAGGCCGCCAGCACCGCCGCCAGCGACCCGAACCGGGTCAGCAGGGCCTTGGCCACCGGCTTGACGTCGCCCTGGGGCTGGCTGCGGAACAGGAACAGCTCCAGCAGCTCATAATCCGGCAGATGATGAATGCCCGCCGTGCGCGCGCGTTCGCGCAGCCGCTCGCGATGCCCGGCATGGTGCGGCTTGGACTTCGGTTGTTGTTCCGGCGGTTGATCGAGCATCAGCCTCCCCCAAGGGGGAGACTAGCTCAGAATTTCGGGCGGAACAGGCCCTTGGGCGAGGCGGTGAAGATTTCCAGCCCGTCCTCGGTCACGCCGATCGAGTGTTCGCACTGCGACGACAGCGATTTATCGCGGGTCACGGCGGTCCAGCCGTCCGACAGCACCTTCACCGCCGGCTTGCCCAGGTTCACCATCGGCTCGACCGTAAAGAACATGCCCGGCTTGAGCACCGCGCCCTCGCCCCGACGGCCGTAGTGCAGGACGTTGGGGCTGTCGTGGAAGACCCGGCCGATGCCGTGGCCGCAGAAGTCGCGCACCACGCTCATGCGCTGGGCCTCGACGAACTTCTGGATGGCGAAGCCGATGTCGCCGAAGGTGGCGCCCGGCTTGATCTGGGCCAGACCCAGATCCAGCGACTCGTAGGTGACGTCGATCAGCTTCTTGGCGCGGGCGTTGATCTCGCCGACCGGATACATGCGGCTGCTGTCGCCATGCCAGCCGTCGACGATGACCGTGTGGTCGATGTTTACGATGTCGCCTTCCTTCAGAACCTTGTCGCCGGGAATGCCGTGGCAGACGACATGGTTGATCGAGGTGCAGACCGTCTTGGTGTAGCCCTTGTAGCCCAGGCAGGCGGGCGTGCCGCCGTTGTCCAGAGTGAACTCGCGCACCAGATCATCCAGTTCGCCCGTGGTCACGCCTGGCTTCACATGCTCGCCGATCATGTCCAGCGCCTCGGCGACCAGGCGGCCGGCCTTGCGCATGCCCTCGAACCCTTCCGCGTCATAGATGCGGATTTCGTGGCTGCGGACGAAGACGTCGGTTTCCAGGTCGGGGGTCTCGTACATGCTCGGCTTTCGGGGAGGCGCGCGCTCCGCAATCAGGCGGACCGGGCGAAGAAACGACTTTCAGGACTTCAGATGGTCAGACTAGCACAAAACCTCAAGCCCGTCAGGACTCGCCGCTGACGCAGCAGCCGTCGTTTCCTATCTAGGGGCTATGACCCAGCCCTTTCCCACAGCCGCCGTCCTGATCATCGGCGACGAGATCCTGTCGGGCCGCACCCGCGACAGCAATCTGAACACCCTGGCCCGCTTTCTGGCCCCGCTGGGCGTCGATCTGATGGAGGCGCGGGTCGTCGGCGACCGTCAGGATCAGATCGTCGCGGCCCTGAACGCCCTGCGCGCCGCGCACGACTATGTCTTCACCACCGGCGGCATCGGCCCGACCCATGACGACATCACCGCCGATGCGGTCGGCGCCGCCTTCGGCGTGCCGGTGAACGAACACCCCGAGGCGCTCGCCATTCTCGAGCGCCGCTATGCGCCCGGCGAGTTCAACGCCGCCCGGCGCCGCATGGCCCGCGTGCCCGAAGGCGGCGTCCTGATCGCCAATCCCGTCAGCGACGCGCCGGGCTTTCAGGTCGACAACGTCTTCGTCATGGCGGGCGTGCCCAAGATCATGGAGGCCATGCTGGACGACGTGGCCCCGCGCCTGAAGACCGGCGCCCCGGTGCACAGCCGCACCCTTCGCGTCACCGGCGTCGGCGAAGGCGCCGTGGCCGACATCCTGCGCGCCGCCGCCGAGGCGCGCCCCCACCTGTCCTTCGGCTCCTATCCCTTCGGCTTCAGCAGCGAACAGACCGGCGACGAGGTCGGAACCCAGCTGGTGATCCGAGGTCGAGATCAAGCTGAAGTTGACGCTGCGGAACATGATTTATCTGCAGAACTGCGTTCTGCGGGTATCATAATTGCCGCTACGTAACCTCACCAAGGTGTGAAATTGCGCGCCTTTTGCGCCACGCTTTTGCCGGGAAGCCGTCCGACACCAGCCTTGGACGCAACGCTTTCATGACACGGACGCTGTGATGAACAGCGTGGCGGCTCTCCCCGAACCAAGGCCGTCCGCCTTTCTTCAATGGTCGGCCCACGACATAGGTGAAGCGTAAATGACCCCCAGGAACATGGTCCGCCTCGGCGGCCTGGCTCTGACCACCGTCCTGATGACGGGCGTGGCGGCCCCGGCCTTCGCAGGCTCCTTCTATCTGCAGGAACAGTCCGTGCGCGGCGCCGGACGCGCCTTCTCCGGCGAGGCCGCCGATCGCGGCGTCGGCTCGCTGTGGTGGAACCCCGCCTCGATCGCCCGCAGCGGCCGCGAACTCTCCGTCGGCCTGCACGCCATCAAGATCGATTCCGAAGTGCGCAACACCGGCTCCTACGTCACCTATCCGGGCGGCGTGGACGTGCCGGTGGTCAACCCGCGCAATACCGAGGTCGACCCGATCGAAAGCGGTCTGGTGCCGAACTTCGCCTTCGCCACGCCGATCGGCGACCGGTTCGCCCTGGGCGTCTCGGTGGCCGCTCCCTACAACTTCACCACCAAATACGAGCAGGGCTCCTTCGCCCGCTATGACGCCCTGACGTCGGAGCTGCGCTCGGGCGACGCCAGCCTGACCCTGGCCTATCAGGTCAACGACTGGCTGGACGTCGGCGCGGGCGTGAACGCCCAGTACGTCAAGGCCAAGCTGACCTCGGCCATGCCTTCGGTCTCGCCGCTGCTGCCGGACGGCTCCTCGTCGCTGGAAGGCGACGGCTGGGACTTCGGCTGGAACGTCGGCGCCCAGATCCACAAAGGCCCGTGGGACTTCGGCCTGTCCTACCGCTCCAAGATCGAGCACGAGCTGGACGGCGACGTGAACATCGTCCTGACCGGTCCGCTGGCTCCGAACAGCGTCTCGACGGGCGGCACGGCCAGCTTCAACACCCCGTGGTTCGCCTCGGCCTCGGTCCGTTACGCCGTCAACGACAAGCTGACCCTGAACGCCCAGGTCAACCGCATCGGCTGGTCCGAGTTCCAGGCCATCACCGTCGAATATCCGAACGGCGGCGACGTCATCCATCAGGACTACAAGGACGTCACCACCGGCGCCATCGGCCTTGACTACGCCATCAGCGACAAGACCACCCTGCGCGCCGGCGTCGGCTATGACCCGACCCCGACCCGCGACAGCCTGCGCACGGCCCGCATCCCGGACGCCGACCGCTGGCTGTTCTCTGTCGGCGGCTCGACCGAGGTGACGCCGGGCGTCACCTTCGACGCCGGCCTGACCTACATCGCCTTCAGCGACTCGACGATCCACGACGACCGCGCCTTCTACGCCGGCACCCCGGCGGCGGTAACCTCGCACCTGCGCGGCGAGGCCGAAGGCTCGGCCCTGGTGGCCTCGATCGGCGCCCGCTGGGCCTTCTGATCCCCGGCTGACGGCGGATAAGCAAACGGCGGCTCCCGCAAAGGAGCCGCCGTTTTTATGTCCTCCCCATTTCATGGGGAGGAAAACGCTGCCTCAGCCCTGAGCGCCGTGGCCCTTGCCGCCGTTCGACGGGCGACGACGGCGCGGACGGCGCCGCAACTCGCCGACCGGCTTGGGCTCGGCCGACGGCGCCGCGCGCACCGACGAGCGGGCGCGGTCGCCCGCCATCGGATCATAGGCGACCGCCGGGCGCTCGGCCGCAGGCGCGCCGTTGCGGCCGCGACGCTGGCGGTGCGGCTGACCGCCGCCCTCCTGCTTGACGCCTTCGCGGTGCGGGTTGCGCCCGCCGCGACGGCCACGACCTTCGCCGTCCGACCGGCCTTCGCGCTCGGGCAGGGTCGCCTTCTTGGCCACGCCCGCCGCCATGATGGAGGCGTCCAGCTGGGCCAGAGACTTGTCGTTGCGGCGGTCGATCGCGGGGATCTTCTGGCGCGTGACCTTCTCGATGTCCTTCAGCAGCTTCATCTCGTCGCCGGCGACGAAGCTGATGGCGGTGCCGTCCTTGCCCGCGCGGGCCGTGCGGCCGATGCGGTGGACATAGGCTTCCGGCACATAGGGCAGCTCGAAGTTCACAACGTGGGTGACCTTGTCCACGTCGATGCCGCGTGCGGCGATGTCCGTGGCGACCAGGACGCGCAGCTTGCCGTTCTTGAAGGCCTCAAGCGCGCGCTCGCGTTGCGGCTGGCTCTTGTTGCCGTGGATGGCGCCGGCCTCGACGCCGCCGGCCTCCAGATAGGCCGCGACCTTGTCGGCGCCGTGCTTGGTCTTGGTGAAGACCAGGCAGCGCGTATAGGCGGGGTCCGAGAACAGCTCGGTCAGCAGGGCGCGCTTCTTGCCCTGTTCGACCCAGATCACAGACTGCTTGATACGCTCGACCGTGGTGGCCTGCGGCGTGACCTGAACCTTGACCGGGTCCTTCAGCAGTTCACCCGCCAGCTTGCCGATCTCCGACGGCATGGTGGCCGAGAAGAACAGGTTCTGACGCTTGGCCGGGATGCGGCTGACGATCTGGCGGATCGGCTTGATGAAGCCCAGGTCCAGCATCTGGTCAGCCTCGTCCAGAACAAAGATTTCCGTCGAGGACAGGTCCAGGGTCTTTTGCTGGATGTGGTCCAGCAGGCGGCCCGGCGCGGCCACCAGAACGTCCAGACCCTGTTGCAGGGCGCGCTCCTGCGGGCCGTATTTCACGCCGCCGAAGACGACCGCCACGCGGAAGCCCAGGTGGGCGCCGTATTGCTTGAAGCTGTCGGCGATCTGGGTCGCCAGTTCGCGCGTCGGACTCAGGATCAGGGCGCGCGTCGTGCGCGGCTTGGGCGCCACCCGGTTTTCGGCCAGGCGGTGCAGGATAGGCAGGGCGAAGGCGGCGGTCTTGCCGGTGCCGGTCTGGGCGATGCCCAGCAGGTCCTTGCCCTTCATCACGTCAGGGATGGACTTGGCCTGGATCGGCGTCGGCTTCTCATAGCCGGTCGCGGCCAGGGCGGTCAGAAGAGCCTTGTTCAGGCCCATGGATTCAAAAGTAAGAGTGTCGCTCACGTCTGTCTTTCACGAACGGCGGCGCGCGCGTCTGGACGAACCAGACCTTCACAAAAGGGCGCACGTCGCCTGCCCGAAATCGGGCGGGGAACGGGCGCCGCCCCGCGTGTATGGACGACGTATGAAATCGAATGATCCGGCCGCTCGACAGACAGGCCTTCCGGTCAGGGAAGCCCAAACACGCGCTGGAACGCGCCGGTCACCGCATTGTGCGATGCAGCGCAGATGGGCCTCAATAGCGGCCAAGTCAAGGCGAGCCCGGCGAAAGCTACAACAGATTGACCGCCAGATTGACGGCCAGGGCCAGGATCACCGTGTTGAACAGCCAGGCCACAATGCTGTGGACGGTGGCGATGCGGCGCAGGCGCTGGCTGGAGATCTGCACATCGGCGGTCTGGTTCGCCACGCCGATGATCAGGGCGAAGTGCAGGAAGTCCCAGTAGTCGGCGTCTTCCTCTCCCGGAAACATCAGGCCCTCTCGGTCGCCATCGTCGGCTTCGGCGGGCGCATAGAATTCATGCGCGTAATGCAGGGTGAAAATGGTCTGCACGAACAGCCAGCTCAGAGCGATGGTGGCCACGGTCAGAACCGCCGCCGTCGCCGTCGGCTTGCCGCCCGACGCCGCCATGAAGACGGTGACGAAGACGCTGGCCCCCGCCGCCAACAGGCTGAGCGGCAGCACCGCCCCGCCTGCCTGATCCAGCTCCGCCGCCCGCGCGCGAATCTCCACCACCGATCGGGTTCGGCTCAGCCGCACAAAGGTCAGCAGCAGGAAGGCCGCCACGCCCGCGTCCCAGGCGACCGCCAGCCGCACCGGCCAGCCCCAGGCGACCGGCGAAACGGCGCTCGCGGCCGCCATTATCGCTAACCCCAACCACAGGGCGAAATGCAGACGAAAGAGGCGCGCGACCGATTTCATGACAGCATGATTGCGCCGTTCCGCATGAACGGCCAGAGCTGCGCCGTCGGACTTCAGCCGTCAGCTCTTCCAGCGCAGCACCGTCTCCTTGATCGGATTGACGAAGGCGCGACCCTCGGCGCGGCTTTTCAGCCATTCCCGCTTCAGCTGCTGATACCATTTGGCCTGTTTGTCGGCGTCGTCGATCCAGATCAGGGCCGGGTCGTATTTCAGCCCCTCGTTCTGCAGGTTCACCATGCCGCCGTCCTGCTTCAGGAAGGCCACGACGCCCATCCGCAGGAAGGGTTTGGCGATGCCGAACACCCAGTGGTCGGACCAGAAGATCTGGGTGATGCGGGTCTTGGTTTCGCTCACCGGCGTCAGGCAGGTCAGGGCCAGCACCTGCTTTTCCCCCACCTGGATATGCTCCCAGCGATAGCCCGGCAGGCGGAAGGTGATCTCGGTCGCGGGCGCCCCGCCCAGCACCTTGTACAGGCGGCTGTTCGACGACGGCGCGTGACGCACCATGGCCCAGCCGAAGTCTACGGGTGCGAAGGTCTTGGCCTTCTCGTGCATCGAATGTTCGGACCGCCACCACCACTGCTGGTGGACGTAAGGTCCGTGCGCGGGGTCCATCAGGCCGACGACGGCGTGGTCGATGTGGCTGTCGAAATCCATCCACTCGACCAGACGCGGCTGGCCGACGGCGCCGGGGAACTGCGGCGGTTCCTGATCCGGCTCGGACGGATTGCGGGCGTCGGCCGCCATCCAGACGAAGACCATGCCCTGGCTCTCGCGCACCGGATAGGCGCGGACCTTGATGCGGTTCGCCTCGAACGCCTGATCCTCGACCAGGGACGGAATGGCCGCGCACACCCCGTCGGGACGGAAGCGCCAGCCGTGATAGGGACACTCGATCGTCTCGCCCTCGCCCGGCTTCTCGACCAGCCGTCCGGCCGACAGCGGCGCCGCGCGGTGGGGGCAGATGTCGCGCATCCCATAGACCTCGCCCGCGCGCGTGCGGCCGATCAGGACCGGCTCCCCCATGAGCTCATAGCGCTTCAGGCTGGCGACCGGCACGTCGCGCGCCAGGGCGACGAAATACCAGGCGTCGGTGATGAAGCCCTTGCCGAAGGCGGTCGGCGGGGCTTTCGCTTCGGGGGCGGTAGAGGGTGCGGGCGCGGCGTCTGCGGTCATGGCCGCCTTGTAGCAGCAGGGACCATCAACCGTCCAAAGCCCATTCCCTTCCTCAGCCGATGAATTAATCTGGCGCAAATTCTCTTTGGGAGAGACGCCTTGATCCGCACCGCCTCCACCGCCCTTTTCGGCGCCGTCCTGTTGCTGGCCGCCGCTCCCGCCCTGGCTCAGGACGGCCATGTCAACCACGCGGCCCACGGCGCGCAGCACGCCGCCTTCACGTCCGACCGTCTCAGCGTGGTGGTCGACGGGCCCGAGGGCGCGCCCGACCTGATCCTGATCCCCGGCCTGTCGTCCTCGCCCGCCGTCTGGCAGGGGACGGTCGATCACCTGAACGGGCGCTATCGCGTCCACCGCATTCACGTGGCCGGTTTCGCGGGCGCTGCGGCTCAAGCCAACGCCCAGGGCGACACGCCCCAGCCGGTCGGCGCCCCCGTGGCCGAGGAAATCGCCCGCTATATCCGCGAGCAGCATCTGAACAGGCCCGCCGTCGTCGGCCACTCCATGGGCGGGACCATGGGCATGATGCTGGCCGCCCGTCATCCCGATCTGGTCGGCCGGCTGATGGTCGTCGACATGATCCCCTTCATGGGCGCCATGTTCGGCGCGCCCGGCGCGACGGCCGAGAGCGTGACGCCCGTCGCCGATCAGATCTGGACCGCCCAGTCGACCAGCCCGCGCGAGGCCTACATCGCCCAGGCCACCCCCGCCATCAACGGCATGATCAACACCGAAAGCCGCCGCGAAGAGGCGCTGGAAGACATGCGGGGCAGCGACCAGAAGGTCTCGGCCGCCGCCTTCCGCGAACTGGTCACCACCGACCTGCGGCCCGAACTGGCCCGGATCACCGCCCCTACCGAGGTGCTCTACGTCAAGTTCAACGACGCCCGCATGACCGACGCGATCACCGACGCCATCTATCAGACGTCGTTCGCGACCCTGCCCGGCGCCATGCTGAAACGCATCGACGACAGCGCCCACTTCATCATGTTCGACCAGCCGGGAGCCTTCTACGGCGAACTGGACGCCTTCCTGGCGCGCTAAGCCATTCTTTCGGCGAAAAGGTCGCACACGCTGCCGTGATCGAAAACGGGGGCGTTTTCGCGAGCGACGGGAACGGCTAGGGTTCGCGTCGCTGGCATAAAGGGATGTTCATGGCGCGCAACGACCGCGGACCCGACCGGAACGAGCAGGGCGGCGCAAAGCCGCGCCGAACCGTCATGGGCCGCCTGTTCTACTGGGGCGCGGTGCTGGCCGTCTGGGGCCTGATCTTCGCCGTGGTCTTTCTGGCCGTTTTTGCGCGCGACCTGCCGGACACCTCCAGCCTGTATGAGGTCGATCGCCAGCCCTCGATCACCTATCTGGACCGGTCGGGCGCGCTGATCGCGGTGCGCGGCACCCAGATGGCGCCGCCGGTCAACCTGGACGCCCTGCCCGATTATGTCCCCGCCGCCTTCGTGGCCATCGAGGATCGCCGCTTCTATCACCACCCCGGTTTCGATCCGATCGGCATGAGCCGGGCCATGGCCTCCAACCTGAGGGCCGGGCGCGTGGTCCAGGGCGGCTCGACCATCACCCAGCAACTGGCCAAGAACCTGTTCCTGACGCCCGATCAGAACATGAAGCGCAAGGTGCAGGAGCTGATCCTGGCCGTGTGGCTGGAGATGAAGTTCTCCAAGAAGGAAATCCTCGCCCTCTATCTGAACCGCGTCTATTTCGGCGCGGGGGCCTATGGCATCGAATCCGCCTCGCAACGCTATTTCGACAAGAGCGCCGACAAGCTGACGGTGGGCGAGGCCGCCCTGCTGGCGGGCCTGCTGAAGGCGCCGTCTCGCTATTCTCCGGTGTCCGAGAGCGAACGCGCGGCCGGGCGCGCCAACGTCGTGCTGAACGAAATGGTCGAGGTCGGCGCCATTACTCCGGCCCAGCGCGAAGCCGCCGTGGCCGAGCCGGTGCGGGTGTCCAAGACCCTGGCCAGCCAGCACGCCCAATACTTCATCGACTGGCTGGACAAGCAGATCCGCGGCCTGGTCGGCGAGCCGACCGAAGACCTTGTGGTCGAGACGACGCTGGACCTGACCCTTCAGACCGACGCCGAGCGCGCCGTCCGCCGCATCCTGGATCGCGACAAGGGCAAGGGCGTCGAACAGGCGGCCCTGGTCGCCCTGGACGGCGACGGCCGGGTGCGCGCCATGATCGGCGGCGCCTCATACGGCGACAGCCAGTTCAACCGCGCGGTGGATGCGCGGCGCCAGTCCGGCTCGGCCTGGAAGCCCTTCGTCTATCTGGCGGCGGTCGAGGCGGGCTATACGCCCGAGACGCCGGTGATCGACCAGCCCGTGACCATCGGCGGCTGGTCGCCGCGCAACTATTCCGGCCGCTTCTCCGGCCAGATGACCCTGGCTCAGGCCGTGGCCCAGTCGACCAATACGGTGGCCGCCTATGTGGCCGATCAGGTCGGACGCGACAGCGTGGCCCGCGCCGCCAAGCGGCTGGGGATCACCAGCGAGATCGGCCTTCAGCCCTCCATGGCCCTGGGCGCCGTCGAGGTCAGCCCGCTAGAGATGGCCCAGGCCTACGACGCCTTCGCCAACGGCGGCCGCCGCGTCGACGCCTATGGCATCAGCCGCATCCGCACCCCGTCCGGCCGGGTCATCTATACTCACGGGCCGTCGGAAGGCGGCCAGGCCATCAACAATCCGCCGCTCTACTACATGAACCAGATGCTGCGCGGCGTCGTCACCTCGGGCAGCGGCCGTTCGGCGGCGATCGGCGGTCGCGACATCGCCGGCAAGACCGGCACCACCTCGGATTACAAAGACGCCTGGTTCGTCGGCTATACGGGCGGCTTCGTCGCCGCCGTGTGGGTCGGCAAGGACGACAACAAGCCGATGGCCCGCATCACCGGGGGTTCGTCCCCCGCCGCCATCTGGCGCGGTTTCATGGAGGCGGCCCTGCCGCGTCTGGCCGTCCAGTCCATCCCCAACGGCCCGCCTCTGCCGGAGGGCTGGATTCCGCCCGATCCCGTCGGCGAGCTGATGGGTCAGGTCGAGGACCCCTATGCCACGGCCACGCCCTATGACGCCGCGCCGCCCGTGATCATCGACGGCCAGGCCCCTCAACCGGCCCAGCCGCAACAGCCCCCGGCGGCGCGCCCCGCTCCGCCGCAGACGTCCCCTGCGCCGCAGCAGGAACGCCGCCCGGACTCTCTGTTCTTCTGATTGGGTGTCGGCCACCTTCTCCCACAAGGGGGAGAAGGAAAGGCGGCGCGCTCAAGCCGCGCGAGCGACCGCGTCGCGAGCATAGCGCGCAAAAAAGCAGCCTATCGGGGCGCGCGCTTGGCCAGGATGCGTTGCAGGGTGCGGCGGTGCATGCCCAGACGGCGCGCCGTCTCGGACACGTTGTGGTCGCACAGCTCATAGACGCGCTGGATGTGCTCCCAGCGCACCCGGTCGGCCGACATGGGATTTTCAGGCGGCTCGGGCGCTTCGCCGGCCGACAGCAGGGCCTTGACCACGTCGTCGGCGTCGGCGGGCTTCTGCAGATAGTCGACCGCGCCCGCCTTGACCGCCGCCACCGCCGTGGCGATGGCGCCATAGCCGGTCAGCATGACGATGCGGGCGTCCTCGCGCCGCTCGCGGATCATCTCGACCACCTTCAGGCCGTTGCCGTCCTCCAGCCGCATGTCCAGGACCGCAAAGGCCGGGACCGACTGGCGCAGGGCGTCGTGGGCCTCGGCCACGGAACCGGCGACGGTGACGGCGAACCCGCGCGATTCCAGCGCCCGGCCCAGCCGGGTGCGCAACGCCTGATCGTCGTCCAGCAGCAGCAGGGACTTGTCGTTGAGGGCGGCGATCTGGGTCTCGAGTTCGGACATAAATTTCTCCTGCGGTTTCAGGTCGTGCGTCAGCGACGCAGGGTCAAGAGCCAAGCTCGCAACTGCGACATCAGGTTCCGCCGCCATCCATCGCCGAGGCGGTGACTTCCAGCGCCTGACGCGCCCAGCGGACGGAAACGAGGGCGCCGCCCGGCTGGCCCTTGGCGGGCGCGCCTGTCCCCACCGAAACCTTGGCGCCCGTCCGTTCCAGCAGGGTGCGGGCGATGAAGAAGCCCAGTCCCATGCCCCCCTGGCTGGGGGCGATGGGGGCGGTGACCGGGGGCGGCGGCGCGCGTCGTCCCCGCCGCGCCGGGCTGGACGCCGAGGCGATCTGGGCCGCCAGGGCGCGGCGGGCCTTGGCCTGCGGGCGGCTGGTCACATAGGGCTCGCCCAGGCGCGGCAGGATTTCAGAGGCGAAGCCGGGGCCGTCGTCGACGATGTCGATCTCGATCCATCCGGCGTCGACCACGGCGGTCAACTGCACTCGCGCCGTGGCGAAATCGGCCGCGTTCTCGACCAGTGTGGACAGGCCGTGGACGATCTCGGGCAATCGACGCACCCGCGGCGCGGCCTGTCCCGGCGGGACCTTCAGGCTGATGTCGAAATCCAGATCGAAGCCGCGATGCGGCTGGGCCACCTCTTCCAGCAGAGCCTTCAGATCGATGTCGGCGAACAGGGCGTCGCCGTCCTCGGGCTGGGCCGACAGCTGCTTCAGGATGGCGCGGCAGCGCTCGGCCTGTTGCAGGATCAGGCCGGCGTCCTCGGCGGCGGGGCTGTCGGCGGGGGCGTCGCGCAACATCTCCTTGGCGACGACCTGTATGGTGGCCAGCGGCGTGCCCAGCTCATGAGCGGCGGCGGCGGCCAGACCGCCCAGGGCCGCCAGCCTCTGCTCGCGTTGCAGAACGTCCTGCGTCGTCGCGAGGGCCAGTTCCAGTTTGTCGGCGTCGGCGGCCACCTTCCAGGCGTAGCCGGCGGTGAACAGCACCCCCGTCACCAGCGCCAGCCCCAGCCCCAGACGATAGAGGCCCGGCAGTTCCAGATGCTCATGCAGGCGCCACGGCAGGGGCAGGGACCAGGAGAACAGGAAGCCCACGGCGATCAGCGCCATGACGCCCAGAATGACCGCCTGCCGCGCGGGCAGGGCCGCCGCCGCGATCGTCACCGGCGCGACCAGCAGCAGGCAGAAGGGGTTGGCCAATCCCCCCGTCAGGGCCAATAACGTCGCCAGTTGCAGGATGTCGAAGCCCAGCTGGGCGGCGGTTCGCGGCCCGTCCGGCAGGCTGCCGTCGATCCGCCGCGCCCGCGCCATGGTGGCCAGGTTCATCGCCACGCCCGCGCCGATCACCGTCAGGCACTCCCATAACGGCAGGGGAAAGTGCAGGGCGAAATAGGCGGTCAGGATGGCGCAGGTCTGGCCGATCACCGCCAGCCAGCGCAGCACGATCAGGGTGCGCAGCGACAGACCGCGCCCGCGCCGGGGCAGTTCGGGCAGACCGGCCAGCTCGCCGCCCGCCTGGGCCAGGAGGTGCGGGGGGGCGTGCGGCGGTATGGGGGCTTCTGTAGGGCTCACCCCTCTTCTATAGACCGGGCGAGGGGCGGCTGCACGGTACGCCGTGTCGCGCCCGCCCATGATCCGCGTCGTTCTCGCCTGAGGAGAGGCCATGCCCCGCCGTCCTGTCATCCTGTTCGCCGCCGCCTGCGCGGTCATCGCCCTGGCGCTGGGCCTGATCACCATGGTGGTGGTCGGCGGTCGTCAACAGGCAGCCCAGACGACGGATGCGGCCACCGGCCAGCCTCTGGTCGGCGGCCCCTTCACCCTGACCAATCAGGACGGGCAGGCGGTCACGGAAAAAATTCTTGAAGGCAAATGGAGCCTGGTCTTCTTCGGCTTCACCTACTGCCCCGACTACTGCCCGACCACGCTGGGCGTGCTGAACGCCGTGCAGGAGCGGATGGGCGACAAGGCCAAGGACCTGCAGATCGTCTTCATCAGCATCGACCCCGAACGCGACACCCCGCAGATGCTCAAGGACTATCTGTCCTCGGACGGCTTTCCCGACGACGTCATCGGTCTGACCGGCACGCCGGAACAGGTGGCCCAGGTCGCCAGGGAATACCGCGCCTTCTATCAGAAGGTCGGCGAGGGCGAGGGCTACACCATGAACCACGGCCTGACCGTCTATCTGATGGGGCCGGACGGCAAGTTCCGCAGCGCCGTCGCCCACGATCTGGGACCCAGCCGCACCGTGACCCTGATCGAAAACGCGATGGAGAAGGGCTGATCACCTTTGCCTGAACGCGGCGCGGCGGTCTTTTTTGCACCGCATCATCCTGTATGATCGCCGTTCCGCATCGGCGGGGGCCGCAGTCGGGGTTTCATGCTCTACGCTTTTCATGAGCTCGCCTATCATTCGGCGACTCCGTTCCGGATCGGGGCCCAGATGGCCCGCCAGTTCTGGACCTCTCCGCTCAATCCGGCGTCGGACACGGCGATCGGCCGCACCGCCTATGCCGCCGCCGAGGTGTTCGAAAGCCTGACGCGCCGATACGGCAAGCCCGACTGGGGCCTTGAGACGATCGAGATCGACGGCAAGCCCGTCCGCACGACCGAACAGGTGGTCTGGTCCTCGCCCTGGTGCCGTCTGGTGCGGTTCGCCCGCAACATCGGCGATCTGAAACGTGCGGGCCGACCCGCCGCCGCGCCCGCCGTGGTGATCGTGGCGCCGCTGTCGGGCCACTACGCCACCCTGCTGCGCGGCACGGTCGAGACCTTCCTCCAAGACCACGACGTCTATGTCACCGACTGGGCCAACGCCCGTCAGGTGCCGATGCTGGAAGGCCGCTTCGACTTCAGCGACTACATCGACCATGTGCGCGACATGCTGGCCGCCGTCGGGCCGCGCGCCCATGTCGTCGGCGTCTGCCAGCCGGGACCGCCGGTGCTGGCCGCCTGCGCCGTGATGGCGGCCGAAGACGACCCGAACCGCCCCGCCTCCATGACCTTCATGGGCTCGCCCATCGACGCGCGCCTGTCGCCGACGGTCACGAACCAGCTGGCCGAGGAAAAGCCCTTCACCTGGTTCAAGTCGAACATGATCCACACCGTGCCCCTGCCCTATCCGGGCGTCGGGCGGCGGGTCTATCCGGGCTTTGTCCAGCTCTACAGCTTCATGTCGATGAATGAAGACAAGCACGTCGACGCCCACCGGCGCTACTTCAACGATCTGGTGGCGGGCGATGGCGACGGCGTGGAAAAGCACGAACAGTTCTACGACGAATATCTGTCGGTGCTGGACCTGACCGAGGAATTCTATCTCCAGACCATCGACATCGTCTTCCAGCAGCACCTGCTGCCGCGCGGCCTGCTTGAGCATCGCGGCCAGACGGTCGACCTCAGCGCGATCAAGGACATCGGCCTGGCCACCATCGAGGGCGAGATGGACGACATCTCCGGCGTCGGCCAGACCCAGGCGGCGCACGGCCTGACGCCCAACATCCCCGACGACCGGCGCCTGCTCTACGTCCAGCCCAAGGTCGGCCACTACGGCGTGTTCAACGGCCGCCGTTTCCGCGAGGAGATCTATCCCCGCGTGCGCGATTTCATCGCCCAGAATGAAGCGATCAGTGTCGTACCGGAACGGTCAGCGTCTGCCGCTTGAGGGCGGCGGCGCCCTGAGGCTGTCGGTCAATCCGCGCGCGCGTCGGCTGTCGATCCGCATCGACGCCCGCGCGGGAGAGGCCGTGGCCGTGGCCCCCAACGAGCGGCGTCTGGCCGAGGTCGTGGCCTTCGCCCGCACAAAGGCCGGATGGATCGCCGAACGGCTGGCCGCACGGGTCGATACTCTGGCGTTTGAGCCCGGCGCCGTCGTCACCTGGCTGGGCCGTCCGCTGCGGCTGGAGGCGAGCGGCGGCGCGGGCGCCGCGCGCCTGATCGAAACGGAGGAAGGACCGGTGCTGCGCTCAGGCGGCGAGGGCGAGGCTTTCTCTCGCCGGATCGAGAACTGGTTCCGCCGGGCCGCGCGCGACTTTCTGACCGAGCGCACGCAGGTCCACCTGAAGGCCCTCGGACAGGCGCCGGTGAAGGTGTCGATCGTCGACACCCGCTCGCGCTGGGGCTCCTGCAGCCCGCATAACCGTTCGATCCGCTATTCCTGGCGCGTCGTCATGGCCCCGCCCGCGGTGGCCGACTACCTGGCCGCGCACGAAGTGGCCCACCTGGTCCACGCCGACCACAGCCCCGCCTACTGGTCTGTCGTCGCCCGACTGATCGGCGACCACCGGCCGCACCGCCTCTGGCTGCGCGAGCATGGCGCATCCCTGCATGCGGTCGGCGGATAGGCGTCTACTCGCGCATCGCCCTCAGCGCGCCCAGACGGGCGAAGGCCAGGGTCAGGGCCTTGCGGCGCGCAGGCGCCAGGGGCGTGGCGGGCGCGTCGCGCACCACCGCCCCGCCGAAGCCGTCAGCAACGATCAGGCCCGGTTCGTCCGGCAGGACGCCGTCTGGAAACTCCGGCGCCACGGCGAAGTAGAAGGCGTCGCAGAAGGGGCCGTACTCCTGCCATTTGCGGTCCACGCGATAGTCGTCGACGCCCGACTTCACCTCGCAGATGACGATGTCGCCCTTGGGCCCCAGGGCCATGACGTCCGCGCGCCGCCCATTGGGCAGGCAGACCTCAAGCAGGGGCGCATAGCCCATATCGACCAGCAGCCGCGCCGCGCCCCGCGTGACGGACAGGGTCGTTTCGGGGCGGCTGAAAACCAGTTCGAGGTGAAGCGCGGCGGCGGCCATGCGCCTTTATGTTCTCCTTGCGTTCCTACCGCAAGCGCTGCCGGTTCACCCGCCACTGATCGCGCGTCTGGCCCCACAGATTGACCTTGTGCTCGTGGAACGGCGGCGGGATCGCGCCCGGCCCACGATTGGTCGAACCCAGCCGCTCGGCCAGTTTCTCGGAGGCGCGGTTGTCCGGGTCGATGCAGTGGATGACATCGGGCCATTCCAGCCCGTCGAAGGCGTAGTCCATGGTCGCCGCAGCCGCCTCGAGCGCATAGCCATTGCCCGTGGCGTCGCGATGCAGGCTCCAGCCGACCTCCCGGCCCGGCCAGCCATAAGGATGCAGCGGCCCGATCCGGCCCATCCACAGGCCGGTCGCCTTCTCGATGACCGAGAACATGCCCTCGCCCTGAAGCGCCCACATGCCCGCCACCGAGGCCATGGCGCGCCAGACCTCGTGCCTGGACTGCACCCCGCCGATGAAGCGCGTCGTCTCAGAATCGCTCATGAAGTCGGCCCAGCGGGGGAAGTCCTCCAGCGTCGGCGGGCGCAGGAACAGACGCTCGGTTTCCAGCGTGGGGCCGAGGGGAGAAGTCGGGAGATCGATCACAACAGATACTCGCGTTCCAGGGTGTAGACGCTGCCGTCGCCCGTCAGGACGCTGGAATAGAGGCCGAAGCGATCCACGCGGATCGGCGGCGACTTCAGCAGATTGTGCCCGGCGATCCAGGCGCCGATGCGGTCCGGGTTCGCCTGGGGCTTCAGATAGGCCAGGGTGACATGCGGCCGGTATTCGCGCTTCTCGGGCGGGACGCCCGCGCGCTCGCCCGCCGAACGGCACCGTCCGGCCAGGACGTTCAGCGGTTCCGACCGCTCCAGCCCGGCCCACAGGGTGTGGCTGCGGTGGGCGTCGCCGAAGGCGCCGACGCCGTTCAGGGTGATCTCGAACGCCCCTCCGCCCTCGGCGCGGGTGAGTTCAGAGGCCAGATCGTCGGCCGTGCGCTCTGTCGCCTCGCCATAGAAGGCCAGGGTGACATGCAGGGCGTCCAGCGGCCGCCAGCGAGCGCCGGGCAGGCCCGACTGACGCCGCGCCAGGGTCTCGGCGACGTCGTCGGGAATGGCGATGGCGGTGAACAGGCGCAACATGCGACCCTTGGTAGCGGGCGGAACCGGCGGCCGGAAGTCCGGTTTTTCTTGCATGGACGTCTCCGCGTCCCGATATTTGCGCCAAAGGTCGGGACCTTCCCGGCCGAATGGGAGACTTCTTTCGCGATGAGCGACTTCAACAACGGCTATGCGCGCCCGCTTCCGCAGTCGGCGGACATGTCCGTCGACGCCGGTCTGCGCGCCTTCATGCTGGGCGTCTACAACAAGCTGGCGATCGGCCTGGTCGTCGCGGGCGTCCTGGCCTACGTCACCGGCAACGTCCCGGCGGTGCAGCAGCTGCTGTTCGCCCGCATGCCGGACGGCCGCATCGGCCTGACCATGCTGGGCATGATCATCCAGTTCTCGCCGCTGGTCATGCTGTTCGGCTCCATGTTCTTCATGAAGAACCCGACGGCCAAGGGCGTGAACATGCTCTACTGGGCCGTGGTCGCCACCATCGGCGCCGGTCTGGGCGTGCTGTTCCTGCGCTATACGGGCGGTTCGCTGGCCTCGACCTTCTTCGTCACCGCCGCCGCCTTCGCGGGTCTGAGCCTCGTCGGTTACACGACCAAGAAGGACCTCAGCGGCATGGGCACCTTCCTGATCATGGCCCTGATCGGCCTGATCCTGGCCATGCTGGTCAACGCCTTCCTGGTGAAGTCGGGCATGTTCGGCCTGGTGATCTCGGGTCTGGGCGTTCTGATCTTCTCGGGCCTGATCGCCTATGACACCCAGCGTCTGAAGATGACCTACTACGCCCTCGGCGGCGACAAGAACGCCATGGGCGTGGCCACGGGCTTCGGCGCCCTGAGCCTGTTCATCAACTTCATCAACCTGTTCCAGTTCCTGCTCGCCTTCATGGGCGGCCGCGAATAGGAATTTTTGAGTGCGCTATGGCCGCGACGCGGTCACGGCCGACTTGAGCGCTGGCCTCAAGCAGCCCGAAGGGCGATAGGCCAAGAAAAACGAGGCTCCGACGGCGACGTCGGGGCCTTTTTCTTATGTTTCGTAGCTCGTCGCCCTACTCCACCACCGTGAACTTGCGGCTGTCGAACACGCGCAGCACCTGGGCCAGATCACGGCCGCGCTTCAGCACATGGCCGCCCTCGCCGATCACGGCCCACTGGCCCTGTTTCAGGCGCAGGGCCGGGCGTTTCTCGATGCGATAGACGGGGGCGTCGCCGTGGCGGCGGAAGACGGCGAACTCGGCATGCTCCCTGCCCCCGGCCATGGCGTAGTCGCGCCATTCGCCGGCCGCCACCATCCGCCCATAGACCCGCAGCATCTGGTCCAGTTCGCGGCGGTCGAAGAAGACAGGCCCGGCCGGGGAAGGCCCCTGCGGCTGTGCGTTCGAACTGTCGGCGTCGAAGCTCATGACTTCAACTTAGGCCGCTGGCGGATAAACGCCAGCGTCAGCACTCACTTGTCACCCGCCGCGCGCCCGTCCAAAAGGCGGATCAAGTTTAGATACGGAGACGAACCATGGCGACGAGCGAAGGCTGGGACATGCCCACCGGCGAACTCATGAAGGGCAAGAAGGGCCTGATCATGGGGGTGGCCAACTCCAACTCCATCGCCTGGGGCATCGCCTCGCAGCTGGCCGCCCAGGGCGCCGAACTGGCCTTCACCTATCTGGGCGAAGGGCTTGAGCGCCGCGTGCGCCCGCTGGCCGAAAGCGTCGGCGCCAAGCTGCTGATCCAGGCCGACGTCACCGACGACGCCTCGATGGACGCCGCCTTCGCCGAGCTGGAAAAGGAATTCGGCACGATCGACTTCGTCGTCCACTCGGTGGCCTTCGCCAACAAGGACGAGCTGAAGGGCTCCTTCGTCGACAACACCACCCGCGACAGCTTCCTGCTGGCCATGAACATCTCGGCTTTCAGCTTCGTCGACGTGGCCAAGCGTTCGGCCAAGCTGATGCCCAACGGCGGTTCGATGATCACCCTGACCTACCTCGGGTCCGAGCGGGTCATCCCGAACTACAACACCATGGGCGTGGCCAAGGCCGCGCTGGAAGCCGCGACCCGCTACATCGCGCGCGACCTGGGGCCCAAGGGCATCCGCGTCAACGCCATCTCGGCGGGCGCCATGCGCACCCTGTCGCTGGCGGGCATCGCGGGCGGACGCGGCCTGCACTCCAAGTCGGCGCAGTTCTCCCTGATCAAGGAAGAAACCTCGATGGAAGGCGTCGCCGGCGCCGCCCTGTGGCTGTGCTCGGACCTGGGCCGCTCGACCACGGGCGAGGTCGTCCACGTCGACGCCGGCTTCCACGCCGTCGGCCTGCCGGACGATATGGAGGGCTGAGCCCCCGACTTCATGCGAACACAGAGGGCCGCCGGGCGAACCGGCGGCCTTTTTTGCTTCCCCCCACTACCCGCTCGTCCCGGCGGGCGTCGGGGTGAGCGGAAGAGGATATGTTTCCGCTTTCAGGCGCCCCTCTACCGGCCTAGCTTGGGCGCATGAGTTCCGCGCGCCTGCCTCCTCCCGCCAGCTTTTCCGCCGCCGCCGTGGCGACCGTCGTCGGCTTCGGCGGCACGGTCGCCCTGATCGTTCAGGCGGGGCAGGCGATGGGCGCGTCACCCGGCCAGATCATCTCCATGGTCACCGCCCTGTGTCTGGGCATCGGCCTGCCCGGCGCGGTGCTGAGCTGGCGACTGAAGATGCCGGTCGTGCTGGCCTGGTCGACGCCGGGCGCGGCCCTGCTGGCGGCCTCGACGCTGGGCCTCGGGTGGTCGACGGCCGTGGGCGCCTTCGTCATCGCCGGTCTGATGATGGTGCTGACCGGGCTGGTCCCGGCGCTGGGACGGCTGGCCGAGCGCATTCCGGCGGCCGTCGCCTCGGCCATGCTGGCGGGGGTGCTGTTGCCCTTCTGTCTCAAGCTGTTCCTGGTGTTTCCGACCGATCTGATGCTGGCGGCGGGGCTGCTGCTGGTCTTTCTGGTCATGCGTCGGCTGGCGCCCGCCTGGTCCCTGCCCGCCGTTCTGGTCGCCGCCTTCGCGGTGTTGGCTGTGCGCGGTCAGGTCGCCCTGCCCGAGGGGACCGGCCTGTTCGGCGCCCTGTCGCCGGTCATGCCCGCCTTCGACTGGAAGGCGGCGGTCAGTCTGGCCGTGCCGCTGTATCTCGTGACGCTGGCGTCGCAGAACCTGCCCGGTCTGGTGGTGCTGAGGGCCGCCGGCTACGCCCCGCCCGCCGGAAAGCTGATCTTCTGGGGCGGGCTGACCAGCACGCTTCTGGCCCCCTTCGGGGCGCACGGCGTCAATCTGGCCGCCATCACCGCCGCCATCTGCACCGGGCCTGACGCCCACCCCGACGCCGCCAGACGCTGGACCGTGGGGGTGATCTACGGCCTGTTTTATCTGATCGTCGCCCTGTTCGCCGCGCCGCTGGCGGGGCTGTTCATCGCCATGCCGAGCGGGGCGCTGGCCGCCATCACCGGCCTGGCCCTGATCGCGCCCCTGACCGGATCGCTCAGCGCCATGATGGGCGAGGTGAAGGATCGCGAGGCCGCCATCCTGACCTTCGCCGCCACGGCGTCGGGCGTGGCCCTGTTCGGCGTCGGCTCGGCCTTCTGGGGGCTGGCTGTCGGCTTTCTGGCGCTGGCGGCGCGGCGCTGGATTCCGGCTCGCGCCTGACGCCTTACCGCGTTTTACGCTTTGCCTCTTTACGACCCAAGCGGGACCGTGACAGCTTCATCACCCGGCCGATGGTCGGCCGTCAGAGCGAGGCGATCATGGCGCACAAGTTCGAAGTCTATAAGGACAAGGCTGGCGAGTACCGCGTGCGGTTCAAATACAACTCCGAGATCATCTTCTCGACCGAGGGCTATTCCGACAAGTCGGGCGCCAAGCGCGCCATAGAGTCGATCAAGAAATTCGTGCCGGACGCCCCGACCGAAGAAATCTGAGCCTGCGCGGGGGCGAGGCGCATCGCCCGCCCCCGCAACCCTCGCCTTACGGCCGCGCCGGGATGTTCAAGCCCCGCTGCACGGCCGGGCGGGCCAGGCCGCGCGCCAGCCAGGCCGCGACGTGCGTGAAGTCGTCGTAGCCGACCAGTTCGCCCGCGCCATAGTGTTCGACCAGATTGCGCACCCAGCCCAGAATGGCGATGTCGGCGATGGTGTAGTCGTCGCCCATGATCCACTGACGATCCTTCAGCCGCCCTTCCAGCACGCCCAGCAGGCGTCGGGATTCGGCCACGTAGCGATCGCGCGGGCGTTTGTCCTCGAAGGCGCTGCCCGCGTATTTGTGGAAGAAGCCGACCTGGCCGAACATCGGGCCGATAGCCGCCATCTGGAAGAAGACCCATTGCAGGGTCTCATAGCGCGCCGCCGGATCGGTCGGCAGGAAGCGCCCGGACTTCTCCGCCAGATAGACCAGGATGGCGCCGGATTCGAACAGGGGCAGAGGCTTCCCGCCCGGTCCGTCGGGGTCGATGATGGCGGGGATCTTGCCGTTGGGATTCAGCGACAGGAACTCAGGCGTCCAGGTCTCGTCCTTGCTGATGTCGACCAGATGGACCTCATAGGGCAGGCCCAGCTCCTCCAGCATGATCGAGACCTTCACCCCATTGGGAGTCGGCAATGAATAAAGCTGAAGCCGATCCGGATGCTGCGGCGGAAACTGGCGGGTGACGGGAAAGGCGGACAGATCGGCCATGGAGCGCTCCAACAAGAGGGGTCCCGCTCATGTTGGAGGCGTCGCCGCCATCCGCAACCGCTCATGCGGCGAATGTCCGCGCGTCAGTCTTCGTCGCGGTCGCTGACTTCGGTCGGCCGGACGATACGCAGCCAACCGTCGTTGATGTGCAGTTCCGGCGCCGCCTCGCGGGTGAAGGGCAGATACCAGGTCGGACCGCCTTCGGCCGGGGCGATCTCCAGCATGTCGTCGGCGCCGAAGTTCTGGACCGACTTGACCCTGCCCAGCACGACATCGGCCGGATCGCGCCCCTCCAGCCCGATCAGATCGGTCAGGTAGAACTCGTCTTCGTCAGGCTCAGGCAGGGCGTCGCGGGTGACGAACAGCTTCTGACCGCGCCGAGCGTCGGCCTCTTCCTTGGTCGCGATCTCCTTGACGCGCGCCACCACGCCCGCCTTGTCCGGCCGCGCGGACATCAGCGTCAGCACCGGCTTGCCGTCGGCGCCCAGCAGCGGCGAATAGCCCATCAGGGCCATGGCGTCGGCGGTATAGGCGCTGATCCGCACCTCGCCCTTCACGCCGAAGGCGCCGCCGATCTGGCCGACCAGGATCAGTCTGTCTTCGCTGTTCATGGCCGGGCTCCGTTTGCCGATGCGAGGGGTCCAGATAGCAGAAAAGCAGCGCCCCGAAAGGACGCTGCTTTCCCGTTTCAACCGGCCGAGGCCGGATGAAGAGATAAGGCTCAGGCCTGCTCTTCGGTCGCTTCAGCAGCGGCTTCAGCGGCCGGGGCTTCTTCAGCCGGAGCCTCTTCGGCCGGCGCAGCAGCGGCGGCGGCGGCGGCCTCAGCGGCCTCGGCCTTGGCGGCGGCTTCGGCTTCCAGGCGGTCGGCTTCGCGCTGGGCGCGCTCGGCGGCGCGTTCCTGGGCCTTCTTGCCCGGCTCGGCCTTCTTCGGGTTGTTGCCCTGGACCCACTGGACCTTGCCGGCCAGCGCTTCGTCCTGGCTCTGGCTGATGAAGCGGGCGACGCGGTCGGTCGGCTGGGCGCCCTTGGCGAGCCATTCGGCGATGCGGTCGGCCTTCAGGACGATGCGCGGGGTGGCGCTGTCCTTCGGCAGCATCGGGTTGTAGCTGCCGACGCGCTCGATGAACTTGCCGTCGCGCGGAGCGTGCGAGTCGGCGATGACGATGTGGTAGTAGGGGCGCTTCTTGGCGCCGCCGCGGGACAGACGAATCTTCAGCATTTTCAGTCTCTTTCTAGAAAGGCGTTAGTTCTTTTTGAGGAAGCCCGGCAGACCCGGAAGGCCCCCCGGAAGTTGTCCGCCGCCCAGACCCGCCAGACGGTCCTGAATGGCTTTCATTTCATCGGCCGAGGGTTCCGGCATCTTGCCGCCGCCCAGCGCCTTCAGGCGGTTCATGTCCGGACCGCCGCCGCCCATGCCCGGCAGGCCGCCCATCATGGAGGCCATCTTCTGCAGGTTCTTGCCGCCGCCCTTGGACAGCGACTTGACCATGTCGGCCATCTGCCGGTGCTGTTTCAGCAGGCGGTTGATGTCCTGAACCTCGACGCCGGCGCCCTTGGCCACGCGCTTCTTGCGGCTGGCGTTCAGCAGGTCCGGCTTCTTGCGCTCGGCCTTGGTCATGGAGTTGATGACGGCCAGCTGGCGGTCGATCATCTTGTCCGAGACGTTGTTCTCGGCCATCTGGTTCTTCAGCTTGGCCACGCCGGGCAGCAGACCCATGATGCCCTGAAGACCGCCCATCTTCTTCATCTGGTTCAGCTGACCGGCCAGGTCGTCCAGATCGAACTGGCCCTTGGCCAGCTTGCGGGCCATCTTCTCGGCCTTGGCCTGGTCCAGCTCGCCCGCGGCCTTCTCGACCAGGGCGACGATGTCCCCCTGACCCAGGATGCGGCCGGCGACGCGGCGGGCGTCGAAGACGTCCAGCGCATCGACCTTTTCGCCCGCGCCCAGATATTTGATCGGCAGGCCGGTGACGGCGCGCATCGACAGCATGGCGCCGCCGCGCCCGTCGCCGTCGGCGCGGGTCAGCACCAGACCCGTCAGCGGCAGGCGCTCGTGGAAGGCGCTAGCGGTGCGCACCGCGTCCTGACCCGTCAGGCTGTCGGCGACCAGCAGGGTCTCGACCGGCTTGGCGATCTCAGCAACCTCGGCCACCTCATTCATCAGCCCTTCGTCCAGGGTGATGCGGCCGGCGGTGTCGAGGATCAGGACGTCGAAGCCCTGCAGCTTGGCCGACTGAAGCGCGCGACGGGTGATCTGGACCGCGCTCTCGCCCGCCACGATGGGCAGGGTAGCGACCTCGATCTGCTGACCCAGAGTGGCCAGCTGCTCCATGGCCGCCGGACGACGCGTGTCCAGCGAGGCCATCATGACCTTCTTCTTGTCGAACTTGGACAGACGCAGGGCCAGCTTGGCCGAAGTCGTCGTCTTGCCCGAGCCCTGCAGACCAGCCATCAGCACGACGGCGGGCGGGGTCGCATTGGTGTTCAGCGGAACCGGCTCTTCGCCGCCCAGCATGTCGACCAGGCCGTCATAGACGATCTTGATGACCTGATCGGCGGGCTTGACCGCGCGGATGACTTCCTCGCCGGTCGCGGCCGTCTTGGCGCGGGCGATGAAGTCCTTGACCACCGGCAGGGCGACGTCGGCCTCGAGCAGGGCGACGCGGACCTCGCGCAGGGCCTCCTCGACATCCTTTTCGGACAGGGCGCCGCGGCCGGTGATCCGGTCGAAGACGCCTGTCAGCCGCTCGTTCAGAGCCTCGAACATTCAAACCCTTTCATGCGCCTGGGCCTTGGCCTCCGCGAGCAGCGCCCATAGGCGGGCGACCTCTGCGAACGATCACGTCGACAGAGGCCCTCTCCATCCTCGTTCTTTTTCGGGGCTATCGGCCGGTCGGCCTACTTGAGCCCCAATGGGCTGTGCTCAAGTAGCGCTTAGCGCGGTAGCACGACCCAAAAAGCTGTCGTGATGGTGGAGGCGCAGGTTCAATTGCGCCGGAAGTCGCGGCTTATGGCGGAAAAGCAAGGCGATGTCGACTCCGTTTCTCCGCCGAAACGCCACCATACAAAGGGTTTGCGCGTTGCAGCATGGACTGGCGCGCTCGGATTCCGCTGATACGGTTCCGCTTCCGGCCTCCCCGCGGAGAGACATCCATGACCCAGACTTCCGAATTTCCTCACGACCGCCTCCGCGCGGAGGTCCGGCTTCTGGGCGCCTTGCTGGGCGAGGTGATCCGCGACGAGGGCGGCCAGGCTCTCTACGACCGCATCGAAGCGGTGCGCCAGGCGTCGGTCGCCTATCACCGCGACCCGGCCTCGGACGACGCCTCGGAGCTGGAGCGCCTGTTGGGCGAGCTGTCGCTGGATCAGGCCATCGGCCTGACCCACGGCTTCGCCGCCTTTTCCCTGCTGGCCAATGTCGCCGAGGACCGGGCGGGCAAGCGCCGCGCCCAGGCTCAGGCCGAGGCGGGCGAGCGGGCCGACACCCCCGAAGGCGTGCTGAAACGACTGGCCGAGGCGGGCGTCGACAGAAGCGCGGTGCGCGACCTGCTGGCCCAGGCCCTGATCTCGCCGGTGCTGACCGCCCATCCATCCGAGGTGCGCCGCAAGAGCGTCATCGACCGCACCACGGCGGTCGGCGAACTGCTGGACGGGTGCGACCGCGACGGGATCGCCTGTGACGCCGAGACCCTGAAGGCGGCCCTGCGCCGCCAGATCGTCATCCTGTGGGCCACGCGGCTGACGCGGGCTTCGGCCCTGGTGGTGCAGGACGAGATCGACACCGTGGTCGACTGGCTGCAGCGCATCTTCCTGCACGTCGCCCCGGCCCAGTTGGCCGAGTGGCGCAGGCTGCTGGAGGCGCCCGACCTGACGCCCTTCGTGCGCATCGGCTCCTGGGTCGGCGGCGACCGCGACGGCAACCCGAACGTCGACGCCGACACCCTGCGCGCCGCCTTCCGCAGCCAGGCCCGTGCGGCGCTGGGCTTCTATCTGGACGAGGTGCACGCCCTGGGCGCCGAGCTCAGCCTGTCCATCGACCTGACCCGCGTCACGCCCGAACTGGCCGCCCTGGCGCAAGGCTCGGGCGACGCCTCCATCCAGCGCGCGGACGAGCCCTATCGCCTGGCGCTCAGCCAGATCTATGCCCGCCTGTCGGCGGCCTATCCCGCCCTGACCGGCGAGCCGACGCCGCGCCCCGCCCGCTTCGAAGCCCCGGCCTATGACGGCCCCGACGCCTTCCGCGCCGATCTGAACATCCTGCATGACAGTCTGGTGCGGACCCACGGCGCCGTCTTCGCCGACGACCGGCTGGCGCGGCTGATCACGGCGGCGGACGTATTCGGCTTCCACATGGCGACGTTGGACCTGCGCCAGAACTCGGACGTGCATGAGCGCGTGGTCGCCGACCTGCTGAAGGTCGCGGGCGTCTGCCCCGACTACGCCGCCCTGGACGAGGCCGAACGGCTGGCCGTGCTGGCGCGCGAACTGGCCGGGCCCCGCCCCCTCTTCTCGCCGTATGCGGACTATGCTCCTGAGACACTGAAGGAGCGCGCCATCCTTCAGGCCGCCGCCGAGGCCCTTTCGACCTTCGGCCCGCAGGCGATCCGCACCCATATCGTGTCCAAGACCGACGCCGCCTCGGACATGCTTGAGGTCTATCTGCTGCTCAAGGAAGTCGGCCTCTACGACCCGAGCGCCCCCGGCGCCTGCCCCATTCAGGCCGCGCCCCTGTTCGAGACCATCGACGACCTGCGCGCCGCCCGCGCCACGCTGGAGCGCGTCCTGTCCGAGCCCTCGGCCCGCGCCGTGGCCGAGGCGCGCGGGGTGCAGGAGGTGATGATCGGCTATTCCGACAGCAACAAGGACGGCTCCTACCTGACCTCGGGGTGGGAGCTGCACGAGGCCTCGCGCGCCCTGCTGGAGGTCACGCGCGCGGCGGGCGTGCGGCTGCAACTGTTCCACGGCCGGGGCGGCGCCGTCGGGCGCGGCGGCGGCTCCGCCTTTTCAGCCGTGCTGGGCCAGCCCGCCGGGACCGTCGCGGGCCGCATCCGCGTCACCGAACAGGGCGAAGTCATCGCCAACAAATACGGCGAGCCGGAGGTGGCCCAGCGCAACCTCGACGCCCTGACCTGCGGAACCCTGCTGGCCTCGCTGGGGCCGCAGTCGGATGCGGGTTACAGCGCCCAGCACGGCGAGACGGCCGCGCGCCTGTCGGCCGCCTCGATGAAGGCCTATCGCGCCCTGGTTTATGAGACGCCCGGCTTCGTCGACTATTTCCGCGCCGCCACCCCCATCGCCGAGATCGCCGACCTGAAGATCGGCTCGCGCCCGGCCAGCCGCACCGCCTCCCCCGCCATCGAAGACCTGCGCGCCATTCCCTGGGTGTTCAGCTGGTCGCAGTCGCGGGTCATGCTGCCCGGCTGGTTCGGTTTCGGCTCGGCGGTCCACGGCGAGGATCCGGCCGAACTACGTGAAATGGCCGAGACCTGGCCCTTCTTCCGCACCGTGGTGCAGAACATGGAGATGGTGATGGCCAAGGCCGACATGGCCATCGCTCGCCGCTACGCCGGGCTGGTCCCCGATGCGGCGCTGGCCGAGCGAATCTACGCCGCGATCCGCGCCGAATGGGACCGCACCGTCGCCGCCGTCCTGTCGATCACCGGCCAGGACGCCCTGCTGGGCGGCCAGCCCGAACTGGATCGGCTGATCCGCCAGCGGATGCCCTATGTCGAGCCGCTGAATCACGTGCAGATCGAGCTGATCCGCCGCCGCCGGGCGGGCGACGACGACCCGCGCGTCAGCAACGGCATCCTTCTGGCCATCAACGGCGTGGCGGCGGGGCTCAGGAACAGCGGCTGAGACCAAGGCGGCCTTGCGGCCCTCATATGACGCGCAGGTAAGGTGACCCATCCTTATCCCAGCGTCGCAAATCCGCCCTTGAACGAACTCCGTTCCGCTTGAAACGCCGCGTGATCTCCCACCCGTGGTCGCCACAGCGCGACCTTAAAAAGGGGGGAAGCCCATGCTCAGGATCATTTGTTCAGCCGCCGTTCTTTTGGCGTCCGCAGGCGCCGCCTCGGCGGACAGCCGCCACGCCATCGACATCCGCAACCTGGCTTCGCCGGAGGGCGCAGCAGCCTTCGACCGCGATGTGACGCGCGCCGCCCGCCGCCTTTGCCATAGATACGGCGGCGTCGCCCGCATCCGCTGCTTGAACGACGTGCGCGACGAGGCCCTGGAGAAACTGCCGCAGTCCGCCCGGCTGGCCTATGCGCGGGCGCGCGCAGGGGCCGGATGACTCACAGCCACTTCGACCGCTTGAAGGTGACGTAAAGGCCGATGCAGATGGCGACGATCAAGGCCAGAACGGCCGGATAGCCATAGGTCCAGCGCAGCTCCGGCATGTGTTCGAAATTCATGCCGTAGATGCCCGCCACCGCGGTCGGCGTGGCCAGGATGGCGGCCCAGGCGGCCAGCTTGCGGGTGATGACGCCCTGACGCTGCTGCTCCAGCAGGTTGGACACCTCGAACACCGAGGCCAGGATGTCGCGCAGGCCCGCCGCCCGGCTGGACACCCGCCGCACATGGTCGGCCACGTCGCGGAAATAGGGCCGCACTTCGCGGTCGATGCAGGGCAGGTCCAGCGACTGCAGCTTGACGCAGACCTCCTCCATCGGCCCTAGCACCCGGCTGAATTTCAGCAGTTCGCGGCGCAGATGGAACAGGCGGGTGATGTCGGCGCGCGCCAGGAAGCTGTCCAGCGCCACCTGCTCCATCTCCAGCACCTTGTCCTCGATGGCGTCGATGATGGGGATGTAGCCGTCGACGATGAAGTCCAGCACCCCGTGCAGGATGAAGTCCGGCCCGTGCTTCAGCTGATGCGGCGAGGCCTCCAGTTGAGCGCGCAACTGAGTATGGGCGCGCGCCGAACCGTGGCGGATGGTGATGACGTAGTTGGGTCCGACGAAGACGTGGGTCTCGCCGTACAGAATGCGGTCGCCCTTGGCCTGGGCCGTGCGGGCGACGATGAACAGCTCCGAGCCATAGACCTCCAGCTTGGGGATCTGATGCGCCGTCAGGGCGTCCTCGACCGCCAGGGGATGCAGATGGAAGCGGCGGACCAGGACATCGAACTCGTCGTCCGACGGCTCATGCAGGCCGATCCACAGGTATTCGCCCTCGGCCAGAGCGAGCCCCTGATCCGTCAGCGGCGCCTCGCGCACCCGCTTGCCGTCCTTGTAGACGTAGGAGGCGACGACGCTCATGCGGTTTCCCTTCAACTGAACGCTCAAGGCTTACGCCACCCTGACAGAAATAGAAAAGGCCCGGCGGATCACTCCACCGAGCCTCTCCAGTCTTAGCGCCTAACGGGCCTCAAGTAGGCCGAAGGCCGATAGGCCCCTTAGGAAACCGGGAAGCCGCGCACCTTCAGCAGGGCCGCCACGTCCGGGTTGCGACCGCGGAACTGGCGATAGGCGTCGCCGCGATCCGTGGTGTTGCCCGGCGCCAGGATGATCGACTTGAAGCGTCCGCCGATCTCCGGGTTGAAGACGTCGCCGGACTCTTCGAAGTAGGCCCAGGTGTCGGCGTCCATCACTTCCGACCACAGGTAGGAATAGTAGCCGGCCGAATAGGCGTCCGAGGTGAACAGGTGATTGAACTGCGGCAGGCGGTGCCGCATCACGATCTCCTTGGGCATGCCCAGACGCGCCAGCGAGGCCTTTTCGAAGCCGTCGATGTCGGTTGGCGGCGTCGCCTGGGTATGCAGGTCCATGTCGACCAGGGCCGAGGACAGATAGCTGACGGTCGCATAGCCCTGATTGAAGGTCGAGGAAGCCTCGATCTTGTCCACCAGCGCCTGCGGCATCGGCTGTCCCGTCTCGACGTGCTTCATGTAGCCGTCCAGGATCGGGCGGGTCAGCACCCAGTGCTCATGCACCTGGGACGGATATTCCACGAAGTCGCGCGGCGTGTTGCCGAACGACGGATAGGTCACCACCGACGAGAAATAGTGCAGGGCGTGGCCGAACTCGTGGAACAGGGTCTCGGCGTCGTCCAGCGAGATCAGCAGGGGCTGGCCGTCCGGCGCCTTGACGAAGTTGTTGTTGTTCGAGGCCAGGATCGGCTTGGAGCCGGTCAGCTTGGAGAAGGACCGATAGGTGGTCATCCAGGCGCCCGAACGCTTGCCCGGACGGGCGAAGTCGTCGGCGTAATACAGGCCGATCAGCTTGCCGGTGGCCTTGTCCGTGACCTCATAGGTGGTCACGTCGGGCTCGAACGTCGAGACGGTTCCCTTGGCCAGCGGCTTGAAGACGAAGCCGTACAGGCGCTCGGCCATGTAGAAGGAGGCCGCGCGCACCGCGTGCAGTTCGAAGTAGGGCTTCAGCTCGTTCTGGTCGAGGTCGTACTTCGCCTTACGCACCTTCTCGGCGTAGTAGAGGTAGTCCCACGGCTCGATATCGTGGCCGGCGATCGCCTTCATGTCGGCGACTTCCTCGGCGACGCGGGCCTTGGCCGGGGCCCAGACGCGCTGCATCAGGTCCATCGCCGCAGCCGGGGTCTTGGCCATGGTGTCCTGCATCCGCCATTCGGCGTGGTTGCCGAAGCCCAGCAGGCGGGCGCGTTGCTGACGCAGGGCGACGATCTGGGCGATGGTCGACTTGGTGTCGTTGGCGTCGCCGTTGTCGCCGCGCTTGACGAACTTGGTCCAGACCTGCTGGCGCAGGGCGCGGTCGTCGGCGAAGGTCAGGAAGGGATCGACGCTGGAGCGGGTGTTGAGGATGGCCCAGCCCTGGACGTTGCGCGAACGCGCGGCGGCGGCGGCAGCGGCCTTGTTGGAGTCCGGCAGGCCCTTCAGACCGGCCTCGTTCGAGATGACCGTCCAGGTGTTCTCGTCGGCCACGACCTTCTGGCCAAAGCTGGTGAAGGCGTTCGACAGTTCGGTGTTGATGCGGCCCAGTTCCGCCTTGCCGGCGGCGTCCAGGGCGGCGCCGTTGCGCACGAAGGCGTCGCGGCTGCGCTCGGCCAGACGCTTCTGCTGGGCGTTCAGGCCTGCCGCGTCAGCGCCGTCGGCCACGGCCTTGATGCGGGCGAACAGCTTCTCGTTGAAGGTGATCTCGTCCGAGGCGGCCGACAGGATCGGCGACAGCTCGGTCTCCAGCACGTCCCACTGCTCGCCGCCGATGTTCGAAGTCATGACGCTGAACACGTTCATGGCGCGGTCCAGTGGTTCGCCCGCCATCTCCATCGCCGCCATGGTGTTGGCGAAGGTCGGCGCCTCAGGGTTGTTGGCGATGGCGGCGATGTCGGCGCGTTGCAGTTCGATGCCTTCCAGGATGGCTGCGCGCATCTTGGGCGCCGTCACCTTGTCCCACGGGGGCACGCCTTCATAAGGACCCGTCCAGGGCTGCAGCAGTTCGGCGCGCGGCGCGGTCGTCGGCAGGACGGCGCGGGCGATCCGGGCCTCATCGGCGGTCGTCAAGGCGGCGACGGCGCCGCTCACCGCGTTTTCCACGGCCCCGGCCGAGGCGCAGCCCGACAGGGCGAAGAGGCTCGCGCCTCCGATGAGAAGATGGCGTCTATGCATCCAGGTCTCCCAACCATAGCTGTTTTGGACATCCTTCGGCGCAGGGGCCGACAGCGTCCCATAAATCCGGTTTAGTCCTAAGTATTGGACGGCGAAACCCCGCAGGTCTAAAGGCCGCTGCATGGCGATAGGCGTTTTCGACTCCGGCGTGGGGGGCCTGACGGTCCACCGCGAACTCACGACCCGCTTTCCGACGCGGGACTTCATCTATCTGGGCGACCAGGCCCACGCCCCCTATGGCGGGCGTGGCGGCGAGGACATCGTCGAACTGACCCGCGCCGGGTGCGAGCGCCTGTTCGAGGCGGGCGCCTCCGTGGTCGTGCTGGCCTGCAACACGGCCTCGGCCATTGCCCTGCGCCGCCTGCAGCAGACCTGGATTCCGGGGATGCGCGAAAAGCTGGGCCGTCCGGTCAACGTCCTGGGCATCATCGTTCCGACCATCGAGGCGGCCACCGGCCTGCCATGGTCCTATGAGGCCGAACGCAACGGGCGGCTGGAAGGCGAGAAGAAGCAGGCCATCGACGTCACCGGCGTCTTCTGCACCGCCGCCACGGCCATGAGTCGCGTCTATGAGATCGAGATCGACAAGCGCCGCGATGATCTGGCGGTCTTCACCGAGGCCTGTCCCGGCCTGGCCGGACTGATCGAACTGGGCGCCCCGCCCGAGGAGCTGAAGGTGGTCATCGACGACCACGTCGACGCCCTGCGCCGCCGCATCGGCCGTCACCCGGACAAGGCCGTTCTGGGCTGCACCCACTATGAGATCGTGGCCGACCTGTTCGCCCAGGCTTTGCCCCCCGGCGTCCAGATCATCAGCCAGCCCGCCGCCGTCGCCGACTCGCTGGAGCGCTACTTCGAGCGCCATCCGGAATATGAGTTGGGCTCCTCGGCCCGCCGCGACTTCCTGACCACCGGAACGCCCGGCCCGCAATCGGACCTGGTCGCCCAGTTCTGGGGCGCGCCCCTGACGTTCGACGCCGCCTGAGGCCGGCCGCCGCTATTCGGTCGTGCGCGTCGCGTTACGACGCTGGCCGAAGGTCGGCGCCCGCTCCTTCTGCTGCGCCCAATAGGCGGGGCCGTCGTCCGGCTTGAACATGGTGCGCGGCACGCCGCTGCGGTCCACCACGGCGAAGGTATTGGTCGCGGCCTGGTAGAAGAGGGTGTCGCCGTTGGCGCGCTTCACCGTTTCGGTGCCCTTCGGCGTCGCCTCGGTGAAGCTGCGCACCTTCTGCAGGTATTCGTCCGGCGAACGGGCGCCGAAGTCGGCGCCGTTGCGCTCATACAGCCGCTGCACCTTGGCGTCGGCGGTCTCGCGCCGGTTGGCGGTGACGGCAGGTTTGGCCGCTTCGACAGGAGCGGCGACGCCCGCCATGTCGGTTTCCGCCGCCGAACTCAGCCCGACCGGTTCGGCTGTGCTGCGGTCCCTGGTCTGTACCGCCGAGCCGCCGTTGTCGCATCCGGCCAGAAACAACAGCGACGCCGCCAGCGCCGTTAATCTCCGCACAGCCATCAGCCGCCCCTCCCGAAACTTCGAAGAACGCAGATAGGCATAGATTTTTCGCCCCTTCAACGCTTCTGCTGACATAGGCGTAAGCGACGTCGCTTTGTCTCGACGCCGTCACGCTGCGTCGCTAGACCTTGGCTCATGACCGCATCCTCGCTTCCCAGCGTCCTGGCCGGCCGCAAGGTCCTGCTGATCATCGGCGGCGGCATCGCCGCCTATAAGGCGCTGGAGCTGATCCGCCTGCTCAGCAAGGCCGGCGCGGAGACGATGACCATCCTGACCAAGGCCGGGGCCGAGTTCGTCACCCCCATGTCGCTGGCGGCCCTGACCGGCCATCCGGTGCGGCAGGACCTGTTCATGCCGGAAGACGAAACCGCCATGGGCCATATCGAGCTGTCACGCTGGGCCGATCTGGTGGTCGTGGCGCCTGCTACGGCGGGGCTGATCGCCAAGGCGGCCAACGGCATGGCCGACGACCTGGCCTCGACCACGCTGCTGGCCACCGACAAGAAGGTGCTGCTGGCCCCGGCGATGAACGTGCGCATGTGGCTGCACCCGGCGGTTCAGGCCAATGTCGCGCGGCTGAAGAGTTTCGACGGCTTTCAGGGCATGGCCGTGGTGGGACCTGACGATGGGATCATGGCCTGCGGCGAGTTCGGGCCGGGCCGCATGGCCGAGCCGCCGGTCATCCTGGACGCCATCGCCCGCCTGCTGGCCGGGCCGGATGGACGCCCGCTGACGGGCCGGACAGCCGTGGTGACAGCGGGGCCGACGTTCGAGCCGATCGACCCGGTGCGCGGCCTGACCAACCGTTCCAGCGGCAAGCAGGGCTACGCCGTCGCCGCCGCCCTGGCCGAACTGGGGGCGCAGGTGACGTTGATCTCCGGTCCGGTGGCGCTAGACGCCCCTGTCGGCGTGACCCGCGTCTGGGTCGAGGCCGCGACCGAGATGAAGGCGGCTGTCGAGGCCGCCCTTCCCGCCGACATCGCGGTGATGAGCGCCGCCGTCGCCGACTGGCGCGTGGACGGCGTGGCCTCGGGCAAGATCAAGAAGGCGCCGGGCGGGCCGCCGTCGCTGGCCCTGATCGAGAACCCCGACATCCTGGCGGGCGTCTCAGCGCCCGGCCCGCGCCGCCCGAAACTGGTGGTCGGCTTCGCCGCCGAGACCAGCGACCTCGCGGTCAACGCCCGCGCCAAGCTGTCGCGCAAGGGCTGCGACTGGATCGTCGGCAATGACGTCTCGGACGAGGTGTTCGGCTCGGACGGAAACGCCGTGACCCTGTTCACCCAGGGCGGCGACGAGCCCTGGCCCCGCCAGTCCAAGACCGAAGTGGCCAGGAAGCTGGCCCAGCGCATCGCCGATCACTTCAAGGCCTAGAAGAGACCTCCCGACATGACCACCGTCCGCGTCGAACGCCTGCCCCACGCCGAGGGCCTGGCCCTGCCCGCCTATGAGACCGCCGGTTCGGCCGGAATGGACCTGCGCGCCGCCCTGGCCGAGGGCGAGACCCTGGTGCTGGAGCCGGGTCAGCGCAAACTGATCCCCACCGGCCTGAAGATCGCCCTCGAACCCGGCTATGAGGCCCAGGTGCGCCCGCGCTCGGGTCTGGCGCTGAAGCACGGCATCTCGGCGCCCAATTCGCCCGGCACCATCGACAGCGACTATCGCGGAGAAGTCGGGGTCATCCTGATCAACCACGGCGAGCTGCCGTTCGAGATCAAGCGCGGCGACCGCATCGCCCAGATGGTGATCGCCCGTTATGAGCAGGCGCAGATGGTCGAGGTCGAAACCGTGGACGAAACCGAGCGGGGCGCCGGCGGATTCGGTTCAACCGGGCGTTGATGAAGACTCTACTTTCACATCTTTAGATACTGGTCTAGCGTGGCCGCCATGAACACGCTGGAACAGCTGGTCTATTGCAGCCGGTCACGACTTTCGCCGGGCGACGAGGCGGCAGCGCTTGCCGATATCGTCCATGTCGCGGCTTATCTGAACGCCCGAAACGGCATCAGCGGCGCCCTGACCCTTCAGGACGGCGTGTTCGTGCAATTTCTGGAAGGCTCGCCCAGCGCGCTCGACATCCTCATGCTGCATCTGCATTTCGATGAGCGGCATGAAGACATCGAAGTCGTCGCCAGAGAGCCTATCCAGCGCCGCGACTTCGCCGCCTGGGGAATGACCACGCCGTCGCTTGGCCAATCCGAGGCGCTGGGACAGTTGATCGTCGCGCGCTCACCGGATCTGCTCGCCTGGCGCGGCGCCATGACCGAGCTCCTCGTCCAGGCGGCCTGAACGACAAGGCGAAACGCCTCATCCTCCCCGTCATGAGGAGGGAGATTCGCCCTCAAGCAGCGAGCCGCCGCGCGGCGAGCGATAGCGCGGGCGCGTCAGCGCCTCCAGGCATTACGCCTGACGGAAGCCCAGCACGTCCTGCATGTCGTAGAGACCGGGGCGGCGGTTGCGCACCCAGGCGGCGGCGGCCACGGCGCCCTTGGCGAACAGGCTGCGGTCGATGGCCGAGTGCGACAGCGTCAGCATCTCGTCTTCCGAGGCGAACATGACGGTGTGTTCGCCGATCACCCCGCCCGCGCGCAGGGAGGCGAAGCCGATCTTGCCCGGCTCGCGCGGGCCGGTGATGCCGTCGTAGGGGGCGCTTTGCAGCTCGGACAGATCGCGGCCGCGGCCGTTGGCGGCGGCCTCGCCCAGCATCAGGGCCGTGCCGGAAGGCGCGTCGACCTTGCGCCGGTGATGGGTCTCCAGCACCTCGATGTCCCAGTCGCGGGCGTCCAGCCGCAGGGCTGCGTGCTCGACCAGGCCGATCAGGATGTTCACGCCCAGAGAGAAGTTGCCGCTCATCACAATGGCGATCTTGTCGGCGGCGGCCTCGATCTCGGCCAGCTGTTCGGGCGAGAGGCCGGTGGAGCCGATCACCAGGGCGGGACCGTCCGCCTCGGCGCAGGCCGTCGCCAGAGCCACCGAGGCCTCGGGCGTCGAGAAGTCGATGATGACGTCGCACAGCTTCAGGTCGACGGTCTCGCCGCGATCGAAACGGGCGGCCACGACGACATCCTCACGGGCGTCCAGAACTTGCGAAACGGCGCGGCCCATGCGGCCCCGGGCGCCGGAAATGCCGGCGTGGAAGATGTCGCTCACGCGGTCTCTTTCGGATTATCGGCGTCGCCGCCCAGGATGTCGGCCCAGAAACGCTTGGCCTTGCCGGCGAAGCTGGTGTTGCGCGGGGTCTGGCTCTCGCCGAGGGACGCCGCCAGTTCAGACAGCAGCTCCTTCTGACGCGCGGTCAGGTCGGTCGGCGTCTCGACGAACAGTTCGACCACCAGATCGCCGCGGCCGCGCCCGTTCAGGTGCGGCATGCCCTTGCCCTTGATGCGGACGGTCTTGCCGGTCTGGGCGCCCGCGGGCACATCGACCGCCGCCTTGCACTTGCCGTCGCACGCGTCGGAGACCAGGCAGGGAGCGTCGACGACGCCGCCCAGGGCCGCCACCGTCATCGGCACCGGCACCGTGACCAGCAGATCCAGATTGTCGCGCTCGAACAGTTCGTGCGGCTGCACCGACAGGAAGACGTAAAGGTCGCCACGCGGGCCGCCGCGCTGGCCCGCTTCGCCCTCGCCTGACAGGCGGATGCGCGAACCGTCGTCGACGCCCGCCGGCACCTTGAGGCTGAGCTTGCGGGTCTTGCGGACCTGGCCGTGGCCCCGGCAGGTGGTGCAGGGATCGGCGATCATCTCGCCAGAGCCGCCGCAGCGGGGGCAGGTGCGCTCGACCTGGAAGAAGCCGTTGGCCTGGCGCACGCGCCCGGCGCCGCCGCAGGTGGAGCAGATGGTCGGCTTGGTGCCCGCCTTGGCCCCCGAGCCGTCGCAGACCTCGCAGGACATCAGGGTCGGGATGGCGATCTCGACCTCGGCGCCCTTGTAGGCCTGTTCCAGCGTGATCTCGAGGTCGTAACGCAGGTCCGAGCCGCGACGCGGGCCGCTCTGTTGCTGGCGCCCGCCGCCCCGGCCGCCGAACGCGTCCCCGAAGGCGTCGCCGAAGACCTGCGAAAAGATGTCGTTGATGTCGTGGAAGCCCTGGCCGCCGCCCTGACCGAAGGGGTTGCCTCCGCCCGCGCCGCCGCCGTTCACGCCCGCATGGCCGAACCGGTCATAGGCCGCGCGCTTCTGTTCGTCCGACAGGACGGTATAGGCCTCGGAAATCTCCTTGAAGCGCGCCACGGACTCTTCAGAGCCGCCGTTGCGGTCGGGGTGGTGCTCCATCGCCAGCTTGCGATAGGCGCTCTTGAGCACGGCGGCGTCCACCGTCCGCTCGACCCCCAGAATCTCGTAATAGTCACGTTGCGCCATCAGGCGTTCGTCCTCTTACTTTCCCGCCGCTTCAGGCCTCTCTTGATCCGGAGGCGCTCCGTTCGCGGATGACCGACGGCCTGCCTGATGACATGGGCGCCCGGTCGAATGATGCAAGTTTCATGAAACGGCCCCGCCTGCCGTCTGGCAAGCGGGGCCGAACATTCTCGAGACGCTGTTTTAGGCGTCCTTCTTCTCGTCCGTGTCCGAGACTTCCTCGAACTCGGCGTCGACCACGCCGTCGTCGGCGGGCTGGCCTTCAGCGGCGCCGTCGGACCCGCCCTGTTGAGCCGCATACATGGCCTCGCCCAGCTTCATCGAAGCCTGAGCCAGGGTGTTGGTCTTCTCGCGGATGGCCTCGGGGTCCGTGCCGTCCTTAGCCGACTTCAGATCGTCCAGGGCCGACTGGATGGTCGCCTTGGTCGCTTCGTCGATCTTGTCGCCGTGCTCGGCCAGAGCTTTTTCGGTCGAGTGGACCAGGCTGTCGGCGCCGTTCTGGGCCTCGACCAGTTCCTTGCGGGCCTTGTCCGCCGCGGCGTTGGCCTCGGCTTCCTTGACCATCGTCTCGATGTCGGCGTCAGACAGGCCGCCGTTGGCCTGAATGCGGATCGACTGTTCCTTGTTGGTCGCCTTGTCCTTGGCCGTCACGTGGACGATGCCGTTGGCGTCGATGTCGAAGGCGACCTCGATCTGCGGCATGCCGCGCGGCGCGGGCGGAATGCCCATCAGGTCGAACTGACCCAGCACCTTGTTGTCGGCGGCCATCGGGCGTTCGCCCTGGAAGACGCGGATCGTCACGGCCGACTGGTTGTCGTCGGCGGTCGAGAAGACCTGGGCCTTCTTGGTCGGGATGGTCGTGTTGCGCTCGATCAGCGGGGTGAACACGCCGCCCAGCGTCTCGATGCCCAGCGTCAGCGGGGTCACGTCCAGCAGCAGCACGTCCTTGACGTCGCCCTGCAGCACGCCCGCCTGAACGGCGGCGCCCAGAGCCACGACCTCGTCAGGGTTCACGCCCTTGTGCGGCTCCTTGCCGAAGAAGGCCTTCACGGCCTCCTGCACCTTGGGCATGCGGGTCATGCCGCCGACCAGAACCACTTCGTCGATGTCCGAGGCCTTCAGGCCGGCGTCGGCCAGGGCCTTCTTGCACGGCTCGATGGTGCGCTGGACCAGGTCATCGACCAGGGCTTCCAGCTTGGCGCGCGACAGCTTGATGTTCAGGTGCAGCGGGCCCGAGGCGTTCATGGTGATGAACGGCAGGTTGACCTCATACTGGGTCGTCGAGGACAGCTCCTTCTTGGCCTTTTCGGCCTCTTCCTTCAGGCGCTGCAGGGCCAGCTTGTCCGAGCGCAGGTCGACGCCCTGCTCTTTCTTGAACTCGTCGGCCAGGTAGTCGACCAGACGCATGTCGAAGTCTTCACCGCCCAGGAAGGTGTCGCCGTTGGTCGACTTCACCTCGAACACGCCGTCGCCGATCTCAAGGATGGAGACGTCGAAGGTGCCGCCGCCCAGGTCGTAGACGGCGATCTTCTGACCGTCGTTCTTCTCCAGACCATAGGCCAGCGCAGCGGCCGTCGGCTCGTTGATGATGCGCAGGACTTCCAGACCGGCGATCTTGCCGGCGTCCTTGGTCGCCTGACGCTGGGCGTCGTTGAAATAAGCCGGGACGGTGATGACGGCCTGGGTGACTTTCTCGCCCAGATAGGCCTCGGCGGCCTCCTTCATCTTGCCCAGCGTGAAGGCCGAAACCTGCTGGGGCGAATAGTCCTTGCCATGGGCCTGGACCCAGGCGTCGCCGGTCGGGCCCTTGACGATCTCGAAGGGCACCATGCCCTTGTCCTTGGCCACCACCGGGTCATCGAAATTGCGGCCGATCAGGCGCTTGATGGCGAAGAAGGTGTTGGCGGGGTTGGTCACCGCCTGACGGCGCGCGGGTTGGCCGACGAGAATCTCGCCGCCGTCCTGAATGGCGACCACCGACGGGGTGGTGCGGGCGCCTTCGGCGTTTTCGATGACCTTGGGGTTCTTGCCGTCCATGACGGCGACGCACGAGTTGGTCGTGCCGAGGTCGATGCCGATGATCTTGGCCATGGGCTTGTCTTTTTCACTCCTTGCGGCGGGCGATGCGGCGGCCTCGCAAAATCAAGCGCCGCGCGTGACCGCCCCCTGATGGGCTTCTGAAATCATGCCGCGCCGGACGCGATGCCCGGTACGGCGGTGGATGAGGTCGGCGGACAAGCCCCTAACGAAAAGGGGGTTATCGCCGGATTGGCTCGGATATGGGAAAGACCGCAGGGGCTGCAAGGCCTTCCGCCCGCTTCCGGCCAGATTCCGCGCCTTATGGCGGACAAGGACGCATTGCGCCGCTAAATTCGGCCGATGACCTCGCAAATCCCGCCGCCCGCGCCTCCGGAGACGCCCACCGCCCTGCCCGGATTTCGGCTGTGGCCCGGCCTGCTGGACGCGGCGGCGCAAGGCGACCTGCTGGCCGAGGTGCGGGCCGGGCTGGAGGCCGCGCCCCTCTATCGGCCGACGACGCCCGGCGGGCGGCCCTTCTCGGTGCGGATGAGCAATTTCGGCGCCCTGGGCTGGGTGTCGGACCGCGCGGGCTATCGTTATCAGCCCACCCACCCTGTGACCGGCGCCCCCTGGCCCGCCATTCCGGCCCGCTTGCTGAGCCTGTGGGACGCATTGACCGGCTGGCCCAGCCCGCCCGACGCCTGCCTGATCAACCTCTATCAGGACGCGGCGAAGATGGGCCTGCATCAGGACAGGGACGAACGCGACCTGACGGCGCCGGTGCTGTCGGTGTCGCTGGGCGATACGGCGGTGTTTCGCATCGGCGCGGCCCCCGACGAAACCGGAAAGGGCGGCGCCACCAGCACGGTGCGCCTGGCCTCCGGCGACGTCTGCGCCCTGACCGGGCCTGCAAGGCTGGCGCGCCACGGGATCGACCGGCTTCTGGTCGGTTCGTCGCGGCTGCTGCCCGGCGGCGGGCGGGTGAATCTGACGCTGCGGGTCGCGGGTTAGACGGAAAGACTCGACGGCGCGGGGAAAGCCGAGGCACTGTCGCCGCTTCCACAGCGCCGACCGGAGACCCGCGATGACCCTGATCACCCGGCCCGAGGGCCTGAGCCCCGACCAGATCGCCCCCAGCCGCCGCAGCCTGGGCGTGGCGACGGCGGGAGGGCTGTTCTTCGCCGCCTACGCCCCCGCCGCCCTCAGCCAGTCCGCCCAGCCGATCGCCACCGACGCGGCGGGGCTGGTCACGGCCGACGCAGCCTATCCGGCGCCCGACGGCTTCGCCCTGCCCGCCTATGTCGCCCGACCCGAAGGCTCCGGCCCCTTCCCGGTCGTCATCGTCGTGTCCGAGATTTTCGGCGTGCACGAATACATCCGCGACGTCTGCCGCCGTCTGGCCAAGGCGGGTTACGCGGCGGTCGCGCCCGCCTTCTTCGTGCGCGTCCAGGACCCGGCCCCGCTCAGCGACATGCAGGCGATCCAGCGCATCGTCGCCGCCGCCGGCTATGAGCAGGTGATGGGCGACATCGCCGCCACGCTGGACTGGATCGGCGCCCAGTCCTGGGCCAGGGCCGACAGGGTCGGGATCACCGGCTTCTGCTGGGGCGGCAAGGTGGTGTGGCAGGCCATGGCCCGCTTCCCGACGCTGGACGCCGGGGTCGCCTGGTACGGCCGCCTGTCGCCCGCCGCCAATGCGACCGAAGAACAGAAGACGGCGGGCCGCCCCTGGCCCATCGACCTGGCGGGCGAACTCGAGGCGCCGGTGCTGGGTCTTTACGGCGGCCAGGACAGCGGCATTCCCAACGACACGGTGCAGGCGATGAACGAAGCGCTGAAGGCTGCGGGCCGGACCGACAGTCAGATCATCCTCTACGACGACGCGCCGCACGGCTTCCACGCCGACTACCGCGCCTCCTACCGAGAGGCGGACGCCAAGGACGGCTGGCGGCGGTTGCTGGAACTGTTCGAGCAACGGCTGAAGCGCTAGGCCCACCCACAACCGCTCATCCCCGCGGAGGCGGGGACCCAGTGAGAGCCCCAGTCGGAGACCTCACTCGTCAATCGAAGTGTTTGGAAGCCAAAGCACTGGGTCCCCGCCTCCGCGGGGATGAGCGGAAATTTGGATCGAAGCTAAACCAAATGAAAAAAGGCCCGGAGCGACTACTCCGGACCTTCCACGTTCTCAACCCACCGACGCTCACGCCTTGGCGTCAAAATTTCCGCCGGTCGTGCTGGGGTCGGCATAGGCGCCGCCGGCCGCCGGGCCCGAACCCTTGGCCGCGACCACCACCATCGCCGCGCGCACGGTGCGGCCGAACAGGGCGTAGCCCGGCTGCAGCGTCTGGATGACGGCGCCGCCCGGCACTGTGTCCGAGGGCTGCTCCATCATCGCCTGATGCAGGTGCGGATCGAAGGCGTCGCCCGGCGCCGGGTCGACGCGGGTCAGGCCGTTGGCCTCGAAGGCCGACAGCAGGGACTTCTGCGTCAGCTCCAGCCCCGTGACCATGGCCGCCGCCGGACCGTCCGCGTCCTTGGGCGCCGCCGCCAGGCCCCGTTCCAGCGTGTCGGCCACGCCCAGCAGATCCTTGGCGAAGCGCTGGATGGCGTAGGCGCGCGCGTCGTTCTGCTGCGTCTCGGCGCGGCGCTTGACGTTTTCGGCCTCGGCCACGGCGCGCAGGGCGCGGTCTTTCCACTGATCCCGCTCGGCGATCAGGGCGTCGACCACGGCGGTGTCATCGCCCTCGGGCGCGAGATCAGCCTCGTGGATGTCCTGCTCGAGTTGGTCCCGGGTCTCGTCGTTGATGTCGTTCACGTCTCTTGTCCGTCCAGAATCCGGCCCAGCACCCGGGCGGTATAGTCCACCAACGGTATGACACGGGCGTAGTTCAACCGCGCGGGCCCGATGACGCCGATGGCGCCCAGCACCCGCTGCCGGCCCGACATATAGGGCGCCGCGATCACGGCGGAACCCGAAAGCGAAAAGAGTCGCGTTTCCGCGCCGATATAGATGCGCACGCCCTGCGCCGCGCCGACGTCGTCCAGCAGGCCGATCAGCTGTTCCTTCTGCTCCAGATCGTCGAACAGCACGCGCACCCGCTCGAGATCCTCGGCCGCGCGGGCGTCCTGCAACAGATTGCCGCGACCGCGCACGATCAGGTTGCGGTCGTGGCCTCCGCCGCCCGCGCCGCCGCTCCAGGCGGCCAGCCCGTCCTCGACCAGACGGGCGGCGGCGGCGTCCAGATCGCGCCGGGCGGCCTCCATCTCGGCCTTCATCTCACGGCGCGCCTCGGCCAGGGGGCGCCCCTTCAGCCGCGCGCTGAGGAAATTCGACGCCTCCTGCAGGGTCGAAGGCGTCACGCCCGGCGCCAGGTTCATCAGCCGGTTCTCGACCACCCCGTCGTCGGCGACCAGCACCGCCAGCGCCTGTCCGCCGCCCAGAGCCACGAACTCCACATGGCGCACCCCCGCCTCGCGCACCGGGCTGGCGACGATGCCCGCCCCGCCCGCCAGACCCGACAGCAGGGAGGAGGCCGCATCCAGCGCCTCCTCGACATTGCGGCCGCCGCCCTTGGCGCCCATCACCGCCAGCCGGGCGTCGATCTCGCGCCGCTCCTCCTGACCGATGTCGCCGACCTCCAGCAGGCCGTCCACGAACAGCCGCAGGCCCGCATGGGTCGGCGCCCGCCCGGCCGATGTGTGCGGCGAGGCCAGCAGCCCGGCCTGCGTCAGCGCCTGCATGGTGTTGCGGATCGAGGCGGGCGACAGGTCCAGTCCGGCGCGCGACAGGGTGTGCGACCCCACCGGATCGCCCGTCTCCAGATAGGTCTCGACCACCCGGCGGAAGATGTCGCGCGCCCTCGCGTCCAGCGTTGCCAGACCGGGCGAGGGGTGCAGCAGGCTCATGACGCCGCCCTCCGCCGCGTCAGAACGGAACGGACACACACCGCAAACAGGTCGGGGCGGGACAGGCTCATGGTTTCAGGATAAGCACGCGCCATCCCGCTTCCAAGGAATTCCCATGCGCCCGTCCGAACGCACCCCCGAACAACTCCGCACCGTCACGCTGGAAACCGGCGTCAACCGCTACGCCGAGGGCTCGTGCCTGGTGTCCTTCGGCCACACCAAGGTGCTGGTGACGGCCTCGATCGAGGAAAAGGTGCCGGGCTGGATGCGCAACACCGGTCAAGGCTGGGTCACGGCCGAATACGGCATGCTGCCCCGCGCCACCCACACCCGCGGCCGCCGCGAAGCCGCCGCCGGCAAGCAGTCGGGCCGCACCCAGGAAATCCAGCGCCTGATCGGCCGCTCCCTGCGCGCCGTGGTCGACCTGAAGGCGCTGGGCGAGCGTCAGGTGCTGATCGACTGCGACGTGATCCAGGCCGACGGCGGCACCCGCACCGCCTCCATCACCGGCGCCTGGGTGGCGATGGCCTCGGCCCTCAACTACCTCAAGGACGAGGGCGTGCTGACGACCGATCCGATCCTGGACCAGGTGGCGGCCGTGTCGTGCGGCGTGTTCAAGGATCTGCCGGTGCTCGATCTCGACTATGAGGAAGACTCCACCGCAGAAGCCGATTCCAACTTCGTCCTGACCGGCGCGGGCCAGATTGTCGAGATCCAGGCCACCGGCGAGAAGCGCGGCTTCAGCCGGGGCGAGTTCGACCGCCTGTTCGAACTGGCCGAGATCGGCTGCACCGAACTGTTCGCGCTGCAGCGCGCCGCCGTCGAGGCCGCCCGCCGATAAGGCTTTTGTTGGAGCTGGATCGGGACCATCGTCGTTACGAAGGCGAACCCCGATCCGAAAGCCCGCGCATGACCCGACCGTCCCTTCTGGCCTGCCTGATCCTCAGCGGCCTGCTTACCGCCTGCCAGCCGCGCCCGGAGCCGGAGCCGCCGACGCAGATGCCCGCCCAGACTCCGGCGCCCGCCTCTACGCGCGAACCCGAGGCCCGCCTTCCCGAGGGCCCGAACATGGCGCCCCAGCCGGTGCAGTTGGACGAACGCCCCTGCCGCGAGACTCTGGGCGAAGCCGCTTCCGCCCGCCTGGTCCAACGCTGCATCGCCGTCAGCCCCGCGACCCGCCCGCCCTGCAACGCCGCCAACCCCTGCGACCTGATCCAGGGCGAGATCGACCGTTCCTGCGCCATGTGGACCCGCGACGGCGAAACCCCGCCGAAAGAGTGCAAGGGCTGATCTTCTCCCTCTCCTTCATGGGAAAGAAGAAAGCGCGCTCAAGCAGCGAGCCGCCGCGCGGCGAGCGATAGCGCACAAAAAAGGCCCCGGCGGATCGCTCCGCCGGGGCCTTCTTCAGTTCAGCGATGACGCCGAGGCTTAGTCGCGACGGCGACGGCCGCGGTCGCCGCCGTTGCGGTCGCCCTTGGGACGGCCGCCGGTGTCTTCCGACAGCGGGGCTTCACCGCGTTCAGCGCGCTCGGCGTTGATCTTGTCGGTGATGTCCTCGCCGGTTTCCTGATCGACGACCTTCATCGACAGCTTGGTCTTGCCGCGATCGTCGAAGCCCAGGAACTTGACCTTGACCTCTTGGCCTTCCGACAGGACGTCGGCCGGGTTGGCGACGCGCTCCAGAGCGATCTGAGACACGTGGACCAGACCGTCCTTGGCGCCGAAGAAGTTCACGAAGGCGCCGAAGTCGACGACCTTCACGACCTTGCCCGAGTAGATCGTGCCGACTTCCGGCTCCGAGGCGATGGACTGGATCCAGGCCTTGGCGGCTTCGATCTTTTCCTGCTCGTTGGCGGCGATCTTGATGGTGCCGTCGTCGCCGATGTCGACCTTGGCGCCCGTCTTCTCGACGATCTCGCGGATGACCTTGCCGCCCGAACCGATCACTTCACGGATCTTGTCGACCGCGATCTTGATGGATTCGATCTTGGGCGCGAACTCGCCCAGCTCGGCGCGCGGAGCCTCCATCGCCTTCGACATTTCGTCGAGGATGTGCAGACGACCGGCCGAAGCCTGCGTCAGGGCCTGCTGCATGATCTCCTTGGTGATGCCGGCGACCTTGATGTCCATCTGAAGGCTGGTGATGCCTTCCGAGGTGCCCGCGACCTTGAAGTCCATGTCGCCCAGGTGATCTTCGTCACCCAGGATGTCCGACAGGATGGCGAACTCGCCCGACGGCTCCAGGATCAGACCCATGGCGATGCCCGAGACCGGACGGGCCAGCGGCACGCCGGCGTCCATCAGGGCCAGCGACGAACCGCAGACCGTGGCCATCGAGGACGAGCCGTTGGACTCAGTGATCTCCGACACAAGACGGATGGTGTAGGGGAAGTCTTCGCGCGACGGCAGCATCGGACGGATGGCGCGCCAGGCCAGCTTGCCGTGACCGATTTCGCGACGGCCCGGCGAGCCCATGCGGCCCGCTTCACCGACCGAATAGGGCGGGAAGTTGTAGTGCAGCAGGAAGGACTCTTTGTAGGTCCCGGTCAGGCTGTCGATGTACTGCTCGTCCTCGCCGGTGCCGAGCGTGGCGACGACCAGGGCCTGGGTTTCGCCGCGCGTGAACAGCGACGAACCGTGGGTGCGCGGCAGGACGCCGACTTCCGAGACGATGGCGCGGACCTTGTCCAGGGCGCGGCCGTCGACGCGGTGGCTGTTCTCGATGATGTCGCGACGCAGGACGTCGGCTTCGCATTCCTTGAACGCGGCCGAGAACTTCGACGAGTCGACGCCGTCCGGCTTCTCGTCGGTCTTCACCAGGGCTTCGGCGGCCTTCTTCTTGGCGGCGTCGACGCCCGAGCGGCGCTCATACTTGCCCGGGTGGGCATAGGCGGCCTTGATGTCCTCGCCGACCAGCGACTTGATCGAGGCGACCACGTCCGAGTGGTCTTCGGCCTGGAAGTCGAACGGCTCCTTGGCGGCGTGTTCGGCCAGGTCGATGATGGCGTCGATGACCGGCTGCATGCCCGCGTGCGCGAACATCAGGGCCTCGAGCATCTTCTCTTCCGACAGCTCCTTGGCTTCGGATTCGACCATCATCAGGGCGTCCTGCGTGCCCGCGACGACCAGGTCCAGGGCGCTTTCGCCCATCTGGTCGATGGCCGGGTTCAGCACCAGCTCGCCGTCGATCAGGCCGACGCGCGCGGCGCCGATCGGGCCCATGAAGGGCACGCCCGAGATGGTCAGGGCGGCCGAGGCGGCGACCATGCCCAGGATGTCGGGATCGTTCTCCAGGTCGTGCTGCAGCACGGTGACGATGACTTGGGTCTCGTTCTTGAAGCCCTTGACGAACAGGGGGCGGATCGGGCGGTCGATCAGGCGGGAGACCAGGGTCTCCTTCTCGGTCGGACGGCCTTCACGCTTGAAGTAGCCGCCCGGGATCTTGCCGGCGGCGAACGTCTTCTCTTGGTAGTTGACGGTCAGCGGGAAGAAATCCAGGCCCGGCTTGGGCTGGCGGCCATAGACGACGGTGGCCAGGACCACGGTCTCGCCGTAGGTCGCCAGCACGGCGCCGTCAGCCTGACGGGCGATGCGGCCGGTTTCCAGCGTCAGCGGGCGTCCGGCCCACTCGATCGTCTTGCGTTTGATGTCGAACATTATTCTTCTTTCGTCTCCCGCGGGCGTATTCCCGTCGGGGGTGTGCGGAGCGGCAGGCCGTTCAGTCCTGCGGTCCCCATGAGCCAGGCCGCGTCATCGCGGCCGGACGGGTGATTGAGGACCGGATTTCAGGCCCTCGCGTCGGTTGCGCCGGTAAGACCCGCGGCGCGCGGGAAGCCTACTTCTAATAGCGGAACGAGGCGCGGACGTGTCCGCCCGCGCCTCGTGGAATTATCCGATCCGCAACCGGGGCGCCTTAACGACGCAGGCCCAGCTTGGCGATCAGCGCCTGATAGCGGGCGCTGTCGGTCTTGTTCAGGTGGTCCAGAAGGCGACGACGCTGCGAAACCTGCTTCAGCAGGCCACGACGCGAGTGGTTGTCCTTCTTGTGGGTCTTGAAGTGCTCGGTCAGGTTGGCGATGCGTTCCGTCAGGATCGCGACCTGCACTTCGGCCGAACCGGTGTCGCCCGTCGAGCGAGCGTTATCGGCGATGACTTCAGCCTTACGTTGAGCCGTAATCGACATCAGAGTTCTCCGTTATGGGAGGTTAAAAACACGATCGGGTTCAAGCCGACCGGCCCTGAGATTGCCGAGCGCGACCAGGGTTCCGCCCTCGAAAACCGAAACAAGCCGCGATCCGGCGGTGAGCCGGGCCTTGAGCGTTTCAATCTGTCGGGGGAGCAGAACGATCGGCCGTCCCTGCCTCAGAGAGAGGGCGTCCTGATCCGTCACGGCCAACTCCGGGATGTCGTCCAGAGCGGTCGAAACGGGCAGCAAGCCCTCAAAGGCGGCGCCCTTATGCGCCAACTCTTCCAGAAAATCCAGCGTTACGGCGTTGTCGACCGAGAACGGCCCAACCCGCTCGCGCCGCAGGTCCGAGACATGGCCCTCGGCGCCCAGCATGATCGCCAGGTCGCGCGCCAGCGAGCGGACATAGACGCCCTTGCCCGTCCGCATCGTGATCTCGACGTGATCGGCGTCGGGCGCGGCCGTCACGGCCGCCTCATGAATGGTCACGCGGCGCGACTGCAGCTCGACCTCCACCCCCGCCCGCGCCAGATCATAGGCGCGCTCGCCGTTGACACGCACGGCCGAGAAGGCGGGCGGCGTCTGGTCGATCTCGCCCACAAACGACGGCAGGGCCGCCGTCACCGCTTCGACCGAAGGCCGCACGTCGGAGCGAGCGATGATCTCGCCCTCGCGGTCGATGCTGTCGGTCGAGATGCCCCAGTGGATGGTGAAGCGATAGACCTTCTGCGCCTCCATCATGAAGGGCACCGTCTTGGTCGCCTCCCCCAGCGCAATGGGCAGGATGCCCGAAGCCAGCGGGTCCAGCGTCCCGGCATGGCCCGCCTTCTGGGCGTTGAACAGACGGCGGACCTTCGTCACCGCCTCGGTCGAGCCCATCTCATAGGGCTTGTCCAGACACACCCAGCCGTTGACGATGTCGCCCTTCTTGCGTCGCGCCATGGGATCAGTCTTCGCCTTGGTCGTCAGCCTGTTCGATATCGGCGCGCACGCGCGGATCGGCGAACAGCCGGTCCATGTGGCTGGCCGTGTCGAAGCTTTCGTCGTGGCGGAACTTCAGGTCCGGCGTGAACTTCATGTCGATGCGGCGACCCAGCTGGCCGCGCAGGAATTTGGCGTGTTCGTTCAGGGCCTTGATGATGGCGCTCTCCTGCCCGGCCGTCTCGGCCGCCTCGACGCCCGCGCCCAGCGGCTCGACGAAACAGGTCGCGTGGCGCAGGTCCGGGCTCATCCGCACCTCGGTCACGGTGACGGAGACGCCGACCAGAGCCTCGTCGTGAATCTCGTGCTCGCGCATGACGTCGACGAGAGCGTGGCGGATCAGTTCGCCGGCGCGCAGCTGGCGCTGCGACGGCCCCAGCGGGCCGCTGGCGTTGCGGGTGTGTTGCTTGCGGGCCATCTCGGGCTCCTCCTGCTCGCGCCGCCGGGGATCGGACGCCGGCTCTGAAACGCGAAGGGGCGGGGTCTAGTCGTCTGCGCCGCCCAAGTCCAGTTCTGCCGCGCGCCGTTCGGCGGTTCGCGCCGCCCGCATCACCGCGCCCGAGGTCAGGCTGCGGACCATCGGCATGGGCAGGCCGCCCGCGTTCAGCACCTCGGCCGTCCAGTGGTTGCACAGATGGCCGACCCAGAAGGTCTCGCCGCTTGCGTAGAAGACGGCGTCATCGCCCGGCCTGCTGGCCGCGATGACCGCCCGCCCCTGCGCATCCAGTCGAAGCGACGCCGCCACCCGCGCGCGCAAGGCGGCAAAGCCGTCGGGCGACAGGCTCAGGCTTGCCCGCGTCTTTTCGGGCAGCAGGGCCGGATCGACCGGATCGGGGTCCAGCATGACGACGGACGGGTTGCCGCCCAGCCTGAAGAAGGCCCGCGCTCCGTCGGGAAGCCGCCCGCTGATCGGCCCCTGTTCGACATAGAAGGCGGCGTCGCCCCAGCCGATCCGCACCCAGTCGCCGGGCGGCAGGGCCCGGACGGCCCGCACCAGCGCATCGTCGCCAACCGCCAGCGCTGCGCGCGGGGCCGCGAGGTCGGTGTGAAAGCCGTTGTCGAGCAGATGGACGACGATCGCCGCCTGATCTCCCTCGGGCGGAAACAGCCTTGGGTCGCCCGGCCGCTGCGCCGTCCACAGGGCCGCCAGCAGACCCAGAAGAACGGCGAAGGCCCAGCGGATCAGCACGCCCGCCTCGCCTTTAGTTGTTGCCGAAGGCCGCCGGAACGTCGCGGGCGGGCGAAGAGCCCTGCATCGTCGCCCATTCGCCGCGATAGCTGTAGTTCAGGCTGACGCAGTGGCGGAACTGGCCGTCGGCCCAGCGCCCGACCGTCTCGATCGTCAGCGGATGGCCGGCGCGCACCCGACCCACGACGATGAAAGCTTCATCCGCGCCGGGGCACAGGGCGCGCGACAGGGCGCGGCCGTCGCCGTCGGCCGTGATGCTGTAGACGCCGCCGTCCGCCGCGCCCTGAGGCAGGACGCGCCGCACCTGATCGGGCCCGCCGCGTTCGAACCGGGCCGACCCGCGCGAGGTCGAGGAGAAAAGGTTCTTCACCGAGGTGGCGCCGAACCAGCCGCGCTCCACCTCCAGCGTCACGCCGCGCGTCAGGGCCTGGGTGGCGCGATCCCTGGCGTCGAAGGACAGGAACCGCGTGTCGGCCAGCGCGGGCGTCGCCACGCTGGCGGCCGCGAAAGCGATCAAGAGCAGAGACAGTCCAGGGCGTGACATTGGCGGCCTATTCTTTTGCGCCCCCCGACGCGATGGCCGAACCCTAAAGCCAACCGAACGCCAGATGAAGCCTTCGATGCCCGGCGACTGGCGAGGCGGGCGTCCATCCGTCATGATATGCGCCCGTGCGTATGGCCCCCTGCCGAGGCCCCCTTTCGCCCGTTCCTCCCCTTCAGGACCCGAGCGCCGTGTTCAAAGACCCCTTCGACATCGACAACTACGCCCAGGACCCGGACCACTATCTGGCCGTGCCGTTCGTCCCGACCGAGGAGGACACCGTGGCCGCCATGCTGGCGCTGGCGGGGGTAGGACCGAAGGATCGCCTCTATGATCTGGGCTGCGGCGACGGCCGCATCGTCATCGCCGCCGCCCGCGACCGCGACGCCCACGCCGTCGGTTTCGACATCGACCCGACCCGCATCGCCGACGCCATGGAATACGCCGGCTGGGCCGGGGTGGAGCACATGGTCGACTTCATCGAGGAGGACCTGTTCAGCGTCGATGTCCGCGACGCCACCGTGGTCAGCCTCTATCTGCTGCAATCGATCAATGTCGAACTGCGCCCGCGCCTGCTCAGCCAGTTGAAGCCCGGCGCCCGCATCGTTTCCCACGCCTTCGACATGGGGGACTGGCCTGCGGACGAGCGGATCAGGGTCGCCGACGGCTACATCTACAAATGGACCGTTCCCGCCCCGGTCGCCGGGCGCTGGGACTGGAGCCGCGAAGACGGAACCGCCTGCCGCCTGGAGCTGGAGCAGAAGTATCAGCAGGTCACGGGTCGGGCCTGGCTGGGCGAGGTTGAGGTCAGCCTCGTCGCCGCTGACCTGACCGGCGAACAGCTGGAGATCGAGCTTCAGGCCGACGACGCGACGCCGGTCCAGCGCTTCATCCTGACGTTCGCCGACGGCGCGCTGAAGTCAGTCGTCGAGGACTGACTTCCTCCACCCGCGCGCGTGGCCAAAGAACTGGGTCCTGGCGTCCGCCGAGATGAGCGGGTGTTAGCGTCCAGGACGCCCAAAGACAAAGAGCGCGGCCTCTTTCGAAACCGCGCCCTTCATGTTTCAGGCCGTGAAGCTCAAGCCTCCGGATCTAGGCGTCCTAGTCCAGGGTGCGCTTGATCTCTTCGACGGTGAAGCACTCGATGTAGTCGCCTTCCTTGATGTCCTGGAAGCCGGCGAACTGCATGCCGCATTCCTGACCCGAAGGCACTTCGTTGACCTCGTCCTTGAAGCGCTTGAGCGTGTTGAGCACGCCCAGCTCCAGCACCACCACGTCGTCGCGGATGATGCGGACGCGCGCGCCCTTGCGGACCACGCCCTCGGTGACGCGGCAGCCCGCGACCCGGCCGACCTTGGTGATGTCGAAGGTCTGCAGCACCTTGGCGTTGCCCAGGAAGGTTTCGCGCTGGAGCGGCGCCAGCATGCCCGAGAGCACGCCCTTAATGTCGTCCAGCAGGTCGTAGATGATCGAGTAGTAACGGATCTCGACGCCTTCACGCTCGGCCAGTTCGCGCGCCTGTTTCGACGCACGGACGTTGAAGCCCAGGATCGGCGCCCCGGCCGACTTGGCCAGGTTGACGTCGCTCTCGGTGATGCCGCCGGCGCCGTGCATGACCACGCGGGCCCGCACTTCGTCGTTGCCCATCTTCTCCAGCGAGGTGGTGATGGCTTCGGCCGTACCCTGCACGTCCGACTTGATGAGGACCGGCAGCTCGCTGATCTTCTTGGACCCCAGCTTGGCCATCATGTCGGCCAGCGACAGGCTGCCGCCGGAGACCTGACCCTTTTCACGCTTCACGCGCTGACGGTATTCGGTCAGTTCGCGGGCGCGGGCCTCGTTCTCCACCACAGCGAAGACGTCGCCGGGCGTCGGGGCTTCCGACAGACCCAGGATCTCGACCGGAACCGAGGGACCGGCTTCGGTCAGCTGGGCGTTGCGTTCGTCCAGCAGCGCGCGCGCCTTGCCCCAGGCGGAGCCGGCCACGACGATGTCGCCGCGCTTCAGCGTGCCGCGCTTAACCAGGACGGTCGCGACCGGGCCGCGGCCCTTGTCCAGCTGGGCCTCGATCACCACGCCCTCGGCCGAACGCTCGGCGTTGGCGCGCAGGTCCATGACTTCCGCCTGCAGCAGGATGGCGTCGGTCAGACCGTTCAGGTTGATCTTCTCCTTGGCCGACAGCTCGATGATCTGAGTGTCGCCGCCCAGGGATTCCGCGATCACCTCATACTGCAGCAGCTCGTTGACGATCTTCTGCGGGTTGGCGTCGGGCTTATCGACCTTGTTGACCGCCACGATGATCGGCGAACCGGCCGCCTTGGCGTGCTGAATGGCCTCGACCGTCTGCGGCATGACGCCGTCGTCGGCGGCCACCACCAGGACGACGATGTCGGTGACGTTGGCGCCGCGCGCCCGCATCGCGGAGAAGGCCGCGTGGCCCGGCGTATCCAGGAAGGTGATGCGCTGACCATCGGCCAGACGCACCTGATAGGCGCCGATGTGCTGGGTGATGCCGCCGGCTTCGCCCGCCGCCACGTCCGTGGTGCGCAGGGCGTCCAGCAGCGAGGTCTTGCCGTGGTCGACGTGACCCATGATGGCCACGACCGGCGCGCGCAGGTCGCCGGTGTCGGCCTCGTCGGCCTCGGCGATGAAGCCTTCTTCGATGTCGGATTCCGACACGCGCTTGACGGCCATGCCGTATTCCTCGGCCACCAGTTCGGCGGTGTCGGAATCGATCACGTCGTTGATCTTCATCATCAGGCCCTGACGCATCAGGAATTTGATGATGTCGACGCCGCGCACCGCCATCCGGTTGGCCAGTTCGCCAACGGTGATGGTGTCGGGAATGACCACTTCACGCGGACGGTTCGGCGTTTCTGTCGAGCCGCCGCGGCGCTTTTCCTTCTCGCGTTCGCGAGCGCGGCGCACCGAAGCCAGCGAGCGCATCCGCTCGACGGCGTCCTCGTCGCCTCCCGCCACCGAGTGGATGGTCAGGCGGCCTTCACGGCGCTTGGGCTCGCCGCGCGTGCGGCTGACGGCCTTGCCGGGCGCATTGTCGGCGAAACGCTTGTCGCGGTCGTCCTCACGACCGGCCGGACGGGCGAAGCCGCCGCCAGCGCGGCTGGGACGCGCCACCTCAGGCTGGGCCGGAGGCTGGTTCGGGGCCGGACGGCCGCCAGGGCGGGCCGCGCCGGGCGCGCCGGTGCGGGCGCCGGGGGCCGGACGCGGGTTCAGGGCCGAATAGCGGACCGTCTGGGCCGGACGGGCGGGACGCTCGCCGCCCTCGCGGCCGCCTTCACGCGGCGCCTGTTCGCTGGCCTGGGGACGTTCGCCGCCCATCGCCTGTTCGCGGGCCGAGCGGCCCCCGAAAGCGGGACGTTCCAGCGGCGCGCGGCCTTGCGGAATCTTGGGCGCGCGCTGGCCGAAGTTGACGGCGGGGCGCTTGGGCGCGGCGGGCGCGGCCGGTTTGACCGGCTCGGGCTTGGCCTCCGCCTTGGGAGCTTCAACCTTAGGCGCTTCAGCCTTGGGGGCCTCGACCTTGGGCGCAGCGGGCTTGGCCGGGACCGGGGCGGCGGCGCCCAGCTTGGCGGCCTCGACCCGCGCCGCTTCAGCGGCGGCCTTGGCGGCGGCGGCTTCGGCGGCTGCCTTGGCGGCGGCGGCTTCAGCGGCGGCGGCCTGTTGGCGCTCGGCGGCCTCTGCGGCGGCCTTGGCGGCTACAGCCTGGCGTTCCTTTTCGGCGGCCTGCTGGGTCGCCAGGGCGATGGCGCGGCGACGCGCTTCCTGCTCCTCGACCGACAGACCTCCGCCCATCGGTTGACGCGGCGCAGCCGAGCGCGGCGCACCGCCGCCTTCGGAACGCGGACGCGCGACATCGAAGCCCTGCGGGCGCTGATGCCCGCCCTGGGCGCCGGCGCGGCGCTTGGTCTCGACGACGACGGTCTTGGAACGGCCGTGGCTGAAGCTCTGTTTCACCGTGCCGGTCGAGACCGAACCCGTCGCGCGCGGCTTCAGGCTCAGCGGGGCGCGCGGCCCCGTCTGCGAAGGCGCGTTGGCAGGAGTCTTGCCGTCGTTGGAATTGTTGTTTTCGTCGCTCATCCGGTCGCTTTACTCAGGGCGGAGAATTCCGCCTTCGCCTGTCTCAATCACCCATAGCAGAATGCGGCCCCGCCTCCGTTGTTTCGGAAACAGGCCCGCAGCCGCTCAAACCCTAAGGCTCTCCATCCGGGGCGTCGCCCCGGTCGTCCTCTGCGCCGTGTTCGGGCCCCGCCCGGTTCCAGCTCTGGGGACAGAGAGGTCGAAATCCCGCCAGCCGCTGAACCTCCAGGGTCCAGCGATCAGCCCGCCCGCCTTGCAGCAGGACGGCGTGTATCGCATTTTCCAGCCCAAGGGCCAAACTCAAATCGTCCGCGCTGAAAGCCCCGCAGATTTCGGGGGCGGGCGAGGCGTGTCTGGAGAGGGCCAGAAGCTTGCCGCGCCCGTCGGCCGAGCCGTCGGCGGCTTCGATCAGCCATGCGGCGCGGCCGCTGCGGATCGCCGCAGCGCATTTCTCGAAGCCAGAGATAAGCACGCCTTCGCGCCGGGCAAGACCCAGCTGGTCCAGACAACGCCGGACCAGCAGGTTTTCCACCAGATCGGGCAGGTGGGCGGCGGGCTTCAGCGGCGCCTTGGCGGCGCGCGCGAACATGTTCTTCTTGATCGCCGCCTCCAGAGAGGCGCGGTCGGCGGCGACCCACAGGCCCCGGCCCGGCAGCTTGCGCGCCAGATCGGGGACCACCGCGCCGTCCGGGCCGGCCACGAAACGGATCAGGCGAGATTCATCGAGGGCCTGGCGTGACGCCAGGTCCTGACGATCCCTATCGATCAACGTCTCGGACGACCTCATGGACGGCTGCGGCTCCCATCACATGTCGCGGGACTGGTCGTCGAGGTCGTCAGCGGGGGCGGCCTGCGCCTCGCTGTCGTCGCTCGCGTCGGCGGCCGGGGCCTCTTCGCCCTCGCCGTCGAAGTCACCATCGAACTCGCCCTCAAACGTCTCTTCTTCGACGTATTCAGGCTGGGGCAGTTCCGAAGCGTCGATCCAGCCGGCCGCCACGCGCGCCTGCAGGATCAGCATTTCGGCGTCTTCCTGGCTCAGGTTGAAGCTTTCCAGCACGCCGGCGACCTTGACCCGCTCGCCGCCGCGCACTTCGTAGCCGCCGCGGATTTCGTCAGTGGCCAGATCGGCCAGATCCTCGACCGTCTTCACCCCGCCTTCGCCCAGGGCGACAGCGATGGCGGCGGTCACGCCCGGAACCTCAAGCACGCCGTCTTCGACGCCCAGGGCCACGCGCTTGGCGTCCAGCTCGGCCGCCAGCCGATCCAGGTGCTCGCGGGCGCGGGTCTGCAGTTCCTCGGCGGTGTCTTCGTCGAAGCCCTCGATCTCCGAGATCTCGTAGGGCTCGACGAAGGCCAGGTCCTCGACCGTGGCGAAGCCTTCGGTGACCAGCAGCTGGGCGATCGTCTCGTCCACGTCCAGGGCTTCCTGGAACAGGGCGGTGCGCTCGCTGAATTCCTTCTGGCGACGCTCGGAGTCCTGAGACTCGGTGATGATGTCGATCTGCCAGCCGGTCAGCTGCGAAGCGAGGCGGACGTTCTGGCCGCGGCGACCGATGGCCAGCGACAGCTGCTCGTCCGGCACCACGACTTCGACGCGGTCGGCTTCTTCGTCCAGCACCACCTTGGCCACTTCGGCCGGGGCCAGGGCGTTGACGATGAAGGTCGGCTCGTCGTCGACCCACGGAATGATGTCGATCTTCTCGCCCTGCAGTTCGGCGACCACCGCCTGCACGCGCGAGCCGCGCATGCCGACGCAGGCGCCGACCGGATCGATGGAGCTGTCGTTCGACAGCACGGCCATCTTGGCGCGCGAACCGGCGTCGCGGGCGGCGGCGCGGATCTCGATCACGCCGTCATAGACTTCGGGCACTTCCTGAGCGAACAGCTTGGCCATGAAGCCGGGGTGGGCGCGCGACAGCATGACCTGCGGACCCTTCGCCTCAGGGCGCACGTCGTAGATGTAGGTGCGCACGCGATCGCCGATGTTGAACACTTCGCGCGGGATCGACTGGTCGCGGCGCATGATGCCTTCGCCACGGCCCAGATCGACGATGGTGTTGCCGTATTCGACGCGCTTGACCGTGCCGTTGACGATCTCGCCGACGCGATCTTTGAACTCTTCGTACTGGTTGGCGCGCTCGGCCTCGCGGACCTTTCCGGTCACGACCTGACGGGCCATCTGCGTCTGGACGCGGCCGAACTCGAACGGCGGCAGGACCTCGACGTATTCCTTGCCGACCTCGGCCTCGGCATCGCGCTTCAGGGCGTCGCGCAGACGCACCATGGCGCTGTCGTTGAACTCTTCCAGCTCGTCTTCCGGCTGCCAGTCGTCAGCGACGATGGTGACGTGACGCGTCAGGGTCAGCTCGCCGGTCTTGTGGTCGATCTTGGCGCGGATGTCGTGGTGCGCGCCATAACGCGACTTGGCGCCCTTCTGGATCGCCTCCTCGATGGCGTCGATGACGATTTCCCGGTCGATGCTCTTCTCGCGCGCGACGGCGTCGGCGATGGAGAGCAGTTCCAGGCGGTTGGCGGAGATTCCGGTCACGGCCATCAGGCGTCGTCCTTGGTGGAGTCTTGAGTGGAGTCGGAGTTGTCTGCGTCCGGCGCGCCCTCAGGCAGGCCATCGTCTTCAGGTTCGCCGCGCGCCGCGCGCAGGGCGGCGCCGCGCTTCAGCAGCTCGTCGGTCAGCACCAGCTTGGCGTCGGCCAGCCAGGCGAAGGGGATCAGGGCGGTCTCGTCCTCGCCGTCCAGGTCGATGGCGACATTCTCGCCCTCTGTCCCGGCGACAATGCCTTTAAAGCGCTTGCGCCCCTCGACCATGCGGTCGGTTTCGAGGCGAGCTTCCAGCCCCTCGAACAGGTCGAAGTCGATCAGGCGCGTCAGCGGCCGGTCGATGCCGGGCGACGACACTTCCAGCAGATATTCGCCGGCGATCGGGTCGGCGGCGTCCAGCACCTCGGACACGGCGCGCGACAGGCGGGCGCATTCCTCGACCGAGATGTCGTGGTCGGTCTGGCGCTCGGCCATGATCTGCAGACGACGGCGCAGCGTCCCGCCCATCAGGCGCACGCGCACGACCGCCAGCCCCAGGCTCTCGGCCACGGGGTCGATCAGCTCCAGCAGAGCGCGGTCTTCGGCGGTCTTGGCCCGCAAGCGGATACTCCAGAAAACAAAAGCGACGGACCATCCGGGCCGCCGCTTGAAACGACGCCGTTGGACGTCGGTCTAACGATGTGAGCGGTCATATAGGCCAAAGCGGGGGCCGTGTCAGCCCCCGCCGTCTTATTGCGCGAAGAGCCGCCGTCAGGCCTGCTTCACGAACTCCAGGAAAATCGGGTCGGTGTCGCCCAGCTTCTTTTCCTCATAGCGGGTGACGACGTGGTCTTCGGGCGCGGCGAACCAGTCGGCGCCCGTCTCGATGCGCGTGAGGCCCGGCGTGCGCGCCAGCCGCTCCAGCGCCCAGTCGGCGTAGTCCAGCCAGTCGGTGACGAAGCGCACCCTGCCGCCCGGCTTGAGCAGGCGGGCGATCTCGACGGCCGTCTCGTCCTGCAGGAAGCGGCGCTTGTTGTGGCGCGCCTTGTGCCAGGGGTCGGGGAACAGGATCATCACCCGGTCCAGGCTGGCGTCCGGCAGGGCCGCCATCACCGCGCGGGCGTCGTCGGCGTGCAGGCGAACGTTCTCAAGCTCGCCTTCCTCGACATGGCGCAGGGCCGAAGCCACCCCGTTCAGGAAGGGCTCGCAGCCGATCATCACCGCCTCGGGATGACGCGCCGCCTGGGCCGCCAGATGCTCGCCGCCGCCGAAGCCGATCTCCAGCCACGCCGCTTTCGCCTCCGGCATCAGGGCCAGCGGGTCGATCGGCCCTTTGGCCGGGTCCGGCACGGCGATGCGCGGCATCAGGGTGTCGAACAGGGCCGCCTGCTTCGCCTTGATCGGCCGCGACTTGATGCGCCCGAAGGAGCGCAGCGGGCCATGCGCCTTGGCCCATTCGGGACGGTCGGCGTCGGACGGTTTGGGGTCGGTCTCGTCGGTCATGGCGCGCGCTCTAGCGGCTTAAGGCCTCGCGCGCAAAGGGCTGTCCTCGCGGAAAGCTCAGCCCCACGGCCCGCGCGGCGCCGAGGCAGGGTTATTGTCGGTCGTCGGCACGCTGGTTCTCCGAACCGGCGCAGCGGAGGGCGCAGACGCGACGAAGGCCGCCGTCGGACGCCCGCCCATGCCCATCTTCGCGCCCAGCTCCATCAGGGCGCGGACGCGGTTGCCGGTGGCGGGGTGGGTAGAGAACAGATTGTCCGCCCCCTTCCCGTTCAGCGGATTGATAATGAACATATGCGCCGTCGCCGGATTGCGCTCGGCCGGGGCGTTGACCGCGCCGCGGGCGTAGGCCTCGATCTTCTGCAGGGCCGAGGCCAGGGCCTGCGGGTCGTTGGCGATCTCGGCCCCGACGCGGTCGGCCTCGTATTCGCGGGCGCGGCTGATGGCCATCTGCACCAGGCCGGCCGCCATCGGCGCCAGCAGCATCAGGGCGATGGTCCCGATCATGCCGCCCGGCCGCTCACGGTCGTTGCCGCCGAAGAACAGGGCGAAATTGGCCAGCATGGCGATGGCGCCCGCCACCGTCGCCGTGACCGTCATGGTCAGGGTGTCTCGGTTCTTCACATGGGCCAGTTCGTGCGCCATGACGCCGCGGATCTCCTCGCGCGTCAGCATGTCCAGCAGCCCCGTCGTCGCCGCCACGGCCGCGTTCTGGGGGTTGCGCCCCGTGGCGAAGGCGTTGGGCTGGTCGTTCGGGATGATGGTGATGTTGGGCAGGGGCAGGCCTGCTTCCTGCGCCATCTGCTTCACGTCGGCGACATAGGCGCGCACCACGGCGTTGGGGTGCGTCTCATCCACCGGTTGGGCGCGGTACATCTTCAGGACGATCTTGTCCGCGTTCCAATAACTGAAGACATTCATGCCCGCCGCCACGGCCAGGGCGATGGCCATGCCGCTGGCGCCGCCGATCAGATAGCCGATCCCCATGAACAGGGCGGTCATGACGGCCAGCAGGGCGAATGTCTTCAGATGGTTCATGCGGGAGGCTTCGGGCGAAGGTTTCGAGCGTCAGGGGTGGCGTGTTCGGCCGGAACGTCTATTTGAGCCGCAGTATCCCCGCTCTCAAGGCAGGCGACCTGTGACCGAACAGCCCACCCCCCCGATCGAAGCCGCCCCCGAGGACGTCTTCAACACCGACGTGCCCCACGCCACGCCGGAGCGCCCGCTGAGCGAGGCCGCGCGCCGCGCCCTGCTGGAGGCGGCCGAGCGCCGCGCCGCCGAAGACGCCTCTGCCCTGCCCAACGAAGTCGGCGGTCGCAAAGGGCCGGAGCCGACCCGCTTCGGCGACTGGGAGAAGAAGGGCCTGGCGGTAGATTTTTGAGGCGCTGCCGCTCGCCGCGCGGCGGCGCTCATCCCGCGCCGGTTCCCTTGCTGGGAGAATAATGAACGCTCCTGCGAAATGCGCATTAACCTTTGCGGCCGAAACAAGGAGCGCAGCCATGAAGGCTCTATTCTACGCCGCCGCCGGCGCGGCGATCCTCATCGCCGGAGCGGCCGAGGCCCATCAGGCCGGCGCCCGCTATAACGCCGCCGCAGGCTACGCCCGCGGTCCCGTGGTCCAGAGCCGCGCCCAGACCTGGTACAGCGACACCGGCTGGCAGGGCGGCTACGGCCCGGTCGAGAGCTACGGCTATGGATACGGCTATGGCGGCGCCGGGGTGCGGCCGCCCGTCGTGGTCGCTCCGTCGCAACCGCCGATCCAGCACGGCGGCTACGGCTATTCCGGCGTCACCCGCTCCATGCCCTTCGGCTATCCGGTTGACGGCTACGGCCGCTATCCGTGGGCGCGCTACGGCTATGGCGGCTACGGCGGCCAATACAGCGGCGGCCAGTACGGCGGCGGCTATCAGCAGCAGGGCTACTATCAACAGGGCGCCTACGCGGCCCCGACGCACCAGTATCGCGGCGAGCCGATCTACGTCAGCCAGCCGCCGGTCTATGTCTCGCAGCCGCCCGTCTATGTCGAGACGCCGCCCATCTATGTGCAGCCCGCCCCGGTCTACGTCGAGCCGGCCCGCGTCCACGTCGCCCCGCCGCCGGTCCATGTCGCCGCCGCCGATGTCCGCATCGCCCCGGCCCAGGTCGAAGTGACCCGCCCCGACGTCTATGTCGAGCCGCCCCGCGTCGAGGCCGCGCCGCCCGTCGTCAACTTCGAACAGGGCTATTACGCCGTGCCGCCGCCCCCGCCGCCTCCGCCCTCGCCCACCGAGCGGCCCTACCGTCAGGAACGCGGCGAACGCGGCTGATCCCGAAAAAAGGGCGGCGCCTGCGGACGCCGCCCTTTCTGTTTCACGTGAAGCACAATCCCCTTCAGGATCAGGCTGCTAACCCTCAGACCAGCGCGATCTCCTGCGTGATCGCCTGCGCCGCCGCGCGCGGATCGGCGACAGCGGTGATCGGGCGGCCGATGACCAGATGCGTCGCCCCTGCTTGCAGGGCGCTGACGGGGGTCGCCGCGCGCGCCTGGTCGTCCATCGCCGCCCCGGACGGCCGCACGCCCGGCGTGACGATCAGGAAATCCTCTCTGCCGGCTTCAGCCGCGATCTGCCGCGCCCGGCCCGCCTCATGCGGGCTGGAGACGACGCCGTGGACGCCCGCCTCCAACGCCTGACGCACCCGCAACTCCACCAGTTCAGCCGCCGACAGGCTATGATCATCCGCCCTCAGATCATCGTCGGTCAGGCTGGTCAGGACGGTCACGCCCAGGATTTTCAGATCGGAGCCCGCCGCCCCGCGCGCCGCCGCCGCCATCACCTGCGGTCGGGCGTGGACGGTCAGGAGATCGCAGCCCGCGTTCGCCAGCACCGCCGTCGCCTTCTCCACCGTCGCGCCGATGTCGTGCAGCTTCCAGTCCAGAAACACCTGGGCGCCCGACGCCTTCAGCTCGCGCGCCAGCGCCATGCCGTCCGAGGCGAACAGCTGAAGCCCGACCTTGTAGAAGCCGACCGCATCGCCGATCCGCTCGACCAGCGCCCGCGCCTCATCCGTCGTCGGCACGTCCAGGGCGCAGATGACGCGCGGGTCGAAGGGGCGATTGGGGCGGTCTGCTGACATTTCCGGGTCTCGGCGGCTTGCAGGCGCGCGCGGATGCCCCGATAGGTGGGACAGGGAGTCGCGGTCGCGCGGCGGGTTTTCAGGGCAAGGTGCAGCAATGAACGCGGTCGATCTGGGGGTCAACCTGTTCGTGGCGCTGTTCGCCCTGTTGGACCCCATCGGCAATGTGCCGATCTTCGCCGCGGCCACGGCGGGCGCTTCCTTACGTCAGCGGATCAGCGTCTCGGCCATGATCTGCCTGTTCGCCGTGGTCTTCCTCGGCTTCTTCTTCTTCACCGGCCTGGGCCTGCTGCAGTTCTTCGGCATTTCGCTGGCCGCCTTCCGCATCGCGGGCGGCATCCTGCTGCTGCTGCTGGGTCTGGACATGGCGCGCGAGGACTTCCTGAAGATCTTCGCCGACGCCGACGCGGTGACGGACGCCCAGGACGTGCGCGGCTACGCCAAGCGCCGCTTCAAGCGGCTGATCGTGCCCTTCGCCATTCCCCTGATGATCGGGCCGGGCGCCATCTCGGCCGTGATCATCAACGCCGGAGAGGCGGCCAAGCTGGGCCTGACCGGAACCTTGGCCTCCTTGGTCGCCATGATCGCCGCCTGTGTGGTCACCTTCCTGTGCTTCTCAGCCACCGGGCCGATCAGCCGCATCCTCGGCGACGTGGGCATGGCCATCGTGGTGCGGGTGCTGGGGCTGATCCTGTGCGCCCTGGCGATCCAGTTCATCCTGATGGGTCTGGGCGAGGCCCTGCCGGGCATGTTCAGCGCCGGCGTCACCGCCCCCTATCCGGCGGGCGGCCAGTAATCGTTAGAGGCGGTCCAGCCGCCTGGCGTGGCCGCCGACCATCTTCAGCGCCATCGTGTCGGGCAGCAGTCCGCCCAGCGCCGCCAGCACATTGTTCATAACGCCCGGCGTTACGCGCGGCCGGTTCGCCACCACCGCATCCCAACCGATGCGCGCGACGCGGTCGGCGTCCATCCACATCCATTTCGGATAGGCGGCCGAGACCTGCTCGCGCGAGCCGTTGACGTCGTGGAACTCGGTGTAGGTGTAGCCGGGGCACAGGGCGGTGACGTGCACGCCAGTCCCCTGCATCTCCAGCCACAGGCCTTGCGACGCCTTGATCAGGAAGCTCTTGATCGGGCCATACAGGGTGTCGCCGCCGGTCGCGGGCATCTGTCCGGCCAGGGAGGCGACGTTCAACACCCGGCCCCATCCGCGCGCGACCATGCCCGGCAACAGCAGACGCGACAGCTCGACCGGCGCGCTCAGCATGACGCGGATCATGGCGGCGTGGTCGGCCGGATCCGTGGTCAGAAAGCCCGTGGTTCGGCTGAAGCCAGCGTTGTTGATCAGGCCGTCGACGGCCAGGCCCCGCACGGCGATCGCCTCGACCAGACGCGCGGGGGCGTCAGGATCAGCCAGATCAGCAGGAATGACGGCGGCCGCGATGCCGTATGCGGCGCTCAGTTCCTCGGCCAGACTCTGCAGCGGCCCTTCGCGCCGGGCGGTCAGGATCAGGTCGTAGCCGCGCCCGGCGCAGACGCGGGCCAGCGCCGCCCCTATGCCCGCCGAGGCCCCGGTGATCAGAATGGTGCGGCGCCCCTCCCCCACGTTCCGCCCGTCAGGCTGCGTCGGCGTTGGGGCAGGACGGATGCGGGGCGAAGGCGCGCAGCACCTCGGGATCTTCTTCCAGCAGGTCGGCGATGGTGATCTTCGACAGAGCCGCGCCCGCCGCCTGATCCGCCGCCGTCAGGGCCTTGGCGACCTGACGCGGAATATGTTCGCCGATCGGGCAGCCCTTGGCCCCCGCAGGCGGCGAGCCCAGATGGGCGCAGCCGTTCACCGCCCGCAGCACCTCGTCCAGGCAGATGGTCTCAGGGCGCCGCAGCAGCCACGATCCGCCCGAGGCGCCGGGCCGCGTCGCGATCAGCCCTGCCTTGGCCAGCAGGGCGGTCACCCGGCGGATCACCACCGGATTGGTCGGCACCGAGGCGGCCAGGACGGCGCTCGGCTCGGCCTCGGTCGCCGAATAGGCGCCCTTGTGGGCCAGATAGGCCAGGGCGTGGGCGGCGACGGGAAAACGTTGGCTGTCAGACATCAGTGTTCATGCTCCAGAGCGATAGGTAGGCCTTCCGCGCCTGTTTCACAAATCAATCTGCAATAATAACTGTTCTAGATTGTGGCCGGGTCCGTGTCCTCAGCGCGCGCCGCCGCCACGGCCGCCCGCACCGCGCCGCGCCATTCCTTCAGCAGCCGCGCCCTCTCAGTCTCGTCCATGTCCGGTGTCCAGACAGCGGGCGATTCCGCGGGCGCAGTCCACAGCTCGTCCGTCAGGCCCACGCCAAAGGCCGCCAGCCGCGCCGCCCCCATGGCCGTCATTTCCTGGAAGGCAGGGCGCTCGACCTCGACCTCGCAGATGTCGGCGACGAACTGCATGGCGAAGGCGTTGGCGGTGACGCCGCCGTCGACCTTGAGCCGTTTCAGCGGCGGCGCGCCGTCCTTCTTCAGGGCGTCCAGCAGGTCGCGGGTCTGATAGGCCAGGCTCTCCAGCGCCGCGCGGACCATATGCGCAGGGCCGCTGTCGCGCGTCAGGCCGACGACGGTTCCGCGCGCCTCCGGCTCCCACCACGGCGCGCCCAGACCAGTGAAGCCGGGAACCAGATAGACCCCGCCGTTATCCGTCAGCGACTGGGCCACGGCCTCGGACTGGCGCGAGTCCGACAACACCTTCAGCCCGTCGCGAAGCCACTGAATTGCGGAGCCCGCCGAAAAGATGGACCCCTCCAGCGCATAGGCGGCTTCACCTCCCGCCGCATAGCCCAGCGTTCCCAGCAGGCGCGAGGTCGAGGCCACAGGAGCGGCGCCGACATTGGCCACCAGAAAGGCGCCTGTCCCGTATGTGATCTTGGCGTCCCCCGCCGTCAGCGCGCCATGCCCGACCAGCGCGGCGTGCTGATCCCCCGCCGAGCCGTGAATGGGCAGCGCGCGCCCGAACAGGGACGGATCCGCATTCCCCAGCAGGGCGTCGCAGTCGCGGATCTCCGGCAGGGCCTCCATCGGCACGCCGAACAGGTCGCAGAGATCCCGGCGCCATGTGCGGGTCGTCAGGTCCATCAGGCTGGAGCGACTGGCGTTGGTGGCGTCGGTGACGTGGCTGTGGCCGCCTGTCAGCTTCCAGATCAACCAGGAGTCGATGGTGCCCAGCTTCACCTCGCCCCGCGCCGCCCGCTCGCGCGCGCCGGGCACGGCGTCCAGCAGCCAGGCGTATTTCGAGGCTGAGAAATAGGGGTCGAGGATCAGGCCCGTCGCCGCCTGGACCATCGCCTCATGCCCCGCCGCCGCCAGCTTGCCCGTCGCCTCGGCCGTGCGCCGATCCTGCCAGACGATGGCGCGGTGCAGGGGCTCGCCGGTCGCCGCGTCCCAGATCACCGAGGTCTCGCGCTGATTGGTGATGCCGATGGCGGCGAAACGCCCGACGCCGCCCGCCTTCCTGACCACCTCGCGACAGGTCTGCAGCGTCGCCCGCCAGATCTCGGCCGCGTCATGCTCGACCCAACCTGACTGCGGAAAGTGCTGAGCCAGCTCGATCTGGCTGACGGCCACGGCGCTGAAGTCGCCGCCACCTGCATTTTTGTCGCCTATCGGGCTTCGCCCTGCTTGAGGCTGTGACACCTCAAACGCGATCGCCCGCGTCGAGGTCGTACCCTGGTCGATGGCGAGGATCATATTTGTGTGCATTCTGGCAGTTATGCAGAGGCTGCGTCTCTCCGTAAGAGGAAATCCATGCATACGCCCAGCTTCCAAGGCGTCATCGACGCCGCCCGCCAGATCGCCCCCGCCGCCGTCCGCACGCCGCTGATCGAGCATCCGGCCCTGAACGAGGCCGTCGGCGGTCGCGTCCTGATGAAGGCCGAGACGTTTCAGGTGGCGGGCGCCTTCAAGTTCCGCGGCGCCTATAACCGCATCAGCCGCCTGACGAACGAAGAGAAGACGCGCGGCGTGGTGGCCTATTCCTCCGGCAACCACGCGCAGGGAGTGGCGGCCGCGGCCCAGGCCGTCGGGACGCCCGCCCTGATCGTCATGCCGTCCGACAGTCCGGCGGTGAAGGTCGAGGGCGTGCGCGCCTTCGGCGGCGAGGTGCGCTTCTACGACCGCTGGACCGAGAGCCGCGAAGCCATCGGCGCCGAGATCGCTACTGAGCGCGGCTCGGTGCTGGTCCCGCCGTTCGACGATCCCTTCATCATCGAGGGTCAGGGCACGGTCGGGCTGGAGATGCTGGAGCAGGCCGGCGTGCCGATGGATCAGCTGCTGTGCGGCGCCTCGGGCGGCGGGCTGATCGCTGGGATCAATCTGGTCATGGCCGAACAGAGCCCAGACACCCGCGTCATCGTGGTCGAGCCCGACGCTTTCGACGACACCCGCCGCTCGCTGGCGGCCGGAATCCGCGTCGGCCACCCCGAAGGCGCGCCCTCGATCTGCGACGCCCTGATGGCGCCCATGCCGGGGGAGCTGACCTGGCCGATCAACCGCCGCCTCGCAGGCGCCGCGACCGTAACCGACGCCGAGGTCGCGCAGGCCATGCGCTTCGCCTTTCGCTGGCTGAAACTGGTCATCGAGCCGGGCGGCGCCGTGTCCCTGGCGGCGCTCCTCACAGGCAAGGTCGAGACCAAAGGGCTGACGACCGGCATCGTCCTGTCGGGCGGCAACGTCGACCCCGGCCTGTTCAGCGCCGTCATCGAGGGGCGGTTCGAGGGGTAGGCCTTGCCTCCACCCCCTCCTCGCGCAAGGCTGGCGCAAACGGGAGGGCGTCACATGACCAAGGCCAGCGAACTACAGACCCTGATCGGTCAGGAGGTCGGCGTCAGCCGCTGGTTCGCTCTAGATCAGGCGCGCATCGACGCCTTCGCCGGCCTGACCGAGGACGAGCAGTTCATCCACGTCGATCCCGAGCGCGCCAAGGCGACGCCTTTCGGCGGGACCATTGCGCACGGCTTCCTGACCCTCAGCCTCGCCTCGGCCATGAGCATGGATGCGGTCGCCCCGCTGGATGATCTGGTCATGGGGGTGAACTACGGCTTCGACCGTCTGCGCTTTCTCGCCCCGGCGCCGTCAGGATCGCGCGTGCGCGGCCGCTTCAAACTGCTGTCGGCTGAGGACAAGGGCGGAGGCCGCTGGCTGCTGAAGCACGAACTGACCGTCGAGATCGAGGGCGGCGACAAGCCCGCCCTGATCGCCGAATGGCTGACCATGCAGGTGGTGAAGGCTTAAAATTCCCGCTCATCCCGGCAGACGCTGGGGTGAGCGGAAACGCACGGGCGTTATTCCCCTAGACACCTCAGCGCCACTTCCAGATTGCGCAGGCCGTCTTCGCCGCTGACGGCCGCCGTCTCGCCGGTGCGGATGGCGTGGACGAAGGCCTCATGTTCCTTCTTGAGCGGCTCGGCGGGCCAGGCGTTCAGCATCCGCGTGGAGTATGAGCCGTCCGGCTGCTGGCCGAAGAATTCTGTCACCTGGCGGGTGATCAGATCGGCGACGATGAAGCGGCTCTTGGTCGCCACCTGCAGGACGCGGGTCTTGTAGGGCGTGACCCAGTTGGTGGTGATGTGGGCGATCACCCCATTGTCCATGCGGAACTGCAGCAGGGCCGAATCCTCACGCGAGGCGTGGGTGTGGCCCAGCAGCGACTGGACCTCAGTCATCTCCGACCCCGTCAGATGGCGGATGATGTCGATGTCGTGGACCGCCAGATCGATGACCACCCCGACCTCGCCCATGCGCGGCGGGAAGGGGCCGACGCGGGTGATCTGGATGGAGATGATCTCATCGCCGTCGATGGCGCGCTTGACCGTCTCGACCGCCGGGTTGAAGCGCTCGACATGGCCGACCATCAGCACGCGCTCATTCGCCTTGGCCGCGTCGATCATCGCCTGAGCATCGGCCACCGTGGCCGCGATCGGCTTCTCCACCAGCACATGAACGCCGGCGTTCAGCAGGGCCACGCCCAGCTCGGCGTGATAGCGGTTCGGCGTGGCGATGACGGCGGCGTCAAGCCCGGCGGCGACGAAGGCCTCAGCGGTCGTCACGGCGGTCGCGCCATAGGCGGCGGCCACGCCCTCGGCCGTCACGGCGTCAGGATCGAAGACGGTCGTCAGCTCGACGTCGCGCAGCTCAGCCAGAACGCGGGCGTGGTTGCGGCCCATGACGCCGGCGCCGGCGACGCCGATCTTGAGAGGAGTCTGCTGGATGGTCATGCGGATCAGGCCTTGAAGCTGGCGACGGCGGCGATGATGCGGTCCTGGGTGTCCGCGTCCAGATCAGAGTGCATCGGCAGGCTGATCACCACATCCTTCAGCCGCTCGGTGACAGGCAGGCCGCCCGCGCCGCGCGGATAGTGCTTATAGGCGGGCTGCAGGTGCAGCGGGATCGGATAATAGACCGCCGTCGGCACGCCCTGATCCTTCAGATGCGCAGCCAGCGCGTCGCGGTCAGGGTGCTCAACCGTGTACTGCGCCCAGTTTGAGACGTTGCCCGCCGGAACGTCGGGGACCTTGGCGACGTGAGGGCGCAAGGCCTCGTTGTAACGGGCGGCGGCGGTGTTGCGCCACTCGATCTCCTGCGCGAAGACCTTCAGCTTCTCGATCAGCACGGCGGCCTGGATGGTGTCCAGACGGCTGTTCAGGCCGACGCGCATGTTCAGATATTTGGGGTCGTGGTCGAAGGTCCGGTCCTTCAGATCGATGCCGACCGCCTTGCCGTGAATGCGGATGGAATCCATCAGCTGGGCCAGTTCGTCATCATTGGTCAGCACCGCTCCGCCGTCGCCGTAGCAGCCCAGGGGCTTGGCCGGGAAGAAGCTGGTGGTGGTCACATCGGCCCATTTGAGCGGATGCGCGCCGTCGATGGTGCAGCCGAAGCCCTGCGCCGAGTCCGAGATCAGCTTCAGGCCATGCCTGTCGCAGACCGCCTTGATGGCCGGATAGTCGGCGGGCTGGCCGAACAGGTCGACGGCGATGACCACGCGCGGGGTCAGGCGACCCTCGGCCTTGATCCCTTCGATGGCGCGCTCCAGCGCCGCCGGGTCCATGTTGTAGGTGTTTTCGTCCACGTCGACGAAGACCGGCTCGGCGTCGAACCAGGGCACGACCTCGGCGGTGGCGGCGAAGGTGAAGCTGGGGACGAAAACGGCGTCGCCGCGCCCGATCCCCCACGCCATCAGCGGCAGAGCCAGGGCGTCGGTGCCGTTGGCGCAGCCCAGGGCGTGCTTCGCCTCGCCGAAGGCGGCCAGGTCCGCCTCGAACTGGCGCACCTGCGGGCCCATGACCCAGGCGCCGCCGACGACGGCCTCTTGAACGGCGGCCTCGATCTTGCCGCCGAGGCGAAGGCGCTGGGCCTGAAGGTCGATGAAGGGGATGGTCATTGCGATATCGCTCTCTCGATGGGGCCGGCGCGGCGGGGAATGGTCTTCCGGGGCGCGGACGCGAAGGCGGGTCGTCTGGGTCAGTCTGCGTCCTACCAAAGCGGCGGGGTGCTGAACAAACCCCCCGGGGTCACTTCGCGTTGCGCGATGCAACGAAGGCGCGGCTTGGCAAAGCCATGGGCGCCGCCTAATCCGGGGTCATGCGCTTCGATCCCGCCGCCAAGGAACAGGTTCGTGACTGGCTGTTCGGCCAGGCCCTGCCGCTGTGGGCCAAGGCCGGGGTCGGCGACGACGGACGTTTCTTTGAGAAGCTGGGTTTCGACGGGCGGGCCATCGCGGGCGTCCCACGTCGTACACGGGTTCAGGCGCGCCAGATCCATGTCTTCACCGAGGCTTCGGCATTGGGCTGGACCGAAGGCGAGGTCATCGCCCGCGCCGGGCTGGACGCCCTGATCGACGGCGCCCGGCGCGACGACGGCCTGTGGGTGCGGGCCACCGATGATGCGGGCGCCGTCATCGACGCCACGCCGGACCTGTATGATCTGGCCTTCGTGCTGTTCGCCCTGGCCGGGGCGCATCGGGTGCTGAAGGACGGGCGGGCGCGGCCTCTGGCGCTGGCGACGCTGGCCGCTATCGAAGCGCAGATGGCCGACCCGGATCATGGCGGCTGGCAGGAGGCCCTGCCGCCCGTCCTGCCGCGTCGCCAGAACCCGCACATGCACATGCTTGAAGCCCTGCTGGCCTGGCAGGCGACAGCGCCGGATCCCGCGTTCGAGGCGGCGGCCCGGTCGGTGCTGGAGTTGTTCAACCGACGCTTCTTCGACCGCGAACACCTGATGCTGGGCGAGTTCTATGAGCGCGACTGGACCGTGCGTCCCGGCGCCGAAGGCCAGTGCATCGAGCCCGGCCACCACATGGAATGGGTCTGGCTGCTGAGCGAAGCGGCGCGGCTCGGCCTGCCGGATCACGGCCCGGCGGCGCGGGCGCTTTACACCAGCGCCCTGACCTGCGGGGTTCGCGCCGATGGTCTGGCCGTGCGCGAGATCAGCCGGATCGGACAGGTCCGCGACGGCGGCGTGCGCCTGTGGGCCCAGACGGAACTGCTGCGCGCCCTGCACCTGCGCGGCGATCAGGACCGGGCGGCCCGGCTGGTCGACCGCCTGTTCGAGACGCATCTGGCGACGCCGGTTCGCGGCCTGTGGTTCGACGCCTTCGACGCCGAGGGGCGCGCGCAGGACGGGTCCGTCCCCGCCTCGACCTTCTATCATCTGATGACGGCCTTTTCGGCCCTGCTGACGGAGCCGTCATGAGCAAACCCGCCGCTTTTCTGGATCGCGACGGCGTGCTGATCGTCGACAGCGGCTATCCGCACCGACCCGACCAGCTGGTGCTGATCCCCGGCGCCGCAGAGGCGGTGAAGCGGCTCAATGCGGCGGGCTATGTGACGGTCATCGTCACCAACCAGTCCGGCGTGGCGCGCGGCATGTTCAGCGAAGAGACGATGCAGGCCTTCAACCGCCTGCTGGTCGAGCGTCTGGCCGAGGGCGGCGGGCGCATCGACGCCGTCTACGCCTGTCCCTTCCATTCCGAGGCGGCGGATGAGCGCTATCGCCACCCGGATCACCCGGATCGCAAGCCCAATCCCGGCATGTTGCTGCGGGCCGCCGCCGATCATGATCTGGACCTGTCCCGCTCGCTGATGATCGGCGACCAGCCGTCGGACATGGAGGCGGCGCGGCGCGCGGGCGTGGCGGGCTATCGCTTCGCCGAAGGCGACCTGGATCAATTCGTGCGCGATCTTCTTCCCGGCTGATCGCTATTCCGCATCCGATGAATTAACGTCGCCGCCAATAGACTGACTGTTGGGAGACGCCCCATGCCGATGACCACCCCGCTGGCCGACCGCTTTGTCGAGCGGCGCTGGACCTCGCCGGACGACCTCAACCTCTACGCACGGGACTACGCCCCGGCCGAAGGTCCGGCGCGCCTTCCGGTCATCGCCATCCACGGCCTGACGCGCAACAGCGCCGATTTCGGCGTCATCGCCGGATTGATCGCCCACAGCGGTCGCCGCGTGCTGGCCGTCGATGTGCGCGGGCGCGGCCGGTCGGACCGGGCGCCCGATCCCATGACCTATACGCCGGACGTCTACGCCAAGGATATCGTAGCGCTGATGGAGCAGTCAGGGATTGAGAGGGCGGTCTTCCTCGGCACCTCCATGGGCGGCCTGATCACCCTGGCGCTGACAGCCGTCAAGCCCAAGGCCATCGCCGCCGCCATTCTGAACGACGTGGGCCCCGAGGTCGCGGTGGAGGGTCTGGCCCGCATCGCCGCCTATACCGGCCAGCCGGTGGTGATCGAGGGCTGGGACGACGCGACCGCCTATGCCCGACGCATCAATGAGGCGGCCTTCCCCGACTATACGGACGCCGACTGGGCCGCCTTCGCCCGCCGCATCTTCCGCGAGGGGACGGAAGGCGCGCCGGTGCTGGACTACGATCCCGACATCTCGGCGCCGATCAAGGCGGCCGGATCCAAGGCTCTGGTCCCCAATCTGTGGCCCTCGTTCCGGGCGCTGGCGCGAAAGAAGCCGACCCTGCTGGTGCGCGGCGAAACCTCGGACCTGCTCAGCCCCTCCATCGCCGGTAAGATGAAAAAGGCCGCCCCCGCCATGGCCTATGCTGAGGTTCCCGGCGTCGGGCACGCGCCCATGCTGGACGAACCCGAAGCGCGGGCGGCCATCTTCGAGTTTCTGGCCGGGGTGGGCTGAGACGCCACGCCGAGCGGCCTCAAGTAGCGCAAAGTGCGATAGGCCCGCTTCAATAAGCCTCAAGTAGCGCGAAGTGCGGTAGGCCCCTTAAATTACGCCTTCTTGACGAACTCCGTGCGCAGGACCAGGCCGCGCACCTTTTCGACGTTGGCTTCGATTTCCTCAGGATCGCCGGTCAGGCGGATGTTCTTGACCATCGTGCCGCGCTTCAGCGTCACCCCGCCGGAGCCCTTGACCTTGAGGTCCTTGATCAGGGTCACGCTGTCGCCGTCCGACAGGATGTTGCCGTTGGTGTCCTTGGTGACGTCGTCGCTCATGATCGGTCCTGCCTGAAATAGAGAGAGGGCCGCCGCATCCGCGACGGCCCGTCCCCCATGGGCCTATTCGCCCTGACGCGCCTGGGCAAGGGCGATGCGCGCCTGAAGGTGCTCGTCCTGGGCCGTGGCGGCGGAAATGGCGTTGAAACGCTCGATATCGAGGCCCGAGTTCTGGATGGCGGCGGCCATCTGGGCCTGCTGCTCCTCATTCGGCTGGGCGCCGTTCAGGGCGCGGGCGATGCCCGAGATTTCAGCCATGGCGGCGGCGAACTGGCCGGTTTCAGCGTCCGTCACGCCTGCGCCGACCGAGCCCGGCGCGGACGGGGCGGCGCCGGCCACGGCGGCGCGCGCCTGCAGCACAGGATCGGCCGAGACGGCGGCCGAAATGGCGTTGAAGCGTTCGACGGCCAGGCCCGAGTTCTGCACGGCGCCGGCCATCTGGGCCTGCTGCTCCTCGGTGGGCGTTCCGTTCTGGACGGAGGCGGCCACGCTCGAGACCGTCTTCATAGCGGCGGCGAACTGAGCCAGTTCGGCGTCGGTGGGTTCGCCGGTCGGGGCGGGCGCGGCGGCGGGGGCCGGTTCAGCGGCGTCCTGCGCGAGGGCCGGGGCGGCGGTCAGAAACAGGGCGGCCAGAATGGCGGTCGGGGCGGCGGCCGTTGCAAAACGCATGGCGTATCCTTCTTCAGTCCCGAACGCTCAGCCCCAAGGCTGACCCGGACAGGTCCGGGCTCTCCCGCACGACCGGGCTATGTCAGTCTCACAGAGGGCGGGGAGGTCGAAACGCTAACCCGCGTCATGCAGGCGGGTAAACCCCGCAGCGGCGCTTTCAACCTTCGGGGGTATTGGCGTCCAATTCGTCCAGCCACGCCCGCGCCGAGGAATCCGACGGCGCGCGCCAGTCTCCGCGCGGCGACAGCGACCCGCCCGTGACCACCTTGGGACCGTTCGGCACGGCCGAGCGCTTGAACTGGCTGGTCTGGAAGAAGCGGATCAGGAACTTGCGCAACCAGCCCTTGATCGTCGCCAGGTCGTAGGCGACGCGCTCCGCCTCCGGCAGGCCCTGCGGCCAGTCTCCGCGCGCGGCGTCGCCCCAGGCCTGATGCGCCAGATAGGCCACCTTCGACGGCTTCAGGCCGAAGCGGCTGATGTAGAACAGGAAAAAGTCGTTCAGCGCATAGGGACCGACGATGCTCTGCGTCGACTGGATCGCCCCATCGGCGCCCGCCGGGACCAGTTCGGGCGAAATCTCCGTGGCCAGAATGGCGTGCAGCGTCGGAACCGCCGCCTCGCCGACCAGCCCGCGCTCGGCCACCCAGCGGATCAGGTGCTGGATTAGGGTCTTCGCCACCCCGCCGTTGACGTTGTAGTGGCTCATATGGTCGCCCACGCCATAGGTGCACCACCCCAGCGCCAGTTCCGACAGATCGCCTGTGCCCAGCACGAAGCCGTGGTTCTGATTGGCCAGCCGGAACAGATAGTCGGTCCGCAGCCCCGCCTGCACGTTCTCGAACGTCACATCATGGACCGGCTGGCCGTCGGCGAACGGATGGCCGATGTCGCGCAACATCTGTTCGGCGGCGGGGCGGATATCGATCTCGGCCCCCGTCACCCCCAGCGCATCCATCAGCGCCCACGCGTTCGACTTGGTCCCCTCCGAGGTCGCAAACCCCGGCATGGTGAAGGCGAGGATGCCCGTGCGCGGCAACTCCAGCCGGTCAAAGGCGCGACAGGCGACCAGCAGGGCCTGCGTCGAATCCAGTCCGCCCGAGACGCCGATGACCAGGGTCTTCGACCCCGTCGCCTTCATCCGCCGCATCAGGCCCTGAACCTGGATATTGAAGGCCTCAAAGCAGTCCTGATCTAGACGCGCGGCGTCGTCCGGCACGAAGGGGAAGCGGTCCAGCGGACGGATGAGGGCGTCGGTCGCCCCCTCCCCCGCCTCGAACGGGACCACCGTGGCGGCCTCGCCCTCGATCCGGGCGCAGTCGGCGAAGGTGCCGTTGCGCAGACGGTCCAGACCGATGCGGTCCACATCGACGTCGGCGATGGTCAGATGGCTGTCCAGGGCGAAGCGCTCGCCCTCGGCCAGTTTCGCGCCCAGTTCATGAATGGTCGCCTGACCGTCCCAGGCCAGGTCGGTCGTGCTCTCGCCCCAGCCCGAGGCGGCGAAAACATAGGCCGACAGGGTGCGCGCCGACTGGCTGGCGCACAGCAGGGCCCGCTCGTCCGCCTTGCCGATGACGATATTGGAGGCCGACAGGTTGCACAGGATGCGCGCCCCCGCCAGCGCCGCCCGCGTCGACGGCGGCTGCGGCGCCCAGAAGTCCTCGCAGATCTCGACAGCGAAGACGAAGCCGGGCCGGTTCGTCGCCTCGAAGATGAGGCCCGGCGCGAAGTCGACGCTCGTACCGTTCAGCAAGACGGCGTCCTCGCTGCGACTGGCGGCGGGCGCGAACCAGCGCTTCTCATAATATTCGCGATAGTTGGGCAGATAGGTCTTGGGGACTACGCCCAGCACCTCGCCGCCGCCCAGCACCACGGCGCAGTTGAACAGGGCGTCGCCGTTGCGGATCGGCGCGCCGATCACGGCGATCACGCCCGCCTCGTCCGCCACCTCTGACAGCCGCGCGATCTGGCGCTCGACCTCTTCCAGCAGGGCCGCCTGCATGTGCAGGTCGTCGATGGCGTAGGCGCTCAAGGACAGTTCGGGGAAGACCAGCAGGTCCGCGCCCGCCTCGCCCGCCTGACGGATCAGTCGTTCGTGCTCCTCGGCGTTGGCGGCCGGGTCGGCGATATGAACCACAGGCGTCGCGGCGGCGACGCGCACGAAGCCGTGGCTGCTCGGGGCGTGGAAGGGATGCGTCTTGGACTTCGCCATCAATCTTTCCGCTCATCCCGGCGGACGCCGGGCCCCAGTGAGAGCCGCAAGGCGCGGCGCGTGATCTCTAATACCCTTCGACCCATATAGGGTTGCGTTCCGAAGCCAAAGGGCTGGGTCCCGGCGTCCGCCGGGATGAGCGGGCGACATCATGATGCGTGACCTGAGAACCGCCGTCGGCTAAGGCTCACACCATGAGCGATACGCCCAAAAAAGGCTGGTTTCAGCGGCTGAGCGCGGGTCTGTCCCGATCCTCCAAGCAGATGACCGATCAGGTCGTCTCGACCTTCGCGAGGGAGCCCCTCTCGGAGGAGGCGCTGGAGCGGCTGGAGGAGCATCTGATCGAGAGCGATCTGGGCCCCGCCGCCTCGGCCCGCATCGTCGAGCGGTTCCGCGCCCTTCGCTTCGGCAAGACCTCCGACGAGCGCGAGATCAAGGAGGCGCTGGCCGAGGCCGTGGCCGCCGAACTGACGCCACGTCAGGCGACCTTCGATCCTCTCAGCGGGCCCAAGCCCTATGTGGTCCTGTTCGTGGGCGTGAACGGCTCGGGCAAGACGACGACGCTGGGCAAGATCGCCTCGGACCTGACGGCAAAGGGCGCCAAGGTGATGATCGTCGCCGGCGACACCTTCCGCGCCGCCGCCCGCGAACAGCTCAAGGTCTGGGCCGACCGCGCCGGCGCCCATTTCGAGAGCCGCCGCGACGGCGCGGACGCCGCCGGGCTGGCCTTCGACGCCTTCACCAAGGCGAAGGAAGAAGGCTTCGACGTCGTGCTGATCGACACGGCCGGGCGGTTGCAGAACAAGTCGACCCTGATGGACGAACTGCTGAAGATCGTGCGCGTACTGAAGAAGGTCGATGCGGACGCCCCGCACGAGACCCTGCTGGTGCTGGACGCCACCGTCGGCCGCAATGCGCTGGAGCAGGAAAAGATTTTCGGCCGCACCGCCTATGTCTCGGGCGTGGTGATGACCAAGCTGGACGGCACGGCGCGCGGCGGCGTCCTGGTGCCGGTGGCCCAGGCCTCGGACGCCCCGATCAAGCTGATCGGCGTCGGCGAAGGGGTCGAGGATCTGCAACCTTTCGACGCCCGCGCGTTTTCCCGATCCCTGGTCGGGCTTGAGGACTGATCCATGACTGAAGCGACCCAGAGCAAACGTCCGCAATGGATCAGGCAGGCCGTCGACTTCGGCGCCCTGGTCGCCTTCATGGCCGCCTATTTCATCACCCGCGACATGATCAAGGCGACCTGGGTTCTGGTCATCGCCTCGATCATCGCCCTGGTCGTGGGCTTCGTGCTGGAGCGCCGCCTGGCGCCCATGCCCCTGATCACCGGCGGCTTCGCCCTGGTGTTCGGCGTGCTGACCATCGTCACGGACGACGACCTGTTCGTGAAGCTGAAGCTGACGGTGCAGAACGGCCTGCTGGCGGCTGTCCTGCTGGGCTCGATCCCCTTGAAGAAGTCGCCGTTCAAGGCCCTGCTGGGTTCGGCGCTGAAGGTGACGGACGAGGCCTGGCGCAAGCTGACCTTCCGCTACGGCCTCTACTTCCTGGCCGTCGCCATCGCCAACGAGGTGTTCCGCAGCCCGACCGCCGTCACCGCCATCTGGTCGGCCCTGAACCTGGGCACGCCCGATCCGAACGGCGTCTGGACCGCCTTCCGCGGCGTACTGTGGATCGCCGCCTCGGTCTTCGGCCTGTCGCAGGTGCCTCTGATCATGAAGAACATGATCAAGGACGAAGAGCCCGGCCCCATCTCGCCCGACACGGGGCTCTAAGGCGCCAAAGCTCCCTTCTCGCCGACATCCTCGGGCCTCAAGTAGGGCGAGCCCGTTAGGCCCGCTAGCAACCGCCTCAAGCAGCGCGAAGCCGACAAGTCCCCCAACAACGGCCTCAAGCAGCGCGAAGCGCGGTAGGCCCCAGAATAAATGTCTTCAAACCGTCAGCGTTTGCGTCGTCAAAGCGTTAAGGGGGGCTGTTAGCTGTTGCAGCATCATCCGGCCACGGCCGGTTTCGGGCTGTTCGGGAATGAAGACGATGATCAAGTCGGGCAAGCAGGGGAAGATCAAGGGCGGGCTGGCGGAATCGCCCAGCCACCTGATGCACCGTGCGCTGCAGCTGGCGTTGGACATCTACGCCGAGGAAGCCGGGCCGGACGGACTGACCCAGCGCCAGTTCGCTGTGCTGGAGGCCGTGGCCGCCCGTTCGGGCCTGACGCAGACGGATCTGGTCAAGGCCACCGGGATCGACCGCTCGACCCTGGCCGATCTGGTGGCGCGGATGACGACCAAGGGCCTGCTGGAGCGCGAACGCTCGACGCTGGACGCCCGCGCCAAGGCGGTGCGCCTGTCGCCTGAGGGCGAGGCCGCCCTGCTGGCCGCCCGCCCGCGCGTCGAGGCGGCCGACAAGCGGATCATGGCCCTGTTGCCCAAATCCAAGCGCGACAGCTTCCTGGACCTGCTGTGCAGCCTGTCCGACGCCGCCGACGCCGTTCCCGAGCAGGCTCGCGCTGAAATCAAGGCGGCGAAGAAGGCCGCCAAGGAAGCCAAGAAGGCGGAAAAGGCCGCGCGCAAGGGCGAAGGCAAGAGCGACGGCCGCGGCAAGAAGAAGAAAAAGGGCGAGCCTGTCGTGGAACAGCCGCAGGCTGATGACGCCGCCGACCCCGTCGTGGTCCCGCTCAAGGGCGCGACTGAAGGCTGAGGTCTTCCTATCCCGCTCATCCCGGCGGAGGCGGGGATCCAGTAAGAGCCACACGCTCTACGGCAGAAAGCAGATGTTTGCGGCCAAAGCACTGGATCCCGGCGTCCGCCGGGATGAGCGGTTATTGAGGCTGCCTAAACCCGAATGTCGAGCAGGGATCCGGGACGTTGCAGGCGCGCGCTCGGCGCCGCCGTCTGTTCAACGGGCGCAGAAGCCGCCGCAGTCGGGCGCATCGATTCCTCAGTAGCCGGCGTCGCCACGCCCATGGCCTGACGGAAGAAGGCCGACTGGGCCGTTCTCAAAGCGTGGGCCGCGCCGCCCGCCTGAGGCGGAAAGGCCGGCCGCTCGGACGAAATCGCGGACATGGGGCGAGGATGCCCGCGCTTCCTCTAAATATGGTTAACGCTCGATTCACCCTGTTTCAGGCGATCCCGCTCAACGCGCGGGTGCAGCCAGAGCGTCGGTGAGTTTCTTCAGGTCGGCGTCGGTCAACACCGGCCCCGAGGACTTGGCGACGATGGTCCCATAGGCGTCGACGGCGAAGCTTTCAGGCACGCCCGAGACGCCCAGGTCCAGCCCCGCCCGCCCCTCGCGGTCGATCAGCACCAGACGATAGGGATCGCCCAGTTCTTCCAGGAAGGCGTCGGTGGCGACGGGGTCGTCCTTATAGGCCACGCCGACCACGGCGATCCCCTGCGCCTTCAGCTTCATCAGCTGCGGATGTTCCAGACGGCACGGCGCGCACCAGCTGGCGAAGACATTGACGATCATCGGCTTGCCCACGCCCGCCGTCTTCAGGTCCAGCAGGTCGTCGCTGGCCTTGCCTTCCGACAGGATCGGCAGAACCGTCGTCTCCGGGATCGGCTGACCGACAAGCGCGTCGGGACGATAGGTCGGCCCGGCGGCGGGATCGCCCGCCATCCGGTCCATCTGCGTCATCAGGAACACGCCCAGGGCGACCAGGATCACGATGGGAAGAAGAGCCAGCCAGCGCTTCATTTGCGCGCGGCCTCCAGCCGGGCCAGCTCGCGCTTCCAGCGGCGCGCCGCGATCAGGGCGCGGGCCGACAGGGCGGCCAGGACCACGGCGCTGATCCCCCAGGCGGGCCAGACGAAGGCGCCGTAGGGGCTCATGTCCAGATCAAGCACGCAGAACCTCCATCAGGCTTCCAGCGCCGCGCGGGCGCGAAGGGTCAGAACACGACGACGCCGGACCTCGGTGCGGATCGACGTCAGCCAGATCGCGCCGAACAGCACGGCGTAGGCCGCCATCATGGTGAGCAAGGCAGGCAGGAAGACCGGGTCCACGCTGGTTCCGCCCGAGCGCAGCAGCGAGGCGGGCTGATGCAGAGTGTTCCACCAGTCGACCGAGAACTTGACGATCGGCAGGTTGATCAGACCGACCAGACCCAGCACCGCCGCCGCCCGCGCCGCCTTGGCCTCATCGTCAATCGAGGCGCGCAGGGCCATGTAGCCGAGGTAGAAGAGGAACAGCACCAGCACGCTGGTCAAGCGCGCGTCCCACACCCACCACGTCCCCCACATCGGCTGGCCCCACAGGGAGCCGGTGATGAGCGCCAGCGCCGTGAAGGCCGCGCCCGGCACCGCCGCCGCCCGCGCCGCCGCATCGGCCAGCGGATGGCGGAACACCAGGGCGAAGAAGCTGGACACGCCCAGCGCCCCATAGGCCATCAGGCCCAGGCTGGCGGCCGGGACATGGATGAACATGATGCGGACGGTGTCGCCCTGCTGATAATCGGCAGGCGCGGTGAAGCTGAACCAGGTCCCCGCCAGCAGCAGGCCGAGCGCGCATATCCACAGCACCGGGACCAGAGGGCCGGTGAAGCGCATGAAGCGGTCGGGATTGGCGAGGCCGAACATGGGCTGCCGATTACGCGGCCCCGCGCCCCACGGCAAGCGGGTGCGGCGTTCGACCCATTGTCGCGGCCTAGAGGCTGAGGCCGTGCCGGGCCGCCAGATCCTTCAGCCCGACCATCGGGCGCGGACCCCAGTGGCCGATGACCTCCGAAGCCGCCAGCGAACCCAGCGCCCCGGCTTGCGCCAGAGACAGGCCGCGCGACAGGCCCAGCAGCACGCCTGCCGCGTACTGATCGCCGGCGCCGGTGGTGTCGACCACCTTCTCGACCGGATAGGCGTCGACCTCGACCCGTTCGGCTCCGCGGAACAGGACCGAGCCGGCGGCGCCGCGCGTCACGGCCGCCACCTCGACGATGCGGCCCAGGTGGGCGGCGGCGTGGTCGAAGTCCTCGGTCTCGAACAGGGCGTGCAGCTCGGCCTCATTGGCCAGGACGATGTCCGCCGAGGCCTCGATGAACTCCAGCAGCTCGGTGCGCCAGCGATGCACGACGAAACTGTCCGACAGGGTGATGGCGACCTTGCGGCCCGCCGCGTGGGCGGCGGCGGCGGCGGCCTCGAAGGCGGCGCGGGCCGGGGCCGGGTCGAACAGATAGCCTTCCAGATAGACGATGGCGCTGTCGCCGATCACGCCCGCGTCCACGTCCGCCGTGGTCAGTTGGTTGGCGGCGCCCAGGAAGGTGCACATGGTGCGCTGGCCGTCCGGCGTGACGTTGATCAGGCAGCGGCCGGTGCCGAAGCCGTTCCCGGCGCCGTCTTCCAGCACGGGGGTGTCGAAATGGACGCCGACGGCGCGGATGTCGTGGGTGAAGACCTCGCCCAGGGTGTCTTTCGCCACCTTGCCGATATAAGCCGCGCGCCCGCCGAACGAGCCGACGCCCGCCACGGTATTGCCCGCCGAACCGCCCGAGGCCTCGACCCCCGCCGCCATGGCGTCATACAGGGTCGCGCTCTGCGTCTCGTCGACCAGCTGCATCGAGCCGGGGACCAGTCCCTTGGCTTCAAGGAAGGTCGGCTCGCACGGGGCCAGAACGTCAACGATGGCGTTGCCAAGGGCGCAGACGTCGAAACGGGTATTCTGAGCGAAGTCGGGCAGAACTTGGGTCATCCGCGCCCCATAGCGGGGCGGACGGCCGTGCGCCAGACTTCAGACCTTCGCCGCGAGTGAAAACCGGCCTAAAGCCGTCAGACCTGTTGCAGACGCCCCTCGCCGGGGCTTGCGGAGCCCCGCCATGACCGACGTCGCCGTCCTGACCCCCGATCCGGCCGATCCCACCTATTCGACGCTGTGGCCGGGCGTGCTGGACCGGCTGGGCGAGGCGCTGGCGACGGCGGGGATCACGGCGCGGCCGACGCCGTGGACCGACCATGTCGAGAACGCCCGCGCCCTGATGGACTACCCGCTGGTCCTGCCCCTGCTGGTCTGGGGCTATCATCAGGATCACGACCGCTGGCTCCAGGCCTGCACGACCTGGGCCGAGGCGGGCGCGCCCTTGGCCAATCCCGCCCAGACCGTGCGCTGGAACGCCGACAAACGCTATCTGGCCCGCCTGTCGGAAAAGGGCGTCGCCGCGCCGCGGACGATCTTCGCCGACCATGTGGATGCGACGGTTCTGGAAGCCGCCTTCGCCGCGACGGGCGCCGAGACCCTGATCGTCAAGCCGACCGTCTCGGGCGGCGCCTGGCGCACCCTGCGGGTGACGGCGGGCGATCCGCTGGACATGGCCCTGGCCAACGCCCCCGTCGGCGGCACGATGATCCAACCCTACCTCAAGGCCATCGAGACCGAGGGCGAGACCTCCCTGCTCTATTTCGGCAGCGAGTTGAGCCATGTCGTCAACAAACGCCCCGGCGCGGCGGGCGAGTTCCGCATCCAGACCCAGTATGGCGGTCAGTATCAGGCGCTGGACGCCGCTCCGCAGGGCGCGCTGGATCTGGCCGAGCGCACCCTGGCCGCCATCGACGAAGACCTGCTCTACGCCCGCATCGACATGACCCTGAACGACGACGGCGACTGGGTGCTGATGGAGGCGGAGCTGATCGAGCCCGACTTCTACCTGGCCGCCGCGCCGGACGCCGGCGCCCGCTTCGGCCAAGCGGTGCGGGCCCGGCTGGAGCGCTGACGCTAGCACTCCACTTCCGTCATCCCCCGGTCTCGCTCCGCTCGCCGGAGGATGACGGAAGAGAAACGATTACACCCCCATGAAGCTGGCCCGCGACGGGCACAGATCGGAGATCACGCAGGCGCCGCACTTCGGCCGCTGCGCCAGGCAGGTGTAGCGGCCGTGCAGGATCAGCCAGTGGTGCGCCTTGGGAAGCCAGGCCTCGGGCACCACCTGATGCAGTTGCGTCTCCACCTTGTCCGGCGTCGCCGCATTGGCCAGCCCCAGCCGGTGCGAGACGCGGAACACGTGGGTGTCCACTGCAATGGCCGGCTCGATCCCCAGTTCGTTCAGAACCACGCTGGCGGTCTTGCGCCCCACGCCTGGCAGGGCCTGCAGGTCGGCGCGGTTCAGCGGCGCCTCGCCGCCGTGTTTCTCGACCAGCATCCGCGCGGCGGCGATGACGTTCTTCGCCTTGGTGCGGTAAAGGCCGATGGAGGCGATCAGGGGGATCAGCCCCTCCTCGCCCAGGGCCAGCATCTTCTGCGGCGTGTCGGCGACGGCGAACAGGGCCTTGGTCGCCTTGTTGACCCCCACGTCCGTCGCCTGGGCCGACAGGGCCACCGCCACCACCAGCGTATAGGGATTGACGAAGTCCAGCTCGGTCTTCGGGTCCGGCATGACGCCCGACAGGCGGACGAAGATTTCCTCCACCCGGTCCTCGTCCGGCGGCCAGCTGATGATCGCGCCGACCGGCGCCTTTTTCGGCTGACGCGAGCGCTTGCCCGGCGGCGGGGTCAGGGCGGCCTTGGCGGTGCGGGACGCGGCGCGCGGGCGGGCGGCGGGCGCAGATAGGGTCGATTTTCGGCCAGTCATGCGTCTGGCTTCGCCTTCCACGGACGCCTCGTCAACGGGGGTCGTCCGCTTGACGCGCGCAGCGCCTTCGACCAAGCCGCAACAGGGACAAGGGGAAAGACGGCCATGATCCATGTATCGCGCGCGTTGACGGCGGCGGCCTTTTTGGCGTTGGCCGCGTCGGCGTCCGCCCAGACGCCCGCCGCCGACACCCCGGTTGTCGCCTATCACGGCGCGATCCTGATCGACGGCACAGGCGCCGCGCCGCGCAGCGGAACCACCATCCTTGTCCAGGGCGAGCGCATCCTGGCGATCCAGCCGGACGCCGCAGCCGCGCCTCAAGGGGCCGAACGGGTCGATGTCTCCGGCCTTCATGTCCTGCCCGGCCTGATCGACAGCCATGTCCATATCGCCACGCCGCCGAACGCCGACAGGGCGCATGTCCACATGCGGCGCTGGCTCTACTCGGGCGTCACCGCCGTGCGCGGCATGGCCGACGACCTGCGCTCCGTCGGCGAACTGGCGCGTCAGGCGCGGGTGGGAGAGGTTCCGTCGCCCGACATCTATTACGCCGCCCTCATGGCGGGCGAAGGCTTCTTCGAGGACCCGCGCACCAGGGCCGTGACCGCGGGCGAGATTCCGGGCCGAACGCCCTGGATGCAGGCGATCACCCCCCAGACGGACCTGCCTCTGGCTGTCGCCATGGCGCGCGGAACCTCCGCCTCCGGGATCAAGATCTACGCCGACCTGCCGGCCGAGCGGATCGCCGCCGTCACCGCCGAGGCCCATCGCCAGGGCTTCCCGGTCTGGACTCACGCCATGGTCTATCCGGCCACCCCGCAGGAGGTCATCGACGCCGGCCCCGACGTGATGTCCCACGCCTGCATCCTGGCCCACCAGGCCCAGACGCCCGCCGAACGGCCTCAGAGCTACGCCAGCCGCACGCCGATCGACCGCGCCCCCTTCCTGAACGGCGACAATCCCGTGGTTCAGCGCCTGCTCGATCAGATGCGCGACAAGGGGATCGTCCTGGACGCGACGGTCTGGGTCTACGCCGATCAGGAACGCGCCGTCTCCGACCGGCCGGGCGCCCGCCAGCCGATCTGTTCGGGGCCCATGGTCTTCGCCCTGACCCGTCAGGCCTATCGCACCGGGGTCGCCATCGCCGCCGGCACGGACGGCGAGACGCCGGAGGCCGATCCCTGGCCCGCCCTGTTGCAGGAGATGGAGCTGCTGCAGAACGCCGTCGGCATGACGCCGGGGGACGTCATCGTCGCCGCCACCGCCACCGCCGCCCGCACGCTCAATCAAGACGCCGACATGGGAACCCTGGCGCCGGGCAAGCTGGCCAACATGATCTTCGTGGCGGGCGATCCGTCCGCTGACGTGGCCAATCTGCGCCGTCTCGTCTTCACCGTGAAACGGGGCCAGCGGTTCGAGCGCGCCGATTTCGCGCCAGCACAGGACTGACACGAGCAGGCCGCGCGCAGATTGCTGCGACATTTTTACGCAGTTCGCTCTTGTATTCTGGACGCCGCCGTCCATTTTACGCGCGAAATTCCAAGCGAGCTGTCTCCCCCATGGCCCTCCCCGCCCCGCTCAAGAAGCGCCTGCCCCTGATCGTCGCCGGCGTCGTCGGCCTTGGCCTCATCGTCGGAGGCGTCGTCTGGTGGCAGGGCAAGCAGCGCTGGGAAGGCACCGACAACGCCTTCGTCCAGGCCGACACCGTGGCTGTCAGCCCGCGCATCGGCGGCGAGGTGGTCGAGGTTCTGGTCAAGGACAACCAGCGCGTCGAGGCCGGCCAGATCCTGGTCCGGCTGGATGATGCGGACGCCCGCGCCGCCCTGGCGCAGGCCCAGGCCAATCTGGCCGCTCTGGACGCCGCCGTGGCCAATGTCGACGCCCGCGCCGAACAGGAACAGGCCAACATCGCCGCCCGCGCCGCCGCCGTGACCCAGGCCCAGGCCCAGTCCAATCTCGCCCGCGCCGAGGTCGACCGCTACGGCAAGCTGGCCGATCAGGGCTGGGTGTCGCAGCAGCGCATCGAGACCCAGCGCGCCTCGGCCGAGACCGCCCGCGCCTCGGTCGCCCAGGCCCAGGCCGCCCTGACCGCCCAGCAGCGCACCGCCGCCGTCCTGGGTTCATCGCGCCAGCAGAGCGTGGCCGCCGTGGAGCAGGCGCGCGCCTTGGTCGAGCAGGCGCAGCTGACGCTGGAGCGCACGGTGATCCGCGCCCCGGTGGCGGGCGTCGTCGGCGCGCGCGGCGTGCGCGTGGGCCAGGTCGTTCAGGCGGGCGGCCAGCTGATGTCCCTGGTGCCGCTGCAGGACACCTATGTGGTCGCCAACTTCAAGGAGACGCAGGTCGGGCGGATGCATCTGGGCCAGACGGTCGAGATCAAGGCCGACGCCTTCCCCGGCCGGTCGCTGCAGGGCCGTATCGACAGCTTCGCCCCGGCCACCGGCTCTGAGTTCGCCCTGATCCCGGTCGAGAACGCCACCGGCAACTTCACCAAGATCACCCAGCGCGTGCCGGTCCGCATCGCGGTCGAACGCGACGACAAGGGCCAGCCGATCATCCTGCGCCCCGGCCTGTCGGTCGAGGTGAAGGTCGATCTGAAGAGCCGGGGCGGCGCCGCCTTCGCCGAGGCGGCCAATACGAGTCCCGCCCTGTGACCGACGCGGCCGCGTCATCGGCCCCAGCGCCCTCAACATCGGCGTCCCCAGCGAACGCGCAGGGCGCCCAGCCCGAGATCAACTGGACGGCCCTGCTGCTCGGCTTCGCGGGCATGGTCATCGGCCAGTTCATGGCCATTCTCGACATCCAGATCGTCGCCGCCTCCCTGCCGCAGATTCAGGCGGGGGTCGGCGCCTCGGCCGATGAGATCAGCTGGATCCAGACCGCCTATCTGATCCCCGAGGTCGTGATGATCCCCCTGTCGGGCTATCTGTCGCGGCTATGGGGCACGCGGATCGTCTTCCTGGCCTCCTGCACCGGCTTCCTGATCATGAGCGTCATGGTCGGTCTGTCGTCGTCCATCGAAATGATGATCCTGTTCCGCGCGCTGCAGGGGTTCGTCGGCGGGGCCATGATCCCCACCGTCTTCGCCGTGGCCTTCACCGCCTTCCCGCCCGACAAGCGGGTGACGGCCAGCGTCATCATGGGCCTGATCGTCACCCTGGCCCCGACCGTCGGCCCGACCCTGGGCGGCCATCTGACCGAACAACTCAGCTGGCACTGGCTGTTCTTTATCAACGTCTTCCCCGGCGTGATCGTCCTGTTCCTGGTCGGGCGCTACGCCCATTTCGACAAGGGCGACCCCAGCCTGGCCAAGGGGTTCGACTGGTGGGGCCTGTGCCTGATGGCCGCCTTCCTGATGAGCCTGCAATTCGTGCTGGAGGAAGGCGCCAAGGAGGACTGGTTCGCAGACGACAACATTCTGCTGCTCAGCATTATCGCGGGACTCTGCGGCCCGGCCTTCATCTGGCGCTCGCTGACCTACCGCAATCCGATCGTCGAGCTGCGCGCCTTCGGCAACCGCAACTTCGTGGTGGGGGTGCTGATGACCTTCATCGTCGGCGCAGCCCTGTTCGGCGGCACCTTCCTGTTGCCGCTGTTCCTCGGCCGGGTGCGCGAGTATTCGGCGGCCGAGGTCGGCACCACCATGATCGTGTCCGGTCTGGCCATGTTCGCCACCGCCCCCTTCGCCGGGCGGCTGGTGCGCAGGGTCGACGCGCGCATCCTGATGTTCGTCGGCTTCATCCTGGCGGCCTGGGGCATGTGGGACGCCCGCCTGGTCACCGACGAATGGGGGTTCTGGGAGTTCGCCGGCGTCCAGGCCATGCGCGGCTGCGGCGTCATGATCGCCATGATCGCCTCGCAGCAGGTGACGATGGCCACCCTGCCGCCGCACATGGTCAAGAACGCCTCGGGCCTGGTCAACCTGGCCCGCAACGTCGGCGGCGCCTTCGGCCTGGCCACGCTGAACACCGCCCTGACCCACAACACCGCCCTGCACATGGTCGAACTGACCAGCGCCATCGACCAGACCCATCAGGGGATGCGCTCCATGATCGCCGGCCTGACCGAGCGCTTCTCGGGTTCGATCGACCCCCAGGCCTCCGCGATGAAGGCCGTGTACGGCCTGTTGCAGAAGCAGGCGACGACGATGGCCTTCGGCGACGCCTTCGCCCTGCTGGCCGTCGGCTGCGCCTGCGCGGCCTTCCTGACCCTGTTGTCCCAACCGGTGAAGAGCGTCCCTTCGCCCGAAGCCTCCGAGATTCACTGATGCCCCGCGCCCTCGGCCAGATCGACGAATACAAGAGCCGCGCCATCCTGCGCGCCGCCGCCGAACTGTTCAGGGAGAAGGGAGCCAAGGTCTCCATGGCCGAGGTCGCGCGGCGCGCCGGCGTGTCCAAACAGACCCTCTACAACCGCTACCCGACCAAGACGGCCATCGCCCGCGACCTGGCGGCGCAACGCTCCGAGGAGACCGTCGCCCCGCTCGCCTCGAACCTGGATGTCGAAACCGCCCTGGCGGCCCTGGCCGAGACCCTGATCCGTCGCGTCTGCATCGAGGGCCGCGGCGTCGCCCTGCGCGGCATGGCCCTGGCCTCGCCGGAGGCCCCTGAGCTGGCGCGCGCCGTCTATGACGCCGGTCCCGGCCAGAACCTGCGCCGCCTGGCCGTCTGGCTGGAGGAGCAGGACCGCCTGGGCCGCCTGTCCGCGCCCGATCCCGTCGTCGCCGCCGAGATGTTCACCGGCATGGTCCTGGGCCACGGCCACCTGCGCTCGGTCCTGGGCCTGCCCCATCCCGCGATCGACGACATCCCCGCCCGCGCCCGCGAGGCCGCCCGGCGTTTCGTCCGCGCCTTCGCGCCGGAATAGACGCGCGCCCAAGTTGGCCCTGGGGGCGGATCAGCGTAAAGCCGCCCCCCAATCCCCTCACCTTCCGTCCGCCGGAGCTTTTCCATGCTGATCCACCTGTCGTCCTGGCCCGAGATCGACGCGCGCCTGAAGTCCGGCGCCCTGCTGTCCAAGACGGTGATCGTGCCGATCGGCTCGAACGAACAGCATGGACCGACCGGCCTGCTGGGCACCGACTGGCTGTGCCCCGAGATCATCGCCCACGCGGCGGAGAAGGGCGACGACAGCCTGGTGGTCACGCCGACCTTCAACATCGGCATGGCCCAGCACCACCTGGCGTTTCCCGGCACCATCACCCTGCGCCCGTCGACCTTCATGGCGGTGATCGCCGACTGGGTGTCGTCGCTGACGCGCCACGGCTTCGAGCGCATCTATTTCCTCAACGGCCACGGCGGCAACGTCGCCACCATCGAGGCCGCCTTCGCCGAGATCTACGCCGACTGGTCCTTCACGCCCGAGCCCTGGGCCGAGCGCCCGCCCTTCGTGCTGAAGCTGCGCAACTGGTGGGATCTGCCGGGTGTGCAGAAGCTGTGCGAGGACATCTTCCCGACGGGCCACGGCAGCCACGCCACCCCGTCCGAGATCGCCGTGACCCAGGCCGGCTATCCCGACCGGATCAAGACCGCCGCCTATGAGCCGAAGATCGCCCCCTTCGGCCCGATCCGCGACGCCAACGACTATCGCGCCCGCTTCCCCGACGGCCGCATCGGCTCGGACCCGGCCCAGGCCACCCCGGAAAAGGGCCAGCGCATCATCGACGCCGCCGTTCCGGCCCTGATCCGCGACCTGACCGACTTCGCGCAAGAAGTCTTGCCGGTCGCCTGAAACCAGCCCAGGGTCTGCATATGAGCCCCATGCAGAAGACGGCCCGCAGCGCCCTGCGCAACGCCCAGGCCGGTCAGGAACTGGCCCAGGCCTCGGCCGCCGTCATCTCGCGGCGGTTCGAGATCATGGGCGAGGCTCTGGCCGATCCCCTGCGCGCCGACCACGCCGAACTGAGCCGCATGGGCGCGGAGAAGGTCGAGGCCATGACGGCCTCGGCCGGGGCCGCCTGCGCCGGCGCGCTGGACCTGGCCGAACGCGCCGGGCGTCTGGCCGCGCGCGAGGGGGCAGAGGCCGCCGACTGCCTAACCAAACTGGCCCGCGCCGACACGCCCTTCGCCTTCGCCGCCGCCCAGACGGACTGGGCCATGGGCGCCTGGAGCCGGGCGATGCACGACGGCTGGTCCTTCTACGGCGCGGCGCTGAAGGCGCAGGGGCGCGCCCTGGCCCCCGTCCACGCCACGGCCACGGCCAATGCGCGACGCCTGAAGCGCTGACCTCGCGCGGGCGTGATGGAACGCCCGGCGCTGTCGCCGGATTGCCTTTGCATCCATGCGGAGGAGATCACCATGGCCGAGAAAGACCCCAAAGACCCCCACCCCGGCATGATGGGCGACGGCACCGAGGAGCAGAACCTCAACCAGCCCGGCGACCCCTCCAAGCGGATCACCGAGGAAGAGGTCGACGAAGCCTTCACCAAGGATCCCAAGCTAGTCCCGAAGGAATAGGGCTCTAGCGTCCCTTCTGCCCTTACGCCGTGCGGATGACCCCGCCCCTGGCCTCGACCGGCCAGGGCGTCAGCTTGCCGCCCGCGCAAGGTCCGGCGACGCAGGCGCCCGACAGGGGCTCGAACGCCGCCCCGTGCCAACCGCACAGGATCAGAGACCCGTCCGGCGTCAGATAGCGGTCCAGCTCCACCGCAATGGGAAACCCCGCGTGCGGACAGCGATCCACCCAGCCCGCGACCTGACCGTCCTTCTTCACCACGAAGCCGTGGAAGAAGGCTTCGCCGATCTGCAGCACGAAGCCGCGCGATCCGGGATCGGCGATGTCCGCCTCCAGACACAGGGCCACGTTCGGCGGCGTCTTCCAGACCCGCTTGCGCTCCTGGGTTTCGGCCGCCGGACCCTCTTCGGTCACTATTCGCGCTCGGGCTTCAGCGGACGGCTCATCAGGCTCTCGATCGCCTGATCCGCCGTCAGTTCGCCCGCCAGCACCGCCGCCGTCGCCTCGCAGATCGGCGTGTCGACGCCCAGCTTGCGCGTCAGCTCGCGCACGGCTGGCGCGCTCTCATAGCCCTCGGCCACCGAGCGCTTGCCTTCCAGCGCCTGCTCGACGCTGAGGCCCTGACCCAGGGCCAGGCCCAGGCTCATGTTGCGCGACTGCGGGCTGGAGCAGGTCAGCACCAGATCGCCCAGGCCGCACAGGCCCGCCACCGTCTCGGCCTTGCCGCCCAGGGCCGTGGCCACGCGGACGATCTCGGCGAAACCGCGGGTGATGACCGCGGCGTGGGCGCTGCGGCCCAGCTCGCGCCCTTCGACGATGCCGCAGGCGATGGCCAGGACGTTCTTCAGCGCCCCGCCCGTCTCGGCCCCGATCAGGTCGTCGGCGTAGTAGGGCCGGAACACCGGCCCCGACAGGGCGCCCGCCAGGGCCTCGGCCATGGCCGCGTCGGCGCAGGCCAGGGTCACGGCGCTGGGCAGGCCGCGCGCCACCTCGGCGGCGAAGCTCGGCCCCGACAGTACGGCGGCCGTGGCCGAGGGAATCGTCTCGGCCAGCACGTCGGTCATCAGCTTCAGCGAGCCGCGCTCGATACCCTTGGAGCACAGGATGATGGGCAGACCCGGCCGGGCGTAAGTCGCGAAGGCCTGCAACGTCGCGCGCATGTGCTGGGCGGGCGGCACGGCCAGGATCAGGTCGCAGTCAGCCAAGTCCGCCAGATCCGAGGTGACGTTGATGGCCGAATCCAGCTCGACGCCGGGCAGGAAGGCGTCGTTCATCCGACGCGCGCGGATGCTCTCGATCACCTCGGGCTCGCGCGCCTGCAGGACGACGGCCAGACCCGCCGCCGCCGCGCTCTGCGCCAGGGCCGTGCCCCAGGCGCCGCCGCCAATTACGCCTGCCGTATGGAATTCCATGTCTTCTCCGGTCCCCCGACCCCCGCCGAGAGCCAGGCCGCTTAAGCCTTGGCGCCCTTGCGGCCCGTTTTCTTGTGCACAGGATCAACGCTGGCGCGCGTCTCGTCCAGAGGCCATCGCGGCCGGGCGGCGACATCGATGTCCGACGTGAGCCCTTTTTCCAGCCGCTCGGCCCCCGCCAGGGCGATCATCGCCGCATTGTCGGTGCAATAGGCCATCGGCGGCGCCAGGAAGGCGAAGCCGTGCTTCGCCGCCAGATCCTCCAGCGTCCGCCGGATCGTTTTGTTGGCCGCCACGCCTCCAGCCACCACAAAGAGGCGATGCTCATGCGCTTCGGCGTAATCCTTCATCGCCCGTTCAGTCCGCTCGGCCAGCTGGCGCGCGATCGCCTTCTGCACCGCATCCGCCAGATCGGCCCGATCCTGTTCCGTCTCGCAGGTCTGGGCCAGCCGCGACGCCGCCGTCTTCAACCCCGAGAAGGAGAAGTCGCAATCCTTGCGCCCCAGCAGAGCCCGCGGCAGCTCGAAGCGCGACCCGTCGCCTGACGCCGCCAGCTTCTCCAGCGCCGGTCCGCCCGGATAGCCCAGCCCCATGGCCTTGGCGATCTTGTCGAAGGCCTCGCCCGCCGCGTCGTCGATGGTCGTGCCCAGCCGGCTCATGTCGCCGATGCCGCGCACCTCCAGCAGCTGGCAATGCCCGCCCGAGACCAGCAACAGCAGGAAGGGATAGGTCGTCTCCGCCCCCAGCCGCGCCGACACCGCATGGCCTTCCAGATGGTTGACCGCGATCAGCGGCAGCCCCCGCGCCAGCGCCGCCGCCTTGCCGTAGGACAGGCCCACCATAACCCCGCCGACCAGACCCGGCCCCGCCGTCGCCGCCACCCCGTCCAGCGCGCTCCAGTCCAGCCCGGCCTCGCTCATGGCCCGACGCGTCACGCCGTCGATCATCTCCACATGGCTGCGGGCGGCGATTTCCGGCACCACCCCGCCATAGACCGCATGGTCGTCGATCTGGCTGTGGATGACGCTGGACAGCACTTCGGCGCCCGCCGCCGACAGGCGCACCACCGAGGCGGCGGTCTCGTCACAACTGGTCTCCAGGCCCAGCACGGTCAGGGTCGCTCCGGTTGCCCCGTCCGTCGCCCTGCTATAGTCCGCGTCCATCTTCATTGGGCGGAGTTAGCGACCCGCCCTCCCTTTCGCAACGGCGTCTCGACGTGACTCAACCTCTCCTGCGCATCGGCACCCGACGTTCGCGCCTGGCCCTGGCCCAGTCCGGCATGATGCAGCGCGCCATCGGCCGCGCCCTGGGCGTGCCCGACGCCGAGGTCGAGACCCTGATTCCTCTGGTCGAGATCGTCACCACCGGCGACCGCATCCAGGACCGCCGCCTGTTGGAAGTCGGCGGCAAGGCCCTGTTCACCAAGGAGATCGAGGAAGCCCTGCTGGACGGCCGCGTCGACGTCGCCGTCCACTCGATGAAGGACGTCCCCGCCGAACAGCCTCCCGGTCTGGCCATCGCCGCCGTGCCAGAGCGCGAAGACCCCCGCGACGCCTTCATCAGCGACCATTACGCCACCTTCGCCGACCTGCCGCAGGGCGCCCGCTTCGGCACCGCCTCGCTTCGTCGTCAGGCGCAGGCGCTGGCCCTGCGCCCCGACCTGAACATCGAGATGCTGCGCGGCAACGTCGACACCCGGCTGAAACGCCTGCGCGACGGCGACTTCGACGCCATCCTGCTGGCCTGTTCGGGCCTCAACCGCCTCGGCCTCGGCGAGGTCATCGGCCAGCGCCTGCCGCTGGACGCCTTCCTGCCCGCGCCGGGCCAGGGCGCCCTGGCCCTGCAAACGCGCGAGGGCGACGTGAACGCCGCCTGGACCCGCGCCCTGAACCACGCCCCCACCGCCCTCGCCGTCGCCGCCGAGCGCGGGGCCATGGCGGCGCTGGAAGGCTCCTGCCGCACCGCCATCGGCGCCTACGCCCACATCGCCGACGGCCGCCTGCATCTCAGCACCGAAATGCTCAGCCCCGACGGTTCGGGCCGCTGGACCCGGTCGGGCGACATCGCCGCCGACGTTGACCCCCTTGCTGGACACGCCGCCGCCCGCGCCTTCGGCCTGGACCTAGGCGGTCAGGTCCAGGCCGTCGCCGGCGACCAAAAGATCGCGCTCTAGGGCCATGACGCCGATCCGCCGCGTCTGGGTCACGCGCGCCGAACCGGGCGCCGCCCGCACGGCGGATCGGCTGACAGCCCTCGGCTTCACCCCGCTCGTCGCCCCCCTGCTGACGCTCGCGCCCCTGCCCGGCGCCCTCGACGCCGCGCCTGACCCGGCAGCCGTCGCCGTTCTCGCCCTGACCAGCCCCAACGGCGTCGAAGCCTTCGCCCCGCTGATCCCGCGCTTCCGCAATCACCCCGTCTTCGCCGTCGGCGACGCCACCGCCGCATCCGCCCGCGCCGCGGGCTTCACCGACGTCCGCTCGGCCTCCGGCGACATCCACGCCCTGGCCCGCCTGATCGCCGCCGAAGCCCCGCCCGGCCCTCTGCTGGCCCCCGGCGCGCGCGAACCGGCGGGCGACCTGCCCGCCCTCCTGCCCGACCGCCCGGTCCGGCGCCTGCCCGTCTACGCCGCCTTCGAGACCCACGCGCCCGCGCCCGAGCCCTTTGACACCGTCATGCTCCACTCCCCCCGCGCCGCCCGCGCGCTTGCCTCGAGCCTGGCCGCCGATCTGCCGCGCGCCGCCTCATCCGGCCGCATCGCCATCTGCATCTCCGAAGCCGCCGCCACGCCCCTGCGCTCCTTTGATTTCACGGAAATCCGCATCGCCGCCGCCCCCGACGAACCGGCGATGCTATCGGCCCTTGGCAAGCCCGCCGCGCCCGTATAAAGAGCCCTCCTCGCTCGCTCGCGCCTCCACGCGCGAACGACGCCGGGGCCGCTTTAGCTCAGCTGGTAGAGCACCTCATTCGTAATGAGGGGGTCAGGTGTTCGAGTCACCTAAGCGGCACCACCCTTCCAGAGCAGCGCTAGCTTTGACGCCCGACCGGGACAAGCCGGAAGGTGCGTCCGCTTGGGAGTTGCGTGGGTATGCGGTGGGAAGGGCTTTGTGCCGCTAGTCTCTCACGACCTGCAAACCTGAGCCCTGCCTACACCACATGCAGCGCTCGGCCGTCAGTGAGCCGGCAATAGGGGCAGGCCAAGCGCCTTTAGAAATTCGTTGTGTTTGGCCGCCGCGTCCGAAACGGTCCTTTCGATCGAGACCAACTCCGCGTGTGTAGCGTCTAGGTCGATCTCTTCCTCACCCACGGCCGTGCTGATGTACCGTGAGATGTTGAGATTGAAGCCCTCTTCAGCGATCCGCTCCATGCTGACACGCTTGGAGTAGCGATCCTCCTCGGTGCGGAATTGGTAGGTGGAGACGATCTTGCCGATGTGATCCGGCGTGCCGTTCTCGCCGTCTCCGAGCCTGTTCTGGCGCTTGTCCTTCACGAAGTGCTCAGCAGCGTTGATGAAGAGCACGTCGTCAGATTTCTTGCACTTCTTCAGCACAAGAATGCAGACCGGGATGCCCGTTGAATAGAACAGGTTGGCTGGCAGGCCGATCACCGTGTCAATGTGACCATCCTTTAAAAGCTTCGTCCGAATGCGTTCTTCAGCCCCCCCTCGGAACAGCACGCCGTGTGGGAGGATGATTGCCATGACACCCTCATCCTTCAGGTAGTGGAACCCGTGCAGAAGGAAGGCAAAGTCGGCGGCCGATTTAGGGGCCAGCCCGTAGTTTTTGAACCGCACATCGTCGCCCATGGCCTCAGTCGGTTCCCACCGAAGGCTGAAGGGCGGATTGGCCACGATGGCATCGAAGGCGGGCTTCTTCGCTGGATTCAGCTCGCGAAGAATATCCCAGTCGTTGCTCAGCGTATCGCCGTGGTAGATTTCGAACTCGGTGTCCTTCACCCCATGCAACAGCATGTTCATGCGGGCCAAGTTGTAGGTCGTGATGTTCTTTTCCTGCCCGTAGATTTTGCCAATGCCGTGCGGCCCCAGGCGCTTACGCACGTTCAGCAGCAGCGAGCCGGAGCCGCACGCGAAGTCGAGTACGCTGGCGAGCCGTTCTTTCTGGCCTGTTGCGGGCTCCTGACTGTCGAGCGTCACGATCGCGGAAAGGATGTCTGACACTTGCTGAGGGGTGTAGAACTCGCCTGCCTTCTTGCCCGAACCGGCGGCGAATTGGCCGATCAGGTACTCGTAGGCGTCGCCCAACGCATCTACGTCAGACGAGAAATCAGTGAGACCTTTAGCGATCTCGGTGATGATCGCACACAGTTTGGCGTTACGATCAGGGTAGGACCGGCCGAGCTTGTCAGAGCCAAGATTGATTTCCGAGAAAAGCCCGCTGAACGCGCTCTGAAAAGACTCGTTCTCGATGTACTTAAAACCCGCTTGCAGGGTGTTCAGCAGTTCATCGTTCTGGGTGCGCGCCATATGGGCGACGCTGATCCAGAGGTATTCCGGCTTGATCACGTAGTGCGCCTTGAGGCGCATCTGCTGTTCAAAAGCCTCAACATCATCGGGGTTTTGAGCGTACCAAACCGACAGGGGCGAGCGTCCGCCATTTCCGATCGTTTTGGGGTCAGGGTAGTCGCCCCCGAGCTCCTTTTTCGCGGCTACCTCATAATTGTCAGAGAGGTAACGAAGAAAAAGGAACGACAGCATGTAGTCCCGGAAATCGTCCGCATTCATCGCGCCGCGAAGTGCATCGGCGATGTTCCAGAGCGTTTTGCCCAGCTGCTTTTGGGTTTGGTCGTTCATTCTGTGGCTGCTTTTTGGCGGGCGGGCGCTAGTGCCGGGACTCCGGGCCGGACCGGAACAACGCCCGGTACGACGAACTCGAACCGCGTGATAAACTCACGCAGGATACGGCGAAACAATTCCTTATTGTCCTCGCCCATCTCCGTGGGCTCATGGATGGCGTAGCCGCCGTGGCTCAACAGGTGCAGTGCTCGGTTGAACAGTGCCTGATCTACTTCGTTGTCCATCGCCTTTAGGCAGAAGGCAATGCTTGGATGACCGAAGAACGAAGCTGTCTTCTCCATGATGCTTCGCAAAGCGTTGAAATGGAAAGTGTAGAGCTTTCCACTCCTTGGATCAGCAGCTCGTTGTAACTCGGCCAGGGTGGCGACGTGGTGAAAGAAAGGCGTATCCTCCGTGGCGCGCAGCGCGTATGCTTGGCTGTCGATTGGCCGGTGCATGAAATAGCGTTTGGCACGAACCGTGGGTCCGCCATCCAGCTTGTTGTTAATCTCGTTGCACATCACGTTGAAGAACAGTGCGTGATGGGACGAGAACACTACTTTAACCGGCGCAGCAGCTTCGTTTTCATCTTTACGGGTGACGGCCCGCCTGAGAAGCTTTGCGAGGTCGCAGGCCACAGCAATCGCATTATTGTCGTCAAGAGATGAGATCGGGTCATCAATGTAGATGTATTTCACCCATCGGTATGCCTGCTCTCCCGACAGAACCTGCTCGAAGATCGAAAGAAATACGCTCCACACGAAGAGCCGTTCTTCGCCCCTAGAAATCTTGATGGGGTCTCCGGTTTCCGGGTGCCTAAACCAAACATACTTAGGCGTTGCCTCTAGTTCATTGCCGAACCGCCGATAAAGCCCATGTGATGGGGACGCGGGGTCGGCGATAGCTGCAACCTCCTCGGCGCTGTAACGAACGATATCGAATTTTGCCGTGCAGTATCGGCCGAAGTGTTCGGCAATGACCTCGGCAAGGGCGAGATCCCTGAAGCCAGCTACAAAGCTGGACTGTGCGTTGACCAGAAGTCGCCGATCTCGGTCATTCTCAAGATCGTTGTCCCAAACAAACAGGTCCTCGGTTAGGGCATTAAAATAGAGGGTGTCCGCGACCCCAGGTTTCTTGTTGGTGCCTCGCTTGCCCACGTCCTTGAACTCTGATGAGAGGCGCGTCTTGCCGGTCCGGTTGAAGGCAAAAAGAAGCACCGCGTCCGCGTCGTTCAGATCGTCGCGTAGCCGGGAAACAAGCTTTCCCAAGCTCGAATAGTTGCGCACACCGTTCATTCGTCACCCTCCCCGACCTCGGGAAAAAGCTGCTGTGTCAGCCCCCTCTTGTGGGTCTTGAGCTTGTCAAGCTTTCGGGATTGGCCGGCGATAAGGACATCAAGGGAGGAAAGGCAGTCTGCGATGCGCTGCTGTTCAGCTTCGTCCTGAGGGATCGAAGTCTTTACGCTATTCAGCACATCGACTGACAATCCCGGCTGCGCCTGCCCTGTCGCGAATCGGTTCAGGTCCAAATGGTCAAGGAGGTAGAACAGCCAGTCGACGGAAACGCCCTTCCTTGGACTGGCGATGACTGCATGTTCAGTGGCGTGGAATTTTCCAACGGCCAGCCTCACGTTACCACACAGGGCACCCTGCCGCCCTATCAAAGGATACTTGCCGGAATGAGTAAAGGATGTTGTGTATCCACGGAGACCATTCCCGCCGTAGCAAGGGAATAGTTCCTCGGACTCGCGCTCATGTATATTAGAAGCCGCCACAAACTTACCTGCCTGCATGTTGCACGCAGCTTGCAAGTTCGCCTCTTCCCACTCCCCGGTCCCCTCAAACTCGGGTAACCGGACGCGTGGTTGGGTTTCGCCTCCCCGGGGAAAAAGCTGTTGCATAAGGCCCTTCTTGTGGGCCTTCAGCGCGCGCAACTTCCGTCCCTCCGCAGCAATAAGGGCGCCCGCAGAGTCCAGACAGTCAGCAATCTTCTGTTGTTCAGGCAGCGATGGAAGCGGCACCTCAGAAGCCAGGAAGGTTTCAGGGTGGATGCGCTTGGCTACCCGGCTTCCGTCCGCAGCCTCTCCGACTCGCCGATAGAAGTCTTCACGTTTTACGCATTCAAGAATGAACGCTGCGTTTAGGTCAGCAGAGATATCAAAGCACGGTAAGTCCGCAGTGGATTCATACCCATCGAGATCGTCAGGAATGATTCCAAATGCTTGATTAAGAAAATCAAGTTTACTGTAAACCAGCTGACCAGATTTTCGCCGAAAGTACTGCGTGTTAGCACTGCCCGGCGCGGCCTCATTCTTCGCAAAAACACCACCGCCCCAGAGCTTGACCGTGATCTTCTTCGCAATATCTCCTTTGCTGCCAGGCAAACGGCTTTCGGATAGAAAACGACCAAGCCGCGCTGGTTTCCACCTGTCAGCCTCCACAAACTCTGGAAACCGCAGTTTCGGAACCAATGCCGATCCACTGCCCACCCCAGCGGATGATTTCCCCTTACTGTTCATAAGCGCTCAGCCCCGAAATCTCGCGTCCGGCAGCCCGCTTCAGCAACAGCGGCATGAGGTCGCCCATCAGGCCCAGTTCCTTCACCCGCCGCGCCTTCCAGTTCAGGCCAAGCGGTTCCATCAGGTCGGTTAGCATCTCGCCGTCGAAGATCATGCGTTGCAGGATGGTATCGACGAAGCCTTTCAGCGCCCCGTTTGCAAGCCCGTGCTTGCCGGCGATGTTCGCCAGCTCCGCCGCGTTCTTTTCCGCCTTGAATCGGCTATAGCCGTCGCGGATGGCCTTTTCGCTGAGACCTTCGCCCGCCTTCAGGGTGCTGATATAGGCAGCGATATCCTCCCGCTCGTCCATGAACTTGGCGTCGGACTGGATCAGGCCGATCAGCTGCTCGCGGCTCATCATCTGCTTGCCGGGCGCGGCCTCGGAATAGCGGGCGATCAGGCCCATGATGTAGTCATAGTCGATGATAGCCGAGGCGAAGAGGACGAACTCGAAGTCCAGTTGGTCGACATCCTGGCTCGGCTTGTCAGCGCCCTTGCCCTGTTGTGCGCGAAGGCGTTGGGCGATTTCGAGATATGCGCCACGGAAGCCCAAAAGGTTGTCTCGGGGCAGAACCTGTTCGATGACGTTGCGGTTTTCGTCGGTCAGGTCGGTGTACTGATCGAGTTGGGTCTTGAGGCGCTGAACCTCTTTGAAATGCTCGATGAAGGCTGCACGCGCGGCATCTCCCTTGAGGTTCGGCACCGCGTCGGGCGCGCACTCCAGACCCTGCGACTGCATGAAGGCGTCCAGCTTTTGCACCGCAACTTCCAGCTTCTGAATGACCACGGGAGCCTTATCGACCAGCCAGATTTCGCGGGCCTTCTCGGCAGCAGCCTCGCCCGAGAACAGGGCGATCGCGGCATCTACAGCGCCCTGCTGCTGGCGGAAGTCGAGGATGTTTCCATAGGGCTTGGTGGCGTTCAGCACCCGGTTCGTGCGCGAGAAGGCCTGGATCAGACCATGGTGTTTCAGTTTCTTGTCGACGTAGAGGGTGTTCAAGAACTTTGAATCAAAGCCCGTCAGCAGCATGTCGACGACGATAGTGATGTCGATCTTGTGGTGCGGCTGGTTGGGGTAAGCTTTGCGGAGATCGGCGGCGGGCCACTGCTGGTCTTTGATGCGCTTCTGAACGTCCTGATAATACAGATCGAATTCGCCGATCTTGTGGTTGGTCCCATAGTGATTGTTGTAGTCGGCAAGGATGGCCTTGAGCGCCTCCTTCTTTTTCTCCGGCTCGACGGCGTTGTCTTCCTGCTCCTGAGGCAGGTCCTCCTGGATCTGCCTGACGTCGGGATCGCCTTCGGCCGGCGGGGAGAAGACGCAGGCGATGTTCAACGGCTTGAAGCTGGAATCGGCGGCCAGCTTCTCGGCCTGCATCGTCTTGAACAGGGAGTGATACTCGATGGCGTCATTGATCGACGACGTCGCGAACAGGGCGTTAAAACGACGCTGACCCGTAGCCACTTCATGTTTGGATAGGATTGCCTCGATCACCGCGCGCTTGGCCAGCGGCTCACCCGGCTGAGGCAGGGTTTTGCCCTGTGGCTTGAAATAATCGACGTGGAAGCGAAGTACGTTGCCGTCCTCGATGGCGTGAGTGATCGTGTAGGTATGAAGGCGCTTCTGGAAGAGGTCTTCCGTCGTCTTCATGCTCGCTTGGGTGTCTTCGATCTTCTGCTGAGCAGCGTTCTGCTCGAAGATCGGGGTCCCAGTGAAGCCGAACAGCTGGGCGCGCGGGAAGAATTCCTTGATCGCCTTGTGGTTCTCGCCGAACTGCGACCGATGGCACTCGTCGAAAATGAAGGCGATGCGCTTGTCGCGCAGTGGCTCCAACTGTTCCTTGAAGCTCTTCTTCCCATCCTTCTTCTGCTGCTTGTTACGCTTGCTATTCTCGTCCAGCGCCAAGCCCAGCTTTTGGATCGTGCAAACGATGACTTTATCGGCGCGGTCGTCCGACAGGAGGCGACGGACGAGGGAAGCGGTATTGGTGTTCTCCTCGACGCAGCCTTCCTGAAACTTGTTGAACTCCTCACGCGTCTGTCGATCGAGGTCCTTACGGTCCACGACGAACAGGCATTTCTCGATGTCGGGATTGTCCTTCAGCAGCGTTGACGCCTTGAAGGAGGTCAGCGTCTTACCGCTGCCCGTTGTGTGCCAGATGTAGCCGTTGCCGCAGTCTTGAGCGATCGAATCGACGATCGCCTTCACCGCGTAGACCTGATAGGGCCGCATCATCAGAAGCTTTTGCTCGCTGGCGACGAGAACCATATAGCGGCTGATCGTCTGGCCGAGATTGCACTTGACGAGGAAGGTCTCGGCAAAGGCGTCGAGGTGGGCAATCTTCTTGTTGTCGGCGTCCGCGAACTCGTAGATCGGCAGGAAGCGCTCTTCGGCGTTAAAGGCGAAGTGGCGGGCGTTATTATTAGCGAAATAGAACGTCCGGTCTCGGTTGCTTACAATGAAGAGCTGCAGGAAGCACAGCAGCGTCTTTGAGTAGCCGTTGCCGGGATCATTCTTGTACTCGACGATCTGCTCCATCGCCCGTCGCGGGTTGATGCCGAGGGTCTTCAGTTCGACCTGAACGACCGGCACCCCGTTGATCAGGAGGATGACGTCATAGCGATGGTGGCTGTTGTCCGTATTGATGCGGAGCTGGTTGACGACCTCGAAGGAATTTTTGCACCAGTCCCTGATGTTGACGAGCGTGTAGTTCAGCGGCGTCCCGTCATCCCGAACGAAACTGTTGCGCTCGCGCAGCGTCCGCGCCGCCGTGAACACGTCCGGCGTGACGATCTCGTCCAGCAAGCGCTGGAACTCGCTGTCAGTCAGTGTGACACGGTTCAACGCTTCAAACTTGGCCTTGAAGTTGGCCTCAAGCGCGCGCCGATCGCGGATGTCCGCCCGGAGTTCGTATTTTAGGTCGCCCAGCTTCGAAAGAAGCACGTCTTCGAGCTGCCGTTCCGTTGTGATCATCGCCATTCTTGCGGTCAGATTGCCTGAGATGGAGCACGTCCTGACTACCCGACGCCTGAGGCGAACGCGAGCGGTACTCGGGGTGAAATGATTGCGTCAGGTGAGACAAAACGGAGGGTCTAGGCGCTGACGCCTATGCCGCCAACACTCATTCTTTGGTGAACCGCGCCAGAAGCTCAGCCGGATTGTGGCCTAGCGCCTCCGCGACCTGACAGAACTCGATCACGTCCAGGCGGCGCTCACCGCGCTCCACCTTCGACACGAAGCTCTGTGGCTTCCCCAGCCTCTCCGCGAGTTCGACCTGTGTGATCTCGGCCGCCTTCCGCACCGATGCGATGAAGGCGATGAACTCCTGATGCCGCTGCGTGAAGATCGATGACGGCAAAGAGCGCCCCTCCGAGGTGAGGCACTTCCGCTAAAACCTAAATCGGTATATCCCAGAACGGGTTATTTACGGTTGGGGGAACGTCGCGGCTGCTCAAGTGCGAGCCAATCAAGATCATGCCTAATGTAACGCCGAGCGCAAATCTCGGCATCTTATATGATGTGCAAATCCTGGCGCATCTCACACACAGCAATGAGAAAATACCAGATGAATACCAACACCAAACGCATGGTGCTTGCCGCCACTGCAGCATTCTACGTCGTTGTCGGCGGCCTATTTCTACAGGCCTACATCCCGGTGCAACGCTTCAATGCCAGTGTCGAAGGACCATCTCTATCCGGCAACCAGAAGGCTTTTGAACAACAGATGCGTGACGCTCTGAGTTATCCCGACAACCAAGCGAAGGTCCGTCGGTATGGCTCTATTCTTCTCTGGGGCAGCTTGGCTCTGGGCGCTGGTGGCGGCGTCCTGTTTCTGACCCGTGGCCGCAAATCTCAACCGGCTCAAACGGGTGCCCAGTGAGAGCCGTAGTAGCGACTGCCCTTGCCGTTGGCGTGTTGGCCATCAACGGTTGCGCCTCTGCTCCAGCACGCACTCCCAGCACCTATGTCAGCCAGAACGAGCCCGTTTACCTGATCAGCGAAGCTCAGGCCGATCGGATTCTCGTGGACGCCATGAACATCGAGTTCGGCAGCGATCCTATCGTGCGCGTCGAACACCCGAACAAGGGCTATCAGGCCACCATCAAGTTCCTGTTTGACAGCCACCAGATCGTCGCCACCATGGTTCCGTCCAGGGGCCGCTCTGGTGATGGCTCTGTGCAGGACGGCTACTACTTCAACGTCACGCACAGCGGGACCATGCCCCTATCGGGCATGTCGCGCTCCAAGCGTATGAGGGAACGCCTTACTGAGGCCGCCACGGCCCTGTCGCCAAGCGTCCCTGCAGCGAGGTAAGCGGTCGGGCCGGTCTGCATGAAGGCTGCCTCGCCCCTTACTCCGTCTGCGAGGCTGGGAAGTCGTAGCCCTTCATCGACTTTGAGCCCGTTCACTGCGCCCGCCTGAGGGCACTTCAAATCTCAACATCAGCGACCCCCGTGGCCACGCGCTGCGGGGGTTTTTCTATGCCCAGAAAGGCTATCCAGACCATGCTTTCACTCACCGACCGCGATGCTGTAACGGCCGCTCTCACAGACCACACCCTCGATCCCGAGCTACGTGCCCTCATCGGCCTTAGGATCTGGCAGGTAGACACTGATCGCAGGCGTCCCCTTAAGGACATCCTGCAGATCGTCGTCGTCCAGCCTGGCGATCCGGCCGAGGTCATCCATGACGCCGTCGGCTATCCGATCTGCTGGGACCAGGCCAAGCAGCCCGGCTGGGAGTGGTTCAACGACCACGGCTCATGGTTCGAGCTGGCCTACGTCCTGACCGACGACTTCGGGATGCTGGTCTTCGTGCCGGACCACCCCGAAACCAACGATACCCTCCGCTTCAACTGCCTTGGCGTCGCGGATCGACCGCCCACTGCCGACAAGACCTGAACCACCACCCGCCGAAAGGCGAACCGACAATCCATCCGACCCGAGCTCTCCGGCACTTCGCCCGAGGGCTTTTTTCATGCCTGAAGGACACCTTCCCTATGCTCTACCTGAACACCCTTGCCGAGGTGGCGAGCGCCCTGAGCGATCCCGACCTTGATCCCGACCTGCGTCGTCTGCTGGCCCTTCGGGGCTGGCGCTCCTACGGCCATCCCGAACACCACCCCGACACTCGCCTGATTGTCATCCACGGCGGCGACACGCCAGACGTCATCAACACCGCCCTTGGGTTTGCCTTCACCGGCGACGATGCGGACGACCTTCCCTTCGACTGGGTCCAGGATCACGGCCTCTGGTTCGAGGTCGTCGTCACCCCTCCCTTCGGCCTGCCCGTCCGGCTGTTCGTCGAGAACGGTCCAGGCACCGAGTTGGGCCTCCACTACAGATGCTTGGCCTACTTCTGGGCCGAGGAGGCTTGCGGCTGATGGTGAAGAAGCTGCTCGCCTTCCTCGTCCTCTGCCTAGCCTTTGCGCTGGTCCGCGCCCTGCTGATGGTGCTGGCCGTCGTCCTGCTGCTGGCTTTGGTCCATGCCTTCGTCACGCGACCTCGGGAGACGATGGTGTTTCTGGGCACCTTGATCCTGTCGAGCCTCGCCGTAGCGCAGCCCCTCGCCTTCATCGCTGCTTTCACGGTGATAGGCGTAGCTATCATTCTAGCGAAGCGAAGACGTAAGGCTCAGCCGCTTCATATCTTCTGCAAACCAGCCGGGAAATAAGATCAGGATACCGACGGCTTTGAAGCCAAATTCAGGGCCGTTCGCGCCATTCTTCGAAAGCGCCACAACGTCCTGATTACACGTCTCTTTTTCCGACGCGCGCGATCCCGTTGATTTAACCCTTTTTACCACATCCCGTGGAAGGGCTCTGCGAGGATCTATGACTGAGCCAAATCCCAATGAAAATGACATTGAAAAAAGGAGCTCCCCGCCGACCGATGACGGCGCACCCCCCCTCAGTCCACCAGGACCGAATATAGCCGATCCAGCCTCCCATCCGGACAAACCGACTATCCGTGTTTCACCGGGTGAGATGCACCTGAACTGTTCCGATGCCGAGAAGGTGCTGGCCGACACCGGCGTTTACTACACCAGCGGAAGCGGCCTGCTGCGGATCGTCAAAAAGGCTGGCGGCGGGATCACAACCGAACTGGTGAACGAACAGACCCTGAGAACCTTCCTCTCCGCGTCCATCAACTGGGAACGGAAGGGGCGGGACAACCTCTGGCTTCGCTGCGATCCGCCTCAAGGCGTCGTCAAAGCGCTGCTGTTCGGCCAGGACCGTCACCACCTCCAGCCGCTGAACGGGATAGCCCGTCAGCCCTACTTCGGCGAGGACGGCACTTTGATAACCCGACCGGGCTATGATCCTGGAACGGGTGTGTATGGCGCATTCGATCCGTCGGACTATCGCGGGTTGGAGAACTCCAGCAGAGACTATGCCGAACCCGCGATGGACTATCTGAACCATCTTCTGGATGAGTTCGAATTCGAGACGGATGCGGACCGATCCGCTGCACTTTCAGCGATATTCACCGCCGTGGTGCGTCCCGCTCTGTCCGTCGCTCCGGCGTTCAACATCACGGCGACCACGTCTGGCAGTGGCAAAAGCTATCTGGCGGACATCATCGCGCTGTTCGCCGGTCCGGATGAGCCGTACCGAGTCAGCTATCCGACAGGGGCCGACGAAGCAGGCAAGCTGATCGTCACCGTGCTGAACGAGAAACCAGCTGCGGTCGTCTTTGACGATATGCAGACCAACTGGAAGCCGTTCGGGGCGATCAACCGGATGCTGACCAGTCCCACCACGACTGAACGTATGTTGGGCACCAACCGCAGTGCTACAGTCCCCACACGGGCGCTGTTTCTCGGCACGGGCAACAACATCGAACCCGAGCGCGATCTCAGGCGGCGGGTGGTTTCGATACGTCTCGCTCCTCGTCATGAAACTCCAGCCCTTCGGTCGTTTCGCAACGATCCGGTGGGCGACATGAAGAGCCACCGAGCCCGAGCTGTAGCCTGCGTCCTGACCATCATCTCGGCATTCCGCGCAGCGGGAGAGCCGATGGCGGCATGTCCTCCGATCGGCACATACGATGAATGGTCGCGTCTGTGCCGACAGCCCCTGATCTGGATGGGGCTGCCCGACCCGGCTCAAAGCTTGATCGATCAGGTCTCACACGACCCTGACCGGCAGGCGCTGGCCGCTCTGTTGGAGGTTTGGTTCGCTGTCTTCGGCACCAAATCTGTGACGGTTCGCCAGATTATCGCCAAGGCTGAAGAACATCCCGCCTTGATGGAGGCCCTTGAGGACCTTCCCATCATGGACGGTCGGTACATCAACCGGGGCAAGCTCGGTTGGTTTCTCAGCAAGAACCGAGGTCGAAGGGCTGACCAGCTTCGCATTGAGCCTGGCGACAGCACCGAACGACGCTCCTGGAGAATAGCCGTCGGATAGCGGCGACCCTCCATCGCCGCATCGGACCCGGCGGGGGCCGACCGAAAGGGGAAAAGGGGGGAGTCGCCCCTTCCCCTCTTTTGACCCGGCCTCCGCCACCCGAACGGCAGTGAGCGCAGCCCGCCTGGGCTCGCTGCGGGCCTTCCCATGGCCCGGCCATCCCTGCCCGTGACGCGCCGCCCCAGCGGTCGCCTCCGGGGCCTCGCGGGCCTGACCCGCTCCAGACCACCCCAACCCAACCGACCGCCCTCCGGGGCGGCCCGACGGCGCTCGTCCGCCGCCCATCAAACTTGCACGGAGACTACCTATGCCTAGAGTTAATCTGACCCCCTCCTTCGTTGCGTCCGCTGGCTGCGAAGTCGGCAAGGGCAAGACAGAATGGTTCGACCTGAGCGTGACCGGGTTCACCCTGGAATGCCGTTCCACGGGCGGTAAAACCTACTACCTCCGTTACTTCGACAGCACCGGTCGGCAACGCCAGTTCAAGATTGGCCGGTATGAAGACCTGACCTTCGCGGCAGCCAAGAAGCGGGCGCTGCAGTTGCGGTCGGAGGTCGTCATGGGCGGCGACCCCAGTGCGAAGAAGGCGGAGGCGAAGTCCATCCCGCTCTACAGCGAGATTGCCGCAAGCCATCTCGCGTACGCCAAGCTCCATCTGAAGTCGTGGGCCAGCACCGAAATGACGCTGCGCGTCCACATCGTACCGAAGTGGGGCAAGGTCCGGGTGACCGACATTACCCGGCAGGGTGTCGCCCAGTGGCTCGCCGACAAGCGCGCTTCGGGTCTGTCGCCAGCCAGTGTCGAGAAGCTGCGCGTACTGCTCGGGCGTTCCTTCGAACTGGCGGCCCAGGATGACGTGCCGGGGTGTCACAAGAACCCGACCCGTGGCCTTCCGCGAAAGCCGCTGAACAACGCTCGGGACCGGTTCCTGACGGCGGAGGAGGCGGCAAGGCTGAAGGTGGCCGTGGCCGCGTCCAAGAACCCTCAGCTGCAACACATTGTCGGCCTGCTGCTTCTGACCGGCGCCCGGATGCGTGAGCTTCTGGACGCCCGCTGGGAGCACGTCGATGTGGAGCGCCGGCAGTGGTACATTCCGACCAGCAAGACGGGGCGCTCACGTCACGTCCCGCTGTCCACCCCGGCGCTGGCCATCATCGCGGCCCTGCCCCGCTTCAAGGGTTGTCCGTGGCTGGTGCCGAACATCGACACCCGGAAGCCCTTCGTGTCGATCAAGCACGGCTGGCAGATGGCGATCAAAGCGGCGAACCTGCCGGGGCTGCGGATCCATGACCTGAGGCACAGCGCCGCCAGCTTCATGGTCAACAGCGGCGTCGATCTGTTCGCCGTCGGCAAGGTGCTGGGTCACGCCAGTTACCAATCGACCCAGCGCTATTCGCACCTTGCGCAGGACACCCTGCTGAAGGCTGTGGAGGCTGGGGCGGCGAAGCATACGACCATCGACTGAACACGCCCTACACCCTCGCCCTACGCCCGGCTTCTTGCTGGAGCGTGGGGCGGGGGCTTTTATTTTTTGTTCGTCGGCTTGAACAGATGACCCCGCCAATGCGCCTGTATTGCCGATACAGGGCTAGAGCGTGCATACAAAGGATGGACTTGGGAGGGCCAGCGTGCAGCCATTTACGCGATCGATCATCAACTTGTTCGACGGGAAGAAGCGGTACCTGGTCCCGCTTTATCAGCGGCAATACGCTTGGAAACCTGATCCTCAGCTCAAGCTCCTTTGGGAGGATATCGAGCGAGCGGTTGATCGGCTCAATAGCGATCGCTCGTCCCTTACACCACACTTCATGGGCGCCATCGTGATCGCCCAGATTAAGACCTTCGGAAAGCAGGTCCAGGCGTACGAGGTGATTGACGGGCAGCAACGACTGACGACCTTTCAGCTCTTGCTGTCCGCTCTGCGCGATGTCGCGGCGGCGCACGGCTCGTCCTACGCGGAAGAAATCCAAAAATACCTTCTTAACGACGGGGTGATGGAGAACCCGGCGGCGGAGCGCTTCAAACTCTGGCCATCGCTCACGGATCGCCGCGCCTTTTTGCACATTGTCGATCCGGCAACCGATTTGGATGCTGTCACCCCAAAGCCGGTTGATGAGGATGGCTTCGTTCGGAGGGCCGCGTCCGCGCACGCCTACTTTAAAGATCGGATTGAAACTCATGTGGGATTGGCAGCCGAGTTTGATGAGCACCGCCTAGAGCTGCTTTTCGAGGCCCTAAAAGAGGGCCTAGCTATCGTTTCCATCGAGCTGGAGGGAGGCGATGACCCACAAATGATCTTCGAGACCTTGAACAGTCGCGGTGTGGATCTCACCCCCGGCGACCTACTCCGGAACTACATCTTCCAACGAGCCAAGGGACTTGGCCAAGCGGACGCGTCGCTCGTTGTAGACAAGCTCTACGAAAAGCACTGGCTTCCGCTTGATCGAGCATTCTGGAGCCAAGTGGAATCACGCGGGAGGCAGTCGAGGGCGCGCCTTGACTGGATGCTCACCGATCACCTCTCAATGCATGTCGGCGACTTGGTATCCGTCGAAAATCTTTTCGAGAGCTACCGGCGATGGATCATCCAGAAATCGCCTTTCGGCTCGGTCGCCGAAGAACTACAATCAATCTCGACCACCGCTGAAATCGAGCGGCGGCTTTTTGAGCAGGTCAAGGGCGATCCCCTTGGCGACTTTGGACGCTTCGCCCACGCCTTCGACGTTTCAACGGCGATGCCCTTGGTCGTGTATTTGTGTGCAAACGCCGAGAGCCCGGCTGAGCTTTCCCGGGGACTTGCCGTTCTGGAGAGCTACATTCTCCGGCGGGATATCTGTGGGCTGACGACCAAAAACTACAATCGTTTGTTCGTGGGGATCATCGACCGGCTTCGTCTGACAGAAGGCAATCAGGTTGACGCTCTCGTCACCTACCTGTCCGGACGGCAGTCCGAAACGGATCGCTGGCCAGACAACACCGAGTGGCAACAAGGTTGGCTAGGCCGCGACCAGTACAAAGGACCGCGCCAGCCAAGGCTCCGCTACATTCTTGAAGCGCTGGAGCTAAGAAAGAGGTCCGCTCGAAACGAGGATATCGATATCAAGTCAACGCTGACGATCGAGCACATTATGCCGCAAGCGTGGCAGACATCTTGGCCTCTCATGGGGATCGAACACCTGGACCAATTCGATCCGGAACGGCTCGCCCGCGAGGTGGCCAGACAGAGCGCTGTGAACAAACTGGGTAACCTCACGCTACTCACCAGCGCGCTGAATTCGACCGTGTCGAACGGCCCCTTCGCGGTGAAGATGCCGGCGGTGCGGTCTCATTCCAGTTTGGCACTCAATCGCGAGCTGGCCGCGTACGACGTCTGGAATGAGGACAGCATTGCGGCGAGAGGCGCCGACCTTTTCAAACAAGCGCGGGAAATCTGGCTCGCCCCTGACCGTGAAGATGGTCTCAGCAGCGCGTCTCCCGCTTGGGGTGATGTCGCAGCTTATCGGTCAGGTCTGCCCGTGAGTGGCACGGTCTGCCGCTTCACGTATGCCGGCAAGCAATACACGGGCGTGATCGAGAACGGTGCTTTGACCATCGACGGTGTGACCGGCCGGCACACCTCGTTTTCTGCCGCGTCGCGCGCGGTCACGAAGACCAGCCGCAATGGCTGGAATGATTGGCACCTGCTGCTTTCAGGCGATTGGGTGTTGGCAGACCACTGGCGGCGGAAGCCGGACGCCGCCGCTGCGCACCCTGAAACCACTGCTGCAATTGGCTGAGCGAGGGACAAGCGATGCGATTGACTGTCGTTGAAGGCAAAGCAGAGCGCGCCTCCTTGCAGCGTGGGTTAGAGACGCAGGTTAAGGGCGCTCTTCAAAGCCAAGGGCAGCGCAACATCGGCTATCCAGGGGGAAACCAGAACGCCGAGATGTTCAGCAATGGCGCTGGGCAGCTTTGGGCGGCATTCGCCAATCTGCCGGATGCAAGCATCCCGAGACGCTGGAACGCCTTCGGCGTTTACAACATCGAAAGTCGCTCTCAGCAGATCACCGTTGAGATCAACATCCCGACTGAAGAGGCGTCAGGACAGATCGCGGGGTTCTTTACGAGGGATCACGAAACTGGGCACGTCTATCTCATGCATGATGGCGGCATCGGCGGGGGCAAGGCGGGTGTGGGCAAAGAGGCCTTCCTGGCCCGGTCCAAGATCACGCTGGAAGAAGCTCTCCGCTCTGATGGTCGTGTGCGCGAGGGCATCATCATCGGACGCGTGGACACACCCGACTTGCCATCCAGAATCTGGAGCTTCGTTCAGCAGGTGAGCGAATTCAAAGCCGCTGTGCGCAGCGGAGAATTCGATACCGCCGCTGCTTTGGCCGATGTCGACGAGTGGGACGACTTCAAGGACGAACCCACGGGAAGGCGTCGAGGCACGCGCTCATCGACAATCGAATATGTCACGTATCACGGCGATGTCGTACGCGCCCTCCGAGACAAACGGCAGGCAACCTGCGCCGATGACGAGCGCGTCCTGAACAGTCGTCTGATCGACCTATACGTGAGATGCGGAGCGGTGCTAACGGAAGTGTACGAGGTTAAAACCAGCGTGGATCGGCAATCGATCTACACTGCGATCGGGCAGTTAATGACCCACGGCCCCGCCGAAGGGGGGAGTATCAAGCGCGTCCTTGCTCTTCCCCCAGGCCAACTCGCAGCGGACCTTGAACACGCCCTAGACACCCTAAACATCATCGTTCAACGCTTTGACGTGGTCGGCGGGAAATCCCCGCGCGTGACGCTCATTTAGGGGGCGCGCTGTAGATCTGGCCGGGGTCGAAATTTTTGACTTTTCCAAGCTAACGCGCGCTAACTAGGAAACGCCCTTGGGGCGCACTCGGTCCACTTTGGGAGGTGGCTGGGAAAGCCGTAAACGGCCCCGCCCAAGACTATCAGGAAGCCATGCTGGCACTGGATTTCACCGCCGCGCTAGAGTGAATTTCGTAATGAGGGGGTCAGGTGTTCGAGTCACCTAAGCGGCACCACTTCCCCTTTTGCCCATAATCATCACGCCGACGGCGCCGCTCTGAGTGCGGATATCAGGCCGCCAGGGCGCCGTTAGGCCGAGCCGGCGCGAGGTCGGTCGGGGCGAAGCTGCGGACTTCGTGGTTGCCGCGATAGAGGTCGATGCGCTCCAGTCGCGGCCAGTCTCGCGCGACCTCATTCACCCCGCGCACAGCTTCGACTTCGGTAAAACCCGGCAGGACGCACAGCTCGGGCGTGATCGCCTCGGGCGTGTGGATCAGACAGTAGAAGACGTCCATGGGCGCACTCCCAACCTTTGGTCGCCGTCCCCTTGCCGAAGACGGATGACAGGGAAGCGGTTGGAAGTGCGACGCTTTGGAGAAATCGAAGCCGTGCCTGAAGCGGCCTAGCTGGCGAAGAACTGCTGGGTGCCGTGCGCTTCGATGGCGGAGGCCAGGCGGCCGAGCGCGTGGATATAGGCCGCCGTGCGCAGCGTAACGCCCTTGTCCTCGGCGATGGACCAGACGGCGTCGCCCTCGGTCTCGATGATGGTCTTGAGGCGCGACTGCACCTCGTCCAGCGTCCAGTAATAGCCCTGGCGGTTCTGGACCCATTCGAAATAGGACACCGTCACGCCGCCGGCGTTGGCCAGGATGTCCGGCAGGACCACGACCCCCTTGTCGGCCAGGAGGCGGTCGCCTTCGGGCGTGATCGGGCCGTTGGCCAGCTCCAGCACGACCCGGGCCTGCACCGAAGCGGCGTTGCCGTCGTGGATCATGTCCTCCATCGCCGAGGGCGCAAGGACGTCGCATTCGACGGCGATCAGGTCTTCAGGCGAAATGGTCTTGCCGCCGTGTTCGGCCTGAACCACCGACTGGCCGGCCGCCTTGGCCGCCAGCAGGGCGTCCACGTCGAGGCCGGAGGCCGCATGAACGGCGCCGCCCGAGTCGGACACGGCGACGATCTTGGCCCCGATGCTGCGGAACAGGCGCGCCACATGCTGACCCGCATTGCCGAAGCCCTGAACCGCCACGCGCAGGCCTTCGGTCGGCAGGCCCAGCCGCTCGGTCAGGTGACAGGTCAGGTAAAAGCCGCCGCGCGCCGTCGCGTCCTCGCGCCCGACCGAACCGCCCAGCGCAATCGGCTTGCCGGTGATCACGGCAGGCGACGCCTGGCCCTGGATGGAGGCGTACTCATCGGCCATCCAGCCCATGATCATGGCGTTGGTGTAGACGTCGGGGGCCGGGATATCGCGATCCGGCCCGATAATGCCCGCGAAAGCCTGGACATAGGCGCGCGACAGCCGCTCCAGCTCAGCCTTGGACAGGCTCTTGGGGTCAACCTGCACCGCGCCCTTGCCGCCGCCATAGGGCAGGTTGGTCACCGCGCACTTCACCGTCATCCAGAAGGCGAGGGTCTCGACCTCTTCCACCGTGGAGTCGGGGTGGAAACGGATGCCGCCCTTGGTCGGGCCGCGCGTGTCGTCATAGCGACATCGCCACGCCAGGAAGGACTTGCGCGAGCCGTCGTCCATGCGGATCAGCAACCGAACCTTCATCGTCTCGCGCGGGTATTTCAGTTTCTCCAGCACGTCGCTGTCGATCTGAACATGGCGGGCCGCCTCATCAAGGCGCGTCAAAGCCGAGTCGAGAATGTTCGGGTTGGGCATTATTTTTCCAAACGTCTAGGCAATTACTCAGGTCAAAAGAACGAAATTGTACTTAGTTCGCGAAGAACTGGAATTTGCTGACACGAGAGATGCTGCGGCGCAAGAACTATCTTGCATGTGCGAAGGCTCCGGATTTCGCCCGCCCCCGGGCGCCGGCGGGACGGCAAAGACGTGGAGCCATCTTGCAGGTATAAGCATATCTTTATATGTCTTGGCCGACCTGCCCTCACCCAGGAGCCTGCCTTGGCCCGTTCGTCGTTCCTCTTCACCTCCGAGAGCGTCTCGGAAGGCCACCCCGACAAGGTCGCCGATCAGATCTCGGACGCCATCGTCGACCTGTTCCTGTCCAAGGACCCCGAGGCTCGGGTGGCTTGTGAAACCCTGACGACGACCAATCTGGTGGTGCTGGCCGGCGAAATCCGCGGCGAAGGCATCATGGACACGGAGGGCAACTGGGCCCCCGGCGTCGAACAGGAAATCGAGGCTGCGGTGCGCGGCGTCGTGCGCGACATCGGCTATGAGCAGGACGGCTTCCACTGGGAGACGCTTGAGTTCCAGAACCACCTGCACCCGCAGTCGGCCCACATCGCCCAGGGTGTCGACGCCGCCGCCGACAAGGACGAGGGCGCGGGCGACCAGGGCATCATGTTCGGCTACGCCTCGAACGAGACGCCGGAGCTGATGCCGGCCACCCTGGCCTACAGCCACAACATCCTGAAGGCCCTGGCCGAGGCCCGTCACTCGGGCAAGGAGCCGGGCCTTGAGCCCGACGCCAAGAGCCAGGTGACTCTGCACTACGAAAATGGACGTCCGGTGCGCGCGACCTCCATCGTCGTCTCGACCCAGCACAAGGCCAACCTGAGCCAGACCCAGGTCGCGGCCATCGTGAAGCCCTATGTCGAACAGGTGCTGCCCGAAGGCTTCATCACCGCCGAAACCGAGTGGCACATCAACCCGACCGGCACCTTCGTCATCGGCGGGCCGGACGGCGACGCCGGCCTGACCGGGCGCAAGATCATCGTCGACACCTATGGCGGCGCGGCCCCGCACGGCGGCGGCGCCTTCTCGGGCAAGGACCCGACCAAGGTCGACCGCTCGGCCGCCTATGCCTGCCGCTACCTGGCCAAGAACGTCGTCGCGGCGGGTCTGGCCGATCGCTGCACCATCCAGATCAGCTACGCCATCGGCGTGTCCAAGCCCCTGTCGGTCCATGTCGACCTGCACGGCACGGGCAGGATCGACGAGGCGGTGCTGGAGCGCGAACTGCCCAAGCTGATCGGCGGCGCCTCGCCGCGCGCCATCCGCGAACATCTGGGCCTGAACAAGCCCATCTATCGCCGCAGCGCCGCCTATGGCCATTTCGGCCGGACCCCGGACGCCGACGGCGGGTTCTCGTGGGAAAAGACCGACCTGGTGGACGCGCTGAAAGCCCTGGTCGCCTGAAGCGCCTAAACGGCTGAAAAGTCAGGTTGAAACGGGGGCGCTGCGGGCTGGATCGCGGCGCCCTTCCTGCTTGGAGCGGCGGTTCGCGGCGCGGCGCCGTAATCATGCCCTTGCATCGCGGCGCGTCTGGTCCTTTAAGCGCGCCGAATGCGCCGATACGCATCCTGTTGAAAGGAATTCCCGACCGATGAGCAAGCCCGCCCCCAAGAAAGTCGTCCTCGCCTATTCGGGCGGGCTGGACACGTCGATCATCCTGAAGTGGCTGCAGACGGAATATAACGCCGAGGTCGTGACCTTCACCGCCGACTTGGGCCAGGGCGAGGAGCTGGCGCCCGCCAAGGAGAAGGCGCTGAAGCTGGGCATCAAGCCCGAGAACATCTTCATCGACGACCTGCGCGAAGAGTTCGTGCGCGATTTCGTCTTCCCGATGTTCCGCGCCAACACCGTCTATGAGGGCCAGTATCTGCTGGGCACCTCGATCGCCCGCCCGCTGATCTCCAAGCGCCAGATCGAGATCGCGCGTCAGGTCGGCGCCGACGCCGTCTGTCACGGGGCCACCGGCAAGGGCAACGATCAGGTCCGCTTCGAGCTGGGCTATTATGCGCTGGAGCCCGACATCCGCGTCGTCGCCCCGTGGCGCGAGTGGGACTTCAAGTCCCGCGAGGCCCTGCTGGACTTCGCCGAGAAGCACCAGATCCCGATCTCCAAGGACAAGCGCGGCGAGGCCCCTTTCTCCGTCGACGCCAACCTTCTGCACTCCTCGTCCGAGGGCAAGGTGCTGGAAGACCCGGCCGTCGAGGCGCCCGAGTTCGTGCACCAGCGCACCATCGCCCCGGAAGACGCGCCCGATACGCCGACCATCATCACCATCGCCTATGAAAAGGGCGATCCGGTCGCCATCGACGGCGAGGCCCTGTCGCCCGCCGCCCTGCTGACGAAGCTGAACCAGTTGGGCCACGACAACGGGATCGGCCGTCTGGACATGGTCGAGAACCGCTTCATCGGCATGAAGTCGCGCGGCGTCTATGAGACCCCCGGCGGCACGATCATGCTGGCCGCCCACCGCGGCATGGAGTCGATCACTCTGGATCGCGGCGCCATGCACCTGAAGGACGAGTTGATGCCGAAATACGCCTCGCTCATCTACAACGGCTTCTGGTTCAGCCCGGAGCGCGAGATGCTGCAGGCCGCCATCGACAAGAGCCAAGAGAAGGTTTCGGGCGTGATTCGCGTCAAGCTCTACAAGGGCAACGTCACCATCATCGGCCGCGAGAGCCCCAACAGCCTGTACGATCAGGATCTGGTTACCTTCGAGGAAGGCGTTCAGGCCTATGACCACAAGGACGCGGAAGGCTTCATCAAGCTGAACGCCCTGCGCCTGCGCGTCCTGGCCAAGCGGGACGGCCAGAAGGGCTAAGCCGCCCCTTTAGAACCCAAGCCTACCGGGGCCGGGCGATTCTCAGGATCGCCCGGCTTCTGTCATCCGTGACCCAGATGGAGCCGTCCGGCGCAGTCGCCATCGTCACCGGAGAGCCGCGCGGGTGACGGCCGGCGATCCTGTCCCACCCCGGCGTCAGCACCTTGCCGTTCACGCTGGGCGTCCCAGCGGGATAGGGCAGGGCGCCGCGCGGATAGATGGCGTAACGTCCGCCGATATCGGTCAGGGGCCGCCCCGCCTCGTCCGTCTCGACCGCCACGATACGCCCGGCCGTGCGGCGGAAACCGTGCCAGGTCATCAGCAGCCGCCCTTGCAGCTCGGGGAACATCGCGCCTTCGTAATAGATCAGGTCCAGCGGCGCCGCGTGCGGCGGCAGCAGGGCGATCGGCTTCTCGCGCTCCCCACAGCGCGCCTGACGCGCAGGCCAGCCGGGCAGGGGCGTGGTCAGATCGACGCAATAGGGCCAGCCGTAATGCCGTCCCTGCGTCAGGACGTTGATCTCGTCATAGGGATGATCCGGCGTCTCCAGATCGACCGAGTTTTCGGCCTGAAGCACCGTGCCCGACGGGTGCCGCACCAGGGCGATGGAGTTCCTCAGGCCACTGGCGAAGACGGTGCTCTCTTCGGCCCAGCGGCCGTTCCCCAGATAGGCGTGGCGCCGCACCTGCGCCGTCGCCGCATCTTCCACGCAGGCCCCGCGCGCATCCGTCTTCGGCTTGCCCGCCGCGTCGAGACAGCGGTCGCTGGGCGCCCCGACATTGACCAGCAGGTCGCCGTCTCCGTCGAAGACGAAGCTGGACAGCGGGTGGCGGTTGTCGTGCAGCCGGTTGTCCGGCAGGTCGCCGATGACTGTGCGGACGCTGGCCTGCGCGTCGGCGGCGTCGGGGTCCAGCGTCAGGATGCGGTTCATCTCGGACACATAGATGCGCCCGTCCGGCCCGCGCTTGACCGTGTGCGGCATCGACAGGCCGCCCGCCAGTCGTCGCCATCGCGCCGCGCCGTCGGCCGCAAACGACAGGCGCCACACCGCCCCCTTGCCCGCCTCCCACGCGCCCAGATCAGTGACCAGCCAGTCGCCGTTCTCCAGCGGCAGCAGGCCCCGCGGCATGCGCGGGCCGTCCTGCCCGCCTCCCTGCCAGACCAGTCCGAGGCAATAGCCCGGCGCCATACGCACCTGCGTCGCGGGGCGGCCGTCGCAGTCGCCCTGAACCGCATAGCTTCGCGCCGCCGACGGCGCCCCCGATTGCGCCCACGCGTCAGGCGCGAACGTCGCCAGCGACAACAGGACGGCGGCGGCGATCAAACGGGTTTTCATGACGGTCAGGCCAGGTCCTGAATCTCTTCTTCAGTCAGTTCGCCGGGCACGATGGTGACGGGCAGTTTGCGGCCAGTGAAGGCCGCGCCCTGTTTCAGCACCGCCGAGATCAGCGGGCCGGGACCGCGACCGTTGGCCCCGGCGGCCAGGATCAGGATCTTGATGTCGGGGTCGTCGCCGACGGCCTTGCGGATGGCGGCCTGGGGATCGCCCTCTTCGATCAGATAGACGGGCGGGGCGCCCGAGGTTTCGGCCACCTTCTCGCCCAGCCGGGTCAGCAGGCTTTCCGCCTCTTCGCGCTGCTGACGGCGGATTTCGTCGCGAACGCCGGACCAGTGCTCGTCCGAGCCGCCGGGCAGGGCGCGCAACAGCACCACATGGCCCCCGGTCGAGCGCGCCCGCCGCGAGGCGTAAGCCAGGGCGGCGCCCAGCTCGGGACTGTCGTCGACGACGACGAGGAACTTCCTGGGCATGGGCCCTCCGGTTCACTGAACAGCAAGGCGCCACCTAAACCGACCCCGCCCCAAACGCCAAGGCCCGCCCGCCTCGCCACACGACGAAACGGACGGGCCCTGATTTTACCGAAGCCGCCAATAGCGCTCCAAGAAGCGCTCAAGCAGCGAGCCGCCGCGCGGCGAGCGATAGCGCGTGACGCCGGGCTCTCGCCCGGCGTCACCACTACTTAGGAAGCCGAAGCCAGCACTTCGCGGATGGCGCCGTTGGCGATGGTCAGCTTGGCGAAGGTCCAGCCGGAGCCCGAAGTTTCGATCTCGTCGACCGAGCCGCGCAGGGCCTCCACCTGATCCATACGCGCGCCGATCCAGGCGTCGACCGCCTGTTCCGCGCTGTCCTCACCGGCGCCGGCCGCCTGGGCCGAGGCCTTGGCCACGGCGCGGGTCAGCTGCTGCTGCTCGGTCATCAGGTCCTGGATCAGGCGACGCACGGCCAGGCGATCGAAGTGATCGCCCGACGGCACCGACCCGGCCGCCACGCGCAGGCGGTCGAAGTCGAAGGCGGCGCCGACTTGGTGATAGACGCGGGCCATCGCCGGGGCGTCCCAACCCAGTTCGCCGGCCAGGTCGCCGATGTCGGCCGTGGCCACCATCGGACGCAGCATGGCGATGTCGCGGGCCAGCTCTTCGGGCGCGCCCAGACCGATGAAGGTCTGGACCCGGCTCTCGTAGCGGGCGTGCTCGTAACGCGACAGCACGTCCGGACCGGCGGCGCGCAGGGCGTCGGCGGCGGGCTGATAGGCGGCGATCATGCCGCCGACCGTCGTCTCGGTGCGGGCCGCGCGGCGCGCCAGCCAGAAGGTCTGGCGACGCAGGACCAGGGCGATCTCCTGATACAGGGCCGTCTGGGCCTCCGCCGGGATCTTCAGGTCCAGGGCCTCGACCGCCTTCCAGGCCTCATCGAGGCGGAAGACGTGGCGCGCGGTCTCGAAGGCCGTGACCATGGCGGCGGTGTCGCATTCCGCCGCCGCGCGCAGGCGGTCGGGGAAGGTCGGCCCGGCCATGTTGACGATCTCGTTCGACAGCACGGTGGCGATGATGTCGCGACGCAGGCGGTGACCCTTCATGTCCTCTTCGAACTGGGCCAGCGGGGTCGGGAAGTAGTCGACCAGCATCCGCTCGAAGAAGGCGTCGTCCGGCGCCGTCGAGGCGACGATCTCGTCGAACAGTTCGAGCTTGGAATAGGCGGTCAGGACCGCCAGCTCCGGCCGCGACAGCGGCTGGCCCTGCAGCTTCATCTCGGCCATGCGGGCGTCGTCGGGCAGGTATTCCACCGCCCGGTTCAGCTTACCGATCGAGACCAGGTGCTGCATGAAGGCCTGCTGGGCGTCCAGCGCATCGGCGCCTTCGGCCTGTTGCAGGGTCAGGGCCAGGGTCTGGTCGTAGTTGTGGCGCAGGACGTTGTCGGCGACTTCATCGGTCATCGACTTCAGCAGGGCGTTGCGGTCTTCGGCCTTCAAGTGGCCCGAGGCGATGGCGCCGCCCAGCAGGATCTTGATGTTCACCTCCTGGTCGGAGGAGTCCACGCCGGCCGAGTTGTCGATGGCGTCGGTGTTCAGACGCACGCCCGCGCGCGCCGCCTCGATGCGGCCCAGCTGGGTCATGCCCAGGTTGGCACCTTCGCCGATGATCTGGGCGCGGATGTCGCCGCCGTTGATCCGGATGGCGTCATTGGCCTTGTCGCCGACCTGCAGGTTGGTCTCGCCCGAACCCTTGATGTAGGTGCCGATGCCGCCGAAGTAGAGCAGCTCGGCGCGGGCCTTGAGGATGGCCTGCATCAGGGTGACCGGGTCGACCGTGTCGGTCTCGATATCCAGCAGGTCCTTGATCTGCGGGGTCAGGGTGATCGACTTGGCCGAGCGCGAGAAGACGCCGCCTCCTTCCGAGATCAGGCTCTTGTCATAGTCCTGCCAGCTGGTGCGCGGGGTCTCGAACAGACGCATGCGCTCTTCCCACGACCGGGCCGGATCCGGGTTCGGGTCGATGAAGATGTCGCGGTGATCGAAAGCCGCCACGACCTTGGTCGCCTTGGACAGCAGCATGCCGTTGCCGAAGACGTCGCCGGACATGTCGCCGACGCCGACCACGGTGAAAGGCTCAGTCTGGATGTCCTTGCCGACCTCGCGGAAGTGGCGCTTGACCGCCTCCCAGGCGCCGCGCGCGGTGATGCCCATTTCCTTGTGGTCGTAACCGGCCGAACCACCGCTGGCGAAAGCGTCGTCCAGCCAGAAGCCGTAGGACTGGCTCACGCCGTTGGCGATGTCCGAGAAGGTCGCCGTGCCCTTGTCGGCGGCCACGACCAGATAGGGGTCGTCGCCTTCCCAGGCCACGACGTTGGCCGGACGCACCGGCGCGGCGTCGCCGACGATGTTGTCGGTGATGTCCAGCATGCCGGACAGGAAGGTCTTATAGGCGCGAATGGCCTCGGCCTGCATTTCCTCGCGCGTGCCGCCGACCGGCAGCTGCTTGGGATAGAAGCCGCCCTTGGAGCCGACCGGCACGATGACCGAGTTCTTGACCTGCTGGGCCTTCACCAGACCCAGGACCTCGGTGCGGAAGTCGTCGCGACGGTCCGACCAGCGCAGGCCGCCGCGGGCCACCGGTCCGAAGCGCAGGTGCGAGCCCTCGATGTGCGGCGCCCAGACGAAGATTTCGCGGAACGGCTTGGGCAGCGGCAGGTCGGCCAGTTCCTGACCGGCGATCTTGATCGAGATGTGCGCCTTCGGATGGCCCTCGGCGTCGACCTGATAGAAGTTGGTGCGCTTGATCCCGTCGATCAGGGCCGCGATCCGGCGCAGGGCGCGGTCGTGATCCAGGCTCTTCACGTCCTGAAGCAGGGTCTCGATCTTGGCGTCCAGCTCGGCCACGACCGCTTCACGCTCGGCGACCGAGCCGCCGTGGGCCGGATCGAACTTGGCCTTGAACAGCGACAGGATGGCGCGCGCCACGTCGGGATATTCGCGCAGGGCCGCTTCCTGCACCGCCTGCGACGGGTCCAGACCGGTCTGCTGACGATAGCGGGCCAGGGTGCGGATCAGGGCCGCCTCGCGCCAGTCGACGCCCAGCTCCAGCACCAGACGGTTGAAGCCGTCGCTCTCGGTGCGGCCGTTCCACACGGCCTTGAAGGCCTCTTCGAACGGGGTCTTGAGGTCCGCGAACACCAGATCGGCGCCGTGCGGGTCTTCCAGCAGGAAGTCGTGGATATAGATCGGCTCCTGGCCGATCGCGCGCACCACGTGGTCGGATTCCTCCAGCGTCTTCAGGCCCATGTCGGCCAGGATCGGCAGGACGTCCGACAGGGGAACGGCCGAGCCGCGACGATACAGCTTGAAGCGGAACTGCAGGTTTGTCTCGTCGGCGGTGCGGAAGGCGCGCACCGCCACCGGCTCGGCATGGACGCCATCGGCGGCTGCGCCGTCGTTCAGACGGTCGAACTGCTCCAGATCGGCCACGGCCTCGGCCGCGTCGTAGCGATCGCGGAAGGCGACGCCGAAGCCCTCGGCCCAGCGGGCGCTGGTCGGGCCGACGGCGGCTTCGTCCACCCCGGCCTGGCGCAGGGCGCGCTCGAAGCGGTCGATCCAGCTGCGGCCGGCCTCGGCCACCTCGGCTTCCAGCGCCTTGAGGTCGGGCGTCGGATGCTCGCCCGGCGTCACGCCGATGATGTAGTGGACGCGCGTCAGCGGCTGGTCCGACATCTGCGGATAGGCGGCCGACACCCGGCCGCCCCAGGCCTGGGCCAGGATGGCGCCGATCCGCTGGCGCAGACCGGCGTCGTAGCGTTCGCGCGGCACGAAGCACAGCACCGAGACGAACCGGTCGAACGGATCGCGGCGCGTGAACAGGCGGATGCGCGGACGGTCATACAGGTGCAGGATGCCCAGCGCCGTATCCAGCAGCTCGTCCTCGCCGATCTGGAACAGCTCGTCGCGCGGATAGTTTTCCAGGATGGTGCGCAGACGCTTGTGGTTGTGGCTGCCCGGCGCCTTGTCGGCGCGCGCCAGGGCGTTCTCAACCTTGCGGCGCAGCAGCGGCACCTCATGGGCCATGACGTCATAGGCTTCATGGGTGAACAGGCCGACGAAACGGGTCTCGCCAACAGCCCGGCCCTGATCGTCGAACCGCTTGACGCCGATGTAGTCCATATAGGCGCGGCGGTGCACCCGAGAGCGCATGTTGCCCTTGGCCACGGTGACCGGCTCGCTCTCGTTCAGCTGGGCCTGCATGGCCGGGGTCAGCACGGCCGGCTCATTGGCGCGGCGCAGGACGCGGCGCTCGGGGTCGCTGAGGACGCCCAGGCCGTCGGTCGACTGGTTCAGAGGGGCCTCGGCCTCATAGGCGCCGTCGGCGCTGCGCGGATAGTCGTACTGGCGGGCGCCCAGGAAGACGAAATGATCGTCCTTGACCCAGCGCAGGAAGGCCAGGTTTTCGGCCAGGACCTCGCTCGCCACGCCGACCGGCGGATGGGCTTCGAGACGGGCGATCTCGGCGCCCAACGCCTCCAGCATGGCGCCGTGGTCGCGCACGGCGACGCGGACATCGGCCAGGGCGGCCGCCAGACCTTCGCCCAGGGCGTCGCGGCGCTCCTGCGGCAGGGGGTCGATGACGGCGATGATCAGGGAGTCTCGGCGGCCGGCCTCGATCTCGACGATCGGGTGGAACAGGGCGCGCACGGTGACGCCGGCCTCGGCCAGTTCGCCCAGCACGCTGTCGACCAGGAAGGGGCCGTCGTCCTGCAGGATCAGGACCTGGTCATAGCCCGTGTTGACGCCGTGTTCGTCGGCCAGAGGACCGACGGTGATGCGTGCGGGCTCGCCCGCCTTGCGGGCCTGGGCGCCGCGCCAGGCGCCGGCCAGAAGGACCGCCAGATCGTCGCCGCCCAGTTCGGGCGTCTCATCGGCGGCGTAGTCGTCGAAAGCCTGGGCCAGCAGCGCCTTTTCCGGCGCCCCCGGCGGCGCCGCAATCCGCGCATAGGCCGCCTCCAGCGCTCCCAGGTCAGCGGGAACGGCGGGAACGATGCGCGAAGCAGCGGACATGACGACAGTCTCAAACGGCGCGGTGGAAAACCGCTGGGGAAAACTGCGGCACCTTAGCGCGCCCGGCGAGAACGGCTAGGCCGCTTGAGCCCCGAAATGCATGGATTTTCAGTGTGCAGCGCACCATGTGGCGCTAGAGGCCCAGTTGTGGACGGTTTTCCGCGTGAGCCCCGCGGATCGCAGCAGCAAAAGCCCCATTTCCGCCGTCTTCTGACAGAAACCAGCCCGGCGACAGATGGTCGGCATGGCCCCAAAAACGAACAAGGCCGTCGAACGATGTCCGACGGCCTGCTCGGTCCGGCGCTCAGGAGGGGGAGGGGAAGCGCCGGCCTCAGACGCCGCGGCCCGGGAGGGGGAGGGGAGGGCCGCGTCGTGTGAGGATGAGATAGGCGGCGATTGCGGCCTTTCAAGGACAATTGAAGGATTATTTCAGGCTTCCATCCTGCGGCGGGACGTCGCGGCCCAAAATCCGTCCGAGCCAGGAAGAACCGCCCTTTGGTTTCGGCGCCTTGTCCGGCTTGCGGGCATAGGGCTCGCCATCGCCGGACAACAGGACGGCGATCCACCGTGAGCCCTTGAACTCGGCCAGGATCGCCATGGCCATCACGGCCAGCGGCGTCGACAGGAACATCCCCGCCACGCCCCACAGCTTGCCCCAGAAGGCCAGGGCCAGCAGCACCACGATGGGGTCGATGTTCTGATTGTCGCCCTGCATCCGCGGCTGCACCAGATTGCCGACCAGGAACAGCAGGACCTGAAGCCCGACGAACAGGACCGCCGCCGGCCAGTAGCTCTCGAACTGCACCAGGGCGAACAGGGGCGGGGCGCACCCTGCGACCGCCCCGCCGAGCACCGGGATGAAGCCGACGATGAAGATGACGAAGGTCCAGAACTCGGCGTTCTGGAGCCCCACGGCCCGCATCAGCACCCAGGCGACGGCGCAGATCATCGCCCCGGTCACGGCCTGGACCCACAGATAACCCTCGACCCCGCCGCGCACGCGCTCGAACACCTCCAGCGCCTCCTGACGCGGGCCGCGCTCGGGGAACATGCCGACCATCTTCTTGCGGAAGCCCGCCTGCGACGCCAGCAGGAAGCCCAGGTAGATCATGACGAAGAAGGCGCCGGTCGCCGCGCCCTGCACCTGGAAGGCGGCGCTGGTCAGCCAGCCGCGCACGTCGATGCCGGCGATCATGTCGTGAAAGGTCGGCGGGTCGCTGACCCCGACCAGGCCCGACACGTCGCGGCTGATCTGATCGATGCGCGGGCCGATGCTGCCCGCCACGCCCGAGGCGTCGGTGAAGAACCCAGCCGCCCCGTCGACGATGATCCAGATCGACAGCAGGAAGCCCAGCACCACGACGATCAGGGCCGCGGCGCCGGCGAAACGCGGCGGGATCGGCGTCCGACGCTCGATGGCCCGCTTCACCCCGTCGATCATGATCATCAGGAACATGGCCATGGCCAGGGGGGTCAGGATATCCCTGAGCCAGTAGAGGGCCGCGCCCGCCGCCACGACGGCTATCAACACCACCGCATTGGAGGCCGGCGAGGAATGATGGACGGTGATCGGAAGCTTCATGGCGGGACTGTCGTCGTGGCGTGAACCCGCGTCAATCGCTGTAAACCGCCGAGGTTCCGCCTTGCAGCCGCGGCGCGGTCGATTAAGCATGGTTTGTCACGCAGGAGACCCGCTTCATGACCGACGCCCCCGCCCTGTTTCTCGGACAGTCCTTTGAAGGCGCGCCTGAGCGGCTGCTGCTGAACCGGGCCAATCGCCACGGCGTCGTGGCGGGCGCCACCGGCACGGGCAAGACCGTGACTCTGCAGATCATGGCTCAAGGCTTTTCCGAGGCGGGCGTGCCGGTCTTCTGCGCCGATGTGAAAGGCGACCTGTCCGGCATCAGCCAGGACGGCGGGCTTGAGAAGTTCGCCGAGCGGGCCGGTAAGATGGGGCTGACGCTGAACGGCAAGGCGGCGCCCGTCGTCTTCTGGGACCTGTACGGACAGAAGGGCCACCCGATCCGCGCCACCATTTCCGACGTCGGCCCGACCCTGCTGGCCCGGATGCTGGAGTTGAACGACGTGCAGGAGGGGGTTCTGACCGTCGCCTTCCACGTCGCCGACAAGGAAGGTCTGCTGCTGCTGGACCTGGAGGATCTGCGCGCCCTGCTGGCCTATGTCGGCGAGAACGCCCAGACCATCGGCCGCGAGGTCGGCAACGTCTCGCCCCAGTCCATCGCCGCCATCCAGCGCGCCCTGCTTCAGCTTGAGCAACAGGGGGGCAAGGCCTTCTTCGGCGAACCGGCCCTGCGGCTTGAGGACATGATGCGCACCGCCCTGGACGGCCGGGGCCAGGTGAACGTGCTGGACGCCACGCGGCTGATGAACAGCCCGCGCCTGTACGCCGCCTTCCTGTTGTGGCTGCTGAGCGAGCTGTTCGAGCAGTTGCCCGAGATCGGCGACCCGGAGAAGCCGCGCCTGGTCTTCTTCTTCGACGAGGCGCACCTGCTGTTCAACGACGCGCCCAAGGGCCTGCTGGAGAAGGTCGAGCAGGTCGTCCGCCTGATCCGCTCCAAGGGCGTCGGCGTCTATTTCGTCACCCAGAACCCGGCCGATATTCCCGACAGCGTCCTGGCCCAGCTGGGCAACCGGGTGCAGCATGCGCTGCGCGCCTATACCCCCGCCGAACAGAAGGGTCTGCGCGCCGCCGCCCAGAGCTTCCGCACCAATCCCGCCTTCGACACGGCCGAGGCCATTCAGGCGCTGGGCGTGGGCGAAGCGCTCGTTTCCACTCTGGATGAGAAGGGCGCCCCGACCGTGGTGGCCCAGACCAAGATCCGTCCGCCCGACTCGCGCCTGGGCCCTGCGACCGAGGCCGAGCGCGCCGCAACCATGGCCGCCAGCCCGGTGCGCGGGGTCTACGACACCGCCGTCAACCGCGAGTCCGCCGAAGAGGTGCTGAAGGCCCGCCGCGCCCAGGCCGACCGCCTCGAAGCCGACACGGCCGCCGCCGCAGCCCAGGCCAAGGCGGCGGAAAAGGCCGCGCGTTCGGCCCCGGCTCCGCGCGCTCCGGCCACGCCGCGCCCCCGCGCCCAATCCAATCGGCAGACGCCGATGGAGGCCCTGACCAAGTCCGTGCTGCGCACCGCCGGGTCGACCATCACCCGCGAACTGCTGCGCGGCGTGTTGGGCAGTCTGAAGAAGCGTTAGGACCGGGCCTCAGCCGCGCGGGATCAGGCGCCACATCCGCAAGGGGTGGCGCACCGCGCCTGCCTCATGCCCCGCCGCATCGCCCCGGCCGATGTAAAGGTCCGCGCGCACAGGGCCGCGAATGGCCGAGCCGGTGTCCAGCGTCATGACCAAGCCGCGATAGCTGGCGCGGGCGCCGCGCAGATTGCCGCCGTCCGCCTCGATCCAGGCCGCCTCGCCGTAGGTCCAGCGCGACGGGTCCACCGCCACCGAGCGCCGCGCAGGCAGAGGCACGCCCGCCGCGCCCGTCGCCTCGTCGCCGTCGTCGGGCTTGGTGGTGAAGAAGATATAGCGCGGATTCAGCGCCATCACGCGGCGCGCCTCCGGACCGCGATGGGCGGCCAGCCAGGCGCGGATGGCCTCTCCGGACGTGCCGTCGCGCGGCAGCAGCCCCTGGTCCGCCATGGGGCGGGCGATGCCGACGAACCTCGCCCCGTTGTCGGCGGCGTAGGCGGCGCGCAGGCGCGCGCCGTCGGGGAAGGTCAGGGTTCCCGAGCCCTGGATCTGCAGGAAGAACAGGTCCTCCGCCTTCATCCAGGCCAGAACCGACGACTGGGCCGAGCCGGCCTCGATGGCGGCGCGATCGCCGACGCCGGCCAGATTGGCCGGACGGCTGAGCACGGGGGCGTCGAACTCGGCGTCGGGCGTGCGCCGGGCCGGATATTCAGGCGCGAAATAGGCCGTCAGCAGGCCGCGTCCGCCGTCGTCGGTCTGGACCTCGGTCGCCGCGAAACGGCTTTCGAAGAAGGCGCGGGCGTCGCTCGGATTGGCGCGGGCGACCAGGGCGCGGGCGTCGCGGCAGGTCTCGACCGCGATACGCGACGGACCGCAACCGGCGGCATAGGCGCGCAGGGCCGCCAGATGGTCTTCCTCGGCCCAGCCGGGCAGGGCCGCCAGGTTGAGCGCACCCGCCACCGGCGGGAGCGTCGGGCTGTCGATCGGCGGCGTGGGGCCAGGGGTCGGGACCGGACGGGGCGTGGAGGCGCAGGCCGCCGCCAGCAGGGTCAGGGCCGCCACGCCCGCCCATGAAAGCGGAGCCGTAAGGGGACGGGCCGCGCCCGTCTGATCGAGGGACGCGGACCGGGCGACCATCAGGCGGTCGCCGGCTCGACGCGGGCCAGGGCCCAGTTCGGGTCGGAGGCGCCCAGTCGCCGTTCAAAGGTCCAGATTTCGGCGGTGCGGCGCTCTTCTGTCACGGTCTCGCCGCCCGACGGGGTCAGGGAGCCGCGCACCTCGGCCAGGAAGCGCACCTTGGCCAGCGCGCGGTCGCCCTCGGCCGTGGCCAGCTCAAGATCGGCGCGGGGAGGGTGAACCAGCTCGGCGCTCTCGGCGTCGCCGCGCGCCTCACGAGCGGCGATGCCGGCTTCGAACGATCCCATGACCTTGTCGGTCAACAGGGGGCGCAGAGCCTCGCGGTCGCCCTTGGCGTAGGCGCCCACAATGGTCTCATAGGCCTGACGCGCGCCCTCCAGAAAACGGTGGGGGTCGAAGTTCGGATCGCGCGCCTTCAGCCCCGCGATCGCGGCGGTCAGAGCCGGGTCGACGACCGGCCCCTTGGGCGCCTCGGCCGCGCCGCCCAGCGCCGCCGGAACCGCCATCGGCTTGGGATTGTCCTCCGGCTGGCGGCCGACCTTCTTGCCCAGCACATTATAGAGCTGGAACAGCAGAACCGCCGCGATAACGGCGAAGATCACGATCTGAAAGGTCACCGGCACGGTGGGTTCCTCGATTTTAGTCAGGCCGCCTGTCGCACGTCAGAGGGCGCCCGGCGGGCTCTCCTCCCAAGCGAAAAGGCTGGGCGTACAATGTGATTAGGGGCCGATCCGGGCGGGCGCAAGGCGAAGCAGGGGGCGAACGCCGGTCTCGACGTTGCGACACAGGGTCTCGCCATGCTACCGCCGCCCCTCACGCCTGCTCGACGAACGAGCGGGACGCCTCATTTCTGCAAGACGGTTTCCATACCCATGACCGACGCCACGCCGCCCGCCGACGCCAACGGCCAGACACCTGACCAAGCCCAGCCGCAGGACGGCCAGCCGCAAGGTCCCGGCTTCCGCATTCTGGCCCAATACGTCCGCGACCTGTCGTTCGAGAACCCCAAGGCGCCGGACAGCCTGCGCATCGACGGCAAGCCCGCCATCGACATGGGCGTCGAGATGAACGCCCAGGGCCGCCCCGACGGCCTGTTCGAGGTGGACCTGAAGCTGTCCATCAAGGCGACGGCCGACGACAAGTCGCCGGTGTTTCACGTGGAACTCCTCTACGGCGGCCTGTTCGCCCTGCAGGGCGTCCAGCCCCAGGACATCGAGCCCCTGCTGCTGATCGAATGCCCGCGCTACCTCTTCCCCTTCGCGCGCCAGATCATCGCCCAGGCGACGGCGGACGGCGGCTTCTACCCGCCCTTCATGGTCGACCCGATCGACTTCGCCGCCATCTACATCGCCCGCCAGCAGCAGATCGCCGGCGCCCCGGCCGAAACCGGCCAGGCTTGATAAGAGGTCGCTAACGCGAGGCGCGCGGCGCCTCGCTGCTTGAGCGACAAGATGGGTCGCTAACGCAGGACGCACGGCGTCCTGCCGCTTGAGCGACATTTTATGTGGAAGGGCGTCCTAAGGGGCGCCCCTTTCTTTTCAGGGATGGGTTGATGCTCAAGGTCATCGCCGAGGACTTCATCAAGCCTGAACATATCGAGACGGTGCGGCCTCTCTACGCCAAACTGGTGCGGCTGACGCGGCGGGAGCCGCTGTGCCTGGCCTATGATCTGTTCGAGGATCACAACCAGCCGGGACACTTCGTTTTCATCGAGGAATGGCCCGATCAGGCCGCGCTCGACGCCCATTGCGCCAGCGAACATTTCCGCCGCCTGGTTCCCCAGATCGACGCCCGCCAGACCAGGCCCGGAACCTATATTATGATGAAGTCCGTCCTGGCGAAATCCGCTGATCAAGCGGCTTCTTCAGCCTCGGCCTCGACCGTCACGCCATAGGCCGCCCACAGGCTGAAGTCCTTGAGGGTGGCCCTGAGGAAGGCCAGGTGCGCCGCGTCTTCCTCGGCCGTGACGAAGGAGGGCAGGGCGCGCGGCCGGGCGCCGTAGGCGGTGCGCACCGCCGTCTCTGTTGGACCGCCGCGCGTCGAGGTCAGGTCCAGCGCCCGCTCCTTGCCGCCGCGCAACTCCAGATAGACCTCGGCCAGCAGACGGGCGTCGATCAGGGCGCCGTGCAAGGTGCGCTCGACCAGGCTGATCTTGTAGCGCTTGCACAGGGCGTCCAGCGAGTTCGCCATGCCCGGAAACCGCTTCTGGGCTAGGGCCAGGGTGTCGATCCAACGGTCCTGCGGCGGCGGCTTGCGGCCGATGCGGCCGATCTCGAAGTCGATGAAGTTTCGGTCGAAGTTGGCGTTGTGCGCGATCAGGGGCGCATCGCCCAGGAACTCCATCAGGTCATCGACGACCTCATGAAACTTGGGCGCGTCCTTCACCTTGTCGTCGGTGATGCCGTGCACCTTGATGGCGTCCGGCGGGATCAGCCGTTCGGGGTTGATGAAGCGGTGAAAGGTCCGGCCCGTCGGCAGCAGATCCTCGATCTCGATACAGCCCACCTCGATCAGCCGGTCGCCCGTCTTGGGATCGAAGCCGGTGGTTTCAGTATCAAGGACGATTTCGCGGGCCATATCCCTTAATGCCGGGCTTCGTCCTCTTGGGAAAGAGGCCCGCGCGGCGGCGTCCACGACGGCGACAGCACTGTCCCCACGATCCGGCGCACTTGGTCGCGCGCCGCGTCCAGACCCCGCCCCGTATCTATGAGGAAGTCGGCGCGGGCGCGCTTTTCAGCGTCCGGCGTCTGGCGCGACAGTATGGCCTCGAACCGTTCGCGCGTCATGCCGGGACGGGCCAGGACGCGTCGAGCCTGCACCTCGGGATCGGCGGTGACCACCACCACAGCGTCTACGGCGCCGTCGCCGCCCGTTTCGAACAGCAGGGGAATGTCCACGACCGCCAGGCGCGCACCCTGAACCTCTGCCGCCATCAGCGCTTGCGCGCGGTCCGCCGCGACCAACGGATGAACAATGGCCTCCAGTCGTTGAAAGGCGCCCTCGTCGCGTCCCAGAACCTCGGCCAGCCGCGCGCGATCGATAGCGCCGTCCACCACCACGCCGGGAAAGTTCTGTTCCAGCGGCGCCACGGCCGCTCCGCCCGGTCCATAAAGCCGATGAACCGCGGCGTCGGCGTCCCAGACCACCGCGCCCTCCTCGGCGAACATCTGCGCCGTCGTGGACTTTCCCATGCCGATGGAGCCGGTCAGTCCCAGAACGATCATGCGACCGCTTTCGCCTTCGCCAGATGGGCCATGGCCACGGCGCGCAGGTCCAGCGGCGGCGGCGGGACGCCGAAAATGGCCTCGAATGACGGTCCGGCCTGACCGATCAACATCGCCAGGCCGTCGACCGTGGTCAGCCCCCGCGCCTGGGCCGCCGCCAGAAAGGGCGTGAGCACCGGCTTATAGGTCATGTCCATGACGACCGCGTCGGCCTTCAGGAGGTTGAGGTCGAGGGTCGGCGGCGCGCTCAGGGCGTTGATGACCAGATCGGCCTTCGCAAGGACCACTTCGTCTTCGGCGACCGTCACCCCGGCGCCCAGATCGGCGGCCAGAGCCTCGGCGCGGCTGCGCGTGCGGTTCAGGATCGACAGACGGGCCCCCGCCTCTACCAGGGCGCCCGCGACCGCTCGCGCGGCGCCGCCCGCGCCCAGCATGACGACATGGGCCCCCTTCAGCTCAAACGACGACGCCTGTTCCGCCAGGGCGTAGAGCACGCCTGCACCATCGGCGCTGTCAGCGCGGACCCGGCCGTTTTCAAACACCAGAATATTGGCTGAACCGGTCGCCTTGGCCGCCGGGGCGACGTCGTCCGCCAGGGCGAAGGCCTGCTCTTTGAAGGGCGCCGTGACGTTGAGGCCCTGAATCAGACCCGCCCGCCCGGCGGCGACCAGGGTGCGAAAACCATTGGGGTCTTTCGGCTGGAAGGCGACATAGGAGCCGTCCACCGCCCCCGCCTCAAGCCAGGCGTTATGCAGGATCGGGCTGAGGGAATGGCCGATCGGATTGCCGGCGACCCCGCCCAGCCGGGCCTGCCCGGTGATGCGCGCCGGACGGACGACCGGTTCCGTTTCCATCTTCATGACGCAATGACCCCCACACGCCTCAACTCTGTGAGGACGGGCCATAACGGCAATCCGAGAACCGTGAAATAGTCGCCTTGCACTGCGTCAAAAAGCTGCGCCCCCATTCCCTCGAGCCGGTAGGAGCCGACACAGGCCAGCAGACCTTCGCCTTCCGCCGTCAGATAGGCGTCAAGAAAGGCGTCGGAGAAGGCGCGGACCTTCATTTCGGCCGTATCCAGCCCGCTCCAGACGACCTGGCCCTTGTGCGCCAGAGCCGCGCCCGAATGCAGGTTGTGCGAGCGGCCTCGCATGGCTGACAGGCGCGCGCGCGCCGCCGCCAGCGTCGGCGCCTTGGACACCAGCCCCCCGTCAAAGGCCAGGGTCTGGTCCGCCCCCAGCACCCAGGCCTCGGGATCATGGCGCGACACCGCCAGCGCCTTGGCCCGCGCCAGTTCCACCGCCAGCTCAGCCGGATCGACGCCCGGAGTCTTCAGCGCATCCTCGTCCACATCGGCGACCTGGACGACGAAGGGCACGCCTGCATTTTCCAGCATGGCCCGGCGGGCGGCGCTCTTGGAGGCCAGGATCAGACGTTCATGAGGGGCCTCGGTCACATCGGCGCTCCCAGCTTGCGGCTGCGCCGCTCGCTCAACAGGTTGATGATGGCGGCGGCCGTCTCCTCGACCGAGCGACGGGTCACGTCGATGGTCGGCCAGCCGCGCCGTTCGAAGGCGCGCCGCGCCTTGATGGTCTCTTCGCGAACGGAGTCATGGTCGACATAGGCCGAGGCGTGGCCGGCGTTCAGTCCATCCAGGCGATTGCGGCGGATCTGCACCAGACGGTCCGGCGAGACGGTCAGGCCGACCACCAGCGGATTCTTCAGCCCCGTCAGCCGCTCGCCGTCTTCCTGCCCCGGAACCAGCGGCACATTCGCCGCCCGGATGCCGCGATGGGCCAGATAGATGCAGGTCGGCGTCTTGGACGTCCGGCTGACGCCGCACAGGACGACATCGGCCTGTTCCAGCTGCTCCAGCGTTCCTTGTCCGTCATCGTGGGCGATGGCGTAGTCCAGCGCGCTCATCCGGTTGAAATAGCCGGTGTCCAGGGCGTGCTGGGCGCCCACCCGCGCCGAAACGTCCGCCCCCAGATAGCGCGACAGGGCGCCGACCAGCGGGTCCAGCGCCCCGATCTGCGGCATCTGCAGCTGGCGACAGCCTTCCTCCAGTTGTTCGCGCAGCTCCCGATCAACCAGCGTATGCAGAACGACGCCGGGCGCCGCTGCGATTTCTTCCAGCACCCGCTCCATCTGCTTGTTGGACCGCACCAAGGCGTAGATGTGCTCGATGGGAATGACCCCGTCGAACCGGGCGATCACCGCCTTGGCCATGGCGTTCAAGGTCTCGCCCGTCGAATCCGAGACGAGATGAACATGAAAATATGTGGCCAGACGCGAAGCGCCGGGAGGACGGGCAGGGCTCATGAGGACGGCGTCTCCTTCTGGGCGACGGTCGGATCATCCCCGCGCCCTGTTGAAAAGCCGGGGCGCCGTTCGTGAAAGACCGGGCGCCGAATCCTGTAGCAAGCCCCGTCGTCGGTCGCGAGCGGGGATCGCGGGCGCCGTTGTCGCGATCGGCGCCGGAGTCGTCCGCCTGGGCGCCGAAGTTTCATCCCATGCTGTGGGCAGGAGCGCCTGTCCAAATTCGGCGCCCGTGGATTCACCCACAACGGCGCCCAGAGACAAACCCGAGTCTGGCGGGTGTTTCACGGCTTATCCCCATGACTCACACCCCGGACGCCCAAGCCTCGGATTCGTTCGTCGCGAAACGGGGACAAGACGGAGTCCAACCGGGACGGTCCAGGGTTATCCCCGCGCTCCCCGGCCCTGCTTCCAACCTCTAATTCTTTCAATTCTTAAATCTGAATAGGGATTGAGGCTTGGGGGTGTGCATCCTAAAGCCCAAGACATGAGCACGCCCCTTCTGATCCAGGCTCTCCAGGGCCAAACCCTTTCCCGCCCGCCTGTGTGGTTCATGCGTCAAGCCGGGCGCTACCTGCCGGAATACCGTGAGCTTCGGGCCAAGGCGCCGGACTTCATCGCCTTCTGCCTGAACCCGGAGATGGCGGCCGAGGCGACCCTGCAGCCGATGCGCCGTTTCGGCTTCGACGCCGCCATCGTCTTCGCCGACATCCTGCTGATCCCCGGCGCCCTGGGGCAAAAGGTGTGGTTCGAGGCGGGGGAAGGGCCGCGCCTCGGCGCCCTGCCGTCGGTGCAGTCGATGGCCGACAAGGCTCAGCAGGCTGGAGAGCACCTCAAGGCCGTGGGCCAGACCCTCAGCCTGGTGCGCGCGGAACTGGAGCCTGAGCGCGCCCTGATCGGCTTTGCGGGCGCGCCGTGGACCGTGGCCACCTATATGCTGGACGGCGAACACCGGACCATGGGCAAGGGCGAGCGCGGTCTGGCGCGCACCTACGCCTATACCCAGCCCGAGATCGTCTATGGCCTGCTGGACGTGCTGGTGGAAGCCACCGCCCACTATCTGAAGATGCAGCAGGACGCCGGCGCCCAGGTGCTGAAGATCTTCGAGAGCTGGGCCGAGGGCCTGCCCGACGATCTGTTCGACAGCCTGGTGCTGAAACCGCATCAGAAGCTGGTCGCCCGCGCTCGGGAACTGGGCGTCACCGTACCCCTGATCGGCTTCCCGAGAGGCTCGGCGGCTCTGGCCGAACGCTATGCGCGCGAATGCGACGTGCAGGGCGTGGCGCTGGACACCGCCTGTCCGCTGGAAGTCGGCCAGCGCGTGCAGACGATCAAACCCATCCAGGGCGCGCTTGACCCGCTCCTTCTGCGTGCGGGCGGCGAGGCGCTGGACCGCCGCGTCGATCAACTGATGGAGGCCTGGGGTCAGGGGCCGTGGATCTTCAACCTGGGCCACGGCATCCTGCCGGACGTGCCGATCGCCCATGTCGAGCAGGTTCTGAAGCGGATCGGCGCCCAATGAGCCAGACCGCCACAACCCTAGAGGGACGACCCAACCGGCGCGTGGCGGTCGTCCTGACCAATCTGGGCGGGCCTGATCGCCCCGAAGCGGTCAAACCCTTCCTGTTCAACCTGTTCAACGACCCGGCCATTATCGGCCTGCCGGGGCTGTTCCGCACGCCGCTGGCCAGGCTGATCTCCAGCCGTCGCGAGACCTCGGCCCAGGCCAACTACGCCCTGATGGGCGGCGGCTCGCCCCTGCTGCCCGAGACGCAGAAACAGGCCGAGGCCCTGTCGCGCGCCCTGGCCGACGCTTCGCCGGGCGACGACAGCCGGGTCTTCATCGCCATGCGCTACTGGCATCCGCTGACCGAAGAGACGGCGGCGGCGGTCAAAGCCTTCCAGCCCGACCAGATCGTCCTTCTGCCCCTCTATCCGCAGTTCTCGACCACTACGACGGCCTCCTCGCTGAAGAAGTGGACCGAGTGCTACGATGGACCGGGAGAGACCCATGTGGTCTGCTGCTATCCGGACGCTGACGGCCTGATCGAGGCCCAGGTCCGCCTGATCCGACAGACGTTGGACAAGGCTGAAGGCAAGCCGGTTCGGGTGCTGTTTTCGGCCCACGGCATCCCCGAGAAGCTGGTCACGGCCGGCGATCCCTATCAGGCGCAGGTCGAGGCCACCGTCGCGGCCGTGGTCGAACGCATGGGCCTGACCGACTGGGCCATCTGCTACCAGAGCCGGGTCGGGCCGCTGAAATGGCTGGGCCCGGCCACGCCGGACGCCATCGAACAGGCGGCCAAAGACGGCGTGGGCGCGCTCATCGTGCCGATCGCCTTCGTCTCAGAACACATCGAGACGCTGGTCGAGCTGGACATGGAATACGGCGAACTGGCCCATAAGGTCGGTTGCGCCCCGTATCTGCGCGCGCCGACGGTCAGCGCCGACCCGGTTTTCATCACCGCCCTGGCCGATGCAGTCGCGCGCGCGCTGGAGACGCCTGGAACGGCCCCGCAGGGGGCGTCGCAGGGTGGACCATGCGCCCACTTGAAAGCCTGCCCGTCCGGCTGTTCAAAGGGCTCCAGGGCGGCCTGAGGGGATCGACATGGACTATTACAACCTGGCCCGCGGGCTTCACATCCTGGCGGTGATCGCCTGGATGGCCGGCATGCTCTTCCTGCCGCGCCTGTTCGCCTATGACGCCGAGCAGAACGCCAAGCCCGAACCCCTGCGCGGCGAGATGCAGGCGCTGTTGCGCGTCTGGCAGACGCGGCTGCTGCGCATCATCATCAACCCGGCCATGATCCTGGCCTTCGTCTTCGGCGGCTGGCTGCTGTGGCTGCGCAGCGGCGACGGCGCCGACTGGTCCTTCGCCCATCAGCCGTGGATGGTGACCAAGCTGATCGGCGTCTTCCTGCTGGCGGGCTGGCACGGCTTTCTGGCGGGACAGCGCAAGAAGATTGCGGCGGGCGCGTCGAAATACTCCGGCCGCTTCTGGCGCATGACCAATGAGATTCCGTTCGTCCTGGCCATCATCATGGTGCTGTCGGTGACGATGGAGTGGACGTTTTAGAGGCCCTGACGCGAGCGACGCGATCGCTCGCTGCTTGAGGGCCTTGACCGCGCACCCGCTTTCGTGGTTCCGCTGAGGTGAACCGTGCGGCCGATCCGTGCAGCGCGGTCCCTCTCTTTTGCGACGCCTGCCGGTTTGAGCCTGCGGGAGCCCGTCGCCCTCCCTCCCGGCCCTTGCGGCTGAAGCCATTACGACCTTTCTGCTCCTGGCCGCTTCCTGGCGTCCGGGTGCGCGAACGAGCACGCCATCATGACCGATACGCCTGAGACTCCGGAAACCGAAGTCGCTGAAAATGCAACGGAAACGCCGGTTGAGCGGCCGCGCCGCACCCTGAGCCTGGGCGGCAGCCGTACGGCGGCGCCGGTCGAGGAGGCCGAGCCTGAAGTCCCCGTTCACGCTGCTTCCGACGATGACGACCACGGGGTCGACACCACGGCCGAGGACGACGATGAGGACGATGACGGCGAACCCATCGTCCCCAACGGCCGCATCACGCTTCAGGAACTGAACGAGAAGACGCCGGAAGACCTGGTCGCCTTCGCCGAGGGTCTGGACATCGAGAACGCCGGCAACCTGCGCAAGCAGGACCTGCTGTTCGCTATCCTGAAGACCCTGGCCGACGAAGAGGTCGAGATCATCGCTTCGGGCGTGCTGGAGATCCTGCCGGACGGGTTCGGCTTCCTGCGCAGCCCCGACGCCAACTACCTGCCGGGTCCGGACGACGTCTATGTTTCGCCGTCGCAGATCCGCCGCTTTGGCCTGCGTTCGGGCGACACGGTGCACGGCGCCGTGCGCGGCCCGCGTGAGGGCGAGCGCTACTTCGCCCTGCTCAAGGTCGACACGATCAACTTCGAAGATCCGGAGATGGTCAAGACCAAGGTCCTGTTCGACAACCTGACGCCGCTCTATCCCGAAGAGCGCCTGCACATGGAAATCCAGGATCCGACGCTGAAGGATCGCTCGGGCCGGGTCATCGACATCGTCGCCCCGCTGGGCAAGGGCCAGCGCTGCCTGATCGTCGCCCCGCCGCGCGTCGGTAAGACGGTCATGCTGCAGAACATCGCCAAGTCGATCGAGCGCAACCACCCGGAAGTCTTCCTGATCGTCCTGCTGATCGACGAACGTCCCGAAGAAGTCACCGACATGCAGCGCACGGTGAAGGGCGAGGTCGTCGCCTCGACCTTCGACGAGCCCGCCTCGCGTCACGTCGCCGTCGCCGAAATGGTGATCGAGAAGGCCAAGCGCCTGGTCGAGCACAAGAAGGACGTGGTGATCCTGCTGGACTCCATCACCCGCCTGGGCCGCGCCTACAACGCCACCGTCCCGTCGTCGGGCAAGGTGCTGACCGGCGGCGTCGACGCCAACGCCCTGCAACGTCCCAAGCGCTTCTTCGGCGCCGCGCGTAATGTGGAGCAGGGTGGGTCGCTGACCATCATCGCCACGGCCCTGATCGACACCGGCAGCCGCATGGACGAGGTGATCTTCGAAGAGTTCAAGGGCACCGGCAACTCGGAAATCGTGCTGGACCGCAAGGTCGCCGACAAGCGCATTTTCCCGGCCATCGACGTGCTCAAGTCCGGCACCCGCAAGGAAGATCTCATCACGCCGAAGGACCAGCTGGCCAAGACCTATGTCCTGCGCCGCATCCTCAACCCGATGGGTCCGCAGGACGCGATCGAATTCCTGCTCGACAAGCTGCGCCAGTCCAAGAACAACGCGGACTTCTTCCAGTCGATGAACACCTGATAGGGTCCCTATCGCCTCGCGCGCGGCGCGAGGCTGCTTGAGGGACGGTCTCTCAAGCAGTCGCCCGCCGCGGGCGGCGGTAGAGAACCAGGAACGTGTTTCACGTGAAACAGGAGCGTGGGTCGTGAAGCTGAACATCGAGATCGACTGCACCCCGGCCGAGGCCCGCGCCTTCCTCGGCCTGCCGGATGTGACGCCGCTCAACGATCATCTGGTGGCCGAGATGCAGAAGCGGATGGACGCCAACATGGCCGCCATGCAGCCCGACGAACTCATGAAGACCTGGACCAGCTTCGGCGTTCAGGCTCAGGACCAGTTCCGTCGCCTGATGGAAGCCGCCGTCACGGGCGCGCCCAAGCCCTGAGTTTGATGACGTGAGCGACACCATCTTCGCCCTCGCTACCCCGCCGGGGCGGGGGGCCATCGCGGTGCTGCGGCTGTCCGGCCCCGCCACCGAAAGCGCGCTGACGGCGATGGGGGCAGGGGGGCTGCCCCCACGTCTGGCCTCGGTGCGCAGCCTGCGCCACGACGGCCGCCTGATCGACGAGGCCCTGGTCTTGAGGTTCGTCGCTCCGCGTTCCTACACGGGCGAGGATTCGGCCGAACTGCATCTGCATGGCGGTCGCGCCGTGATCGAGGCGGCGAGCACCGCCCTGATCGCCCTGGGCCTGCGACCGGCGGAACCGGGCGAGTTCACCCGACGCGCCTTCCAGAACGGCCGCATGGACCTGGCCCAGGCCGAGGCCGTCGCCGATCTGATCGACGCCGAAACGGAAGCCCAGAAGTCTCAGGCCCTGGGACAGCTCGACGGCGCCCTGTCCGCCGCTTACGCCGGATTTCGTCGCGACCTATTGAAGGCCCTGTCCCTGGTCGAGGCCGAGATCGACTTCCCCGACGAGGAAGTGCCCGACAATCTGGCGCGCACCGCCGGGCCGGTGCTGGACGCTCTGGCGGCTGATCTGCGCGCGGCCCTGGCCGATTCCGATCGCGGGCGGCGGGTGCGAGAAGGCTATCGCATCGTCCTGATCGGCGAGACGAATGCGGGCAAGTCGTCGCTGTTCAACGCTCTTGTCGCGCGCGAGGCGGCCATCGTCACCGCCATCGCCGGGACCACCCGCGACGTGCTGGACGCCGACATCATGATCGGCGGTTACGCCGTCACCCTGTCGGACACGGCCGGTTTGCGCGACAGCGACGATCTGGTCGAAGCTGAGGGCATTCGCCGCGCCCGTATCCGCGCCGAGGGAGCGGACCTGCGCCTGTGGGTCCGCTCGCCCTCGACCGAAGGGGCTGAGGACCCCGCCGCCGTCTTCGTGCGACCCTCCGATCTTCAGGTGTTGAACAAGGCCGATCTGGGGGCAGTGGCGATGGCGCCGGACCTCGAAGCCTTGAGCGTCAGCACGACGACGGGGCAGGGGCTGGCCGAACTGCATGACTGGATCGCGGCCCGCTTGGCGCGCGACCTTTCGGGCGCGGACTTCCCGGCCGTGACCCGCGAACGCCATCGCCGCCGTCTGGCCGAAGCCTTGGCTGCGGTCGAGGCGGGGCGCCGCGCGCTCGACCTGGCGCCGGAGATGGCGGGTGACGACCTGCGCCGCGCCGCCGACGCCCTGGCTCGGGTCACCGGCGCCATCGGTGTCGAAGATATCCTGGGCGAGGTCTTTTCCTCCTTCTGCATCGGCAAATAGGCGCGGCTCTCGTCTGTTTCACGTGAAACAACGGTTCCTCGACCGGTGGCGATTTCGGTCCGGATGGACTATGTGAACCCCATGAGTTCGAGCCCCGATCACACCTTCGACGTCGTCGTCATCGGCGGCGGTCACGCCGGCTGCGAGGCCGCGACGGCCGCCGCGCGCGCCGGCGCCAGCACCCTGCTTCTGACCCAGAAGCTGGAGACCATCGGCGAGATGAGCTGCAACCCGGCCATCGGCGGGCTGGGCAAGGGCCATCTGGTGCGAGAGATCGACGCCCTGGACGGCGTCATGGGGCGCCTTGCCGACGTGTCGGGCATCCAGTTCCGGATGCTGAACCGCTCCAAGGGCGCCGCCGTGCGCGGCCCGCGCAGCCAGATCGACCGCCGTCTGTATCGCGAAGCCATGCAGGCGGAGCTGGCGGACTATCCAAACCTGACCCTGATGGCCGGCACGGCCGAGGGCCTGATCCTGAACGGCGACCGCGTCGTCGGCGTGACGACAGGGGCAGGGGAGATGATCCGCGCTGGCGCCGTGGTGCTGACGACCGGCACCTTCCTTAACGGCGTCATCCATCGCGGCGATCTGCGCATTCCGGCCGGGCGATATGGCGAGGACCCCTCGACGGGTCTGGCGGGCGATCTGCACGCGGCCGAGCTGATGATGGGCCGGCTGAAGACCGGCACGCCCGCGCGCCTGGACGGTGGCACCATCGCCTGGGACCGACTGGAGATGCAGGCGGCGGACGATCAGCCCGTGCCCTTCAGCTTCATGACGGATCGTATCGAGGTGCCCCAGATCGCCTGCGGGGTCACCCATACGACGGAAGAGACGCACCGCATCATCGCGGAGAACCTCGGCGAAAGCGCCGTCTATGGCGGGCGGCTGTCGGGTCGCGGGCCCCGCTACTGCCCCTCGATCGAGGACAAGGTGGTTCGCTTCGCCGACAAGACCAGCCACCAGGTTTTTCTGGAGCCGGAAGGTCTGGATGATCCCAGCGTTTATCCGAATGGGATTTCGACCTCCGTGTCCGATGCGACGCAGCTGGCCTTCCTTCACACCATGCCGGGGCTGGAGAAGGTCGAGGTTTTCCGCTTCGGCTACGCCATCGAGTACGACTATGTCGACCCGCGCGAGCTGACCCCGGCGCTTGAGGTCAAGAAGCGGCCCGGCCTGTATCTGGCGGGCCAGATCAACGGCACGACCGGCTATGAAGAGGCGGGGGCGCAGGGGCTGATCGCCGGCCTGAACGCCGCCCGCGCCGTGGCCGGTTCTGACCCGCTGATCCTCGGCCGGGACCAGGCCTATATCGGCGTGATGATTGATGACCTGGTGACTCGGGGCGTCACCGAACCCTATCGCATGTTCACAAGCCGGGCCGAGTACCGGTTGACGCTACGTGCTGATAACGCCGACCAGCGCCTGACGCCGATCGGGATTGAAGCGGGGATCGTCGGTGGGGATCGGGCGCGGGTATGGCTGGATAAGGCCGACCAGTTGGACCGGGCGAACCGTGTTTCACGTGAAACGCAGTTCACGCCCAAGGAAGCGGGCGCGCTGGGCATCGCGGTCAACGCCGATGGGCAGCGTCGCTCGATCCGCGACCTGCTGGCCTTCCCGAACGTGACGCTGGATCAGTTCATTGCGATCCGCCCTGAAATCGCCGACTGGCCCGCCACCGTGCGAGAACAGGTCGAGATTGACGCCGTCTACGCCGGCTATCTGGACCGTCAGGCCCAGGACGCCGAGGCGCTGCGGCGGGAGGAGGGGCTGTCGCTGCCCGCCGACCTCGACTACGGGGCCATCGGCGCCCTGTCGAACGAAGTGCGCGAGAAGCTGTCCATGATCCGGCCCCTCACACTGGGGCAGGCTGGCCGTATTGAAGGCATGACGCCGGGCGCCCTGACCGCGCTTCTGGCTCATGTGAAGAAGGTGAAGGGCGTGGAAGCAGATCTCGCGGCGGTCGTCGCCTGATGTCGGACGCCATCGACGCCTTCCGCGCCCAGACCGGGGCCAGCGACGCCAACATCGCCGACCTGACGACTTTCCTGGCCATGCTGACCGAGGCCAATGAGGTGATGAACCTCGTCGGCCCGGACACGCTTCCCGATTTCTGGAACCGCCACGCCTGGGATAGCGCCCAGCTTCTGGACCTGGCGCCCGAGGCGAAGACCTGGGCCGACCTGGGGGCTGGGGCCGGCTTCCCCGGCGTCGTTCTGGCCATCCTTTTGAAGGGACGGCCCGGGGCTCATGTCTGGCTGGTGGACAGCCTGGGCAAGCGCTGTCGCTTTCTCCAGACCATCGTCGATACGCTCGAGTTGCCAGCCACCGTGGTCAATGGCCGGGCCGAGGAGCAGGCGATCACGGTCGATATCGTCACGGCGCGAGCCGTGGCGGCGATGGAGAAGCTGCTGGGTTATGCACAGCCCTACTTCCAACGCGGTGCAAAAGGCCTGTTCCTTAAGGGAGAGAAGGCCGAGGTTGAGTTGAGAGAGGCCCGTCGGGTCTGGCAGTTTGAAGCCGAGCTTACGGTCTCGCGCAGCGATCCGCGCGGCCGCATCGTTTCACTGGGGAGCCTTCGCCGTGTCCGTTGAGTCCGTAAAATCGTCTGCTTCCCGTGACACCCGCGTTCTGGCGGTCTCGAACCAGAAGGGCGGGGTGGGCAAGACCACGACCGCCATCAACCTCGGCACGGCCCTGGCCGCCATCGGCGAAAAAGTGCTGATCGTGGACATGGACCCGCAGGGCAATGCCTCCACCGGCCTGGGTGTTCCACGTGAAACACGGCGAGTGACCATCTACGATGTGATCGTCGATGGACGGCCGGTCGATGAGGCGGCGATCGAGACCGCCGTACCGGGCCTGTTTATCGTCGCCGCCGATCCGGATATGTCGGGGGTCGAGATCGAGTTAAGCCAGGCGGATCGGCGCTCCTACCGTCTGCGCGACGCTCTGGCGAAGCAGGGGGGCAATGGTCATTCCCGGTATGACTATGTCCTGATCGACTGCCCGCCGTCGCTGAACCTGTTGACCTTGAACGCCATGTCGGCGGCAGACGCCGTTCTGGTGCCGCTGCAGTGCGAATTTTTCGCCCTGGAAGGCCTGACCCAGTTGATGCGGACCATCGACATGGTGCGCCAGAGCTTGAACCCGGCGCTGGAGATTCAGGGTCTTGTCCTGACCATGTATGACCGCCGCAACGCTCTGTCAGGGCAGGTGGCCGCCGATGTGCGCGCCCACTTCGGCGACAAGGTCTATGACAGCGTCATTCCCCGGAACGTGCGGGTTTCGGAGGCGCCGTCGTTCGGCAAGCCGGCGCTGATCTATGATCTCAAGTGCGCGGGTAGTCAGGCCTATCTGAAACTGGCGCGTGAACTGGTGGCGCGTGAGCGTCAACGTCGTCAGGCCGTCGCGGCCTGATTAACCTGATAAGTAAACGGAAACAGCATCTTGTCCGAACGTCAGCGTGGTCTGGGCCGGGGTCTCTCGGCGCTCTTGGGTGAAAACGCGCAGGAAGCGGTGGCCGTCGATGCGACCGGCCCGGCCCCGGCGGGCGTGCAGCGCGCCCCGATCGAAGCGCTCAAACCCAATCCGGATCAGCCGCGCAAGATCTTCGCCAAGACCGATCTGGATGAGCTGACGGCGTCGATCCGCGACAAGGGCGTCCTGCAACCGATCCTCGTGCGGTCTCAGCCGGGCGAAGCAGGCGTATGGCAGATCATCGCCGGCGAACGCCGTTGGCGCGCGGCCCAGGCCGCGCGTCTGACGCAGGTGCCGATCGTCGTGCGCGAGATGGACGACATCGAGGTGCTGGAAGTCGGCGTTATCGAGAACGTCCAGCGCGCCGACCTTAACCCGATGGAAGAGGCCAACGCCTACGCCGTCCTGATGGAGCGTTTCGGCCGTACTCAGGACGCCCTGGCCGGCGTCGTGGGCAAGAGCCGCAGCCACGTGGCCAACACCCTGCGCCTGCTGCAACTGCCCGAGGCGGTGCGGGACCATGTGGTGCGCGGCGAACTGTCGGCGGGGCACGCGCGCGCCCTGATCACGGCGCCGAACGCCGAGCAGTTGGCGGCCGAAGTCATCGCCAAGGGCCTGAACGTGCGCCAGACCGAAGCCCTGGCCCGACGCGCGGCGGACGGGCCGAAAACGCCAAAGGCCCGGCCCGCGCCGAACGGGGAGGGCGCGGCCGACATCGCCGCCCTGGAGCAGGATCTGTCCGACGCTCTGGGCCTGAAGGTGTCGCTGGCCGACAAGGGCGGCAAGGGCGAGATTACCGTCAAATACGGCACTCTGGAACAGCTCGACGACCTGTGCCGACGTCTGATGCGGGGCTGAACGACCGACCGAAAAAACCCGTCCACGGCCGAGCCGGGACGGGTAAGTCGGGGGATGAGAGCGGGAGCCGACGCGCCAGCAGGCGGGAACGCGCCGGATGATCCGATCAATGATCGACGACCGATCCTCCCTATAGGAAACGCTTATATACGCTTGTGTCAATACCGCGTATTTTGACTTAATCAGCAGCCCCGCGGGCCTTAAAGGGGGAGCGGCTGATGCATGGATTGAAGTGTCTTTCCGTCCTCAAGGTCAGCGGGACGCCCATGAATCCAGAAATGTAAGAGAGCGACCGGGGTCAAAGCCCCATGCGCTTGGCGCGGGCGGCGATTTCCAGCAGGAGGCGCTCGGCGATCAGGGCTTCGGGCATGCCCGTGGTCTTGGTCATGACGTCGGCGGTGTTGACGCTGTCCTGGACCTCGTCGAGCAGTTCGAGCCGCCAGCCGCGCGCCTGGCGCAGCATTTCCGCCTCCTGTTTCCAGAAGACGCCGGCGGCCTTGGCGGCCTCCTTGGCGCCGGCGCCGTTGGCTTGCAGGATATTGATCCGGCGCAGCTTTCCGAGATGCAGCGACGCCATGCGCACAGCCATGACGGCGCTTTCGCCCTCGGCCAGGGCGCGGCGCAGGCCCGCCTGCGCGGGGCCGGGGCGGCCGCCGAAGGCCTGTAAGGCGGCGTCGGACAGGGAGGCGTCGGGCTCGACCCCCAGGTGGGCGTCCAGCTCCTCCACGTCGATAGTGCGGCCTGAGCCGGGGCCGATGTAGAGGATCAGCCGCTCGATCTCCTGACGCATCAGGCCGCGTTCGCGGGGCAGGCGGGCGACGAAGCGGTCCAGCGCGTCCGAGGTCAGGCCCACCTTGTCGGCGCCCAGCGCCTCGCGCGTCATGCGGGCGACATCGCCGACCTCGTCTTCATAACAGGCGATGGCGACCGCGCCCTGGGCCTTTTCGGCGGCCTTGCGCAGGGCGGATTCGCGACCCAGCGCCCCGGCTTCGATCACCAGCATGGCGTCGGGGTTGTAGGCGCCCTCGGCGTGGGCGCTCAGGGCGGCGGCCACGGCCTTGTCGACGCCGCCCTTGGCGTCGCCCATGCGCACGCGCACCAGACGCCGCCCGCCGATCATGCTGAGCGCCGTCAGGGCCTCTTCCAGCCTCACCGCGTCGCTGTCGATGTCGGCTTCGGTCAGCAGGGTGACGTTGAAGGGGTCGTTCAGGTCCGGCGTGATCGTTCGGCACAGCGTCAGGGCGCGCTCTGTTACGCCCGAACGGTCCTTGCCGTGGATGACGGCGGCGCGGACGCTGGCGTCCGGCGCCTTCAGGAAGCGGTCGACGTCGGGCCGCCGGGACAGGATCATGCGGCGGCCTTCAGCGCCCCGCCAGGACGCGCATCATGTCCAGGCGGATCAGGCGCGCCAGATCGGCGGCGGCGCGGTCCTCGCCGTCCTGCTGGGCGGCGATGGCGGCGTAGGGCTGGTCGGCGGCGGCGTAGGTGATGGTGGTGGTCTGCACGCCCTTGAGGGTTTCGCCGCCCGCCACGGGGGTCAGGGACCAGGCGGCCCTGACCGTCAGTTCATAGCGGCTGGCGGTGTCGTCGATGCGGCGGCCCAACGGGCGACGCTTGTGCTCGACCTCGGTCGCCAGACGGTACAGCGGCGCCTGGGCGCCGTCGCGCCCGAAGGCGTCCTCCAGCTGTTCGCGCAGACGATAGCCCAGCCGGTCGTCCGGAGTGGTCACCGCGATGCGCGACAGGGCGCCGCTGACGCCGGCCTCGCCATACAGGGGCGTGAAGCCGCAACCGGACAGCAGAACCGTCCCGGCCAGGGCCAGCAGGAGACGACGCCCGCCGGGCATCATCCGGCCACCAGATTGACGATACGGTCGGGCACGACGATCACCTTGCGGATGCTGAGGTTGTTGGCGGCAAGGTAGGCCTGAACGGTCGGATTGGCGAGAGCCGCGGCCTCGACCGTCGCATTGTCCGAACCGCGCGGCAGGACGACCTCGCCGCGACGCTTGCCGCCGATCTGGACGGGCAGGGTGACCTGGTCGTCGGCGGCCAGGGCCGGGTCATAGACGGGCCAGGCCGCGTCCAGAACCATTCCCGCCTCGCCCAGCTGGGTCCAGCATTCCTCGGCCAGGTGCGGGGTGAAGGGCGCCATCAGCCGCGCGAGGGCGGATAGGGCGGTCTTCTTCGCCTCGGCGCCGGCCTTGTCGTGCTGACGGATGGTGGCCAGGAAGGCGTAGAGCTTGGCGACGGCCGAGTTGAAGCGGAAGTGCTCGACGCCCTCGCTGACCGCCTTGATGGCCTTGTGCGTCTCGCGGATCAGGGCGGCGTCCACATCGGCGTTGGCCGGGGCAGCCGGGTTGAACGAGGCGTACTCGCCCCAGACGCGCTGAACGAAGCGGGCGGCGCCCTCGACGCCCCCCGTCGACCACTGGATGTCACGCTCGGGCGGGCTGTCCGACAGGATGAACAGGCGACCGGCGTCGACGCCATAGGCGGCGATGATGTCCTGAGGCGCGACCACGTTCTTCTTGGACTTGGACATCTTTTCGATGTCGCCGATGGAGACTGCGGCGCCGGTGGACAGGCGGGTGGCGATGCGCTTGCCGTCCACGGTTTCGATGCGCACGTCCGACGGCTCGACCCAGCGCGGCTTGCCGCTGTCTTCATGCCCGTCGAAATAGGTCTCGTGGACCACCATCCCTTGCGTGAACAGACCCGCGAACGGCTCCTTCACGTCCATCAGACCGGCGTCCGACAGGGCGCGGGTGATGAAGCGGGCGTAGAGCAGGTGCAGGACCGCGTGCTCGACGCCGCCGATGTACTGATCGACCGGCAGCCATTTGGCGGCGGCGGCCTTGTTGATCGGCTCGGCCGCCTTGGGATCGGCGAAGCGGGCGAAATACCAGGAGCTGTCGACGAAGGTGTCCAGCGTGTCCGTCTCGCGTCGGGCGCTGGCGCCGCACGACGGACAGTCGACGTGCTTCCACGTCGGGTGACGGTCCAGCGGATTGCCGGGCACGTCGAATGTCACGTCCTTGGGCAGTTCGACCGGCAGCTGATCGGCCGGAACCGGCACCACGCCGCAGGCCTCGCAGTGGATGACCGGGATGGGGCAGCCCCAGTAGCGCTGGCGGCTGACGCCCCAGTCGCGCAGGCGATAGATGGTCGCGCCTTCGCCGGTTCCGGCGGCCTCGATGCGGCGGATGGCCTCGGCCTTGGCGGTCTCGATGTCCAGACCGTTCAGGAAGTCGGAATGGAAGATGGAGCCGGGGCCGGTATAGGCCTCGTCCGCCACGGCGAAGTCGTCGCCCGCGCCTTCGGGGCGGACGACCGGGATCACGGGCAGGTCGTATTTGCGGGCGAAGTCGAGGTCGCGCTGGTCATGCGCGGGGCAGGCGAAGATGGCGCCCGTTCCGTAGTCGGACAGAATGAAGTTGGCGATCCACACCGAAACCTCGGCGTCGGTGAACGGGTGGACGACCTTCAGACCGGTGTCCCAGCCGATCTTCTCGGCCTGTTCGATGTCGGCCTGGCTGGCGCCGCCCTTGCGGCACTCGGCGACGAAGGCGGCGACCTTGGGGTCGGCCTCGGCCAGTTGTTTCGAGATCGGATGATCGGGGGCCAGGCCCATGAAGCTGGCGCCGAACAGGGTGTCCGGGCGGGTGGTGTAGATCTCCAGTCCATCGTCGAAACCGGCCAAGATCTGGGCTGGGGCGGCGCCCGCCCAGGCCCATTTCATCTGCAGGCCCTTGGACCGGCCGATCCAGTTTTCCTGCATCAGGCGAACCTTCTCGGGCCAGCGGCCTTCCAGCTCGGCCAGACCGTCGATCAGGTCGTCCGCATACTGAGTAATGCGCAGGAACCACTGGTTCAGCTTGCGCTTCTCGACCACGGCGCCCGAGCGCCAGCCGCGCCCGTCGATGACCTGCTCATTGGCCAGGACGGTGTTGTCGACCGGATCCCAGTTGACCACGCCGTCCTTGCGATAGACCAGGCCGCGCTTGAACAGCTCCAGGAACCATTCCTGCTGCTTGCCATAGTATTCGGGGTCGCAGGTGGCGAACTCGCGGCTCCAGTCCAGCGACAGGCCCAGCAGCTTCAGCTGGTCGCGCATCGTCGCGATGTTGGACCAGGTCCAGTCGCCGGGGTGGACGCCGCGCTCCATCGCCGCGTTCTCGGCCGGCATGCCGAAGGCGTCCCAGCCCATCGGATGCAGCACGTCATAGCCGCTGGCCCGCTTCCAGCGCGCCACCACATCGCCCATCACATAGTTGCGGGCGTGGCCCATGTGGATGTTGCCCGACGGATAGGGGAACATCTCCAGGACGTAGTATTTCGGGCGGCCGGTGTCGGCGTTGGACACCGAAAAGGCGTCGGCCTCGGCCCATCGGGCCTGCTGGCGGGGTTCGGCGGTCTTAGGCTCGTAACGGGCCACGGCGTATCCTGAGGCGGCGCCTCAGGCGCAAAGCTTGAGGCGGGCCTGAGGACGCATTTGAGACGAAAGGTGAGGGGCGGCCGGTCCTTAGCGACGGGCCGCGTTGGCGAGGTTGAGCTGGCGCGCCTTGGTCAGGATGGCGTTCTCCAGATCGGTTTCGGTCTGGGCCGCGACCGGGGCCGAGACCCAGCCGCCCGAGGCGTCCTTGACTTCCTTGGTCACGGCGACGTTGAGGGCGTCGGCGCGCAGACGGCGGTCCAGGATGAAGACGGTCGCCTTGAAACGCTCGTTCGGCGTCTGCGGATTGACGTACCAGTCATAGTTCACCACGCCGCCCCAGGGGTCGGCGCTGGCCAGCGGCATGAAGGACAGGGTGTCCAGGGTGGCGCGCCACAGATAGGCGTTCACGCCGATACCCAGCTGGGTTTCCAGGCTCGGCCCCTTGGCCTTGGAGCCGCCGCCGACGAAGGGCAGGCTGGAGCAGCCGCCGAGCAGCAGTCCCGAGGCGATCAGGGCGACCGCAGCGCCGCGAACAAGAGCCATTCCATAGTCTCCGTAAAGGGGTGGACGACATACGCCGGGCGCCTTCGAAGGCCCCCGAGGGGCGATCATCGAAAGAGACCGCGCGCGCACGCGCCGCAGCGACGCTCTATAACACGCTGAAAAGGGGCTATGACAAGGCGATCCGGCGTTCCTGGCCGCCAATATCGACGGCGAACGGTCGGAACGGCGTGACGCAGGCGCCACAGGGGCCGCCGGAGTCGCCTTCAACCGTGATCGCGGGGCTTCCATGCGTTGACCGCGGGGCTCGACTTCATATCTTATCCCCAGGTCGGATGGTTCCGGCTCGTTAATAAACGGATCGGCGGCTCAAGTCGGTCTTTCTGGGTAGGTGGAATGCGTTTCGTCGCCGTCATCGCTGGATGCGTGGGCGCCCTGGCCTTGGCCGGGATGGCGAACGACGCCTCGGCGCAGACGCGCGCCCGCACCCCCTCCGTCAATCTCAGCGAGATCGCCGCCCAGTCCTCGACCACGCCTGCGACCCCGGCCCAGCGTCGCGGCCTGCGCTGGAACGAGAACGGACGCTGGGGGCTGAACTTCAACCTGAACCAGCCGGTCGGCCGTGAAGCCGACTGGGGCGATGTCGAGGCCGGGGCCTATTACCGCCTCAGCCCGCGCCTTCGCGTCGGCGCCGCCGCCAACCTGGCCTCGCCTGAAGTCGACCCGGCCCGCGCGCCCGAAAGCGCCGCCGACCGCCGCGCCGCGCCGCGCGTTCGGCTTGAGACCATCTTCAAGTTCTGACCCTTAGTCGGCGAAAGCCGTCTGGATCGCTTCCACCCCCGCAAGACCGCACGCGCCCGACGCCGCCAATAACGGCGCATTCGCCGCCGTGATTCCGCCCAAAGCGTAGACCGAGCATGGGGCCATGGCGGCGAGGGCTGAAAACCCCTCTAGGCCCAGCGGCGCTTTGATCGATGAGGCGCCGCCCGCCGGGAAGACCGGCGACAACACAAGGGCGTGCACGTCCCGCGCCGCCTGCACGGCTTCCGGGGAATGGGCGGCCCCGGTCAGCAACCAGTCCGGCCGTCGTCCTGAGAGCCCGTAGGCGGCCGACAGCGCCCGTTCGGGCAGGTGCACGCCGTCCGCCCCGATCTGCTCGGCCAGTTCGGCGTCCAGCCCCACGAGCAGCTGAACCCCCGCTTCGTGCGTTGCCTCGCGCAGGCGCTGTCCGGTCTCCAGTCGATCCGCGGCGCCGAAGTGACGGAAGACCACGCCTGCGCTGGCAGGCAGGCGCGCGGCTGTCTCCCAGGGGCGAGGCGTGCGGGCCGGGTCGGTGAAGAACAGCAGGGGGGGCAAGGTGCGGCCGCCCTGCGGCGCCGTGCGCGCCAGGGCGCGGGCGGCGTCCCACAGGCTTTGCGCTTCTTCGGACAGGGTGTCAGACAGGGGCATCATGACCGTCCCTAATCCCGCCGCCGCCGTTTCGTCCATCGCTGACCGCTTCGCCCAGGTGCGGGGCCGCATCGCCGAGGCGGCCAAGTCGGCGGGCCGCGACCCGGCCTCGGTGGCGCTGACCGCCGTGTCGAAGACGCAAGGGCCCGAGGCGCTGCAGGCGGCGCTGGACGCCGGCCAGCGCGTATTCGGCGAGAACCGGGTGCAGGAGGCGCAAGCCCACTGGGCCGCCCGTCGCGCCGCCCTGCCGGATTTGGAACTGCGCCTGATCGGCCCCTTGCAGACCAATAAGGCGCTGGAGGCGGTCGAACTGTTCGACGTCATCGAGACGCTGGACCGCGAACGGCTCGCCGCCGCCCTCGCGGCCGCCATGACGCGGACGGGGCGCCGCCCCAGCGTGCTGGTCCAGGTCAACACCGGCGCCGAGCCGCAGAAGGCGGGGGTTCTGCCCGGCGACGCCGAGGCCCTGATCGCCGCCGCCCGCGACCGATACGGCCTCAAGGTCGAGGGCCTGATGTGCATTCCCCCCGCTGATGAAGACCCGGCCCCGCATTTCGCCCTGCTGGCCGCCATCGCCGCGCGCAACGAGCTCAACGTCCTGTCGATGGGCATGAGCGGCGATTATCCGGCGGCGATTGCGGCGGGCGCCACCCATGTTCGGGTCGGTTCGGCCCTGTTCGGGGAACGAAATACGGCGCCGGCGACCTCTTAGAACGCAATATCCTGTCCGGCGCCCTTGGCGTTCGGCCCAAGCCTCGCCATTCTAAAGAGACCATGCGCACGCCCAAGACCATTCTGATCATCGACGACGACGACGACCTGCGCGAGGCCCTGGCCGAGCAGCTGGCGCTTCACGAGGAATTCCGCCCGGCCCAGGCCGCGACGGCGACCGATGGCGTGCGTCAGGCCAAGGAGGCGCGCGCCGACCTCATCCTGCTGGACGTCGACCTTCCCGACATGGACGGCCGCGAGGCCTGTCGCCTGATCCGCAAGGCCGGGATTTCGACCCCGGTCATCATGCTGACGGCGCAGTCGTCGGACTCCGACGCCATTCTGGGCCTCGACTCCGGGGCCAATGACTATGTGACCAAGCCGTTCCGGTTCGCCGTGCTGCTGGCGCGCATCCGCGCCCATCTGCGCAGCCATGAACAGTCCGAGGACGCCGTCTTCCAGGTCGGCCCCTATGAGTTCCGCCCGGCCTCCAAGCTGATGGTCGACGACAAGGGCAAGAAGGTCCGGCTGACGGAAAAGGAAACCAACATCCTGAAGTACCTCTATCGCGCCGGGGCCAAGCCAGTGTCGCGCGAAGAGCTGCTGACCGAGGTCTGGGGCTACAACGCCGGGGTCACCACCCACACGCTGGAAACCCACATCTACCGCCTGCGTCAGAAGATCGAGGCCGAGCCGGGTCAGGCGCGGCTTTTGCTGACCGACGCCGGCGGCTACCGCCTCCAGCCTTGATCTGCCGATGAGCGAACGGCGCCCGACCCCGCCGCTGGTGGCGCTTCGGGCGTTCGACGCGGCGGCTCGCCACGGCAGCTTCCGCGAGGCGGCCGAGGAGCTGGGCGTCACCCCCGGCGCCGTCAGCCGCCATGTGAAGGCGCTGGAGATGCGGCTGGGCCTGCGCCTGTTCGACCGCTTCAACCGCTCGGTGCGGCTGACTGCCGACGGCGCCCGCCTGGCCCAGGGCGTCGCCGACGCCTTCGAGCGCCTGGAAGGCGCCCTGGACGCCGTGAGACCCGGCCGCTCGCGTCAGTTGCGGATCAGCGCCCTGCCGTCCCTGGCCAGCAAATGGCTGTCCCCGCGTCTGCATCGGTTCAGCGAGGACAATCCCGACCTGGACCTGATCGTCTTCGCCGAGGACCGCCTCGCCGACTTGTCGAACGGCGAGGCGGATGTGGCGTTGCGCTATGGCGAAGGCCCCTATCCGGGCCAGGTGGCGCGGCGGCTGGTCAATGAGCGGCTGATCCCGGTCTGCGCCCCGTCCTTCGCCGCCGCGCGGCGGTTGAACCAGCCGTCCGATCTGCTGGACGTGGTGCTGATCCACGAGACCTGGCACGACATGCCCTATGCGAACCGAATGGGCTGGAAGGCTTGGTTCGAAAGCGCCGGGGTCGAGGATCCGCGCGTGAGCCATCTGCGCGGCCCTCACTTCAGCCACAGCCATCTGGCGCTGGAGGCCGCATTGTCGGGGCGGGGCGTGGCCCTGACTTCGGCGCCCCTGGCGGCGGACGAGCTTCGCGAGGGGCGGCTGATCCAGCCGGTCGACCACGCCCTGACCAATGACCTGGCCTATTGGGCCGTGGTCCTGCCCGAACGCGCGGACGAACCCAAGCTGCGCCGCTTCCTCAATTGGATCGTGGCGGAATCGCGGCCGGATCGGGACGCAGAAGCGGATCAAGTGATTTAAGCTCACTCGAGACGGCCGAACCGTGGTTTGTTTTCCACGGTTGCGCTTTCTATCTTGAGACCGTTCGGAACTCCCTCGCCGAAAGGAACTCAATCATGAAACTCGTGCATCCCCGCGCTTCGGGCTTCTCGTTCGAAGGCGTCGTCGTCTTCACCGGCAGCGTCACCCTGATCCTGCTGGGCGTCCTGGCCGGCGCCGCCCTCCTGGGCGCTGCCTGACATCAGCTCAACGCGGGCGCCATTCGCTGAGAAGGGCGCCCGTGGCTCCATCCTCGAAGGCCAGCCGGTCCAGCCGCAGGGCGGCGACGCAGACCGGACGGCTTCCGGCGTCCTTCTGGACGCAGTGAACGGCTTTTCCGTCCGCAAAGGCGGTCAACCGCCCCTCCAGCCGCAGCGCATAGCCGCCCGGCGCCGGCGTCGGATCGACGCCCTTGTCTCCCCGAATGACATGGACATAGGCCTGTCCCTGACGGCGGCCCAGGCGCGAACCGCCCGTCTCGAACACGGCCGCCAGTCCTGAGGTGCGTTCGGTCCCGGCAGGTGACGCGATGTCGCCGACCTTGAGCCCGCCTTCGGCTTCGATTTCCTCGGCGGTCTGAACCGTCATCGGCGCGGCCTCGCTTGGGCGACAGGCGTCCAGCCCGCTCCACGGACGGGCGATCCAGAAGCCTTCGACCGCTTCCCAGGGACTGGGAGTCGCCGCGCCGTCAGCGCCCGGCGTGACGACCAGGTCGGACGCGGCGAGATCCTCAGGCAGAACTCTCAGTATCAGGCTGCCGTCGTCGCCGCGCGCCAGCGTCGGCAGGCCCGGCTGCGCCTGCTCGGTCGATCCTGCGCCGTCGCAACCGAAAGGCAGACGCACCGACACAGTCCGTCCGCTCAGGGCCGCGTCGCGCGGGCGGCCGTCCGCCGTGGCGGTTCTCGCTTCGCTCAGCGCCGCCAGCAGGGCGGCGCGGTTCAGGGTGGAGTCCAGCACGACGGTCGGCGGGGCGGGCGCCGGAGCTTCGGGCGCGGCGGGCTCGGACGGCTTCTGGCAGGACGTCAGAACAGGCAGGGCCGCCGCCAGGGCGATCGGCGCTAGACGGGTCGTTGTGATCGACATGGAAGCAGCCTAACACGGGAATGACGGATTGGCGCCCCGGCCCGCGAACGGGTCCGGCGTCTGGCGGAACAGGGGCTCTTGCGCGGGTGACGCTGGACCAGATTATCGCTCTCGTCGTCCTGGTCGTCGTGGTCGGGGTGATGATCCACGGACGTCTGCGGTCCGATGTGGTGGCGCTCAGCGGCGCGGCGGCCCTGCTGCTGTTCGGCGTGGTGCGCCCGGTCGAGGTGCAGGGGGCCTTCGCCAGCCCGGCCATCATGGCGCTGGCTGGACTGTTCGTCATCGCCTACGCCATGGAGCTGTCGGGCCTGCTGGCCTGGCTGATCCGCAAGGCCAAGGGCATGACCCGCGTCTTCGGGCGGCACGCCGTGTGGATCGTGATCGGCCTGTGCGGTTCGGTCGGCGGATTTCTGAACAATACGCCGGTGGTGGTGCTGGCGGCGCCGGTGATCCGCGACATGGCGCTGTCGCTGGGCCTGTCGCCCAAGCGGTTCCTGATGCCGCTCAGCTATGCGGTCATCATGGGCGGGCTGCTGACCCTGATCGGGACCTCGACCAATCTGCTGGTCAGCGACATGGCGCGCAATGCGGGGCAGCCGGTCTTCTCCCTGTTCGAGATCACCGGCGTGGGCCTGTGCATCGCCACGGTCGGCGGCCTTTATCTGTATTTCATCGGCTCCCGCGTGCTGGAGAAGACCGCCGCGCGCGATGAAGCCGAGATGGCGGCGCGCCGGGAAGCCGAAGAGGCCGGCAAGGGCAAGCGCAGCCTGCTGTCGTCCTTCCGCCTGCCGTGGCTGATGGAACAGCGCGCCAGCCCCGGCGGGTCAGGCGATGCGGTGCTGGGCAATGTCGACCTGTATGAAAAAGGCGCGGATCGCCCGCTGGAGCTGAAGCGCGCCGTGGCGTCTCTGGCCGTCTTCGTCGCCGTAGTCCTCGCCTCAGCCTTCGGCCTGGCGCCCATTGCGGCGTCAGCCTTTGCGGGGGCGGTGGCCCTGATCCTGATGCGGGTGATCACCGCCGAGGAAGCCTATGCCGGGCTGAGGCCTGAAATCCTGCTGCTGGTGGCGGGCATGGTGGTCATCGGCTCATCGCTGGAGGTGACGGGTCTGGCCCAGGCCGGCGCCGACGCCCTGATCGACGTGATCCGCCCCTATGGGCCGTGGGCGGCGCTGTTCGTGTTCTACGGCGTGACGCTGTTCGCGACGGACATCCTGTCGAACGCCACGGTGGCGGTGCTGTTCTCGCCCATCGCCGTGGCCATAGCGGCGGCGCTGGGCGTGGATGCGCGGCCGTTTCTGGTGGCGGTGATGATGGCGGCGTCGGCCGCCTTCGCCACGCCCTTCAGCTATCAGACGAATGTGCTCGTCTATCAGATGGGCAATTACAGCTACATGGACTTCGTGAAGGTCGGCCTGCCGCTGAACCTGATCACCTGGGCCACCGGCATGGCGGCGATCCCGATCTTTTTCCCTTTCTGAGGCGGGTTCAGACGTCCAGATCCATCACGACCGGGGCATGGTCGCTGGGCCGCTCCCACTCGCGCACCGTGTCGAGGATGCGGGCGCTGCCCTTGACCACGGCGGGCGTCAGGCCGGGCGAGGTCCACAGGTGGTCCAGCCGCAGGCCCCGGTTCGACTTGCGGAAATCCTTGGCGCGATAGCTCCACCAGCTGGCCAGTTTGACCGGATCGGGGATCTGGTCGCGCAGCACGTCGGTGAAACCGCCCGCATCCTGCAGCCGATACAGGGTCTCGACCTCGCCGGGGGTGTGGCTGACCACCTTGGACATGAAGCGGTGGTTCCAGACGTCGTTCTCGCCCGGCGCGATGTTGAAGTCGCCGGCCAGGACCAGAGGGCGCTGGCGGTCGCGGGTCTTCATCTCGGCGGTCAGCCGCTCATAGAAGTCCATCTTGTGATCGAACTTGGGGTTCAGCGCCCGATCCGGCAGATCCCCGCCCGCTGGAATGTAGAAGTTCTGCACCTCCACGCCTTCGACCACGGCCGAGACGCAGCGGGCGTGGCCCTCGCGACAGACATCCAGCCTGGGGCTGTCAAGGATGGGCAGACGGCTGGCGATGGCTACCCCGTGCCAGCCCTTCTGGCCGCCGATCCGCAAATAGGGCAGGCCCATGTCGATGAAGGCCTGACGCGGGAACTGGTCCTCGGTGCATTTGATCTCCTGCAGGCACAGGACGTCCGGGGCGTTCTCGGCGACGAAACGGGCGACCTGATCGATGCGCAGGCGGACCGAGTTGATGTTCCAGGTGACGATGCGAAGGCTCATGACCGGGCCTTAGCAGTTCATGCCGCCGGGGTCTAAAGCGCCATGAAAAAAGCGCCCGGAACAGCGTCCGGGCGCATGAAGTTCGTCTCTCTCGCCGCCAGGCGGGGATGAATCCGTGGCGGGCGGGACGGCCGCCGCCGTCCTGTGCCCAAAGTGTCACGGGCGATGAAAAAGGTCAAACCGTCACAAATTCGCCCTGCTTCATCTGGCGGCGGCGGGTCAGTTGCGGCGGTTGCGACGGGTCGGATCGCGCAATTGGAACAGGCTGGCGGCCAAGCCGGGCGCGGGCTCCAGCGTGGTCAGCTGCACCCGGGTGCGCGAACCCTGGGCATCGGTGATGGTCCACTCCTGCAGGCGGACAGGCGATCCGGCGAAGGCCAGGATGACCGACCCTTCGTTCGGACGGCGCGCGTCGCGGGCGGTGATGGCGAAGGCGCCGGAGTCCATGCGCGTCACGCGGTCGATCTTGACGCCCTGATCCAGCCGGACCTCGCGCGCCAGGAAGGTCGACAGCGGCGTCTGGCCCAGGGGCGCCTGACGGAAGACGTTCAGGCGCGGATCCCAGCGGCTGACGTTGTTGCCGTCGGCGACGACCAGCAGGCCCGCAGGCTCTGTGTACTCGAACCGCATCTTGCCGGGACGCTGCAGATAATAGCGGCCGGTGCGGCGCTGATTGTTCGGCCCGGTTTCGATGAAGGTCCCCTGAGCCGTGGTCATGCCCGTCAGATAGGTCTGGGCCTGACGCAGCACGGCCTGGTCGTCGGCCGACAGCCCGGCCTGCGCCATCACGGCGGCGGGTGCGGCGGTCAGCGCGACCAGAGCGGCGGAGCCGAGGCCGAAGGCGCGGCGGGAAATGCTCATGTCTTTTCTTCTCCCGTTCTGAACGGTTTTCGACCCTATGAGGATGAGGGCTTCATCCGGCAGGCTGATGACGCCAGCCTGACCATATTCCGGCGCTCCGATGAAGCGGTGTTCATTGTTTTTAGGAGCCTATCGTTCGCGACGCGGTCGCTCACTGCTTGAGGTGCATTGTCTTAGTGTCCTAGCGCTCGCCGCGCGGCGGCTCGCTGCTTGAGGACGAGAGGCGTTTAAGCGTTGAGCGAAGCGCGCGGTTCCCAAGCGGGCGCTGGTGGTTGGCGCTGAAGCAGCGAGCGACCGCGTCGCGAGCGATAGCGCCCGGCGGCGCAGCCGCCGCCCCGGCCGCTAGGCCGATCACACCATAGGAGGCGGCCCGGCCAGCACTTCGCGCTTGCCGGCGTGGTTCGCCGGGCTGACGACGCCTTCCTGCTCCATGCGTTCGATCAGGGTGGCGGCGCGGTTGTAGCCGATCTGCAGGCGGCGCTGGACGTAGGAGGTTGAGGCCTTGCGGTCGCGCGTGACCACGGCCACGGCGCGGTCATACAGGTCGTCCCCGGTGCCGCCGCCTTCATCGCCCATGGCGCCGTCGCCGTCTCCATCCGGTTCGTCGGTGATCAGGTCGAGGTATTCCGGCTCGGCTTGGGCCTTCAGGTGTTTGCAGACGTCCTCGACCTCCTGGTCGCCGACGAAGGGGCCGTGCAGGCGGGTGATGCGTCCGCCGCCCGCCATATAGAGCATGTCGCCCTGACCCAGCAGCTGCTCGCCGCCCTGTTCGCCTAGGATGGTGCGGCTGTCGATCTTCGACGTGACCTGGAAGGAGATCCGGGTCGGGAAGTTGGCCTTGATGGTGCCGGTGATGACGTCGACCGACGGGCGCTGCGTCGCCATGATCAGGTGGATGCCCGCCGCTCGCGCCATCTGGGCCAGACGCTGGACGGCGCCTTCCACGTCCTTGCCCGCGACCAGCATCAGGTCGGCCATCTCGTCCATGACCACGACCAGATAGGGCATGGGCTCGGGGCGGATCTTCTCGCTCTCGTAGACCGGGCGGCCCTGTTCGTCGAAGCCGGTCTGGACGGTGCGTTCAAAATGCTCGCCCTTTTCCTGGGCCTCGCGGGCGCGCTCGTTGTAGCTGGCCACGTTGCGGACGCCGAGCTTGGACATCCGGCGATAGCGGTCCTCCATCTCGCGCACGGTCCACTTCAGGGCCACGACCGCCTTCTTGGGATCGGTCACGACCGGCGCCAGCAGGTGCGGAATGCCGTCATAGACCGACAGCTCCAGCATCTTGGGGTCGATCATGATGAAGCGGCACTCGGCGGGCGAGTGGCGATACAGGATCGACAGGATCATGGCGTTGACCCCGACCGACTTGCCCGAGCCGGTGGTGCCCGCGATCAGCAGGTGGGGCATCCGCGCCAGATCGGCCACGTAAGGTTCGCCGCCGATGGTCTCGCCCAGGGCCAGCGGCAGCAGATGGCTCTTCTTGTCGTATTCGCCGGACGCCAGCAGGTCGCGCAGGAAGACGGTCTCGCGCTTGGCGTTGGGCAGTTCGATGCCGATGGCGTTGCGGCCCTGAACCACGCTGATGCGGCAGGCGCGGGCCGACATGGAGCGGGCGATGTCGTCGGCCAGGGCCACGACGCGGCCGTGCTTAACGCCGGGCGCGGGGACCAGTTCATACAGGGTGACGACGGGGCCGGGGCGGATCTGGTCGATCTGGCCGCGCACGCCGAATTCCTGAAGCACGCCCTCCAGCATCTTGGCGTTGGCCTTCAGCGATTCCTCGTCGACGGCGCCGCCGCGCTGGGCGGGCTTGGCCAGAATGCCCAGCGGCGGCAGTTCGAAGCCGCCCTCGTTGGCGAAGTCGAAGGCCTGCTGGTCGGCGTCGCTGCGGACGGGCTTGGGCGCCTTGACCGCCGCGACCTTGGGCTCGGCCGGTCGGTTCGGCCGGGCCGAGGGCGGGGCGATGGGCGAGGGGGCCGCATCCTCCCACGGCGGGGTGTAGGCGCCAGCCTCGTCGGCATAGCCGTCCGCGTCGTCGTGCGCTTCGGATGGGGCTGCGAAGGCGGCCTGAACCGGAGATTGGGCAGGCGCGGCGAGGGGGCCGTCGGCCTCCATGTCGTCGGCCTCGGGCAGGCGGTGGCGCGGCTTGCGGGCCGGGGCGGCGGCTTCGGCGACGGCGCGCGGCGCCTTGCCCGGCTTGGCGGCCTTGGTAGGACGGGCGGCGCGGGCCTCGGCGCCCTTCTGGGCGGCCCAGCCGGCGGTGTCGGTGAAGTCACGCAGGCGCAGGCCCACGGTATAGGCCAGACTCCACAGCGCCAGCGCCAGGAACAGCAGGCCCAGGATGACGCGCGCGCCGGGGACCTTCAGCGCCCCCAGTCCATTGGCGGCCAGGCCGGTGACGGCGTCGCCCCACAGTCCGCCCATGCCCGCCGCCAGCGGCCACCTGGCAGGCGCCGCCGGGGCCGACAGGGCGGCCGACAGCAGCAGCACGCCCGCGACGGCGCAGAAAATCTTGAACGGCGTCGGCTGCAGCCGGTGCTGCAGGGCGTCGCCGATCGCCACCGCCAGGCCGAAGGCGATCAGCAGCAGGACGGCGGGCCAGGCCGCCAACCCCAGAGACTGCATGATCAGATCGGCGAAGGTCGCGCCTGCGCCGCCCAGCCAGTTGGTCGGCGCCTTCGCCGATGCAGCGTTCCAGCTGGGGTCCGCCGGGTTCCACGAGATCAGGGCCACCAGCAGCAGCGCGGCCAGCATGGCCTGCAGCACCCCCCTGAACCGCACGGCGAAAGGCGCCGCCCAGACGATGCGGGCGGTGCTCCAGACGCGTTGACCGAACGCGAGGGCGGCGGACATGAAGGCGGACCTCCGAAGACGGGACTCCGAACCCTTGTGCCGCCCATAAGGTTAAAGCGGCATTTACCAGCTTGGACTTTGCAAGCCGCGATGAGCCCTTATGTCCCAGCAAGCGCGCGGGCTTGCGGTGGCGTGACGCGCGATAGGGGCCTAGAACATCATCATGAGCGGATCGGACGACTACGACATCATCATCGCCGGCGCAGGGCTGGTTGGGGCGACCTTTGCGCTGGCGGCGGCGCAGGGCGGCCTGCGCCCCGTCATGGTGGATCCTCAGCCATTTGACGCCCAGATGGCGCCGACCTTCGATGGGCGGGCGACGGCCGTCTCCTACGCCAACTTCCGCATGCTGAAGGCGCTGGGGCTGGGCGAGGCGCTGGAGCCGCACGCCTGTCGCATGGACCGCATTCTGGTGACGGACGGCCGCCGTCCCGGCGCCGCCAGCCGCAAGCCTTCGGCGTCCTATATCCGTTTCGATGCGGACGAGATCGGCGACCGCAACGGCGGCGAACCGCTGGGCTATATGGTCGAGAACCGCCGCCTGCGCGCCGCCTTGGCCGAGCTTGTGAACGCTCAGGGGCTGGAGGTCCGCGCTCCCGCCGCCGTGGCCGATGTGGCCGTCGGGCCCGGCCGGGCGACGGTGACGCTGAAGGACGGGTCCACCCTGTCGGCGCCGCTCGTGATCGGGGCCGAGGGCCGCAACTCGACCGTGCGCCGGGCGGCGGGCATCGACGTCTTCGGCTGGACCTATCAGCAGAGCGGCGTGGTCTGCACCGTCCGCATGGAGAAGCCGCACGGCAACGTCGCCCATGAGTATTTCCTGCCCGACGGCCCCTTCGCCATCCTGCCGCTGACGGAGAACCGGGCCAATTTGGTCTGGACCGAAAGCGCCCGCCGGGGCGAGGCCCTGCGCTCGGCCTCGGACGAGGCCTTCCACGCCCATCTGACGCGCCGCTTCGGCGACTTCCTGGGCGGGCTGACGATCGAGGGACCGCGCTTCGTCTATCCCCTGTCCTTACAGTTGGCCGAGCGCCTGACCGCGCCGCGCATGACCATCATCGGCGACGCCGCCCACGGGGTGCACCCGGTGGCGGGGCAGGGGCTGAACATGGGGCTGAAGGACGTCGCCGCCCTGTCCGAGGTGCTGACCGAGGCCGCCCGCATTGGCGAGGACATCGGTTCGGAGCTGGTTCTGGAGCGCTACGCCCGCTGGCGCCGGTTCGATACGGCTGCGCTGGCGGCGGGCTTCGACGGCTTCGTGCGCCTGTTCTCCAACGACATCGCCCCGGTGCGGCTGGCCCGCGATCTGGGCATGGCGGCGGTCAACCGCATCGCCCCCCTGCGCCGCGCCTTCATGCACGAGGCGGGCGGGGCGACGGGGGATCTGCCCCGGCTTCTCCGAGGAGAGGCGCTTTAAGAGAGGCCCTATCGCTCGCCGCGCGGCGGCTCGCTGCTTGAGGACTTCTCCTCCCCATGAAATGGGGAGGTGGATCGGACGCGATAGCGGCCGAGACGGACCGGGCTGCTTGGTTCCGCCGTCTTGGCCCCTCCACCGCTTCGCGGTCCCCCTCCCCATTGCATGGAGAGGAAAGTTGAGACTCAGTCCAGCGGGCGGGCGTCCTCGGCCAGCATGATCGGCACGCCGTCGCGGATGGGGAAGGCCAGCTTGGCGCCTGCCGAGACCAGTTCGTTGCGCTCGCGGTCATAGGTCAGGCGGCCGCGCGTGACCGGGCAGACCAAGACCTCCAGCAGGCGGGGATCGACCGAGACGGGGGTGTTGAAGGCGTCGCTCATAATTTAGGTGCCCTATCGCTCGCGCCGCGGGCGCTTGCTGCTTGAGGGCGCCGGGCGCCCCACTCTGTTGGCCGTGTGTTTATCGCGTCGAGCTTGCTGAGACTACTGCATCGCCGGACCCGGCTCGTCGTCGTCGGGGGCGACGGCTTCGATGCGCAGCAGGGCGGTCAGGGCGGCTTCGCGGTCGGTCAGGGTTAGGGCTTCCAGCAGGGCCTGTTTCTCAGGTGGATCAAAGGGCAGGCCCATCGCCAGGCTGTTGACCAGCGCCTCCTGCGGCGCTGCGCGGGCGGTGTCCCAGTCGATGTCCAGACCGCGCCCGGACAGATAGGGCGCCAGGGCTGACAGGAAGGGCTCGCGGTCGAAGGCCTCGTCGGGATCGGGCGCGCGCAGGTCGGCTTCATAGGGCAGGAAGTCGGCGCGGACCTGGCGATAGGGGGTGCGCACCTGCATCTCGGTCGCCACGACGAAACGGCACACCCCCGTCAGGGTGATCAGATAGCGCCCGTCCGAGGTCTCGGCGAAGCTGATGATCCGTCCGGCGCAGCCGACGCGGGTCAGGGGCGGGTTCACCCCGGCAGGGCCGACCGGCTGGATCAGGCCGATCATCCGGTCGCCCGCCATGGCGTCGTCCACCATGTTCAGATAGCGCGGCTCGAACACGTTCAGCGGCAGCTGGCCTCGCGCCAGAAGGATGGACCCCGGCAAGGGAAAGACCGGGATCACCTGGGGAAGTTCGCTGGCCTTGACGTAGCCCTGAGCCATGATCGCGCCGTTACGAGAACAGGATGGAGGACAGGCGTCGTCGTCCGTCGCGGGCGACTTCGCTGTTGGGGCCGGCGGCCTCGAATACGGTCAGCAACTGCTTGCGGGCGGCCTGTTCGTTCCACTCGCGGTCGGCCTGAACGATGTGCAGAAGGTGGTCGACCGCCCCCTTCAGGTCGCCCGCTGAAGCCAGCGCCTGAGCCAGGTCGAAGCGGGCCTCGTGATCGTTCTTGTCGGCGGCCAGCCGGGCTTCGAGTTCGGCGCTTGCGCCGGACGGCGCGGCCGAGGCCAGCGACAGCTGGGCGCGCACGGCCTGAACCGTCGGCTCGGTCGAGTCGGCCGGGGCCATGGCGATGGTCTGGGCCGCCTGTTCGGCGTCGCCCTCGGCCAGGTAGACGCGGGCCATGCCGGCGATGGCCTTCTGGTTGTCCGGCTCCATCGTCAGGACGTGGGCGAAGGCCTGGGCGGCGCCGCCCAGATCATGGAGCGTCAGCGATTCCTCGCCCAGCGACAACAGCTGTTCGACGTCGGTGTTGACGCCCTCGCCGCCGGTCAGCTTGTCGATGAAGGCCTTGATCTGGCTGTCGGGCACGGCGCCCTGGAAGCCGTCGACCGGCTGGCCGTTGACGAAGGCGTAGACGGTGGGAATCGACTGGACGCGCAGCTGGCCCGCATAGGCCGGGTTGGCGTCGACGTCGATCTTGACCATCTTCACCGCCCCCTTGGCGGCGCGCACGGCCTTCTCCAGCGCGGGGCCCAGCGTGCGGCACGGACCGCACCAGGTCGCCCAGAAGTCGACGATGACCGGCTGATGCTTCGAGGCCTCGACCACGTCCTGCATGAAGGTGGCGTCCGTCCCGTCCTTGATCAGGTCGGGCGGGGTGGTCAGGGACGGGTCGGCGAAGGTCATGATCGGGTCCGCGTAGGAGTCGAAGGAAGATAACGGATCAGATGGCGTCGGGATGCGTGCGCATCAAGCCGCAAGCGCGCCTTGCCGCATGGGAAGGCGCCGGAAGCGGAAAAAGAGAGTCCAATTCGTCTGAATCGTCTGAAATCTCCCTGTGAGAGAGACAGTCTAGCACAGGGGCGCAGGGGGGATGGCTGATCACGCATCCTTCTCCCACAAGGAGAGAAGGAAGAGGGACTACAGCCGATCCATTCTCAGCCAGCGGGCGTCGCCCAGCCAGGCGGCCTTCAGGGCCTGATCGGCGGCGGCGGCTTCGGCGGCGCGGCCCTGGGCGGCTTCGGCGCGGGCCAGGCCGTACAGCGCCCAGCCGTTGTTCGGGGTCTGGGCCAGGGCGAGGCGGAAGGCCTCGGCGGCCTGATCCGGGCGACCGGCCTGATACAGGGCGGCGCCCAGCGACTGAAGCACCGGATAGTACCAGTAGGCCGGTTCCGTATAGGGCAGGGCCGCTTCCAGATCGGCGGCGCGGCGATAGTGGCCGGCCGCCTCGGCCGGACGGCCGCGCGCCATGGCCATGCGGCCGCGCGCCACGGCCTCGGCCAGGGTCAGCAGTTCGGGCGCCGGGACGCCCTGTTCCACCATGTCGGCGAAGGCGTCGGAGGACCGCAGGGCGGCCAACTGCGCCAGTTCGTCCTCGAACCGTCTCTGATCGCGTAGCCGGGCGTAGGCGACGGCGCGGGCGTAGTGGCGCATGGCGACGGCGTAGGGCAGGCGGGCGTCAGCCTCAGGCGCGGCCAGGATGGCGCGCGGCTCGGCGAACTGGGCCAGGGCCTGATAGGGGGCCGCGTCGATCAACTGGACCCAGGCGATGCGGGCCGAGGTGTCGGGGTTCAGCACCGCGCGCAGGCGCCGCGCCTCGCTCAGGGCCGTGTCCATGTCGCCGGCCATCTGGGCCGAGGCGACGATGAAGTGGATGTTGTGCGGATAATAGCCGTAGCGGACCAGGCTCTCGTCGCCCGTGTCGCGGATGAAGGCCTCGTCCGCCCGCGCCGCCGCGACGTTCAGGCGGATGGAGTCGGCGTAGCGGCCGCGCCGGACGTAGATGTGGCCCGGCATGTGCACCAGATGACCGGCGCTGGCCGGGCGGGAGACGGCCAGGCGGTCGGCCGCCGCCTCGGCGCGGGCGGGATCGGCGGCCTCCATCAGGTGGATGTAGAGGTGGGCGGCCTGCGGGTGGTCGGGCGCGCGCGCCAGCACCGTCTCGATCAGGCGGATCGCGTCGCCGATGCGGCCGACAGGGGTGCGCTGGTCGGCCGCCCAATAGTCCCACGGGGTGGTGTCCATCGCCGCCTCGGCGGCCAGGACGGCGATGTCGTCATCGGTCGGAAAGCGGGCGGCGACCGCCAGCATGGCGTCGGCGTATGCGGCGTCGAGCGCGGCGCGATCGGCCCCCGGATCGTCCGAATAGCGCAGGGCCAGGGCCTCGATCAGCGCCTGTTCGCGTGGCCCGGCCCGGTCGCTCAGGGCCAGGGCGCGCGCCATCGCCGTCAGGGCCGCCTGCCGGTCGCGCTCGTCCATCGGGGCGTTGATATTGGGGCCCAGCGCCATCGCCTCGCCCCACCAGCAGGCGGCGCAATCGGGGTCGCGTGCCTGCGCCTCGCGAAACGAGCGCACGGCCCCGGCGTGATTGAAGCCGTAGGCCAGCATCAGTCCCTGGCTGAAGTAGGCCTGAGCAGCGTCGTCGTCGGTGGCGGCCTTGAACGGCGAGGCGGTCAGGTCGGGATAGAGGGGGATGGGCCGCGTCTGGCTGGCGGGCGCGGCGACGGCCGAGGCGACGAGCAGGCTGCGGGCCAGGGCGCCGCCTGTCGCCGCTCCGCAGACGCCGAACAGGCGGTCGGGACGCAACGCGGCCGCGGTCTCGGACGAGGGCAGGCTGGTCATGGGCCCCGCCAGAACCAGACCGGCGCCGCCCACGGCGAAAGCTTTCCACAACACACTCATGCACCGTCTCCCTTCAGGGTCTGAGGCGATGAACGTCCGCCGCGCAGGCAGGCGGGCGGTGTGTTCGAGAACAGCGATATTACGCCTGGCCGGGATTCTTAAACAGGGCCATTCTGGGAAACGCAGCTTTCCAGGATGACCGGCCTACAAGCGGGCTATCCGGCTAGTCGGTTAGTTCTGGAATGAGAGCGCTGAGTGTGGCGCCGGGCGTCCAAAGCGCTGCGTTCCAGCCGCGCGCACGGGCGGCTTCGACGTTCTCTTCCTTATCGTCGATGAAGGCGATAGCCGACGCGGGCAGGGAAACCCGCTCCTCCACCGCCGCGTAGAAGTCCTGTGAGGGCTTTGAAACGCCAAGCTGCGCTGCGTAGTGCATGTCATCGAACAGGTCGCGAAGCTTGAGCGTGTTCCACAGATAGGATGCGCGTTCATGTTCCTGAACGGTCGCCAGGTGCAGCGGCACGCCTGACGCCCGAACATCCGCGAGTTGAAGCAGCAGCGCCTTATCCAAGTGGGCGTCGCCTTCAAACCAATAGGCGATCAACTGGCTACAACTGACATGGGGCGCGATTTCCGCGAGCGCGGGCGCCAAACGGTCCCGAAGCGCTGCGCGACCATGAACAACGTCGTCCCAACAGGGTTTGAAGAAGCGAGTTTGCAGCGCCAGGCGCGGAACGCCCAGATCTTCTTTAACACAAGCGGACCATCCTGATGGATCAGGGTGACGGATGACGACGCCATCGACATCCACCATCAATACGGTCGGTTTCATCAGAGACGCAGCCCCGCCGATCTAAAACAACGTTATTCTGCTGATTTACGGTTTGCCTGCAACCGGTTGCTTTCAGACCCAGCTCACAGCCTGCGGCGCCGCCGTTCAGTCCAGGGCGCCAAAGTCCACCACGATCGGGTCGCGTTGCAGCAGCGACAGCACCTTGCGGAAGTCTCCCTGGCTCAGGGCGGTGGTGGCGGTGTTGGTCAGGGGGTGGAAGTTGACGATGTCGGCCTCCCACAGGCGCTGGTCCAGCACGAAGGTCACGCGGCGGTCGACATCGTTGATCAGGCCCAGCGCCGTGACCGAGCCGGGACGGACGCCCAGCGTCTCCCACAACAGGGTCTCATTGCCGAAGGACAGGCGATCCGAGCCCATCGCGCGGTGCGCCCGCTTCAGGTCGATGACCGTGTCCTGAGCGGCCGAGATCAGCCACAGGCGGCCCTTCTTGTCCTTGAGGAACAGGTTCTTGGTGTGGACGCCGGGCAGGGCGGCCTTCAGCTCCAGCCCTTCCTCGACGCGAAAGACGGCGGGGTGGTCGTGGGTGGTCTGCGCGATGCCGTGTTCGGCCATCCAGCCCAGCAGGCGGGGGCGGTCATAAGCGGGATCGGGGGCGGGCGAAGTCGGGGTTTGCGCGGCGAGGTCGGTGTTGGCGGTCATCTCGGTCTTGTCGGGCGGGCGGCGAGGGCGATAGGGGAGGGGGGCGACCCTCAGGGTCGTCACTTCATTCGTCAAGCTTGGGGAGCCGCGTCTTGGAACTGGAATGCTATCCGATGAATGCGCGTCCGTGCGACCTGGTGCCGGGCCGCCAGTCGCGCAACTGGATGGACGCCTTCGCCAGTCGGCACCCCTATCGCTGTCTGCCGCTGACGATGGCCAACACCACGGGCTGGGAGATCCTGTGCCCGTTCGGCTTCACCGCCGAATGGAACGGCGGGCCGTCGCAGAACGACATCACCATCACGCCCGACCGGCCGCAGCCGGAACTGGACCACTTTGTCAGCTCGCACTTCTCGCGCGGCGTGCTGACCATGCACCCGCAGTATCTGTTCCGCACGCCGCCGGGCTGGGGCCTGATCGCGCAAGGGTCCCCCAATCACGTCAAGGACGGCATCCAGCCGCTGAGCGGCCTGATCGAGACGGACTGGCTGCCGTTCCCCTTCACCATGAACTGGATCTTCACCCGGCCGGGCCGGATCAAGTTCGAGAAGGGCGAGCCCTTCTGCTTCATCCTGCCGGTCGAGCACCGCAAGGTGGAGCAGTTCGAGCCGGTGATCCGCTCGCTGGAGTCCAACCCCGGCATGAAGGGGCAGTTCGACGCCTGGAACCGGTCGCGGACGGACTTCAACACCCGCCTGGCCTCCGGCGATCCCGACGCGGCCAAGGAGGCGTGGCAGCGCTTCTACTTCAAGGGCGAGGTGCCTGAAGCGCTGGGCACGGCGCCGGCCACCCACGCGAACAAGCGCCGCCTTAAGAACCCGCGCGTGGGGTGAGGCGCGGGCTTTTCCTCCCCATGAAATGGGGAGGTGGCGCGGCGGCGAAGCCGACGTGACGGAGGGGCGGCTGGGTTCCGCCGTCGTCAGCCCCTCCACCGCTACGCGGCCCCCTCCCCATTTCATGGGGAGGAAAAGAAACGCCCGCCTCCGGTGACGGAAGCGGGCGTTGCTTGTCTGGTGTCGCCGCTCAAGCAGCGAGCCGCCGTGCGGCGAACGCTAGCGGTCTCTATTCAACGCCGCTCAAGCAGCGAGCGACCGCGTCGCGAGCGTAGCGGCCCCCTTTATTAGGAAGCAGGCCGGATCACGCGCGGACCGAGGTTGTTGATGACCTCGCGGGCGTCGAAGGCGTTCATGTCGCCGGCGGGCTTGGGACCGCGGCCCATGACGATTTCGGCCGTGGCCTCATAGCGGTCGACCTGGCGAATGTCGCGGTCCCGGCCCCAGTAGGGATCCCAGGTGCTCCAGTAGCCGCGCTGGTAGAAGCGCCAGGACGGACCCCAGTAGGGGCCGTAGCGGTCATAGTAGAAGGGGTCCGGCGTCGTGTAGAAGCGCGTGTCGCGGTCGGTGGCGCGGGTGACGGTGGCGAACCAGTCATAGCCGTTCTCGACCGTCAGTTCGGCCGAGCGCAGCAACAGGGACATCTCGACCTGATCACGCGAGGTGACGGAGTTGCCCGAGAAGCTGACGGCGTAGCGGTTGGCCTCCAGGCGCTGCTCGGCGTAGCCGCCGCGCTGGCCGTTCACGCCGGCGGGTTGATAAGGGGTGGCCGTGGCGCATGCGCCGAGGGCGAGCGCGCCCGCCAGGGCGATCAGCACCGGGGTCTTGCGAAGCTTGATCATGGAAAACTCTCCTTGAGCGTTCAGTGAACGCCCTTCGGTCTGAACGACGGGTGAACGGCCAAGTTCCAGATGACGCTTCACAGACGCGAGACGATCAGGACGGCGGCCAGCAGCAGAAGGCATCCGACGACTATGCCGAACCCCTTGCGGAAACGCGGCGCGGTCATCTGTCGCGCCAGCGCCGCCCCGCCCAGGCCGTAGCCGCACATCGACAGGCCGTCCATGCCGACGGTGGTCACGGCGAACAGGGCCAGCTGAGGCGCCAGCGGCCGGTTGATGTCCAGAAAGGGCGGCAGGACGGCGGTGAAGAACAGGATGGCCTTGGGATTGGCGATCTGGACCATGAAGCCGTCGATCAGGGCGCTGCGTCCGCGCTTGACCTTGATGTGCGATGGCTCGGCGGCGGTGGCGAATGCGCCGCGCAGCGCCTTCAGGCCCAGCCAGGCGACATAGAGGGCGCCCAGGACGGCGATGACGCGGAAGACCTGGGGGAAGGCCATCACCAGGGCGCCCAGGCCCAGGGCGGCGGCGCCGAACCAGACCAGGGTCGCCGCGTTCATGCCCACGACGGCGGTCAGGGCGGCGGCCTTGCCCTTCTCCATGCCGGTGGCGACGGCGAAGATGTTGGCGGGGCCGGGCGTCACCGCCATCACGGCCATGACGCCGACAAAAGCCAGATACAGATGCGGATCGACAGGAAGCGCGGCCATGACGCCCTTTCGAGCGCGCCGGGCGCTGCGTCAAGCCGTCGCGGTCATCGGATCAGGTTTCAGAGGGAATCGGCGGGACCGGCGGCGCGGGCGGGACAGCCAGGGCGGCTTCGACCTCGTCCATAGCATCCAGGGCCTGATCCATGCCGTACTGGGCGATCAGACCATAGGTGACCATGTGGTCGGGGTCGGCCTGGGCCCAGGCGCCGTTGGTCGACACGCGCTCGATCATCGGCGCGATCCCGGCGGTCGCATCGCGTACGATGGCTTCGATGTCGATTTCGGCCAGCGCGGCCTGGGCGATCTGTCCGGCCTGAAGCGTCGCCTCGGCGGTGAAGTCGGCGACGTGCGGCTGATAGTCCGACCACAGGTCGGCGATGCGCAGGCCCTTCTGGGTTTCGCTCAGGCTGTCGTCGGCCTGGATGCGTTCCGCTCTTGCGCCGAACTCCTCCATCTTCTGCTCGAAGACGGCGGCGGCGGATTCAAGGCGCAGTTCGGCGGAGGTCTTCTGCGTCTCGGCCACGGCGGTCGAAACCGGCAGCAGGGCCAGGGCTGCGGCCAGAGACAGGGGGGCGAGAGACAGGGCGCGGACCATGACGGGCTCCTTCAGCGGACACTGGCAGGGTCCGCCGAAGGGCGCGCGCGCTCAAGTGAAATCGCGGTAAGGCGCCGGGGAGGCGCCCCCCTCCCGTCTGATCAGTCGTCGGCGTCGGGAACGGCCGGGGCGGTCACGGCCTGGGCCACGGCCTGACGGATCTGGGCCGGAATGGCGCGGATCTGAGCCGGGGCGGCCTCGGCGGCGGCCAGGATCTGGTCCTTGTTCTCGGCGTTCTCGGGCTTCTCGGCGAAGGTGCGGAAGAAGGCGGCCAGATCGTCGGCGAACGCGTTGAAGGTCGGCTCATAGCGCGTGATGATGGCGTCGGCGCGCGTCTGCTTGGCGGCGGGGTCCAGAGCCGGGTCCTCGATCACGGCGTCCAGTTCGGCCTTCATGCGCTCAGCCTCGGCGTTGAAAGCTTCGCCCTTGGCCTCGAAGGCGGCTTCCTCGGGCGAGGGGGCGGGCTGGGCGGCGGGCGCGGCGGGGGCGGCGTCCTGAGCGGCGACGACGGCGGGGGCGGCGCAGACGGCCAGAGCCGCAGCGGCGGCGGCGAGGGTCAGGCGGGACATGTCGGGGGCTCCGGCAGGCGACGGGCGCGGCGCCCGTCAGACTAAGAACTCGCCGGCCGGGAGCGACCGGAGATGGCTCCCACGGTGAGGGCGCCGTCGACGAAGCGCAAGCGTGACCTTGTATGTAAAGCGCATTCGGGCATGAAAGCGCGCAAGCCCGGTCCGGCGGGCCTCTTGAACCTCTGCCCGACAGGGCGCATCTGCGGGGCATGTTCATCCAGACCGAAGCCACCCCCAATCCGAACGCCCTGAAGTTCCTGCCCGGTCGCGATGTCGCGGGCGAACAGTCGCTGGAATACCGCACCATCGACGAGGCGGCGGCCTCGCCCCTGGCCGAGGCCCTTTTCGAGCTGGAAGGGGTTGAAGGCGTCTTCTTCGGCGCCGACTATGTTTCGGTCACGCGAGCGGCGGACGGACCGGACTGGACGGCGATGAAGGCGCCGATCCTGTCGGTGGTGATGGATCACTTCGTCTCGGGCGCGCTGCTGGTGCGGGCCGGGGCGGAAGCGACGTCGGATGACGGAACGGCCGACAGCGAGATCGTGGCCGAGATCAAGGGGTTGCTGGACACCCGCATCCGTCCGGCCGTGGCCCAGGACGGCGGCGACATCCTGTTCGACCATTTCGACGAAGAAACCGGGGTGCTGCGCCTGCGGATGCGCGGCGCCTGCGCCGGCTGCCCGTCCTCCTCGGCGACGCTGAAGGCCGGGGTCGAGCAGATGATGCGCCACTATGTTCCCGAAGTGACCAGCGTCGAACAGGTCATCTGACGCCTTCGCCGATCTGTTTCACATGAAACGCTCGCGCCCGGCGGGCCGACGGGGCATGATTGCGCGATGGCAGGTTCAGGCGAGACATCTGAAGCGCGGGCTCTGGGCGAGGCGAGGGTTCTGGGCGAGGCGCTGGCGGCGCTGCGGCGCGACTGCGGGCTGAGCCAGGCCGAAGCCGGCGCCCGGATCGGCATGACCGGCCAGGGCTGGGGCCTCTATGAGGCGGGCAGGCGTCCCGGTCTGTTTCGTCCCGATGTTCAGCGGCGTCTGACCGGCGCCCTGGACGCGACGCCCGAGGCGCTGATGCTGCGATCGCAGGACGATCCAGCCACGCCCGAGGGGCTGCGCCGCCCCAAATCCCCTGCTGGAATCACCGCGCCGCAAGGGCTTTCGGCGCGCGGCCGCGGCTTCGAGGGCGCCCCCGCTCAGGCCCGGCGTCTGCGGCTTGAGACCGATGAACTGGCGCCCTGGGCCTCGGCAGGCACCGTGTTGGAATATGTGCCGGGGCGCTGGCCGCGTCGGGGGCAGGGCTGCGTCATCCAGCTGGATGACGGGATGCGGAAGGTTCGCCTTTATGACCGGGCCGATGATGCGGAAGTGGTGGTTCTCGGCGCGGGCGCTCTGGATCAGTCGGAGCGGATCGCGCGCTCACGCATCCAGTCAATGTCGGCGGTCACCAGCCGTCTTGATGACGAGTGAAACAAAATAGTTGTAAAGAAGGCCTAGCCGTGAAACTCTCTGGTTGAAATCGGAGGGGTCATGTCGCGTCGCAGTCATCATATCGATCAGGCCGTCGGCCTGCGGCTCGCCGCGCGCCGGTCGGCCCTTGGCTGGTCGCAATCGGTTCTCGGACGGGAACTGGGCGTCAGCTTCCAGCAGGTTCAGAAATATGAAACCGGGGCCAATCGCGTCTCGGCTTCCCGCCTGCATCAGGCGGCCATGGCCATGGGGTGTTCGGTGGCCGATTTCTTTCCGGCCCGCGCCAGCGTCGAGGGGGAGGACGCCGCGCTGCACCCCGTGCTGATCAGCGCAGAGGGGCGAGGCCTGGCCGAAGCGTTCGCCCGTATCCCCGATGTCGCCGCGCGACGGGCCTTGACCCGCGTAGCCCAGGCGATGGCGGCGGCCTGACGGGCGCCAGACGCTGAGCGGTCGCATCGGCGCCGGTTTGGCGTTAGGGACAGGATCATGAAGGTCATGGTCATTGATACGGCGCTGGGCGCCTGCGTCGCCGGGGTGTTCGCGGACGATGGGGCGAGCGGCGCGGTGCGCGCTCTGGGCCTGCGCCGGGAGCTGATGACCAAGGGCCATCAGGAGCGGCTGGGCGGATTGGCGTGCGATGCGGCGGCCGAGGCGGGCGGTTTCGACGGCGTGGACCGGATCGGGGTGACGGTGGGGCCGGGCTCCTTCACTGGCCTGAGGGTCGGGCTGGCCTTCGCTCTTGGGTTGGGCGCGGCGCTGGGACGGCCGGTGGTCGGGGTCTCGACGCTGGACGCTTTGGCGGCTTCGGTTCCGGCCGAGGGTCTGGTCGCGGCCGTGATCGACGCCCGCCGGGGCCAGGTCTATGGGCGGCTGTTCCGCGACGGCGCGCCTCTGGGCGAGGCCGAGGCCTGGCCGCTGGAGACGGCGCGGGACCGCATTCTGGCCGAGGCCGGGCAGGGGGGCGTCCTTCTGGTCGGCAGCGGGGCGGCGCTTCTGGCCGAGACCTTCCCCGAATTGGCGGGCGCCCAGATTGAGCCGCTGGCTGCGCCGAACCCCGAGGCGCTGGCGCGCCTGACGATGGCCGTCGATCCGGCGACCTCGCCGCCGTCGCCCCTGTATCTTCGCGCGCCGGACGCCACCCCGCCCAGCCGATTGCCCGGCCAGCCGCGCCAGCCCGCCGCATGAGCGAGGCGATCTTTCCGCCGGTCGATCCCGCCGCTCTGGCCGCCATTCACGCCGAGGCGTTTGAGGCGCCGTGGGACCAAGCGGCTCTGGCCGAGCTTCTGGCTTCGCCGGGCGTGTTCGCGGTGGCGCAGGAGGACGGCTTCATCCTGATCCGCGTCGTGGTCGATGAGGCGGAGATCCTGACGCTGGCGGTGCGGCCGACGGCGCGGCGGGCGGGGCTGGGCGGGCGTCTGGTCGAGGCGGCCGTGGTGCGCGCCGCCGCCCTGAGGGCCGAACGGATGTTCCTGGAGGTGGCGGAAGGCAACGCCGCCGCCCGCGCCCTGTATGCCCGAAGCGGCTTCGTCGAGATGGGCCGCCGTCGCGGCTATTATTCGCACACGGACGGTCGTCGCGAGGACGCCCTGACGCTTGTCCTGAACTTCTCTGGATAGCTTCCATAAGGCGACGGACCATCCTATCTTCGCCGCCATGGACCGGATCGAAAAACTCTGCGCCGAGCGCGGCATGCGCATGACTGAGCAACGTCGGGTGATCGCCCGCGTCCTGTCGAACGCCGAAGACCACCCCGATGTGGAGGAACTGTACCGCCGCGCCTCGGCGATCGACCCGCACATCTCCATCGCAACCGTCTATCGCACCGTGCGCCTGTTCGAAGAGGCGGGCGTGGTCGAGAAGCACGACTTCGGCGACGGCCGCAGCCGTTATGAAGAGGCCGGCGAGGATCACCACGACCACCTGATCGACACCAAGACGGGCGAGGTCATCGAATTCTTCGACGCCGAGATCGAGCGCCTGAAGACCGAGATCGCGCGCAAGCTGGGCTATGAGCTGGTCGGTCACAAGCTGGAGCTGTACGGCCACGTCATCCCCGGCGCCGAGCCGGTCGAACGCGAGGGCCTGATCTACAAGCGCCGCCCGCGCGACGAGGCCGAAGACTGATCCCGCCTGAGCCTGACCGGGGTCCCCGCTTGCCGTCGCCGGTTTGGGCGATCATAAGCCGGGCATGACCGATACGCTCGAAACGCCCGTCCTGGAGGATGGCGGCGCGCCGGAAGGCGGGGCCGCGCCCAAGCGCCTGTTCATCAAGACCTACGGGTGCCAGATGAACGTCTATGACTCCGAACGCATGGCCGATGTGCTGCGGCCGCTGGGCTATGCGCCGACGGACACGCCGGAAGGCGCCGACTTCGTCATCCTGAACACCTGCCACATCCGCGAGAAGGCGGCCGAGAAGGTCTATTCCGAACTCGGCAAGCTGCGGCAGATGAAGGATGAGAAGGCGGCGGCGGGGCAGGGCGGCATGACCATCGCCGTGGCCGGCTGCGTCGCCCAGGCTGAGGGCGAGGAGATCATGAAGCGCCAGCCGGCGGTCGATCTGGTCGTCGGGCCGCAGGCCTATCACCAGCTGCCGGAGCTGCTGACCCGCACGGCGCGGGCCCGCGGCGAGCGCATCGGCGCCGACTTCGCCCCCAATGAAAAGTTCGACGCCCTGCCCGCCATGCGCGGGACCGAGGGCGTCACCGCCTTCCTGACGGTGCAGGAAGGCTGCGACAAGTTCTGCACCTTCTGCGTCGTGCCCTATACCCGCGGCGCCGAATGGTCGCGGCCGGTCGCTGCGGTGCTGGACGAGGCGCGGGCCCTGGCCGACCGGGGCGTGCGCGAAGTCACCCTGCTGGGTCAGAACGTCAACGCCTATGACGGCGAGGGACCGGACGGAAAACCCTTTACGCTGGCGAAGCTGGCCTACGCCCTGGCGGCCATCCCCGGCATTGAGCGCATCCGCTATACCACCAGCCACCCGAACGACATGTCGGACGACCTGATCGCGGCGCATGGCGATCTGGACGCCCTGATGCCCTATCTGCACCTGCCGGTTCAGTCGGGCTCGGACCGGATTCTGCGGCTGATGAACCGCAAGCACGGGCGTCAGAAGTATTTCGACCTGATCGACCGCATCCGCGATGCCCGGCCGGACATGGCGCTGTCGGGCGACTTCATCGTCGGCTTCCCCGGCGAGACGGACCGCGATTTCGAGGACACGATGGATCTGGTGCGGCGGGTCAACTACGCCAGCGCCTTCTCCTTCATGTATTCGCCGCGCCCCGGCACGCCTGCCGCGACGATGGCGGCCCAGGTCCCGGACGCGGTGGCCAAGGAACGGCTGCACGCCCTTCAGGCCCTGTTGACCGAACAGCAGGTCGCCTTCAACCAGTCGCTGGCCGGGCGCGTCCTGCCGGTGCTGTTCGAGAAGAAGGGCCGCCACGGCGCCCAGGCCATCGGCCGCTCGCCCTATCTGCAATCGGTTCACGTCGAGAATGCGGATCACCTGATCGGCCGGAGCGTTCCGGTCGAGATCATCAGCGGTCAGCAGAACAGCCTGACCGGCCGCCTGATCCAGACCAACTGACGGATATCTCTCAACGCATGCGGCGCGAGCGGCGTTAGGGATGCTCACAATCCCCCTCAAGCAGCCTCGCACCGCGTGCGAGGCGATAGGGGACCCAACAAGGAGACCGCATGGCGCGAGAGTCCGAGTTCCTGTCCCTCAGCGATGCGGCGTTGCGCGCCGTCATCGGGCCGCAGAGCCGCCACCTGGCCCTGATCGAGGACGCCTTCAAGGTGCTGGTCGAGACGCCGGGCGGCGGGGTGTCGATCAACGGCTCGACGCGGGACCGGGCGCAGGCGCGCCGGGTGATCGAGGGCCTGTCCAACCGGGCTGAGGCGGGGGCCGAGATCACCGAGGCGGACGTGCGCACGGCGCTGGGCGCCGCCGTCACCCAGCCGCGTCCCGAACCCGCAGGCCGCAGCGTCGGGCGCAGCGTGCCGGAAGGCGCCGCCCTGCCGGTAGGCCGTCGCGGCGCCATCGCGCCCAAAACCGCGTCGCAGGCGCGCTATCTGGAGATGCTGGGTCGGTGCGAACTGACCTTCGGGGTCGGGCCGGCGGGCACGGGCAAGACCTTCCTGGCGGCGGCCTATGGCGCCTCTCTGCTGAAGCGGGGGCAGGTGGATCGGCTGGTCATCACCCGCCCGGCGGTCGAGGCGGGCGAGAAGCTGGGCTTTTTGCCGGGCGACCTGAACGAGAAGGTCGACCCCTATCTGGCGCCGATCTGGGAGTCGCTGAACGATATCCTGGGCGTCGACGACGTGCGCCGCCGCCGCGAGAAGGGCGAGATCGAAGCCGCCCCCATCGCCTTCATGCGCGGCCGGACCCTCAGCCACGCCTTCATCATCGTCGATGAGGCTCAGAACACCTCGCGGATGCAGATGAAGATGGTGCTGACCCGTCTGGGCGAGGGCGCCCGCATGGTGGTGACGGGCGACCCGTCGCAGGTCGACCTGCTGAACCCGCGCGATTCCGGTCTGGCCCACGCCCTGCGGATCCTGAAGGATGTCGAAGGCGTCGGCGTGCAGCAGTTCAAGTCCGAGGACGTGGTGCGCCACGCGATGGTCGAGCGTATCGTGCGCGCCTATGACAGCGACGCGGCCCGCAGCCGCCCCTTCCCCGACCTTGAGGACGACGCCTGATGATCGAGGTCGAGATCGACAGCGAGGGCTGGACGCAGGCCATGCCGGAGGCGGCGGCGGTGGTCGAGCGCGCCGCAGCGGCGGCCCTCGGCACGGTAGAGGGCGATGTCGTGGTGCTGCTGGCCGACGATGCGGCGGTGCAGGATCTGAACGCGCGTTTCCGCGACAAGGACCGGCCGACGAACGTGCTGTCCTTCCCGGCGGCGGAAAGCGCCTTTCCGCATCTGGGGGACGTGGTGCTGGGCTACGCCTATTGCGCAGCGGAGGCGCAGGCGCAGGGCAAGACCCTGTCGGATCATCTGAGCCATCTGGTCGTCCACGGCGTGCTGCATCTGCTGGGCCGCGACCACGAGGACGACGCCGAGGCCGAGGAGATGGAGGCCGAGGAGCGCGAAATCCTGGCCGAGCTGGGCGTCGCCGACCCCTATGCTGCGGAGAATGGCGCGGTCGAGCATGAGGGCGCTGCGTGAACGGGGCGCTGGGCGCCCGCTTCGAGGGCCTGCTGAACAACCGCTGGGGCCGCATCGGTCTGGCGCTGCTGGCCGGGGCGGGCGCCGCCCTGGTCCATCCGCCGTTCGGATTCCTGCCGGGCCTGCTGGGCTATCCGCTGCTGCTGCTGCTGGCGGATCGAGCATCAGGAATGAAGGGCGGCTTCTGGGTCGGCTGGCTGGCGGGGTTCGCGTATTTCTTCATTGGCTGCTGGTGGGTGGCCGAGGCCTTTCTGGTCAATCCGGCCCAGGCGTGGATGGCGCCGTTTGCGGCCAGTCTGCTGCCGGCGGGCATGGGGCTGTTCTGGGGGCTGGCGACGCTGGCCTATCGCTGGCTCCGTCCGGCCGGCGTGCGGCGGGTCCTGCTGTTCGCCGCCCTGTTCGCCCTGCTGGAGTGGACGCGCGGCCATGTGCTGACCGGCTTTCCGTGGAACCCGGCGGGCGCGGGCTGGGCGGCAGGGACGGCCATGTCGCAGTTCGCCTCGGTCGCCGGGGTCTATGGGCTGGGGCTGGTTACGGTGGCGGCGGTCAGCGCCTTTGCGCCGCTGATGGACGCCGGTCCGCGACGCCCGCGCCTGATCGCGGCGGGGCTGGGCGCGCTGACGCTGGGCGGCCTGTTCGCCTTTGGGGCCGCGCGTCTGTCCTCGGCGCAGGTGGTGGAGACGCCGACCCTGGTGCGGCTGGTTCAGGCCGATATTCCGCAGGACTATAAGTGGAGCCCCGAAGCCTATCAGGCCATTCTGGGGCGCTATCTGGAACTGACCTCGCGCCCGGCCGAGGCCTTGCCCGACGTGGTGATCTGGCCCGAGGGCGCCCTGCCGACCACGGCCAACGACCTGTTCTCCTCGCCGGACGCCCAGGCGGTGGCGGCCGCCCTGCAGACGGGGCAAACCCTGCTGGCGGGGCTGAGCCGGGCGGAAGCGGACCCGAGCGCTGAAACCGGCGCCCGCTATTACAACAGCCTGTTCGCCCTGCATGACGAGGGGGCGGCGGGCTTACGCATCGGCCCGATCTACGACAAGCACCGGCTGGTGCCGTTCGGCGAATATCTGCCGCTGGGCGATCTGATGGGGCGGATCGGCGTGCGCAGCCTGGTGCATGTGCCGGCCGATTTCAGCGCCGGGCCGGCGCCCGCGCCGATCAGCCTGGCCAACGCGCCGAGCGTGCAGCCGTTGATCTGTTACGAGGCCCTGTATCCCGGCTTCACCCCGGCGACGGCGGCGACCCGCCCGGCGTGGATCGTCAACGTCTCCAATGACGCCTGGTTCGGCAAGACGTCGGGTCCGCGCCAGCACCTGAACCTGGCCTCCTATCGGGCGCTGGAGACGGGCCTGCCGGTGGCGCGGGCGACGCCCACGGGCGTGTCGGCCATGATCGATCCGTGGGGCCGCATCGTCGAGGGCAGGCGACTGGACCCCGGCCAGGCGGGGATCATCGACGTGCGCCTGCCGCAACCCGCGCCGCCGACCCTCTATGGCCGCTGGGGCGATCTTGGGTTCGCCATCCTGATGGTGATCATGCTGACGGCGGGCAGACGGCGCGCTGGAAATGGCGATCCATGCCGTTAAGCATGATAGGATGCGCGATCCCAGCGGCGCCCCTGTGACGCGAAAACGCATGACAGGCCAGGGGGCGCGCGGCATGGGAATACCAGTGCAACCGGGAAGGGGCTGGAGATGATCAGGGGTTCGGGGACAGAGGGTCCTCATCTAGCGGACCGGCACGTCGGGCGGCGCGTGTGCGAGAAACGCATCGCCTTGGGCTATAATCAGACCGATCTTGGCCAGGCGCTCGGCGTCACCTTCCAGCAGGTGCAGAAGTATGAGAAGGGCGTCAACCGCATCTCGGCGTCCAAGCTGTGGGACATCGCCCGCTTCTTCCGCGTGGACATCGGCTATTTCTTCGAAGGGCTGACCGCCTCGGCCCAGCCGGGCATGGCCGAGGGCGAGGCCGAGCACTTCGTGCATGACTATCCCGCTACGCGTCAGACGATCGAGATCGGGCGTCTGGCGCCGCGCCTGTCGTCGCGTCAGCAGAAGCTGGTGGTCGACCTGATGCGCGAGCTGGTCGAAGAGGGCTCCGAGGCCGACTGAGCGTCTCGGGGGAGAGACGGACAAGAAAAAAGGCGCGGGAGCGATCCGCGCCTTTTCCTTATCAGATCAGCACCAGCGATCAGGCGCGCAGCGCCGTCTCCGAGGCGATGATCCGGCTGGCGGCGTGGACCACGGCGCCGATGCGCAGGGCGGCCTGGATCTGGACGTTCGGCGTGCCGTGCTTGCGCAGTTCGCCTTCGTGGGCGTCCATGCAGGCGCCGCAGCCGTTGATGGCCGACACGGCGGTGGACCACAGCTCGAAGTCCAGCTTTTCGACGCCGGGGTTGGCGATGACGTTCATCCGCAGCTTGGCCGGCAGGGTGGTGTATTCCTGATTTTTCATCAGGTGCAGCGAACGATAGTAGATGTTGTTCATGCCCATGATGGCGGCGGCGGCCTTGGCGGCGTTCATCGCCTCGGGCGACAGGACCGTCGCGGCCTGGGCCTCGATCAGCTTGACCACGGGGCCGACGCCGATGGCGTGAGCCGAGGCCAGGAAGCAGCCCCACTTCTGCTGGTCGTTCAGCACCGTCTCATTGGCGAGCGAAGACAGGTTCAGCGAGATGTCCTTGCCATAGGCCGGGATCAGGTCGCGAAGGGCGTCGATGGACATTTTCGTGTTCCTTTCAGGAAGCGGCTATCGCGCGCGACGCGGTCGCTTGCTGCTTGAGCCGCAGTGGCGTGAAGGGCGCTCAAGCAGTCCGGACGATAGCGCTCCAAATGCGCTCAAGCAGTCCGAAGGACGATAGCGCCCAAAAACTAACAAAGGCGGCGACAGTCGCCCGCCGCCGCCTCTGTCGAGGGGCGGCCCGGACCCTACTCACGCGGTCCGGGCCTGGTCGTTTTCGACCTTTGGGCCGGTGCTTAGGCGGCCAGGGTGTCGCCGCCGACCGGACGGTTGCAGGCGCACAGTTCGTCGGTCTGCAGGGCGTCGACGACGCGCAGGGTGTCTTCCGGCGAACGGCCGACGTTCAGGTTGGTGACGTAGACGTGCTGGACGACGTTGTGCGGGTCGACGACGAAGGTCGCGCGCAGGGCCACGCCTTCTTCTTCGTCCAGCACGCCCAGGGCGCGGGCCAGCTTGCCGCCGTTGTCGGCGAACTGCCAGATCGGCAGCTTGTTCAGGTCGGCGTGGTCGCGGCGCCAGGCCAGCTTGGTGAACTCATTGTCGGTCGAACCGCCCAGAACCACGGTGTCGCGGTCCTCGAAGTCCTTGCCCAGCTTGGCGAAGGCGGCGATTTCGGTCGGGCAGACGAAGGTGAAGTCCTTCGGGTAGAAGAAGATGACCTTCCACTTGCCCTCGAAGCTGTCCTGGGTGAGCGGCTCGAACGCCGAGGCGCCGTTTTCCTCGTGGCTGTTGAAGCCGGGCTTCACACCGATGATTTTGAAATCAGGCAGTTTTTGACCGACGCCGAGCATCGCGCTTCTCCTAAAGCAGAATAATGGGCCGCCGGACCGGCGTGCAGCGCGATCCGTCGAAGGCATCAGATGGGCCTTGGGGGCCGTTAAGTCAAATCGATCATTTTGCTTCCATAGATAGATTTGTCTTATATCTTAGCGCTCGATAACCGTCCCGCCCTTATGATCTGAAGACCATGTCTGTCCTGCCGACGCTGCGTCAGCTCCAGTACCTCAAACTCCTGGCCGAGCACGGCTCGTTTAGTCGTGCGGCCGAGGCCGCTCACGTCAGCCAGCCCGCCCTGTCGTCGGGGGTGCAGGAGCTGGAGCGGGTGCTGGGCGCCCCTGTGGTCGAACGCACGCGCGGGGCCGTGATCCTGACCGCCGTCGGCGCCGAGGCCGTGCGCCGGGCCGAGGACGTGCTGGCCCGCACCGAGGACCTGGTCGAGGCCGCCCAGAACGCCGGCAAGCCCCTGTCGGGGCGTTTCCGGCTGGGGATCATCCCGACCGTGGCGCCGTTCCTGCTGCCGCGCACCCTGCCGGGGCTGAAGGCCCAGTATCCGGGCCTGCGCCTATTCATCCGCGAAGACCTGACGCCGCGCCTCATCGCCGGGCTGAAGGCGGGCCAGCTGGACGCCGCCGTCATCGCCCTGCCTTACGACGCGCCGGGGATCGACCACGCCCATATCGGCGACGACGAGATTCTGGCCGCCGCCCCGGTCGGCCATGCGCTGGCGGGCGCCGGGCCGATCCCGGAGGGAATGCTGAAGGCCGACGACCTGATCCTGCTGGAGGACGGGCACTGCCTGCGCGATCAGGCCTTGGCGGCGGTCAATATCGAGGCGCCGCGCGGCGAAGACGTCTTCGCCGCCACCTCCCTGCATACGCTGGTGCAGATGGTGTCCTCGGGGCTGGGCGTCAGCTTCCTGCCGCAGATGGCGGTGAAGGCGGGGCTGGCGGATAGTCCGGGCGTCGTCGTGCGCCCCATTTCCGAAGACGCCCCCCGCCGCGAGATCGTCGTCGCCTGGCGCGCAGGCTCCAGCCGCGCAGCCGAGGCGCGCCTGCTGGCCGAGGCGCTGAAGCTGGATTGAGGCGCCGCCTGTGACCATTCCGCCGTCATCCTCGGGCTTGACCCGAGGATCGAGCTCAGCCGGGCGCTCGTCCTTGCCTATGCTGTGCAGGCGGACAACCCGATCCTCGGGTCAAGCCCGAGGATGACGGCAGGGTGGGGACGGCGGGTTCAAAGAAAAAGGCCGGCGGATCGCTCCGCCGGCCTTTCTTACTGGAGGCTCGTCAGGCCGCGTCGGGTCGAGAAGGCGAAGCCTTCTGATCGCGGCCCACTAAAAGACCTCTTACTTCTCGTCGCCGCGCGCCAGGTTGCGCAGGACGTAGGGCATGACGCCGCCGGCCTTGAAGTAGTCCAGCTCGGTCTGGTTATCGATGCGGCAGCGGACCGGGAAGCGGGCCATCTTGCCGTCCGACGGGCGGAACAGCTCGACCCACAGGTCCTGACGCGGCTTCAGCTTGCCGACGTTGGCGTCGGTCAGGCCGCGGATGGTGACGATCTCTTCGCCCGTCAGGCCCAGCTTCTGCCAGCCGTCTTCCTTGAACTGCAGCGGGACGACGCCCATGCCGACCAGGTTCGAACGGTGGATGCGCTCATAGCTTTCGGCGATGACGGCGCGAACGCCCAGCAGGCGGGTGCCCTTGGCCGCCCAGTCGCGCGACGAGCCGGTGCCGTATTCCTTGCCGGCGAAGACGACCAGCGGACGGCCTTCCGACTGATAGCGCATGGCCGCGTCGTAGATCGACATCGTGTCTTCCGAGGGGAAGTGCTTGGTGACGCCGCCTTCGATGTCGGGGGTGATGCGGTTGCGGATGCGGATGTTGGCGAAGGTGCCGCGCATCATGACTTCGTGGTTGCCGCGGCGGGCGCCGTAGCTGTTGAAGTCCAGGGCGTCGACGCCGTGGTTGGTCAGGTACTGACCGGCCGGCGAGGCCTTCTTGATCGAACCGGCCGGAGAGATGTGGTCGGTGGTGATCGAGTCGCCGAAGATGCCCAGGATGCGCGCCTCGACGATGTCGCTGACCGGGGCCGGCTCCATCGACAGGCCCTCGAAATAGGGCGGGTTCTGGACGTAGGTGGACGTGTCCTCCCACTCATAGGTCTGACCGCCGGTGACCTTGATGGCCTGCCAGTGCTCGTCGCCCTTGAAGACGTCGGCGTAGCGCTTGGCGAACATCTTGGGCGTGACGGACTTGCGCTGGATGTCGGCGACTTCCTGCGCGGTCGGCCACACGTCCTTCAGGAAGACGTCGTTGCCCTTCTTGTCCTTGCCGATCGGCTCCTTGGTGATGTCGATGCGCATCGAACCGGCGATGGCGTAGGCCACGACCAGCGGCGGCGAGGCCAGGTAGTTGGCCTGGACGTCCGGGTTCACGCGGCCTTCGAAATTGCGGTTGCCGGACAGCACCGAGGTGGCGACCAGGGCGTTGTCGTTGATCGCCTTGGACACGGCCGGGTCCAGCGGACCGGAGTTGCCGATGCAGGTGGTGCAGCCGTAGCCGACCAGGTTGAAGCCCAGCGCGTCCAGATCCTTCTGCAGACCGGCGTCGGACAGGTAGTCGGTGACGACCTGCGAACCGGGGGCCAGCGAGGTCTTGACCCACGGCTTGGCCTTCAGGCCCAGGGCATTGGCCTTCCGCGCCACCAGACCGGCGGCGATCAGCACGCTCGGGTTGGAGGTGTTGGTGCAGGAGGTGATGGCGGCGATGACGACGTCGCCGTCGCCCAGGTCGAACTTTTCACCCTCGACGGCGACGCGGGCGGCGTCGGTCGGGCGCGAGAAGACCTCGCTGAGGGCGGTCTCGAAGGCCGGGGCGGCGGTGGTCAGCTCGACGCGGTCCTGCGGACGCTTGGGACCGGCCAGCGACGGCACGACCGTCGAGATGTCCAGCTCGAGCACGTCGGTGAAGATCGGGTCTTCCGAGGTTTCGTCGATCCACAGGCCTTGCGCCTTGGCGTAGGCTTCGACCAGGGCGACGCGCGCCTTTTCGCGGCCGGTGGCCGTCAGATAGTCGATGGTGGCCTGCGACACGGGGAAGAAGCCGCAGGTGGCGCCGTATTCCGGGGCCATGTTGGCGATGGTGGCCTGGTCTTCGATGGTCATGCCGGCGATGGCGGGACCGAAGAATTCCACGAACTTGCCGACCACGCCCTTCTTGCGCAGCATCTGGGTGACGGTCAGCACCAGGTCGGTGGCCGTGGCGCCTTCCGGCAGCTTGCCGGTCAGCTTGAAGCCGACGACCTCGGGGATCAGCATCGGGATCGGCTGGCCCAGCATGGCGGCCTCGGCCTCGATGCCGCCGACGCCCCAGCCCAGAACGGCCAGGCCGTTGATCATGGTGGTGTGGCTGTCGGTGCCGACGACGGTGTCGGGATAGGCGACGGTCTTGCGGCCTTCATCGGCGGTCCAGACAGTCTGGGCCAGGTGCTCCAGGTTGACCTGGTGGCAGATGCCGGTGCCGGGCGGCACGACGCGGAAGTTGTTGAAGGCCGACGAGCCCCAGCGCAGGAAGTTGTAGCGCTCGATGTTGCGCTCATACTCGCGCTCGACGTTCTGGCCGAAAGCCTTGGAGTCGCCGAAGTGGTCGACCATGACCGAGTGGTCGATGACCAGATCGACCGGGACCAGCGGGTTGATCTTCTTGGCGTCGGCGCCGAGCTTGTCCATCGCATCGCGCATGGCGGCCAGGTCGACGACGGCCGGAACGCCGGTGAAGTCCTGCATCAGCACGCGGGCCGGACGGAAGGCGATCTCATGCTCGACGGCGCCCTTGTTCTCGATCCAGGCGGCGACGGCCTTCAGGTCGTCCTCGGTGACGGAGACGCCGTCTTCGTTGCGCAGCAGGTTCTCCAGCAGCACCTTCATCGAGCGCGGCAGGCGGGAAATCCCGGCCAGACCGGCTTCCTCGGCGGCGGGAAGGCTGTAATAGGCGTATTTCTTGCGCCCGACCGCGAGGTCCTGGCGGGTTTTGAGGCTGTCGATCGACGGCATGGAGATGAGTCCTCTGACAAACGCCGCCCGACAATTCGGTTGCGCCTTCGCGCGCTGGACGTCGGGGCGCACAGGTCCCCGGCGCGCGCGGCGAAGGCCTGCTGCGGCGCTTGCGCATATAGTCCCGCGCGCGTGGGCCGTCCATGTATCCACACCCCTGACGTGGACATTGAGAGAGACTCGCAAGTGCTGACCCGGCTCGACATCGAGGTCCTGAGCCTGTCGCGCGGCGAGCGGCGGCTGTTCGACGGCCTCAGCTTTTCTCTGTCGGCGGGTGAGACGGCGGCCCTGACGGGGGCCAATGGGGCGGGCAAGACCAGCCTGCTTCGCGCCGTGGCGGGCTTCATCCGGCCCGATGCGGGAGCGATCGTTTTTCATGGCGCCGACGGCGAGATGGAGGCCGAGACGGCGCAGCGTTCGGCGCTGCATCTGCTGGGTCACCACGAGGGCCTGAAGCCTCAGCGCACGGCGCGGCAGGAGCTGGGTTTTCAGGTTGAATGGCTGGGCGGATCAGCTGAGGCGATGGACGCGGCCGTCGTCCGCTTGAAGCTTTCGCCCCTGCTGGATCTGGAGACGCGCAAGCTGTCGGCGGGGCAGAGGCGGCGGCTGTCGCTGGCGCGTCTGGTCGCGGCCCCGCGCGCCCTGTGGCTGCTGGACGAGCCGCTGGCGCCGCTGGACGAGGCCTGGCGCGGCGTCGCCGCCGAGCTGATGGCCGAACACCTGGCGGGCGGGGGCATGATCCTGGCCGCCGTGCATGATCCGCTGCCGGTTGCGGCGCGGTCCTTGGATTTGGGGGACGTGAGATGAAGGCCGCCCGCGCCCTGTTCGCGCGCGAGCTGTCGTTGGCCTGGGGCGGCGGCGGCGGACCGTTGCTGGCGTGCGGCTTCCTGTTGTGTCTGACCGCCATCCTGCCGCTGGCGGCGGGCGGCGACCCGCGCGTCCTCGCCCCTGCGGCTTCGGGGGCCAGCTGGATGGCGCTGGCGCTGGCGTCGCTGCTGTCGCTGGAGCGGATGTTCGAGCGCGATCTGGAGGACGGGGCGCTGGACCTGCTGGCGACCGGGCCTCTGCCGCTGGAGGCGGTGGTGGGGATCAAGGCGCTGGCCCAGTGGCTGGCGACGGGGCTGCCGCTGGCGGTCGCGGCGCCGGTGGCGGCTCTGGCGCTGGGCCAGCCGCCGGAACTGATCGGCCTGACGGGCGCCTCGGCGGCGCTGGGGGGGCTGGGCTTCGCCTTTACCGGCGCGTTAGGCGCGGCGCTGGCGCTGGGCGCGCGGCGCGGCGGCCTGCTGATCGCCGTGGTGGTGCTGCCGCTGTTCATTCCGCCGGTGGTTTTCGGAGCGGGCGCCCTGACCCGCGCCGCCAGCGGCCAGAGCCCGGCCTCGGCGCTGGCCCTGCTGGGCGCCTATGTGCTGTTCGCCCTTGTGATCGCGCCCGTCGCAGGGGCGGCGGCGGTTCGCAACGCCCAGGGCTAGCGCCCCTTCAGCGTTACATACAGCGCCCCGTCGCCGCCGTGGCGGCGGTGGGCGGGGGCGAAGCCTGAGACGACGCCGCGCAGGTGCGGTCCAGTCAGCCATTCATGCACCGAGGCGCGGATGATCCCGCCGCCGCGTCGGCCCTGGCCGGTGATCACCAGAACCGAGCGCAGGCCGCGCATCTGGCAGCCGATCAGGAAGCCGCGCAGCTGATCTTCGGCCTCGAAGCGCCCGAAGCCGTGCAGGTCGATGCGCGCCTCGATGGGATCGCGTTCGCGGGTCAGGCGGCGTTTGCGGCCGGGCTCAAGCTCTTCCGGCGCCGGCTGGGCGCGCGGAGCGATCGGCGGACGCGCGGCCTCGGACGCGCGCGGCAAGGACGCCGGGGTCGTCGAGCGCCCCGCGGAGGCGGGGGTCAGGGCGGCGGTGCGTTTCTTGCCAGCGACGCCGCGTTGAGGCGGCGCCGTCAGGGCGGGCGCGTCATCGATGGCGGGCAGGACGGCGCCGGGCGTGACGCGGGCGGCCTTGCGCTGGGCGGGCGGCGTCACCGTGGCCGTCACCCGGCCCCAGATGCGCCTGTCGTCTTCGCTGGTCGCGGAGCCGGCTTTCAGCGGCCGCTTGCCCGAAGGGGGGCGGGCCACGCTCAGTCCTCGTCGTCGAGGGCGTCCGGCGGACCGGGCTCATGGACCAGAAGATCGCCGGGCTGGCAGTCCAGCTCGCGACACAGGGCGTCCAGGGTGGTGAAGCGCACGGCGCGCGCCTTGCCCGTCTTGAGGATGGACAGGTTGGCGACGGTCACGCCGACGCGGTCGGCGAGCTCGGTCAGCGACATGCGGCGCTGGGCGAGAATGCGGTCAAGTTGGACGCGAATGGCCATGCGAATGCTTTAGCGTGTCCCGGTCAGATCGTCAGTTCGGATTCGCGACGAAGGCGCGCGCCCTCGCGGAACACCTCGGCCAGGACGAAGACGACCAGGACCGAGAAGACGGGGGTGAGAAGGTCGCTGATCCCCTGCGGCTCCATCACGCCCGGCGCCAGACGCGCGGCGACCAGGCCCTGCACGATCCAGACGCCGCCGGTGACGACGGCCAGGATCAGGCCGATCTGGCGCAGGCGGCGGACGTTGTCCGGCTGGAATGGATCGCCAAGGGTCAGGGTGCGGAAAATCTTGCGCAGATAGCGCAGGATCAACAGGAAGCCGCCGAAATAGGCGCTCAGGGCGCCCAGGCCGAACAACAGCAGCGGGCGCGACAGCGGCATCTCGCGGCCGTCGGCGCCGTCCGAAACCGTCACGTTCAGATTGTCGAGCGGAATGAAGATGGAGGCGACCCAAAGCAGCAGCAGCAGGCCGGTGACGAGGATCATCATCACATAGGCGACGTCCAGGGCGATCTTCAGCACGCTGGCGACCGAGCCGGGGCCCAAGGTCCGCAGATTGGGCGTAAGCAGATTGGGGTTGCGCCGAGGGCGCGGCGTCGACTTCCCGGCGGGGTTCAGATTCGGGAAGCGCATGGGCGGCGTCGTCTCAGGCCGGGGGAAGGGGCGCGGTCGCCGCGGCGGGTCCGGCCGACCCGCGCGCGGCGTTATTCTTCGCGGCGTTCCTGACGATCGTCAAAGTCCCCTCCCGTTCAGCGCGATCAGAAGCTCTGAACGATCAGGGCGATCGCGGCGGCCGGCAGGGCGGCCAGCAGGAAGGCGTTGCCCAGGCTGTGGGCCAGACGGTCCATCATGTTGGTCTTTCGCATGGCTTGCATATCGGTCTCTCCGTCAAAGCACATTTTTTGTGCGTTTATGTTGTGCCGCTGGATCATTGTTGCGATTTGTTTCTCGCATTTGAACGGTGCGGCCTTCGTTCTTGATAATGAAGATAGGCCATGCCTCGACGAAAGCCAACTTACATATCGTTTAACGATGTTACCATTTCGCAATGGATTCGACGGGAGTAAGGTCGCGCCATGAATCTCAAGCTCATCAAGGGGATGCGGCTCGTCGCCGCCACCCACAATCCCGGCAAGGCGCGCGAGATCGAAGCGCTGCTGGACGGACATTACCGGATCGTCACGGCGGGAGAGCTGAATCTGCCCGAGCCGGAGGAGACGGAGAGCACCTTCGCCGGCAACGCCATGCTGAAGGCGCGCCATGCGGCCCAGGCCTCAGGCGAGGTCGCCCTGGCCGATGATTCCGGCCTGTCGGTCGCGGCGCTGGACGGGGCGCCGGGCATCTATTCGGCGCGCTGGGCCGGACCGGACAAGGACTTCGCCCTGGCCATGCAAAAGGTCGAGCAGCGGCTGGAGGAGACGGGATCGCGCGATCGCTCGGCCTGGTTCACCTCGGCCCTGGCGGTGGCCTGGCCGGACGGACCCTGCGTGGTGGTCGAGGGCCGGGTCGACGGCCAGCTGGTCTTCCCGCCGCGCGGCGACGGCGGCCACGGCTACGATCCCGTGTTCCAGCCGGAAGGCTCGGACAAGACCTTCGCCGAGATGGACGCCGCCGAAAAGGACGCCGTCAGCCACCGCGGCCGGGCCTTCGACAAGCTCAAGGCGGCGCTGATTGATTGACCGTGATCCTTCTCCCCTTGGGGGAGAAGGCGGCGTGCGCAGCACGACGGATGAGGGGGCCGTCGGCTCCTGACATTACGAAAGCCTGTCATGCTCAACCCGCCCCCTCATCCGAGCGGCTCCGCCGCCCACCTTCTCCCCCGAGGGGAGAAGGATTCCATCGCCCTCTACGTCCACTGGCCCTATTGCGCGCGCATCTGCCCCTATTGCGACTTCAACGTCGTGCGCGACCGCGGCCGCACCGAGGAGCAGGCGGGGTTGGCGCAGGCCATTCTTGACGACCTGGAGGTGCAGGCGGGGCGGCTTGGGCCGCGGGCGCTGGCCTCGATCTTCTTCGGGGGAGGCACGCCGTCGCTGATGCCGCCGGACGCGGTGGCGGCGGTGGTTGAGCGCGCCCACGCCCTGTTCCCGCCGACGGCCGCCATAGAAGTCAGCCTTGAGGCCAATCCGACCGACGCCGAGGCCGGGCGTTACGCCGCCCTGGCGCAGGCAGGCGTCAACCGGCTGTCGATGGGGGTGCAGTCGTTCGACGACGCGGCGCTGAAGTTTCTGGGCCGCGACCACTCGGCCGAGGAGGCGCGCCGGGCGATCGGTCTGGCGGGGCGGGCGTTCTCGCGCCTGTCGATCGACCTGATCTACGCCCGGCCGGGACAGAGCGTCGCCGACTGGCGGGCGGAACTGTCCACCGCCCTCGATCTGGGGTTCGAGCACGTCTCGCCTTATCAACTGACCATCGAGGGGACGACGGCGTTCGGGCGGGCCGTGGCGCGCGGGGCCTGGGCGCCGCCGGACGAGGACCTGGCCGCCGAACTCTATGAGACCACGCAAGCCACGCTCGCAGCGGCGGGGTTCGAGGCCTATGAGGTGTCCAACCACGCCCGCGACGTCGCCGCACGCTCCTGCCACAACCTGCACGTCTGGCGCGGCGGGGATTACCTCGGCCTTGGCCCCGGCGCGCACGGCCGTATGACGCTGGCGGAAGGCCGGATCGCCACCGTCGCGCACCGGCGCATCGGCGACTATGTGCAGGGCGTCGCCGACGCAGGCCCCTGGGCCGAGCGCGAGGTTCTGGACCCCCGCGACGCCGACGAGGAGCGGGTGCTGCTGGGCCTGCGCACCGTCGAGGGCGTGCCACTGTCCCTGCTGCAGCGGCTGGGCCTGTCGGCGGACGACGGGAAGTTGGGCGACCTGCTGGCCGACGGCTTTGTCGCCCTGAAGGACGGGCGCGTCGCCGCCACGGCGACGGGGCGGCCGCTGCTGGACGCCGTGCTGAAGGCTTTGCTGACCTAGACCGCGCCGCGCCGGACTGGCAGGGTCCGGCCGATGTCAGACGCCCCGCTTTTTCCGCCGACCGCCCCGCCCGCGCGCCCCGTTTCGCCGGGCCTTTATCTGGTGGCGACGCCGATCGGAAATCTGCGCGACATGACGCTGAGGGCGCTGGACGTGCTGGCGGCGGCCGACCTGGTCCTGGCCGAGGACACGCGGGTGACGGCCAAGCTGCTGACCGCCTATGGGCTGAAGGCCAGGCTGGAGCGCTGCGACGACCACGCCTCGGCCCGCGCCGCCGAGGTCGCCGTCGAGCGGTTGAAGGCGGGCGAGGTGGTGGCCCTGGTGTCCGACGCGGGCACGCCTCTGGTGTCCGACCCCGGCTATGTCGTGGCGCGCGCGGCGGTGGCTGAGGGCCTGCCGGTCCATCCCGTGCCGGGACCGTCCAGCCTCCTGGCGGCCCTGTGCATCGCCGGCCTGCCTGCCGACCGGATCCTGTTCGCGGGCTTCCTGCCGCCCAAGTCGGGCGCGCGCCGCACGGCGCTGGAGGAGCTGCGGACGGGTCGGCAGACGCTGGTCTTCTTTGAAAGCGGGCCGCGTCTGAGGGACAGCCTGACCGATATGGCGCAGGTGCTGGGGCCGCGCCCCGCCGCCGTCGCCCGCGAACTGACCAAGCTCTATGAGGAATGCGTGCGGGGCGATCTGGCCGAGCTGGCCGTCGATCCGCGTCTGGACGCGCCCAAGGGCGAGATCGTGGTGGTGGTCGGCCCCGGCGAGGCCGAGACGGCCAGCGCAGCCGACGCCGACGCCGCCCTGTCCGAAGCCCTGACCCGCCTGCCGCCCGGCGAGGCGGCGGCCGAGGTGTCCAAGGCCCTGAACCTGCCGCGCAAACCGCTCTACAAGCGGGCGCTGGAGCTGAAGGGGCGGTGAGCCCCACCCTGCGCCCGCAGCCGCCGCCAAAAAGGCTCAAGGCGGGCTGGCGCCGCAGGCTCGGCGGACGGTCGCACCGTCAGGGGCATGACGCCGAGTGGATCGCCGCCCTGTGGCTGATGCTCAAGGGGTATCAGGTGCTGGCTTTCCGGCTGAAGGGCCGGGGCGGGGAGATCGACATTCTGGCCCGGCGCGGGCGCGTCCTGGCCGCGGTCGAGGTCAAGCGCCGCGCCACGCTGGAGGCGGCGGCGCTGGCTCTGGGGCCGGATCAGCACCAGCGCCTGATCCGCGCGGCCGAAGCGGCGGCGCGCGGGCGGCCGGCCCTTGCGGGGCTGGACTTAAGAATCGACATGGTGACGCTGGCCCCCGGACGCTTTCCGCGTCATCTTCGCGGCGTGATCTCCATGGGAGCGGACCGGCCGTGACGCGCGAGGAAGCAGAGGCGGTGCTGGCGCAGGCGGGCGAGGGGCCGGACGCGGCCTTTCCCCTGCTGGATTGCGCCATCGCCTGCGCCATTCATGACTATCCGTTCCGCGACGCCGACGGGGTGCGCATCCTGGCCGACCACGCCGCCCAGCGGCTGAAGGAGCGGGCGGCCAATGAGAGCCCCGACGACGCCCTGACCGAGGCGCTGGCCGGCGATCTGCGGCTGAACGGCGACCTGCTGAACTATGACCATCCCGCCAATACGGACGTGATCGACGTGGCCGAGCGGCGGCGCGGCCTCTCGGCGGTGCTGGTCATCTTCTATCTGGACGCGGCGTGTCGGGCGGGGCTGAGCGCGGCGCCGGTCGACTTTCCCGGCCACGTCCTGCTGCGGGTCGAGACGCCCGAGGGGCCGGTGGCGCTGGACCCGTTCAGCCAGGGGCGGCTGGTGCTGCCGTCGGAGCTGACGCGCCGCGCCCTGCTGGCCGGGCTGACGCCGCACGTGGCCGACCGGCTGGACCTGCTGATGGCGCCGGTCAGCGAGCGGCAGGCCCTGATCCGTCTTCAGAACATCCTGTTCAACCGCGCCTTTCAGGCCCGCGATTATGAGGGAGCCGAACGCTCCGCCCTACGCCGCGCCCTTTTGGACCCTGAGGATCACCGCCCCTGGCTGGACGTCGCCGCCGCCCGCGAGAAGCAGGGCGCCCTGACCGGCGCCATGCAAGCCCTGTCGCGCGCCCGCACCCTGGGCGAGCCGCTCGCCGCCTGCGACGTCCGGCTGGACCGGATGCGGTTGCAACTGAACTGAAGCGCGGCCTTGCAGCCGAGCTGTCGCGTCCTCAAGTAGGCGCTGACGGCGCTTCGGCGCTCAAGCAGCGCGCGCCTGCGGGGCGAACGTTAGCCACTAAAACCAGCTCAAGCAGCGAGCGCCCGCGGCGCGAGCGATAGCGCCCACCAAGAAGGACTCCCCATGCTCAAGGTCGCCATCCAGATGGACCCGCTCGAGGCGGTCAACGTCGAGTCGGACACCACCTTCCTGATGGCCCTGACCGGGCAGGCGCGCGGCCACAAGCTGTGGGTCTATGACTTCCGCACCCTGGCGCTGGAGGACGGCCGCCTGTTCTGCCGCGCCCGTCCGGTGACGGTGCGCCGCAAGCAGGGCGACCACGCCGATTTCGGCCCCGAGCAGCGGCTGGATCTGGCAAAGGACGTGGACGTCATCCTGATGCGTCAGGACCCGCCCTTCGACATGGCCTATGTCACCGCCACCTATCTGCTGGAGCGGGTGCATCCCGGAACCCTGGTGGTCAATGATCCGGCCGAGGTGCGCTCTGCGCCCGAGAAGCTGATCGCCACCCTGTTTCCCGGCCTGCAGCCGCCGACCCTGGTGTCGTCCGATCCGGAAGCCCTGGTCGACTTCCACCGCCGTCATGGCGATGTGGTGCTGAAGCCCCTGCACGGCGCGGCCGGTTCGGGCGTGGTGCGGCTGAAGGCGGACGATCCGAACCTGGAAGCCCTGATCGAGATCCACGCGGCCGGGTCGCGCGACCCGCTGGTGATCCAGAAATTCATCCCGGCCGTCTCGGCGGGCGACAAGCGCATCATCCTGATCGACGGCGAGCCGGTCGGCGCCATCAACCGCATTCCGGCCAAGGATCAGGTGCGTTCCAACCTGCGCGTCGGCGGCACGGCGGCGCCGGTCGAGCTGACGCCGCGCGACCTGGAGATCTGCGCCGCCATCGGCCCCTATCTGAAGGAGCGCGGCCTGATCTTCGTCGGCATCGACGTGATCGGCGACTATCTGACCGAGATCAATGTGACCTCGCCCACCGGCGCCCAGCAGTTGCTCAACTTCGCCGGGATCGACGCCACCGAGCGCATGTGGGCGGTCATCGAGCAGAAGAAGGCGGCGGCCGCCTGACGCCGCGCTGCAGGGAAGGGGAGACCGTGGCTGCACTCATCAAGACCGGCGCGCTGGTCGGTCTGGCGCTGGTGATCGCCGGCCCGGCGACGGCGCAGGAAATCGCCGCGCCGAAACGTCCGTCGCTGGAGGTGCTGGAGCGGATCATCGAGACCCGCACGCCGCAGACGCGGGTCGAGACGCCGGATCACGACCGCATCACCGCCCGGCGCATCGACATCGTCGACGCCGACGGGACCATCCGCATGACCCTGTCGGGGGCGACCCCGCCGCCGATCATCGACGGCGTCCAGTACAAGCGCGCCTTCAACGTCGCGGGTCTGATCCTTTACGACAACAAGGGCAGCGAGCGCGGAGGCTTCGGCACCGCCGACATCGAGGGCGGCATGGCCGTTCTGGCGCTGGATCATCCGGCGATGGATGCGGTCGGCTGGCGGGTGTCGCCGGACGGCTCGATCAGCTTCGTCTTCAACCAGGCGCCGCCGCTGGTGCGCGAGCCAGGATTGGGCGGGGCGCTGGTTCCCGGCGTTCAGACGCCTACGCGGATGCGTCTGTCGCTGGCCGCCGACGGCGCACCGGCGGTGGAGCTGTCGGACCGGAACGATCAGCCGCGCCTGCGCCTGACGGTGACCGAAGAAGGTTTCGGCGCCATCCAGTTCCTGAACGCCCAGGGCCAGGTCATCCATACACTGGCGCCCGAGGCCGACCTGCAGCCCTGATCGAACGACGCTCTTGCAGTCTGCATGAGTTCGTGATTTGTTCTCCTTGCTGAGGGAGGGAACACGATGGTCGCGCGGGTGGTGACGGTGGCGTTCGACGGCGTCGATGCGCGCCGGGTCGATGTCGAGGTGCAGCAGGTCGGCTCGCCCGCCGGGGCCTTCGCCATCGTCGGCCTGCCGGACAAGGCGGTGGCCGAAAGCCGGGAGCGGGTGCGCGGCGCCTTCGCCGGTATCGGCCTGGCCCTGCCCGCCAAGAAGGTGATCGCCAATCTGGCCCCTGCCGACCTGCCCAAGGAGGGCAGCCATTTCGACCTGCCCATCGCCCTGGCCGTGCTGGCTTCGATGGGGGTGATCGGGCCCGACGCGCTGGACGGCTGGGCGGCGGTCGGCGAACTGGGTCTGGACGGTCAGATCGCCGGCGTCGGCGGGACCCTCCCCGCCGCGATGGCGGTGAATGCGATGGGGCTGGGCCTGATCTGTCCCGAGACGAACGGGCCTGAGGCGGCATGGGCGGGGGATGTGCGGCTGCTGGCGCCGCGTTCCCTGATCGGCCTGATCAATCATTTCCGCGGGACCCAGGTGCTGCGCCCGCCTCAGCCGGGCCCGGTGGTGGAGGGGGGCGCCGTGCCCGACCTGCGCGAGGTCAAGGGACAGGAGGGCGCCAAGCGCGCTTTGGAGATCGCCGCCGCCGGGGGCCACAACCTGCTGTTCGTCGGTCCGCCGGGTTCGGGCAAGTCGATGATGGCGGCGCGCCTGCCGGGCCTGCTGCCGCCGCTGACGCCGCTGGAGCGGCTGGAGACCTCGATGGTCTGGTCGGTGGCGGGGCTGATCGAGCGCGGGGCCCTGACGCGTGAGCGGCCGTTCCGGGCGCCGCATCATTCGGCGTCGATGGCCGCCCTGACGGGGGGCGGGCACAAGGCCAAGCCGGGCGAGGCGTCGCTGGCGCACAACGGCGTGCTGTTCCTTGACGAACTGCCGGAATATTCGGCCCAGGCGCTCGACAGCCTGCGCCAGCCGCTGGAGACCGGCGAGATCGTGGTGGCGCGGGCCAACGCCCATGTGCGCTATCCGGCGCGCTTCCAGCTGGTGGCGGCGATGAACCCTTGTCGCTGCGGCGTGGGCGGACCCGGCAGAGGCGCCTGCGGCAAGGCTCCGCGCTGTCAAAGGGACTATCAGAACCGGATTTCCGGCCCGATGTTCGACCGCATCGACTTGACGGTCGAGACGCCCCCGGTCACGGCCGCCGACATGATCCTTCCGCCCCCTGCCGAGGGTACGGCCGAAGCCGCCGCCCGGGTCTTCGCCGCCATGCAGATGCAGGAGGCCCGTCAGGCCGAAGCCGGGCTGACAGGAATGCAGGCGCTGAACGCCCGGGCGTCGGGTGGGGCTCTGGAGCGGTTCGCCGCGCCGGATCAGGCCGGTCGCGCCCTGCTGATGAAGGCGGGGGAGGCGGGCGGGCTCACCGCGCGAGGCTGGACCCGCACCCTGCGTCTGGCGCGCACCATCGCCGACCTGGACGGGGCGGACGGCGTGCTGCGCCGCCATGTGGCCGAGGCCCTGATGTACCGACGCAGCACGGTCGGCGCTCATGAGGATTTCGACCGTCAGGTCAGCCGACGCGGCTTGTTTCCTGTGAAGGAGGGCGCAGACGGGCCAACGCCGTTCGCGTTGAATTAACCCCAGGAGGCCTAGCGTGGCCTTATGGGACAGACCCGCCGCAAACCGTCGCAGAACGCGCTTCTTCCCGCCATGTCCGGCGGACCCGAACCGTCATCCGGGGCGCCTGCCGACGGCGCTTCGCCTGAGAAGCAGTTCCTGCGGCTGATGAGCCATGAGATGCGCACGCCCCTGAACGGGGTGATCGGCATGCTGGGCCTGTTGTCGCGCACGCGTCTGGATGGGGCGCAGCGCGCCTATGCCGAGGCGGCGCAGAAGTCGGCCGAACATCTGCTGGGGCTGGTCAACGACCTGTTGGACTACGCCCGGCTTGAGGCCGAGGCGCTGGAGTTCGATCCGGCGCCCGTCGATCTCGAAGGCCTGGTGCGCGGCGTGGCCGAACTGCTGAGCCCGCGCGCCCACGACAAGGGGCTGGAGATCGTCTGGTCGGTGGCCGCCGACGCCGCCGACATCGTCGCCGACGAGGGGCGCCTGCGCCAGATCCTGTTCAACCTGGCGGGAAACGCCGTGAAGTTCACCGACCGGGGCGGGGTGCGGCTGTCGATCGAAACGGTAGGCGAGCAACCCGAAGCCGCGTCCGTGCGCCTGGCCTTCATCGTCGACGACACCGGGCCGGGCGTGCCGCAAGAGGCGCGCAGCCGTATCTTCGAAGAGTTCGGCCACGCCGACGCCTCCGACGCCGCACGGTTCGACGGCGCCGGTCTGGGCCTGGCCGTGGTGCGGCGCCTGGCCCGGGCCATGGACGGAACCGTCGTGGTCGAGGACCGGCCGGACGGCGCCGGGGCCCGTTTCCGTTTTGAGGCCGCCTTCCCCATCGCGCCTGACGCTTCGCCGCGCGCTCGTCCGCTGGACCGGCTGGCGGTGGCCATCCGCACGCCGGATCCCTTCGTGCGCCGCGCTGCGGCCGATCAGATCGAGGCGTCGGGCGGGCGGGCGGCGCGTCAGGCCGCGGTGACCCTGGTCGATCATGCGGGCGCCGACGACGGCGCGCTGGCGGCCAGACCTGCTCAGGGCCAGTCCATCATCCTGTTGCGTCCGAGCGAGCGCGATCTGATCAGCCGTTATCGTGCGGCGGGTTTCTGCGGCTATCTTATCAAGCCGCTGCGCCGGACGTCTCTGGCCGAGCAGGTGTTGGGAGCGCTTGCGCCGCGCCGGGGCGTCACGGCGCCGCCGGTCCGGTCCGGCGATGACGACCGCGTGGCCCATGTCGCCTTCAAGGGGGTGCGGGTCCTGCTGGTCGAGGACAATCCGGTGGGCGCCCTGCTGGCCAAGACCCTGTTGCGCCGCGAGGGCTGCGTGGTCCAGACGGCCGCCGATGGGCAGGAGGCGCTGGAGACGATGAAGGCGGCGCGTTTCGACCTGGTCTTCATGGACATGCGGATGCCGCGTCTGGATGGGCCCGGCGCTGCGCGCGCCCTGCGCGCGCGAGGCGACCAGACGCCGATCATCGCCCTGACCGCCAACGCCTTCGCCGAAGATCGCGTCGCCTGTCTGGCGGCGGGCATGGACGACCACCTGTCCAAGCCGCTGGAGGCGGACGCCCTGCGAAGCGCACTGGCCCGCTGGACGAACGCCGCCAACCGCGCCAAGGTCGCGGCTTCCTGAACCGCCAGTAGCCCGTCGTCCGTTTGCCCCGGCGGCGTCCGCCGGAGCCTTGCATGACCGATTCCAAGACGCCCGCTTCCGAGGTCGCGGCGCTGCAGCCGTCCCCAAAGGGGTTGGGCGTGCTCAAGGCCGCCTTCCGCGAGCGGCGGACCCTGGCCATGCTGTTGTTGGGATTTTCCGCGGGCCTGCCCTTCGCCATGCTGTTCGGCACGCTGAACGCGTGGCTGTCCGACGCGGGCGTGTCGGTCGCCACCATCGGGGTGCTGTCGTGGGTCGGCCTGTTCGGGGCCTTCAAGTTTCTGTGGTCGCCGGCGGTCGGACTGACACCGCCGGTGCTGGGGCGGATGGGGCGGCGTCGGTCGTGGCTGATCCTGTGCCAGACCGTTCTGATCGGCGCCCTGCTGGCTATCGCCCTGTCGCATCCCGGCACGGGGGCCATAGTGGTGCTGGCCTGTGCGGCGGCGTTGGGCGCCTTCGCCTCGGCCACGCAGGACATCGTCATCGACACCTGGCGGATCGAGGTGGCGGACGAGCGGACGCCGGTCGATCTGCTGTCGACGGTCTACCAACTGGGTTTCCGCACGGCGGCGCTGGTCGGGGGCGCAGGGGCGCTGGTGCTGGCCGATCATCTGGGCTGGTCGGCCACCTTCGTCATCGGGGCGGGCCTGATGGGGCTGGGCGTGCTGGGCGCCCTGATCGCGCCCGAGCCCAAGCCTGCGCCGCGCGCCGCCATCGCTCGTGAGCGGATCGGCTCGCCGCGTCTGCGCATGACGGCGCTGGGGATCACCCTGATCGCCTGGGCCTGGGCGGCCTTCATGCTGGTGCGCTTCATGGTCACGGCGCTGACCGTCAAGCCTGCGCCCAGCGCCGGTGAGTTCACCGCTGTCTGGGGCCCGTGGATCGTCGGCATGGCGGTGATCCTGCCCGCCCTTCTGGCCGGGATCATCGTCTGGCGCGGCGGCAAGGCGGGGGCCGGCGCCGCAACGGATCAAGGACCGGCCTTCGCCAACACCCTGTATGACGCCATCCTGGCCCCGCTGGTGGAGTTGATGGGGCGGCTGGGCTGGGGCGCGGTGATCGTGCTGGGTCTGATCCTGACCTATCGCATCACCGATGGCGTCTGGGGGCCGTTCGCCTTCCCCTTCTACATGGGCGACACGGGCGGGGCGCTGGGCCACACCAAAACCGAGATCGCCCTGGCGTCCAAGACGTTCGGCGTGGTCATGACGATCATCGGCATCGCGCTGGGCGGGTGGGCGCTGCTGGTCATCGGCCGGATGGCCAGCCTGCTGCTGGGCGCCATCCTGTCGGCGGCGACGAACCTGCTGATGATGGATCTGGCGCTGGGCGCGCCTTGGATCGGCGGCTTCATGCAGATGACGGGTCTGTACAAGCTGTTCGGCGCCTTCGGCGTCGGCGAGCCTCTGGCCCGGCTGATGCTGGCCATCGCGGGCGAGAATATCGCCGGCGGCTTCGCGGGCGCGGCCTTCGTCGCCTATCTGTCAGCCCTGTCGAACAAGATGTTCGGGGCGGTGCAGTTCGCGGTCTTCACCTCTCTGGCTCTGTTGATCGGCACCCTGGGCCGCGGCGCGCTGGGCGAACTGGTCGAGCGTCAGGGCTATGCCGCCATGTTCGTCATCGCCGCCTGGCTGGGCGTCATCGCCGTGATCTTCTGTCTGGCGGAATGGGTGCGTCTGACGTTCGAGCGCCGTCGCCTGGGTCAGGACGCCTGAAGCCGAAAGCGGCGGCCAAAAAGAAAGAGGCGGCCCGCAGGGAGCCGCCTCTTCAGACTTCAGCCATGTGAAGGGGCCTACCCCTCGTTCGGCCCTTCGGCATAGGCGGCGAAGGTGGCGGCGGTCATGATCTCGCTGACCGAGGCGCCCAGCGGCACGATCTGCACCGACTTCTCCAGACCGACCAGCAGCGGGCCGATCACCGTGGCGCCGCCCAGCGCCTGAACCAGACGCGTCGAGATGGCGGCCGAGTGGATGGCCGGCATGACCAGGACATTGGCGTCGCCGGTCAGGCGCATGAAGGGATAGTTGGCGCGGGCCTCAGAGTTCAGCGCCAGCGCCGGGGGCATTTCGCCTTCATATTCGAAATCGACATCCATGCCGTCCAGGATGCGGATGGCTTCGCGCACCTTCTCGCCGCGGTTGCCCGGGGGGTCGCCGAAGGTCGAATAGCTGAGGAAGGCGACGCGCGGCGTGCGGCCCAGCGTCTTGACCGTGGCGGCGGCCTTGACCGCGATTTCGGCCAGTTCGGCCGCGTCGGGCAACTCGTGGATCGAGGTGTCGGCCACGAACAGGGTGCGCCCCTTGGCCAGCAGGATCGACAGGCCGATCATGCGATCCTTGACGTCCAGGACGCGGCGGACCTCTTTCAGGGCCATGTTGAAGTTGCGGGTCACGCCGGTGACCATGCAGTCCGCCTCGCCGCGCGCGACCATGGCGGCGGCGAAGTAGTTGCGGTCCTGATTGATCATGCGCTGGACGTCGCGGCGCAGATAGCCGCGACGTTGCAGGCGGTCATACAGCCAGTCGACGTATTCGGTGTTCCGCTCGGAAATGCGAGCGTTCATGATCTGGATGCCCAGATCGTCGAAGATCAGACCGGCTTCGGCCGCGTTCTGGCGGATCAGTTCTTCGCGGCCGACCAGGATGGGCGTGCCCAGTTCGGCCTGTTTGAAGGCCCAGGCGGCGCGGATGACCGACTGCTCCTCGCCCTCGGCGAAGACGACGCGCTGCTTCGGACCCGAACGCACGCTGCCCTGGATCTTCTGCATCAGGGCCGCCGACGGATCGACCCGCTGACGCAGGCTGATGCGATAGGCGTCCATGTCCTCGATCGGCTTGCGCGCCACGCCGGAATCCATCGCCGCCTGGGCGATGAAGGGCGGGATGTACCAGATCAGGCGCGGGTCGAACGGGGTCGGGATGATGTATTCCGGGCCGAACTTCAGCTTGCGGCCGCGATAGGCGGCGGCGACCTCGTCCGGCACGTCCTCGCGGGCCAGCGCCGCCAGGGCGTGGGCGCAGGCGATCTTCATCTCGTGGTTGATCTGACGCGCGCGCACGTCCAGCGCGCCGCGGAACAGATAGGGGAAGGCCAGGACGTTGTTGATCTGGTTCACATAGTCCGAGCGGCCCGTCGCCATGATGGCGTCAGAGCGCACCGCCATCACGTCCTCGGGCGTGATTTCCGGGTCGGGGTTGGCCATGGCGAAGATGATCGGATTGGGCGCCATGGAGGCGACCATCTCCTTGGTGATCGCGCCCTTGGCCGACAGGCCCAGCACCACGTCGGCGCCGACCATGGCGTCGGCCAGGGTGCGATGCGGGGTGTCGGTGGCGTGCGCCGCCTGCCATTGGGAGACGTTGTCGCGGCCCTTGTAGATGACGCCCTGACGGTCGCAGATGGTGGTGTTCTCGGCCTTGACGCCCGCCGCCTTCATCAGGGCGATGGAGGACAGGCCCGCCGCGCCCGCGCCGGACAGGACGACCTTGATGTCCTCCAGCTTCTTGCCGACGATGTGGCAGGCGTTGATCAGACCGGCGGTCGAGATGATGGCGGTGCCGTGCTGGTCGTCATGGAAGACGGGGATGTCCAGCAGGTCCTGCAACTGGGCTTCGATCTCGAAGCATTCCGGGGACTTGATGTCCTCCAGGTTGATGCCGCCCCAGGTGTCGCCGATGTTCTTGACCACGGTGACGAACTCGTCCGGGTCGGTGGTCTTCACCTCGACGTCGAAGCTGTCGACATCGGCGAAGCGCTTGAACAGGACCGACTTGCCTTCCATCACCGGCTTGGACGCCATGTGGCCCAGGTTTCCCAGGCCCAGAATGGCGGTGCCGTTCGAGATGACGGCGACCAGATTGCCCTTGGCGGTGTAGTCGTAGGCCTTGTCCGCATCCTCGGCGATGGCCAAGACCGGCACGGCCACGCCCGGCGAATAGGCCAGCGACAGGTCGCGCTGGGTCGCCATCGGCTTGGTCGGGGCCATGGAGATCTTGCCCGGGATCGGATCGCGGTGGAACTCCAGCGCGTCGTCGTCGGAGAAGGTCTGTTTGTCGGTCAATTCGGGCATTTCTATCTCGGGAAGGGCAGGCGCGTTTTGTTCCTAGAACCTGGAACCTTCGCCGACAACCGTTGACGCTGGGTCAGCCCGCTACAGTCAGGCCGTCGGGAGGGTTCCCGTGCCTTCGATCTGGACCGGGCCGGTCATGAAGACGTGGTCCGTCGCCTCGTCCCAGGCGATGGTCAGCTCGCCGCCATCGACCGTCACGGCGGCCTTTCGCCCCGTCAGACCGCGCCGCGCGGCGGCCACCAGGGCGGCGCAGGCGCCGGTGCCGCAGGCCAGGGTCAGGCCCGCCCCGCGCTCCCAGACCCGCAACCTAATGTGATCGGGCGACAGGACATGGGCGAAGCCGACATTGACCCCTTCAGGGAACAGCGGGTGGCGCTCGACCAGCGAGCCCGAGCCGCGCACGAAGGCGTCGTCCTGGCGATCGGTGAAGAAGACGACGTGGGGATTGCCCATCGAAACGGCGCCGGGCGTGTGCAGCAAGGGTGCGTCGATCGGTCCGACCTGAAGCTCGATCCCTCGCGTGTCCATCTCTTCGGACAGGGGCACCTGATCCCAATGCAGACGCGGCGGTCCCATATCCACCGTGACTTCGTGAATGGCCGCGCTCGTCGACCCTACGGGATCTCCCGACCCGACGCGGCCTTGATGCTGGACCGCGGTCGTCGGCCCTTCGGGACCTCCCGACCCGACGCGGCCTGGCGCGCGGCGCGCGGTGGTCGGCCCGCTCAGGGTGTCGATGACCACCTCCTGCTTGTCGGTCGCCTCCAGCATCAGCCAGCCGACGCAGCGCAGGGCGTTGCCGCAGGTCTCGACCATCGAGCCGTCGGCGTTCCACACCCGCATGAAGGCGTCGGCCGTCTCGGACGGTTCGACGCCGATCAGCTGGTCGAAGCCGCCCAGACCCGTCGCCGGGTCGGCCAGGGCGCGCACCTGGTCCGCCGTCGGGTGGAAAGGCTGGTCGAAGGCCTGGACGACGATGAAGGCGTTTCCGGCGCCGTTCATGCGGATGTAGGGACGGGCGGGCTGGCTCATGATGCTCTTCATATAGGATTTTGCGCCGGTTCATGTATCGCTGACGGCGATGGCGAGCGAACAGGCTGAAATCCCTGACCATGGACGTCTGCGGCTGAGGGCGCGCCTGCGCTACCTTTATCACGGGACGCAGCCGACGGCGGTGAAGTTCCGCCTGATGGTGATCGTCGTCGATCTGATCATCATCGGCTTTTTCCTGGCCGCGCCGATCCTGAAGGAGGCGGGCTGGGTCTTCTATGTCGCCGACTATTTCATCGCCGCCATTCTGGGGCTGGACCTGGCGGCGCGGGCCTATGCCTATTCCGACATCCGCGACTGGCTGAAGCGGCCGATCGTCTGGGTCGACCTGTTCGTGCTGGCGACCCTGCTGTTTCCGGCCTGGCTGGCCAACTTCGGATTCCTGCGGCTGCTGCGGTTCTGGAGCCTGCTGAACAGCGACCTGTTCTGGCGCACCATCGGCCGCCGGTTCGACGACACCCGCGTCGAGGACATCACCCGCGCCATGGCCGCCCTGGTCACCTTCGTCTTTGTCGTGACCGGCTTCGTCTACGCCTATTTCCGGGGCAAGGCCGAGCACATCAACGGCTATCTGGACGCGCTTTACTTCACCGTCGCCACCCTGACGACGACGGGGTTCGGCGACATCACCCTGCCGGGCAACTGGGGCCGGGTGATCTCCATCGTCGTCATGCTGGTGGGCATCACCCTGTTCATCCGCTTGGCCCAGACCCTGCTGCGGCCGCACAAGGTGAAGTTTTCCTGTCCGACCTGCGGCCTGCAGAAGCACGACCCTGACGCGGTGCACTGCAAGGCCTGCGGCCAGATCCTGTGCATCCCCGACGACGGCGACTGATCTGATCCGGCGACCGAAGATTACGCGCCGGTAATATGACGGACGCTTGCCCCCCGCCGCCGGCGTCGCCAAGGTGCCCGGCGAAACATTCGTCCGTTGGGGGACACCCATGATCATCCGCACCCTGGCGTCCGTCGCCGTCCTTTCCCTCGCCGCCGGAGCCGCATCTGTCGCCATGGCCCAAGCCTCCGTTTCCACCAGCGTCGCCTCTGCCGCGCCGGGCTTCGCGACCAGCGACGCGACCGATCCCTACCTGTGGCTGGAGGAGGTGGAAGGCGAGCGCGCCATGGACTGGGTCAAGGCCCACAACGAGACCTCTCTGGGCGTGCTGCAGGGCGATCCGCGCTATGAGGCCCTGCATCAGCAGGCGCTGGAACTGGTGCAGTCGCGCGACCGCATCCCTTCGCCCGGCTTCACCCACGACGGCCATATCGACAACTTCTGGCAGGACGCCGAGCATGTGCGCGGCGTCTGGCGGCGCACGACGCTGGACAGCTATCGCACCGACGCGCCGCAGTGGGAGACCATCCTGGACTTCGACGCCCTGTCGGCAGCCGAGGGCGCCAACTGGGTCTATAAGGGCGCGACCTGCCTTGCGCCCGAAGAACGCTATTGCCTGATCTCCCTGTCGAACGGCGGCAAGGATGCGGTGACCCTGCGCGAGTTCGACAGCGTGACCCGCGCCTTCGTGGAGGGCGGCTTCAGCCTGCCCGAATCCAAGGGCGGCGCCAGCTGGATCGACAAGGACACCCTGCTGATCGCGCGCGACTTCGGCGAAGGCTCGCTGACGGACTCGGGCTATCCGCGCACCGTCCGCCTGATGAAGCGCGGCCAGACGATCGACCAGGCGGTCGAGGTCTTCGCCGGTCAGAAAACCGACGTCTCGGTGTCAGGCTACACCCTGCGCGACGCCGACGGCGTGGTGCAGGCGGTGCTGTTGAACCGGGGGATCAACTTCTATGAGAGCGAGACCTGGCGCCTGAACGCCGACGGCACGACGACGAAGCTCGAACTGCCGCTCAAGTCCAGCATCAACGCCCTGGTCGCCGGCCAGCTGGTGGTGACGACGGACCAGGACTGGACCGCGCCGTCGGGCCAGCAGTTCAAGACCGGCGACGTCATCGCCTGGGATCTGCAGGCGTGGCTGGCCGATCCGAAGGCGCCCGCCCGTCTGGTCATCCGCCCCGGCGAGCGCGAGGCGGTCGAGGGGATCAACGCCACCCGCAACAAGCTGGTCGTGGCCCTTTATGAAAACGTGCGCGGCTCGGTCTATGTCTACGACCCGGCCGACTGGAGCCGCACGCGTCTGGACCTGCCGCAGAACGTCTCGGTCGGCGTCGGCTCGGCTTCGGAGCAGGACGACAAGATCTTCGTCAGCGTCACCGGCTATCTGAATCCGTCCAGCCTCTATCTGGCGGATGCGGCGACCGGGGCCGTCGATCTGACCAAGGCCCTGCCGGACAAGTTCGACGCCAGCGGGATGCGCGTCGATCAGTTCGAGGCCCGTTCGACCGACGGGACGATGATCCCCTATTTCGTCGTCCATAAGGACGCGATGGCGATGGACGGCTCGAACCCGACGCTGCTGTACGGCTACGGCGGCTTCCAGTCGTCGCTGCTGCCCGGCTATTCGCCGACGGTGGGCAAGCTGTGGCTGGAGCGGGGCGGCGTCTACGTCATCGCCAATACGCGCGGCGGCGGCGAGTTCGGCCCCAAATGGCACCAGGCGGCCCAGCAGGAGAACCGCCAGCGCGCGCATGAGGACTTCCAGGCGGTGGCTCAGGACCTGATCACGCGCGGGATCACCAGCCAGCCGCACCTCGGTATCATGGGCGGCTCGCAGGGCGGGCTGTTCATGGGCGCCATGCTGACCCAGCGCCCGGACCTGATCAACGCGGCGGTCATCCAGGTGCCGCTGTTCGACATGCTTCGTTTCCACAAGCTGCTGGCGGGCGCCTCTTGGATCGGCGAATACGGCGACCCGGACATCCCGGAACAGCGCGCCTGGATCGAACAGTATTCGCCCTATCAGAAGCTGGCGGCGGGCCAGCCCTATCCGGAAGTCTTCATCCACACTTCGACCAAGGACGACCGCGTCCACCCGGGCCACGCCCGCAAGGCGGCGGCGCGGATGGAGGCGCTGGGCTATCCGGTGCTCTTCTATGAAAACACCGACGGCGGCCACGCAGCCGGCGCCAACCTGCGCGAGACGGCCCGCCGCATCGCGCTGGAATACACCTATCTGACCCGCAGGCTGATGGACCAGCCGGCGCAGCGATAGAACCATGCCCGCTCATCCCGCGGAGGCGGGGACCCGGGTTTGAGCCTCGCGCTCGACCTGGGTCGTGAGCGAAAATCTGACGGCGGCTCTTGGGCCAAAGCACTGGGTCCTCGCCTCCGCGAGGATGAACGGAGAAGAGATTGTGAAAACCCTGTTCCTGTCAGCCGCCTTGCCCGTGATGATGCTGGCCGCGGCGCCCGCACTGGCGAACGGCGCGCCCGCCGATCCCACGGCCGCCTCGGCGGCGACCCCGCCGCCGCATTTCCCGCGCGACCTGTCGCCCGAGGGGGTCAAGGCCGCCGACGACCACCTGGCGCTGGAAGAGGTGGACGGCGCCGAGGCCCGCGCCTTTGTCGCCGCCTCCAATGAAAAGGCCCTGGCCGCCCTGACCGGCGACCGCCGCTATGAGCCGTTCCGCCAGCAGGCCGAAGCCATCCTGACGGCCACCGACCGCATCCCCGGCGTCAGCTTCCTGGGCGAAGGCCTCGGCAACTTCTGGCAGGACGCGGCCAATCCCAAGGGCGTCTGGCGCCGCACGACGCTGGACAGCTATCGCACCGCCCAGCCGCAGTGGGAGACCCTGCTGGACATCGACGCCCTGGCGAAAGCCGAAGGCAAGGACTGGGTGTTCAAGGGCGCCAACTGCCTGGCGCCGGACGAGACCCGCTGCCTGGTCAATCTGTCGAACGGCGGCATGGACGCCGTGACGGTGCGCGAGTTCGACCTGACCACCAAGACCTTCGTGGACGGCGGCTTCGTCATCCCCGAAGGCAAGCACCGCATCTCCTGGCTGGACCGCGACACCCTGCTGATCGCCACCGACTTCGGCCCCGGCAGCCTGACGGAGTCGGGCTATCCCTTCATCGTCAAGTCGCTGAAGCGCGGCCATCCGCTGGAGCACGCGACCGAGGTCTATCGCGGCCAGCAGGGCGACGGCGGCTATGGCGTCTCGCCGATCGTGTTCCGCGACAAGGCGGGGGCGGTCGAGGCGGTGCTGTTCAGCCGTCCGTTGGACACCTTCCGCTCGGAGATCTGGGCGCTGGGGGCCGACGGCAAGCCGTATCAACTGGCCCTGCCCGAGCGCGTGGGCGTAGAGGGCGTGCTGGGCGGCCAGTTGATCTTCTCGCCCGAACAGGCGTGGACCTTCGACGGTCAGGATTACGCCGCCGGTTCGCTGGTCGCCCTGCCGATGGGCGTGCTGGGCGACGTGCGTCAGAGCATCCGCATCGATGCGAAGACGGCGACCATCTTCGCCCCCGGCCCGCGCCAGTCGCTGCAAAGCGTCCGGGTTTTCCCGGACAGCATCGTCGCCGTCATCGCCGACAACGTCGTCGGCACGCTGAAGCGCTTCACGCCGGGCGCTGGGGGCTGGACCGCGACCGACATCGCCGTGCCCGCTAACAGCGCGGTGGGTTTGGGCGACAGCTCCAAGGCTAAGGGGCAAGTCTTCGTCTCGACGCAGGGCTTCCTGACGCCGCCAACGCTCAGCCTGGCGGATGTCTCGACCGGCGCCCTGACCGAGCTGAAATCGGCCCCGGCCAAGTTCGACGCCTCGACCCATGTGGTCGAGCAGTTCGAGGCTACCTCGACCGATGGGACCAAGATTCCCTACTTCGTCACACGGCCCAAGAACCTGGCGATGGACGGGACCGGCCCGACCATCCTGTTCGGTTACGGCGGCTTCCAGGCCAGCTTCCCGCCCGCCTACAAGCCCGAGATGGGCAAGCTGTGGCTCGAGAACGGCGGTGTCTTCGTTCAGGCCAACATCCGCGGCGGCGGCGAGTTCGGACCCGGCTGGCACCAGGCGGCCCTGCGCGAAAACCGCCAGCGCGCCTTTGACGACTTCGCCGCCGTCGCCCGCGATCTGGAGCAGCGCAAGATCACCAGCCCGCGCCACCTGGGCATCTACGGCCGCTCCAACGGCGGGGTTCTGACCAGCGTGTCCATCACCCAGCATCCGGAGCTGTTCAATGCGGCGGTGATCGAAAGCCCGCTGATCGACATGCTGCGCTATCAGGAGCTGCCTGCGGGCGCGTCGTGGATGGGCGAATACGGGGATCCGCGCATTCCGGGCGACGCCGAATTCATCGCTCGCTATTCGGCCTATCAGCAGCTGCGGCCCGAGGTGAAATACCCGCGCGTCTACATCACGACCAATACGCGCGACGACCGGGTCCACCCCGGCCACGCCCGCAAGTTCGCGGCGCGTCTGGGCGATCAGGGCCACGACCACCTCTATTTCGAGGATACGGCGGGCGGCCACTCCAACGACGCCGATCCGGTCGCCAACGCTCGCCGCTGGGCGCGCCACTATGTCTATCTGGCCCAACAGCTGATGGATTGAGGGGCTTTATTCGTGCGCTAACGGCCTTTGGCCTGCTTGAGCGCGAAGGCGGGTCGAAGGCGTGCGACGCCGCTCACGCATTTATGAGCGGCGTTATCGGGCTGAAGGGATAGGATCGCGTCCATGATGGCACGGGGCCTGTTCAGGTACGGGATGGCGGCGACGGCGGTCGCGGGCGCAGGTCTGCTGGCCGTCGCCGCCGCGCCCTCGCGTGAGCGTGACGCCCCGGTCCAGCCGGTGGTGGTTGAACTGTTCACCGCCCAGGGCTGTTCAGGCTGTCCCGACGCCAACCGCACGGTCGAGACCGTGGCCGCCGAGCCGGGCGTGATCGTCCTGACCTATGGCGTCGACTACTGGGACTACTTGGGCTGGTCCGACACCTTCGCCCGGCCCGAGTTCGCCGAGCGCCAGCGAGCCTATCGCCAGGCGCTCAAACTGCGGAACGTCTCGACGCCGCAGGTGGTGATCGACGGGCGCCGTCATGTCTCGGGCGCGCGCTCGCCTGAGCTGAAGGCCGCCGTAGAGGCCGAGGCGCGCGGTCGCGGCTGGCCGCCCGAGATCGAGTTCCGTGAGACCGGCGACCGCGTCGGCGTCGGCTCGGGCCGGGCGCCGCAGGGCGGGGCCGAGGTCGTCGCCGTGGTCTATCGGCCCGGTCAGCAGACAGTCGAGGTCAAGGGCGGCGACAACCGGGGCCGTGCGGTGACCCACGTCAATGTCGTGCGCGAGGTGCGGCGGCTGGGCGACTGGAATGGGCGGCCGGTGCTGTTTCCCCTGCCTGTCGAGGCGGGCGCCGATGAAGGCGTGGTGATCCTGCTTCAGGCCAAGGACGACCGCAGCATCCTGTCTTCGGCCGCCCGGCCGGAACCGGGGCGCGATTGAACCGCTGACGGAAAAGGTCTAAAGGCCCGCGGCTCTTGATGGGCACGCCTCCTCGCGCGACCCGGAGAACATTGCATGGTCGGGGAAACGCCCCGCGGCGACGCCGCGCCAACCGCCAACGCCTCTTCCGCCGCCAACGCCCAGCCTCCCGCTTCCGGGGGTTCGCCGGGGCATGGGGGCAAGGCTGGCCGCCGCGCCCTGCTGCTGGGGGCCATCGGCGTGGTCTTCGGCGACATCGGCACCAGCCCCATCTACGCCCTGCGCGAGGCCATCGGCCACGCCCAGAGGGGCGTCGAGGGCGACCTGGCCATTATCGGCGTGGTGTCGCTGGCCTTCTGGGCGCTGATGGTGGTGGTGACGTTCAAATACGTCATGTTCCTGATGCGGGCCGACAACAAGGGCGAGGGCGGCACCCTGTCGCTGATGGCTCTTGCCCAGCACGCCATCGGTCGACGCAGCGCCTGGCTGTTCATTCTGGGGGTCTGCGGCGCAGCCCTCTTCTACAGCGACGGCGTCATCACCCCGGCCATTTCCGTTCTGTCGGCCATCGAGGGTCTGCAGGAGGCGCCGGGCCTGAACGGCCGCCTCGATCCCTTCATCGTGCCGCTGGCGGCGGGCATACTGATCGCGCTGTTCATGGTCCAGTCCCGAGGCACGGCCGGACTGGCCAAATTCTTTGGCCCCATCACGCTTATCTGGTTCCTGTCGCTGGGCGTGATGGGCGTGGCGCACATCTTCGACGACCTGTCGATCCTGAAGGCCCTGTCGCCCTATTACGGGATCAAGCTGCTGATCGCCGACGGCTTCCTGGGCTTCGTCATCCTGGGCAGCGTCTTTCTGGCCGTCACCGGCGCCGAGGCGCTGTATGCGGACATGGGCCATTTCGGCAAGTCGCCGATCCGTCAGGGCTGGCTGTTCATCGTCCTGCCGTGTCTGACCCTGAACTATCTGGGGCAGGGCGCCTTCCTGCTGTCGCATCCCGGCGCGGCCAGCAACCCGTTCTGGAACATGGTGCCGCAGCTGGTCTACTGGCCCATGCTGCTGCTGGCGACGGCGGCCACGGTGATCGCCAGCCAGGCGGTCATCACCGGCGCCTTCTCGGTGACGCAGCAGGCGGTTCAGCTGGGCCTGCTGCCGCGACTGGACATCCGCAACACCTCCGAGACGCAGGCGGGCCAGATCTATGTGCCTGCGATCAACAGCCTGCTGATGGTCGGGGTGTTGTTCGTGCTCGTCACCTTCCAGTCGTCGCACAATCTGACGGCGGCCTATGGGGTGGCCGTGACCGGCACCATGATGGTCAACACCCTGATGTCCTTCACCGTGGTGCGGCACAAATGGAAATGGCCGATGTGGGCGGTGCTGCTGACCCTCGTGCCGTTCGGATTCATCGACGCGGTCTTCCTGACCTCCAACCTGCTGAAGATTCCGGCCGGGGCGTGGATGCCGCTGGTGCTGGGCGGCGGGCTGGTCATGCTGATGTGGACCTGGGTGCGCGGCACGCAAATCCTGACCGACAAGACCCGCAAGGACAGCCTGCCGCTGACCGATCTGATAGAGATGCTGCGCGCCCGTCCGCCGCACCGGGCGCCGGGCACGGCCATCTTCCTGACCTCGGACGCCGATGTCGCGCCGGTGGCCCTGATGCACAACCTCAAGCACAACAAGGTGCTGCACGAGAAGAACATCATCCTGACGGTCCACACCTCCGACCGGCCGCGCGTCCCCGATCTACAAAGGGTGGCGGTCGAGCCGATCAGCGATGATTTCAAGCGCTTGACGCTGACCTTCGGTTATATGGAGACGCCGAACGTGCCGCGCGCGCTCGGCCTGTGCCGCAAACAGGGGCTGAAGTTCGACATCATGTCGACCAGCTTCTTCCTGGGGCGCCGCTCCGTCGTTCCCACCGCCCGTCAGGGCATGCCTCTTTGGCAGGACAAGCTGTTTATCTTCCTGATGCGTAACGCCGCCAATCCGACCGACTTCTTCCGCATTCCGCCCGGCCGCGTGGTCGAGCTCGGCACCCAGGTGTCGGTGTGAGCGGGGGAACGCCCAAGGGCAAAAGCTCCGCCGCGCGCGGCCGTCGCATCGCCGAAAAGGCGCGCGGTCCGCGTCGTGAACCCGCGCCGCGCGCGGTCGCCGACGACCCCCACGCCGACATCGGGGTCGAGGCGCGTCTGGTGGCGGGCCTGCTGCTGAACGCGGCGCTGGAGAAGCGCACCGGTCTGGACGAGGCCCTGTCGCAGTCGCCCGCGCGCGACCTGCCGCCTCAGGATCGCGCCTTCGCCCGCGCCGTGGCCATGGCGGCCTTGCGTCGTCTGGGCGAGATCGACCAGATTCTCGAGCGCCGCCTGCAGAAGGCGCCGCCGCTGGCGGTGCTGACCATCCTGCGCATCGCCCTGGCCCAGACCCTGGTGCTTGAGACGCCCGCCTTCGCTGCGGTGTCGACGGCGGTGAAGCTGGCCGAGCGCGATCCCAAGACGCGGCCCTACAAGAATCTGGTCAACGCCGTGCTGCGCGGCGTCGGCCGCGACGGTCCCGGCCTGACGACGGCGGAAGCCAACCTGCCCGACTGGCTGGCCCAGCGCTGGAAGGCGACCTATGGCGAGGCGGCCGTAATCGGCCTGGCCCTGGCCACGCGCGAGGAGCCCGCCACCGACCTGACGGCCAAGCCGGGCGTGGACCCGGCCGAACTGGCGGCCTCGGTCGACGGCGAGGCCCTGCCCGGCGGCACGGTCCGCACCGGCAAGCGCGGCGATGTCGCCTCCTGGCCCGGCTTTGAGGCCGGCGACTGGTGGGTGCAGGATGCGGCCGCCGCCGTGCCCGCCCGCCTGCTGGCCGTGAAACCGGGCGAGACGGCGCTGGACCTGTGCGCCGCGCCGGGCGGCAAGACGCTGCAACTGGCCGCCGCCGGGGCCGAAGTCACGGCGCTTGACCGTTCCGAGGCGCGGCTGAAGCGGCTGCGCCAGAATTTCGAGCGCATGAACCTCAAGGCCGAGGTCGTCGCCGTCCCGGCCGAGGACTGGGAAGACGACCGCACCTTCGACGCCGTCCTGCTGGACGCGCCCTGCACGGCGACCGGCACCTATCGCCGCAATCCCGAGGTGCTGCGCGCCACCCGGCCCGCCGACGTGGCCAAGCTGGCCGATGTGCAGCACCGCCTGCTGGACGCCGCCGCCGAGAAGGTGAAGCCGGGTGGTCGTCTGGTCTACTGCGTCTGTTCGCTGGAGCGTGAAGAGGGCGAGACGCAGGTCATCGCCTTCCTGCGCCGCAACCCGGCCTTCCGCACCGTCGCCGCCGTTCCCGCCGAGGTCGGCGCCCCGGACGAGGCCCTGACCCCGGAAGGCTGGCTGCGCCTCCTCCCGTCGCAATGGGCGGAAAAGGGCGGTCTGGACGGCTTCTTCGCGGCCAGGCTGGAACGGATCGCCTAGCTGAGTTGAAGGCCGAACCAGCCGTCGCGGCTGGAGACCGTCATCGGCAGGCCGAACAGGTCGGTCAGGGCGGCGTCGGTCAGCATGTCGGCCTTGGCGCCGTCGCGGGCGACGCGGCCGTCCTTCATCATGATGACCCGGCCGATCTCGGGCAGGATCTCCTCGATGTGGTGCGTCACCAGGATCAGGGTGGCGCCGCCCTGCGCCAGCGGCCTGAGGCTGTCGAGGAACAGGCGGCGCGTCGCCGGGTCCAGCCCGCCGCACGGTTCGTCCAGCAGGATGGCGTCGGGCCGATGAGCCAGGGCGCGGGCGATCAGCACACGCCGCGCCTCGCCGGACGACAGGGTGGCCATGGACCGGCCGATCAGATGCTCGACCCCCATGCGGTGCAGGGCCTCGGCCGCGGCGTCGCGCATGGCCGGCGTGATCGTCTCGCGCCGCCAGACCCCGCGCGAGGCGAAGAAGCCTGAGACGACAGCATCCATCACCTCCAGCGCATCCTCGCCGGTCAGGTCCGACTGGGCGGCGGGCGAGACGAAGCCGAGACGGCGGCGCAGGGAGAAGACGTCCCACGGGCTCTGGCCGAACACCTCGACCCGCGCGCCATGCACCGGATAGAGCTGGTGCAGGATCAGCTTGACCAGCGTCGACTTGCCCGAGCCGTTGCGGCCCAGGATCGCCGTATGGTCGCCCGCCGCGATGGTCAGGTTGACATCATCCAGAATGCGGCGCTCGCCGCGCACCACGCTGGCGTTTTCGATGCGCAGCAGCGGCTCAGTCATCGTCGTCTTCGATGGCGTGGATCTGGTCGTCGTCGAGGCCCAGGTGATGGCCGATCTCGTGGATCAGGACATGGGCGATGATCTCGGCCAGGCCGACATCGCCGCGCTCGCACCATTCATCGAGGATCGGGCGGCGATACAGGAAGACGCGCGAAGGCTCCGGGGCCGGACCCATGGCGTCGCGCTCGCCGATGTGGACGCCGGAATACAGGCCGGTCAGCTCGAACGGGTCCTCGATCTCCAGGTCGCGCAGAGTCTCCTCGTCGGCGAAGTCGTCGATGCGGATGACGACGTCCCCGGCCGCCTGACGGAACAGGTCGGGCAGGGCGGCGAAGGCCTCTTCGGCCAGGCGGGCGAAGTCGTCGAGGGAGGGGGCGGTCTGATCGGTCCAGGTCTGGCTCATGCTGAAGGATATCGCCCGGCGCGGCCGGTCCCGCAATCGGCGGCGACGCCGCATCGCAAATCGCGCAATCAGGTTATGGTAAACGCGAATCGGTCGGCGGGCTGACGCTCAGCGGCCGCCGCAGCGACGCATCATCCGGGGACCTATGGCCGAGGCCGACATCGCTTATGCAGCCACCGCAGGGGCGGCCGGTCTGGCGCTGGCGATCAGCGCCTGGACCTGGCGGCTGCGCGCGCGGCTGGGCGCCCGCGAGGTCGAGATCGAGCGCTGGCTGGGCGGGGCCCAGGCCTCGGCGGCCGCCAGCGAGGGCGCCCTGACCGCGTTCGACGACGTGCGGCTGGCCCTGAGCCCGCAGGGTGAGGCGCAGGCGGTGTTCGGCTCGGCCGAGGCCCTGTCGGCGCTGGCGCCCGGCCTTGAAGGGCTGGCGGCGGCGCAAGCCGTGGTCGCAGTGTTGACCGGTCTGCACACCGGGCGCATGGAGGCGCTGGTTCAGGGCGGAGAGGCCTTCGAGACCCTGATGGAGACGCCTGAAGGCGCATGGGCGGTCGAGGGCCGGCCGCATGGCGGGGCGGCCTGGCTGCGGCTGTCGCGTCTGGCCGGGGTCGGCGGCGAGGGCGGACTGGACGGCGGCGCGGGCGCGGGGGTTCTGGCGGAACAGTCTCCGGCGCCGACCTGGGTCGTGGACGGGGCCGGGCGGCTGGTCTGGGCCAACAGCGCCTGGCTGGCCGAGACGGGGGCCGAGACCCTGGCGGAAGCGCGCGAACGGGGGCTGAGTTTCGATCGCGGCGCCGACGGGGTGGTGGCGGAGGCGCTGCGCCTGAACGCGCGTCAGGACGGCTTCCGCTGGACCACGGCGGGCGGACGGCGCCGGGCGTGGAAGATCCTGGCCGAACCGCTGGCGGGCGGACGCGGCGCCGTGATCGCCTTCGCCATCGAGATGACCGAGGCCGAGGAGACGCGCGACACCCTGCGCCGTCACGTCGAGGCCCACGACGAGACGCTGAATCACCTGGCGGACGCCGTCGCCATCTTCGGCCCGTCCAAGCGGCTGGCCTTCCACAACACCGCCTTCCAGTCGCTGTTCGGGGTCGATCCGGCGTGGCTGGACGAGCGGCCGACCCACGCCGAGCTGCTGGACCGGCTGCGCCAGAAGCGCCTGCTGCCCGAGGTCGTCGACTACGCCCGATGGAAGGCGGATGAGCTGGACTTCTACGGCGCCGCCCAGGCCTCGCCGGACGATAGCTGGTCGCTGCCCGACGGGCGGACGCTGCGGGTGGTGCGCCAGCCGCACCCGCTGGGCGGCATCCTGCTGATCTTCTCGGACATCACCGGCGAACTGCAGCTGCGCAGCCGCTACAACGCCCAGATTCAGGTCCAGCGCGCGACGCTGGACAAGCTGAACGACGCCGTGGCCGTGTTCGGCTCGGACGGCCGGCTGCGGCTGCACAACGAGGCGTTCGAGACCTTCTGGGGCGTGGCGGGCGAGCGGCTGAACGAGGCGGGCGACTTCGACGCCGTGGCCGCTCTGTGCCGCCCGGTCCTGCCCGACGCGGCCCTGTGGCTGGGGCTGAAGGCGCGGGTGGCCGACCCCGACCCGGAAAGCCGGGTGCCGATCGCCGGCGAGGGGCGCACCGAGGACGGCCGCAGCGCCGCATGGCAGACCCGTCCCCTGCCGGACGGCGCGACGCTGGTGGCCTTCTCGGACGTGACGGCGAGGCGCGGGCTGGAGCAGGCGCTGGCCGCCAAGGAAGCCGCTCTGGCCGAAAGTCAGGCGCTGAAACGCGAGTTCGTGGGCAGCGTCTCCTATGAGCTGCGCACCCCGCTGACGACCATCGTCGGCTATTCAGAACTACTGGAGGCGATGGGCGACCTGCCCGAGCGCAGCCGCCAGCACGCCGGGGCCATCCGCGTGGCGGCCAGCCATCTGGCCCGCTCCATCGACGACGTGCTGGACATGGCCCAGATCGATGCGGGCGAGATGGAGCTGACGCTGGGCGACGTGCGCGTCTGCGACCTGCTGGGCGAGGCGGCCGAGCGGATCAGGCCCAAGGTCGAGGGGCGCGGGGCGACGCTGAATCTGGCCTGCCCGGCGGGGCTGCAGCCGATCCGCGCCGACGCCCGCCGCATCGCCCAGGCGGTCGATCACCTGCTGGAGCACGCCTGCCGGGCGGTGTCCGAAGGCGGCGCCGTCAGTCTGAGCGCCGAGGCCGGGCCGAACGAAGTCCGCATCCGCGTCGAGGACACCGGCCGGGGCATCCCCTATCACCTGCAGGCCCACGTCTTCGACCGCTTCGTGCGGCGCGAGCGCGGCGGGCCGGGGGTGGCCCTGGCTCTGGTCAAGGCTTTGATCGAACTGCACGGCGGCTGGGCCGAGGTCCAGTCCGAACCGGGCAAGGGCGCGGCCTTCATCCTGCACCTGCCGATCGAGGCCGAGGCGCCGACGGCGCCGCCCGAGCTGCTGCTGGGCTGATATGGCCGCTCAGCCGTGCTAGAGGGCGTGTCCAAGCCTTCCAGGACGCTTTCATGGCCGACACGCCCCGCCCCCTGCTCAAGACCGCCATCATCTATGATTTCGACGGGACGCTGGCCCGGGGGAACATGCAGGAGGTCAGCTTCATCCCCTCGATCGGAATGACGCCGGCCCAGTTCTGGAACGAAACCGTCCGTCCCCGGACCATCGCCGCCGATGGGGACGGCATCCTGATGTATATGCAGATGATGCTGCTGGCCGCGCGCGAGCAGGGCACGCCGGTGACGCGCCAGACGCTGCGCGATCATGGCCGCGACGTGGCCCTGTTCGAAGGCTTGCGGGACGGCAGCTGGTTCGACCGCATGAACGCCTTCGGCGCCCAGTACGGCCTGGAGATCGAGCACTACATCATCTCGGCGGGCCTGACCGAGATGATCGAGGGCTGTCCCATCGCCGACGCCTTCACCCACGTCTTCGCTTCGAAATACGCCTATGACGCGGACGATGTGGCGGTGTGGCCCGCCGTGGGCGTCAACTACACCACCAAGACCCAGTATCTGTTCCGCATCAACAAGGGGGTGCACAACCACTGGGAGGACGAGCGCATCAACCGCTTCATCCCGGATGAGGAGCGGCCCATCCCGTTCGACCGGATGATCTTCCTGGGCGACGGCGACACCGACGTGCCGACCATGAAGATGATGCACACCAAGGGCGGCTTCTCCATCGCCGTCTACGACCCCGACAGCACCCCGCGCGACCACGACAAGATCCATCGTCTGATCTCGGAGGATCGGGTCAATTTCGTCGCGGCAGGCGACTATCGCGAGGGCACCCCGGTCGACCTGATCGTCAAGGGCCTGATCGGCCGCATGGCGGTCAACTACGGCCGCATGCCGGCGGATTGACCGCGCCCTTCTCCCCTTGTGGGAGAAGGTGGGCGCCGGAGGCGCTCGGATGAGGGGTGTGGGCGCGACAACCAAAAGTCATCCCACGCAGACCCGCGTCCATCTGGAAATTCAGGCGCTGGCACCCCTCATCCGTCAGGCTCCGCCTGCCACCTTCTCCCACAAGGGGAGAAGGGACGACGCTGCTTATCCAGCGCCACCGTCACATCCGCGCGCACCCCGCCTGTCAGCATGTGGCGGGTGATGCGCTCGAAATGCTGGATGAAGACGGCCAATTCGGTGCGCCTTGAGGGCGGTAGCTCGGCGGGGGGCAGACCCATCAGACCGGCCTCCTGTTCGCAGCGCCAGTCCAGCACCGCGTCGAACGACGGCGCCTTCAGGAACAGGATGGCGTCGAAACGGGCGAAGGCTTCGGCATAGGCGCCGGCCAGGGCGGCGTTGGCGGCGCCTCGCCATCGGCCCTCGACATCCTGCTCGGCTTCCAGAGCGTTGACCGGAAGGGCCAGGTCCGCCGCGGCCTGCGGCGTTGCCCCCAGACACCAGCCGTCGATCAGCACCGCCGACGGGCGGCCCGTGAACACAGGCCACGATGCTTCCGGCGCCCGGTCATCCGTCAGCTTGTCGAAGGCGGGCAGGGGCGTGCGGCTGTCCGGTCCGGCGGCGCGCAGGGCGGCGATCATGGCTTCCAGCAGGGCCAGATCGTGCGTGCCGGGCGGGCCGCGCACGGCGAACAGGGGATGGACCTGGCGCGCGAGGGTCTGGCGTTCCGCCCTGGTCAGATAGACGTCGTCCAGCGACAGATGCGCCGCGCCGAAGCGGTCGCTAGCCGCGCGCGCGAGCGTCGTCTTGCCGGAGCCCTGCGCCCCGGCGATGCCGATCAGGGGGATGTGGTCTGGCCGCGCATGGGCCGCGAACAGAGACCCGACCGCGTCCAGCAGCCGGGCGTCGACCATGTCAGTGCTGGCTTTGCGGCAGGCGCACGATCAGGCCGTCCAGATCGTCGGTGACGCGGATCTGGCAGGACAGGCGGCTGTTCGGCTCGACGTTTTCGGCGAAGTCGAGCATCGACTCCTCCATCGCCGAGGGGCGGCCCGTCTCGGCGGCGAAATCCGGGTCGACATAGACGTGGCAGGTGGCGCAGGCGCAGGCCCCGCCGCAGTCGGCGTCGATGCCCGGCACATTGTTGCGGATCGCGCCCTCCATCACGGACAGGCCCTTCTTGACCTCGACCGTGTGCTCGGTCCCGTCGTGCTCGATGTAGGTGATCTTGGGCATGGAAGCGGTCTTAACTCCGGATGCGGGGTTGGCAAGCCTTGCTACGCGACGGCCAAGGAAAACCCCCGGAACCAGGCGGCGCCGGGGGCTTTTCTTTTCGTTCGGACCGCCTGGATCAGGCGGCGGTCTTCTTGCGCGACGGCGAGACCATCAGCTTCTTGGTCTCGGCGATCGCCTTGGCCGGGTTCAGCCCCTTGGGGCAGACCTGGGCGCAGTTCATGATCGTGTGGCAGCGATACAGCTTGAAGGGATCCTCGAGGTCGTCGAGGCGCTTCTGGGTGGCGTCGTCGCGGCTGTCGGCGATCCAGCGATAGGACTGCAGCAGGGCGGCCGGGCCGAGGTACTCTTCCTGGTTCCACCAGTAGCTCGGGCACGAGGTCGAGCAGCAGGCGCACAGGATGCACTCGTACAGGCCGTCCAGCTTTTCGCGGTCTTCCGGCGATTGCAGGCGCTCCTTCTCCGGATCCGGCAGGTCGGACTGGAGATAGGGCTGGATGGAGTCGTACTGGGCGTAGAACAGCGACAGGTCCGTCACCAGGTCCTTCACCACCGGCTGGTGGGGCAGGGGGGCGATGGTGATGTTGTGCGACGAGCACTCGGCCCAGCCCTTGGTGCAGGCCAGGGCGTTGCGGCCGTCGACGTTCATCGAGCACGAGCCGCAGATGCCTTCGCGGCACGAACGGCGGAACGACAGGGTGGGGTCGATCTCGTTCTTGATGTGGATCAGGGCGTCCAGAAGCATCGGGCCGTGATCGTCGGCCGAGACCTCATAGACGTCCCAGCGCGGATCGGCGTCCGTTTCCGGGTCGTAGCGATAGACCTTGTAGGTCTTGACGTTCTGAGCGCCGGCAGGGGCCTTGTGCACCTTGCCGGTCGTGGGCTTGGAGCCGCGCGGGAGGTTGAGCTGAACCATCTGCGATCCCCCTTAGTAAACCCGAGCCTTGGGCTCGATGTACGAGACCTCGTCGGTCATCGTGTATTTGTGCACCGGACGGTAGTCGATCTGGACGCCTTCGCCCGGACGCTTCCACGCCAGGGTGTGCTTCATCCAGTTGACGTCGTCGCGGTCCGGATAGTCCTCGCGGGCGTGGGCGCCGCGCGATTCCGTGCGGTTGGCCGCGCCTTCGATGGTGACCAGGGCCTGGGCGATCAGGTTGTCGTACTCCAGCGTCTCCACCAGGTCGGTGTTCCAGATCAGGCCGCGGTCCGTGACCTTGATGTCGGCGCCGGCGGCGTCGATCGAGCGCAGCTTCTGAACGCCCTCATCCAGGGTCTTGCCGGTGCGGAACACGGCGGCGTCGGACTGCATGGCGCGCTGCATCTCAAGACGGAGGTGCGCCGTCGGGGTCGAGCCCGAGGCGTTGCGGAAGCGATCGAGGCGGGCCAGGTGAGCGTCGGTCTGGGCCTTGGGGGCCGAGGGCACGGCGGAGTTCTTGTCCACCACCTCGCCGCAGCGCAGGCCGACGGCGCGGCCGAACACCACCAGGTCGGTCAGGGAGTTGGAGCCCAGGCGGTTGGCGCCGTGCACCGAGACGCAGGCGGCCTCGCCCACGGCCATCAGGCCCGGAACCACGCTGTCGGGGTTGCCGTCGCGCAGGGTCAGGACTTCGCCGTGATAGTTCGTCGGGATGCCGCCCATGTTGTAGTGGACGGTCGGCAGAACCGGGATCGGCTCCTTGGTCACGTCCACGCCGGCGAAGATCTTGGCCGATTCCGAGATGCCCGGCAGGCGGGCGTGCAGGATCTTGGGATCCAGGTGATCCAGGTGCAGGAAGATGTGGTCCTTGTTCGGGCCCACGCCGCGGCCTTCGCGGATCTCGATGGTCATGGAGCGCGAAACCATGTCGCGCGGGGCCAGATCCTTCACGGTCGGCGCATAGCGCTCCATGAAGCGCTCGCCTTCGGAGTTGGTCAGATAGCCGCCTTCGCCGCGGGCGCCCTCGGTGATCAGGCAGCCGGCGCCGTAGATGCCGGTCGGGTGGAACTGCACGAACTCCATGTCCTGCAGCGGCAGGCCGGCGCGCAGCACCATGGCGTTGCCGTCGCCGGTGCAGGTGTGGGCCGAGGTGGCCGAGAAGTAGGCGCGGCCGTAACCGCCGGTGGCCAGCACCACCATCTTGGCGCGGAACTGGTGCAGTTGGCCGGTGTCGAGTTGAAGCGCGGTGACGCCCGTGCAGGCGCCGTCCTGCATGATCAGATCGAGGGCGAAGTATTCGACGAAGAACTTCACCTCGCGGCGGACCGACTGGCCGTACAGGGTGTGCAGGATGGCGTGGCCGGTGCGGTCGGCGGCGGCGCAGGTGCGCTGCACCGGGCCTTCGCCGAAGTTGCGGGTCATGCCGCCGAAGGCGCGCTGATAGATCTTGCCTTCGTCGGTGCGGCTGAAGGGCACGCCCCAGTGTTCCAGTTCATAAACGGCCTGCGGCGCGTTGCGGACCAGATATTCGATGGCGTCCTGGTCGCCCAGCCAGTCCGACCCCTTGACGGTGTCGTACATGTGCCATTGCCAGGAGTCCTCGCCCATGTTGCCGAGCGAGGCGGAGATGCCGCCCTGGGCCGCCACGGTGTGCGAGCGGGTCGGGAAGACCTTGGTGACGCAGGCGACCTTCAGGCCCTGCTGGGCGGCGCCGAGGGCGGCGCGCAGGCCGGAGCCCCCGGCGCCGACGACGACGACGTCGTATTCGTGATCGATAAGCTCGTAAGCAGCCATGGCGGGATCAGACTCCGGCCGGCAGCGGGGCCGAGCCCAGCGCCAGACGCACGATGAAGAAGACGCTGGCGGCCGCCAGCACGAGGAAGACCAGGTTCGACACCAGGATCAGCGGCGACCGGGACGCGGCGGGAATGTAATCCTCGATGATCACCTTCCAGGCCAGGCTGGCGAACAGGAAGAAGACCGCCGCCGTCACGGCCAGCAGGCCTGCGTTCAGCGTGTTGCCGAACCAGGCGATGATCGTCCCGTAGTCGGCGCCGGCCAGGGAGAAGCCGGTCGACAGGACCCAAAGGCCCAGCGGCATCAGGGCCAGCAACGCCAGCTTTTCGAGTTTCCACTCCCCGGCGCCGTGACGCTCGGAAATCTTCACATTGTTCTTGAACTTGGGCGCGGCGCTCACAGCGAAACCTTTCCAGCAGCGAACAGCACGACCCAGAACAGGACGGCCAGGACGATCGGGCCCCAGACGACGGCCTGGGCCATCAGGTTGGCGGACTTCAGGTCCAGCCCCTTGCCGGCGTCGTTGATCAGGTGGCGCGCGCCGTTCAGCAGGAAGGAGAACAGCACCAGAGTCAGGCCGAACCAGATGAACAGGCCGAACGGCGAGCCCGAGAAGGCGGCGACCGAGGCGAAGGCGTCCGGCCCGGAGGCCACGGCGGCGACCCAGCCCAGCAGCAGGACGGCGCCCACGCTGGCCGCGCCGATGGTGACGCGGAACAGGATCGACGCGACCATGGTCATGTGCCAGCGCCAGATATCGGCGAAGGGCGACATCGGAGCGACGTGCCCATTGGGGTGACGGACGTAGCGGCCCGTCCGGTCGCCAGTTTCGCCCGCAGCCGGGGGAGTGTTCGACATGCGAATGATTCTCAAAAAACCCGTGGAAATTCAGGGCCGGATTGCAGTGCAACAGGCTTTAGTGACGCAGAAGGGGGGGTGTCAACGAAGCGGGCCGATTCCCGTCAAGTTCTACCTGCGAACGCCAATCAAAAGGCCGCGATATGCGACAGCGCCGTCTGGCGCGTCTCCGTCGTGCACGGAACCGCCCCCGGCCGCCCCCAGACCGGGTCGGGCCACAGAGGATCGTCGCGCCGACGCCCGACCACATGAATGTGAAGCTGGGCGGTCACATTGCCCAGGGCGGCGACGTTCAGCTTGTCGACGGGCTGATCGCGCAGAGCGCCCAGTTCGCGCACCAGGGCCCCGGCGCGCACGATTTCTTCGGTGAGCAGGGCGCGCTGGGCGGGCGACAGGTCTTCCAGTTCAACCGCCCCGGCCAGGCGGGGCAGCAGGATCAGCCAGGGAAAACGGGCGTCGTCCTGAAGACGGACCTGGCACAGTGGCCAGTCGGCGGCGAAGACGGAGGCCGCCTCAAAGGCGGGATCGGCGCGGAAGTCTGAAGGCGAGGTCATGGCGAACCGTGACAGCCGCCAGCGGGGGGCGCAACGACGAAAGCCGTATCGCGGAACGCTTGCCGCGACCCGCCGACAGGTCTAGACCGCCGTTCCAGCGACTACCGTTTCGCACACGCAATATCGACTGGAGAGACCTGAATGGCTCGCGCGAAGATCGCCCTTATCGGCGCCGGAATGATCGGCGGAACCCTGGCCCACGTGGCTGCGCGCGAAGCGCTGGGCGACGTCATCCTGTTCGACATCGCCGAAGGCACGCCGCAAGGCAAAGCTCTCGACATCGCCGAAGCCTCGGCCGTCTTCGGTCAGGACGTGGCCCTGAAGGGCGCCAACGACTACGCCGACATCGCGGGCGCCGACGTCTGCATCGTCACCGCCGGCGTGCCGCGCAAGCCGGGCATGAGCCGCGACGACCTGATCGGCATCAACCTGAAGGTCATGAAGGCCGTCGGCGAGGGCATCAAGCAGCACGCCCCCAACGCCTTCGTCATCTGCATCACCAACCCGCTCGACGCCATGGTCTGGGCCCTGCAGAAGTTCTCGGGCCTGCCCAAGGAGAAGGTCATCGGCATGGCCGGCGTGCTGGACTCGGCCCGCTTCGCCTACTTCCTGGCTGAAAAGACCGGCGTGTCGGTGCAGGACATCCACGCCTGGACCCTGGGCGGTCACGGCGACGACATGGTGCCGATGGTGCGCCACTCGACCGTCGGCGGCCTGCCGCTGCCGGACGCGGTCGCTGCAGGCTTCCTGTCGCAGGCCGACCTGGACGCCATCGTCGAACGCACCCGCAAGGGCGGCGGCGAGATCGTGGCCCTGCTGAAGACCGGCTCGGCCTTCTACGCCCCGGCTGAAAGCGCCATCGCCATGGCCAAGTCCTACCTGCTGGACCAGAAGCGCGTCCTGCCGTGCGCCGTGTGGCTGTCGGGCGAATACGGCCTGTCGGACCTTTACGTCGGCGTCCCGGCCCTGATCGGCGCCGGTGGCGTTGAAAAGGTCATCGAGTTCACCACCAACGACGACGAAAAGGCGATGTTCGCCAAGTCGGTCGCCTCGGTCCAGGGCCTGATCCAGGCCTGTAAGGACATTGATTCTTCCTTGGCTTAAGGGCGCTAACGCGAGCCGCGCGGCGGCTCGCTGCTTGAGCGCCAATCAGGCCGCGTCGGGTCGAGAAGGCGAAGCCTTCTGACCGCGGCCGGACTAAAAAATGAGAAGGGCCGCATCTTCGTGTGCGGCCCTTTTTCGTGCGTGATCCTTAGAAACCGCTCATCCCGGCGGACGCCGGGACCCAGTGCTTTGGCCCCGGGTGCGGCGCTGGTTAAGCGGCGCTCTGAAATGCGGTATGCGAGGCTCGTACTGGATCCCGGCGTCCGCCGGGATGAGCGGGAAGGGGGAGGTTTAGGCCGCCTCGGCTTCCTCGCGTTGCTCCAGCCAGTCCTCGCTCTGCATCTCGTTGAAGCGGGAAACGGTCCGCTCGAACTCGAAGGCGCCGACGCCTTCAGTGTAGAGGGCCTCCGGCGCGGCTTCGGCCAGAACCACTAGCCGCGTCTTGGCCTCGTAAAGCGCATCGACCAGCGTCACCAGGCGGCGCGCCTCGTGGTGGTTGGCCGGGCTGAGCAGGGGCACGTCCGACAGGAACAGGGTGTGAAAGCGCCGGGCGATGGCCAGATAGTCCTGCGGCCCCAGCGGACGGCCGCACAGCTCGTTGAAGGTCGCGCGCGCCATGCCGCCGACCGTGCGCTCCAGCTTCACCTCGCGGCCCAACACGGGCAGGGAGATGGGCTCCTCCGTCTCGCCGCCCTTCAGGTCCGACCACAGGGTCTCGAAACCGTGCCGCGCCTCGGCGTCCAGCGGCGAGAACCAGACCTTGGCCCCGCTCATGCGGTCCAGACGGAAGTCGCGGGCGCCCGCCGTCTCTACCACGTCGCAGCGCTGGCGGATGATGTCGATGAAAGGCAGGAAGAGCTGGCGGTTGATGCCGTTCTTATAAAGGTCTTCGGGCGCGCGGTTCGAGGTGACGGCCAGCACCACCTTCTTCTCGAACAGGGCTTCGAACAGACGGCCCAGGATCATGGCGTCGGCGATGTCGGTGACCTGAAGCTCGTCGAAGCACAGCAGCCGCGCCTCCGAGGCGATCAGGGCGGCGATCGGCGGAATGGGGTCGTCGCCCTTGTGCGTTCCGAAGACCTCCTTGCGGCTGCGCGACGTGCCTTCGCGCCACTGCTTCACCAGATCGTGGATGCGCGCCATGAAGGCGTGGAAGTGGGCGCGGACCTTCTTCTGCTCGGGCGTCGAGGAATAGAACAGGTCCATCAGCATGGACTTGCCGCGCCCGGGCGGACCCCAGATGTAGATGCCGCGCACGGCCGGCTGGGCGCCGAACAGGCCCTTTTTCGACAGGTCGGTCTCCAGCCGTTCAAGCGCGCCGATCAGGGCGGCCTGGGCCGGTTCGGGCGTGATCACGCCTTCTTCCACGCGTATGTCGTAGGCGTTGCGGATACGGGAGGTCATGGCCAGCAGATAGCCCTCGGATGCGACCGGGGGAAGGCGGTCGCGGATTCCGGCGCCGAATTGGAGAATTCTGGTTGCTTCGCAGCTGCGAAGGACCCAAATGCAGAAGCGTTTCTCGCAAACGCCCCCGAACAAAGGATGATTTCGTCATGGGCTATCGCGTCGCCATCGTAGGCGCCACCGGCAACGTCGGCCGGGAAATTCTGGCCATTCTCGAGGAAGTGAACTTCCCCGTCGAGAAAATGCACGCGATCGCCTCTCGAAAATCCAAAGGCGTCGAGGTCTCTTTCGGCGACAGCACCATCAAGTGCGAGGATATCGAACAGTTCGACTTCTCCAGCGTCGACCTGGTGCTGATGAGCGCCGGCGGCGGGGTGTCGCGCGAATGGTCGGAAAAGATCGGCAAGGCTGGTCCCATCGTCATCGACAACTCCTCGGCCTTCCGTCAGGACCCGGACGTGCCGCTGATCGTGCCGGAGGTGAACCCGGACGACGCCAAGCTGGCGACCAGAAAGAACATCGTCGCCAATCCCAACTGCTCGACCGCCCAACTGGTGGTGGCGCTGAAGCCGCTGCATGACGCGGCGAAGATCAAGCGCGTCGTCGTCTCGACCTATCAGTCCGTCTCGGGCGCCGGGAAGGAAGGCATGGACGAGCTGTGGAACCAGACCAAGGCCATCTACGGCCTGGGCGACGCGAGCCCTAAGAAGTTCCCCAAGCAGATCGCCTTCAACGTCATCCCCTACATCGGCTCGTTCCGCGACGACGGCTATACCGACGAAGAGGCCAAGATGTGGGAGGAGACGCACAAGATGCTCGATCCCTCGATCAAGCTGACCGTCACCTGCGTGCGCGTGCCGGTCTTCGTCGGCCACTCCGAAGCCGTGACGGTCGAGTTCGATCGCCCGATCGCCCCGGACGAAGCCCGCGAAATCCTGCGCGAGGCGCCGGGCGTTCAGGTCATCGATAAGCAGGAGCACGACGGCTACATCACCCCGGTCGACGCCGCGGGCGAGCACGCGGTCTATGTGTCGCGCATCCGCCAGGATCCGACCGTCGAGCATGGCCTCAGCTTCTGGGTGGTGTCCGACAACCTGCGCAAGGGCGCGGCGCTGAACGCCGTGCAGATCGCCCAGCTTCTGGACGAGACCGGCGTCATCTCGCCCAAGAGCGGCTACCGCACTTTGACTGTCTAAGAGGCCCTAACGCCCCGCACGCGGTGCGGGGCTGCTTGAGGGCCGTTTGAGCACTCCATGACCCCGCCGCGTCGGCGATGCGGCGGGGATCGAAAGGTACCAGAGTGAGCGCCTCCCCTGCTCCCGCCGCCGCCTCTCCTGCTTCTGACGCCCGCGCTGCGCTGGCCGCCGGGGTCTTTTGCTACCTGATCTGGGGTTTCGTGCCTCTGGTCTTCCAGCAGATGGGCCATCAGGGCGCGAACGCCTGGGAGATCATGGGACACCGCGCGGTCTGGGGTCTGGTGTGGGCCGCGCTTCTGGTCGTGCTGTCGCGCCAGTGGCCGCAGGTCATGGCCGTGCTGCGACAGCCGAAGGTGCTGGGCTGGCTGGCCCTTTCGGCCATACTGATCGCCGGCAACTGGACCACCTATATCGTCGCCGTGAACGACGGGCGGACGCTGGACGCCTCGCTGGGTTATTATCTGAATCCGCTGCTGAACATGGCGGCGGGCGCCTGGCTGTTCCGCGAGAAGATCGACTGGGCGGGCAAGATCGCCATGGCGCTGGCGGCGGTCGGGGTGCTGCTGCAGACCATCGCCCTGGGTCATGCGCCATGGGTGTCGATCATCCTGGCCCTGACCTTTGCGGCCTACGGCATCATCAGGAAGCGCGTTTCGGTCGACGCCCAGACGGGCCTCTTCCTGGAGTGCCTGCTGCTGGCCTTGCCGGGGCTGATCTGGCTGATCCATATCGAAACCACGGGGCAGGGGCACTTCACCGCCTCGCCCGCCGCGACCGCGTGGCTTCTGTTCGCCGGACCGGCGACGGTCATTCCTCTGGCCCTGTTCGCCTGGGCGGCGCGGCGGATGCCGCTGTCCAGCATGGGCTTCCTGCAGTTTCTGGCGCCGACCATTGTCTTCATCATCGGCGCGCTTCAGGGCGAGGCGCTGGGGCCGCTGCGCATCGCCTCCTTCGTCTTCATCTGGATCGCCGTGGCCGTGTTCGCGGTCGGCGCTGTGCTGAAGGTGCGCCGCGCCTCGGCCACGGCCGAGACCATCGTCGCGCCTGAACCGGGCCTGCTGGACGACCCGGCCGAGGACCGGATGGACGCCATCGGCGAGAATCCGCCCGCGGCGCGTTGAGGTCGGGCGCCGTCCCGTCCTAAAGAGGAGGCGATGATGATCCGCTCCCGCCTGCTCTCCGCCCTCGCCGCGTCCATCCTGCTCGCCGGAGGAACCTCGGCCTGCGCCCACGGCGCGGCTGGGGACGGTCAGAACGATGACGTCATCCGCACGGCCCGCGTGGGGGTCGGCCGTGAGGCGGCGCCGTCCGTCGCGCCCGGGGCCCCGGCGGCCGTCGCCGCGCCGCCGACCACGGCCGAGACCTTCAACGCCGTCAGCGACGCCCTGGACGCCGCCGCCGCGGCCTGGACCTCAGGGCAGGTGGACGCGGTGATGGCCACCTATGTGCATGACGAGCCGCTGCTGGTCTTTCTGGGCGACACGCCGCTGAAGGGGCCGGACAGCGTGCGCGCGGCCCTGGACGCCCGTGCGGCCGAACCCGGCGGGCTGGGCGCCCTGTCCTATGAGTGGTTCGAGACGCTGCAGTTCGACGTCAATACGGCGGTGGTTTCGGGTCGGGCGGTGATGACGCGCGGGGGCAAGACGCATCGCGGCCTGTTCACGCGCATCCTGCGCCGCACCGCCGACGGCTGGCTGATCGTTCACGACCAGCTGGCCTGGGGGCCGGAGGCCTAGAGGCCCGCGTATAGCGCCTCGACCAGTCGCAGCGCGCGCGGGTCGCCCAGCAGATGCGGCGACTGGCGCGTCATGACATAGGCGGCCGAGACGCCCGCCGCCTGATCTGCAAACGCCATCGAGCCGCCCCAGCCGCAATGGCCCACCGCTTCGGGGTTGGGGCCGAAGATGTTCAGCCCTTGATTGCGGGTGAACCCCGCCGCCCAGCTCATGTCGAAGGGCAGCACCTTGTCCGGCCCGTGGATGCGCTCGCGCGTGGCCTGGGCGAGCGTTTCCTGCGACAGCACCGCCAGGTGATCCAGAGCCCCGCCGGTGGCGATGACGGACATCATGCGCGCCAGATCCTTGGCCGTGGCGTGCAGATTGGCCGACGGAATCTCCGCCATCCGCCATTCAGCCGAGCCGCGTCCGCCGGGCGCCGAACCGCGATCAAGGAAGGCGGCCTTCTTGATCGCGTCGATGGGGCCGAGGTCCGGCGCGGCGGCGGGCTTGCGCAGCTGGGCGACGCGGTCGTGTTCGGCCTCAGGCAGGCCGATCCACAGGTCCAGATCGAACGGCTGGGCGAAGTCTTCGCGCAGGGCCGTGCCCATCGTCCGCCCGTCGACGATGCGGAACAGCTCGCCCGCCAGATAGCCGATGGTGATCGGGTGATAGCCGGACGCCGTGCCCGGGGCCCACAGCGGCGTCTGGGCCGCCAGCCTGTCCAGCACCGCCTGCCGGTCGAACCAGATGGCCGGTTCAGCCCCGCCGTCGAAGCCGGGCAGGCCGGACTGGTGGCTCATCAACTGGCCGACGGTCAGTTGGTCCTTGCCCGCCGCGCCGAAGGCGGGCCAGTGGTCGGCGACCCGATCCTCATAGGACAGCAGCCCCTTGTCCACGCAGCGCGCGATCATCAGGGCCATCACCGCCTTGCCGGTCGAGAAGACCGGGACCAGCGTGTCCTCGGCGAAGGGTTTGGTCCCCGCCAGATCGGCCGACCCGCCCCACAGGTCCACGACAACCTCGCCGTCCATGGTCACGCTGAAGCGCGCGGCCAGTTCGTTCAGCCCTTCAGGCGCGTCGGTGAAGTTGGCGGCGAAGGCGTCCTTCACCGCATTGAAACGCGGCGGGCAGACGCCGTGGAGGTCGGGGAGGCTGGTCATAAGACGGCTCTAACGCTTTGTCCGCTTCAGGTCACTTGCGGCGACTACTGGCGCGCGGAGGCCGAGGCGTTGCGCGCGCCTTCGAACTCGTCGCCCGGCTTCCATGCGGGCCAGTCGCGCGAGTTGGCCAGGTCGCGACCGACTTCATACAGCAGCTGCACATCGGCGGCGGCGGCGTCCATCTTCCACTCCGCCGTCCATTCGTCCGAAGGCTGATGATAGCGGTTGGCGACGTAATCGCGGCTGGCTTCGTTGTGGCCGGTGAAGCCGGCGGCGGCGAACAGGGCGGGCACGCCCTTGCGCGCCAGCGGGAAGTGGTCCGAGCGATAGAAGGCGCCCGCGTGCGGCGCCGGGTCGGGGATCAGGCGGCGACCCTCGCGCGCGGCCAGAACCGCCAGCCGGTCGTCCAGATCGTTCTTGCCCGCGCCGATGACGACGATGTTCGGGTCGATCTCGGTCCCCGGCAGCAGGCTGTCCATGTTGATGTTGGCGACGGTCGTCTCCAGCGGCCAGACGGGGTTGGCGGCATAGTATTCCGCGCCCAGCAGGCCCGTTTCCTCGGCCGCCCAGCTGATGAAGACGGTCGAGCGTTCGGGGCGCGGCCCCTCGGCGAACAGGCGGGCGATCTCCATGACGCCCGCGACGCCCGTCGCATTGTCGACGGCGCCGTTATAGATGTCGTCGCCGTTCTTGGGCGTGGCGCGGCCATAGGCATCCCAGTGGGCGCCGAACATCACCGTCTCGTTCGGGTATTTCGCGCCGGGCAGGCGGCCGATGACGTTGCGCGTCTCGACCCGGTCGGCTTTCTGGCCGAAGTCGATGGACATGGTCACGCCGTCCAGCGCCACGGGGCGGAAATCCGGCGTGCGCGCCTGATCCTTCAGGGCGGCGAAGTCCAGCCCGGCGTCCTTGAACAGCTGTTCGGCGACGGCGCCCTGAATCCAGCCCTGAGCCGCTACGCGCTCCTTATCGGGATCGGCGCGGACGATGTCGAACTTGGGCGCGGTCGAGGAATTCTCCAGCGTCGACCACGGATAGCCCGCGCCCGGCGTGTCGTGGATGACCAGAACGCCCGCGGCGCCATGCTCGGCGGCGACCTGGAACTTATAGGTCCAGCGGCCATAGAAGGTCATGGCCTGACCGTCGAACTTGCCGTTGACCGGATGGCCTTCGGGCGCGTCGAAATCGGGGTCATTGACCAGCACCAGCATGATCTTGCCGGTCAGATCGACGCCCTTGTAGTCGTCCCAGCCGCGCTCGGGCGCGTCCACGCCATAGCCGACGAAGACCAGCGGCGCGTCGGTCAGGCTGATGCGCTCCACCGGCCGGTCGGAGGAGACGATGACGTCCTTGGCGCGCTGAAGCTCGGTCGTGCGGCCCTTGGACGAAACGCTGATGGCGGCGGGGCCGTCCTGACTGGTGCGGCTGACCTGGGCGACCTGCACCCACGACCCGTTCGGACCGCCCGGCTCTAAGCCCAGCGCCTGAAACTGCTGCGTCAGCCAGGCGATGGTGCGGTCTTCGCCGGGCGTGACGGGCGCACGACCTTCAAATTCATCGGACGCCAGAACGCGCGTCGCCTCGTTCAGCCGGGCCGGGTCGACTCGGCCGGTCTGGGCCCCGGTTTGGGCGAGCGCGGAGGTCGAACACATCAGGGCGGCGAACAGGCCGACGGCGGCGGAACGGGCGAAGGTCATGGGCAGGCTCGGCTCTTGAACGATTTGCGCCACGCTGCCCCCTGAGGGCGCCGCTGTCGACCCCGAAAGGCCTCAGCCCGCCGCCAGCCAGGCGCGCGCGCCCTCGGCTGCGACCACGCCCGAGGCGAAGGAGGCCTGCAGCAGATAGCCGCCGGTCGGCGCCTCCCAGTCCAGCATCTCGCCGGCCAGAAAGGTGCCGGGCCGCGCCTTCAGCATCAGGCGCTCGTCCACGGCGTCCAGCGCCACGCCCCCGGCCGAGGAGATGGCGCGGGTGAGGCCCTGGACTCCGGTCAGGGTCAGGGCGACGCCCTTGATCCGGGCGGCCAGTGGCGCGGGCTCAAGGGGCAGGGGGCCGCCTTCGCGCAACAGGGCGACGGCCGTGGCGTCCAGCCGCGCCGCCTTGCGCAGCCAGTTCGACAGGCTGACCTTGCCGCGCGGTTTCGACAGGCGTTGGCTCAGCGCCTCCGCGCTCAGATCGGGCCGCAGGTCGAGCGTCAGCACGCTTGATCCGTCGCGCTCCACCGCTTCGCGCAGACCGGCGGACAAGGCGTAGATGCCGCCGCCCTCGATCCCATAGGCGGCGATCATGGCCTCGCCGCGCACGGTGCGGCCTTTGTGGGTCAAGGCGACGCCTTTCAGCGGCGTTCCAGCGAAGCGGTCGCGGAACAGGGGCGACCAGGCGACGTCGAAGCCGACATTGGCGGGCCGGAAAGGGGCCACCGTGGCGCCCGCCTCTCTCAGCGCCGGAACCCAGGCGGCGTCCGAGCCCAGCTTCGCCCAACTGGCGCCGCCGAGCGCGAGGATCACGGCGTCCGGCCGCTCGATGCGTTCGCCCTCGGGCGTGTCGATGGTCAGGGCCTCGCCCTGCCAGCCGGTCCAGCGCGAGCGGGTGCGAATCTCGACGCCCAGTTCTTCCAGCCGCGCCAGCCATGCGCGCAGCAGGGGCGAGGCCTTCATCGCCTTGGGGAACACCCGACCGGACGAACCGACGAAGGTCGGCTGGCCCAGTCCCTCGACCCATGCGATCAGATCGGCGGGCGCAAAGGCGTCGAGCCATTCCTTGATGCGTGCCTGCGCGGCGGCGTCATAGCGGTTCAGGAAGGGCGCGAGCGGTTCCGAATGGGTCAGGTTCAGCCCGCCGCGCCCGGCCATCAGGAATTTGCGCGCGACCGAGGGCATCCGCTCGTGCACGACGACGCGCAGGCCCGTCTGGGCCAGACGTTCGGCGGCCATCAGCCCGGCGGGACCGGCGCCGATCACGGCGACTGTGGAGGGGGAGCGCGTCATCGCCGTCTTCCTAGCCGGAATGGTCGTCGCGGCCTATGCTGGCGGACATGAGCGTCGCCTTTACACGGGAAGAAGATCTGGAAGCCACGGCGGCGGACCTGCCGGACCGGCCGATCTCGCCCCATCCGAACCTCGTCACGCCGGAGGGCCTGGCCCAGATCGAGGCCGAGCTGGCGGCCGCGCGCGCGGCCTATACGGCGGCGCAGGCGGCGGGCTCCATCGAGGCCGACCGCACCGCCATGGCGCGGGCGACGCGCGACCTGCGTTACTGGTCGGCGCGGCGGGGCACGGCCCAGCTGGTCGAGGCGCCGCCGGACGGCAAGGTGCGTTTCGGCGACACGGTGACGATCGAGCGCGAGGACGGCCGAACCCAGACCTGGCGCATCGTCGGCGAGGACGAGGCCGATCCGGCCAAGGGCAGCGTCAGCCACGTCTCGCCTCTCGCTCGCGCCCTGATGGGCAGGCGCCAGGGGGATGAGGCGACGGTCGCGGGCCAGTCGGTCGAGATCGTCGCCATCAAGGAAGGCTGAGAGGGGGCGGCTTCAGTAGCCGCCCGTGCCCTTCTCCTTGGCCATCGGCTGGAAGTCGCGCACGAAGCGCTCCAGCAGGCGGACGCTGTAGCCCGCCGAGCCCGCCGGTTTCACATCGTTGGCGCCGCCGAAGGCCATGTTGGCGATATCCAGATGCGCCCAGGGCGTCTCGGGACGGGCGAAATAACCGATGAAGTGGGCGCCGGTGCCTGCGCCAGCCCCGCCGTCGCCCGAGTTCTTGATGTCGGCGATGGTCGAAGAGGTCGCCCGCGCGTAGGAGGGGTGCAGCGGCAGGCGCCACAGCGTCTCGCCTGTGGCGTCGCCCGCCGTCTTCAGCTGATCGGCCAGGGCGTCGTGACGGCTGAACAGGCCCGCGTAGTCGTTGCCGAGGGCGCCGCCCACCGAGCCGGTCAGGGTCGCCACATCGACGATGGCGGCCGGGTTCATCGTCGTGTCGGCCCAGACCACGGCGTCGGCCAGCACCAGACGACCCTCGGCGTCGGTCGAGACGATCTCGATGGTCTTGCCGTTCATGGCGGTCAGGACATCGGCGGGTCGGATGGCGTTCCCGCCCGGCATGTTTTCCGACAGGGCGGCGACGGCGACAACGTCAACAGGCGCCCCGCCCTTGGCCAGGGCCAGGACGGCGCCGACGACGCTGGCGGCGCCGGACATGTCCATCTTCATATTGCCCATGTTCGCGCCGGGCTTCAGCGAGATGCCGCCGGAATCAAAGGTGATGCCCTTGCCCAGCAGGGCCACCGGCCCCGTCGACGGCGCGCCCTGACCGCGATAATGCACGGCCAGCATGCGCGGCGGACGGGCCGATCCCTGACCGGAGCCGAGGATGGCGCCCATGCCCAGCCGCTCCATGGCCGGCACGTCCAGCACGGTGATCTCGACCCCCGGCACCCCGGCGAAGGCGGCGCGGGCGCGCTCGACGAAGGTCTCGGGATAGATGACGTTGGCCGGTTCGTTGGACACGTCGCGGGTCCAGGCCATGGCCTCGACCAGGGCCGCGCCGCGACGATAGTGCGCCTGAGCATTGGCGGCGTCGTCGGCCACCACGGTCAAGGCGCCCGGCGCCGGACGGTCGCGGCCGGTGGTGACGTAGAGGTCCGAGCGATAGTGGCCGATGCCCAGCCCCGTCGCCAGTTCCGACGCCATGTCGGCGGACAGCCCGGACGTCAGGGCTGTCAGGGCGCCGGGCTGGGTGTTCAGCGCACGGCCGGCGACGATGCCGGCGGTCTGGATGTCTGCGGCCTTGGGCGCCTCGCCCAGACCGACGATCAGGATACGGTCCCAGCCGCCCACGCCATGCAGGTTCAGGGTCTGGCGCGCCTTATAGTCGAAGCGTGCGGCGGTGATGGCCGAGGCGATGGCATGACGCGTGGCGGCGTCCAGCGATGCGCCGCGCGCGTTGAGCTCGGCCTCCGACCCCAGCGGCAGGACCAGAGAGCCGGACGGCGCAGCGGCGGCGGCGAAGGTCACGGCGCGCGCCTGGGCCGGCGCGGCGCGGGCGGGCCAGTCGGCGCGCTCAGCGGCGGGCGCGGCGCGACGCGATTGTGCTTCGGCCGGAACGGCGACGGTCAGGCCGGCGGCGGCGATCAGCGCGGCTGCGGCGAAGGACGGAATACGAGTGGTGCGGCGCATCGATCAGGGCCCCCTCTGTGACGATGAAGGCGCCTTTATGGCCAGCGCCGCCACGCCGGGGCAACCGCTCCGCTGACGGAAGGCCGCGGGGCGCGACGCCTTGTCGCGCCCGGGGGCGTTTAGGGTCGCGCCCCGCGCAGCAATGGCTGTCAGCAGGCCGCCCGGCGCGGGGGCGTCGGGCAGGGTCGGGCCCTGCTGCGGGCATCGCCTGGCTTGGCGGTCGCGGGGGGCGCTGAAAGGGGACGTGCGCTGAACAGGGCGCCGATCCAGCCCCACGCGGGTTCCTTATGAGTGCGATGAATGTCTTCCATGTCCATCCTCCTTTCTGAGAGCTCGAAGATGGGCCATGCTGGTCGCCGTCACAAACGAGATGGCGACGCCAAATGATAAGGCTGGCTTATGGCTGATCTTCTTGCGCGGATTCCGGTGGACGCCCTGCGGGTGTTTGAAGCCGCGGCGCGCCTGCTCAGCTTCACCCGCGCCGCCGAAGCTCTGGGCATGACGCAGGCGGCGGTCAGCTGGCGCATCCGCGACCTGGAGGAAAAGCTTGAGCGTCCTCTTTTCACACGTGGAGCGCGGCAGGTGAGTCTGACCCCGGAGGGCGAGCGCCTGTCGACGGCGGCGACCGAGGCCATGACCCTGCTGCGGCGCGCGGTGGCCGAGGTGGTCGAGGCGGATCAGGGCGTCTTGGCCGTCACCACCTTGCAGACCCTGGCGACCCAATGGCTGGCGACGCGGCTGGGGGCGTTTCAATTGGCCAACCCCGACCTGGCGGTGCGGGTGGACACCAGTTCGGTGCTGGCCAGCCTTGGGGCGGATGGGCTGGATGTGGCCCTGCGTTTCGGCTCGGGCGACTGGCCCGGACTGGAGAGCCGGTTTCTGATGCCGGCTGTCTTCACCCCCGTCTGCACGCCGGCCATGCGGGATCGACTGGATCTGAGGACGCCCGCCGATCTGAAGCGGGCGCATCTGGTGGGCGAGCCGGACGAATGGCGGGCCTGGTTCGCCGCCGCCGGCGTGGCGCCCGCCGACGCCGCTCCGCCGCCGCGTCTGACGGCCGATAATCAGGCGATGGAGGTGGCGGCGGCTCTGGGCGATCAGGGCGTGGCCCTGGGCTCGCCGATCCTTTACGGCCGCGAACTGGAGCGGGGCCTGCTGATCCGGCCGTTCGAGGCGACGGTCGCCCTGGCCGAGGGCTATTGGCTCTGCTACCCGCCCGGCCGCCGTCTGACCTCCAAGATCGCCCGCTTTCGGGACTGGGTGCTGGACACGGCGCGGGCCGACCCGGCGGTGGTCGAGGGCGCGCGGCTGGCGGGGCGTGAGGTGGGGGAGGCGGGAAACTAGCGCGCGGGCAAAGAGAAAGGGCGGGACCTTTCGATCCCGCCCTTCCGTAGTCTCAGCGTTGGTAGCGTGGACTTAGAAGTCCATGCCGCTCGCTGGATCGACGTCAGTCGATCCAGCCACTCTGAGTGATGGGCGTCGCGATGGACTTCCTTAGAAGTCCATGCCGCCCATACCGCCCATGCCGCCCATGTCGGGGGCGCCGCCGGCCGAAGCCTTCTTCGGCGCATCGGCGATGGCGGCTTCGGTCGTGATCATGATGCCCGCGACCGAGCCGGCCGAGGCCAGAGCCGAGCGGACGACCTTGGCCGGGTCGATGACGCCCATTTCCACCAGGTCGCCGTACTGTTCCGTCTGGGCGTTGAAGCCGAACTCGGCCTTGTCCGATTCCAGCACCTTGCCGACCACGATCGAGCCTTCGACGCCCGAGTTTTCCGAGATCTGACGGATCGGAGCCTGCAGGGCGCGGCGGACGATGTTGACGCCGGCGTTCTGATCGGCGTTGTCGGCCTTCAGCGCATCCAGCACCTTGGAGGCCTTCAGCAGGGCCACGCCGCCGCCCGGGACGATGCCTTCATCGGCAGCGGCGCGGGTCGCGTTCAGGGCGTCGTCGACGCGGTCCTTCTTTTCCTTCACTTCGACTTCGGTCGAGCCGCCGACGCGCAGGACGGCGACGCCGCCGGCCAGCTTGGCCAGACGCTCTTGCAGCTTTTCCTTGTCGTAGTCGGAGGTGGTGTCTTCGATCTGACGCTTGATCTGGCCGACGCGGGCCTCGATGCCGTCCTTCTCGCCCGAACCTTCGACGATGGTGGTGTCGTCCTTGGTGATCTGGACCTTCTTGGCCTTGCCCAGCATGTCGAGCGTGACCGTTTCCAGCTTGATGCCGAGGTCTTCAGAGATGACCTGGCCGCCCGTCAGGATGGCGATGTCTTCCAGCATGGCCTTGCGGCGATCGCCGAAGCCCGGCGCCTTGACGGCGGCGACGCGCAGGCCGCCGCGCAGCTTGTTGACGACCAGGGTCGCCAGGGCTTCGCCTTCGATGTCCTCGGCGATGATCAGCAGGGGACGGCCCGACTGAACCACGGCTTCCAGCACCGGCAGCATCGGCTGCAGCGAGGTCAGCTTCTTCTCGTGGAGCAGGATGAGCGGCTCTTCGAGGACGGCCTCCATCTTGTCCGGGTTGGTGATGAAGTAGGGCGACAGGTAGCCGCGGTCGAACTGCATGCCCTCGACGATGTCGACGGTGGTTTCGGCGGTCTTGGCTTCTTCGACGGTGATGACGCCTTCGTTGCCGACCTTGGCCATGGCCTGGGCGATCAGGTCGCCGATTTCAGCGTCGCCGTTGGCCGAGATGGTGCCGACCTGGGCGATCTCCGAGTTGTTGGAGACCGGCTTGGAGTTCGACTTGATCTCTTCCAGCACCGCTTCGACAGCCTTGTCGATGCCGCGCTTCAGGTCCATCGGGTTCATGCCGGCGGCCACGGCCTTCAGGCCTTCCTGAACGATGGCCTGGGCCAGGACGGTGGCGGTGGTGGTGCCGTCGCCCGCCTTGTCGTTCGCCTTGGAAGCGACTTCGCGGATCATCTGGGCGCCCATGTTCTCGAAGGCGTCTTCCAGCTCGATTTCCTTGGCCACCGAGACGCCGTCCTTGGTCGAGCGCGGGGCGCCGAAGGACTTCTGGATCACGACGTTGCGGCCCTTCGGACCCAGGGTCACCTTGACGGCGTCAGCCAGGACGTTGACGCCCTTCAGCATCTTGTCGCGCGCGTCGGTGTTGAACTTTACGATTTTAGCGGCCATGCGGGCTGCTCCTATCTAGATGTTTTTACGAGAGAAACCGGAAACCTGAGACTGTCTTACGACAGCACGCCCAGGACGTCGGATTCCTTCATGATGATCAGGTCTTCGCCGTCGATCTTGACCTCGGTGCCCGACCACTTGCCGAACAGGATGCGGTCGCCGGCCTTCAGCTCCAGGGCGACGTGCTTGCCGTCTTCGTCACGGACGCCGGGGCCCACGGCGACGACTTCGCCTTCCTGGGGCTTTTCCTTGGCCGTATCGGGGATGATGATCCCGCCCTTGGTCTTGGATTCTTCTTCAACGCGCTTGACCAGCACGCGGTCGCCGAGCGGACGAAACGCCATCTGAGTAACTCCCGTTAGGATGTTGGTTCCAGCCCTCGGAGCCCACGACTTTGGCAGTCGCCCTCCCCGAGTGCTAACGACCGGGGAGTTAGGCAGGGGGGAGAGGGGCGTCAAGGGCGAGACAGCGCGAAATTAGGCGCTTGGATGAAGCGAAAATGAACAGGCGCCCCCGGGGTCGTTCAGACAGGCTTCGCTAAAAGGGGGACAACGGATCAACCGGCTTTCGAAAGGAGCCCGCCATGAAGTCCCTGTTCAAGATCGGCGCCGGCGCTATCGCCCCTGCTCTGGTTGTGACGATGCTGGCCACGACCCCGGCCGCCGCCCAGAACTATCGCGACCGCGATCGCGACAACACCGGCCGTGACGCCGTCCTAGGCGCCGTCGTCGGCGGCGTCGCCGGGGCCCTGATCGGCCAGGGCGATGGACGCTATGTCGCGGGCGGCGCCCTGGCGGGTGCGGCTCTGGGCGCGGCCTCGTCCTCGAACAACGACAACTGCGGCTATTACCGTGGCGGTCGCTGCTACCGGAACCAGGGCCACTGGGAGCGCGAACACGGCATCAATAGCCGCGACGGCTATTACAACGGCCGCTATGAGCGCAATGACGGTCGCTACTATCGCGATGGCCGTTACTGGAAGAACCACGGCGAGTGGCGCAGCTACCAGAACCGCCGCGACCGCGACTACCGCTATGACCGCCGCTGGTAAGAGGTAGAGATGAAGAAAGGCCCGGTTTCGCGACCGGGCCTTTTTGTTTGCACGATCAGCCGGACAGGCCTCTGCGGGCCTTGCCGATCAGGCCCAGGTGGGTGACGCCGAAGTCCAGCGGGGACTTCAATCCGTAGCCCAGCGCCCGGTCGAACCCGATATGGGCCAGCCAGATCAGGGCGAGCGCGACAGCCAGCGACCGATCCGAGAACAGGCCTGCGCCCACAAGCAACAGCGGCCCGATCAAGCTGTGCGCCAGATTATAGGCCAGGGCGCCGAGGCGCGGCCCGGCCAGATAACCGGCGAAAGACAGATCGGGCGCCAGAAACAGAACGGCGAACAGGCCCCATCCCTGACCGAACCGGGCATAGGCGAAGGCGGCGATAGCGAGCAGCGCCAGCCCCTCCAGCCTTTGCCAACCCGATGCGACGGCCGTCACGCCGTCAGCCGACGCAGCAGGTCGGCCGTTGACGGATCCAGATGGGGCGAGGGCGCGCCGCTGACGGCGTCCTTCAGCAGGGCTTTGGCCAGAACCTTACCCAGCTCCACGCCCCACTGATCGAAGCTGTTGATGTCCCAGATCACGCCTTCGACGAAGGTCTTGTGCTCATAAAGAGCGATCAGGGCGCCCAGCGTCACGGGCGTTAGCTGTTTCATCAATATGGTCGAGGAGGGGCGGTTTCCGGGGAAGGCTTTGTGCGGGGCCAGTCGATCCGCCTCGGCTTCCCACGCGCCCGAAGCGGTCAGTTCAGCATGGGCCTGAGCCTCGCTCTTGCCCTGCATCAAGGCCTGAGCCTGGGCCAGGGCGTTGGCCCACAGATAGGTCGACGGCGTCTCATCGTAGGTGCGGCCCACGACGATGAATTCGACCGGGACGACCTGCGGTCCCTGATGCAGTTGTTGGAAGAAGGCGTGCTGACCGTTGGCGCCCGGCTCTCCAAATACGACCGGACAGGTCTGGCGGCTTACCGGCGAGCCGTCGCGGCGCACCTGCTTGCCGTTCGACTCCATCTCAAGCTGCTGTAGGAAGGCGGGCAGGCGGCGAAGGGCGTGGGCGTAGGGCGCCACGCTGCGGGCGCCGCGATGCAGGCCGTCGACATTGTATATCTCCGCCAACGCCAACAGCATCGGCGCATTCTTCTCCAGCGGGGCCTCGAGGAAATGGCGGTCCATGTCGGCGGCGCCGTCGAGAAACGCCTGAAACGCCTCCCATCCCAAGGCGATGACGCAGGACAGGCTGACCGCAGACCACAGGGAATAGCGCCCGCCGACCCAGTCCCGGAACGCGAAGGTGCGGCCACAGCCGAAATCCTGCGCCTTGTCCGGCGCGGCGGTGACGCCGATGAAGTGCCGCTCCAGCCCGTCGGCGGGCAGGGCGTCGGCCAGCCAGGCCTTGGCGGCCTGCGCGTTCAACAAGGTTTCCTGGGTGGTGAAGCTCTTGGAGACGACGATGACCAGCGTGGTTTCCGGGTCCAGACCGGCCATCGCCTCGGCCATGTCGCGCGGGTCGATGTTGGCGACGAAGCGCAGGTCGATATCCGGGTTCAGCGGCCGCAGGGCGTCCCAGATCAGACGCGGCCCCAGGTCAGAACCGCCGATGCCGATATGAAGCACCGTCTCGAACCGGCGCCCCGTGGCGCCTGTCTCATTTCCGCATCGCAAAGCTTCGGCATAGGTTTTCATTTCGGCGCGCACGGCCTCGACCTCGGCCGAGACGGGTTCGCCCAGCGCATGGAAGGACGCGCCGTCGGGCGCGCGCAGGGCCGGATGCAGCACCGCCCGTCCTTCGGTCAGATTGACGGCCTCGCCCGCGAACAGGGCGTCGCGGCGCGCCTCGACGTCGCAGGCCCGCGCCAGGGACAGGGCGGCCTCGAATCCGGCCTGCGACCAGCTCTGCTTGGACAGGTCCAGATGCAGGCCGGCGGCGTCCAGCGTCAACCGCGACAGTCGGTCAGGGTCGGCGGCGAACTGATCCTGGATGCGGGACTGCGCGTCCCGACGGGCGGCGGCCTCCAGTTCAGTCCAGGCGACATGCGGCATCTTGGTCTCCCATAGGGGGCCGTGTTCGGAAGCGATCCGCGATCTGGCCCGGGGTTTGCAGGCTCTGGTTTACGGCTCAGGCCGAGAAGAGTTCAATCCAAGACTGGGTCAAGCTGGATTTCCAACCGGAAGCCGATTGTCCCCCGGTCCTTTGTGAAAGGCACGCCATGTCCTGCGGAATAGCCCTCGCCGTCGCCCTGATGCTGGTGGATCCCGCCGTCGCCGAAGCCGCCGCCCTGCCGCCCGTCGCCCCCTCGGCCCCGGTGTCGGTGGCGCAGGAGCCGCTGTTCGCCGACCTGGTCGCCCGTTCGGGCGCGCTGAAGTCGATCGTCGACGGCTGGATGGCCTCGGGCGAGGCGGACCGCTCAGGCTTCTTCACCGGCGCGGCCTATGCAGCGTTCAAGACCCAGGCGACGGAACTGGCCCAGCGCGACATGCAGGGCCATCTGATCCTGAAGGAACGCGGCACGGACAACGACCTGAAATGCATCCTGCGCGGCATCTCGGAAGACATTCCCCTGAAGGTCGCCGCGCTGGAAGCCGCCGCTGACGCCCCGGCCCGCAAGCTGGCGCTGGACGAGCTGTCCTATCTGCTGAACGACAACGTCGAGGTCATCACCTCGCCGCCACAGCCCGAGGCCTAGCCTCTGGCTGTGGCTTAATTCTTGGGCCTACCGCGCTTCGCGCTGCTTGAGGCCGGTTTTGGGCCTACCGTGCTTTGCGTCGCTTGCGGCCTGGTTGGAGGGTGGCGATCAGCCCTCGACCGTCTCCGGGTATTTGATGGCGCAGCCGTAGGGCGCGGCATAGGCGGTCTGGACCGGGCGTCCGGCCTTGGCGTCGGCCAGGGCGGCGCGGACGAAGTTGTTGGCGCCGTTCAGATCCTCGACCTTGTTGGTCGGTCGGTCGTCGATGCCGCCGACGTAGATCAGCCGCCCTTCCGGGTCGATGATGCGCATGTCGGGCGTAGTCTTGGCGTCATAGCGCTTGCCCACCTCGCCGGTCGGATCGAGCAGCAGGTGGGTGAAGGCGGCCTTGTGCTTGGCCTTCCAGGCTTGCGCCTCCTCGCCCTCGACGAAGCCTTGCGTGCCCGGCGCCGAGGAGATGATGGTCAGCCAGACCACGCCGTCGGCGGTCGCCTCGCGCTGCAGCGCCTGCATGGCGCCGGTGTAGTGCTTTTTGACGAAGGGGCAGCCCTCGTTGGTCCACTCCAGCACGACCGTCTTGCCGCGGAAGTCGGCCAGAGAGCGCTGGTGCCCCTCGGCGTCGACCAGGGTGAAGGCGGGGGCCAGCTCGCCGGGGCCGGGCGCCTCGGTCGCTTCGGGCGCGGCGGCGGCGTTTTCAGTGCGCTCGGGCGATGCAGCGGGCGGCTGCTGACAGGCGGTCAGCAGCAGAAGCGAGACGGAAGCGGCGGTCAGCAGGCGATACATGGCGGTCTCCCCAGGATGAAACTCAGTCGGCGGCGTCCTTCAGCGCGTCGATGACGACGCCTTCGGTCAGAAGTTGCGGCAGGATGCGCGGCTCGGACCGGCCCGGCGCATAGACCAGATACAGGGGCACGCCCGAACGGCCGTGGCGCTGCAGTTCGGCGGTGATGGCGTCGTCGCGCCGCGTCCAGTCGCCCACCAGATAGACGGCGTTCGCCTGTTCCAGCGCCTGCGCCGTGCGGGCCGACGACAGGGACATGCTTTCATTGACCTTGCAGGTCACGCACCAGTCGGCTGTGAAATTGACCAGAACCGGCCGCCCTTCGGCGAGCGCTGTCTGCACAGCCTGTTCCGACCAGGCCTGCGACGGCAGATGGACGTCTGCGGCGTGGTTTGGCGAAGCAGCCGGCGCCTTGCTCGCGAGGACGCCCAGGCCCAGAGCTGCGATCAGGGCCAGCAAGGCACCGACGCCGGCCGCCCGGCCCTTGCCCGGCGCAGCCTGCGCCCGACCATAGAGCCACAACGCCAGGGCCAGCATCAGGCCCGCGCCGAACAGCAGGGCGAGCGCATCGGCGGTCTGGCGGCCATAGACCCAGGCCAGCCACAGTGCGGCGCCGTACATGGGGAAGGCCAGCAGGTTGCGCAGGGTCTCCATCCACGGCCCCGGCTTGGGCAGGCGGGCCAGAAGGCGCGGATTGAGGCTGATCAGCACATAGGGCAGGGCCAGGCCCAGCCCCAGCATCAGGAAGACGGCCAGCGCCATCGGCCAGGGCATGAACAGGGCGGCGCCCAGCGCAAAGGCCATGAAGGGGGCGGTGCAGGGGGCCGCCACGACCACGGCCAGCACCCCGGTGAAGAAGGCGCCCGCGACACCGGGCAGGCGCGACAGCGGGCCGTGCCCCGCGCCCTGCAAACCGGCGCCGATGTGGAAGACGCCCGACAGGTTCAGCGCCACCGCCAGCATCAGCAGGGCCAGCGCGGCCACCACGCCCGGCGACTGCAGTTGAAAGCCCCAGCCCAGCGCCTGACCGCCAGCCCGCAGGGCCAGCAGGGCGCCCGCCAGCACCAGGAAGGTCGCCAGCACCCCGGCCAGGAAGGCCAGGCCGTCACGGCGCGCCTCGGCCGGGTCATGGGCGGCGCGGCTGAGCGAGGCCGCCTTCATCGCCAGTATGGGGAAGACGCAGGGCATCAGATTCAGGATCAGCCCGCCCAGCAGGGCGAACAGGGCGGCCTTGGCGAAGTCGGGCAGGGCGGTGGCGGCGGCTGTCTGCGCGCCCTCGCCGTCGCCGACCGCGCCGGCGCCTGTGACGCCGGTCAGGGCGGCGCCCGGCTCGGCCGTGATCTCCCAGGCGCCCAGATCGGTGGACAGGACGCCGCTGATCGGCCCCTTCAACCCATTGGACGTCAGGCCGCGCCCGGCGGCGACGGTCACGGTCAGGCCCTGCGGCCCGCGCTCGCCCGACTGGGGGGCGGCATGGTCGATCACCCCGCCCTCGAAGGGATGGAAATAGGCCCATTTCGGCGCCGCGCCCGCCAGCGGGCCGCCGGCGGCGGTCAGGACTAGACGGCCGTCGGCCAGGGCGACGCGCGCCTCGATCCCGGCGGGACGCGGCGCGGCGGCGACGACGTCCTGGATCGCCTGGCCGAAGCGCGGGTCAAGCGGCGCCGCGCCCTCGCGGACCGGCAGGTCCAGCGCCAGATCAAGGTCTTCGGGGACGCACATCTCGTCGCTGCAGACGTAGAAGTGCGCGGTGACGCGTAAGGAAAGGCTGCGGCCGGGCGGGGCGTCCGCCGGTATCTCGATCGGAACGGGCAGGAAGACGGCGCCGGAATAGCCGTAATTCATCAGGCTCTGCAGCCGTTGACGCTCGGGCAGGGGCCACAGGATGTCGCCTGGCGCGACGCCCGCCGGCAGGGACCAGGTCAGGGTCGTCGGTCCGCCGGAATCGCCCTGATTGCGCCAGTAGGTGTGCCAGCCGGGCTTGATCTGCTGGCGGATGGCGACGACGGCGGTCGAGCCGGGGACGGCCCAGGCGCTCATGGGGACCAGTTCCGCCTCGATCCGGTCGGTGCGCTGCGGGCCGGGCGCAGCGGACGCCTTGGCGACCGGCGCGGCCCCGGCCGCCAGGGCGTCGCGCAGGGCGGCTTCGGACGCCGGGACGCTCGCCGCCGCAGGAAGGGCGAGGGCGAGCCAGGTCAGGAGCAGAAGCAAGATGCGCAAGGGCGAGGCCGGAACAGGATCAAAGGAAAGGCGCGAGCTTAGACCCTCTGGTCCCGTCTAGCCACGGCCCGCGACGGCGGGCCGCAGCCGACTGCCCGGGCCTCAGCGCGGGGCGACGACCTCGATCAGCACCTCGGTGCGGCGCCGCAAGGGGTCGTTGACCCCGCCCACGACCGCGCCGTCAGCGCCCGCCGCCTCGATATCGAAGGCGGGGGCGGGCAGGCCGGCGCCGGCCAGCGCTTCGGCCACGGCGCGGGCGCGGCGTTCGGAAATGCTCTGGTTGGCGGCGGCCGTGCCGCTGCGGGCGTCGGCCAGGCCCGTCACCTTGACGTGCCTGATCTGGCAGCCCTGAAGCTGGGTCGCCGTCATGCCGATGGCCATGCGGGCGGCGTCGGTCAGGGTGGCCTGATCGGGGACGAAGTAGACCTCGAACCGCTTGTCGGCGCAGGCCGAAGGGTCGCTGACCAGATCGCTGCGCTGCTTATAGCCGCCGTTGGCGGCGCAACCGGCGGCGGTCACGCCGAGGACCATTATAACGACTGCGGAAATACGCTTCATGTCAGCCCCCTCGCGCTCGCCGTGCGGCGTGCGCTGCCTTCAGCAAAAAGGGCGACCCGCGCCATGCGGATCGCCCTTTCAAGACTGTCCCGAAAACGCTTCGGGCGCCAGAGGCTATACGCCGGTATCAGTAGCGGCGCTGACCATTTTCCCAGTAACACTCGGTCTGGCGGTTGTCGTAGCAGTAGTAGTAGCGGCCCTGATTGTCGCGGTAGCGCTGCTGGTTGTTGCGGTCCTGATTGGAGCCGCGGATGGCGCCCGCCGCGCCGCCCGCCAGGGCGCCGATGGCTGCGCCGGTCGCTGCGTTGCCGCTGCCGACGTTGTTGCCGATGATGGCGCCGGCGACGGCGCCCAGTCCGGCCCCGACAGCGCCCTGGCGCACGGTGTTGTTCGGTCCGGCGCCGCCGCCGTAATACGGATCGCTGGCGCAGGCGGTCACCAGAAGTCCGGCGCCGGCAATGGCGATGATCGCCTTGTTCATGGTTCTGTCCTTCATCCCTTAGGGGGCTCCCCTGAAGCTTCGATAACGCAGGGCGAACAAGGCGGTTCCGAGGCCGAATGCTGGAAGCTTCACTTTAAATCGCGATGTCGAGCCGCAGAAGGGGAACCGCCCCTGTGCGCAGGCGTTCGCCGCCCATGAACACTGACGCTCAGAACGCCGCCCCGCCGGCGCCGAACGCTGTTGACGCCGCACCGCCTTCGACGGGCGATGCAGGAGAAGGGCGGCGCCCTCTGACCGGGGAGGCCCGGCTGGAGCGGGTCGTCATCCTGGTCAATCCGCTGTCGGGCGGGGTCGGAGGACAGGCGGCCGAGGAAGCCGCCGCCATCCTGGCCGAGTATCCGCTGGAGGCGGAGGTGGTCGTGCTGGAAGGCGCGCGCATTCCCGATCAGATCGGCGAGGCGCTGGAAGCCCGGCCCGACGTGCTGTTCATCCTGGCGGGCGATGGGACGGCCCGGTCGGTCGCCGCGCGCGCCGGAGAGGACGGCCCCCTGATCGCGCCCCTGCCGGGCGGCACGATGAACATGCTGCCCAAGGCCCTTTACGGGACCGGGGACTGGAAGAAGGCCCTGCGGCTAGCGCTGGAGGAGGGCGCGCCCCTGCCTGTAGCCGGCGGCGAGGTGGAGGGAGAGGCTTTCTATTGCGCGGCCATCCTGGGCTCGCCCGCCCTGTGGGCTCCGGCGCGCGAAGCCATTCGCGAGGGCAAGCTGAAGATGGCCTGGACCTATGGAAGGCGCGCGCTGAAGAAGGCGTTTTCCGGCCGGGTCCGCTATGCGCTGGACGGCGGCGGGCGCGAAAAGGCCGAGGCCCTGGTGCTGATCAGTCCGCTGATCTCCAAGGCGATGCAGAAGAATGACGGGCTGGAGGCGGCGGCCATGAACACGGGGGACGCGGCCCAGGCCTTCCGCCTGGCCGCCCATGCCCTGTTCGACGACTGGCGTCATGATCCCAACGTCACCACGCGCAGCGCGCGACGCATCGTGGTCGAAGCGCGCTCGCGCGTTCCGGCGGTGATCGACGGGGAGCCGATGCTGTTGGGTCGCGAGGCGGCGGTGAAGTTTCTGCCGCGCGCCTTCATGGCCCTGGCGCCGAAGCCTGCGGCGGGCGAGGACAGCGTCTAGTGGGGGTCGTCCTCCAGTTTTCCGACGTCCATTTCGGTTGCGAGCACAAGGGAGCCGTGGCCGCCGCCGCCGACTACGCCCATGCCGTGGCGCCGGATCTGACCCTGATCACCGGCGACATCACGCAAAAGGGCTATCCGGCGGAGTTCGCCGCGGCGGGAGACTGGATCCGGGCGCTGCCCGAGCCGGTCTTCGTCACCGTCGGCAATCATGACGTGCCCTATTGGGATGTGATGGCGCGGCTGTTCTGGCCCTGGCGGGCCTTTGAACGGGCGACCGGCCATCCCGCGCATGACCACGAGTTCCGATCCGATCAGTTGATGGTGCGCGGCGTCACCACTGCGCGAGGCTGGCAGGCCCGGCTCAACTGGTCCAAAGGGGTGATCGACCTGGATCAGACGCGCCGGGCGGCGGACGCCCTGCGCCAGGCGCCCGGCGGCGCCCTGCGCGTGCTGGCCTGCCACCATCCTCTCATCGAGATGATCGGCGCCCCGATGACCGGCGAGGTCAAGCGCGGCGAGCGGGCGGCCCGCATCTTCGCCGAGGCGGGGGTCGATCTGATTGTGACCGGCCACGTCCATGTCCCCTTCGCCCTGCCGGTCGGCGTCGGCGACAACTGCTCCTATGCCGTCGGCTGCGGGACGCTGTCCCATCGCGAGCGCGGGGCGCCGCCCAGCTTCAACCGGATCGAGTGGGACGCCGAAGCCGTGACGGTCTCGGCCGTGGCCTGGGACGGGCGACGGTTCGCCGATCATCAGACCTGGCGCCTGCCGCGCCGCCGCGCCTAGGTTCTGACACTGAAGCTCCGGCTCTGAGTTCGGTTCCCGACAGTACTGCCATGAAAAAGGGCCGCGACGCCGAGGTCGCGGCCCTGATTTTCTGCGAAACAGCCGACGCTAGATGCGCGGCCCGCCGCGTCCTCTCAAGCCGCCTACCAGCAGGGAGACGACAAACAGGATCACCGCAATGATGGCGATGAATTTGGCGATCTCGAACGACATGCCCGAGATGCCGCCGAAGCCGAGTACGGCCGCGACCAAGGCGATGATGAAGAAAATAATGGCCCAGCGAAGCATAGGCGAAACCCTCCGTAAGGTGTTGACGGGAGCGAGCTTTCGACCCCTCCCGTCGTCAGCGCCGCTTACTTGAAACAACGCGTCGGAGGCTTGGCTGTTCCTTTATCGCCGACGACGAACCCTGCTTTTTTCGGTGAAGGCGGCCGCCACCATTGTCGCCAGGGCGGGATTGCGCAGGAAGATGAAACCGCCGGCCAGGGCGGCGACGGCGCCCAGGACCGGGCGTTGCTGGAACAGATGCAGGGCGCGGGCGCCCAGACCCTCCGGCTCCTCGTCTTCTTCATCATCGCCGTCGCCGCGCGCGCGGCGCACGAACACCAGGGTGACGATCGCCGCGATCAGGGCGAACAGCAGCGCCGTCAGGGCGGCTGCGATCACGGGGATCACGACCAGCAGCAGCAGGTAATAGACCGTGGCCCCCAGGGCGATCATGGCCACGAAGGCCGCGCCGGCGGCGACGAAGGTCGCCACGGCGCGGTTGATGAGCCCCCGGCCGATCATCAGCGCCGACGCCCGGCCAGCAGCAGACCCAGCACGACGCCGACGCCCAGCGCGATGGCGGTCGACTGGATCGGACGCTCCTGCACCCGTTCGACGACATAGCGTTGCGCCTCGTCGAACTTCTCGGCGGCGTCGTCGTAGTACTCACGGCCGCGCACCTTGGCGTCGTCGTAATAGCCGCGCGCCTTTTCGCGCAGTTCCTCGCCCTGCTCGCGCAGGCGGGCTTCGGCCTCGGAGGCCTTTTCCTTCAGACGCTGGGTTTCCTCACGGGCGCCGGCCTTGAGGTCCTCCTTCAGGGTCTTGAGGTCGTTCTTGATGTCTTCACGAGCCTTGGACGTGGCCATGATGCGCGCTCCGCTCCTTGTGTAAGCTTGACGATTAAATAGAGAAGCCCTGCCCGGAACGCCACACCGGCGATCAAGGTTCCTGCAGGGTGGCGCGGCATCCTCTCTGGCGCGCGGCGAAGGGCGCTTCTAGAACAGGCGTCATGACCCAATGGCTGTTCCCGCCCGCCCCCACGCCTTCCCTGCCGATTGACGGCGATGCGCGCCGCCTGCCCGTGCGGCGCATCCTGTGCGTGGGCCAGAACTACGCCGCCCATGCCCGCGAGATGGGCGCCGATCCCGACAAGCCCGCGCCCTTCTTCTTCGCCAAGCCGGGCGACGCCCTGGTCGCGGACGGGGCGGATCCGGCCTATCCCCTGGCGACGCAGAACCTGCATTATGAAGTCGAACTGGTCGTCGCGCTGGGCCCGGACGCCCAGCCGGTCGGGTGGGCCGTCGGCGTCGATCTGACGCGGCGCGATCTTCAGGCGGAAGCGAAAGCCAAGGGCAGGCCGTGGGAGGCGGGCAAGGCGTTCGACCAGTCCGCGCCGTGTGGGGCGCTCAGCCTGACGCCGCCCGCGCCCGATGCGGTGATTGAGCTGAAGGTCAACGGCGCAGTGCGTCAGTCCGGCCGCCTGTCCGACATGATCTGGGACGTCGACGGCGTCCTGGCCAAGGCGTCCGAACTGTGGGCGCTGCAACCCGGCGACCTGATCTTCACCGGCACGCCCGAGGGTGTCGGCCCGCTCAATCCCGGCGATCGGGTCGAGGCCGCCATCGGCGGCCTGCCGCCGCTCAGCTTTACGGTGCAATCATGATCCTGCACGGCTACTGGCGCTCGGGCACCAGCTATCGCACCCGCATCGCCCTCAATCTGAAGGGTCTGGAGTATCAGCAGGCGACGCTGGACCTGCGCGCGGGCGCGCAGAAATCCGACGCCTATCTCAGGCTCAATCCGCAAGGACTGGTCCCGGCGCTGGAAACGGACGACGGCTTGGTGCTGACCCAGAGCCCGGCCATTCTGGAGTGGCTGGAGGAAACCCATCCCGAACCGCCCCTGCTGCCGCGCGACGCGGCGGGCCGGGCGCAGGTGCGGGCAATGGCGGCGGTGATCGGCTGCGACATCCATCCGCTCAACAATATGCGGGTGCTGAAGGCGGTGCGGGCGATGGGCGCCGATCAGGCAGGCATCGACGGCTGGGCCGGTCAATGGATCATCGACGGCTTCACGGCGCTGGAGGCGCTGGTCGCCCGCCACGGCGACGGCTGGTGCTTCGGCGCGGCGCCGACGTTGGCGGACTGCTATCTGATTCCCCAGCTCTATTCGGCGCGGCGGTTCAACGTCGATCTGGCGGCCTTCCCGCGCCTGCTGGAGATTGAGGCGAAGGCCGAGGCCCACCCGGCCTTCATCGCCGCCGCGCCGGAAAACCAGCCGGACGCGGATTAAGCGTCTTCATTCACCAACAGCCTTGATTTCGGTCAATCTCCCTTAAGATTTGGGCTGGATGATCGGGGTTGTGAGATTCGCCGTTCCGCCCTCTCCGGCCGACAAACTCGCCATCGCACTGGTGGTCGAGCCTGATCGGTCCCGCCCTCTGCCGCCCGGCCAGCGGGAAGAGGCGACGCGTCACCTGCTTCAGACCGCAGGCGACGCCGGTGTCGGTCTGGTCGCCACCCGTCCCGAAGGCGATGTCGAGCGGATGCTGGGTCAGGCCTGGCCCTTCCCCTCGCCCTTCCGCGTCACCGTGCGCACCGTGCCGCTGGCCGATGGTCTGGACCGGGTCGAGGCGCGCGCCCGCCGCTCGCTGGAGCGGATGGGCCTGCCGCGCGGCGACGCCGTTCTGGTGCAGAACGCCGCCGATCTGGCGGGCGCCGAGGGCCGCGCCCTGTGGGACCGCCTTCAGGCGCTGAAGGCGCGCGGCGTCTTCCGCAAGGTCGGCTTCATCGCCACGGTCGAGGACGGTCCCGCCCTGTTGGCCCGTCGCTTCCAACCGGATGTTGTGCAACTGACCTGCAACATCCTGGACCAGCGCGCGGCGCGATGCGGCGTCATCGCCGAGTTGGCGAGCCAGGGCGTCGAGGTGCATCTGGCCTCTGTCTTCGCCCAAGGACTGCTGTTCGCCAATCGCGAGAGCCTGCCGCCCGAACTGGCCGCCCACGGCATGGCCCTGTCGCGCACCCGCCGTCGTCTGGCCGAGGCGCGGGTCGACCCGATGCAGGCGGCGCTGGCCTACGCCCTGACCCTGCCCGGCGTGGCCTCGGTGATCGCCAGCGTGGCGTCATCAGCCGAACTGCGCGCCATCATCGCCGCCTCGCACGCGCCGCGCCCCGACATTGATTGGGACGCCCTCGCGCTGGACGAGACGCCCGCCGCCCTGGCCTCGCGCCCTCGTCTGCGGCTGGTCAGCGCGGCCTGATCCACAGAGCTGTCCACAGGTCGCCTTGCGCCTGTGCATGAGGGGCGCCGCGCGCGCTTGAGGCGATCGCCTCGATCCGCCACCCTGCGGGCCAGATGAACGCGCCGCTTTCCCACCCGCCCAAAACCGACCTCAAGCCCGACACTGGCACCACGCCGGTCATGGCGCAGTATCTGTCGGTCAAGGCCACCCAGCCCGAAGCCATGCTGTTCTTCCGCATGGGCGACTTCTACGAGCTGTTTTTCGAGGACGCGCAGAAGGCGGCCGCGGCGCTGGGCATCGCCTTGACCAAACGCGGCAAGCATCAGGGCGAGGACATCCCCATGGCCGGGGTGCCGGTCCACGCCATGGACGGCTATCTGGCGCGGCTGATTCGTCAGGGTTTCAAGGTCGCCGTCTGCGAACAGCTGGAAGACCCGGCCGAGGCCAAGAAACGCGGCTCCAAGGCCGTGGTTCACCGCGACATCGTGCGGGTGGTGACGCCCGGCACCCTGACCGAGGACACGCTGCTGGACGCGCGCGGCGCCAACCGTCTGGCGGCGGTGGCGATCCGCAAGGGCCGGGCGGCCGTGGCGGTGGTCGAGCTGTCGGCGGGGGTGGTGGATTCGGTCGCCTGCGACCTGTCTGATCTGGGCGCGGCGCTGGCGGCGTTCCGCCCGTCCGAAGTGCTGGTCCCCGACCGCCTGTTCTCCGACGAGACGATGAAGGGCGCGCTGGACGGCTCGGGCGGCGTGGTTCAGGCCATGCCCCAGGCCCTGGCCGAGCCGGTCGGAGCGAAGGACCGGGTGCAGCGGCTTTACGGCGTCTCGGCGCTGGACGGTTTCGGCGCCTTTGAAGAGGCGGAAGTTTCGGCCTTGGGCCTGATCGCCGCCTATCTGGAGACGACGCAGGCGGGGAAGATTCCCGCCCTGACCCCGCCGCGCCGCTCGAGCGAGAGCGGCTTCCTGGCCATCGATCCGGCGACACGCCTCAGCTTAGAGATCGACCGCACTCAACGTGGAGAACGCGACGGCTCCCTGCTGCACGCCATCGACCGCACCGTGACCTCGGGCGGGGCGCGGGCGCTGGCCGAACGCGTCTCGCGACCCTTGCGCGATCCGGCGGCGATCAACGCCGGTCTGGATGCGGTGGAGTGGCTGCTGGAGCGGCGCGCAAAGCGACGGAACTTACGCGACGCCTTGCGCGCCTCGGCCGATGTGGCGCGGGCGACCTCGCGTCTGGCGCTGGGGCGCGGCGGGCCGCGCGATCTGGCGGCGATCCGTTCGGGGCTGAAGACGGCAGAGGGTCTGAGCGCCCTGTTCGCCGCCTCGGCCAATGATCCGCTGGCCGGGCCGCCCGCGCGGGTGACGGCCTGCCTCGAGCAACTGGCGCTTGAGGGCGACCTGTCGCACCTGCTGGCCGAGCTGGCCGACGGCCTGATGGACGAGCCGCCGCACCTGGCGCGCGACGGCGGCTATGTGAACCCCGGCCACCGGCCCGAACTGGACGCCGCCCGCACCCTGCGCGACGATAGCCGCAAGGTCATCGCCGAACTGGAAGCCAAGGCCGTCGCCGACAGCGGGATCGCCTTCAAGGTCCGCCACAACGCCGTCCTTGGCTACTTCCTCGAAACCAGCGCCAAGGCGGCTGAACCCCTGCTGCGCGCCGGACCGGACAGCCCCTTCATCCACCGCCAGACCCTGGCCAATCAGGTGCGCTTCACCACCGTCGAGCTGTCAGAGCTGGACGCCAAGATCAGCCAGGCCGGGCACCGCGCCCTGGCCATCGAGGCCGAGACCTTCGAGGGCTGGCGCCGCGATGTGGCGCGTCTGGCCGGACCGCTGCAGGGCGTGGCCGAGGCTCTGGCCGAGCTGGATGCTCACGCCGCCCTGGCCGAATGGGCCGAAGAGGTCGGCGCCGTGCGCCCTGTCGTCGACGACAGCCTGTGCTTCGCCGTCGAGGCGGGCCGCCACCCGGTGGTCGAGGCGGCGGTGAAGGCGCAAGGCCTGCCCTACACCCCCAACAACTGCGCGCTGGCGGGCGACGGCGTCGGGGCCTCGCGCCTGTCCATCGTCACCGGCCCGAACATGGCGGGCAAGTCGACCTTCCTGCGCCAGAACGCCCTTCTGGTGGTGCTGGCCCAGGCCGGGGCCTTCGTGCCGGCGCGGTCGATGAAACTGGGCGTGGTCGATCGCCTGTTCAGTCGCGTCGGGGCCGGGGACGATCTGGCGCGCGGCCGCTCCACCTTCATGATGGAGATGGTCGAGACGGCCGCCATCCTGACCCAGGCGACCGAGCGCAGCTTCGTCGTGCTGGACGAGATCGGGCGCGGCACCGCCACCTACGACGGCCTGGCCATCGCCTGGGCCACGGCCGAGGCCCTGCACGAAACCAATCGCGCCCGAACCCTGTTCGCCACCCACTATCACGAGCTGGCCCAGCTCGAGGAAAGGCTCGACCACGTCTGCAACCTGTCGATGAAGGCGCGCGAGTGGAACGGCGAGCTGGTCTTCCTGCACGAGGCGGCGCCGGGCGCGGCCGACCGCTCCTACGGCGTGCAGGTGGCGCGTCTGGCCGGTGTGCCGACCGCCGTCGTCGGCCGCGCGCGCGAGGTGCTGGAGCGGCTGGAGAATGAGAAGGCGGCCACCGCGCGTCTGGACGACCTGCCCCTGTTCGCCGCTGCCGAACCGCCCCCGCCGCCGATGAAGTCCATGTTGGACGAAGCCGTCGCCGCCATCGATCCCGACGACCTGACCCCGCGCGAGGCGCTGGAGGCGCTGTATCGGTTGAAGGGCTTGGCGAAGACCTAAGAAAACCGCTCATCCCGGCGGACGCCGGGATCCAGTGAGAGCTTCGCCCTCCATCGGTGAGGTGGAGCTGCCAGTGTCCAAGCGAGCGCTTGAAGCCAAAGGACTGGGTCCCGGCGTCCGCCGGGATGAGCGGGAAGAAAAGGGCGTGCTATGTTCCTTCCGTGACCGTCCCGCCTTCGCTCCCGTCCGCCATCCTCGACGCCGCCTCGGCGCCGGACTCGCGCGCCGCGGTCACTGCGCTCCTGCGTGAAAGCTTCGACGCCGATCGCGCCCGCGCCGCACGCCGGGCCGAAAGCGCGACCGACGGCGCCGAGGCCGCGCGCCTCTATGCCGAGGCCGCGGACGCCATGCTGTCGACCCTGTGGCGGTTCACGACCGAACAGATTTATCCGGCCCCGGACGAGCGGCTGAGCCTGCTGGCGGTCGGCGGCTACGGACGCGGGGTGCTGGCGCCGTTTTCGGACCTCGACCTGCTGTTCCTGCGGCCGGGGCAGGCGATCAGCCCGCGCGCCAAGGCGGTGGTCGAGTTCGTCCACTACGTCCTGTGGGATCTGGGGCTGAAGGTCGGCTCGGCCTTCCGCTCCATCGGCGAAACTCTGGCGCTGGCGCGCGACGACATGACGGTGCGCACGACCTTGCTGGAAGCGCGGGTGCTGGCGGGGGACGCGGGCCTCGGCGAAAGCCTGCTGAAGCGGTTCAGCAGCGCGGTCGCCCGCGCTGATCCGCGTCCCTTCATCGCCGCCAAGATGTCCGAGCGCGACGTGCGCCTGCAGAAGACCGGCGCCGTCCGCTATCGCGTCGAGCCGAACGTCAAGGACGGCAAGGGCGGCTTGCGCGACCTCAACACCCTGTTCTGGATCGCTCGCTCGCTGGCCCCGGACAGCGAGCGGGGGCAGGCGGCGCTGGAGGGCCTGTTGACCGCGCGCGAGCTGCGTAGCTTCCGCGAGGCGATCGGCTTTCTGTGGCGGGTGCGCATCCTGCTGCACCTGGTTGCGGGCAGGCCTGAGGAGAAGCTGACCTTCGACGTCCAGCCCGAGATCGCCCGGCGCATGGGCTGGCGCGGGCGCGGCGACGAACTGGCGGTCGAACGTTTCATGCGCCGCTATTTCCAGGTGGCGCGCGAGGTCGGCGCCCTGACCCGCGCCGTCTCGGCCCAGCTGGAGGCGCGCCAGCAGAAGAAGGCCGAAGGGCTGGCGCGCGGATTGTCGCGGCTGATCCTGCGCCGACGGGTCAAGCTGGCCTTCGACGGCTTGGCGGTGGAGGAGGGGCGGCTGACGGTGACGGGCGCCAACGTCTTCGCGCGCGACCCGGCGCGGCTGCTGCTGCTGTTCGTCGAGGCGGACCGGCTGGATCTGGACCTGCACCCCGACGCCTTCGCCGCCGTGATCCGGTCGCTGACGCTGGTGACGCCCGCCCTGCGGCGCGACCCGCGCGCGGCCGAGGCCTTCCTGACGGTGCTGGCGCACGGCCAGCGGCCCTATCGCGTCCTGTCGATCATGAACGAGACGGGGCTGCTGGGCCGCTTCCTGCCGGAATGGGGGCGGATCGTCGGCCAGACCCAGTTCAACATGTACCACGCCTATACGGTCGACGAGCACACGCTTCAGGCGGTCGGGATCATCAACGACATCGCGCGCGGCAAGCTGAAGGCGGACCATCCGGCCTCGACCGCCATCGTGCCCCGCATCGTCGATATCGAGGCCCTGATGCTGGCCATGCTGTTGCACGACGTAGGCAAGGGCGGCGACCGGGGTCAGCTGGAAGACGGCGCCATCGCCGCGCGCCGGGCGTGCGAGCGGCTGGGGGTCGATCCGCGCCGGATCGAGCTGGTCGTCTGGCTGGTGCGCCATCACCTGCTGATGAGCGACTACGCCCAGAAGCGCGACGTGTCCGATCCCTCGACCGTGCGCGCCTTCGCCGAGGCAGTGGGGGATCCCGAGCGCCTGCGCATGCTGATGGTGCTGACCGTGGCCGATATCCGGGCTGTCGGGCCGGGGGTGTGGAACGGCTGGAAGGGGCAGTTGATGCGCGCCCTGTTCGAGGCGACCGAGGCCCTGTTCCGGGGCGACGCCGTGACGCGCGAAGACCCCTTGGCCGACCATCCGGCCCTGGTCGAACGGGCGCGGCGAGAGGGGGCGGCGGTCGAGGCCCTGCCCGCCGAAGGGCCTCTGGAATCCACTGCCCGCGTGGCCGTTGCGGCGCGCGACCGGCCGGGCCTGTTCGCCGATCTGGCGGCGACGCTGTCGATGGCGGGCGCCGACGTGGTGGGCGCGCGCCTGGCCACGGCCGACGACGGCATGGCGCTGGACGTGTTCGAGATTCAGGACGGGGCGGGCGAACCCTATGGCGGGCGCGAGCCGCGACGGCTGGCCATTCTGGTCAAGGCGATGGAGCGGGCGGTGCTGAAGGGCGCACGGACCTCGGCCATGCAGGCGCCGCGCGTCAGCGCCCGCCGCGCCGTGTTCGAGGTGCGCCCCGTGGTGCGGATCGACGCCGATACAGGGACCAGCGCGGTGGTGATCGAGGTCTCAGGCGCCGACCGGCCCGGCCTGCTGGCCGACCTGGCGCGGACGATCTCGGCCCACGGCTATTCGACCCGCTCGGCCCACGTCGCCAGCTTCGGCGAGCGGGCGGTGGACGGCTTCTACATCACCGACGCCGACGGCCGGAAACCCAAGAGCAAGGCGAAGCTGGAGGCGCTGAAGGCCGATCTGCTGGAGGTGCTGGATCGCGCGCCGCAAGGCCCGGCGGGACGCAGCATCACCCCCGTGCGCGCCAGCGTGCGCGATGTGTCGGATCTGGAAGGCGCGCTGGGCCGCTCGCCCGTATCCAGCGGCCCGCAGGCGCGCTAAGGCGTTTCGGGACCGAGCGCAGGAACAGCCGTGAACGACAAGACCGATCCCATCGAACCGGCCGCGCCGATCCCGGCCGCAAACGCCACGGTCGAGCCGGTGGTCCAGCCGCCTGCCTCCGCCGCGACGGCCAAGCCCAAGGCGGGCGGGGTGGCGCGCTCATCGGCCATTTTCAGCGCGATGACCCTGCTCAGTCGTCTGGCCGGGTTCGCGCGCGATCTGGTCATCACGGCGGCGCTGGGCGCCTCGGCGGGACCGGCGGCGGACGCCTATTATACGGCGCTGAACTTCCCCAATCTGTTCCGGCGCATCTTCGCCGAAGGGGCCTTCGCGGCCGCCTTCGTGCCGGCCTACGCCAAGACGCTGAAGAGCGAAGGCGAGGCGGCGGCCGACAAGGTGGCGACCGACGCCCTGGCCGCCGTGGCCGCCGTCACCGTGGCCCTGACCATCGTCGCCCAACTGACGATGCCGTGGCTGATGACGGTCATCAACATCGGCTTTCTGGATGATCCGGCGCGGTTCAAACTGGCGGTGATCCTGACCCAGATCACCATGCCCTATCTGCCCTGCATGGCCATCGCCGCCCTGCTCAGCGGGGTGCTGAACGCGCGGGGGCGCTTCATCGTCTCGGGCGCCTATCCGATCCTGCTGAACCTGATCATGCTGGCCGCCGTCATCCCGGTGAAGGGCGACCAGATCGAGGCCGCCTACGCCGCCTCCTGGGCCGTGCTGGTCGCAGGGATAGCGCAGGCGGGCCTGTGCTGGTGGGCGGCGCGCAAGGCGGGGGCGAACATCCGTCTCAGCCTGCCGAAGATGACCCCGGCGGTGAAGGCCATCATCATCACCGCCATCCCCGCCGCCATCGGCAACAGCGCGACCCAGATCAACGTCTTCATCTCCGGCAACCTGTCCAGCTTCGTCAACGGCGGCCGCACCTGGCTGGCGACGGCGGACCGGCTATATCAGCTGCCGCTGGGTCTGGTCGGGGTGGCGATCGGCATCGCCCTTCTGCCCAAGCTGTCCTCCGCGGTCGCCTCCAAGGACCATGCCCAGCAACAGGCGTCGATGGATGAGGCGCTGATCCTGTCCATGGCCCTGACCCTGCCGGCGGCGGCGGCCTTGATGGCCATGCCCTATTTCCTGATCGACGCCCTGTTCACGCGCGGCGCCTTCCTGCAGGTGGACGCCGTCAACACGGCCCACGCCCTGCTGCATTTCGGCTGGGGCGTGCCCGCCTTCGTGTTGATCCGCATTCTGGCCCCGGCCTTCTTCGCGCGCGGCGATACGCGACGGCCGATGGTCTTCGCCCTGATCTCGGTGGCGGTGAACGCGGTGCTGGCCATCGGCCTGTTCAACCTTGGCATGGGGGTGTCCGGCATTGCGGCGGCCGTCAGCGCCTCGGCGTGGACCAATGTCCTGCTTCTGGGCGCGACCCTGTGGCGGCGCGAGCATTATCGACCCAGCCCGCGCGCCGTCTGGCGTCTGGGCCGCATCGCCCTGGCCAGCGCGGGGCTGGCGGCGGTGGTCGGCGCGGCGTCGTGGGCGCGGCCCATGCTACAGGCGCCGGTCGCCGACCTGCTGGCGATGGCGGGTTCGGGCCGCGGCGCCAAGGAGATCACCCTGCTGCTGGTCGTGGCGGCGGGCGGTCTGGCCTATGTCGCGCTCGCCTTCCTGACGCGCGCCGTGACCGTGGCCGAGGTCAAGGGCCTGGTGCGGCGGTCGCGGTGAGCTTGCCCTTCGCAGCCCGAACCGATAAGCGCGAGGGCATGGCGCTTTCGGGACGATTTCTCGCTCACGGACGATGGCGCGGCTGATCCGCCGCCCCGGGCTTCCACACGCCCGCCTTTCGCACGCGAAACCGTGCGCCGACATTCGCCTTTCGACCTCCGAGATCCGCTATCATGACTGACCAGACCCCGGCCCAATACACCGGCCCGCGCCGCATCCTGTCCGGCATCCAGGCCTCCGGCGCCCTGCACCTGGGCAACTATCTGGGCGCGCTGAAGCGCTTCACTGAACTTCAGGAGACGGGCGCGCCCCTGTTCGTCTTCGTCGCCGACATGCACGCCATCACCGTGTGGCAGGAGCCCGAGAAGCTGGCCGCCCAGACGCGCGAGATCGCGGCCGCCTATCTGGCCTCGGGCCTGGACCCGGCCAAGGCCGTCATCTTCCCGCAGTCGGCCGTGCCCGCCCACGCCGAGCTGGCCTGGATCTTCAACTGCGTCGGTCGCCTGGGCTGGCTGGACCGGATGACCCAGTTCAAGGAGAAGTCGGGCAAGCACAAGGAACGCTCCAGCGTCGGCCTCTACACCTATCCGGTGCTGCAGGCGGCGGACATCCTGCTCTACAAGGCGACCGAGGTGCCGGTCGGCGAGGACCAGAAGCAGCATCTGGAGCTGACCCGCGACATCGCCCAGAAGTTCAACAACGACTTCGGGACGCCCGGCTATTTCCCCCTGCCCGAGCCGCTGATCCAGGGTCCGGCGACGCGGGTCATGTCCCTGCGCGACGGCGCGGCCAAGATGTCCAAGTCCGACCCGTCGGACCTGTCGCGCATCAATCTGACCGACGACGCCGACGCCATCGCCAACAAGGTCCGCAAGGCCAAGACCGACATGGAGCCCCTGCCGGAAACGCTTGAGGGTCTGGAAGGCCGGCCAGAGGCCAAGAACCTGGTCGCCATCTACGCTGCCCTTGCCGACACCACGCGCGAGGCCGTTCTGGCCGAGTTCGCAGGGCAGGGCTTCGGCGCCTTCAAGCCGAAGCTCGCCGAGCTGGCCGTGTCGTCGATGGCCAATGTCACTGCCGAGATGCGCCGCCTGATGAACGACCCGGCCGAGATCGACCGCGCCCTGGCCGCCGGCGCCGAAAAGGCCCGCGAAGTGGCCGAGCCGACCATCGCCGAGGTCAAGAAGATCGTCGGCTTCTGGCAGGGCTGAGCGGGGCGACGCGGCGATGACGCATCCGCTCGACCGGCCGGTCTGGAGCGCCCTGACGTCTGAGCGTCAGGCGCCGCTGGCCGTGGGGGCGGGCGGGGCGCTGCGTCTGGCGCCCGGCTATGGCGTCTTCGCCGCCAGCATGGATCAGTCCCCGCAAGGGGCGGCGGCGATCGCCGCGCTGGACCAGCCCGAGGGGATGCTGGCCACGGTCGAGGCCGCCCCTACGCCCGTTCCTCCCGGCCTGACGGTGCTGAAGGAGGCGGTGCTGTCGCAGATGGTGCTGGTCCAACTGGCGCCCGCCAAGGCGCGCGATATCGCCATCGAACCCCTGACCGAGGCGGACGCGCCGGCTATGCTGGCGCTGGCGACCCTGACCGAGCCGGGGCCTTTCTTCGAGCGAACGCACCGGCTGGGCGACTTCTTCGGGGTCAAGCAGGACGGTCGGTTGCTGGCCATGGCGGGCGAGCGGCTGAAGCCGGACGGCTTCACCGAGGTGTCCGGCGTCTGCGCCCACCCCGACGCGCGGGGGCGCGGCTATGCCGGCGCGCTGATGCGGGCGGTGATCGAGCGTATCCTGGCGCGCGGCGAGACGGCCTTTCTGCACTCCTATGCGGACAACGTCGGGGCCATCGCCCTGTACCATTCGCTGGGCTTCACCATTCGCGCGCCGATGCGGATGCGGATGTTGACCAGAGGCGATCTGGCGCAAGGCGAACCGGGCGCCTAGCTTGGCTTCCGGACGCGGCGGCCATCGCTGAGCTGCACCATCGCGCCACGACATCGCCAATTCGATCCGCGCCTAAGTGAGGATCGCGCCGCGCTGCTGCGGCGGGCTTTGATCAGGCTTCAGGCGTCGCTTCCGTCGGCGCGGTTTCCTTCAGGAAGGCGGTGAAGCGGCGCAGGGCCTCTTCGGCCAGCTCGGGATGATGGCGCATCGGCCCGTTGTTGGTCGGCTCGTCAAAGGCGTGGGTGCCGTCGACGACCCAGCTTTCGACCTCGGCCCCGCCCGCGCGGATCATGGCGTTGACGCGCTCGGCGTTGCGCACCGTGGTCAGGTGATCGCGCCCGGCCGTCAGGGCGAAAACGCGCGGATGCAGTCGCCACGGCTTCATCCGGTTGAACGCCCACGCGCCGATATAGCTATAGGCCAGCCACACCGCCTTCACGCCCGACAGATCGACGACGCCGGGATCGGCCACGCCCATGCGGCGGGGCGCGGGCGTTTCGCTCATCATCTCCATGATCGACCAGCCGCCGTGGCTCCATCCGCCCAGGGCGAGCTGAGAAGCGTCCACGTCCGATCTGCGTGAAATCCCGTGGATGGCCGCCAGCACATCGCCCGCCCGCTCATAGCCTCGAAGCGCCAGGCCGGTGCAGACGGCGGTCAGGGTGAAGGCCCGGCCCCAGCCGCGCGGCGCGTAGGAATCGACGATGACCGCCCGCCATCCCGCCGCCTTCGCCGCCTCGGCGTACCGCGGCAGGTGGGCGCGAAGGCCGCCGCATCCGTGGAACAGCAGGACGGTCGGACGCGGCCGGTCGTCGTCCGGCCCGACGATCTGGATATGAGGTTCAAGCTTGGCCCAGCGGGCGGCGACGGTGTCCATGCTCGCAACTTAGGGCGTCGTTTTTTTCTGGAAAGGGGTCTTGCGCCTCGCTCATTCAGATATATCTGCTTGCGAGTTCGATATATCTAAGTGAGAGAAAAGACGAGATGAGAGGATCCAAGGGGATCGGAAAGCGCGGCCACGGCATGGGCATGGGTATGGGTCAGGGCGGCGGTCGCGGATTTGAGCGCGGCTGGGGATTTGGCGGCGGTCACGGCCGGACGATGCGTCCGGAAGGCCGGCGCATGGGCGAGGGCCGGATGCGCGGCGAGGGCCACGGCCGTCGTGGCGGCGGCCGGATGTTCGAGCACGGCGCCCTGCGCTGGGTGCTGCTGTCCCTGATCGCCGACAAGCCCAGCCACGGCTATGAGCTGATCAAGGCTGTCGAGGCGCGGATGGGCGGCGCCTATACGCCCAGCCCCGGCGTCATCTACCCCAGTCTGACGCTGCTGGAGGACATGGGCGCCCTGGACGTCGTCGCCGAGGGCGGCAAGAAGCGTTACGCGATCACCGATGAAGGCCGCCGCCTGCTGGTCGAGAACGCCGAGGCCCTGGCCCACGCCGAGCGCAAGATGAAGGCCCTGCGCGGCCGCACCGACCGCCCGGCCCGCATCGCCCAGGCCATCGAGGCCTTCCGCGCGGCGACCCACGACCGCCTGGCCCAGGAGCCGCCGCTTACCGAGGCTCAGGTCGAGGCCATCGCCGATCTGATCGAAGCCGCAGCCGAAAAGGTGAGACAGGCATGAGCCCCGCGCTTTTACGCCAGCCGCGCCGTGTGCGGCATGAGCTGAAGTTCCGCCGCGCCCGCGTCGAGAGCGTGCAGGATCTGACGCCGGTCCTGAAACGGATCGTGCTGACCGGCGATGAGCTGGAGGGCTTCTTCAGCCCCGGCTTTGACGACCATGTGAAGATCTTCCCCGCGCCGCGCGGCGAGGCGGTGGTGCTGCCGACGCTGGGACCGGACGGGCCGGTCTTCCCCGAGCCCCGGCCGGTGGCGCGGGACTATACGCCGCGTGTTTTCGATGCGGCCAACCGGCGACTGACCATCGACTTCGCGGTCGGTCACGGCGGTCCGGCCACGGCCTGGGCCGAGGATGCGCGACCGGGGGATGAACTGGGCCTGGGCGGGCCGCGCGGCTCCTTCCTGATCCCGACCAGCTTCGCCGAACACCTGTTGGTCGGCGACGAGGCGGCGATCCCAGCCATCGCCCGCCGTCTGGAGGAACTGCCCCAGGGCGCGCGCGCCGTCGCCTGCATCGAGGTCAATGATGCGGCGGGCGAACTGGACCTGCCCAGTCCGGCGGACGTCGAGATCGTCTGGGTGCATCGCAACGGCGGCCCGCGCGGCCGCGCCGAGGCCCTGACGGCGGCGGCGGTGGCGGCGGCGAAACGGATCGACCCGGCCGACGCCTATGTGTGGGTGGCCTGCGAATCTTCGGTCGCCCGCTCGATGCGGACGGCTCTGCTGGCCGCCCGGTCGTTCAACCCGAAATGGATGAAGGTCGCCGGCTACTGGCGACTGGGCCGCGCCGGCTCGCACGAAGTGATCGAGGACTGAGGCCCGACCGGGCCTTGGCCAAAAGAAAGGGCGCTGCCGATGATCGGCAGCGCCCTCTTCTTTGCGCTCAAGCAGCGAGCCGCCGCGCGGCTTGCGCTAGCGTCCAAAAAACAGCTCAAGCAGCAGGCGGCCGCGCCGCCTGCGGTAGCCTTCTATCAGTGCCTGAACACGCGCACGCCGGTGAAGGCCATGGCGATGCCGCGTTCGTCGGCGGCGGCGATGACTTCCTCGTCACGGATCGAGCCGCCCGGCTGAATCACCGCCGTGGCGCCGGCGGCGACGGCTTCCAGCAGGCCGTCGGCGAAGGGGAAGAAGGCTTCGGACGCGCAGGCAGAGCCTTCGGCCAGCGAATGGGCCAGACCCTTGGCCTCGCCCGCTTCCTTGGCGCGGATGGCGGCGATGCGGGCGCTGTCGCGACGGTTCATCTGGCCGGCGCCGATGCCCGCCGTCTGGCCGTCCTTGGCGTAGACGATGGCGTTGGACTTGACGTGCTTGGCCACGGTGAAGGCGAACAGCATGTCCTGAATCTCGGTCGGCGTCGGCTGGCGGCGCGTGACGATCTTCAGGTCTTCGGGCTTGATCAGGCTGCGGTCGCGCGACTGGACCAGGAAGCCGCCCGCGACCGAGCGGAACACCTCGCCCGGGCCGTGCGGGTCAGGCAGGCCGTCAGTGATCAGCAGGCGCAGGTTCTTCTTGGCGGCGAAGACGGCCTTGGCCTCGTCATCTGCGCCCGGCGCGATAACCACCTCGGTGAAGATGTCGGTGATGGCGCGGGCGTCGTCGCCGTTCAGCGGGCGGTTGACGGCGATGACGCCGCCGAAGGCTGACACGGCGTCGCATTCCAGCGCGCGGGCGTAGGCTTCCGACAGGTCCTTGCCGACGGCCACGCCGCAGGGGTTGGCGTGCTTGACGATGACGCAGGCCGGGGCCTCGAACTCGGCCACCAGCTCATAGGCGGCATCGGCGTCGGCGATGTTGTTGTAGCCCAGCTCCTTGCCCTGGATCTGGGCAGCGTAGGCCACGCCCGGGCGTTTCTCGCCGGTGCGGTAGAAGGCGCCGGTCTGGTGCGGGTTCTCGCCATAGCGCAGGGTCTGGGCCAGCGAACCAGCGATCGACTTGCGCGCCGGGGCGGCGTCTTCCAGCTGAGCGGCGAACCAGCCGGACACGGCGGCGTCATAGGCGGCGGTGCGGGCGAAGGCGCGGGCGGCCAATTTCTTGCGCAGGGCCAGTGAGGTCGAACCGTCGGCCTTCAGCGCCTCGACGATCAGGCCGATGCTCTCCGCGTCCACGGCCACGGCGACGTGACCGTAGTTCTTGCTGCCCGAACGGATCATGGCCGGGCCGCCGATGTCGATGTTCTCGATGGCCGCTTCAAAGCCGCCGCCGGATTCCACGGTCTTCTCGAACGGATAGAGGTCGATCCAGACGATATCGATGGCGCCGATATTATGCTCGGTCATGGCGGCGGCGTGGGCGGGGGCGTTGCGCACGCCCAGCAGGCCGCCGTGCACCACGGGGTGCAGGGTTTTGACCCGGCCGTCCATCATTTCCGGGAAGCCGGTCAGATCAGCCACGTCCTTGACCGGCAGTCCGAAGCCCGCGATCGCCGCCTTGGTGCCGCCGGTCGAGACCAGTTCGACGCCCAGACCCGCCAGGGTGCGCGCGGCCTCTTCCAGCCCGGTCTTGTCCGACAGGGAGATCAGGGCGCGAACGGGTTTGATCGCGTCGGGGGCGGGCGGAAAGTCGGGAGCGGCGGGCATGGGCGGCGTCCGTTAACGGCTGGGGCGGGGAGTTGGCGGGGCCTCTAGCACCAACCGGGCGCGGCGTCAGCCCTTGGCGCCTCCGCCCTTCGGCAGAGCGATGAAGTCTCCCCGTCGAGCGGGGCGCCAATCGGACTCTTCAGGCCAGGACCCGCGGGAGCCTGACCACCGCGCGGCGAGACGCTCTTCCGGCTCCAGCAGCGCGCCGCCCAGCTCAGCCATGCAGTGGACGCTCATGACGCCGCTGACCAGGAGAATGCTAAGCTGATCATCGCCGATCCGGGTCAGCCAGGGCTCGGCGAAGGTCTGAGACGGCTTCAGCCAGCCTCTGCTTTCCTGGACGACCTCATCGTTGACCCGCATGCGCTCTTGACCCCAGCCCGTCCAGGCGAACGCGTTATCGATGCAGACGATGCTGTTGCCGATCCGATAGAGCCAGCGTTGGCCGAGCAGGTTCGCCATGACGTCAGGTCGGATCTCCGCTCGCGCCTGCCGGGCTCAGTTTCCAGCGGATCTTGGTTTCGGCGTCGGTGCGGGCTGAGCCGCGCACGACGATCTGGAGGCTGCGGCGGGTCATGCCTTCGTCGATGTGGACGGCGGGTTCGATGGCCACGTCGGGGCCGTCGCTGCGGAACCACCAGCCGCGACCGGACGGGCCGCGCAGCAGGATGGAGCGGCGGTCGCGGGCCAGAGAGGCCTGGACTCCGGGCTCAAGCTGGAAGCGCAGGGCGTAGGGGGCGGCGATGGCGCGGGTCGCTTCGGGGCGGCCCTCGGGCGGGTGCAGCCTCTCCTCGGCGCGCAATTCGTCCAGACGCTGGTCGATATAGAGGCGACGCTGGTGCATCAGACCATACAGCGGCATCCAGCCGTCGTGCTCGACTTCCAGCCAGACGGCGCCGTCGCCGTCCTGATGCTGGCGGGTGACGTGCAGGGCGGGGCCGACGAGGCGCGGCCCCAGCAACTCGCCCTTCCAGCCGGACAGGGGCTCGGCCAGCGGCTGTTCCCCCAGCGTCAGTGTCGAGGCGCCCGGCGTCAGGCGCAGGGCCTGGCGGTCCAGGGCCCGCGGCGTCCATCCCGCCGAGGTGAACAGGCGGTCGCGGCCGCAGACGACTTCCAGCGCGGCGGGCTGGCCGCAGGCGGCCGCCGACCAGGCGTTGCGGGCGGGGCCTTCGACATCGACCATGACGGTCAGCAGCGGACTGGAGACGCGCAGCAGGCCGCCGACGGCGCCGCTGGGCGGGGCGGCGGGGGCGTCGTCATGGGCGCGCGCGGCGGCGACGCGCTCGGGCGTCGAGGGTCCGCCGCCCTGAAACACGGCCAGCTTCCGGTCGGGCAGGGTCTGGATGCGCAGGGCCAGCGTCAGGCGCGAAATGGCCTCGGCGACCGCTTCGGGCGTCACTTCGGACAGCTGGGCCAGGGCGTCGTCCAGCGTCAGCAGGTCCAGCAGCAGCTCCAGCCCCATTTCCGGTGCGCGCGAGGCGTGGCCGCCGTCGGGGGCGACCGTGGCGGTCAGGGCGGCGGGCAGGCGTTTCAGCGCCCGGTTGCGGATGGCGGCGCCGGTCTTGCCGGTCAGGGCGCAGCCGGCGACGGCGGCGGCGGTCAGGCGCTCGGCCCGGCCCATGATCCCGCCGGGCGGACGCAGAAGCTGGCGCGCCTGATGGGCCAGGATGTCGGTCAGCTGAAGGCGTTCGACCTCGGTCGCCACGCCCGCCAGCCGCCGTCCGGCGCAGGCCAGGTGATACACGCGGCGGGCCAGAATGTCCGGGTCCCAGGAGAAGGGCGACCAGCGGCTGAAGACCTCGTTCCAGGCCAGCGTCAGGGCCAGAACTTCGCGCACGCCGCGGTCGCCCTGGGCCATCATGGCGGGCAGCCAGTTGAAGCTGTGAAGCTCGACCGCAAAGGCGCGGCTCGGCGTGGGACTGTTCCACAGCTCAGTCGGGGTTCCGGCGTCCAGGCTCAGGCCCGCCAGCGTCAGCTTGCCCGACAGCAGGGGACGCGGCGCCTCTTCGGGCAGGGGGCGGAAGTCGCGCGGGCTGACGGCGAAGCCCTCGGCGGTCGGACCGCCCAGCGTCAGGCCATAGCCGGGCAGGCCGTACAGCTCGATCCAGGCCTGGCGCGCAACCAGCCCCTTGGCGACCGAGGCCCACAGGCGCGGGTCAGGCCGCGCGCCCGAGGCGGGGCGCACGGGGGTCCGCATGGGGGCGCCCTTGAGGCCGGGGATGTGCCCTTCGGCCAGGGGGACGTCGCTGTCGCGCGGGGCGAAGGGGCCGAGGGGGCTCACGCGGCGGCGGCCTTCAGGGCCTGGATGTTGGCGGCGTAGGCGGCCGGTCCGCCCTTGAAGACGAAGGAGCCGGCGACCAGCGCATCGGCCCCGGCGGCGAGGCAGGCCCCGGCGTTGGCGGCGACCACCCCGCCGTCCACCTGCAGGTGCGCCTTCGATCCGGCGCGGTCGAGGATGGCGCGGGCGCGCTCGATCTTCCTCAGCGAGGTCTCGATGAATTTCTGACCGCCGAAGCCGGGGTTCACCGACATGATCAGCACCAGATCGACCAGTTCGACCGCCTCTTCCAGCACGCTGAGCGGCGTGGCCGGATTGAAGACGAGGCCGGCCTTGGCGCCCAGCTGGCGAATCTGGCCCAGCGTGCGGTGGACGTGGGGGCCGCTTTCGGGATGGACGCTCATGATGTCGGCGCCCGCCGCACGATAGGCCTCCAGCCAGTTGTCGACCGGGGCGACCATCAGGTGCACGTCGAACGGCAGGGTGGTGTGCGGGCGCAGGGCCTTCACCACGTCCGGGCCGATGGTCAGGTTGGGCACGAAATGGCCGTCCATGACATCGACGTGGATCCAGTCGGCGCCCGCCGCCTCGAGCGCGCGGATTTCTTCGCCCAGCCTGGAGAAGTCGCTGGCCAGGATGGAGGGGCAGATCAGCGGGGCGGTCGCGGTCGTCTGGGTCATGGCCCTGCGACTTACGTGGGTGCGAGGCGAGGGGCAAGCCGGGCCGCTGAGGCAAGCCCGCGCGTTCCGCATTGTTTCGTGCGCGCGGCGGCGTTTCGCGGCGACTGGGCGGAAAGGTCACACTGCGCCATCGGCCCGCCTCGGGAGAAAGGCGGGCGGTTGACCCTGGTTTGCGAACGCGTCAAGACGCCTGCGCCGCCCAGATGCCTGTCGTGGGGCGGCGTCTTTTTGGAAACCCTCAGATGAACCCCGAAGACCGAAGTCTGTCTTCAACTTCTTCGACGCTCTGAGGACGCTTCGCTTCCGCGCGAGCGCCCTCGCGAAAGGAAGCAACCATGCTGAACGCCTATGACTGGCGCGCCGATCGGCTCGTGCGCCTTGATACGGCCGTGGATCACGGCCCCGCCTGCTGGATCGATCTCGTCTCTCCGACTGCCGAGGAGGCGGCCGCTCTGGAGATCCTGACGGGCATCGACCTTCCCAGCCGCGACGAGATGGACGATGTCGAGCCGTCGGCCCGCCTGTATGCCGAAGACGGCGGCGTCTTCATGATCGGCTCTGTCGCCACCGATCTGGAGACCCACGATCCGAACAAGACCCCGGTGACCTTCATCCTGAAGGGCGGGCGGCTGGTGACGGTCAGCTACGGCCAGCCGCGCTCCTTCCAGGCCTTCATCGCCCACGCCACCCACAAGCCCGGCGAGCGGCTGGCCAGCGGCGAGGCCGTGATGATGGGGCTGATCGAGGCGGTGATCGACCGCTACGCCGACGCCCTGGAAACCAAGGGGCTGGAGCTGGACGCCATCTCGCGGATGATCTTCCGCAAGCGCAATCCCAAGGCGGTGGAGAGCCACAACCTGCAGGCGCTGATTCAGGACATCGGCCGGGCGGGCGACTTCCTGGCGCTGATCCGCGAGAGCCTCGCCAGCCTGCAACGGCTGCTGGCCTATCATGCGGCCGTGTCCGGCGCCCGCGCGGGCAGCAAGGCCGATCGCGAGGCGCGCCAGACCGTGCGCCTGCTGCAGCGGGACGCGGCGGCGCTGAGCGAACTGAGCGTCTCCATGTCCTCCAAGGTGACGTTCCTGATGGACGCCACCCTGGGCCTGATCAATCTGGAGCAGAACCAGATCATCAAGATCTTCTCGGTTGCGGCCGTGGCCCTGCTGCCGCCGACGCTAATCGCGTCGATCTATGGCATGAACTTCGACATCATGCCGGAACTGCACTGGCAGTACGGCTATCCGGCGGCGGTGGGGGCGATGATCCTGTCGGCGGCCCTGCCTTATTTCGTCTTCCGCAAGAAACGCTGGCTCTAATCGTCCTGAGCCGGGCCGCAGACGGCGCGGAAACCAGCGGCGGCGAAGCGCACCATGTAGTCGCAGGCGCTGTCCAGATCGCCTGACCGGCACAGCCCGCCGGACAGGCGATCCAGCCGCCCCGTCTCGCCCAGGGTCAGGGTCAGGGCGCCCGACAGGTTGTGCCAGGCCCAGTAGAGCTGCTCGTCCCGGGCCTCGGGCATGATGCGCTTGACCAGTTCCAGCAGGCGCCGGATGGCCGGGTCGAAATAGCGGGCCATCGTCTCGCCGCCGAACGCAGGCTGGGCGTTCGTCTGGGCCACCAGGGCGGCGTAGTGTTTCCACCCGGGCCCGCCCTTCAATGACCATTGGAACGGCGGACGCAGGAAGGCCTCGAACAGTCCCTCCAGCGTCATCGTCTCGCCAGCCGCCTCTGCATAGCGATCCATGGCGGCGACGCGCTCGCTGTTCCACACCTCGGCGCGGCGGTTGAAGACGGAGTCGAACAACTCCTTCTTGGCCCCGAAATAATAGTGGACCAGCGCCGTATCCACGCCCGCCTCGCGCGCCACTTCGCGGATGGTGACGCCGTAGAAGCCGTGTTTGGAGAACAGGTCCTCGGCCGCGTTCATGATGGCGTCGCGGGTCTCTCCTGCGGCGGCGGCCTTCGACTTCTTGGGACGCCCCCGCCGCGTGGGGGCGGCGGGCTGGGCTGGAATCTGGGGCGGCGGCAGGTCGCTCTTCGTCATGGCGGGAAGCTAGTCGCGCTTCGGGGGTTAGTGCAACGGCGCCACAGGGCGGCCTTTCTGCGGCCTAAGGAAGGCCTGGTCGTTTGACAGGAGGCGGAAACCCGGTCACCTATGCTGAAAATCATTGAACGCTGAATAAAAAGCGTCGATCGGGCCGGAAACAAGATTGGGATGCACATGAACAGACTCGTGAAGACCGCCCTGCTGGCGGGCGCCGCCTTCGGCGCAATGGCCTCTGCGGCCCAGGCTCAAGACAGGACGGCGCCGGAAGGCGCGTCTCAGGTCGAAGACATCATCGTCACCGCCCGCCGCACCGAAGAGTCCGCGCAGAAGACGCCTCTGGCCCTGACCGCGTTCAGCGGCGAGACGCTGGAGCGCACGGGCGCCCAGCAGGTGACGGACCTGCAGGGCGCGGTGCCGAACCTGAACCTGGTTCAGGGACGCGGCTCGTCGAACTCGACCAACATCTACATCCGCGGCGTCGGTCAGCCGGACGCCCTGCAGACCTTCGACCCGGCCGTCGGCGTCTATGTCGACGATGTCTATTATTCGCGTATTCGCGGCACCCAGTTCGACCTGCTGGATCTGGAGCGCGTCGAGATTTTGCGCGGTCCTCAGGGCACCCTTTACGGCAAGAACACCATCGGCGGCGCCATGAAGCTGGTGTCGCGCCGTCCGGACCAGGAGTTCCGCGCGCGCGCCTCGGCCGCCTATGGCGACTATGATCTGGTTGAAGTCCAGGGCTCCGTCTCCGGGCCGGTGACCGACACTCTGGCTCTGGGCCTATCGGCTCTGCATTCCGAGCGCGGCGGCTATGTCACCGATCCGGCCACCGGGGCCGAGTACAACGACAAGAACTCGACCGCCGTGCGCGCCAGCCTGGCCTGGGATCCGGCGTCGAACTTCCGCATCGACCTGAACGCCGACTACGCCAAGGACGACGCGGGCATGACCGTCGGTCAGGCCCAGAACGATCTGACGGACCTGCTGAAGAGCGTGGTGCTGCGCCCCGTTCCCAATCCGGTTCCGAAGTATGATTTCAAGACCCGCACGACGCCGGGCCTGCCGAACGAGACGCGGCTGGAAAGCTGGGGCACGGCCCTGCGCGCGACGTGGGATATCTCTGACGCCCTGTCGCTGAAGTCGATCACCTCCTATCGCGCGATGGCCACGGACGACTACATCGACTTCGATGCGACCGAGCTGGAGATCGCCGACGCCCTGGTGGCCGTGGATCAGAACCAGTTCAGCCAGGAGCTGCAACTGACCTACACCGGCGACCGCCTGAACGCGGTGGCGGGCCTGTACTACCTCAAGGAAGACGTCGACTCCCATCAGGAGAGCTACAATGACGCCCTGCTGGGGCCGGCGTTCGGCAACTCGGGCTTCCTGCGCACCATCGACGATACGTTGGAGACGACCTCCAAGGCCGTCTACGGAAACATCAGCTATGACGTGACCGACAGGCTGCGCCTGTCGGCGGGCATTCGTTATACTGAGGAAGAGAAGGACTACTGGCGCACGACGTCGACCTTCTACAGCCTGCTGCCGGCGTTCAACGCGACCTATGTCTTCGCGCCGGACGTGGGCAAGTATGACGACACGTCGATCATGCTGTCGGCTGACTATCAGCTGTCCGACGACGCCATGGTCTATGCGCGCTATTCGCAGGGCTTCAAGTCGGGCGGCTTCAACGGCCGCGCCAACTCGCCGACCGAGGCGACCGAGTATCAGCCGGAAACGGCCGACTCCTTCGAAGTCGGCGCCAAGACCTCCTTCTGGGACCGTCGCGCCCGCCTGAACCTGGCGGCCTTCATGACCAAGTATGAAGACTTCCAGGCGCGCGTCGCCGGCCTCGACACCGATCCGGTCACGGGCCTGCCTGCGCCGGTCCTGTCAGTGCTGAATGCTGGTCAGCTGGACATCTTCGGCTTCGAGCTGGAAGGCGTTCTGGTTCCGATCCGCGGCCTGACGCTGGACGCTCAGGTCGGCTTCCTCGAAGCCGACTACAAGGAGTTCAAGGACGACCGCTTCACCAACTTCGGCGGCAGCCGCGCCTTCCAGGACCCGGCCTTCTCGCCCAAGTGGACCCTGCGGGTCGGCGGCCAGTATGAGTGGTTCCTGTCGGGCGGCTCGTCCGTGACGGTCGGCGGCGCGGCCAAGTTCCGCTCCAAGATGGCTCTGGCGGTGGACAACACCTACGAGAACACGGCCACCGAAATCCCCGGCATGTATCAGGACGACTACTGGCTGTATGACGCCCGCGTCGTTTGGTCGGATGCGTCGGACCGCTACACGGTCGGTCTGTACGGCCAGAACCTGTCGGACGAAGTTTACAAGACCGACGCCCAGGAATTCTCGTCCATCGGCAACATCCGCACCGCCTATTACGGCGCGCCGCGGACCTGGATGATCAAGGTCTCGGCCAAGTATTGATGCTGCGGTCCTGAACGCAGCGCACTGGGCGGCGGTTCGTTGGAGCCGCCGCCTTTCTTTTTTGTCGCGCAGGACGGCGGGGGCGCTACCGTCGCCGCCGCTAACCAAGTCGGGAAATCTTCATGAGCCAGATTGAGGCCGCCAAGGCGGACGCAGGGGCGGGCGATGCGCACGCCGCCTCGCCGGGCTATCGCTACTATGTGCTGGGGATTCTGATCCTCATCTACATGCTGAACTTCCTGGACCGGCAGATCATCGGCATTCTGGCTGCGCCGCTGAAGGCCGAGTTCAATCTCAGCGACAGCCAGTTCGGCCTGCTGGGCGGTCTGGCCTTCGCCCTGCTGTATTCGACCCTGGCCATTCCGATCGCCTGGCTGGCGGATCGGTTCAGCCGGGTGTGGATCATGACCGGCGCCCTGACGCTGTGGTCGGGCTTCACCGCCCTGTGCGGTCTGGCGGGCGGGTTCGGTTCGCTGTTCCTGTGCCGGATGGGCGTGGGGATCGGCGAGGCGGGCGGGGTGGCCCCGGCCTATTCGCTGATCGCCGATTATTTTCCCAAGTCGCAGCGGGCGCGGGCGCTGGCGGCCTACGCCTTCGGCATTCCGCTGGGCATGGCGGCGGGCACCTTGGTGGGCGGCCTGCTGGCGGCGACCTGGGGCTGGCGTACGGCCTTCATCGTCGTCGGGGTTCTCGGGGTGCTGGTGGCGCCCGTCCTGCGCCTGACGGTAAAGGATCCCAAGCGCGGCGGGCTGGACGTCGAGCCGTCGGCGCCTGTTGCGTCCCCCGTCGAGGCGCCCCCCGTCGAGGCCACCAAGGCGCCGCCCTTCATGCAGGTGGTGCGCACCCTGGCGCCCAAGCCCAGCTTCTGGCTGCTGTCGTTCGGGGCGGCGGCGTCTTCGGTGTGCGGCTACGGCGTCGCCGCCTGGCTGCCCAGCTTCTTCATGCGCAGCTTCGGCCTGACCCTGTCGCAGACGGCCTGGTACTATTCGGCCATCGTCCTGGTCGGCGGTGTGGCGGGCATCTGGCTGGGCGGTTCGATGGCGGATCGCCTCGGCAGGAAGTCCAAGTCGGCCTATCCGCTGACGCCGGCGATCGCCTTCCTGATCTCGGTGCCCTGCTTCATCCTGGCGATGAACTCGGGCGCGGTGGTCGGCGCCGTCATGCCGGGCTCGGACCCCAACGGCTTCGCCTCCCTGGCTCTGGCTTTCGCGATCTTCCTGATCCCGACGGGGCTGAACCTGGTCTGGCTGGGGCCGATCACGGCGGCGGTGCAGCACCTGGGCGGGCCGTCCATGCGGACCACGGCCTCGGCCCTGTTCCTGCTGATCAACAACCTGCTGGGGATCGCCGTCGGCATCTATTATTTCGGCTGGATGAGCGACCTGCTGCGCCCGACCTTCGGCGAGGAGAGCCTGCGCTGGGCCATTTACACGGGCATGGGCTTCTATCTGTTGTCGTCGGCCCTGTTCATCTGCGCCTCGCGGACGCTGAAGAAGGACTGGGTCGACTGACGGCCTGAAAAAAACGTCCGGGCGGCGCGTCTGGCAGGGCCCGCCGCCCGGCATAAGAAAATCCTCATGAGGCCATAACCAGACAGGCGGTTGCGCTGGCGAAGGCGCGACGCCTATAAGCGCGGCCAAAGTTTCCACAAACCTCCCTAAACGGCGCGGATCAGACATGAACATTCACGAGTATCAGGCCAAGCAGGTCCTCAAGGGCTACGGCGCCCCGGTTGCGGACGGCGTCGCCATCACCTCGGCCGACCAGGCCGAAGCCGCCGCCAAGCAGCTGCCTGGCCCGCTCTACGTCGTGAAGTCGCAGATCCACGCCGGCGGCCGCGGCAAGGGCAAATTCAAGGAACTGGGCGCCGACGCCAAGGGCGGCGTGCGTCTGGCCTTCTCGATCGAGGAAGCCGTCGCCCACGCCAAGGAAATGCTGGGCAACACCCTGGTGACCGCCCAGACGGGCGAGGCCGGCAAGCAGGTCAACCGTCTGTACATCGAAGACGGCGCCGACATCGCCCGTGAGCTGTACTGCTCGCTGCTGGTCGACCGCTCGGTCGGTCAGACCGCCTTCGTCGTCTCGACCGAAGGCGGCATGGACATCGAGGAAGTGGCCCACGCCACGCCTGAGAAGATCCACACCATCGCCATCAACCCGGAAGCCGGCGTGACCGCCGAGAACGTCGCCGCCATCAACGCTGCGCTGGAGCTGACGGGCGACGCCGCCGAAGACGGCAAGTCGCTGTTCCCGATCCTGTACAAGGCCTTCGTCGAGAAGGACATGGACATGCTCGAGATCAACCCGCTGATCGTCATGGAGAACGGCCATCTGCGCGTCCTGGACGCCAAGGTCTCGTTCGACGGCAACGCACTGTACCGCCACGAAGACATCCGCGCCCTGCGCGACGAGACCGAAGAAGACGCCAAGGAGATCGAGGCCTCCAAGTGGGACCTCGCTTACGTGGCCCTGGACGGCAACATCGGCTGCATGGTCAACGGCGCCGGTCTGGCCATGGCGACGATGGACATCATCAAGCTGTACGGCAAGGAACCCGCCAACTTCTGCGACGTCGGCGGCGGCGCCTCGAAGGAAAAGGTCGCGGCGGCCTTCAAGATCATCACCGCCGACCCTAAGGTCGAAGGCATCCTGGTCAACATCTTCGGCGGCATCATGAAGTGCGACGTCATCGCTGAAGGCGTCGTCGCCGCGGTGAAGGAAGTGGGCCTGAAGGTGCCGCTGGTCGTGCGTCTGGAAGGCACGAACGTCGAGCTGGGCAAGAAGATCCTGAACGAGTCGGGTCTGGCCATCACGGCCGCCGATGATCTGGACGACGCCGCCCAGAAGATCGTCGCGGCGATCGCCTAAGGCTCGGCCTTAACGACGACCGCCTCGCAGACACACAGATTTCAGAGCACAGACACATGTCCATCCTCGTTAACAAGAACACCAAGATCCTGGTCCAGGGCCTGACCGGCAAGACCGGCAGCTTCCACACCGAACAGGCCCTGGCCTATTACGGCACGCAAATGGTCGGCGGCATCCACCCGGCCAAGGGCGGCCAGACCTGGACCGGTTCGCACGGCGAAAGCCTGCCGATCTTCGCCTCGGTCGCCGAAGGCAAGGAGCGCACCGGCGCCGACGCCTCGGTGATCTACGTCCCGCCGGCAGGCGCGGCCGACGCCATCATCGAAGCCATCGACGCCGAGATCCCCTTCATCACCTGCATCACCGAGGGCATCCCGGTGCAGGACATGGTCCGCGTCAAGGCGCGCCTGGACCGCTCCAACTCGCGCCTGCTGGGCCCGAACTGCCCCGGCGTCCTGACGCCTGAAGAGTGCAAGATCGGCATCATGCCGGGCTCGATCTTCAAGAAGGGCAACGTCGGAATCGTCTCGCGCTCGGGCACCTTGACCTATGAAGCCGTGTTCCAGACTTCGAACGAAGGCCTGGGCCAGACCACGGCCGTCGGCATCGGCGGCGACCCGGTCAAGGGCACCGAGTTCATCGACGTGCTGGAGATGTTCCTGGCCGACGACGCCACCGAGTCCATCATCATGATCGGCGAAATCGGCGGCTCGGCCGAAGAAGACGCCGCCCAGTTCCTGATCGACGAAGCCAAGAAGGGCCGCAAGAAGCCGATGGCCGGCTTCATCGCGGGCCGCACCGCTCCGAAGGGCCGCACCATGGGCCACGCCGGCGCCGTCGTCTCGGGCGGCAAGGGCGATGCGGAATCCAAGATCGCCGCGATGGAGGCCGCGGGCATCCGCGTCTCGCCGTCGCCGGCGCGTCTGGGCACGACCTTGGTTGAAGTGCTGAAGGGCTAAGGCTCTTCAGCAGCGCCTCTTTGGAGGCGCGGCGCTAACGCTCGCCGCGCGGCGGCTCGCTGCTTGAGCGCCGGATTCACTTGAGGGTGGGTTCGGCGTTGGGCGGGGCGGATTGGACTAAAGTCTAGCCGATCCGCGTTCCGGGGACGTTTTTCGCGCCGTGTGACCTTTTGTAACGCCTCCGGAATCGTCCGGAGGCGTTTTTTCTTGCGGAATCGACCAAATTCCACCCGCTCCGCCTCCCTTCGGTCATGACCAGTAAGGAAACAGGGCCTATATGAACGGCGCTGCTCTCCGCGCGGCTGTGCGCGGGCGGTTGTAAAGGGACGATTGAAAGAAAAATGGCGGACGATGCGGGTCGGCTGAACCAGGTCTTTGCCGAGACCTCCTTCCTCTATGGCGCGAATGCGGCCTTCATTGAGGACCTGCACGAAAAATGGGCCTCGGACCCCGGCTCGGTGTCGGGGGAATGGCGCGCCTTCTTCGATCAGCTAAAGGACAACGCCGATCTGGTGAAGCAGTCGGCCGCCGCTGGCTCCTGGGGCCGTTCGGGCGCGACCGAGCCGACTGAGGAAACCGCCGTGTTCGACGGCCGCTGGCCTGCGCCCAAGGTCGATCCCAAGGCCGCCGGCAAGCCCGGCGCCCGGCCGGCCGCTCCGGCCGAAGCCGGGGTTTCGGCCGCTGACGTGCGCGCCGCCGCCCATGACTCCATCCGCGCCCTGATGCTGATCCGCTCGTACCGCGTGAACGGCCACCTGCAGGCGAACCTGGACCCGCTGGGCATCGAGCCGCCGGTTCAGAACCCGGAGCTGACGCCCGAATTCTACGGCTTTACCGAAGCCGACATGGACCGTCCGATCTTCCTCGACGGCGTGCTGGGTCTGGAGACCGGTTCGCTGCGCCAGGTGATCGAGCTGCTGCGCCGCACCTATTGCGGCAGCATCGGCGTGCAGTTCATGCACATCGCCGAGCCGGAAGAAAAAGCCTGGCTGCAACAGCGCATCGAAGGCCCGGACAAGTTCGAGCAGAACGCCTTCACCAAGGAAGGCAAGCTGGCCATCTTCAAGAAGCTGGCCGAGGCCGAAGGCTTCGAGCGCTTCCTGCACAAGCGCTTCCCCGGCACCAAGCGCTTCGGCCTGGACGGCGGCGAGGCGATGGTCCCGGCGCTGGAGCAGGTGATCAAGCGCGGCGGCGCCCTGGGCGTCGACGAAATCGTTCTGGGCATGGCGCACCGCGGCCGTCTGAACGTGCTCGCGGCCGTCATGGGCAAGCCCTACAAGGCCATCTTCCACGAGTTCCAGGGCGGCTCGTCCGTCCCGTCGGACATCGAGGGTTCGGGCGACGTCAAATACCACATGGGCGCCTCGTCGGACCGTGAGTTCGACGGCCACAGCGTCCACCTGTCGCTGACCGCCAACCCTTCGCACCTTGAGATCGTCAACCCGGTCGTCCTGGGCAAGTCGCGCGCCAAGCAGGCGTTCGACATCCGCGAGGCCGAGGTCAACATCGGCAAGCCGGACACCGAATGGGTGCTGGACCGCTCCAAGGTCGCGCCTCTGCTGATCCACGGCGACGCCGCCTTCGCCGGTCAGGGCGTGGTGGCCGAATGCTTCGCCCTGATGGGGCTGAAGGGTTACCGCACCGGCGGCACCCTGCACTTCGTCATCAACAACCAGATCGGCTTTACGACGGCGCCGCGCAACTCGCGCTCGTCGCCCTATCCGTCGGACGTGGCCCTGATGGTTCAGGCGCCGATCTTCCACGTGAACGGCGATGATCCCGAAGCGGTCGTCTTCGCCGCCAAGGTGGCCACCGAATACCGCCAGAAGTTCCACAAGGACGTGGTGGTGGACATGTTCTGCTACCGCCGCTTCGGCCACAACGAAGGCGACGACCCGACCTTCACCCAGCCGCTGATGTACGCCAAGATCAAGAACCAGCCCTCGACGCTGGAGATCTACGCCAAGCGCCTGATCGCCGAGGGCGTCGTCACCCAGGCAGAGGTCGACGCCGAGATCGCCCGCTTCGAGGCCTACCTCGACGCCGAGTTCGAAGCCGGCAAGACCTTCGAAGCCAAGAAGGCCGACTGGCTGGACGGCGAGTGGAAGGGTCTGGGCGCCGAGAAGACGGACGACGCCGCCCAGCGCGGCGACACCGCCGTCGCCGCGGACAAGCTGCGCGACTACGGCCACCGCCTGACGGCCCTGCCGAACAGCGTCGACGTGCACAAGACGCTGAAGCGCGTCATCGACGGGCGCCGCGATGCGGTGTCGAGCGGCCAGAACATCGACTGGGCCACGGCCGAGAGCCTGGCCTTCGCCAGCCTGCTGGACGAAGGCTACAACGTGCGCCTGTCCGGTCAGGACTCCGTGCGCGGCACCTTCTCGCAGCGTCACTCGGGCATCACCGACCAGACGACAGAGCAGCGCTACTTCCCGCTGAACAATCTGCGTGAAGGTCAGGCCCACTTCGAGGTCATCGACTCGGCCCTGTCCGAAGAGGCGGTGCTGGGCTTCGAGTACGGCTATTCGCTGGCCGACCCGAACACCCTGACCATGTGGGAAGGCCAGTTCGGCGACTTCGTGAACGGCGCCCAGGTGGTGATCGACCAGTTCATCTCGTCGGGCGAGCGCAAGTGGCTGCGCATGAGCGGCCTCGTGATGCTTCTGCCGCACGGCTATGAAGGCCAGGGCCCCGAGCACTCCTCGGCGCGCCTTGAGCGCTTCCTGCAGCAGTGCGCCGAGAACAACATGCAGGTCGCCAACTGCACGACGCCGGCCAACTACTTCCACATCCTGCGTCGCCAGCTGCACCGCTCGTACCGCAAGCCGCTGATCCTGATGACGCCCAAGTCGCTGCTGCGTCACAAGAAGGCGGTCTCGACCCTGGCCGACATGGCCGAGGGCAGCTCCTTCCACCGCGTGCTGCGCGACGACGCCCAGCTGCGTCCGGACGTGGCGGGCGTGACGCTGAGGGCCGACAAGGACATCCGCAAGGTCATCATCTGCTCGGGCAAGGTCTATTACGACCTGTTGGACGCGCGCGAGAAGGCGGGCGTCAACGACATCTACATCCTGCGTCTGGAACAGTTCTATCCGTGGCCGATCAAGTCGATCTCGGCGGAACTGGCGCGCTTCCCCAACGCCGATCTGGTCTGGTGCCAGGAAGAGCCCAAGAACATGGGCGGCTGGACCTTCGTCGATCCGTGGCTCGAGCTGACGCTTGAGAAGATGGACGTGAAGGCCAAGCGCGCGCGCTACGTCGGTCGTCCGGCTTCGGCCTCGACCGCTGCGGGCCTGATGAGCCGCCACCTGAAGGAACTCGAGACCTTCCTCGCCGAGGCCATGGCCTGACCGCCGCGCCTGACCTAAGAAACAAGCAAAGTTCAGACACGAAAAGACACTGAAGATGGCCGATATCCTCACCCCAGCCCTCGGTGAATCCGTCGCCGAAGCCTCCATCGCCAAGTGGACCAAGAAGGTCGGCGACGCCGTCAAGAAGGACGAAGTCCTGGTCGAGCTGGAAACCGACAAGGTCTCGCTGGAAGTCGTCGCCCCCGCCGACGGCGTGCTGTCCGCGATCAACGCCGATGAAGGCGACACCGTCGTTCCCGGCACGGTGCTGGGCGCCGTGACCGAAGGCGGCGCGGCTGCTGCTTCGGCTCCGGCGGCTGCGGCTGCGGCTCCCGCCGCTGCTCCGGCCGCTTCGGGCGGCGCTGCGGTCGACATCGCCGTGCCGACGATGGGCGAAAGCGTCGCCGAAGGCTCGATCGGAACCTGGCTGAAGAAGTCGGGCGACAAGGTCGCCAAGGACGAGCTGTTGGTCGAGATCGAGACCGACAAGGTGGCCGTGGAAGTCTCGGCGCCGGCCGCCGGCGTCCTGACCATCACGGCTTCTGACGGCGCTACCGTGACCCCCGGCCAGGTGATCGGCTCGATCGCCGCCTCGGGCGCCGCCGCGGCGGCTGCCCCGGCCCCGGCCGCCGCTCCGGCCAACACGGGTTCGGCGCAGGCTCCCGCTTCTGCTCACCTGTCGCCCGCCGTTCAGCGCGTGGTGTCCGAGAACAACCTGAACCCGGCCTCGCTGTCGGCTTCGGGGCCGAAGGGCAACATCACCAAGGCCGACGCCATCGCCGCCATCGGCGGCGCCGCTCCGGCTGCGCCCAAGGCTGCGGCTCCGGCCGCCCCGCGCGCCGACCAGCCGCGCGAAGAGCGGGTGAAGATGACGCGCCTGCGTCAGACCATCGCCCGTCGCCTGAAGGAATCCCAGAACACGGCCGCCCAGCTGACCACCTTCAACGAGGTGGACATGACCAACGTCATGGCCCTGCGCGCCCAGTACAAGGAAGTCTTCGAGAAGCGCCACGGCGTGAAGCTGGGCTTCATGTCCTTCTTCACCAAGGCGGTGGTTCAGGCCCTGCATGAAATCCCGGCCGTCAACGCCGAGATCGACGGCACGGACATCATCTACAAGAACCACTACGACATCGGCATCGCCGTCGGCACCGACAAGGGTCTGGTGGTTCCGGTCCTGCGCGACGCGGACGTCCTGTCTCTGGCGGGCATCGAGAAGGGCATCGCCGCCCTGGGCAAGGCCGCCCGTGACGGCGCCCTGACGATGGATCAGATGCAGGGCGGCACCTTCACCATCACCAACGGCGGCACCTATGGCTCGCTGATGTCGACGCCGATCCTGAACACGCCGCAGTCGGGCATCCTGGGCATGCACAACATCGTGCAGCGTCCGATGGCCGTGAACGGCGAGGTCAAGATCCGTCCGATGATGTACCTGGCCCTCAGCTACGATCACCGCATCGTCGACGGCAAGGAAGCCGTGACCTTCCTGGTCCGCATCAAGGAACTGCTGGAAGACCCGGCGCGCGCCCTGCTGGACCTGTAAGGTCCGCGCGACGCGAACAAATGACGACGGCGGGATCTTCGGGTCCCGCCGTTTTCATTTGCGGGCGGCGCAGGCGTGCTAGGCTGACGCCATGAGCTTGGTCGAGATCGCCCGTTATCAGGATGTCTATGAGGCCGATCTCGCGGCCGCCTTCCTGTCGTCGCACGACATCGAGGTGTCGGTGACCGAGCGGTTCCAGACCACGGTCGATCCCCTGATGCAGCGGGCGCTGGGCATTCGCCTGATGGGGCGAGCGGATCAGGCCGAACAGGCGCGCGACCTGCTGAAACGCGCGCGGGCCGGAGAGTTCGCCACGGACGAGGGGGATGACCTGAACGCGCCCGATTCAACGGTTCGTGCAGCCTCGCGCGGGCTCGCCCTGTTGGCGTACGCGTCGGGCGCGGGCTTTGTCGGCACCAGCCTGCCGCGGCGGTTCAGCGGCTTTCAATGGGTTGGGCTGGCCATCCTAGCGGCCGTGCTTCTGCTGAGCCTGGCCCTATGGGCAGTGGGCGTGCTGAACGGCGCCTAGAGGCCGACGTCCCATCCACCCGCGTTGCGCATCCGGCATTCGCGGGCCTTGGCGGCGCGGCCGCCCATGTCCTGAGCCATGCCGCGAATGGCGTCGGACACTGTCGTCTTGTGACGGCCCGGCACGACGGCGTGGATGAAGGCGCAGCCCGCCAGGCGCAGCAGTTTGAAGCCGAAGCGCGAGGAGGCGGCCATATGTTCGAAATAGGTCTCGTTGACCTCACGCGGGTGATCGCGGAACAGACGATTGAATGCGTTCGACATGCCGTCAGCCTAGCGTGTTCGCGCCGGTCCCTCTACCCGGCCGCCGCATTCTGGCCTAAACCCGCGCCAGGAACAGAGGGCGCTTCGTCACGTCGCTTCAACCCGGCGTGAGGCGGGCGCGGACGAATCTTCCTTTTCAGGCTCAAGAGGACGACACATGGCCGACGGTACGACCCCTTCCGCACAGAAATCTTCGGGCCAGACGTTCCGCTGGGATGATCCGTTCGACCTGACGGGGCGGCTGACGGACGAGGAGCGGATGGTTCAGGACGCCGCCCGGTCCTATGCGCGCGAGGCCCTGCTGCCGCGCATCGTCGCCGCCTTCCGCGACGAGGTCTTCGATCGCGCCATCATGACCGAGATGGGCGAGATGGGCTTCCTGGGCGCCATGCTGCCGGAACAGTATGGCGGCTCCGAAGCGTCGCACGTCGCCTATGGCCTGATCGCCCGCGAGGTCGAGGCGATCGACAGCGGATACCGCTCGGCGATGAGCGTGCAGTCGTCGCTGGCCATGTATCCGATCTACGCCTTCGGTTCGGACGAGCAGAAGGCGAAGTTCCTGCCCAAGATGGCGGCGGGCGAACTGGTCGGCTGCTTCGGCCTGACCGAGGCCGACGGCGGGTCCGACCCGGCGTCGATGAAGACCACGGCGGTGGCGGTCGACGGCGGCTATCGCCTGAATGGCGGCAAATACTGGATCACCAACAGCCCGATCAGCGACCTGGCCATCGTCTGGGCCAAGCTGGACGGGACCATCAGGGGCTTCATCGTCGAGCGCGACTTCGACGGCTTCACCACGGGCAAGATCGGCGACAAGCTGTCGCTTCGCGCCTCGATCACCGGCGACATCGGCCTGAACGACGTCTTCGTGCCGGAAGCCAACATCCTGCCGGGCGTGCAGGGGCTGCGCGGGCCGTTCTCGTGCCTGAACAAAGCGCGTTTCGGCATCGCCTGGGGGGCGATGGGCGCGGCCGAGTTCTGCTTCCACGCCAGCCGCGACTATGTGGCCGAGCGCACCCTGTTCGGCCGCCCGCTGTCGTCGCGCCAGCTGGTGCAGAAGAAGCTGGCCGACATGCAGACCGAGATCTTCCTGGGCTTCGAGGGCGCCTATGCGCTGGGCCGCCTGCTGGACACGGGCGCCTGGGTTCCGGAGGCCATCAGCCTGATGAAGCGCAACAACTGCGGCAAGGCCCTGGCCGTCGCCCGCGAAGCCCGCGACATGCACGGCGGCGCCGGGATCACCGGCGAACTGCACGTCATGCGCCACGCCATGAACCTGGAAACCGTCAACACCTATGAAGGCGCCCACGACGTCCACGCCCTCATCCTGGGCCGCGCCATCACCGGCGAAGCCGCCTTCTGATCCAAGCGTTGCAGAAAACGCGCGGCGGGCCGATCCTTTGCCGTCGTCGCGCGTTTGTCTCGCCTGCGGGGCGGCGGTCCTCGCCAGTCTGTCGGTCCAAGGCGGTCGGCGCGTGAAGGAAATCGGAATGACCAAACACAGCCTGCTGGCCGGCGCCGCCCTGGCGATCTTCAGCTTCAGCGGCATGGCTCAGGCAGCCCCCGTGACGGCGGCCCCCGTGATGGCGGCCAGCGCGGCGGCGCAGTCGCCCGTCGCCGCCATGCCCTATGACGCGCGGCGCGGCGTCTTCACCTTCGCCGCCGGGCTGGAGGAAAGCTTGCCCGCCGTGGTGCAGGTGACGACCCTGGGCCAGTCGCGCGGCCCCAGCTCGGCGCGCAATCCCAAGCCGTCGCAGGGCGGCTCGGGCGTCATCATCGACGCGCGCGAAGGCATCATCGTCACCAACCACCACGTCATCGAGAACGGCCAGAAATTCACCGTCGACCTGATCGACGGCCGCCTGTTCGACGCGACCCTGATCGGCGCGGACAAGGCGACCGACATCGCCGTGCTGAAGATCGACGCTACGGGCCTGTCGCAGGTGACGACGGTGGATTCCGACACCCTGCGCAGCGGCGATCTGGCCTTCGCCGTCGGCTATCCGCTGGGACTGGACCAGACCCTGACCATGGGCGTCATCTCCGGCCTGAACCGCTCGGGCATGGGCGACGCCATCGAGGACTATATCCAGACCGATGCAGCGGTGAACTCGGGCAATTCGGGCGGGCCGCTGCTGGACAGCCGGGGACGGCTGATCGGCATCAACACCGCCATCCTGTCGGGCGGCTTCGGCGGCGGCAACGACGGCATCGCCTTCGCCGTGCCGACGCGCATCATGATGTTCGTGGTCGACCAGCTGCGCGCCTCGGGCGAGGTCAAGCGCGGGCGGGTCGGCCTGGGGCTGGGCTCGCTGACGGCCGAGCGGGCGCGCGAGATCGGGCTGAACATCGTGCGCGGCGCCGTGGTCTACGACGTCGAGCCGGGTTCGGCGGGCGAGAAGGCGGGGCTGAAGGCGGGCGACGTGCTGACGCGCATTCAGGACCGCCCCGTGGCCAACGCCGGCTCGGTTCAGGCCACGGTCGGCATCGCCCGCGCCGGAACCCGGATGCCCGTCGTCTATCTGCGCGACGGTCGCGAGGCCTCGACCCAGTTGACGGTCGAGCCGTCTGATCCGCCCGCCGTCCGTCTGGGCGCGCAGGCCGCCATCGCGCGCGGCCTGACCCTGCGCAATCCCACGTCGGGCCGGGGCGCCCAGATCGCCGTGGTCGAGGCCGGATCTTCCGCCGCCGCCGCCGGCTTCACGGCCGGGGATGTGGTGGTTCAGGCCGGAGGCGCCGAGATTTCGGACATGAAGGATCTGGCGCAGCGTCTGCAGGCGGCGGGCGAGGCGGTCGTGACGATCATCGTCCTGCGCGAAAATGAACGCGTCGAGATCGACCTGCCGGCCTGATCGGCGTCGTCTGAAGCTCTACGGCATCGCCCGCGTGACCCTGCTGTCGCGCGGGCGAAGTCTTGTGCGCTGAAGCGTAAAGCAGACAGCAAAACGCCCGCGCTGCCGGGAGGGGGAGGGGAGGCAGGCGCGGGCGTCGCTTGGAGGAAGCATCGACCCGCCGATGCCCTTTACGCGGAAAAATCCGGGGGGCTGGGGGGGCTGTTCAGGATCCGGGACTTTTCCAGGCTCCGACGGGCCGATGCTGCTTTTGTGGCCGCTCTTCCGGGCGGACGAAGGACCGAATGGGGGCGTTTTCGTGTCGCTTCGGATTTTCCTGATCTGCGAAAATCCGAAGCGGAAGCGGTCCCTACCCGGGGCGTATGAACCTTCGTCGGCGATCTAGACCTTTGACAGGATCAGCGTCGCATTGGTGCCGCCGAAGCCGAAGCTGTTGGACATGACGTGCTTCAGTTCGCCGTCGTGGCGCTGACGCAGGATCGGCATGCCCTCAAACTCGGGGTCCAGGTTCTCGATGTGGGCGCTCTCCGCCGCAAAGCCGTGCTTCATCATCAACAGGCAGTAGATGGCCTCCTGCGCGCCCGCCGCGCCGAGCGAGTGGCCCGTCAGCGACTTGGTCGAGGAGATCATCGGCAGGTCCTCGCCGAAGACGTTGCGCACCGCGCCCATCTCCTTGCTGTCGCCGACCGGCGTGGAGGTGCCGTGCGGGTTCAGGTAGTCGATTTTCGGGTTGCCCGCCATTTTCAGCGCGATCTTCATGCAGCGCTCGGCGCCTTCGCCCGAGGGGGCCACCATGTCGTAGCCGTCCGAGTTGGCGCCATAGCCGGTGACCTCGGCGTAGATGGTGGCGCCGCGCGCCACGGCGCGCTCGTATTCTTCCAGCACGACGATGCCTGCGCCGCCGGCGATGACGAAGCCGTCGCGCGTCATGTCATAGGCGCGGCTGGCCTTGGCGGGCGTGTCGTTGAAGTTGGACGACATGGCGCCCATGGCGTCGAACATGTTCGACATGGACCAGTCGATATCCTCGCAGCCGCCGGCGAACACCACGTCCTGCTTGCCCCAGGCGATCTGCTCGGCGGCCGCGCCGATGCAGTGGGCGCTGGTCGCACAGGCCGAGCTGATCGAATAGTTGATGCCCTTCAGCTCGAACCAGGTGGCCAGCACGGCCGAGGGGCCTGACGCCATCGCCTTGGGCACGGCGAAGGGGCCGACGCGCTTGGGCGAGCCCTTTTCGACGGTGGTGGCCGCCGCCTGCAGGATGACCTGGGTCGAGGGGCCGCCCTCGCCGACGATCAGGCCGATGCGCTCGTTCTTGATCTTGTCGGCGCTCAGGCCGCTGTCCTTCAGCGCCTCTTCAAAGGCGATGTGCGCCCAGGCCGTGCCGTTGGCCAGGAAGCGCGCGGCGCGGCGGTCGACCAGCGGCGCCCAGTCCTCGGCCGTGTGGCCCAGAGCGGGCGGCGCCCAGACCTGGGAGCGGAAGCCGTATTTGGCGTGGTCGGGGGCGTGCTGAACGCCCGACTTGGCGTTGCGCAGCGAGGCCGCGACCTCGTCCTGGCCGGTGCCGATGGAGGAGACGATGCCCAGTCCGGTGACGACGACACGCCGCATGGTGTTTCCAATCATACAAAGTCTTCGGACGCCGCGTAGCCCGCGGCTGTCCATCAAGTGGGGTCAGGCGGCGCTCGGTTCCACCGCAGCCGCGCCGCCGAACAGGCCGACGCGCATATCGGCGCAAGTATAGATGACCTCGCCGTCCGCTTCGAGCACGCCGTCGGCGATGCCCATGACCAGCTTGCGGTTGATGACGCGCTTCAGGTGGACCTTATAGACCACCTTCTTGATGTCCGGGGTCACCTGGCCGGTGAACTTGACCTCGCCGACGCCCAGCGCCCGGCCCTTGCCCGGTCCGCCGATCCAGCCGAGGTAGAAGCCGACCAGCTGCCACATGGCGTCTAGACCCAGGCAGCCCGGCATGACCGGGTCGCCGATGAAGTGGCACTGGAAGAACCAGAGGTCGGGGTTGATGTCGAGTTCAGCCTCGACATAGCCCTTGCCGTAGTCGCCGCCGTCCGCGGTGATGGTCTTGATGCGGTCGAACATCAGCATGGGCGGCGCGGGCAGCTGGGCGTTGCCCGGGCCGAACAGTTCGCCCCGGCCCGAGGCCAGCAGGCCTTCGTGATCGAATGACGACGGATATTGCGACGACTGGCTCAAGGTGGATCGGCTCCGAAAGGTGTTGCTGGCGGGTTACACGACCCGAAGGCCGCGCTCAACCATGCCGTCATAATGGGGGATCAGGAGGCGCGGCCGGTTCCGGCGGGGCGGGCGGCGTTGCACAGGGCGCGTTCCTGGGCGCCGAAGACGGCCCGCTGCTGCACCCAGCCGCGCAGCTTGCGCGCCCGCACCCGGCACCAGCCCTCCTCGCACTCGTCCAGCGACACCAGGGCGTGCGGCGACAGCAGGGCGCGGACCGAGGCGGTTTCCGACCGGCCCGATCGGATGGGCACGGCCTCGTCCGAGCGGTTGAACACGCTGCGGCGGCCGGAGGCGACGGTGCGGTGGATCCAGGCCACGGAGCCGTCGGGGTCGCAGATCTTTCGCCACTCGCGCGTCTCGGCGATCACCTGAACAGGCAGGCCGGCGGCGCGATATTCCCACAGGATGCGGTAGTCGAGGCCCGGTCCCTGACGCGCCCTTACCTGCGAGGATTTCAGCGTCACCCAGCGCGGCACCTCCAGCCCCGTCGGGGTGGGGCGGCCGTCGGGCATGGTCGAGCCCGCCGACAACAGGACCCCGGTCATCAGGACAGCGGCGAGGGCCGCGACGCGAGGCGCCCTTTTGTTCCTGACCGCAGCTTTGCTAGACACCGAATATCGACCCGTTCCGAACGGGCGCCGCCCGTGGAAAACCCAGGTCCCCTATGTCCGCTCGCAAGCTTAAGGTCGTATTAACCAGACGCCTGCCTGACGCCGTTGAAACGCGGATGCGCGAACTTTTCGACGCCGAGCTGAACCTGACCGACCGGCCGATGTCGCGCGACGAACTGGCCGCAGCCCTGCAACGGGCCGAGGTGCTGGCGCCGACGATCACCGATCATCTGGACGCCGAACTGATCGCGGGCGCGGGCGAACAGCTGAAGATGATCGCCAACTTCGGCGCGGGCGTGGACCATATCGACATCGACGCCGCCGTCGGGCGCGGGATTATCGTCACCAACACGCCCGGCGTCCTTACCGAGGACACGGCCGATCTGGGCATGAGCCTGATCCTGGCGGTCAGCCGCCGCATCGTCGAAGGCGCCGCCGTCGTCGAAGACGGTCGCTTCGAGGGCTGGAGCCCGACCTGGATGTGCGGCCGCAAGCTGTGGGGCAAGCGTCTGGGCATCGTCGGCATGGGCCGCATCGGCCAGGCCCTGGCCCGCCGGGCCAAGGCCTTCGGCATGCAGGTCCACTATCACAACCGCAAGCCTGTCCCAGACATGATCGCCGAGGAGCTGGGCGCCACCTGGTGGGACGATCTGGATCAGATGCTGGCGCGGATGGACGTCATCTCGCTCAACTGCCCGGCGACGAAGGAGACCCACCATCTGCTGTCGGCCGAGCGTCTGGCCCGGCTTCAGCCGCACGCCATCCTGATCAACACCGCGCGCGGCGAGCTGATCGATGAGGCGGCCCTGGTCGAGGCGCTGGACCGCCGCGCCCTGTTCGGCGTCGGTCTGGATGTGTTCGAGAACGAGCCGAAGGTGCATCCCGGCCTGATCGGTCGCCCGAACGTGGTGCTGCTGCCCCACCTCGGCTCGGCCACCATCGAGGCGCGTCAGGACATGGGCGACCGGGTGATCGCCAACATCATGACCTATCAGAACGGCCACCGTCCCCCGGATCGCGTGATTCCGGCGATGCTTTAAGCGTGCGCTGACCCGCAGACCGGGCAGGCTGGATCGGCGGCGATCTTCGCCACCCGGCTGGTTCCGGCCAGACCGTCATAGAGCATCAGGCGTCCGGTCAGCGGTTCGCCCGCCCCGGTGATCAGCTTGATCGCCTCCAGCGCCGCCATCGCGCCGATGACGCCCGCCAGGGCGCCCACCACGCCGACGCGGGCGCAGGTCTCGGCGTCGGGCGGAACCTCGGGCACCAGACACTGGTAGCAGGGCCGCCCCTCGAACACCGACACCTGCCCCGACCAGCGGCCCAGGGCGCCGGACACCAGCGGCTTGCCCGCCGCCACGCAAGCGGCGTTGACGGCCAGTCGCGTCTCGAAGTCGTCGGTGCCGTCCAGCGCCAGATCGAAGTCCTGCATCAGGGCCGCCGCGCTGTCGGGCGTGACGCGCTGGTTGAAGGGCCGGATCGTGACGTGCGGGTTCAGACCGTTGAGGCGTTCGGCGCCCGCCTCGACCTTGGATCGTCCGGCGTCCTCGGTGGTGAAGGCGATCTGGCGTTGCAGGTTCGACAGGGCGACCGTGTCGTCGTCGATCAGCCCCAGCGTCCCCACCCCGGCGGCGGCCAGATAGAGGGCGGCCGGGTTGCCCACCCCGCCCATGCCGACGATCAGCACGCGGGCGCGCTTCAGCGCCTGCTGGCCGGGGCCGCCGATCTCGGACAGCACCAGCTGGCGGGCGTAACGCTCGACCTCTTCGTCGGAAAAGCGAACCGGGGCGGCGGGGGCGGAAGACTGGGTCACGCCGGACTGTCTAGCGCACTCCGGCCGATGCGTCAGGCAGCATACTTCAGGCCGAAAGCGCCAGGACTTCGGAGGCCGTGACCAGCAAGGCCTCGGCCTGGGCCGCGCTCAACTGATCCAGCGAGGGGCGGCTCATGTGCGGCCAGACGGGGCGAGGCATCTCAACCAGCGTCATCGGCCATTCCTCGAACAGGCGCACAGCAGTGTTCTGGTCCGACAGCAGGCGGATATTCTCATGCCGCGGGTCGGCGCGCAGCCGGTCCATCAGCCGATCCACATCGGCGCGGCGGCCTTCGATGGCCTGAAGGAAACGGCCCTCGTGGCGCATCAGCACCCCCGTGATGCGGTCGCGCCGATTGTTTCTCAGCGAGGCCCCAAGAATTTCGGCGAGAACCAGCAGACTCGTCGCGGCCTCGCCGACGGCGTCGCTGACGTAGATGGCGCGGTGCAGAGGCAAGAAGAACTCGAAGGAACGCGTACGGGGAGGGGCTCCTGTCACGCGGCCGGGCCAGAGGCAAGCGGAGCCGTTAGCGCCGTGCGCCATCCCCTGCGGCGCAGGACCGTCTTGCGGCGACGCCGGTTCCTCGCCATCTGACCCGCCATGAACACGACCGCTTCCAACTTTCCCGACTGGCACGGCACCACCATCCTGGCGGTGCGCAAGAACGGCCGCACCGTCATCGCCGGCGACGGCCAGGTCTCGATGGGGCCGACCATCGTCAAGGGCGCCGCGCGCAAGGTGCGCACCCTGGCGGGCGGCAAGGTGCTGGCGGGCTTCGCCGGGGCCACGGCCGACGCCCTGACCCTGATCGAGCGTCTGGAAGCCAAGCTGGAGCAGTATCCGGACCAGTTGGCCCGCGCCTGCGTCGAACTGGCCAAGGACTGGCGCACCGACCGCTATCTGCGCCGTCTTGAGGCCATGCTGCTGGTCGCCGACAAGGACACCATTCTGACCGTCACCGGCGTCGGCGACGTGCTGGAGCCGGAATACGGCGTGGCCGCCGTCGGCTCGGGCGGCAACTACGCCTTGGCCGCCGCCCGCGCCCTGATCGACGAAAATACCGAACTGGACGCCGAGCAGATCGCCCGCAAGGCCATGAAGATCGCCGCCGACATCTGCGTCTACACCAACGGCAACCTGACCATTGAAAGTTTGTAGGGCGTTATCGCCGCGCGGCGGCTTGCTGCCTGAGCGCCTGATAAGCGTATTTCTGGACCGTCTGAACCATGACTGATCTGTCTCCCCGCGAAATCGTTTCTGAACTGGACCGCTTCATCGTCGGTCAGGACGACGCCAAGCGCGCCGTCGCCGTGGCCCTGCGCAACCGCTGGCGCCGCAAGCGCGTGTCGGACGATCTGCGCGACGAGGTCACGCCCAAGAACATCCTGATGATCGGCCCAACGGGCGTGGGCAAGACCGAGATCGCCCGGCGTCTGGCGCGGCTGGCCGGTTCGCCCTTCCTCAAGGTCGAGGCCACCAAGTTCACCGAGGTCGGCTATGTCGGCCGCGACGTCGATCAGATCATGCGCGATCTGGTCGAAAGCGCCCTGGTCATGGTGCGCGACAAGCGCCGCTCGGGCGTCAAGGCTCGCGCCGAAGGTCAGGCCGAGGAACGCATCCTGGACGCCCTGGTCGGACCGGGCTCGCAGCCTGCGACGCGCGAGGCCTTCCGCAAGAAACTGCGCGCCGGGGAACTGGACGACAAGGAGATCGAGATCGCTCTGGCGGACACGACTTCGCCGCTGCAAGGGCTGGATGTGCCAGGCGGCGCCGGCAATGTCGGCCTGCTGAACCTGTCGGAGATGCTGGGCAAGATGGGCGGCGGCCGCACCAAGACGGTCAAGCTGACCGTGCGCGACGCCCTGGCGCCCCTTGTCACCGAAGAGAGCGACAAGCTGCTGGATCAGGAAAGCCTGACCAAGGAGGCCCTGCTGCTGGCCGAGAACGAAGGCATCGTCTTCCTGGACGAGATCGACAAGGTGGCCGCGCGTCAGGATCGCGGCGGCGGCGCCGACGTGTCGCGCGAAGGGGTGCAGCGCGACCTGCTGCCCCTGATCGAGGGCACGACCGTCTCGACCAAATACGGTCCGGTGAAGACCGACCATGTGCTGTTCATCGCCTCGGGCGCCTTCCACGTCGCCAAGCCTTCCGACCTGCTGCCTGAGCTTCAGGGCCGCCTGCCGATCCGGGTCGAGCTGAAGGCCCTGACCCGCGACGATTTCAAGCGCATCCTGACCGAGCCGGAGGCGAACCTGATCCGTCAGAACCAGGCCCTGCTGGCGACCGAAGGGGTCGAGCTGGTCTTCACCGACGATGCGGTCGAGGCCATGGCCGACGCCGCCGTGGCCGCCAACTCCACCGTCGAGAACATCGGCGCGCGCCGTCTGCAGACGGTGATGGAGCGGGTGCTGGAAGAGACCAGCTTCAAGGCCTCCGACCTGTCCGGCCAGACTCTGACCTTCGACGGGGACAAGGTGCGTGAGAAGGTCGGCGATCTGGCCAAGAACGTCGACCTGAGCCGGTTCATCCTGTGATGGCTTAAGCGTCTCCTCACCACATCGTGGGGAGGTGGATCGGCGGCGCAGACGACGAGACGGAGGGGCTTCTTGGCTCCGTCGTCGCAAGGCCCCTCCACCGCTTCGCGGTCCCCCTCCCCATTGTATGGGGAGGAAAGGCGCAGGATCAGCCTCGCATCGCCTCCACCGCATCGATCAGGCGCTCCAGCTCCGCCGGGCTCGACAGGCGGTGGTCGCCGCCCTCGATCAGGTCGAGGCGCAGGTCGCCCCCGGATAGGCGTTCGGCCAGCTCGACCTGATGGCGCCACGGCACCACGTCGTCGGCGCGGCCCTGCAGGACGTGGACCGGGGCCGTGATGTCGATCACGCCGTCCAGCAGCAGCCAGTCGCGCGCCTCCTCGAACATCCGCCGGGTCAGGACGTAGGACCCCAGCCCTTCCTCGGTGATGACCGTCTCGCCGTCACGCAGGATGGCCTGACGCTCATGGTCGGCCAGGCCCGGCCACATCAGCTTTTCGGTGAAGTCCTGCGCCGGATTGACCAGCACCACCCCCTTGATCCGTTCCGGCCGCGCCAGCGTCGCCAGCAGCGCCACCCAGCCGCCCATCGAAGATCCGACCAGGATCACCGGCCCCTTAAGGCTGTCGATCAGGGCGATCGCGTCCTCGCGCCAGCGGCCGATGGTGGCCTGTTTCCAGTCGCCGCTCGACACGCCGTGGGCGAAGTGGTCGTAGCGGACGTAGTTCCAGCCGCGCTCGCGGGCGGCGGCGTCCAGCGCCAGGGCCTTGGTCCCCTCCATGTCCGAACGGAAGCCGCCGATCCAGACGACCGTCGGGCCGTCGCCGGTGACCGCCTTGAAAGCCAGGGTCTCGCCGTCGGGGCGGGTCAGGGTCTGGACGTCGGACATGGAAACTCCTCGGACTGTCATTCCTCACGGAATGGCTTTAGCAGAGACGAGGATTGTTCACAGAGGCCGCGAGGCGCCCGCTTGTCTGCTCCCAAAGCCCTGTTCGTCAGCTCCAACCGCATCGGCGACTGCGTCATCTCTTCGGGCGTGATCCGCGAGATCGCGCGCCAACTGCCGGGCGTTCAGATCACCGTCGCCTGCGGCCGCCCGCCCGCGCCCTTCTTTCGCTCCGCGCCGAACGTCGAGCGCGTGATCATCCTCGACAAGAAGAAGGCCGCCGGACACTGGATCGACCTGTGGAAGCAGGTGCGCGGGACACAGTGGGACATGGTCGTGGACATCCGCGGATCGGCGCTCGCCTATCTGATCCCGGCCAAGCGTCGCATCGTCTACAACCGCCGCTGGGAGACCGGCCTGCGCAAGGTCGAGATGGTGTCGCGCCTGATGGGCTCGGCGACGCCGCTGGACCCGGAAATCTTCCTCGACGATCAGGCCCGCGCCGAGGCGGCCGCCGTCATCGACCCTCAATTGGCCGCCGGGGCGGGCGAAGGCCCCATCATCGCTCTGGCGCCCATCGCCCATCAGCCCGGCAAGTCCTGGCCCGCCGACCGCTGGGGCGCGCTGGTCGAGAAGCTGAAGGCCGAACCGCGCCTTGACGGCTGGCGTTTCATGCCGGTCGGCGGTCCTGGCGACCGGCCGCCCGCCACCCCGGCGCTGGAGGCGGCGGGACCGCGCGGCGTCGACTGCGTGGGCAAGGGCGATATCCTGTGCTCGGCCGCCGCCATCGACCGGGCGACCCTGTTCGTCGGCAACGACAGCGGCCTGATGCATGTTTCGGCGGCCTTGGGGCGGCCGACGCTGGGCCTGTTCGGCCCGACCGAGTGGTGGCTGTATGGTCCGTGGGGGCCGAAGACGCGCACCGTGGCCTCGAACGAGACGCGCGGCCAGTTCGCCCCGATCGAGGACCTGAGCGTGGATCATGTGTTCGACGGGGTGCTGGCCTTGCACGACGCCTATGTCGCAAACGGGTTTAACCCCGAGAAGCCTTGAAATCCGGGCCTTCTATCGCCATATTCGCGCCGCTCGAAGGGAATGGCGCCTGGCGTCGATCGCCTTCGTCCGCTCATTTCGCCTATCTTCTGATCACATAAGGAAACGACGCCCATTCGCCGTCCCATGCAAGCGCCGCCCGTAAAGGACGGGCCGCCCATCAACCAGGATATCCGCGCCGCCCGCGTTCTGCTCATCGACCAGAATGGGGAAAAACAGGGCGTCATGCCGCTGTCGGCCGCGCTGGAGGCCGCCGAGGAGGCGGGCCTGGACCTGGTTCAGATCGTCGCAAACGCCGAAACGCCGGTGTGCAAGATTCTGGATTACGGCAAGCATCGTTTCCAGGAACAGAAGAAGAAGGCTGAGGCGCGCAAGCGTCAGAAGGTCGTCGAGCTGAAGGAAATCAAGCTCCGCCCGAACATCGACACGCACGACTACGATGTGAAGGCCAAGGCCATGCATCGCTTCTTCGACGACGGCGACAAGGTCAAGGTGACCATCCGCTTCCGCGGCCGTGAAATGGCCCACCCCGAACTGGGCATGAAGCTGATGAACAAGGTCCAGGCCGATTTCGAGGAAGAGGCCAAGGTCGAGTTCGCGCCCAAGATGGAAGGCCGTCAGATGATCATGATCCTGGCGCCCCGCTGATCTCGCATCGCTGACATCGCGTTTCAGAAACCCCGGCCGAAAGGTCGGGGTTTTTTAATGCCTTGCACGCTTGGCGAACGCTGTCAGGTTAGGCGCGGTTAAAAACGCCGACGGGAGGGGGCGCAATGGGAGGCTTGCGGGCAGGGAGGATCGTCCTGGCGTTGGCTCTGGCCATGTCGATGTGGGTGGAGCGTGTCGCGGCTGAAGCGCCCGCGCTTGACGCCTATGGCGCCGCGCCCGCTGTCGACCATGTGGAGCTTTCGCCCAGCGGCGACCTGATCGCCCGGGTCATGGTGGTCGGCGAGAAGCGCGCCCTGGCGGTCAGCCGGATAACCACCGGCGAAAGCGTCTTCGCCGCCTCGATCGGGGAGACCAAGGTCCGCGACCTGCGCTGGATCGGCGAAGAGCGGATCCTGATCACCACCTCGCAGACGCACAGCCTGCCGCTTCTGGGCGTGCCGCGCTCGGAGCTCTTCTTTGGCATGATGCTGGAGTTGAAGACCAAGGAGATCGTTCAGGTGCTCCGCGCGACCCCCGATGTTCTGGCGACCCTTTATGGCGGCGCGGCCGTTCGCCGGACGTCGCAGGGCGACGCTGTCTTTGCGCGGGGCGTCAATGTCCTCACAGGTCAGATCGACCTTCACAGGATCAATCTGAGCAGCGGACGCGGGCGGTCGGTTTCCGCGATGGACCGCGATACGGAAGATTATGTCCTGAACGCCGAGGGCGAGGTGATCGCCGAGTCGCGCTATGTCGAACGTCATGGCCGTTGGTCGCTGCATCTGCGCGAAGGATGGCGCCTGCGGCAGGCGTGGGCGGTCGATGCGGCGCTGGATACGCCAAGCCTGGTCGGCATGGGGCGCAGCGCCAATACGGTCATCGTCAACGCCAGGCGTCCCGACCTTTCCGACACCGCCGAATCCGAGACCGGCCATGTGCTGTTCGAGGTCGATGTCGCGAGCGGCGACTGGGTCCGTCTTCCGTTCGAGCGGCACCCGACCCGGCTGATCCACCATCCCCGCACGGGTCTGTTGATCGGCGGGGGCTATCAGGATGAGGACGGCGTCGGCTACGAGTTCCTGGACGCTGCGGCAGGGCGCCGGTGGCAGGCGATTGCGCGGGCCTTTCCCGGCAAGGCTCCGCAACTCATATCCTGGACCGATGCGTTGAATCTGGTCGTGGTCTTCATCGATACGGGCGAGTCAGGGATCTATCAGCTCATCGACTTCGATGCGGGCGAGGCCAACATCGTGGCCGAGGCCTATCCGACAATCCCGGCCGAGCAGGTCGGCCTTGTGCGGCCGATCAGCTATACCGCGGCGGATGGGTTGGAGATTCCCGGCTATCTGACCCTGCCGCCGGGCGTGGAGACGCCGACGAACCTGCCCCTGATCGTTCTGGCGCACGGGGGGCCGGCGGCGCGCGACGTCGCCGGGTTCGACTATTGGGCCCAGGCTCTCGCATCCAGAGGCTATGCGGTTCTGCAGCCAAACTTCCGGGGCTCTTCAGGGTATGGGCGCGCCTTTATGGAGGCGGGCTATGGCGAATGGGGCCGCAAGATGCAGACGGACCTGTCCGACGGCGTGCGCTGGCTGGCGGCCGAGGGCGTCATAGATCCTGAGCGGGTCTGTATCGTCGGCGGCAGCTATGGCGGCTATGCGGCGATGGCGGGACTGACGATCGACAAGGAGCCGTATCGCTGTGCGGTGTCCGTCAACGGCGTTTCCGACCTGCGGCGGATGGTCAATCGCGTGGCGAACCGTCAGGGCGAGCGGAACAGCCACGCCGTGCGTTACTGGAACCGCTTCATGGGCGCCGAGAAACTGAATGATCGGGCGCTGGACGCCCTGTCTCCCGCCATGTTGGCCGATCAGGTCGAAGGCCCGCTGTTGCTGATCCACGGCAAGAACGACACGGTGGTCAACATCGAGCAGAGCCGCGTGATGGCCGACGCCATGCGCCGCGCAGGCAAGCCGGTGGAGCTGGTCGAGCTGGAAAGCGAGGATCACTGGCTGTCCCGACCAGAGACGCGCCAGAGGATGCTGCGCGAGACCGTGCGTTTTCTGACAGCCCACAACCCGGTTGATTGATGCAGGGCGGGGATCGGTCGCTGGGTGCATGTGGGGTGTCAGCTGCGGATAGATCTCGGGCGCCGTTCCGGCAGCAGTTGATTCCGGGCGCGCCGAAAATGCTCTAAGGCGGGACCATGTCCGTTTCCCTGTCTCCCAAGGCGCAGGCGCCGACCCTGGCGGTCCTGTTCGCGGTGGTTTTCATCAATCTGGTCGGGTTCGGACTGGTGGTGCCGCTGCTGCCGTTCTTCGCCCAGAGCCTGCAGGCCGAGCCGTGGCAGATCACCCTGATGTTCTCGGCCTATTCCCTGGGCCAGTTCTTCGCCGAGCCCTTCTGGGGGCGGCTGTCGGACCGGATCGGGCGCAAGCCGGTGCTACTGGCGACGCTGGCGGCCAACGCCGTGGGTTATCTGCTGCTGGCCTTCGCGCCCAACATCTGGGTCGCGGTGGCGGTCAGGCTGTTCACCGGACTGGGCGCGGGCAACATCTCGACGGTTCAGGGCTATATCGCCGACGTCACCCCGCCCGAGCGCCGGGCCGGACGCATGGGGATGATCGGCGCGGCCTTCGGTCTGGGCTTCATCGTCGGGCCGGGGCTGGGCGGCCTGCTGGCCCAGCCGCAGATGGGTCATCTCGGCTATCAGCTGCCGATCTTCGCCGCCTCAGGCGCGGCGGTGCTGGCGGCGCTGGGGGTGATGTTCTTCCTGCGCGAGAGCCGGACCAAGGCCGATCCGGCCGCGCCGCGTCCCGCCTTCCTGTCGGGCGTCAGCTTCGCCCGCAACGATGAGGTGATCTCGCGCGTCCTGCTGGTCAGCCTGATCTATCTGGCGGGCTTTTCGGCGATGGAGGCCGCCTTCGGCCTGTGGGCCGAGCATCGCTATGCCTGGACGGCGCGCGAGGTGGGGCTCAGCTTCATGATCGTAGGGCTGATCTCGGCGGTGAACCAGGGGCTGGTCGCCGGGCGGCTGGCGCGGCGCTTCGGCGAGGCGCGGGTGCTGGCGGTCGGCATGCTGCTGTTCGGCCTGTCGATGGTGCTTCAGGTGGCGGCGCCGGTCGCCTGGTTCCCGGCGGGGCGGATCGACCTGGGCCTGTTCAGCATCCCGCTGGTCGCCGGGTGGATCATTCCGGTCATCATGGGCATCGGGGCCTGCGGCATGTCGCTGGCCATGCCCAATATCTCGTCCCTGATCAGCCGCTCGTCGCCGCCGGACCGGCAGGGCGCCATGCTGGGGCTGAACATGGCGGCCGGTTCGATGGCGCGCATCGTCGGTCCCATCGTCGCCGGGGCGCTGTACTCGGCGGTCGGACCGGACTGGCCCTTCCTGGTCGGCGCCGTCCTGACCGTTCCCGCTGCGGCCATGGCGATCAACGCCGGCCGAGCCGTGCGCCGTCGTTCGGCTCAGGCGTGAAAGGACCGGCGCGGACTCTTCTTGCCTCTGCCCGCCTCTTGGCGTAAAAGCCGCGCCTTCGCGTACCGGACCGCCGGGCGAACAGGCATGCCTGGGCGGTCTTAAATCAGGTTAGCGCTGGTCGGGCTCAAGTAGCTCGAAGAGCGGTAGCCCTCTAAAAGACAGAGAGTGAAAATGCCGAAGCTGAAGACGAAGTCGGGCGCCAAGAAGCGCTTCAAATTCACCGCGACGGGCAAGGTCAAGGCTGGCGTGGCCGGCAAGCGCCACCGTTTGATCAGCCACAACTCGAAGTACATCCGCCAGAACCGCGGCACTTCGGTCATGGCCGACGCCGACGCCAAGAAGATCAAGTCCTACATGCCGTACGCCTGATCGGCGCGCTGCAACTCTGATCCTCTCCGCATAATCGAATTTGAACTAAGCCTCTCATGCAGTGAGCCGCCGCGCGGCGAACGTTAGAGGCTTCCCGAAGGGAAAACCAAAATGGCTCGCGTCACCCGGGGCGTTACGTCCCACGCCAAGCACAAGAAAGTCCTGAAGCAGGCCAAGGGCTTCTACGGCCGCCGCAAGAACACCATCCGCGCCGCCAAGGCCGCGGTGGATCGCGCCGGTCAGTACGCCTACCGCGACCGTCGCAACAAGAAGCGCTCGTTCCGCGCCCTGTGGATCCAGCGCATCAACGCCGCGGCCCGCACCGAAGGCTTCACCTACTCGCAGTTCATGCACGGCCTGAACAAGGCGGGCATCGAGCTGGACCGCAAGGTTCTGGCCGCCATCGCCGCCGATGAAGCCGGCTTCAAGGGCATCGCCGACAAGGTTCGCGCGGCCCTCGCTTAAGCTTTCCTCCCACACGGGATGAAGCAAAAGCCCTCCGGTTCGCGCCGGGGGGCTTTTTGCTTTCGTTCCTAGCGGCTAGACGAACCTGCATGACCGATCTCGCTCAACTGGAACTGGACCTCATCAACGCCATCGGCTCGGCCGAGAGCGTGGCGGGTCTGGAGGACATCCGCGTCGCCGCCCTCGGCAAGTCCGGCTCGATCTCGGGCCTGCTGAAAGGCATGGGGGCGCTGAGCCCGGATGAGCGCCGCGAGCGCGGGCCCGTCATCAACGGCCTGCGCGACCGGGTGTCGTCGGCCCTGACCGCCCGCAAGGCCGAGCTGGAGGCCGCCGAACTGGACGCCCGCCTGCTGGCCGAACGCATCGACCTGACCCTGCCCAGCCGCCCGCGCCGCAAGGGCGGGGTGCATCCGACCATGCAGGTCATGGACGAGATGGTCGCCGTCTTCGCCGACATGGGCTTTTCGGTCGCCGAGGGACCGGACATCGAGGACGATTTCCACAACTTCACAGCCCTGAACTTCCCGCCCAAGCATCCGGCGCGCGAGATGCACGACACCTTCTTCCTGAAGCCCGACCCGGCAACGGGCGAGCGCAAGGTGCTGCGCACCCACACCAGCCCGGTGCAGGTCCGCACCATGATGTCGCAGAAGCCGCCGATCCGCATCATCGCGCCCGGCCGCACCTTCCGTAAGGACAGCGACGCGACCCACACGCCGATGTTCCACCAGATTGAAGGTCTGGTGATCGATCGCGACATCCACATGGGCCACCTGAAGACGACGCTGGAGACCTTCATCGCCCGCTTCTTCGAGCTGGACGACGTGCACGCCCGCTTCCGCCCGCACCACTTCCCCTTCACCGAGCCCTCGGCCGAGATGGACATCCGCTGCGACCGTTCCGGCGGCAAGCTGACCCTGAACGAGGGCGAGGACTGGCTGGAGATCTTGGGCTGCGGGATGGTGCATCCGAACGTGCTGCGCAACTGCGGCATCGACCCGGACGAGTATCAGGGTTTCGCCTTTGGCATGGGCGTCGACCGCCTGGCCATGCTGAAATACGGGGTGCCGGACCTGCGCCCCATGTTCGAGGCCGACACGCGCTGGCTGGCGCACTACGGCTTCTCCGCCTTCGCCGCGCCGAACCCGGCGTCGGGCCTCAGCTGAACTGGAACACGCCAATGACCGACCAGACCGAGATGTCGCCCGAAGAAAAACTGGGCCGCGAAATCGTCGCCCGCACCACGTTTGAGAAGGAAGCTGTCTGGCTGCCGTCTCTGGCCGTGCATCACATGAACGCCGGACAGGTCTTCATCGACGGCAAGACCTTCACCGAATGCCTGATCGAAGGCCCGGCGGTGATGGCGGTCATGAACGGCACGACCTTTGACGGCTGCAACATGGGCGTGGCCGAGGACCCGCGCACCCTGTTGCTGGACCCGCGCGGCTCGATGATCGCCGGGGCGATCGGCATGTCCAACTGCCGTTTCGTGCGCTGCCGTTTCGTGCAGGTGGCCTTCACCGGCGCCAAGGAAGCGCTGGACGAACTGGAGCAAGGCCTGCTGAGCGCGCGCGCCGAGGCGCAAAACAAGGGGTGACGCATGCGGGCGCCGTGAGCGGCGCAGCTCGCTCTCTCCTGTGTGTTCTTTGAAAGATTCCAATGACTGACACGACCATCACCCTCGAAGCGCTCGGCCCCGGCCCCACCTATGTCGGCAAGAACGTGTGGCTGCCCCAGCTGTTCATGGAGGCGGCGCGCGCCGGCCTGCCCGCTATCGAGAACCGTCGGTTCGAGAACTGTCTGATGGAAGGCCCTGCGGTCCTGCTGCCGCTGGAAGGCTGCAATTTCGACGGTTGCAACATGGGCGACGCCAAGGGCGATCCGCGCAATCTGATGCTCACCCCGTTGGGTCCGCAGCGCGTCACCGGGCCGATCCCGTTCAAGAACTGCCAGTTCATCAACTGCAACTTCCTGGGCGTCGGCTTCACCGGCCCGTCTGACTTCCTCGACAATATGGTGGCGGCCCTGTCCCAGTCGGGAACGGCCCAATGAAGTTCACGCTGTCCTGGCTGAAGGCCCACCTCGACACCGAGGCGCAGGTCGATCAGGTCGCCGAGGCCATGACCATGGCCGGGCTGGAGGTCGAAGAGGTCCACGATCCCATCGCCGCCCTGGCCCCCTTCACGGTCGCCAGGATCGTGTCGGCCGAGCGTCACCCGAACGCCGACCGGCTGCAGGTCTGTCAGGTCGAGACGGTGGACGGGATGAAGGAGATCGTCTGCGGCGCCCCGAACGCGCGGGCGGGCCTGACGACCATCTACGCCCCCATCGGCGCCTATGTGCCGGGTCTGGGCGTGACCCTGGTCGAGAAGCCGGTGCGCGGCGTGGTGTCCAACGGCATGCTGTGCTCGGGCGCCGAGCTGGAATTGGCCGACGACAGCGACGGCATTCTTGAGCTGTCCGACGATCTGCAGGTCGGCGCGCCGGCCGCCGGCGTCTTCGGCGCCGAGCCGGTCATCGACTTCGAGGTGACGCCGAACCGTCCCGACTGGCTGGGCGTGGCGGGCATCGCCCGCGACCTGGCCGCCGCCGGGCTCGGCAAGCTGACGACGCCGGAGATCGCGCCGATCGCCGGGGCTTTCGACAGCCCTGTCTCTGTGACGCTGGAGGCGACCGAACTGTGCCCGGTTTTCGCCGGTCGCGTGATCCGGGGCGTGAAGAACGGCCCCTCGCCGGAGTGGCTGCAACAGCGGCTGACGGCCATCGGCCTGAGGCCCATCAACCGCCTCGTCGACATCACCAATCTGATCTCCTACGACCGCGCGCGGCCGCTGCACGTCTATGATCTGGCGAGCCTGTCGGGCGACCAGATCGTGGTGCGCGCCGGTCGCGGCGAGGCCGATCAGATCGAGGCGCTGGACGGCAAGACCTATGCGCCGGGCGCCGCCGACTGCGTCATCGCCGACGCCGGGGGCCAGCGCGCCATCGGCCTGGGCGGCGTCATGGGCGGCGTCTCGACCGGCTGTTCCGACGAGACGGTCGACGTCTTCGTCGAGAGCGCCTGGTTTGATCCTCTCGCTACGGCGCAGACGGGCCGCTCGCTGGGGATCAACTCGGACGCCCAGTACCGCTTCGCGCGCGGCGTCGACACGGCCTCGGTCGTGCCGGGGCTGGAACTGGCGACGCAGCTGATCCTGGACCTGTGCGGCGGCGAGCCGTCGACGGTTACGGTTGCCGGAGCCGCTCCCGCAGCGCCCGCCGCCTTCGCCTTTGATCCGGCCTATGTGAAGCGGCTGTCGGGCATGGACCTGAGCGAGGACCGGATCTTCGAGATCCTGTTCGCTCTGGGCTTCACCGTCATGCGCGGCTCGCCCTGGTCGGTGACGCCGCCGTCGTGGCGCCGCGATGTCGAAGGTCCGGCTGATCTGGTCGAAGAGGTCGCCCGCATCGAGGGCTACGCCGCCTTGCCCGACGCGCCCCTGCCGCCGGTCGCCCCGGCGCCGGGCGGGGTCCTCAGCCCGCGACAGGCGCGCGTGCGCACGGCGCGTCGCGCCCTGGCGGCACTAGGCTATGCCGAGGCCGTCACCTGGTCCTTCACCAAGCAGTCGATCGCGGCCCTGTTCGGCGGCGGCGACGAGCGGCTGGTGCTGGAAAATCCCATCGCGGCCGATCTGGACTGCATGCGGCCCTCGGCCCTGCCGAACCTGATCCAGGCGGCGGCGCGCAACGCGGCGCGCGGCCACGCCGACGTCGCCCTGTTCGAGATCGGCCCCATCTATCTGGACGATCAGCCGAACGGCCAGCGCACCGTCATCGCGGGCCTGATCGCGCCGCACGCCGACCGTCACTGGGGCGGGGCGGGGGAAGACCCCCTGTTCGCGCTGAAGGGCGATCTGTTGGCCGTGCTGGAAGAGATCGGCGCCCCGGTCGCCTCCCTGCAACTGGCGCAGGGCTCGAACCGCGACTGGTGGCACCCCGGCCGTTCGGCCCGGCTGCAACTGGGGCCCAAGAACGTCATCGTCGAGTTCGGCGCTCTGCACCCGCGCGTGCTGAAGGCGCTGGACGCCGCCGGCCCCATGCTGGCGTTCGAGATCGTGCTGGACGCGGTGCCTGAACCGCGGGGCAAGGGCGGCAAGGCGCGCGGTGCGGCGGACCTGCCGAACCTGATGCCCCTGACCCGCGACTTCGCCTTCCTGATGGACGAGGCCAAGGCTGTGGGCGACCTGACCCGCGCCGTGGCGGGCGCCGACAAGGCCCTGATCGCCGATGTCCGTGTCTTTGACGTCTATCGCGGCCAGGGCGTGCCCGAGGGCCAGAAGTCGGTGGCGATCGAGGTCGAGATCCAGCCCCGCGCCGCCACCCTGGCCGAGGCCGAAATCGAGGCCCTGATGGCCAAGGTCAAGGCCGCAGCCGCCAAGGCGGGCGGGACCCTGCGCGCCTGAATGCAGAAAAATCCGGCGGCCTGAGACACGGACCGCCGGAACTTCTGCGGCCAAGCAATCTTCGGTTAACCTTAAAGCCCCAAGGCTGCCGTAAAAGGCACGGACGGTAGGCCAAGCCCGCGACGACGGGCGGACCGTCCTTAGCCGGGAGCCTCGACATGCACCGCCGTCAACTGATCCGCACCAGCCTCGGCCTCGCCGCAGCGGGCGCCCTGCCCGCCGGTCTGGGGGCCTGCGCCAGCCGTCCGCCCGCGGACCCCAATTATCCGATCGCCTCGGACAACAACGCCCAGGCCTATACCTTTGACGAGCTGGTCGCGGCCGGTTCGCGCGAGCTGGGCATCGCGGCCGAGGCCGTGGGCGGCGCCATCGAGCGCATCTTCGCCGAACAGGGCGATCGCCCCACCGCCTATATCGCGGGCGAAGAAGGCGCCGGCGCCGTCGTGGCCGGCCTGCGTTACGGCCGCGGCGCCCTGCACATGAAGGATCTGTCGGCCTCGCAGGAGGTGTTCTGGCAGGGCGCCTCCATCGGATGGGACTGGGGCGGCAACGCCAGCCGGGTCTTCACCCTGGTCTACGGCCTCTACCACCCCGACATGCTGTATCGCCGCTATCCGGGCGTTGAGGGCTCGGCCTATCTGGTCGCCGGTCTGGGCGTGAACTATCAGCGCGCCGACGGCATCGTCCTGGCCCCGATCCGCACCGGCGTCGGCGTGCGTCTGGGCGCCAACGTCGGCACCATGAGCTACAGCCGCCAGCGCAACATCCTGCCTTTCTAAATTCGCTATGCTCGGGTCGCGGACCCTCGCGGCTTGAGCGAAAAGAAGGCGCGTCGATTTCGGTCGGCGCGCCTTTCGCATGTCAGAGGGTCTTCTCGGCGAGGATCGCCTCCAGCCCCTCGCGGTAGGAGGGATAGCGGGGACGCCAGCCCAGCTCGGCCTTGGCGCGGGCGTTGGAGACGCGCTTGGAGTCCAGATAGAAGCGGCGCATGGCCTCGCTGACTTCGGGGGCGGTCCAGTCGACTTCGGGCGGACGCTGCAGTCCCAGGCGTTCGGCGGCCCATGCGGTGACGACATCGGCCGCGGTCGGTTCGTCGTCGGTCAGATTGTAGACGCCGCCGGGGCGCGGTCGGGCCATGGAGGCGAACAGGCCCGAGACGATGTCGTCCACATGAATGCGGTTGAACACCTGGCCGGGCTTTTTCACCAGACGCGCGGTTCCGGCGCGCAGGCGGTCGAGGACGCTGCGGCCGGGGCCGTAGAAGCCGGGCAGGCGGAACACCTGCAGCGTCAGCCCCATGCCCTGGGCGCCGTCCAGCCAGTCCCGCTCGACCCGAGCGCGGCGGGCGCCCTCCAGAGTGGCGGCGTTCAGCGGGTCGCCCTCAAAGGCCCAGCCGCCCGCCCGGTCGCCGTAGACGGAGGTGGAGGAGACATAGCCGATCCAGTCGGGCCAGGCGTCGCCCGCCAGCGGCGTCAAAGCGCGCAGGGCCGGGCAGCCGTGAGCATCCGGCGGCGTGGTGATCAGAACGGCCTGTGCGGCGGATAGCGCCGCGCTCAGGGCCTTGGCGTCCGCCGGGTCTACCGGCGTGATCCCCTGCGCCGCCAGCGACTGACGGGTCTGCGGATCGCGCGAGGTGGCGAAGGCCGGGCCGCCACGGCGCAGGGCCTCGCGCGCCGCGGCCTGTCCCAGATAGCCGCCGCCGAACACGAGCAAGGACGGAGCGGCGGAGCGTTCGATCATCGGGCTTCGATCTTTCAGGCGGACAGGACGCGGACGGGAGAAGGCGCGGAGGTCGTTTCAGCCTCCTCCCGCAAGGCTTCGGCGCGACCGGCGTTCCAGGCGGTGACGCAGGGAATTTTGCCGCGGTCGGCGCGGTCGGCGTAGCGGCGGGCGATCTCGGTCACGTCGGCCATCAGGCCCTCGGCCAGGGTGATGGGCTTCAGCCCCAGTTCACGGAACTGGTCATTGGCGACGACCAGTTCGTTCTCGTCAGCCTCCTGACGCGGATTGGCGACGTTGTGGATTTCCGCGCCCGTCAGGTCGGCCACCATCTGAGCCAGATCGCGGACCCGGCGGCTCTCGGTCATCTGGTTGAGGATCTTGACCCGATCGCCGCGCTTGGGCGGGTTGTTCAGCGCCAGCTCGACGCAGCGCACCGTGTCCTGAATGTGGATGAAGGCCCGCGTCTGGCCGCCCGAGCCGTGCACCGTCAGCGGATAACCGACCGCCGCCTGCATCAGGAAGCGGTTCAGCACCGTGCCGTAGTCGCCGTCATAGTCGAAACGGTTGATCAGGCGCTCGTCCTGCCGCGTTTCCTCGGTCTGGGCGCCCCAGACGATGCCCTGGTGCAGGTCGGTGATCCGCAGGGCGTCGTTCTTGGCGTAGAACTGGAACAGCAGGGCGTCCTGCGTCTTGGTCATGTGATAGATGCTGCCGGGGTTCGGCGGGAACAGGATCTCCTGCTCGGCGGGGCCGTGGTCGGTGTCGACCGTGACCTTCAGATAGCCCTCGGGAATGCGCAGGCCCGCCGTGGTGTAGCCGTAGACCCCCATCGTCCCCAGGTGCGCCAGGTGCACGTCCCGCCCGCTCTCGACGATGGCGGCCAGCAGATGGTTGGTGGCGTTCAGATTGTTATCGACGGTGTAGATCTTGTGCCGCGCCGACTTCATCGAATAGGGGGCGGCGCGCTGTTCGGCGAAGTGGACGACGCTGTCCGGCGCCCAGTCCTTGATCAGGGCGACCAGGCGGTCGAACTCCCGGCCGACGGTCAGGTTGACGAAGTCGATGGTGCGGCCTGAGACCTCCTTCCACGCGGCGATGCGCTCGCCCATGGTGCGGATCGGGGTCAGGGAGCGGATCTCCAGCTCATTGTCGATGTTGCGGCGGCTGAGGTTGTCGACGATCACCACCTCCCAGCCGCGGGCCGACAGGTGCAGGGCCGTGGGCCACCCGCAGAAGCCGTCGCCGCCCAGAATCATCACGCGCATCGGTCGAACCTCGTTTTCAACGACCCCTCTTGCCTAGCCGAACGCGTGAGAGGGCGAAAGCGTGGCGCGGGGACCGGTGAAAGCGACGGGGGCGGAAAAACAGAGTCCAATTCGTCTGAATCGTCTGAAATCGGCGGGTTCGCCTTCCTGGAACCGGACAGGATGAGCCGACGGCGAGATCCGGCAGGCCGGATGGATCGCCGCGGCGTGCGGCCCTTGAAATGACGGCTTTTTTGACGCCGGGCGATCACAACAGGCGACGGCGGTTCGCCGGGATCAGGCCGGATCGGCGCCGATAGCCATCAGGATCAACGGATAGGGGCGGCCCGCGTCGTCGGTTTCGGCGCGGCCCACGGTCTGAAAGCCCAGCCGTTCGTAGAAGGCGCGCGCGCCCGGGTTGTCCTCATTGACGCTGAGCCGGCGGGCGCCGCGTGCGAGGGCGTGCGCGACCAGACTGCGTCCGACGCCCGAGCGATGTTGGCCCGGATCGACGAACAGGGCGGCCAGCTCGTCGTCGTTCAGGCCCAGGAAGGCGATCGGCGCCCCGTCGCGCTCATAGGCCCACAGGTTCGGGTCGCCGCTGTTCAGCCAGGCGGAGACGTCAACTTCGATGGCGTCGATCGCTTCGGGCGTCAGGAAGTGGTGCGTGGCCTGAACCGCGCGCCGCCAGACGCCGGTCAGGGCGGGCGCGTCGGCCGGGGTCGCGGGGCGGATCACAGCAGGCTTTCGATGGCCTGGCGGGCGGCGTCGCCCAGATCGGGGCGCTTCAGGGCCAGAGCGACGTTGGCGCGCAGCAGGCCGATCTTGTCGCCGCAGTCGTGGGTCACGCCCTCATACTCATAGGCGGTGAAGGTCTGCGACTGCATCAGCCGGGCCATGGCGTCGGTCAGCTGAATCTCGCCGCCGGCGCCGCGCTCCTGCGTCTCCAGCAGGTCGAAGATTTCCGGCTGCAGGATGTAGCGGCCCGAGATCGACATGTTCGACGGCGCCGTGCCCTGGGCGGGTTTCTCGACCATGCCCTTCATGGCGTAGCGGCGGCCGTCGTGGGAGGCGGGGTCGATGATGCCGTATTTGTGGGTGTCGGCCTCGGGCACGGCCTCGACGCCGATGACGTTGCCGCCGACCTCGGCATAGAGTTCGGCCAGCTGCTTCAGGGCGCCGGGCCGCGAATCCACGATCACGTCGGGCAGGATTACGGCGAACGGCTCGGGGCCGATGATGTCGCGGGCGCACCAGACGGCGTGGCCGAGGCCCTTGGGCTGCATCTGGCGGGTGAAGCTCATTTCCCCGGCCTCGGCCAGCTCGGCATTCATCGTCGCCAGGATCTCGGTCTTGCCCTTGGCCGCCAGCTGGGCCTCAAGCTCGATCTGGTGGTCGAAATAGTCCTCGATCGCCTGTTTGGCGCGGCCGGTGACGAAGACGATGTGCTCGATCCCCGCCTCGCGCGCCTCTTCCACGATGTAGGAGAGGATCGGCCGGTCGACGACGTTCAGCAGCTCCTTCGGCGTGGTCTTGGTGCCGGGCAGAACCCGGGTGCCGAGACCGGCCACGGGCAGGACCGCCTTGCGCAGAGGGGCTGGGCGAAGGCGGGCGGGGGAGGTCGTCATGGATCGTCCTGATCAGCCTTGGGGCGCCTGTCATAGGCGGAAAGTGTGACGGGACCAAACATCTCCTCCCCATTGCATGGGGAGGAGAGGGCGCGATCACTCCACCGTCACGGACTTGGCCAGGTTGCGGGGCTGGTCGACGTCCGTGCCCTTCTGGACGGCGGTGTAATAGGCCAGCAGCTGCATCGGCACGGCGTAGACCAGAGGCGCGATCAGGGCCGGGCAGTCGGGGGCGTGGACCCGGCGGACGCCCGCGCCGTGCAGGGCCGGCGCCGTCTCGGGCGTGATCATGATGACCGGGCCGCCGCGTGCGGCGACTTCCTGCAGGTTGGAAGCGGTCTTCTCGAACAGGTCGTCCAGCGGGGCCAGGGCCACGGTGGGCGTCGCCTCGTCGATCAGGGCGATGGGGCCGTGCTTGAGCTCGCCCGCCGCATAGCCCTCGGCGTGGATGTAGCTGATCTCCTTCAGCTTCAGCGCGCCTTCCATCGCCAGGGGGAACATGGGGCCGCGGCCCAGGAACAGGACGTCGCGCGCCTTGGCCAGGTCCAGCGTCAGGGCATGGATGCCCGCGTCCATCTGCAGGGCCTCCGAGATCAGGCGCGGGGCCTCGAACAGGGCCTTGACCAGTTCGGCTTCCTGAACGGCGTCGATCCGACCGCGCGCCACGCCCGCCGCGACGGCCAGAGACAGCAGGGCGGCGACCTGGGCGGTGAAGGCCTTGGTCGAGGCGACGCCGATTTCCGGGCCGGCGTGGGTGGGCCACAGGATTTCGGCCTCGCGCGCCATGGAGGAGGTGTGGACGTTGACGACGGCGGCGGTCTTCAGCCCCTGCGCCTTGCACCATTTCAGGCCCGCCAGGGTGTCGGCGGTCTCGCCCGACTGGCTGACGGCGACGGCCAGCGTTCCGGGCGACAGGGCCGGGTCGCGATAGCGGAACTCCGAAGCGATCTCGACGTCGCAGGGCAGGCCGGCGTATTTCTCAAAGGCGTATCGGCCGATCTGGGCGGCGTAGAAGGCGGTGCCGCAGGCGACGATCTGGATGCGGCTCAGGGCGGCGAAGTCCACGGCCTGAACCTTGGCCTTGCCGGAGACCAGGTCGAGGTATTCCGACAGGGTGTGCTGGACGCTGTCGGGCTGCTCGTGGATCTCTTTTTCCATGAAGTGGCGGTACTCGCCCTTCTCGACCAGGGCCGAGGAGGCGGAGACCTGCACCACGGCGCGGTCGGCCGGGCGGCCCGAGGCGTCGAACATGCGCGCGCCGGTGCGGGTCACGGCGACGAAATCGCCCTCTTCCAGATAGGAGATCTTCTGGGTGAAGGGGCCGACGGCCAGGGCGTCAGAACCCAGATACATCTCGCCCTCGCCCCAGCCGACGACCAGAGGGCTGCCGCGACGCGCGCCCAGGATCAGCTCGTCCTCGCCCTCGATCAGCACGGCCAGGGCGTAGGCGCCGGTCAGACGGTCCAGCGTGGCCTTGAAGGCGTCCAGCGGCGCCATTCCGGCCGCCAGCTTGTGGTCCAGCAGGTGGGCGACGACCTCGGTGTCGGTCTGGCTTTCGAAGACGCGGCCCTCGGCCTCCATCTCGGCCTTCAGTTCGGCGAAGTTTTCGATGATGCCGTTGTGGACCAGGCAGACGCGCCCGGCCTTGTGCGGGTGGGCGTTGGTCGTGGTCGGCGCGCCGTGGGTGGCCCAGCGGGTGTGGCCGACGCCGACGGCCCCGGCGAGCGGCTCGGCGGCCAGCACGGCTTCCAGTTCGCGGATCTTGCCCTTGGCGCGGCGGCGCTCGATGCGGCCCTCGGACTGGACGGCGATCCCGGCGGAATCATAGCCGCGATACTCAAGCCGCTTCAGGCTGTCGATCAGGCGAGGGACGACGGGGCCGGTTCCGGTGACGCCGATGATGCCGCACATGAGGTCTGCTCCGAACGGAACGCAGCCGCCGCTCTTTGCGCCGGGCCGCGAAATTGAGGTAAGCGAGAGGGTTCAGCCTCCGCCCTTGATCTCCGCTCTAGGAAATCGCGGGGGCGACGACATCAAAAAATGGGTTTCGGAAGGTTTCTTTGCAATTCCGGGGCCGCCAGCGAAGGACGGCCTCTTGGGCGAGAGAAAATACTTCGGCACCGACGGGATTCGTGGCCGGGCCAACACCCATCCGATGACGGCCGAGGTGGCCCTGCGCGTCGGACTGGCGGCCGGGCGGCTGTTCCGCACCGACGACGACCGGCGCCATCTGGTGGTGATCGGCAAGGACACCCGACTGTCCGGCTATATGATCGAGCCTGCGCTGGTGGCGGGGCTGGCCTCGGTGGGCATGGACGTGCGCACCTTCGGACCGCTGCCGACGCCGGGCGTGGCGATGATGACCCGCTCGATGCGCGCCGATCTGGGCATCATGATCTCGGCCTCGCACAACGACTACGCCGACAACGGCATCAAGCTGTTCGGACCGGACGGCTACAAGCTGTCGGACGAGATCGAGCTGAAGATCGAGGCCATGATGGACGAGGCCCTGGATCAGGACCTGGCCCCGTCGAACAAGCTGGGCCGGGTCAAGCGGATCGACGACGCCCCGCCGCGCTACATCGAGATCGCCAAACAGGCCTTCCCCAAGCGGCTGAGCCTCAAGGGCCTGCGCATCGCCATCGACTGCGCCAACGGCGCGGGCTACCGCGTGGCGCCGACGACCCTCTATGAACTGGGCGCCGAGGTCTTCCCCGTCGGGGTGGAGCCGAACGGCCTGAACATCAACGCCGAGTGCGGCTCGACCCATCCGGCCACAGTGTCGGAGGCGGTGAAACGCTATCGCTGCGACATCGGCATCGCCCTGGACGGCGACGCTGACCGGGTCATCATCTGCGATGAGAAAGGCCATGTGGTCGACGGCGACCAGATCATGGCCCTGATCGGCCTGGACTGGGCCAAGCGCGGGCGGCTGAACGGCAGTGGCGTGGTCGCCACCGTCATGTCCAACCTGGGTCTGGAGCGCCGCCTGAAGGCCGAGGGCCTGACGCTGGAGCGCACCAAGGTCGGCGATCGCTACGTCATGGAGCGGATGCGCGAGGGCGGCTTCAATATCGGCGGCGAACAGTCGGGCCACATCATCCTGAAGGATCACGCCACGACGGGCGACGGCCTGATGGCGGCGCTGCAGGTGCTGGCCGTGCTGGTCGAGGCGGGCGCGCCGATGAGCGAGCTGGCGCGCCAGTTCGAGCCGGTTCCGCAGCTGTTGCAGAACGTCCGCTATACGGCTGGAAAGCCGCTGGAGGACGAGAAGGTCAAGGCCGCTATGGCCGAGGCGGAAGCCGCCCTGAACGGCGCGGGCCGCCTGCTGGTCCGGCCCTCGGGCACGGAAAAGCTGATCCGCGTCATGGCCGAGGGCGACGACGAGGCCCTGGTCAAGCGCGTGGTCAACGACGTCGCCGAGGCGGTGAAGGCGGCGGGTTAAGGCGCCAGGAGGGCGGCCAGCGCCTCGATCCTCTGGCGGATGTCCGGCACGGCGATCGTTTCCCAGAAGGCGGCGCGGGCGGGGGGGCCGAGGACGAACAGGGCGGGATCAGCGGCGCCGTCGGCGTGCAGGACGCGTCCGTCGTCGTCCAGGTCGAGGCCGAGGTCGACGGCGTCGAGGCGGGCGCGGCCTTCGGCGATCAGAGCCGCGGTCAGCGGCGCGCGCGCGGCGTCGTGGCCGGGGCCGGTGCAGTCGATCAGCCAGGCGGCGGACAGCATCTGTGTCGCGCCATTCCGTGTACGGACGGTCAGGGTCGCGCCTTCGCCATCAGCGGCGATCGACTGGGCGCGGCCGGGGATGACCGTCAGGCGGCCGGCGGCTTTCAAGGCCTCGAGTTCGGCGGCGACCTCGGGCGCGATCCGGTGGCGATGCACGTCCCACCAGGGCCGCAGATGGCGCAGGAAGCGGGCGCGCTCGGCGGATGCTGCGGCGCGCCACAGGTCGAGGGTGATCGGGCGGTAGCCCTCCATCACGCGGCGCCAGCCGTGGTCGCGCGCCAGGCGACGGGCGGCGGCCAGACGGTCGGATAGGGCGCCGGTCAGCGCCTCGGGCGGCAGATCGAGGGGGGCGTCATGATGGGCGCCGTGGGCCAGCGGCAGCAGGCCGCGTCGCGACACGACCGTTGCATGGCCGCGCCAGTTCCGGGCCTGAAGCGCCAGGACGACATCGACCATGGTCAGGCCCGAACCGAGGATCAGCACGTCGTCGGCGGGGGCGATGTCGCTCAGGGCGGCGGGGCTCCAAGGGTCGGCGATGCGTCGGGGGGCGTCGCCCGCCACGGGGGGGCGCGGCGGCGGATTGCCGGTGGCCAGCACGACGGCGCGGCCGAACAGGCGGGCGCCGTCGGCGAGAATGACGGTCTCGCCCTCGATGCGGACAGCCTCGCCCTTCACGCAGCGAATCAGGCCGGGATGGGCGGCTTCTGTCTGGGCCAGCCGTTCCTGCACATAGCGGCCGTAGAGGCGGCGCGGCGCGAAGCCGTTGGGATCGGCGAAATCGGGGGCGTGAAGCGCCAGCCAGTCGGCGAAGTCGGCCGGGCGGTCGGGGCGGGCGCTCATCCGCTCGGAGCGGACGTTGAGGCGGTGCGCGTCCAGCACGGCCGAATAGGCGACGCCGAGGCCCACCTGTTCGCCGCGCTCGATCAGAACCGAGGCCTGGCCCTGTTCGGCCAGGCGCGCGGCCAGCATGGCGCCGGAGAACCCGCCGCCGACGATGACCACGGGGAGGGAGGCGGCGTCGTTCATGGAACGACCATTGTCCACGACGCCGCCGCCGGTCAAACCGGAATCAGATTTCCTGGTTGAAGGCGCCGATTTCCGGGTGGGCGGCCAGACGCGGTTTCACTTCCTTGCGGAACAGGTCGCGCATGTCGTCGGCGGAGCGCATGCTTTCGACCACGACGACCAACTCAGGCTTGTTGGACGAGGCGCGCACCAGCACCCAGGAGCCGTCCTCCAGATGGACGCGCACGCCGTTGACCGTAATGGCCTCGACGATCTTGCGGCCCAGGATCGAGCCGCCGGAGGCCGCCAGATCCTCGTATTCCTTCACGATCTTCGCCAGCACGTCGTACTTCAGCTCGTCGTCGCAGTGGGGCGACATGGTCAGGCTGGTCCAAGCGTCGGGCAGGGCGGACTTCAGTTCCGACAGGCTCTTGCCGGGGTTGCGGTCCAGCATGGCCAGGACGGCGCCCGCCGCCACCAGACCGTCGTCATAGCCGTGGCCCAGATCGCCCGACAGGAAGAAGTGGCCCGACTTCTCGAACCCGGCCAGGGCGTTCAGTTCGGCGGTCTTGCGCTTGATGTAGGAGTGGCCGGTCTTCCAGTAGACGGTGGTCGCGCCGTTGGCCTTGAGCACTTCGTCGGTCTTGTACAGGCCGGTCGACTTCACATCGACGACGAAGGTCGCGTTCGGGTGGATGGCGGACAGGTCGCGGGCCAGCATCAGGCCGATCTTGTCGGCGAAGATCTCCTCGCCCGTATCGTCGACCACGCCGCAGCGGTCGCCGTCGCCGTCGAAGCCCAGGGCCAGGTCGGCGCCCGTCTCCTTCACCTTGGCCGCCATCTGCACCAGCATGGCGTGATCTTCCGGGTTCGGATTGTATTTGGGGAAGGTGTAGTCGAGGTCCGTATCCATCTCGATCACTTCGGCGCCCATCAGGCGCAGCACCTCGGGGGCGAAGGCGCCGGCCGTGCCGTTGCCGCAGGCGGCCACGACCTTCAGCGGACGGGACAGCTTCACCTTGGACGCCACGTCCTTGATGTAGGTCTCGCGGAAGCCCTCGACGCGCTCCAGACGACCGCCGGGGCGGGCGACGCCCTGACCGTTCAGGACAATCTCCTTCAGACGGCCCATTTCGTCGGGGCCGAAGGTCAGAGGCGCCTGTGCGCCCATCTTCACGCCGGTCCAGCCGTTCTCATTGTGGCTGGCCGTGACCATGGCGACGCAGGGACAGTCCAGGGCGAACTGGGCGTAATAGGCCATCGGCGACAGGGCCAGCCCGATGTCCAGCACCTCCATCCCGCCTTCCAGCAGGCCCAGGATCAGCGCCTGCTTCACCGACACGGAATAGCCGCGGAAGTCGTGACCGACGGCGATTTTCGGCGTCTGGCCGATCTCGTGGACATAGGTGGCCAGGCCCAGGCCAAGCGCCTGAATGCCCAACAGGTTGATCTCATTTTCCAGAATCCAGCGGGCGTCGTATTCGCGAAAGCCGGTCGGCTTGACCAGTGGCAGGGTTTCATACTCCGCAGTGTTGGGGCGGATGTCCTGACGGGGCTTTTGCATAAGTCTTCCTAGATGGGCCGCTGGGGAGAGCGGGGGCCGCTGTTCTGCCTCGGCCTATAGCCTCCCCCCGCTCGAGAGGCCACAACGCGCGACCCTTGTTATGGCTGCGCTTGCAGGGCGCTTATTCGCCGATGTGCGGCGAAACCTTGACCGCCCCCGCGTCGGGGGCCTAGCGAGAACTTCAAGATACGGATGCTCCCGGAGACCCTGATGACCCGCCTGATCCTGCTTCGCCACGGCCAGAGCCAATGGAACCTGGAGAACCGCTTCACCGGCTGGGTCGACGTCGACCTGACGGCCGAGGGCGAGGCCCAGGCCCGGCGCGGCGGCGAGCTGATCGCGCAGGCCGGCTTCAAGCCCGCCGTCATGTTCACCTCGGTGCTGAAGCGGGCCAAGCGCACGGGCGCCCTGGCGCTGGACACGGCTGGCCTCAAGGATGTGCCGGTGATCGAGGACTGGCGCCTGAACGAGCGCCACTACGGCGGCCTGACCGGGCTGGACAAGGCCGAGACGGCGGCCAAGCACGGCGAGGATCAGGTCAAGGTCTGGCGCCGCAGCTATGACGTGCCGCCGCCGCCGCTGGCGCCGGGCGGCGAGTTCGACTTCGCCGGCGATCCCCGCTACGCCGGCAAGGAAATCCCGGACACCGAGAGCCTGAAGACCACGCTGGACCGGGTGCAGCCCTATTGGGACGCCGAGATCGCCCCGCGCCTGAAGGCGGGCGAGGACGTGCTGATCGCCGCCCACGGCAACTCCCTGCGCGCGATCGTCAAACTGCTGTTCGCCGTGCCGGACGACAGGATCGTCGACGTCGAGATCCCGACCGGCAACCCGCTGGAGATCGATCTGGACGCCGACCTGAAGCCGGTCGCCGCCCGCTATCTGGACGAGGGGCGGGCGCAGGCCCTGCCGCCAATTACGAGCGTGGTCGCGTGAGCGGGGCGGCGGACGACGCTGTCTTCATGCGGCGGGCCATCGACCTGGCCCTGAGCCGCATGGGCGAGACCTGGCCCAATCCGGCCGTGGCCTGCGTCCTGGTCAAGGACGGGGTCGTGTTGGCCGAGGCGGCGACGGCGCCGGGCGGGCGCCCGCACGCCGAGGAACAGGCCGTGCCCGAGGCGGGCGAAGCCGTAAAAGGCGCGACCGCCTATGTGACGCTGGAGCCGTGCGGCGCCCGCTCGTCCGGCCGCAAGTCCTGCGCCCACTTCCTGGCCGAGGCCGGGGTGGAAAGGGTGGTGATCGCGGCGCTGGACCCGTCGCCCTTCGCCTCGGGCCGGGGCACGGAACGGCTGCGCCAATCGGGCCTGACGGTCGAGACCGGGCTGTTGTCGGATGAGGCCGCCGTCCTGTGCGAGGGCTTCCTGCATCGGCTTGAGACAGGCCGCCCGATGGTGCGGATCAGTGAGGACGGCGCGGGCTTCGACGGCCGCTTCGCCGCCGCGCCGCGCGCCGATCTGACGACCGAGCTGAACCGGCTGGGCGAGGCGGGCTATACGCGCCTGTGGACCCAGGACGGCGAGTTGGCCGACGCCCTGCGCGAACAGGGGCTGCTGACGGAATAGGCGGCGCGGCCGTACAGACGGGCCCCGGAAAACCCTTGTTTCCGCAAAGCTTCCTTAATCCGGCGTAAGCCATAAACGGCCCCATGAGCGAGGCCGTCGAACCCGTCCGCAGGAAGCTGACTCAGGAAGAGGTCGACGCCGTCTGCCTGAAGCACGACCGGCTGTGGCAGGCGCGGCCGGGCGGGGCGCGGGCGGTATTCGCCTGGATGGACCTGTCGGGGGTCAGCTTGCGCGGGCGCAACCTGGCCGACGCCGATTTCACCGCTGCCTGCCTGATCGGCTGCGACCTGACGGGCGCCAAGCTGGACAACGCCAACTTCTTCGGCGCGGACATGCAGGATGCGACCCTGGTCGACGCCAGCCTGCGCCGGGCCGACCTGCGCGGGGCCTGCCTGCGCGGCGCGGACCTGTCGGGCGCCGACCTGTTCGAGGCCGATCTGCGCGAAGGGACCATCGCGGCAAAGGACGCCAAGCTGGGCTTCCGCGTCGTCGAGGCGCGCAAGCGGTCCGACACGGAGGCGCAGGGGGCCGTGCTGGCGGGCGCCAATCTTCAGCGGTCGCGCATGACCGGCGTCATCGCCGTGGCCGCCGACTTCACCGACGCTGTCATGAAGGACTGCAAGCTGGTCCGGGCCAACCTGAAGCAGGCCAGTTTTCGCGGCGCCGATCTGGCCGGGGCCGACCTGTCGGGCGCCGACCTGTCGGGCGCGGACCTCAGCGACGCCATACTGGTGGGGGTCAAGGCGGCCATGTGGCGGACCGACGGGGCCAATATGGACGGCGCCCTGGTCGACAACCGCCCGGCGGGCGAGCCGGTCAGCGAGATGCCCGCCGCCGAGATGCTGCGCGAACACGCCCAGTGGTGCGAGACGGGCGGCGCGGCAGGCCAGCCCTCGGTGTTCGACGGCGTCGACCTGAGGCCGCTGGAGAGCATTCGCGGGCTGAACCTGACGGCCCTGTCGGCCAAGGCGGCGGTCTTCTACGGCCTGGACATGGAGGGGGTGCAGCTTCAGGGGGCGCAGCTGGAAGGCGCCGACCTGCGCTCGGCCAATCTGCGTCGCGCGGACCTGCGCGGCGCCCGGCTGACGCGGGCGCGGCTGAACGGAGCGGATCTGCGCGAGGCGCAACTGGGGCCGTTGATGCTGACGGCGGATCGGCTGATGCCCGCCGATCTGAGCGGGGCGAACCTGCGCGGCGCCGACCTGACGGGGGCGGACATGCGTCGGGCCGTGCTGGTCGACGCGGACCTGAGCCGGGCCATCCTGCACGGCGCCCAGACCCGACAGGCCGACTTCACCGGCGCCCAGACCGGCGGCGCGCGCGGGCTGGACCTGTCCGACCTGAACGCGGGTTAGAAACCGCCCACGAAAAAGGGGCGACGCGAACGCCGCCCCTCGGATCGGTCACTCAGGCGAAAAGCCTTAAGCCGCCTGCTTGGCCTTCGATTCGGCCTTGCCCTCGATCAGGGGCGAGCCCGCGGCGATCTCGATGTTGCGGGGCTTGAGGGCCTCGGGCAGTTCGCGCTTCAGCTCGATGGTCAGCAGGCCGTGAGCCAGGGCCGCGCCCTTGACCACCACATAGTCGGCCAGCTGGAAGCGGCGCTCGAAGTCGCGCTCGGCCAGGCCGCGATGCAGGAAGGTGCGCTGGGCGCCGTCGCTGTCGTTGGCGGCCTTCTTGCCGGTGACGGTCAGCAGGTTTTCCTTGGCCTCGATGTTCAGCTCATCGGCGGAGAAACCGGCGACGGCGATCTCGATGCGATAGGCGTCCTCGCCCGTCGTTTCGATGTTGTAGGGAGGCCAGCCGTTTTCCGGGCCGGAGCGCGCGGCGGTTTCCAGCTGACGGACCAGACGGTCGAAACCGACGGCGGAACGGTACAGCGGCGAGAAATCATAGGTACGCATGGGTCATCCTTCTGACATTCAGCAAGGTTGAGCCGCCCGGCGATTTGGCCCCGGACGACGGAGGGTTTCAGCCCCGGCGGTCCACATTCGGCCCCGTCAGGTCTGGAGAGCCCGAGGATCGGCGCTCTCGGATGAAGAGGTAGGAGGCCGTTTTTCGGGCGCAAGGGGCCGCGCGAAATCGCCGCTCCGCCGTATCGACGCCTTGCAGAGGCCGCGAAGCGCCGTAAGGATTTTACCTTCAGTATTTGGGAAGCGGCCGGAGCCTTCATGCGAACCCTCGCCTTCATCGCCCTTGCCGGGGCCGTCCTCGGCTCGCCCCTTGTCGCCACGGCCGCCCTGGCGCAGGCGGCGCCGTCCGAGGCGACGGCCCTGCCGCGCCGTCAGGGCCTGTCGATGGAGATGCCGGCCCTCAGCGAGGACGCCGCGCTTCAGGCGGCCGTGGCCTCGACCGCCCGGCCTGAGGCGGACCGCGCCCGCGACGGCGACCGCCACCCGTTCGAGACCCTTACGTTCTGGGGGCTGCAGCCGGGCCTGACGGTGGTGGAGATCGAGCCGGGCGCCGCCGGATGGTGGCGCAACATCCTGGAGCCCTATGCGGCGGCGACCGGCGGGCGCTATGTCCCGGTAAGCCGCCCCACGGAGAGCATGGGCGTCGCGGACGGGACGGCGGACATGGTCGTGGTGGCCCGCGCCTTCCACAACTGGTCGCGCGACGGCCGGGCCGAGCCCTATCTGGCGGCCTTCTTCACGGCGCTGAAGCCCGGCGGCGTGCTGGCGGTGGAACAGCACCGCGCGGTCGAGGGACTCAACGTCGCCGACACGGCGCCCAGCGGCTATGTGCCCGAGAGCTGGGTCATCCACGCCGCGCGCCGCGCCGGTTTCGAACTGGAGGCCCGCAGCGAGCTGAACGCCAACCCGAAGGACGACCGCGATCATCCCTTCGGCGTGTGGAGCCTGAAGCCGACCCGCACCTCGGAGCGCGCCGGCCGGACGCTGACGCCCGATGAACGCGCGGCGCTGGACGCCATCGGCGAAAGCGACCGCATGACCCTGCGCTTCCGCAAGCCCTACGCCGCCGACTGACGCGTCTCTCATGACAATGCAGTGCGTGGTTTTGACCCTGGCGCAGAAGCGCCTTAAGCCCCAGACGAACACCCTGAACGAACAGGCAGGCGGCGAGAGGAAGCGCGCATGACAGAACGATCGACGCGGCGATCCGTCCTGGCCGGCGCCAGCGCCCTGGCCCTGGTCGCGCCCCTGTTCGGCCTGGCCGCCTGCGGCCGCAAGGACGAGGCGCCCAAGCCTGCCGACCCCGAGGCGCCCAAGGGCCCGCCCGAAGGCTCGCTGGAATGGGCGGTCGCCGGTTCGTGGCGCACGGCGGACGACAAGGCGCGCGATGTCTGGCGCCATCCGGTCGAGACGCTGCGCTTCTTCGGCCTGCAGCCGAAGATGACGGTGGTGGACTTCTGGCCGGGCAGCGGCTGGTACGCCGAGATTCTGGCCCCCTATCTGAACCGGGGCGGCGGGACTCTGTATCTGGCGGGCTTTGTCGAGGGGCCGAACGCCGACCCGGCACAGGTCGCCATCAACAATGCGCTGAAGGCCCGCATCCTGGGGTCCAAGAAGCTGTACGGGCCGGTGCAGTTCACCGCCTTCGGCCCGGGCTCGGACCCGGTGGCGCCGGCGGGCACGGCCGACATGGTGCTGTTCATGCGCTACATCCACGCCTGGATGGCGGCGGGGATCGCTGAAAAAGCCTTCGCCGACGCCTTCACGGCCCTGCGGCCGGGCGGAATCCTGGGCATCGAGCAGCATCGTCTTCAGCCGGACGAGGATCAGGACCCCGCCGCCGCCAACGGCTATGTGCAGGAAGCCTTCGTGCGCCAACTGGCCGAAGAGGCGGGCTTCGTCTTTGTCGAGGCGTCCGAGATCAACGCCAACCCGGACGACACCAAGGACCATCCGTTCGGAGTCGAGACCCTGGCGCCGCGCCGCCTGACGGCGCCGATGGGCCAGCCCGCCGATCCCGAGTTCGACCGGACGAAATATGACGCCATCGGCGAAAGCGACCGCATGACGCTGAAGTTCAGGAAGCCCGAGTGACCCGCCCCGCCGCCTTCGCCGCCCATGCGCCGCTGATGGGCGTGCCGGGCGCCGCCTGTCCGCCGGGGGGACAGGGGGACTGGTTCCGGGGCGCCGGGGGCCTGCGTCTGCGCGCCGGTTTCTGGACGCCTTCGACCCTGCAGGCCAAGACGCCGCGCGGGACGGTGGTGCTGAGCCCCGGCCGCACCGAGCCGATCGAGAAGTATTTCGAGCTGATCGGCAACTTCCTGGCGCGCGGCTTCTGCGTGCTGGCGCACGACTGGAGGGGGCAGGGGCTGTCGGCGCGGCTGCTGCCGGACCGGCTGCGCGGCCACGCCCGGGCGGTCGAGGAATTCCTGGACGACTACGCCCGCCTGCTCGACGCCTATGAGGCGCGCGCGCCCAAGCCGTGGATCATGGTCGGCCATTCGATGGGCGGGTGTCTGAACCTGCTGACGCTGGAAACGGGCGAGAGCCGGTTCGCCGGGGCCGTCCTGTCCAGCCCCATGCTGCGGATCAAGACCGGCAAGCGGTCGATGTGGACGGTCAAGCTGGCGGTGCGCTGGGCGCTGCGCCACGGCAAGGGCGGCGACTATGTGCTGGACGATCCGGACGACCCCTTCGACCACACCTTCGACAACGACGCCCTGACGTCGGACCGCGTGCGCTACGACCTGTGGCGTCAGCAGCTTTACGCCTGTCCGCACCTGGCCATCGGCGGGCCGACCTGGGGCTGGCTGGCCTTCGCCCTGGATGCGGGCGAGCGGGCGCTGAAACCGCGCGCGCTCAAGAGCGTGAAGATTCCGGTCTGCGTGGTTCAGGCGGCCGAGGACGACAAGGTGTGGAAACAGACCAACCGCTGGGCCGCCCGGCGGATGGGGCGCGGCCGCTATGTCGAGGTCCCTACGGCCAAACATGAGGTGATCATGGAGGTCGACGAACTGCGCGGGGTCTTCCTGCACGAGTTCGACGCTTTGGCCGACTATGTGGCGCCGGGGCCGGAAGCGGGCTCGACCTCTCCGGCCGCGCGGACGGCCGAGCCCGCCTGATCGGTCAGGCGGCGGCCAGCAGAGCCAGGGCTTGATCCGTCAGGCGCGCGTCGCCGACCGCCAGGACGCGGCCGTCGGCCTCATGCGGGGGCTGGCCGCGCCAGTCGGTGAACCGGCCGCCCGCCGCCTCGACCAGAGGCTTGAGCGCCGACCAGTCCCAGACCTGAAGCTCGCTCTCGGCCACCAGGTCGATGCTCCCTGCCGCGACCATGGCGTAGGCGTAGGCGTCGCAGCCCAGACGGGCCAGGCGGGCCGAGGCGCGCAGCCGGTCCCAGGCGGCCCGGTCGGCGCCGGTGAAGATTTCAGGGTCGGTGGTGGCGATCAGCGCCTGATCCAGTTTCGCACAGGACCGGGTCTTGAGCGGGGTCTCGTGGTCGCCCTTCAAGAGACGCGCGCCGGACGGGCCGCCCAGGAATATCTCGCCTAGATAGGGCTGGCCGACGGCGCCGATGATAGGGGCGCCGTCGCGGCGCAGGGCGATCAGGGTGGTCCATAGCGGCAGGCCGGCGATGAAGGCGCGGGTGCCGTCGATGGGGTCCAGCACCCAGACGTGTTCGGCGCCGGGACGATCCTCGCCGTACTCCTCGCCGATGACGCCGTGATCGGGATAGCGGGCGGCGATCAGGCGGCGGATGGCGGCCTCGGCGGCGCGGTCGGCTTCGGTGACGGGGTCGAAGGCGCCGGGGACGCCCTTGTCTTCCTGAGCAAAGGCGCCGCGGAAGAAGGGCAGGGCGACGCGCGCCGCCTCACGCGACAGTTCGACGGCGAAGGATTCCAGCTCAGTCATGCGAGCCGGATACACGGTCCTTTGATGCAGGGCGAGGGTCTGCAGATGGCGAGCGTCAGGCGGCGTTGAGCGTCGGCTGCGCAGCGGAGACGGGCAAGGCGGCGGGCTCGGCGGACAGGCCGTCGTAGAAATAGGTGACGGGCGTCTCCAGCGCTTCGGCCAACTCCCACAGACGGGCGGCCGACAGGCGGTTGGCGCCGCATTCGTATTTCTGGATCTGCTGAAAGCGGACGCCCACGCGATCGCCCAACTGCTGCTGGGTCAGACCCAGAAGACGGCGACGTCGGCGCAGGCGACGGCCCAGGTGCAGGTCGATTTCGGCGGCCATGAACCCTCTCCCATCGTGGAGGCTGTGCCGGTTCGGCACGTGACGGGAGGAAGCTCGCAAACGGCGTGCCGACTTCCCCTCAGCGGGGAAGACGCACGACATGAGGCAACCGCGGCGGCGTACGCGCATTAACGGCCAAGGCGGACAGCCTTTTCAGGAAGGAAGAAACATGGGTGGATTTGGATTCATCGCCTGGATCATCATCGGCATCGTCGCCGGATGGCTGGCGGAGAAGATCATGAAGCGGGACCACGGCCTGCTGACCAATCTGATCGTCGGCGTGGTCGGCGCGCTGATTGGCGGGTTCCTGGCCAATAATCTGTTGGGCGTGGACGCGGCCGGCAACTGGATCGTCGGCATCATCGTCGCCACGATCGGCGCCGTGGTGCTGTTGTTCCTGCTCGGTCTGGTGAAGCGACGGACCTGATCGACCGTTTCATCGCACAAGAAAAAAGGGGCGGCCCGTCGGGCCGCCCCTTTTGCCGTCGAACCAGACGATTTAGTGAGGTTCGTCGCCGTGCGGTTCGTCGCTGGTCGGCTCATCGGCCGGCGGAGCGTCGGCCGGGGGCGTGTCCGTTGCGTCGGGGGTCGGCTCAGCCGTGTCCGAAGCGATCGGGGGAGCCGACTGGATGTCCGAGGCGCTGGCGTCGACAACGATGTCGGAGCCGTCCTGGCGGATGCCGGCCAGCGGCACCGGGCGAACCTGGCCGTCGGCGGTGCGGACGGTCAGTTCCTGGCCGTTGGCGCCGTTCTGGACGCCGACCAGCTTGCCGATCTCGGAGCCGTCAGCGCTCTTGACGGTCGAGCCCGGCGTCAGGGTCAGGCTCTGGGGTTGAGCCGCAGCCGCCTCAGCGGGAGCCGGTTCGGGCGTCTGCGACGTCGTGGCGTCCTGGGCGAAGGCAGGGGCGGCGATGAACAAGGCGCCGGCGATGCCGGTCAGCAGGGCGGTCTTGCGGATCATGAGAAACTCCTGGAAGGGCGAGCTCGGCGCTCGCGAAAAAATGAACCCCCGTGATCCAGGATGGTTTCGCCTGCCCTGAAATGACCTTTTACTGGCCCCAAACGGCCGATTCTTGCTCACCGGAGGGTGGTTGACCAAATCCAGCGCAAAACATGACCCGTGGCGCATCGCGCGCCGCCTGGCGGGACTGGCCTATGAACTGACGCCGCAGATGTTTGCGGCCGCCACCTTCCTGCTGGGCGGGGTGATGCTGCTGTCGGCGGCGACGCCGGCCTTTAATGACCGGCTGGCCGCGCTGGGCCGTTTCTCTCCGCCGCTGCTGATCGACCTGTCGCACTTCGCCGCCAGCGTGACGGGCTTCGTCCTGCTGCTGATTTCGGCGGGGCTGTGGCGACGGCGGCGGGGCGCCTATTACGCGGCGCTGGCGGTTCTTCTGGTCGGAGCGGTCTTCTCGTTGCTGAGGGGACTGGACTGGGCCCAGGCGATCGAGCTGACGCTGGCGGCGGCTCTGCTGGCGCCATGCCGGGCTGCCTTCAATCGCCGTTCGCGTCTGGGGGAACCGCTGCGGCCGGGGTGGCTGCTCATGCTGGCGGCGGCGGTGGCGGCCATGTTGTGGCTGGGTTTCTTCGCCTATCGCGACACGGCTTATACCGACGAGTTGTGGTGGACCTTTCTGATCGACAAGCAGGCGTCCGGCTTTCTGCGCGCCGGCGCCGTGCTGGCGGTTCTGACCCTGGCGGTGGCCATACGCTCGTTAATGACCGCGCCGGGCGCGCGCACCCACGGGCCGGCGGCGCCGGCGGAGGTCGAGCGGGCGCGGCTGGCGCTGGAGACGGCCGAGATCGCCACCCCTGAGGCGAGCCTCGCCCTGTTGGGCGACAAGGCCCTGTTATTCAGTCCGTCTGGTCGCAGCTTCATCGCCTATCGCGTGCGCGGCCGCCGTTGGATCGCGATGAGCGAACCCGCCGGGCTGCGTGAGGAAAGGCTTGAACTGCTGTGGGCCTTTGCCGAAATGGCCGATAGCTACGGCGGCGCGCCGGTCTTCTATTCCGTAGGCGAGGGGCTTTTGGCCGACCTCGCCACGCTGGGCCTGGCCGTGCGCAAGGTCGGCGAGGCGGCCGTGATCGACGCAGCCCGCTTCTCGACCGAGGGTAAAGGCAAGCAGAACCTGCGCACCGCCCTGAACCGGGCCGAGCGCGAGGGGGCTCGCTTCGAGGTGGCGCCGCCGGGTTCGGCGCGCGGGTTGGAAACCGAGCTACGCGCCGTCTCCGACGCCTGGCTGAACCATCACAATGGCTCGGAGAAAGCTTTTTCCCTGGGGCGGTTCGACACGGAATACCTCGATGGCCAACGCTTGGCGCTGGTGCGCGAGAATGGCCGCATCGTCGCCTTCGCCAATCTTCTGGTCGGGGCGGGCGGGCGCGAAGCGATGATCGATCTGATGCGCTATGACCCTGACGGGCCGCACGGGGTCATGGACTATCTGTTCACGCGCACCGCGCAGTGGGCGCGCGAGCAGGGGCTGGAGCGTCTCGACCTGGGCATGGCGCCGCTGTCGGGTCTGGAGGATCGGCGGATGGCGCCGGTCTTCGCTCGCGTCGGCGCCCTGGTGTTTGAAGAGGGCGGCGCCGTCTACGGCTTCCAGGGCCTGCGCGCCTACAAGGCCAAGTTCGGCCCGGACTGGCGATCGAAGTTCATCGCCGCCCCGCCCAGCGCGCCCCTGCCACTGGCCCTGCTGGACGTGGCCCTGCTGACCAGCGGCGGCTGGCTGGGGCTGCTGGGGTTGAAGAAGTAGCCTCGGCGCACAAAAAAGGCGGCTCTTGCGAGCCGCCTTCTTCATTTCAGCGTGACGCCGCCGATCAGTCGGCGCGGACGCGCTTCTTGCGGAAGGAGGGGTTCAGGACCTCCTTGCGCAGGCGGATCGACTTGGGCGTGACCTCGACCAGTTCGTCTTCCTCGATATAGGCGATGGCCTGCTCCAGGCTCATCTTGCGCGCCGGGGTCAGGCGCACGGCCTCGTCCTTGCCCGAGGCGCGGACGTTGGTCAGCTGCTTGCCCTTGATCGGGTTGACGTCCAGGTCGTCGGAGCGGCTGTTCTCGCCGATGATCATGCCCTGGTAGGTCTTTTCGCCGGCGCCGACGAACATGACGCCGCGGTCTTCCAGGTTCCACAGGGCGAAGGCCGCCGTGTCGCCGTCCGAGTTCGACACCAGCACGCCCTTCAGACGGCCCTCGATGGCGCCCTTGTGGGCCTCATAGTGGCTGAAGACGCGGTTCAGCACGCCCGAGCCGCGCGTGTCGGTCAGGAACTCGCCCTGATAGCCGATCAGCGAACGCGACGGGCACTTCAGCTGGATGCGGGTCTTGCCGGCGCCCGAGGGGCCCATGTCGGTCAGCTCGGCCTTGCGGGCCGACAGCTTCTCGATGACCACGCCCGAGAACTCGTCGTCGACGTCGATCACCACGTCTTCGATCGGCTCCATGCGCTCGCCGTTCTCGCCGGTCTGATAGACCACGCGCGGACGGCTGATCGACAGTTCGAAGCCCTCGCGGCGCATGTTCTCGATCAGCACGCCCAGCTGCAGTTCGCCGCGACCGGCGACTTCATAGGCGTCGGAGTCCGGCGTCTGGGTGATGCGGATGGCGACGTTGGCCTCGGCTTCCTTCAGCAGGCGGTCGCGGATGACGCGCGACTGGACCTTATCGCCTTCGCGGCCGGCCAGGGGGCTGTCGTTCACGCCCACGGTCATGGAGATGGTCGGCGGATCGATCGGCAGGGCGTCCAGCGCCTCGGTCACTTCAAGCGCGCTCAGGGTGTCGGCCACGGTGGCCTTGGACATGCCGGCGATGGCGACGATGTCGCCCGCCTCGACGCCCTCGTCGATCGGCTGGCGCTTCAGGCCGCGGAAGGCCAGAACCTTGGTGATGCGGCCCTGTTCGATGGTCTTGCCGTCGCGCGACAGGGCCTTGATGGCCATGCCCGGAACCGCCTTGCCCGAGTGGATGCGGCCGGTCAGCAGGCGGCCCAGGAAGGGGTCGCTTTCGATCAGGACGTTCAGGATCTGGAACGGCTCGTTGACGCGCGCCTGGGCGGCCGGGGCCGGGACGTGTTCGACGATGAGATCGTACAGCGGGTGCAGGTTGTCGTTCGGCTGGGCCAGGTCCAGCGTCGCCCAGCCCGAACGGCCCGAGGCGTAGATGACCGGGAAGTCCAGCTGCTCGTCCGTCGCGCCCAGGGCGGCGAACAGGTCGAAGGTCTCGTTCAGCACGCGGTCGGGATCGGCGTGGGCGCGGTCGACCTTGTTGATGCACAGGATGGGACGCAGGCCCATCTTCAGCGCCTTGGTCAGCACGAACTTGGTCTGGGGCATGACGCCCTCTTCGGCGTCGACCAGCAGGACGCAGCCGTCCACCATGCCCAGGATGCGCTCGACCTCGCCGCCGAAGTCGGCGTGGCCCGGCGTGTCGATGATGTTGATCCGGGTTTCGCCCGCCTTGCCGTTCCACAGGATCGACGTGCATTTGGCCAGAATGGTGATGCCGCGCTCACGCTCCTGATCGCCGGAGTCCATGGCGCGCTCGGTCGTCGCCTCATTGGCGCGGAACAGGCCGGACTGGGCCAGAAGGGCGTCCACCATGGTCGTCTTGCCATGGTCGACGTGGGCGATGATAGCGACGTTACGAAGGTTCATGTCGGGCTCGGGCGGACTGTGTTCGGTCACGGATGGGCCGCGCCGCTGCAAGAAGATTGCAGAAAAGGGAAGGGTTCGGGGCGCCTCTTACAGGGATGCGGGCCAAAACGCCAGTCCGGTGCGCGTCCTGCCGATCAACCCAGCGGCAGGACGGCGATCACGCCCAGGGCCAGGACGCCGATCAGCAGGGCCGACAGGGCGGCGACGGCGGCGACGCGCGGTCCGGCCCGGACCACGGCGCGCGGATCAACCATCAGCCCCAGCGCCGCCATGGCGATCAGCGTCAGGGCCGAAACCGAAACCTGCAGCGGCGGCAGGATCGCCTCCGGCAGCCAGCCCAGCGAGCGGGCGGCCATCAGGGCCAGAAAGACCAGGATGAACCAGGGCGCCATCTGGTGCAGCCTTGGCCCGCGCCCGCCTGCGGCCTGTTTCGACCGCATCAGGCCCAGCACCAGACAGACCGGCCCCAGCATCAGCACGCGCACCAGCTTGACCACGGCGCCTGTCTGCACGGCGGCGAGACCGGCGGGGGCGGCGGCGGCCAGCACCTGCGGCACCGCATAGACAGTCAGGCCCGCCAGTACGCCGACGCGCGTGGCGTCATAGCCCATCAGGGCGCCGACCACGGGGACCAGAAGCACCACGGCGATGCCCAGAACGGCGGTGAAGCCGATGGCGGCGGCCACGTCCTGTCCCTCGGCCTCGATGACGGGGGCGACAGCGGCGATGGCCGAGTTGCCGCAGATGGCGTTGCCGCAGGCGACCAGCAGGGCCATCGCGGGCGGCAGGCCGAAGGCCCGGCCCAGCGCATAGGCGCCGACAATGGCCAGGGCGACGACGCCGACGATGGCCAGCAGCAGCCACGGCCCCAAGGCCGCGACCGCCGCACCCGAGACGGTGGCGCCCAGCAGGGCCACGGCCACCTCCAGCAGGGTCTTGGCGCTGAAGTTCACGCCGGGCGACCATAGCGACGACGGCGTCCACACCAGACGCAGGGCCGCTCCGATCAGGATGGCCAGCACCAGCCCCTCGATCCACGCCTGACCGAACAGGCGCGCCTCAATGTTCTGCAGGCCGAAGGCGACGGCGCCGATGACGGCGGACAGGACCACGCCGGGCAGGAGCGCCAGCGGGCCGGTCAAGCGGCGAGAGGCGGCGGCGGGAGCGAGCGCGACGGTCATGCCCGTTTATCCGCCCCGTCGTTCGATCGATCCAACGCATAGTTATGGATTTAACAATCGATATAATTGATCAATAGGCCATGACGCTGGAACAACTGCGCATCTTCGTCGCCGTGGCAGAACGCCTGCACATGACCCGTACGGCCGAGGCGCTTCACCTGACGCAGTCGGCGGTGAGCGCGGCGGTCAGTGCGCTGGAGATGCGGCATGGCGCGCGACTGTTCGACCGGGTGGGACGGGGTCTGGCGCTGAATGCGGCGGGGACGGCGTTTCTGCCGGAAGCCAAGGCGGTGCTGGCGCGGGCCGAGGCGGCCGAGCGGCTGCTGGACGAACTGGCGGGGCTGAAGCGCGGCTCGGTGCGGCTGTTCGCCAGCCAGACCATCGCCGCCTATTGGCTGCCGCCGCGCATGGCCGCCTTCGCCCAGAGCCATCCGGGCGTGGAACTGCATCTGTCGATCGGCAACACCCATCGGGTGGTCGAGGCCGTGCTGGCGGGCGAGGCGGAGCTGGGCCTGATCGAGGGCGCCGAGGATGCGCCGCGTCTGGAGCGGATTCGCATCGGCGCCGACCGGCTGATCGTGGTGGCGGCGCCGGATCATCCGTTGGCCGGACGCGAGGCGGCGCTGGCGGCGGCGGACCTGAAAGCGCTGGACTGGGCCCTGCGCGAGGCGGGGTCGGGCACCCGCAGCGAGTTCGAGGCGGCCCTGCCGCGCGGCATGGCCGCGTCGGACATGAAGACGGCGTTGGTGCTGCCGTCCAATGAGGCGATCCTGACGGCGGTGGCGGCCAGCGGCGGCGCCGGCGGGGGGCTGGTCACCGCCATTTCGGAACTGGCGGCCCGGCCCCTGATCGAGGCCAGTCGGCTGGTCCGCCTGCCGCTGGATCTTCCCGAGCGGCCTTTCTATCGGCTGCGGCACCGCGAGCGCGGCGCCAGTCGGGCGGCGGAAGCTTTCGCCGCCGCCCTATAGGCCGCCCTTAGACCTTGGCGGCGCGGCGACGCACCCAGGCGTAGAGGGCGTAGGTCAGGACGGCGAAGGCGATCAGCCCCGCCCACATGGCGGGCCAGCCGCTGTCGGCCGGAAGCAGGGCGAAGGGCGCCTCGTTCTTGGCGCTGACGATCACGGCGGCGGTGAAGACGCCGAACAGGCTCTCGCCCACGATCAGGCCGGACGCCAGCAGCACGCCCATGCGGCGGGCCACGTCGGCGTAGCGGGTCGACTTGACCGCCCGGTCGTACAGCCAGCCGCAGACGGCGCCGACGACCAGCATGGTGGTGACGGCGGCCGGCAGATAGACGCCGATGCCCGCAGCCAGCGGCGGCAGCTTGATCTTGTCGTTCGTCGTGCGGCGCAGGACCACGTCGAGGATGATGACCAGAACGCCGACCACGGCGCCGACGCCGATCAGGTCCCAGCGCAGGTCGCCCGAGATGACCCCCTTGGCCAGGGCCGAGATCAGGGTGGCCTGAGGCGCGGCGAGCGTCTGCGACCCCTGCACGATAGCGGGCGGGCCGCCTTCGAAGCCGAAGGCCTGGTTCATCATGTCCAGCACGAACGGGATGACCAGGGCGCCGGCGACGACGCCGACCAGCAGGGCCGTCTGCTGACGCCAGGGCGTGGCCTCGACCAGTTGGCCGGTCTTCAGATCCTGCAGGTTGTCGTTGGCGATAACGGCCACGGCGAAGACGATGGCGGTGACGATCAGGGCGAAGGCGATGACCGAAGGGTCAGCCGGCACGCCCGCCACGGCCAGGACGCCCAGCATCAGCAGCGACGCGATGATGATGGCCAGGATGCCGACGCCCGAGACGGGGCTGTTCGACGAGCCGATCAGCCCGGCCATATAGCCGCAGATGGCCGCCACGGCGAAGCCGATGACCACGACATAGACCAGGCCGCCGATGACCAGCAGCGGGGCCGAACCGGCCAGGGCGGTGCCCTGGGCCACGACCGCCAGCAGGACGGCGATGCCGACCAGGGCGGCGACCGACAGCAGGCCGACGATCTTGATGGGAATGTCCTGCTCGGTCAGCTCCAGCGTCTCACCGTGGGCGCGGCGCGACTGGGCCGAGACGGCCGAGGCCAGACCCGCGACCAGCGGCTTGGCCAGCTTGGCCAAGGTCCACAGGGCTGCCACGCCGATGACTCCGGCGCCGATGAAGCGGACTTCGCGCGCCCAGACGGTCATGGCCAGACCTTCGGCTCCGGCGTCGGCCGGGACGGAGGCGACGACCGACGGCAGGCCGTGGGCGGCGGCCCAGGCTGCGAACTCGGGCGAGGTCAGGATGGGCACGAAGATCAGCCAGGCCAGGACGAGGCCGAACAGCTGGGTCAGGCCGACGGCCAGGCCGATCAGGTGGCCGGCGCCCAGAAGGGCGAACTGCATGGAGAAGCCGACGCCGGTGGCCCCGCCGCCCAGCGCGGCCGGAAGGCGCAGGAAGGCGGCGGTTTCGGCGGCGAAGACCCGCGCGGCGGCCAGGAAGCCGAAGAAGGCCGAAGCGATCGCCCCCCCGATGACCACGAACAGGCCCGAACGGTTCTCGCGCACGGCCTCTTCGGTCTGTTCAGCGCCGGGCGAGCCGACCTTCAGCACCTCGGCGGCGGCGACGCCTTCGGGGTAGGGCAGGCCGCCCTGAACGACCAGGGTGCGGCGCAGGGGGATGGAGAAGGTCACCCCCAGCACGCCGCCGAGGATGCAGATCATCACCGATTCCCAGAACGGGAAGTCCATCCACCAGCCGATCATGACCAGACCGGGCAGGACGAAGATGATCGAACTCATGGCGCCGCCGACCGAGGCCACGGTCTGCACGGTCATGTTCTCCCAGATGGTCGAACCGCGGAAGGCCCGCAGCAGGGCCATGGAGATGACCGCCGCCGGAATGGCCGAGGCGAAGGTCAGGCCGACCTTCAGACCCAGATAGGTGTTGGCCGCCGTGAAGACCGCCGCCAGCAGACAGCCCAGGATCAGGGCGCGGATAGTCAGTTCGATGCGTTTGCCGGTTCCGGCGGGCGTGTCCGTCATGCGGGGCTCTTTTTCCGTTGTTGCGCGGAGGTAAGCCCGAAAGCGGTCTCGTGACAACGGGGGCCGCGCATCGCGACGGCGCGGCGATGACGGGATGACACCTCGGAACGAATACGGCACAACCCCCGCCATGTTCGACCCTCGCCCGACCGACGCCGCCTTTCCGACCCTGGACGAGGCGCGGAAGCTGCTGGAGCGGGTCTGGGGCCATGCGGATTTTCGGGGCCTTCAGGCCGATGTGATCCAGGAGGTTCTGGCCGGACGCGACGTGATGGCCGTGCTGCCGACCGGCGGCGGCAAGAGCGTCTGCTATCAGGTGCCCGCCATCCTGCGGCCCGGCGTCGGCCTGGTGGTGTCGCCGCTGATCGCGCTGATGACCGATCAGGTCGAGGCGCTGAAACAGCAGGGGGTGGCCGCCGCGCGTCTGGATTCGGGCCTGACGATGGATGAGCGTTCGGCCGTGTGGCGGGCGGCGCGGGCGGGCGAGCTGGACCTGCTCTACGTCTCGCCCGAAGGGCTGGCGTCCGGCGCCATGCTGGACCGGCTGGCCGAACTGCCGATCAGTCTGATCGCCATCGACGAGGCGCACTGCGTGTCGCAGTGGGGCCATGACTTCCGGCCCGACTACCGCACCCTGGGCCGACTGGCCGAGATCTTCCCCGGCACGCCGCGCATCGCGGTGACGGCGACCGCCGACGCCCGCACGCGCGACGACATCCTGGCCTCGCTGCGGCTAGGCGAGGCCCGGGTCTTCGTCGACAGCTTCGCCCGGCCCAATCTTCAACTGTCGGCCGAACGCAAGGTCAACGGCTCGCGCGCCCGCACCGACGCCGCCGTCATCGAACTGGTGCGCGAACGGCGCGGCAAGTCGGGCGTGGTCTATTGCGGCAGCCGCGACGGCTGCGAGCGGGTGGCCGACGCCCTGAGAGACGCCGGAAGCAACGCCATCGCCTATCACGCCGGTTTCGACGCCCGCGAGCGCGACCGGCGGCTGGAACGTTTCCTGGCCGAGGACGGCGCCGTCATGGTCGCGACCATCGCCTTCGGCATGGGGGTGGACAAGCCGGACGTGCGCTTCGTCATCCACGCCGATCCGCCCGGTTCTCTGGAGGCTTACTGGCAGGAGATCGGCCGCGCGGGGCGCGACGGCGAACCGGCCGAGGGCATCACGCTTTACGGCCCGTCCGACATCGCCTGGTCCCTGCGCCGCCTTGAAGGCCGCCCGATGGCCGAGGAGGTCAAACAGGTCCAGACCCGCAAGGTGCGCCAGTTGTTCGCCATGCTGGACGGCGCGACCTGTCGGCCCCAGGCCGTGCGCCGCTATTTCGGCGAGCAGGACGCCCAGCCGTGCGGCGTCTGCGACATCTGCGGCGACCCGCCCGCCACCTTCGACGCCGTGGTGCCGGCGCAGAAGGCGCTGGCGGCGGTCCAGCGGCTGGGCGAACGCTTCGGCCGGACGCGCGTCGTCGATCACCTGCTTGGCAAGACCAGGGACGTCCAGCCGTGGGAGGCGGGGCTGTCGACCTGGAGCATCGGCGCCGACCTGTCGCTGGCCGCGTGGCGCGATGTGATCGACCATCTTTTGTTCGAAGGCCTGCTGGTCGAGGACCCCAATGACGGCAAGCCGATCATCCGATTAGGCGAGGCGCAGGCCGTGCGGGCCGTCTATCGCGGCGAGCGGCCGGTGCGGGTGCGTCAGGCGCCGATCCGGGCCGTGGCGCTGGACAAGCCGCGCCGCAACGCCGGGCGCAATCTGGCGGTCGAGGGGCTGGACGCCGACGTGCGCGCCCGCTTCGAGGCCCTGCGCGCCTGGCGCCGCGACCGCGCCGTCGAACAGCGCGTGCCGCCCTATGTCATCTTCCAGGACAAGACCCTGGTCGAGATCGCGCTCAACGAGCCGCACAGTCTCGACGCCCTCGGCCGCATCGCTGGCGTCGGCGCGGGCAAGCTGGAACGCTACGGCAAGGGCGTGCTGGAGGCCCTCGCCGCCGCGGCCTGATCGATCTTCCATGACCAAAGCGTAACTGGAAGCCCCCTCGTCGCCCTGTCATTTCTGATCCTGCATCCGGGAGGAAGAGCAGGCATGAAACGGTTTCTGACGACGGGCGTCGCCTGTCTGGCGATGATGGGCGCGACGCAGGCGCTGGCCCAGGATGCGCCTGCGGCCGAGGCGCCCCAGCCCATGCAGCAGCCGCGCGACTGGTCCGCGACCCTTGTCCGGGACGCAACCGCCCTGCACGACATCATGGTCGACAGCCATCCCGGCGTACACGATCCGCTCAACCCCGGATTCCGCGCCCGTCTCGATCAGGGGCTGGCGACGGCGCTGGATCGGGCCAGGACGACGACCGACGCGGGCGGTTGGTGGTGGGCGTTGCGCGCCTATGTCGCCAGCTTCGAGGACGGCCACGTCCAGATCAGCATGACCCAGAGAGACTTCGGCTTTCCGCTGCGCTGGCCCGGTTTCCTGACTGTCTATCGCGGCGACGATCAGGTGGTGGCGAACCGCGACGAAGCCGACGCCGCCGTCCCGCCTTTGGGCGCCCGACTGATCGACTGCGACGGTATCGACGCCGCGACCCTGGCCGAGCGGCGCATCGGCCAGTTCCGGGGCCGCTGGTTCCTGGAGGCGATCAAGACCCGTTTCGGCGACTGGATGTTCCTCAGCGCCGACAATCCCTGGCAAACTGAAATGACGTCCTGTCGTTTCGAGGCCGACGGCGCGACCAGAACCTACGCCCTGAACTGGCGCGCCAGCCCCGACGATATGAATGATCGCCGCATGGCGCTGATGCCGGGCCGGCCGGAATTTGGGCTGAAGCATTTCGACGACGGCGGCTTCTGGATCTCGACGCCCTCGTTCAACGGCGACCCCACCGGCGAGATCTACGCTGAACTGAACGCCCTGATCGCCGATATGAAGGCCAAGCAGGAGGCCCTGCGACTGGCTCCTTATGTGGTGCTGGACCTGCGGGGCAACGGCGGGGGCTCGTCGCACTGGAGCCAGCTGATGGCCCAGGTATTGTGGGGCGACGACTGGATGGCCGCCCATCCGGAACCGGCCATCGAGGCCGTCGATTGGCGGGCTTCCGACGGCAATATCGCCGAAATCTCCGCCTTCCTGGACAAACTGCGCGCCACGAACGGCCAGCCGGAGCTGATCGCCTGGGCCGAGGACGCCATCAGCGGCATGAAGGCCGCCAAGGCCGCCGGTCAGGTCTACTGGCGCAGCGCCAATGATCAGGATGCCGCCGCCGCCGCGCCGCCGCCGGCCGCGCCGCAACTGATGGCGGGCCGGGTCTATGTCCTTACCGATTCCAGCTGCGGCTCGGCCTGCCTCGACGCCGTCGATCTGTGGAAGACCGTGGGCGCGGTCCAGGTCGGTCGCGAGACCTCCGCAGACACCGTCTACATGGAAATCCGCGAGGCCCCGCTGGCCAGCGGTCTGGCTGAGATCGCGGTGCCGATGAAGGTCTATCGCGGCCGCGCGCGCGGCAACAATGAGCCGCAACGCCCCCAGTATGTCATCGAGGGCGACATGGGCGACGACGCCGGGCTGCTGGCCTCGATCCGCAGGCTTCAGCCGAACTGAAGCCTCAGCGCAGGAAGCGGTCGACGGCCTGCTGGAACTGACGCGGCCGGTCAATCATGACCATGTGCTCGGCGCCCTCGATCCGCTCGAAGGTCGCGGGGCGGGGCAGGGAGCGGTAGCCGTCGCGGAACAGGCCGTCGACGTGGCTGCGCGGGCTGTCGGCGTCGGGGCTCCAGCCATAGACGACGGTGACCGGGGCCTGGATCAGCGGCAGGCGCGAGCGCAGGTCCACCGTCATCACTTCGTACAGGCCCTGAGCCAGGACGCGCCGGTCGCCGCCCTGCCACCCCAGGCCGTTGAACAGGCTGTCGGCCGCGCCGCCCAGCTCCAGACCCAGGGAGGCGGCCTGGGTGCGCAGGGCCTGATCGCCCAGCAGCATCAGGCCCTGATAGGCCAGCCGCGCCAGAGGCTCGACATCGCCCACCGTCGAGCCCGGGCTGATCAGGGAGGGGAAGAAGGGCGAGGCGTCCACCACCATGACGCGGCCGACGCGGGGCCCGCCCTCGGCGGCGACGCGCAGGGCCATCTGCCCGCCCATCGAATGGCCGATCAGGGCGGGACGATCCAGACCCGCTTCATTGATGTAACGCAGGATCTCCGCCGCCGCCGGGCCGCCGATGCGGCCTTCGGCGTTGCCCGCCGCCGCCAGCGGGCCGAAGCCGCGCACCGTGATCAGGTGCACCCGGTAGCGGTCCTGCAGCGCCGCCGCCGTGCGGCTCCAGACCGCCGAGGTCGAGGCCAGGCCGGGGATCAGCACCACGTCCGGCCCCTGGCCCCGCGTTTCCACAACGATGCGCGAGGACTGGAAACCGGCGGGCGTCGCGGCGGGCGGGACGGTCGGCGCGCGCGCCCATGGGGGCGCTGCGACGGCCGTCAGGCTCAGGAACAGGGCGGTCAGGACAGCGGGATACCGGCTCATGGCGCCAGCCTGCCGTCAGATAGCGGCGAAACCTCGGCGACAGCCTGCGGTGAGGGCGGATTGAATTTCTTCGCGATCAGGAGTGAAATCACCCGATCTGGGGAGGTTCTCATGAAGAAATCCATCATCGTCCTGTCCTCTGTTCTGGGTCTGGCCGCGTCGCCCGCCCTGGCGGAAAACTGGAACGTCGTTTCCCGCAGCTCCGCCACCGCCTTCATGGTGGATGTCGACTCCATCGCCCAGGCCGGCGGCGTCACCAGCGCCCGGCTGGCCCGCGTGCCCGCCAAGGGCGGGCCGACCGATCTGTCGCACAGCATCGGGACCATCAGCTTCCGCTGCGCCGCCAACCAGTCGAAGGCGGGCGAAGAAGTCTATTACGGCCCGGACGGCGCCGAGCAGGAGCGGATCGACGACGGCTACGATTTCGAGCCGATCGTGCGCAATTCTCTGGACTCCTTCGTCAAGGAGATCGTGTGCGAGGACAAGCGCGGGACGGCGGCGTTCCCGACGATCCGCGCCTTTATCGAAGCGGGGCGCCCCGACTCGCGCTGACCATGAGGCGAGGCCCGGTCGGCTTGTCCGCCTGACCGCTTGGGGCTAAGGGCGGCCGGGCGTCGATGCGACGTCGCGTAACAGTATCGAGCCGTATCTTGCAGCCTTCACTTCCGGCGCTCGCCGACCCTCAGCACGCCGCGCAGTTCGGCGTCGCCGATCCGGCGTCGGTGCGCCGTCTGCGTCACCTGGTTCAGGACCACGCCGAGGCCCTGGTGGCGGCCTTCTACGACGCGCTGCTGGCGCATGAGGAGGCGCGCGCCTTTCTGCACCATTCGGTGGTGCAGGAGCGGCTGAGCCCGTCTCTGCGTCGCTGGCTGATCGACCTGTTCGCGCCCGAGGCCGATGGCGACGAAGCCGGCTTCGTCGCGCGCCAGGTCAAGATCGGCGAGGTTCACGCCCGCATCAAGATTCCGATGCATCTGGTCATGGCGGGGGCGGCGGTGCTGAAGCGGCGGCTGGCGAAGGTGCTGGCGAGCGAGCCGGCCGCCTTTGACTTGTTGCGGCTGTCCGGCGAGCGCATCGACCACGCCCTGCGCCTGATGAGCCAGTCCTATGAAAAGGGGGCCAGCAATCGCGCGCGGCTGGACGAGGCCTATCGCCTCTTCTCGCTGGATCAGGACGTGAATTTCGAGCGCGAAAGCCAGCGCGCGGGCCTGATGGAATGGAGCCAGAAGACCCTGTTCCGCATCCTGGCCTCGGGCGGGGTGGACGGGGCGGGCGCCCTCAGCGCCTCGCCGTTCGGCCTGTGGATCCGGCACCGGGCCGACTTCCTGTTCGACGGCTCGCCGCATCTGGCGCGTCTGAACGAGGCGATGGAGCGCATCGATCTCGAACTGCTGCCCCGTTTCCTTCCCGGCGCCGCTCCGTCCGACCTGACCGCCCCGCTGACGGCGCTGGAAGCGGCGGTGGACGAGGTCGCCTTCCTGCTGAACGAGATGTTCCAGGGGCTGGCGGGGATGGAGGGCGGACGCGATCCGCTGACGCGCGCCCTGAACCGGCGCTTCCTGTCGTCGATCCTGAGCCGGGAGATCGGTTTCGCCAACGCCAACCACACGCCGCTGTCGGTGCTGCTGCTCGACGTGGACCATTTCAAGCGGATCAACGACACCCACGGCCACCCGATCGGCGACGAGGTGCTGCGTCAGGTGGCCGAGGCCGTGACCGAGAACGTGCGGCCCAGCGACTTCGTTTTCCGTTACGGCGGCGAGGAGTTCCTGGTCGTCCTGGTTGAAACCGGACTGCGTCAGGCCGCGATCATCGCCGAACGGATGCGCCAGGCCCTGGCGGCGAAGGCCGTCACGGCGTCGGGCTTGGCGCCTTTCCACGTCACCGTGTCCATCGGCGTCGCCGAACATGGCGGCCATCCCGATGAGAACTATCTGGTCAAGCAAGCCGACGACGCCCTGTACCGCGCCAAGCAGAATGGCCGTAACCGCGTCGAGGTCGCCTAGTCGGGCGCTGCCCAGCGGCCTTCGCAGGCTGGACGAATAAGCGCTTCCGATCTCGTAAAACAGGGTTACTAATGCGTCCCGACGATCGGGGGACGGCATGCAGGAATTCGAGGCGCTCTTCGCCTTTTACGCCCTTCTGCTCGGGCTGGCGGTGGCCAATGTCGCGACCGCCTTCGCCGAAATGTACAAGGCGCGCGGCCGGGTGAGGATCGGCTGGACGGTCCCTTTTCTGGGCGCCGTCGTACTGGCGGCCGCCTGCCAGCAGTGGTTGTCCCTGTTCCGCGCCCAGGCCGACATGAGGCTGGGGGCGGGGGAGCTTTTCATCTGTCTGGCGATGGCCCTGCCGTACATCTTCATCAGCCAGGTCATCCGGCCCCGCTATGATGAAGTCGCGTCGCTGGAGGCCTATTACAGCCAGCATCGCCGGGTGCTGGTCGGGGCCCTGCTGATCCCTGTGCTGGCGAGCAGCGTAGTCAATGTGATCTACACCGTAGCGGGGCAGGAAGAGATCCTGCCTGCGGTGCTCGGCTTTCTGATCTATCAGGGCGTGCGCTACGCCTGCATCATTCCGATGTTGATCTGGCCCGGCGTCGCGGTGCAGCGAACAGGACTGATCGTCCTGTTCGTCCACACGGTATTGATGATGTTGGTCCGAGTCATAAATGGTGCGAATGCTCTAACTGAAATGACTCGACTTTCTCAGGCAGGATTCACCAAGGATGAGACGCAGCGTTCATAATTTTTGAGACCTGAGGATTTGCCGCTCAGAATTCATGAGAAACTGGATCGCGACCCGTAATCTTTGAGATTTCGCGGAAGCAAACCCTCTCAGAGCTCGAACAGCGAGCTTTGCTCGGACATAGCGCCTGACGACGTCACCCAGCGTCCGAGAAGGACGTCTGTGTCGAACGACCGCCTGTCCCAGAGTGCATGCACTGGTCTGATGCCTGGCCACACCGGACTCACTTGGAGACGCGCGAGGTTCCTGAACACGCTCGTTGCGGACAAACCGAGCTCGGCAGCCAGCTTCGGCGTGAACACGAACCTTTCAGCAAACGCCAGCACGTCAGCCTCGATGACGGTCAGGACCTTGTCGGTGGCTGATCGACTAGCTGATCGGATGTGCCCGGCATCGACCGCTGCACGCAAGCTGGAGGAGTTAGTCCCTAATATTCCGGTCGCGACATGAACGTAGACCGCTCCCTCGCTTAGTCGCGGACTACCCGAAGGTCTGGCCGGCAACAGCACCGCCTCGCTGTGATTCGATGGGGCCGACGGCCTGCCGCAAGGCAACATGTATTGCGATCTGAAATCCACACCCACAATGTCGCTACGGTGCCAGCATGCTTGCACACGGGCATTATTCGCGATTTCCAAGATCGGTCGAAGTCCGAGAGATCGCAGCCGTCGCGTCACTGCTGATCCTGCGAGGCCATACTCAGCAGCAATCTCCGAACTGGAGACGTACGTCTTCTGGAATGTCCTGGCTGATGACCGCAGGACTCCACGCAAATGTCCGGCACGGTTGAACTGTGTGGCAGTCAGATAGCCGTTCAGGGCTAGATGACGTAGCGTAGCATTTTCGATCGCAGTCTGCTTGGACAGATCCGCCAACGAGATATTTCCTTCTGGAATCGAACGACCGTCTCGAAGTTTCAGCCGCTTCATGCCGCTCCGCTTGGGTCTGATGCACAATGTGCCCGACGCCGTGACCCATTGAGTATCGAAGTCGATGTTCTGAAGGTCCTTGCGGGCCCACAGGGCTGCGACTCGAGCCTCCGGATCAGCATTCAAAACAGGGGTTATACCAAGCTGCTTGAGCCGTCGCGTGACTGAGGCTGGGGCCAGCCCGAGAGGCCGGGCAACGCCGGCAGACGTTACAAGGTCGGTCTTCCACTTATCCACGGCGCTCTTCGCGACAGCGATGAGGTAGCCCATTTTGCTCCAGTCCGCTCGGGCGTGCTGTTGTTTTACGAGGGCCGCCAGCGTGCGATGGCCCACTCCTAGATGTTCGTTCGCCTGTTTGGCAGACAGCATTTCCTGCCCCCCAGGACCACGAAGCGCTTCCACCTCTGCTACGTCTACGAACAGATTGGACAATGCATCGAACCCGCCGGGGCCGAACCAGGCCCTAAGCCGACCAGCTTTGATGTCGGCCACCAAGTCCACCAGACGATGGCGGTGTAATTCAGTGATGCGAACGGACCGCTCTGGCTGGGGTAGGCACTGGCTAGCCAACGCGTGGCAGAACTGACGAAGCGATTTTGGATTGAAGCGCTTCGTCTGGCTGATGATCTGCTCGGCGGTGATGAAGCCGGCTCGGTCCAATTGTCGAAATCGGGTTAGGGAGATTCCCAACGCATTCGCGGCTTCAGTTGGTGTCAGCAGTGACGCGAAATGGCGACGGAGGGCCTCGACGGCATCAGCACGGATGACGCGGTAAGTACGGCTACCTGCCGATCGCTTGCCGGCCGATAGCTGCCCCGCTTCTACAAATTCCCAGATTCTTTGAACGCGAACGCCAAGCTTTTTGGCTGCATCGGAGGCAGGGATGAAACGGGCTACTTTCGGACCGACACAGAAGTAGCTCTGGCGACGAAGTAGGTACCCCTGCCAGTGATGGGAGAAATAGTTTCTGACCTCGTCGATCACGAATGGGCATTGTTCTGCGAACGTATTCCGCAGGCGCGCAAGCTCGTGGCCAAAATCCCGATGCAAGCCAATCCGAGCGCCTTGGGCTTGGAACTGATCATGTGCCCAGCCCTCAAAGCTCTGCTGCCAGTCGGCGATGAAAGGCGCACCCTGAGTCAGCACTTCTACCGCGACGCCAACATCGGCGGCACAGCGGGCGACCACGCCGCGGCGGCGCGGGTCGACAAACCCCGAGCATCCGAAAAACCAGACGATGGTGACGAGCCCTGCGAGCGTTCGGCGGGGATCGACGTCAATACATGGCGCTGCTTCGGCGAAACGAGACGAAATTTCCACCACAGCAGGAGGCGCCTGGTCGCCAGGGGCCCAAACATGCCCACAATCGCACTGATGCAGTTTTCGCCTCAGCCAGCGGATGGGGCGCGCACAGCCTTCGCAACGATCGATAAGCAGCTTCCCATGGCGGTGGCATGCTGCGTAGGCCCGAAGGTGCCAAAGGCGGTCAATATAGCCTCTCTCTTGCACACACTCGGGACAGACGCGGGCGCCGTCGGTCAGAAAATGCGGGCGGGTAAGCGCTGAACCGTTGAACTGATGTCCTCCCTGGTCAGCGTCAGGTGCAAACGATGCTCTCGCCAGCGCCTTGGGATCGGAAGCGCTCAAGCTGGCCAGCAGATCGAGATCCGCCGATCGGAATTCATAGCCGGTGGGCAGAGCGGCCTGCTTCATAAGAAAAGACGGCCTAACGCAATTCGCGTGACTGAGCCGTATCACATAGCCAGGAAGGCTCTCGTCATCCTGGATCTCGCCCCGAACCACCAACTGCGGCGGCATCATTTCACCAGTTGGCTGATCACGTCCTGATTCAGGCGCTTCTTCGACGAGGTTTTTGTTCGCCTCCCTTTCTTCGAGCGGCTTTTCGCGATCCGGATTTCATAGTCGTCCTCCAAAGGCGGGGGAGCAGTCGCTATGAAATCCTCGGCGAAGGGGTTCTGCATCCCATTGGCTTCCAACCGGAACGCGCCCTCCGCCGCCTCCTTCAGCAGGGCGAAATCTATCGCCCGCTTGCCATTGCGCTTCATCAACCTAGCGCTCTTCAGAAGCACCTTTTTGACGCCGTCCACCAAGCCGCGTGAGAGATAGAAGAACCGGAATGCGACCTCGTCGCTTTCCACGTCGATCTCGAAAGGGACCGGCGTCAAATCGCGAAAAGTAGCAAGCAGTGCAACAAAATCGTCCTGCCCAGAAAGGTCTGGCGCGCCGTTTGGTTGGTACCATCGATACGGCTCCAAGCGGATTTCAGCATCCCATCGGCGTTCGATCTGGCGGTCGGCTTCGAATAGATGCCGGAGACTGCCGAGACCTAGCAGAATGAAGGAGACCGAGTTCGTCTCATGGCGTGACTTGATCCAGTCGATCAGTTTATCCGAAACCACTGTTCCCGATCGCTCAACCGCCCTTTGCGCTTCGTCGATCAAGATCGCTCGCGTCCGGCTGGCCGCAATGTAGCGATCCACTCGGTCGCCAAGGGTATACTCATCGCCCTGGTTCCAGAGCTCGTCACCATAGGCCTTGAGGATCTCTCGAGCCAAACCCTTCACGGTCGGCGACGAGGGCATTCGGACGACGAGAATCCGGTGCCTGTCGGCCACCATCCGCACGCCACCTAGCAACTGAACTTCAGCGCCGTCCGGCTCTGGCGGATACTCCATCTGAATCCGCTCCTTGAGCGTTGACTTCCCGACGCCGGAAGGACCGCTCACGTGAACGCAAGGGGCCGTTCTCGTATGCGGCAGGTCTATCAGGTCGCGAACCTCCGCAATCACGCCAGCGAACTTTGGATGATTAATGAAAATCGCGTCGATCCGCGCGTAGGCCTCATCGACATCGACAATCATGTGTCCACGCCTCTCAAAGAATGATCGCCTTCGAAGATCCGCCGGACGCGCGGGCGACTACGTCCATCGTGCTGTTGTCGATGCTCCGGCGCTGCACTCAAGGCGCTGGATTCAGCTCGTGTGCCACCTTGGTTGTTCAGCGGATTGAGGGGCTCACCCGCGAACGGACCGCTCAAACCGGCCAGCTCACCGTCGTGGTTCAGGTTGTTGAAGATGTGTTGCGTACCGATGCCCAGAGCGCGGGCGATCAGACTGCTTGATCGGATGCTCAACGCTGCCGGAAGGGCCTCGGCGATAAGCTCATGCAATCGGTCTTGGGCCTTTCGCAAACTTGCGGCGGAATCGTCACCAAATTGCTCCCGTGCGTTGCGCTGATTGAGCTGATGTCGGTGCAGACTGAGGTTCTGGGCGTAGGTAAGATCGGTAGCCGCAGCGCGCACCCAGCCCGAGTCGCTACCCGGCAATCGGGCATGCACGAAAGCCAAGTTAGAGGGGTCCACTTTGACCTCCACGGCCAGCTTATCGCCATGTCGACGGCGTAACGCGTGCAACTCTGGAGAATGGTACCGGAGGTTCGCAAAGCGAACGCCTCGGTGATCGAGCCGCCCTGTACGCTTGATACCGAACAGCAGGTCCAAGTCCTGGGATCTGGGCAGGAATGACGGAGGATACTCCCTCGTCCCCTCCTCCCACAGAGCCGCCGGGGTTTGCATGGCAACACCCTGCGGTTCCTGCATGAACACATCGACGAGCCAAGCATGGAGTATATAGAGGAAGTGCCGCAGACCGATGCAGCCATGCACGGTCGGGTCGTACTCGTGCATATCCTTAGCCAGGACGAACCCCGGCATTTCTCTCAAGAGCGTCCGGTTCAGGACCTCGAACATGCCTTCGACGCGAGCCTTGAACCAAGGGGTCCGAGGTCGGGTGTAGCTGATCCCCATGTCAAGATCGAAAGCGAGCTGCTCGATGGTCCCTCCCCACTGGGCCAAGCCATTGTCGAACACGACATGCCTGGGCAGACCGGCCGGCGCGTAACGGTTCACAATGGTTGGGTACTCCCGTGCGACATAAGCCTTGGGCAAACAGCAATGCCGCAAGGCGCTCGAGATCGTGAGATCGCTCGGGTTCTCGAAACCCAAGTAGAGCCCGACCGGTGCTGTCGAGTAAACGTCTATGTACCAAGTGAGCCATGGTCGTCCCAAAGGGACGCCCAGCCGTTCGTCAAAAAGGAACATCGGCACGCGCGTTTCGTCGTACTCCGTCAGGTCCAGGCAGGCGCGTGGCCTTGAAACCCCCCGACCGCCACGAAACAGATGAGCCGCTTCGACTTTGCCGACGATGGCGATCGCGCGCTCTTCCGCCGGCAACTCGTTCCACATCCGGTTGAAAGTGGACTTTGAGGGAACGGTGAGCGGCGGATCGGATGCGCCCAACGCTAGACGCTTTTCGTTTTCGGCAGTTATCAGCTTCGATGCCGTCAGATGCATCGCCTGCAAGGTTGCAACAGGGGCAACGCCAACCTTTCGGTTCTGCTTTGCGGCGACGATTGCTCCAAGCATCACCTGTCTGCAGATCGCAGCGCCGCTGACGCGTCGTGTCCGTGGGCCGGTCTTTCCACCGACAAGAGCCATCTTCCCGCCGTCGAGGGCTGCTGACTTCCACCGATAGTAGGTGGCGATGGACACGGGCTTCGATCCAAGCTCCTTGGCCACCTCGTTCAGCACTGCGGCAAGCGCCGGCCGGGTTAGACCGCGGTTCAGTCGAGGTTCGACCGCTTCGAGAAAGGCCAGTCGCGCCTGCGCCTTTTCGCGCTTCTCTTGGGAAACATCAGCGATGGAGCATCTCCCTGATGTGTCACCATGCCCTCCGATTGGCACGAGGATCAGATGGCCCTCTTCGTACGCCGCACTGATGTCGTCCCACGGCCAACTCGCGAGTACGCCGCTCTCGACATCGACGGCCTGCCAATCGCCGCCGGGGAGCTTTGCGACCAGGCGATATCGCCGGCCGTCAAAGTCAAAGAGTGCATCGATGGCGAAACTGACCCGCTTCACAGGCGCCGGCCTGGAGCATTGGGCAGACAGAGCAGCGACTGACCGGAAAGCGGGACATCAAGGTTGGTGCTGATCCATCCTTCCACCAGCCCTCTGTAGACGCCGGACAAATCTATTCCCGGTAGCAACGAGCGGATCTCGTCCACCGAAAGAGAGCCTTGGCGAAGGACCGCTCTGATGCTGTCCTTCAGCGGATCACTCAGCGGTTTAGCGCGCCTGAAACGCAGCAATTCTGCGACGTTGTCCGCGGTGGGCTTTCGAAGAATGTGCCGCTCCGTCAAAATCTCATACCGAAAGCCGAGGGCATTGATGGCCGCTGCGATGGCAGGCCATCTGATCTCGTTCTTCGCCTTGCGAGCATCCGCCTCCCACTTCACCTCGACGAAGGACCGGATGATGGCCGTCTCATAGTAGAGATCAGGCGTGTGCTTCCTGCGGACGCCTTCCTTATCGAAGTAGGTGATCGTGATGGGCTGTTCACAATACCGAATGACGTCCCCATCGACCTCACACCGCTCGAAGGCGCGCTGTTCTAGGAGCGATCTCGCGCGAACCGTGCGTTGGAGTTTGCGGCTGGGGAGCTTGGCCTGCCAGCCTCGAGAAGCACTCCTGCTTTGCCGCGTCTGAAACGTCTCTCGTACATCGGGAAGTACGTCGTCGAACAGATTAGGATGCCGAACCACCTTGTCAGGAAAGAGCTGACTTCTATAATCGATCCATATTCGATTGACCGAAGGAAGCTGAAACGCCTGCCTCGGCGCGGGCACGTCGCGAACCACAGCCCTCACCCAAAGCGGATCAACGTCGTTCATTATCACGCACCCCCTTCGGTAACGCGATGATGTTTTTTTGATTCTAACCTATAGTCAAATTGTAGGTGGTTGGCCCGATCTTATGGGGGCGAATATATATGCTATACTATATATTTTTGGCGAGGGGCGACGGCGGTAATCAGGAAATCTTGGAGGTGCGGACAGGTACCCTTAAGGCTCGAAAATCGAGCGGCGCACGGAGACGCGATGCAGCTTGGGCGAAAGGGCGATGTTCCAAGTGTCGATAGCCTGCTGCGATTCAAGACGCTCCCGAACGAAGGCCTGCCAGATGCGATCGCACCCGGTAGGAGGGAGGCCATCACGGCGCTCATTACAGCCGCGGTGCTTGACAAGGCCATTGATCAGCACCCGCCCGCCGCCGCGAGACTTGGGTATGACATGATCGAAAGTCGGGTAAGTCACACGAGATTTAGGACCCCGGCCGCTTAAGTTCACCGGCCGGCCGCATCCCGCACACAAGCCGTTCTGCGCCCAATGCAGGATCGTTCGTTGACGATGCCGCGATTTGCCCAGCTTTGACATCGCGGAACCTCCCCACTTGGAGCTTAGACGTTCACCTCGGCTCTGCGCCAGCAGCGGTCATTGGCTCCCAGGCCAACAAGAGACTTATTGAAAGCCATGGCACCCAGCGCTTCCAGGCACGTCCACTGATGCAGGCGCCGAAGCGCCTTTTCCAGCACGACGTCGTTGCGTTGGACGTGAAGTGCCGCCTCAAACGCGCTTTCCGTATCGACAGTCTGGCGCCAATGTTCCGCGCATTTCTCGCGTAGCTGTCGCCAAGTCGCCTTGTTTTTCAGTCCATAGATTTCGGACTGGGTGTAACCTTCTCTGATGAGAGCCTTTCGCACTTCACTCGGAATGCGAAAGTTTCCGCTTCTGCAGGTTCGAGGGCCCTCTCAATCGCCGGCTTCCTATGCACGAAACCAATTCCCCTGTGAGGGGAGCCTAAACGCCGTTCATCTAGCGTAGGATGCCCTCGAGGCGTCGTTCAGGCAGCTAGCTAACGCCCTGCTAGAATAGGTGAACGGTCCAGGCGGCCCCTCCAACGCATGACACGCTCAGAACGAGGAGGGTGATCTCAAAGGGCGACAGCCTCCAGATGGAGGGCCCGCGACGGGTTTTTGCAGACATGGCGGCCTCATGGTTTCCAGAATGATCTTGAGAGCCGCCTCGGCTGCGCCCGTGACGGGAAGCGGTTGGCCATAAAGGCCTCGCCAAAGCGCATCTAGCGTCTGATCTTCTTTTCCTAAGGGCTCCATCAGCGACCCTTGCACGGAACTGACCCAGCGGCCCGATCAATTGGCGCGCTTATCGAACAAATGCTCGTTTTTGTCTGTGGCGCTTGAGCCCAGTGCTTTTGACCAACCTCAATCCCTGAACTGGAGACCACCATGCTCTACGCACGTCGATTGCAAGGCCGCCTCGGCGTGGCCGTTGATGGAGGCATCGGCGTCGGTTGGAGAACGCGGACATGAATCGCAGACATATCGCTGCGCATCGCCGCTCCTGTCAGGCCAAGTCGCGTATACGCATGACGCCGCTACTGCTGGTCTGTACCTCGAAGCGCCCTGTCCCTCGAATGAGATCGGACAGCTTGGCGTATCCATATGTCCGCTGGTCGAAATCAGGGTAGGCGTTGCGAAGCCGGTTGCCGAGACCGCCCACGGCGACCCACCCGTCTCCGTCCTCGTCCATGTCGGCGATCACAGTGGCGATCAGCCGCGCAGCTTCCGCCGGTCTCCGCTTGCTGTCGCTAGAGCGGCGGACGGTTCTCGAGGGATCGACATCTCCTTCGCCGGGAAGGCTCAGATTCTCGGTATAGATGAAGCGGGTGCAGGCCTGACGGAAACTCTCGGGCGTCTTCTGCTCTCCGAAGCCATAGACATCGACGCCCTCTTCGCGAATGCGTGATGCAAGGCGGGTGAAGTCAGCGTCCGACGAGACCAGGCAAAAGCCGTCGAACCGGCCGGAATGCAGGAGATCCATGGCGTCGATGACCAGCGCGATGTCGCCCGAGTTCTTGCCCTTGGTGTTGGCGAAATTCTGCTGGGGCTGAATGGCGAACCGCGCCAACACCTTCGTCCAGCCGGCAATCTGCGGACTGGCGAAATCGCCGTAGATGCGGCGCGCCGATGCTTCGCCTAAAGCGGCGATCTCGGTAAACAGGGCTTCGGCGATCTTCGGAGAGGCGTTCTCGGCGTCGATCAGTACAGCCAGCCGGGGCGCCCGACCTTCAATCGACATGTTGCGTATCGGCCTGCGCCTTGAAGTTGCGGGGGTTGGCGTCGTCTGCCGCCCGCCGGGCGGATAGCCGATCTGGCGAACGCGTTGGGGGAGGCGCGTCCAAAGCCTCGGCGACGTCCGAGAGGAAACGGAACCGCTGATGGGCCGCCAACGCTGGGTCGTCCCCATAGCGCACCGCGCGGCTGTCGACACGGCTCGCCTCGTCTCGAACTCGGTTGATCAAGGCGGCGAGATGCCCCTTGCTTTTGTGATTATCCATAACGACGGCATGGGTTCGCGCTTCCGCCAGTCGTCGTTGCAATGCCGCATCGACATCCTGGCCCAGACCCGATCGCACAGCCATCTGGACAAAATCATAGGCGTACAGTCGCACGAAATTTTCTTCGATCATCGGGAGTCTTTCGAATGCGACGGCAAGGCCGTCTGATGCCCCGACGCAGGCGAGGTCGCCCTTTTCCGGGGCATGCGAGCCGCTTTCATCGCAGGCGCCTTGGGAAGAGCGGAGCGCCTGGCGGCCTCGGCGTCGATCAGCGGAAGAAGCTCAGCCGCCGCCGCGATCTGCGGCGGCAGACCATGCAGAACCAGCCGCTGCGCATTGACGCGCAGGGCCGACAGGTCCGTATCACTCATCAGGGGAAGTTTCTCAGCCAGAGGCGGCACAGGCGCGTCCTTCCGCCGGAGGGTCGGGGCGACGCGTCAAGCGCCACCCCTTCAACTGGTTAAAGCCGATCTCAACCCTGACCTCGTCCCCCAGAACGCTGGTCCTGAGCGGTCGATTAAGGCTGGGCAGGACCGTGATGACATGGCCGTTTTCCAACCTGACTCGGCGTGCTCCCAGAGGAAGCAGACCAGTCACCACGCCGTCGAACGAGATCCTGTCATCGCGAAAGGAGACGATGTCGCCCTAGGCCGCCACCGCAAGGCGGGCTGCGGATTCCTTACCGCTGCGAGCGTCCAGTTCGACCTCGAAGTCGAGCTTCTGCCCCTCATTAAGAGAGGAAAACTCGGAGGCTTCTATCGCGGAAGCGTGCACGAAGACGTCCTTGCCTCCGTCATCGGGTGCGATAAAGCCGTAACCCTTGATTGAATTATACCACTTTACTGTGCCGGTAGCCATTTTCAGACCTCCATATAGCGTTGGCGGCAGAGAAAACCTCTGAAGCCTGTCGGGTCTGGATGGGATCGGCTTTTGAACCTCTGTGCGTCGTGCAGAAAAGGGCAGCAGCTTTACGCAAGAAGAGCGACAGATTGGATATGGGAGCGGACCATTGTCGACGCAAGGTCAGAAAAATAATAATCGCGCGTAAGTCTGATAATGAAGGCCCGCCGTTAACCAGCGGGCCTGAATTATTTTGACTGTTTCGACCCGACGGAAGCCTTGTCGACCAAGTTCTTCACGCTCGGATTGGAAACATTGGTCTTAGGTTTGACCTTCTTTGGCTTTCCCTTGGATTCTTTCATCGCTCTTACCTCTCGTGTGCCTGGAAACCCTAACAGGGCAAGCCCCGGCAAATGAGGCCGCAACCCGCTATCTGCGAAATATGATTTGGCGGGCGCGGATAGCGCTTATTGAATCTCTGCTGTGACGCTGGTTTTGTGCGCGGCGTTCCTATTTGTCTTGACGGCCGCCTGCACGCCTTTTCCAGACAGGCAGCTGAACCGCGAGCGGGAGACTTGACCTCTCCCCATTCCCCAATGCCACCTCAAGAAACCGATCTGGAGCGTCGCGTCCTCGCACACGAGCGGATCCTCCAATTTCTCCTGGCGGAGTTGGCGCAAGCCGATCCTTCGCTTGCAGATCGCCTCACAACGACCTTCTGGCCCAAAGGCCGAAACTCCCATCAGCATGACCACACCGATGCTGAGGATTACGCCGAAGCCTTTGTCCGGCAGGTTCTGAAGCTCAACGAACAGCGGAGCGACTTACCCTCGCGCCTTCCTTCGTTGGCAACGACGAGCTCTCGGACAGAGCCGCCTATCGCCACGAATGAAATCCCGGTCGTCGTCAAACCCCGCAGCGGAGTATGGGAAGTCAGCCGCGCGCGACGTCACATTGGCGACTACATGGATCGAAGCGCCGCCTTCGAAACAGCGCTCGCCCTCGCACTCGAAGACATTCAGGCCGGAGTGAAGGCGACGCTCGTCGTCGATGGAGTGGCAGTTCCGATCGGCGCCGCGGCCAAGCCCCAAGGACAAGCGAATGACTAAGGTCGATATCACGGCGACGCGGCAAGCCCCTCGGGCTTACATTCCAATCGGCATGGCGGCCCATGTTGTCGCGCTCCTCTCCCGGGGCGGCCTCAGGGTGCGGCTCGCGAACAATCATGAGTTGGATGTTCCGGCCGCTAGCGGCAGGCAAACATACCTCAGCCGTCTCGGCGATGTCGTTTTCATTGAGTGGGCTGCGGGCCGGCGCCCGGGCTGGCGGCTGACGCCTGCCCTCACCCTTCCTGCCTGAGGATACAATCGAGCCTGACGGGAGCCTGGACTATAGTGGTCTGACAGCTGCGCCAGGACCTCGATTAGCAACCGCTCCGATATGACCGGCACCGGTCCTTCGCTAAAGCTCAGGAACATTCCCGCCCACAGGGGCTCCGTCCAGGCTTCCCTGCAAGAAAGCAGCGGCCCAGGACGTCACGACTCCCCTGTTGCAACGCCTTCGGTCGCTTATTGATAAATTATGATCCGCGTTACGATTTCTTTTTAGCAAGTCGATATAATGACTCATTGCGGTGGTTCGGAATGTCCGCTTGCGACCCATTGCGGACGTTAGCTGACCGCCTTGCCTTCGTAGGCAGCAACCAAGTTCAAGAGAACTTGCTGATTATCACCGGTCATTTCAGCCGCGTTGCACACCAGATATAACTCAGCGTCGTTTGCGATGACGCCCTTGCGGACAATCTTTGCAACGGCCTTGCTGAACTTCGCACAAACAGCGGAAAGCGAAGGTAGTTCAGCTTCCGAAAGTTGGCGATCAGCTTCTACGATTTTATCGAGGGGCCAGTTGCTAGCCATCTCCACGATGTCGCTTATCGCCATAGACAGGCCCTTTCGCGCTTTCGCGGTGGAGGTTTCTGCAAAGCGGTCGAGCACGACAATCGGATCGATGTCGGAACCCGGCACCACGTCAGGCATCATCAATCGCACCATATGCGAGAGCCAATCCCTCAATGCCTCGTATTCTTCAGGTTGAACCTGCATGCTCGATTCCTGCACCCGGGTGCGAGCGCAATGTCCGCTACCCACCCTAAGCGAACTTCGCTTCATGACGCTTAGCGACGTTATGCTATCCACGTATCCACGCACCTTGTGCGATGCCACATGCCCCAGAAGCGGTAAAAAGTGCAGTCCTGGCCTGACCCGGCAAGCGCCGCCAGAACCACCCCAACTCCGACCTCAGCTCTAAAACCACCAAGGCTGTATCTCGGGGCTTCGACTGTGCTGCCCCCGCTCTCCGTCCCAGGAGCAAGTTGTTCGTATGCCACGGCATGTGGGAACCCCAAGCCCCGCCAGTCACAGGCACGATCTGAACCGATCACGCGATAAGGAGGAGGCGTGCTGCGCAACGCCTGCGCCATGAGCATGCAATCTGCCCCCAAGGGACCATCCCTTCTCTGCCCCGGAACAGGGAGAGCTATTCCGACCATTGTCACGATTAATAGCAGCGAAGCGGTGACTGCCGAGGCCTTGCCTACAGTAGCGATGCGTCTTTCCATCCGGCTCCCCCAAAGCGACGACGAAACTAGCAGATTGATAACCGCTCCCCACCCATAAGCGAACTTCGGTTCACGACCCATTGCGGACGAGTGCCGGGTCCGCAGAGCGAACCCGGCCGTTGTCAGAGATCGATCTGTTCGGAGAGCTCCAAGGCGTCATCAACTTCGATGCCGAGGTAGCGGACAGTGCTTTCGAGTTTGCGGTGACCAAGAAGTAGCTGGCAGGCGCGCAGGTTACCGGTCTTCTTGTAGACGAGCGAGACCTTCGTACGCCTGAGGCTGTGAGTGCCGTAAGCCGCAGGCTCCAGGTCGATTAAACGGATCCATTGATCGACCAGTCTCGCGTACTGTCGTGTGCCGATGTGGCAACCTGCATGACTTCGGCTCGGAAACAGCCAGTCGTCTTCGCGCTGCCCCCGAACTTCCAGCCAAGCCGCAATGGCATCACGGGCCGGCTCTGTGATCTCGAAAGGAACAGGTCGCCCGGTCTTCTGCTGGATGACCGTGGAGCGGAGCCTCAACGAACCGCCAGGCGCAACGTCACTCACTCGAAGTTTTACGAGGTCACACGCTCTGAGTTTTGCATCGAGCGCGCAGTTGAACATCGCGAGGTCGCGGACGCGCTTGGCGACCTTCAGCTGCTGTCGGATCGCCCAGATATGCTTCGGCTTCAGCGGAGCCTTTGGACCGATGAGACGGCCAGCGTTCCAAGGCCGACGAGGGATGATAAAAAGGTCTGACTGGCGCATAGCCAACCTCCCACGGATGACCTCCCTGCCTCTGAAGATGATACTCCTGTTCCGTCAGGCCTGCGCCAGTAGCGGACATTGGCCCGCCTCCGGAAAAGCGACATTGTGAATGCCCAGCGCAAGCCACTGCGTATGCCCGTTTCGCGCTCACGCCAACGACACGCGGTGTCGTTCGGCTGAGTTCAGCGCGTAGATTTTGCAGATCGGCTGGGCCGCAGGATCCGCCTTAGAAAACTAGGCGCTCGGTAATTAGCATCTTAAGAACCTCTGCTGAGAGAAGGCAGCAGGGCGCGTGCCATCGGTCGTTCTTGGAGCCGTCGCAATAGTCTGAGACAGCCTTAATACAAAGGACTTGTGGCTTCACGACGTTGGTGACCGCCTTTGCGGCGTAGAGTCCATAGGACTCCATATCGACGCCTATAATAGTGTCATTGAGGTTGGCGATCCGGTCGATGATCTCCTGGCTACCGATGACCGCCGATCCCGATGCGCAGGGTCCCATATGGGGTATAGGAAGGCGCTTCGCGAAGTCATGAAGGGTCTTGACGCGCTCGTGGATCGCTAGCAACCCCTCGCCGCCGGCCTGTACGATTTCCCTAAGGGCTCCATGGCAGGATTGCTCCTTAATCGACAGCGGCTCTGGTCGCGAATGGAACTTGGCTGTCTGGTCTTTGGGGGTCTTCCACTTCCCGTAGTCCCAGTCGATGGATGACTCGAAGATCACGACATCGCCGATCTTTACTTTGCCTTTCACGCCGCCGCAGATGCCAGACATCATTAGATAGCGGGGCCGGAACAGGTTGAGCATGATCTGGGCGTGAGCCGCTGCGCGAGGCTGACCGGCGCGGCCGATAGAAACCAAAACGCCACGACGGCTAACTCCTTCCTTGTCAGTGAACAGGAAGCGTTCGGCACCGTCGACCAAAGGCTCGGGAGCCACCTCAAGAAGCGATCTGAACGGCTGCCTCTCCTTGTCTAGGGCTGTCAGGATGCAGACATCGACGTCGTAATGCTGCGAGATCGACCGGGATCGCGCCTGCCGGGCACGCTGGATATAGGCGATACGGTCGGCGAGCAGGGTCCGCCAATCGGTGTTGGCTAACTCTGAAATGACCGCCATGAGATGCTGCCCAACATCGACATTGACGGTAGACAGTGCTGCGGGGTCGTGGGTGATGCCGATAATGTCACCGGGGGCGTGCAGGTCATCGAGGTCTAGCAGTTCCTGCAGCAGGGCGGCGGCTCTGTGATAGCTGGGCTCGTCTTTGCCTGAACGGTGCGGGAGGGTCAGATCAACTACGGCCACGTCGAACAGGTCTCGGCCCAACTCACGTCGAGCGGACACATAGTCTGTTGCTACGGACACAACAGCGTCGGGTGCGGCTTCCTGGCAGACCCGTACGACCTCATCACGGGCGTCCGCCCGGTCGTGGATGACGAGAATCTTCATCGGGCCCGCCAGCCAGCCAATGCGGCTGAGAAGGCGGTCTTCCAGCCGCGGTCTGAATAGCGGACGAGACCGAAATAATCCGGGCCCAGCCTTCTGCTGGCCAAATGCGTCAGTTCGGTCAGATCGACCATTTCATAGGTGTTCATCGTTCCCGGTTTGGTGCGGAAGGCGTCGAAGCCGGTGACGATCACCGTCGGGCAGAGCCGACCGAGGTGATACATCCGGTCGAGCAAGTCGATGCCGCCCAAATTGGCGAAGCCGCCGCGCATCGGACCGAGCGATCCATCAGCAATGTTCATGGAGACGTCGAGTACGAGAAGATCCGGCACGCAGTGGTCCAGAAATCGCTCAGCCGCCTTAATCGTGGATGCTCTTTCAACGATCAAATCGGGGGCCAAGTCTGTCACCAAGGTCAAGATATCCGCATATTTGGTTTCATCGTCCTCGACGATCAGGATCAGGCCGCCGTCAGTCATCGGCTCCGCCCCGTCCGTTCAGCGGCACAAGAACATGAAAGCCTCGTCGCCCCCGGCATGCGACGATCTCGACCGGCGCATCGATGATCGAGGCTGCGAGGGCGGCGACCTTAGTCAAGCCCGTATTGCCCTCGCGGAAGACCGCGTCGCTTGGACTTTGATACGGATCGCCTTTGTAGACGGCTGATGATCGGTCAAATGGAGCGGCTGACGATGAGAAGAGCAGGGCTGGCCGGTCATTCACAGTCCGCACCCCAAGCCGGAAACGGGGGCAAAGCACGCCGCTGTGTTTCAAAACATTATCGACCAAGTCGCTCCAGAGGTTAAACAATAGCCGCACCCGGTCGTTGGGCACTCGCCCGTTCAGGTTGGCCGGCAGGGGGTCGAACCGAATTTTCTTCGCTTGGCTCTCCGCTCGGTAGCGTTCCTCGACCACGGCCGCCATGTTGGCATAGGTAGCGATCATGGCATCAGCGGCCGCCTTGCTATCGAACCAGCCAGCAAGTTCGTCGAGGCGCGTACCGATCGTCGATTTCAGCAGATCGGCCACGCCTTCGACGGCCCCAGACGTGCCGTTTCCACGGAGTTCAACCGCCCTCGCGTCGATCGCACTGTTCAGCATGGGCTTAAGGTGCTCAAGCAGGCCGGTTCTCGCCTGATCAACCTGTTCGGCCATCGCGACTCGTAGCCAACTCAGAACTTCATTCGCGATGACTTCGAAGGAACGAACGCCAGCGAGGGTGTTGAGAATCTGGCGAATATCCTGTTGCGACGGCACGAAGTCGAAATAGCCGTTCGGTTTGTCACTGCGGCGCTGGTGCATGCGGACATCCAGCCAGTCCTGCACAGCGTCGCTTATCGCATCCTCGAACTTGGGCACAAGATATTGGCGGTCGGAGATCGAGACCCGGCGGAAATGCACAGACGCGGCGTTGTCCACACCGCGTTGAATCTCTCGACGGAAGTTATTGTGGCGGATGCGGATGGAGAGAATAGCTTCGATGCCGTGGGAGGGGTGATCCATGAAAGTATCGATCACACCAAGAACTACCCGCAGTAGCGGGAACTCGCGGGACACGATCACGTAGCGGCGGGTTTCGCCGTTAGGGAAAATGTACGGAACCTCCTGCTTCGCGAGTGAGATCAAAGGCGTCGCATCGTCCTCTCCGCTCACCGTGAGGTAGGCCTCAAAGATGCCAGCGTTGCGATTGGCGGCGTCCCGCGAGATCACGTCCCAGGCGACGTCGAACTGATTAACAGCAACGTTGAGCAGTACCAAAGATGTCGACAGAGCGCGCTCTTCTTGAGCCAAGATGGCTTCGTTCAGCACTTCGCCGCACAGGCCGTACTTCTTGGCCTGAGCTGTCAAGATGTCGACCCGTTGCGTTAGGGCCACGGTGTAGTTTGCAGCCAGATCAAGCCACAGGATGTTGTCAGCGGTAAGAAAGAAACGGACGAAGGCCACCGCCGTGCGATCATACGCTTCCTCTAACCACGTGACGAAATCGGCCAGACTACCTGCTTCCATCGCAGGTGGTTCAAGGACGAGTCGCAATGCGTTCGATTCTCTCGGCCTCTCTTCAATCTGGTGAAGTAGGAGGCAGTAGGCGGCGGCGACGTCTCCTCGGAGCGTCCCGACCTTGACCTTGTCTAAAGTCGCTAGAAATCCGGCCCAGTCGATGCCGGTCAAATATGCCGGGGCAATCGGAATTTCTTTTTGAACTAGCCGCAGCCATTCGCGAAAGCGTCCGTCCCGCTCGAGCTTCGCCAGACGCCAGTGGGCAGATTTGATCCAACAGCGTTCCTCGGCAGAGTTACCGCTCGCGAGTTCGACGTCGAACTTCGCCATGAAAGCCGGCGGCAGCCGGTATCCGAGGCAGGATTCGATCGCGACGATGCCGCTGGGCGAGCTAGCCACAAAGCCGTCCATCCGCCCCACGAAGGCGGCGAGCCGAAGCGCAATTACCTCTTCGAACCGGACCTCGCGTCTAGGCACCATGAACAAGGCGGTCAGAATGCAGGTCACTAGGCGTCCAGCCAAGGTGCCATGATAGCCGCGCGACATTCCAACCACGATCTCGAAGTCAGAGACATCGGGATACTTGTCGCGGCGCATTCGCCAGAGAGACGCCAGCCCCTTCGACATTTCCATCGGCTCCTGGCCGCCCTGCAGCGACAAGCAGGCGGCTATAGCTTCCGCGTCTCCTGCCTCCAGCGACAAGATCTCGAGAACTGCTGGGCGGCCATCTCCCTGAGCATCCAACGGGATGTCGTCCCGGAGTGAGGCCGATAGTCTCCAAGCAGGTGCGATGGAGCGGATTTCCCTGAGCAGCTCCTGCTCGTGTAGTGACAGTGGCGGCCCGGTCACGGCGCGATGCTCGAGATGGTTGGTCAGCATCTCGCACAGATCGAACGGATGGCAGAGCAGGCCCGCATAAATCTTGGCGGAGAGAGGGACGTCGTATTGTATCTCGTCCCGCAGCAGCATCTCGATTAGGGCTTTTTCAGTCGCATTTTCATGCCCTGGCGGCATGGCGATTGACATGTGGAAATCGAGGAAAGCATCCGGCGGTATATTCAAATAGAAGTATACAAAAGGGTAGATGAATCTTTGCTTCATCCATTCCGACAATGGTTGCTGTCGGAACCAGTCTATCAACTGCTCGCCGGCGTTCGAGTTAAGGGCTGCGGTCAGACGGTAAGCATATAGAGAGCGCGCTGATTGGCCGGGCAGTTCTTGCAGGATGGAGGCAGCAGATTCGAAATCATGAGTTAATAAAAGAGGAGCGATCCTGAGGTCGAATTCGTAAACCTCGGCGATCGCCTTTTCATTCGCACGAAGGGAGGCGCGGGCAAGCTCGACATAAGCCGGCGTCATCGTGCCAGTCAGATCGCCGAACAGCTTTCCTAGATGTTTCCAGTCGCGGTCATTGAGGGCTAGAGCCATCCAGGCGTCGTCAACGCGGAAGAGGCTTTTATCCAAATAACGGGGCAAAGGTTTCGGGCGGCGAGGGCGTGCTTCTTCAATTAGGAGCCCAATCCTTTGCCGATGTTGTCGGTAGGACTGCCCACCCCGGGCAAAATTTCGAAGCCGTGTGTCGTAGTCTTTCACTAGCAGTATCTGTCTTGGAAAACGCGAATCTTTAGAAGCGCGGAGTAAATATTGACCATGCGAACTCGACCCTGCGTTTCGACGGGACGCATTTGACTAAATGCAGAGCAAGTGAATCTACCGAGCAGGCTTAACAGCCTTTTGTTGATCAAGGTCTCGCCTCCTCCCCAGCGGCGACCATTCCGTAACTACGTTCTGCGATCAATAGAAATTTCGGCCCAAAAGCGCGCCTGGGCTTAGCTTCATGTTTCGGGTCGTTTCCCGACGGAGATTTTAGACCAGCGCGACCGTGCATAGGCAGGCCGATCCCTTGACCACCTTGCGCTACAAAATTCCGGGATAAGGCCCCTTCCAATGCGAGCAGCCAAAAATTGCGTCCACCCGAACTGGCTCTGACCTGCATTGCCGTCGGCAGTTGGCGCGCCCTAATGCAAGGATGGGGCGGGCAGCAAACGGACATTCCGAACCCCCGCTGTGAGTCAGATGGAGACTTTGATGCTGGCCGGCCGCCGAGGTCGGCTCCTGACTCATTGCCGACTTTGGGAAGGTTCGTTGTTGGGAGGGTGAGCCCTTCGCCGCTGCAACCCAGGATCGGAGGCAGGGCGGTTGAGCAACAACACCGACCGCTCGCGGCGGGCTCGGCGCGCAGCGGGCATGGCTGGCGCGGAGGGGTTCCGCCCCAGCCGCTTTTGACTCAAGCAAGGCAGGGGTTCATCGTCAGCCATCGGGGCGGAGACTTCAGAATGGCGGCGATTGGGCGGCTTTGGGCCGGACGGGCTTTCGGCACGAATACCGGAAACCTCTTCGTTGAACTGGCGGATGTCGAGGGAGCGATAACCGGCACTCTCCGGTTTTCAGATGATCGTTTCGGCCTGTCCATTCACGCCCTGACTGGAAGATTTGACGGCGCGACTCTGCATCTGAGCGGGACCGCGTCCGATGCTCCCGATGGGGCAGAGATCGGGAACTTCGCTATCCAAGCCAACATCATGCCGCCGGGAAACTTCCGGGGCGAATGGTCAACCTCCTTGGGTGCCGCAGGTACCTTGGAACTCTTCCCCCATGATGCGAAGGGCACGAGCGTAGCTCGCGCCCCGGGGCTCCCGGAGCAAATCCACACAGCCACTGCGACTCTCGGCGCGCTCCGACTTAAAGCAGACGACCTTCGCTCTCTGGTGGCGATCATTCAGAGCGAGTTCTCGGTCGGCAGAGCAGCGGTGACCTACGCCGAAAGAGGGCCGGCGATCATGAAGTTCGCTGATGATTTTCTCGCCGCGACAGACGGCCTCCAAGAGCTCCGAGAGATCACGATTCAAATACAAGAGCCCGACGCTTTCGGGGTGATGCGGCACGTCAAGGTCCAGCTCAGCACAGTCGGCACCAATGAAATCAGCGTGCAGGGTGTTCAGGAAACTTGGGTGCTCGGGAAAGTTCAGGCGATAGAAACTTTCCTTCGCCGTAAGCAGAGCCTCATCGCCACCACCTACCGCCGGTTCGGGCTCACGTTGAACGCAATCCTGTTCTTCGTCTTTTTGGCGGTTCTTCCGCTCGTCGAGGCCACCCGCCAGCGCGTAGGTTTCGCGCTCTTTGCGTTGGCCGGTCTCTCGGCCTTGTCGTGGGCCCACGGGAAAATGATGCCCAATGCGACGGTCCAGTTCGGCGACAGCGATCCGTGGTGGCGTAAGCCCTTCTGGGCGGCGACCTTGACCGTGCTGCTGAGCGTACTTGCGACCATCATAGGCGGCGTGGTGCTCTACCGGTTGAAAATGAACTGAGCCCCGGCTCAGCCGCCCCTGAGGTGTTCCCCGACTGGTTTCCCCTCCAGCTCCATGACAAAGCCGACGAGGTGAAGAAACAACTCCCTGGATCGCTGGCTCTCCTCGCGGAGCGTGGACACGGTCCAGACCATCGTACCCCCTTTGGTGGTCTTATGGAGCTCCATCCGAGCCGGTTCGGTTTGAGTTACGCTCACGACCTCGTTCTCGCCCAACATGACCGTGTGAACTCCCCCATGGAAAACGGGGCTGGCGTGTGCAATGCGATTTCGGGCGCTCGCAGCCGCTGCGATCCGACCGCACAAACGATCCCACTTAGCAGCGTGGCCGTCATCGGCGCCTATGAACGCGGCAGTGATCATGTCGAGCTTTGCCTCGAGCCCCCTAGCGACTCGGTAGATCGCGTTGGACTTCTCGCGCTCAACCCCTATCGCGGCGGCAAAGACTGTCTCGAGATAGTCTTCGACAGATTGGTATCTCGTCACGCAGTAGCCGATTAGCGCGTAGAAGAGCCACTTTTCCTCGTCTCGCTCCCTGTGGTCATCCGTCATCCGAATGACTCTCGGAGAAGAATACGTCCGTGCGGCGGATAGAGCGGCTCGTGGTCCATGCATCGAGATCAAGCAACCGATCTTCGACCTCAGACGCCAGTGCGGCACGCTCAACCGCATCAAATCCCTCAAGGGACTGAATGCGGTGCCTGATTGCGTCTGGCCAAGCCTTCCTGTCTTCGCCGAGCTCGTTCCACTCGAAAGCGTGAAACCCGACGGCATATACCTCCGCCTTCAAGGCCTCACCGTAGCCTGCGCTGTCGGTTATCGGACTGCCAAATCTCTCAGCGACGGCCTTGCGACGCTCCTCCACCCGCGTCCGGACCCGCCGCGAAATTCGGTTGGTAATCGGAATGGTCATATCGACGCTGATGAGGCGGTCGATCTCGGATTTCAGATCGGCCGTCGGTGCCTTCGCAGCGATCAGTAGCCTCTCTACCTGATCGCCGAGATCGAGAAGCTCGCGTCGAGTGAAGCCAGTCATCAAGCGGTTCATTCGCGGAGCGGCGGTGAGCGTGGTTTTTGCTAGGACGCCGAGGAGCTGGCGGGTCTGGTCAACGAGAAGCGCGGCCTCTTCCTGTTTGGTTTCCCAGAGCTCGGCCTCAAATCCCAGACCGCGAAATCGCTTGAATCGCGAGAGTTGGACGAACGCGAGCAATAAGAGGCCCATAGCTGCACACAACGCCCCCTCGGCAGCCTTGGACTGGAACGCGAGGATGACCGCTGAAACCAGCGCCGCCATCGCCAGAACGGCGAGTAGGGTGATGCCGATGTCTTGCCTGTGCTGCCAGAATTTCATCCTGCCCCCCGTATCGTGACGGACCTTAAGGCGAAATGGGGGGAAAGCCACCGGCCGCCGGCGTCTTGGGGCGGCAAAAAAGCGGGTCGCGAGCTTCTGCCTGTCTCACGCTCACACCAACCTTTGCCTCCACGGGCGCGGGTTTGCCATGCACCGAGAAAAACGTCCGTATTCCGCGCGGAGGCCAAGTTCTGCTCTTGGCGCGTCCGAGAACTGTCTGGCGAACAGGCGTGAAGCCGACTCCTGAACGTCGACGCCCTCCGAAGGGGGGGGAGGGTCTAGGGCGGGTGCGGATGCGGGCAGAGGCCGTCGCCGTGGCCGTTCGAGAGGGTCTGATCTCGGTCAAGCTGTGACTAAAGAACGGGCTGGAACTCGGGACAGCGAGCTCGATAGCGTCACCCTCCGGGAAGCCAGCCGCCGATGTCCTGAACAGGGACCTGTGGTCGGAAACCGTTCTGATGCATCCCTACGAGGACAGGTTCGACGAAGCTCCAGGCGATCTCCAGCATTTGCCGCGCGCAATCGCGCATGTCGGTGAACACCGGCCGATCCTTCTCATTGGCGTGTTCATCCGCGCTGGCGATCAGGACGATGCGATCGTCGAGCGGCGGGTGTGATTTGCGCGGACGCGGATTGGCCGCTCCGGTCTCGAGCACTGCCTTCGCTCGGCGGACGAGTTCGATGCCGCCTAGCGTCAGAACGCCGCCGGCCCCTGAGGCGGAGAAGAGATTGGGCGGCTCGCTGTTCAGGCCCTCATTCAGGCCGATCATCCGGGCGAAGACGTCCGCTTCGTGCTCATCATTGAAGGGGTCGCGGACGTCGTCAGTCCCCTGGCTGTGACCATGCTTGAGCACATGGTGTCCATACTCATGGGCGACGGCGAACAGCTCCATCGCCTGCAGGACCTGCAGTCGGATCCAACTTTGCGCCGGATCCAAATGGGGCGTCTCGATGTCGGTCGGCGGCCAGCCGTCGAGGGCGTAGGACGCTAGAATCTGCGTCCAGAAGACCCGAAGCTTCGGACTGCTCTGAAGGTGGTCGCGAACCTTATTTCCGTCCCAGGTCCGGCTTTCGGCTTCGGAGACCATGCTCAAGGCGACAGCCTTGCTGATCAGATTACAAAACGGCGGAAAGCCCTGGCTCACGGTGATGATGCTGGCGCCGGTGCCCATGACCGCCAACTGGCTGGCTTCGATCCCCATCTTCGGGTGTGCGCCGTAGGCGACGCCCTCGCCGATCGGAACGCCGCCGCGCGCGCAGGCCGCCTCGACGCGCCGGACGACGCCGGCCAGGATCAGCGTGATGTTCAGATCGTCGAAGGGTGCGCCGGCCGGCACGGTCCTGAGAAGCTCGAGGTAGTCGTCGATGGCGGCTTCAACGTCGCCCTCCTCGGCGCCGTTGGCCCTCGCGATTCCTTCCAGACGCCCTCGGTTCTGATTGGCCCAGGTCAGAAAGGCCTCCGGCGACATCCCCTGGAACCCGTTCGTCTTCCCGTCCGCCCTTTGGCGCTGGACACGGTAGAGTTCCGCCGCCGTCCGGCCGTCGATGGCTTCGTTGGGGCCCGCGTCCGTATCGTCAGTCATGCCATATGCCCCTTCGGCCGCTGTCCGTTCGGACCGAAGGCTGACCGCGGAGAGCTGCAAGATCAAGCGATGATCGGCGTATCCGGCGCCTCCTCGCGATGCCGCCCCGTCGCGCCTTGAACGCCTTAGAGTTCCGTATGATTAGCCATGCTGGCTAAGGCAGCGGAATGTCCACTAAGCGGACGCAGCTCAATGTCGGCTCATGGCGCGATGTTGACCTAGCCAAGCCTCGAGAGAACTCGCGACACAGGAAGGCCAGCTGACGCTGGCCTTCACGCTTCGTGTCTGGGGTGGTCGAAGGTCACCGCTCCTCGCGCATTTCAACGCATACGAGCCCGATCATCCGCGGGTGGGTGGTCCGCGGAAGTTTCTCATTAATTATGACCCAGTTCTCATAAATTGTGGTTTAGTTCTCATCTATTGTGACCCGGACCAGATGTTCTAGCCGTCAGGCGTCGACGGCGGCGTCCAGGGCGTTTTCCTGAATGAACTCGCGGCGGGGCTCGACCACATCGCCCATCAGCTTGGCGAACAGGTCGTCGGCGTCGTCGCCGTGCTCGACCTTGACCTGCAGCAGGGTGCGGGCGTTGGCGTCCAGCGTCGTCTCCCACAGCTGTTCCGGGTTCATCTCGCCCAGACCCTTGTAGCGCTGGATGGCGATGCCCTTCTTGCCTGCGTCGAGCACGGCCGCCAGCAGGTCCAGCGGGCCGCGGATGGTCGTGGTCTTGTCCTTGCGGCGATAGACGGCCGGGGTGGCGAACAGGCCGTCGAAGGCGGCGGCGCGCTCTGCCAGGCGGCGGGCGTCCAGCGAACGGCCCAGCACCTCGTCCAGCACGATGGTTTCGCTGACGGCGCGGCGCACGCGCGAGAAGGCCACCCCGCCCTGGGCGGCCAGTTCGCCGCTCCACGGACCGTCGCCCTCTTCGGCATAGAGGTTCAGCCGCGCGGCCGCGCGCGCGGCGCGGTCGGACAAGTCGCCGGTGCTCTCGTCGAACAGGCCCGCCAGGGCGCCCTGTTCGATGGCGAAGGCCGGGGCGCGGCTGGCCAGGCGGTCGACCAGGGCCTTGAACGCCTTGGCCTCGCGAACCAGTTCCTGCAGGTCCATGCTGGCGCGCACCTCGCCCGAGGCCAGTTCCAGCGTCGCCTCGGCGCTGCCTTCCTCGATCAGATAGGCGTCCATCTCCGCCTGGTCCTTGATGTAGCGGTGCTGCTTGCCCTTGGAGACCTTATAGAGCGGCGGCTGGGCGATGTAGACGTGGCCCCGTTCGATCAGTTCCGGCATCTGACGATAGAAGAAGGTCAGCAGCAGGGTGCGGATGTGGGCGCCGTCGACGTCGGCGTCAGCCATCAGGATGATCTTGTGATAGCGCAGCTTGTCGGCGTCGAAGTCGTCGCGGCCGATGCCGGTGCCCAGCGCCAGGATCAGGGTGCCGATGGTGTCGGACGACAGCATCCGGTCGAAGCGGGCGCGCTCGACGTTCAGGATCTTGCCGCGCAGGGGCAGGACCGCCTGGTTCTCGCGGTTGCGCGCCTGTTTGGCCGAGCCGCCGGCGCTATCGCCCTCGACGATGAACAGTTCGGACTTGGCCGGATCGCGCTCCTGGCAGTCGGCCAGCTTGCCGGGCAGGGAGCTGATCTCCAGCGCCGACTTACGGCGGGTCAGGTCGCGCGCCTTGCGGGCGGCTTCACGCGCTGAGGCGGCCTCGATGATCTTGGAGACGACCAGCTTGGCCTCGACCGGATGTTCCTCGAACCAGGTCGACAGGCCTTCGGTGCACAGGCTTTCAACGGCCGGGCGCACCTCGGAGGAGACCAGCTTGTCCTTGGTCTGGCTGGAGAATTTCGGGTCCGGCACCTTGACCGACAGGACGCAGGTCAGGCCCTCGCGGGCGTCCTCGCCGGAGACGGAGACCTTCTCCTTCTTGGCCAGCCCCGAGCTTTCGATATAGGCGCCCATGACGCGCGTCAGGCTGGCCCGGAAGGCCGACAGGTGGGTGCCGCCGTCGCGCTGATTGATGTTGTTGGTGAAGCACAACATCGTCTCGTGGTAGGAATCGTTCCACCACATGGCCAGGTCCAGCTCGATGCCGTCCTTCTGGCCGCGGATGACGATGACGTCCTTCAGGATCGGCGTCTTGGACTTGTCCAGGTGGCGCACGAAGGCTTCGACGCCGCCTTCATAGTGCAGCAGGATCTCGACCGGCTCGGGCCCGCGCTTGTCGCTCAGCTTGATGACCACGCCCGAGTTCAGGAAGGCCATTTCTCGCAGGCGGTGCTCCAGCGTCTTCAGGTCGAAGTCGATGTGGCTGAAGGTGTCGATCGACGGGTAGAAGGTGACCTCGGTGCCGGTCAGCAGACGGCCCTTGTCCTCGCGCATCGGCGCGTCGCCGATGACCGCCAGCGAGCGCACGGTGTCGCCGCGCTCGAAGCGCACGCTGTGCTTCTTGCCCTCGCGATAGATGACCAGTTCCAGCCAGTCCGACAGGGCGTTGACCACCGAGACGCCCACGCCGTGCAGGCCGCCGGACACCTTGTAGGAGTTCTGGTCGAACTTACCGCCGGCGTGCAACTGGGTCATGATGACCTCTGCGGCCGAAATGCCTTCCTCGGCGTGGGTGGCCACCGGAATGCCGCGCCCGTTGTCGGTCACGGTGACCGAGCCGTCCTCGTTCAGGGTGACGGTCACCAGATCGGCGTGCCCGGCCAGGGCCTCATCGATGGCGTTGTCCACCACCTCATAGACCATGTGGTGCAGGCCCGAGCCGTCGTCCGTGTCGCCGATATACATGCCGGGACGCTTGCGCACCGCGTCCAGGCCTTTGAGAACCTTGATGGAATCGGCGCCGTACTCGGGCGAGGGAGCAGTCTGTTCGGTCATGAAAACGTCGGCTCAGGGTCCGCGGGCGGACAGGGAAGAGGCGACACGCAGGCCGCCCGTCTCAGGCGTGCAAATCAGCACGTCCCGAAGTCTCAGATATATAGGAAATTCGACGGGAAAAGCGAGCCTTTAAGCCCTATCCGGACAGCCCGCCGCCTTCCACCGCCACGAACTGCGCACGGCCCTCCAGCGCCGCGAACAGCGGCCGTTCCGTCCCGGTCATGAAGGCCTGAAGTTTCAGCGCCTCGATCTCGTCGAACAGGGCGGCGCGTCGGGCTTCGTCCAGATGGGCGGGCGCCTCGTCCAGCAGCAGGATCGGTTGGGCGGGCTGATCCGCCAGACGCGCCACCTGGGCCAGGATCAGGTTCAGCACCAGCGCCTTCTGCTCGCCCGACGAGCCTTCGGCGGCGGGCCGGTTCTTCTCGCGGTGCTGGGCGGTCAGGTCCGAGCGGTGCGGGCCGAACAGGCTGCGCCCGGCCGCCGCGTCGCGGGCGCGGGCGCGCATCAGGCCTTCGCCCAGCGCCTCGACGATGTCGGCTTCGTCCGCGCCCGCCGCCGCCATCTCTTCGGCAGGACCCGCCAGCCCCAGATCGGCCTGGGGGAAGGGGCGGTCGGCGCGGGCGTCGATCCCGGTCTGAAGTTCTTTCAGCGCAGAGGCGCGCGCCACGGCGGCGCGGGCGCCGCTCTCGGCCAGCCGGGCCTCCAGCGCGTCCAGCCACAGGGGATCGGCCGGGCGGGTCTCGTCGGTCAGCAGGCGCAGCCGCTCGCGCAGGGCCTTTTCATAGGTCGAGACGACAGCGGCATGGTCAGGATGGGCGGCGAAAACCAGCCGGTCGAAGAAACGCAGCCGCTCGGCCCGCGCGTCCGAGAACAGCCGGTCCTGCTCGGGCGTGGCCCAGACGGGGCGTAAGTGATCCAGCAGCCGTCCCGGCGGCGCCGTCTCGCCGTCGATGCGCACGATGCGTCGCGCCGAAGGGCCCATCGTCTGGACGCCGGTGCCGAGGCGAACCTCGTCGCCGTCCGAGGCTTGCAGCGTCGCCGCCACGGCCCACGGCCGCCCGACCGCCTCGCCCGGCTCGCGCCGCCCCATCTCAGCCGCCGTCGCCCCGCGCAGCCCCTTGCCGGGGGTCAGCAGGCTGATGGCTTCCAGCAGATTGGTCTTGCCCGCCCCGTTCGGCCCGTGCAGCACGACGGTGCCGCCGGAAACCGGCAGGGTCGCGCCCGCATAGGAGCGGAAGTCGGTGAGGGCGAGGGAGGTGAGGCTCAATCTATCCGCTCATCCCGGCGGACGCCGGGACCCAGTGCTTTGGCCGCAAGCGGCGCGGTTCAAAGGAGCGTCTCGAACAGATCGGCCCATTCAGGGTTCATACGCTCGATCAGGTCCAGCTTCCACTCGCGTCGCCACTCCTTGATGCGCCGCTCGCGAACAAAGGCGACCTCTCGAGAGTCGTGGACTTCGTACCAGACCAGGCGCGAAACATCGTACTTCGCCGTGAAGCCGCCGCGCAGCTTCTCGCGATGCTCCACGATCCGCTTCAGCAGGTCGTCAGTCGAGCCTGTGTAGAGCGTGCCGTTAGGGCGGCTGGCCAGGATGTAGACGTAGAACATCCGACCGACCGCCCCTGGCTCTCACTGGGTCCCGGCGTCCGCCGGGATGAGCGGGAAAAGCAGGCGCAAAACCCTACACCCGCAGCGGCATCAGCACGTACTGAACGCCCACGTCAGCCGGATCGAGGACCAGTGTCGGGCTGGCCGGGTCGGCGAACTTGAAGTGGGCGGTCTCGCCGGTGATCTGGCCGGCGACGTCCAGCAGATAGCGGGCGTTGAAGCCGATCTCGAACGGTTCGTCGGAATAGCCGATCTCGACTTCTTCCTCGGCCTGACCGGCTTCCATGTTGCGGACGGTCAGCTTCACCCGGTCGTTGTCGAAGGCCAGCTTCACCGAGCGGCTCTTCTCGGCCGAGATGGTGGCGACGCGGTCGACGGCCTTGGCGAACAGGGCGTTGTCGATGTCGGCCTGCTTGTCGTTGCCCTTGGGAATGACGCGCAGATAGTCGGGGAAGGCGCCGTCGATGACCTTGGAGGTCAGGCTGGCCTCGCCGAACTCGAAACGGATCTTCTGGGCCGAGACCTGGACCTCGACCGGACCTGCGCCGTCGTCCAGCAGGCGTCGGACCTGGTCCACCGTCTTGCGCGGCACGATGACGCCGGGGCCGCCCGCCGCGCCTTCCGGCGCCGGAGTCTCGGCCAGGGCCAGGCGGTGACCGTCGGTGGCCACGGCGCGCAGCAGCGGAATGCCGCCGTCGGCCACGGTGTGCAGATAAAGGCCGTTCAGATAGTAGCGCGTCTCTTCGGTCGAGACGGCGAAGCGCGTCTTGTCGATCAGGCGCGCCAGATCTTCCTTGGGCAGGGTGTAGCGCGCGCCCGACGCCTCGGTCGACATGACCGGGAAGTCGCCCGCCGGAAGCACCGGCAGGTTGAAGCGCGAACGGCCCGCCGCCACCACCAGACGCGGATCGTCGCCCGAATAGGTCAGCGACACCTCGGCGCCGTCCGGCAGCTTGCGCACGATTTCATACAGGGTGTGGGCCGGAGCCGTGATCTGGCCCTCGACGTTCACCTGGGCCTCGGCCTCGTCGACCATCTCCATGTCCAGGTCGGTGGCGGCGAACGACAGGCGGTCGCGCCCGGCGCTCAGCAACACGTTGGACAGGATCGGAATGGTGTTGCGACGCTCGACCACGCTCTGGACGTGCCCCAGGGCCCGAAGAAGCGCGGAACGTTCGATGGTCAGCTGCATATGGTCTCGCCCGGTCGCGGCCCTGTCGAAGCAGCGCCGCCGTAAATATGGGCGGGAACACTAGCGCATTGAGCGAAAGGGGCAACGGGCAGAGGCGCTTGCCCCCGATTTCCACAGGTTGGGCGTTCGCAAAAACCACCCATCCCGACCGTCTGGGATGGGTGGACAGGTGACTCAGCCGCGCAGTTTGCGCGTCAGGGCCTCGACGTCGCGGGCGATCTGGTCGTCCTTGGGCATCAGCTCTTCGATCTTGCGGACCCCGTGCAGGACGGTGGTGTGGTCGCGCCCGCCGAAGCGACGGCCGATGTCGGGGTAGGAGCGGGTCGTGTGCTGCTTGCACAGATACATGGCGATCTGACGCGGGCGGGCGATGGCGCGGGTGCGGCGCTCGCTCAGCAGGTCGGCCTGTTTCAGGTTGAAGTGCTCGGCCACCGTCTTCTGGATCTCGTCGACGGTGATGCGGCGCTCGGGGCCGGTGCGCAGGGCGGCGCCCAGCAGGGTCTGGACTTCCTCGACGGTCAGGGCCGACAGGCGGCTTCCGGCGACGGCGGCCAGGGTGTTCACGGCGCCTTCCAGTTCGCGCATCGAGCCGGGGGTGCGGTCCACCAGATGCTCCAGCACATCGGCGCGGGCCTCGCCCGACACGACGCCCAGCTTGCCCAGGGCGTTCAGGCGCGACTGGGCGACGGCGACCTTCAGATCGCGGTCCGCCGCCTCGACCGGGCAGGTCAGGCCTGCGGCCAGGTGGCTGCGCAGGCGCGGCTCGACATCGGTCAGGGCAACCGGCGCGCGGTCGGCCGACAGGACGATGCGCTTGCCGTCCTCGATCAGGGCCGTGAGGGTGTTCAGCAGCTCTTCCTGGGTGCTGGTCTTGCCGCCCACGAACTGGACGTCGTCCAGCAGCAGCATGTCGGCCGAGCGCAGGGATTCCTTGAAGGCGGCGGTCGAGCGGTCCTGCATGGCGCGCACGAAGGTCGACAGGAAGCGTTCGGCGGTCAGATAGACCACCTTGGCGTCGGGGCGCAGGCGCTGCGCCTCCCAGGCGATGGCGTTCAGCAGGTGGGTCTTGCCGTAGCCGTAGGGGCCGCAGAAGAAGACGGGGTTGAAGTGGCCGTCGGCCCAGGACGCCACCTGCTTGGCGATGGCCAGGGCGAAGGCGTTGCCGTGCCCCTCGACGAAGCTGTCGAAGGTCAGGCGCTCCTGCAGGCCCGCGGCGCGCACGGCGCGCGCGCCGTCGGTGGCCGGGGCGAAGGCGGGTGCGAAGGCCGGGGCCGAAGCGGCGGCCGCAGGCGCGGAACTGATCGAGGACAGGCGCGGGGCTTCACGCGAGGCCGAGGCCGGGGGCACGGAGCCCATTTCGGCGCGGCAGCGGACTTCCAGACGGCGCGACAGGCCGTCCAGGCCCAGCCACAGCTCGTTCATCCGGCGCAGGGCGTTCTTGCGCACCCAGTCGCGCGCATAGGCGGTCGGGGTCACCAGGATCAGATTGCCCTGAGAATCCACGCGCACCGCCGAAGGCGCGATATAGCTGCTGAAGGGTCCGTCGCCGATCTCGGCCTTCAGGCGGTCCGCCGCCTCGGTCCAGATACGGTTGGGATCCGTCATACCCGCCATCGCCACGCCCCCGATCATGAAGAACACCCGCCACAAGAGTTATCACCGACGAACGCCCTTCGAGACGCAGGTCCGGGGACGACTTCTCTCGTCTCGCGAAGCCGGGCTTCGCAAGCGGGGTCGTACTCACAGACAGACATCTCGCGCCGGGGGAAACCATTGATTTCCCTCGTCTTCATCCAGAAAGGACGGAAGTGCGTTACCCCCTCAACTTACCCCCGGAACGGCGGAGATCAACGCTGATTCGAGTCGAGATTCGCACTTAAATTGATTGACTCCGGCAAACCTCGGCAGGGCTTAGGAAAATGGCGATTTCGCCTCAATCAATAACCGGAATCGGCAAGCATAAGTTAGAAGCAGACAGCAAGACGGCGAGGGAGCTTGCGCTTCCTCGCCGTTGAAATTCTTGCATTCTTTTACGAAACGCCGGTTAAGGGCCTTCCGTAGCCGTCGCATTGCGTCGTTTGACGAAGCCGTGAAGACCCGTCCGAACGCCCCTGCGAAATCAGGCGGCCGACAGCTTCTTCAGCTGGGCGGCCAGACGGCTGACCTTGCGCGAGCCGGTGTTCTTGTGAACCACGCCCTTGGACACGGCGCGCATCAGTTCCGACTGGGCGGTGATGAACGCAGCCTTGGCGGTTTCCACGTCGCCGCCCGTGACGGCTTCCTGGAACTTGCGCAGGTAGGTGCGAACGCGGGTGCGGCGGGCCTTGTTCACTTCGGTCCGCGCTTCGATCTTGCGGATCGCCTTGCGGGCGCCTGCATTGTTGGCCATCGGGTAAAAACCTTCGAACGAAAACGCCGTAAACCACACGTCCACGGCGAGAAAATCTCAAGAGCGGGCGGCTATAGCGGAAAGCCCCCGAACGGTCAACGCGATCCGGGGGGAATTGAGTCGGGGCCGGGGTTTGCGCCTCGTTTCATCCGGCCCCGACATGGATTCAGCGGCCGGTGAAAGCAGGCTTCCGCTTCTCGACGAAGGCGGCCATGCCTTCCTTCTGATCGTCGAAGGCGAACAGGGAGTGGAACAGGCGGCGCTCGAACACCACCCCTTGCGCCAGGGTCGTCTCGAAGGCGGCGTTGACCAGCTCCTTATTGGCCATGACGGCCAGGATCGACTGGCCGGCGATCTTGGCGGCGGCGGCGCGCGCCTCGTCCAGCAGGGCGTCAGCGGCGACGACGCGGGACACCAGACCCGAGCGTTCGGCCTCGGCGGCGTCCATCATCCGGCCGGTCAGGCACATGTCCATCGCCTTGGCCTTGCCCACGGCGCGGGTCAGGCGCTGAGAGCCGCCGATGCCGGGCGCCACGCCCAGATTGATCTCGGGCTGGCCGAACTTCGCCGTCTCCGAGGCGATGATGAAGTCGCACAGCATGGCCAGCTCGCAGCCGCCGCCCAGGGCATAGCCCGACACCGCCGCGATGATCGGCTTGCGGAAGTTCGCCACCCGGTCGTGGGCGCGGGCGAAGAAGTTGCCGCGATACATGTCGGCATAGGCCTGATCCGCCATCTCCTTGATGTCGGCGCCGGCCGCGAAGGCCTTGGCCGAGCCGGTCAGGACGATGCAACGCACGCTGTCGTCATCGGCCACGCTTTCCAGGAAGTCGCCCAGTTCGCCGGTCAGGGTGGTGTTCAGCGCGTTCAGCGCCTCGGGCCGGTTCAGGGTGACGACCGCATAGCCGTCCGCGTGGCGTTCGATCAGCAGGGTGGAATAGGCGTCGGCCATCAGGCGCTCCTCTCAACTCGTTCGGGGCAGGTCTAGCGCCTCGGGCCGCTCACAGGAACACCCCTCACCCCTTCTGGCAAACCGGGCAGAAGAAGGTCGATCGCCCGCCCTGCACGATGCGCTTCACCACGCCGCGACAGCCCTCGGTGCGGCACGGATCATGCTCGCGGCCATAGACGTCGAAGCGGTGCTGGAAATAGCCCTGGCCGCCCTCGACGTTGGCGAAGTCCTTCAGGGTCGAGCCGCCCGCCGCGATGGCGTCGTGCAGGACGTTGCGGACCTCGACCGCCAGTCGCTCCAGCCGCGGGCGGCTGACCCTGCCCGCCGCCGTCAGGGGCGAGATGTGCGCCCGATACAGGGCCTCGCACACATAGATGTTGCCCAGACCCGCAACGATGCTCTGGTCCAGCAGGCTGACCTTGATGTTCTGCGCCTTGCCCGCAAAGGCCTCGGCCAGATGGGCGCCCGAGAAGGCGTTGCCCAGAGGCTCCGGCCCCAGCTTGGCGAACCAGGCGTGCTCCTCGACCGCCCCGGTCGGGATCAGGCCCATGAAGCCGAAGCGCCGCGCATCGGCGTACCCCAGCCGCGTCAGCACGCCGTCCCGGTCGGCGGTCAGGCTCATATGCTCATGCTTGCCGACGACGGGGGCCTCCGTCTCGAACAGGCCGGGGACGACGCCTTCCAGAGTAAAGCGGCCGGTCATCCCCAGGTGCGTGATCCAGGTCTCGCCGGTCGACAGGGGGAACAGCAGATACTTGGCCCGCCGGTCCAGCCGCAGCACCGTCGCCCCGTCCAGCCGCTCGACGAAGCGCTCGGGAAAGGGAAAGCGCAGATCCGGCCGGTTCTGACGCGGCGCGCTCAGGCGAGCGCCTTCCAGCACGGGCTGAAGGCCGCGACGGACGGTTTCGACTTCGGGTAATTCGGGCATGGGCGGCAGCTTAGGCGCGGGCGGCTTCTCGGGCGAGGGGGGAAGGGATTATAGGCGGGGGATGACCATGCTTCTCTACGGCCGCCCGCCCGTCGTGTTCGATCCGCCCGCGACGGCGACCCAGACCTCGCCCCTGATCCCCGGCTCGACGGCGCTGGAGACGGTCGCGCCCGGATCGGCTGACGGGGTGATGCTCTATGCCCCGCCCGGCGCGGTGGAGCGGCGCTATACGCTGGCGTTGGCGCTGAAGGCGCTGAAGCCCGGCGGCCGGCTGGACGTCATGGCGCCCAAGGACAAGGGCGGCTCGCGTCTGGGCAAGGAGCTGAAGGGCTTCGGACTGGAGGTCGCTGAGACGGCCAAGGCGCATCACCGCCGCTGCATCGTCATCCGCCCCGAGGCGGTCGAGGGGCTGGACGCCGCCATCGAAGCGGGCGCGCCGCGCGTGGTTCCGGGGCTGGAGGCCTGGTCGCAGCCGGGCGTCTTCGCTTGGGACCGGATCGATCCGGGCACGGCGCTCCTGGCGCAGGTGCTGCCGTCGCTGAAGGGGGCGGGCGCCGATATGGGCTGCGGCTTCGGGGCGCTGTCGACGGTGGTGCTGCGCGCGCCCGCCGTGACGGCCCTGCGACTGGTCGACATCGACCGGCGCGCGGTCGAGGCGGCGAAGCGCAACGTCGAGGATGCGCGGGCCAGCTTCGACTGGGCCGACGTGCGGACGCTGGAAGGGGCGGGCGATCTGGACTTCATCGTCAGCAATCCCCCCTTCCACGACGGCGGGGCCGAGGACCGGCGACTGGGTCAGGCCTTCATCCGCAAGGCGGCCGAGATGCTGAGGAAGGGCGGGACGGCCTGGATCGTCGCCAACCGCCATCTGCCCTATGAGGCCGAACTGGACGCCGCCTTCAAGCGGGTGCGGATGGTGGTCGATCAGGGCGGCTACAAGATTTTCGAGGCGGTGAAATAGTGGCGGGCAAAGTTCCCACATCCCGCGTGGACAAGCTGCTGGGCTCGATGGGCTACGGCTCGCGGGCCGAGATGGCGCGGCTGGGCAAGGCGGGCGGCGTCGTGCTGGACGGCGCCGATCTGACCGACGTGTCGAAGCGCATTCCGGTGACGCCCGATCTGCCGACGCGCATGGAGATCGACGGCGAGCGGCTGGACCCCGTGCCGGGCCTCGTCATCCTTTTGAACAAGCCGCTGGGCATGACCTGTTCGCACAAGGAGGACGGGGCGCTGGTCTATGACGTCCTGCCCGACCGCTGGCGGCGGCGCGATCCGGCGATCTCGACCATCGGGCGGCTGGACAAGCAGACCAGCGGCCTGCTGCTGCTGACCGACGACGGCGACCTGCTGCACCGGGTGATCAGCCCCAAGCGCCATGTGGCCAAGGTCTATCGCGCGACGCTGGCGCGGCCGCTGAACGGGACGGAAGGGGCGCTGTTCGCTTCGGGCGAACTGGTGCTGGAGGGCGAGGACAAGCCGCTGGCGCCCGCCGTGCTGGAGGTCATCTCGCCGACCGAGGCGCGGTTGACGGTGACGGAGGGCCGCTATCATCAGGTGCGCCGCATGTTCGCGGCGGCGGGCAATCACGTCGAGGCGTTGCGCCGCGAGCGGCTGGGCGGGCTTAGGCTGCCGGATGAGCTGGCGCCGGGTGCTTGGCGGCTGCTGAACGAGGATGAGATCGCCTCGATCTTCGCCTCTTAAGCTCCGCTCATCCCGGCGGACGCCGGGACCCAGTGAGAGCCTCATGCGCCGCGTTTGCAGCCAAAGCACTGGGCCCCGGCGTCCGCCGGGGTGAGCGGGAAGAAAAGGGCGCGCTTGACCTCTTTCCCACAGTCGCGCACCTGCCTCTCATGACACTCACCAAGATTTGCGGCCTGACGACGCCGGATACGCTGGATGCGGCGCTGGACGGCGGGGCGGCCTTTGTCGGGGCGGTGGTGTTCCCGAAGAGCCCGCGCCACATCCCGCCGCTGCACGCCGCCACCCTGTTCGACCGGGCGCGCGGGAAGGCGAAGGTGGTCGCCGTCCTGGTCGACCCCGACGACGCCCTGCTGAGCGAAGTCGCTCTGGTCCTGCGGCCCGACCTGATACAGCTTCATGGCCACGAGACGCCGCAGCGTGCGGCGCAGGTTCGGCGGCTGACGGGGGCGGGGATCATCAAGGCCCTGCCGATCCGGGACGAAGCGGACTTCGCCGGCGTCGCCGATTGGACCGGCGTCGCCGATCACCTGCTGTTCGACGCCAAGCCGCCGAAAGGGGCCGATCTGCCCGGCGGGGTGGGGGCTTCGTTCGACTGGCGGTTGATGCAGAACCGGGCGCTTCCCGCAAACTGGTTCCTCGCGGGCGGGCTGGACCCGCAAAATGTTGCTGATGCGGTGCGGATTTCCGGGGCGCCGATGGTCGATGTCTCCTCTGGCGTTGAAAGCGCGCCGGGTGTTAAGGACCGGGCCCTGATCAAAGCTTTTCTGGACGCCGCCTTGCGGTCCTGATTTCGTCGCCTTCCTCCCTGAAGACTTTCGTTGTGCCCCAGACTGTGAACGCTCTTTCGAATTCCTACGCCTGGCCGGACGCCGAAGGGCGCTTCGGTCCCTATGGCGGCCGTTTCGTGCCCGAGACCCTGATGCCGCTGATCCACGAGCTGGAGGCGGCCTATAAGGCGGCTAAGGCGGACCCGAGCTTCCAGGCCGAACTGGACAGCTATCTGGAGCACTATGTCGGCCGCGCCAGCCCGCTCTATTTCGCCGAGCGGCTGACCGAGCATTTCGGCGGGGCCAAGATCTGGCTGAAGCGCGAGGACCTGAACCACACGGGCGCGCACAAGATCAACAACTGCATGGGCCAGATCCTGCTGGCCCGCCGCATGGGCAAGACGCGCATCATCGCCGAGACCGGCGCCGGTCAGCACGGGGTCGCCTCGGCCACCGTCTGCGCCCGCTTCGGCCTGCCCTGCACCGTCTACATGGGCGCCGTCGACGTGGCCCGTCAGCAGCCGAACGTCTTCCGCATGAAGCTGCTGGGCGCCGAGGTCTCGGCGGTGACGGCCGGGGCGGCGACGCTGAAGGACGCCATGAACGAGGCGATGCGCGACTGGGTCACCAATGTCGCCGACACCTATTACATCATCGGCACGGCGGCGGGCCCAGCGCCCTATCCGGCCATGGTGCGCGACTTCCAGTCGGTGATCGGCAAGGAGATTAAGGCCCAGGCCCAGCGCCAGATCGGCCGCCTGCCCGACGCGGTCATGGCCTGCATCGGCGGCGGATCGAACGCCATCGGCGCCATGCACCCCTTCATTCAGGACGAGGGCGTGCGTCTGATCGGGGTCGAGGCGGCGGGCCTCGGCCTGGACACGCCTGACCACGCCGCCAGCCTGAAGGGCGGGCGCTCGGGCGTGCTGCACGGCAACCGCACCTATCTGCTGCAGGACGCGGACGGCCAGATTTTGGAAGGCCACTCCATCTCGGCGGGCCTCGACTATCCGGGCATCGGGCCGGAACACGCCTGGCTGCACGATCTGGGTCGCGGCGAATATCTGTCGGCCACCGACGGCGAGGCGCTGGAAGCATTCCAGACCCTGTGCAAACTGGAAGGCATCATCCCGGCGCTGGAGTCGTCGCACGCCCTGGCGCGCGCCGGCGAGGTTGCTCGGGAACTCGGCAAGGGGGGCGATCTGGTCATCGTCCTGTCCGGCCGGGGCGACAAGGACATTAACACCGTGGCTCAACACCTGGGCGTGGAGTTGTAATGATGAAGACCCTGCTGATCGCCGCCGTTCTGGCGGCCGCTTCGCCCAGCCTGACCCTGGCGCAGAACACCGCTGCGCCCGCCCCCCAGGCGCCGGTGCAGACGGCGCCGACCGTCCCGCCCGGCCCGGCGGCGACGGGAATGCCGGTCCTGCCTCCGGCGACCGAGGCGGCTGACTGCGGCGGCCTGCTGCGCAGCCCGGCCTTCTGCGTGACGGCGCAGCTGGATCAGATCGGCGCCCTGGCCGACGCCTATTCGGAACATCTGGCCTCGCTCAACTGGCTTGCGGCGGACGGCGACGACAACCGCGTCATCTTCGTGCGGCGCCGCGAGGGCGGCGGCTGCGACGGCCTGCAGATGATCGCCTTCTATGATGAGAGCAAACCGGCCGAGGCGACGGCGCCGGGCTATCTGGGCTTCGCCGTCATTCCGGGCGACGTCTGCACCTCGGGCCCGGCCTCGCCGGTCGCGGGAACCCTGCCGCAATGACGACTGCACGCATCGACGCCCGCTTCGCCAAGCTGAAGGCTGAGAACCGGGCCGGTTTCGTCCCCTATGTCATGACTGGCGACCCCAGCCGGGACGAGGCGCTGGAGATCCTGAAGGGCCTGCCCGCCGCCGGGGCCGATCTGATCGAACTGGGCCTGGCCTTTTCCGACCCGATGGCCGAGGGGCCGCCGATCCAGCGCGCCGCCCTGCGCGGGCTGAAGGCGGGGATGACCCTGCGCGGCACGCTCGATCTGGTGGCCGATTTCCGCAAGAGCGATCAGGACACGCCGCTGATCCTGATGGGCTATCTGAACCCGGTGGAATCCTACGGCTATGAGGCCTTCGCCCGCGATGCGGCAGAGGCCGGGGTGGACGGCATCATCGTCGTCGACTGCCCGCCGGAAGAGGCCGGGCCGCTGTCCGCCGCGCTGGACGCGGCCGAGGTTTCGCTGATCCGGCTGGCCACGCCGACGTCCGACGACGAGCGTCTGAAGGTCGTCGCCGAGGGCACGTCCGGCTTCGTCTACTACGTGTCCGTCGCCGGGGTGACGGGGGTGAAGGAGGCTGTCGCCGCCGAGGTGGCGCCCGCGGTCGAACGCGTGCGCCTCGCCTCCGGCCTGCCTGTCGCCGTCGGCTTCGGCGTCCGCACGCCCGAACGCGCCGCCGAGATCGCCCGCGTCGCCGACGCCGTCGTCGCCGGTTCGATTTTCGTGAACGAAGTCGCCGCCGCTCTGGAGGCGAACGAACCGGCTGTCCCGCGCGTTCTGGCCAAGGTGAAGGCGCTGGCCGATGCGGTGAAAACCGCGCGGGCGAATGCGCCCCAAAATAGTGCTTTCCTCGCGGAAACCGTCTAAAGGCCCGCCCATGGTCGATAAAAATCCCGAGAACAAGCCGCGCGGCGGCTGGCTGTCGCGTTTCGCGCCGGGCGTGCGCAAGATCGTCAGCCCGCGCGACACCCCCGACAATCTGTGGGTCAAGGACCCCGACACGGGCGAGATGCTGTTCCGCTCGGACCTGGAGGCGGCCCTGTGGGTCACGCCGTCGGGCCGTCACATGCGGATCAATGCGCCGACGCGTCTGAAGGCCACCTTCGACGACGGCCTGTATGAAAGCATCGACACGCCGGACGTGCCCGAGGACCCGCTGAAGTTCTCGGACGGCAAGCCCTATCGCGACCGCCTGTCGGCGGCGCGCAAGGCGGCGGGCCGCAAGGACACCATGGCCATCGGCTACGGCCGCATCGGCGGCGCGCCCGCCGTGGTCATCGTCCAAGACTTCACCTTCATGGGCGGGTCTCTGGGCATGGCGGCGGGCGAGGCCTTCATCGCCGCCGCGCGCGAGGCGGTGAAGCGCAATGTTCCCCTGGTCTGCTACACCGCCGCCGGCGGGGCGCGGATGCAGGAAGGCGCCCTGTCGCTGATGCAGATGGCCCGCACCACCCTGGCCGTTCAGGAAGTGAAGGCGGCCAAGCTGCCCTACGTGGTGGTGCTGACCGACCCGACGACGGGCGGGGTCACGGCCTCCTACGCCATGCTGGGCGACGTCCACCTGGCCGAGCCGGGCGCCCTGATCGGCTTCGCCGGTCCGCGCGTGATCGAGACGACCATCCGCGAGAAACTGCCGCCGGGCTTCCAGCGCGCCGAATACCTCAAGGACAAGGGCATGGTGGACAAGGTGGTGTCGCGCGGCGACCTGCCGACCACGCTGGGCCTGATCCTGTCCATGCTGATGAGCGGCTCGGCCCAGAAGAAGGCTGCCTAACCGCAGGCTCTTTCCATGGACCCGATTTCGGAACGCCTGCGCGCCCGGCATCCCCAGCGCATCGACCTGTCGCTGGATCGGATGCGGGCCCTGTGCGAGGCGCTCGGGAATCCGCAGGACAGGTTGCCGCCGGTGGTCCATGTCGCCGGCACCAACGGCAAGGGCTCGACGGTCGCCCTGATCCGCGCCATCGCAGAGGCGGCGGGCCTGCGTGTCCACGCCTATACTTCGCCGCATCTGGTTCGGTTCAACGAACGTATCCGGCTGGCCGGGACGCTGATCGCCGATGACGCCCTGAACGCCATACTCGACCGGGTCGAGGCGGCGATGGCTGAAACAGGCGGCGAAGCCACGGTGTTCGAAAGCACCACGGCGGCGGGCTTCCTGGCCATGAGCGAGACGCCCGCCGATCTGGCCGTTATCGAGGTCGGCCTCGGCGGATCGCTGGACGCCACCAACGTCATCGCCCGGCCCCTGCTCAGCGTCATCACCCCCGTCGATCTGGACCATGCCGAGTTTCTGGGAACGACGATCGAGGGCGTGGCGGGCGAGAAGGCGGGCATCCTCAAGGCCGGCGCGCGCGGCGTCGTGGCGCGCCAGTCCGAGGCGGCCATGGCGGTGATCGAGCGCCGCGCGGCCGAGGTCGGCTCGCCTCTGACGGTGATGGGCGTCGACTTCGACGCCTGGGCCGAGCGCGGGGGCCTCGTCTATCAGGATCCGGAGCGGTTCCTCGATCTGCCCGCGCCCGCCCTGTCCGGCGCGCACCAGTTCGACAATGCCGGCGTGGCCATCGCCGCCGCGCTGGAGCTGGACCTGCCCGAAGCGGCCATCGCCGAGGGGCTGAAGGCCGTGCGCTGGCCCGCGCGGATGCAGCGGCTGACGGCCGGTCCCTATGCCGACAAGGCCCAGAAGGCGGACGCCGAACTGTGGCTGGACGGCGGGCACAACCCCCATGCCGCCCGCGCCCTGGCCCGCGCCCTGTCCGACCGTCAGGCCCGCGCGCCGCGCCCCACGGCCCTGATCGTCGGCATGCTGGCCAACAAGGACGCCGGAGGCTTCTTCGAGGCGCTGAAAGGCATCGACGCCCAGGTCTTCGCCGTCGGTTTCGACGGCGCGGCCGCCGAGCCGGAGGCCTTGGCCGCCGTCGCCCAGGGACGCGGCTTCGGCGCCATGGCGGTTGGATCGGTGGACGCCGCGCTGGACCGCGCCCTGACTTTGGGCGCCGGGCGGGTGGTCATCTGCGGCTCGCTCTATCTGGCGGGCGAAGTGCTGGGCGCCAGCCGCGAGACCTGGCCCGTATAAGCGTCCTACCGTCCCCCTCGATGGCAGTCTCCTGCGCTCCTGTCGGAATCGCCCTGCCTACACCCCCGCCCAACCCTCCCCATCGAGGGGGAGGGCTTCGACAAAAAGAAAAAGGCGGCGCCTCTTTCGAAACGCCGCCCCCACCCGACTTCGTCCTGCGGGCTCAGCCGCCCTCCCCATGAAGGGGAGGGAGAATGTCGTGTCAGTCCGCCTTCACGCCGGCTTCGGCCAGCCATTCGACGATCTTGCCCTTGGGCATGGCGCCGACCTTCATCGAGGTCATCTGGCCGTCCTTGAACAGCATCAGGGTCGGGATGCCTTTCACGCCCATCTTGGACGGGACCATGGGGCTGTCGTCGATGTTGACCTTGGCGACGGTGACCTTGCCCGCCAGCTCGTCGGCGATCTGCTCCAGCGCCGGGCCGATCTGCTTGCAGGGGCCGCACCACTCGGCCCAGAAGTCCACCAGCACGGGGGTCGAGGATTTCAGGACGTCGGCGTCGAAGCTGTCGTCGGTGACTTTCACAGTCGCCATGAATGGTCTCCTTAAGAGCGCTATCGCTCGCCGCGCGGCGGCTCGCTGCTTGAGCGCATTTGATAATCGCGCGCTGACGGTAGCGTCAGCGTTCGGCCACAGATGTGGGTGCGAATCCCGCACAAATCAACGCGCATTTTCGAGAGCGGCGTCCATCAGGCGTTGCGGGACCGCCATCAGCTTCGGCCCGTCGGTCCAGACCAGGGCCGCCTCGACCGCGCGCTCGGGATAGAGGCGGCGCAGGACGGCGACGTAGATGGCCATCTGCAGAAGATAGGCCGGATCGGCGCCCTCGACGTGGTCGGGCGCGGGGCGGTTGGACTTGAAGTCGACCACTAATACGCGTTGTGGAGTGACCACCAGCCGGTCGATGCGGCCCGAGATGGACACGCCGGACGGCAGGTCGGGCGCGGTCCCGGTCAGGGCGACCTCGGCGCGGGAGCCGGGGCCGAAGACGGGGGCGAAGCGGGCGTCGTCCAGCACGCCGAAGGCGGCGGCGATCATCTCGGCGCGCTGGTCCTCGCTCAGGTCGCGCTCGCGCGCCAGCATCCGGCGGGCGGCGTCGGGACGGTCGGACGACGGCAGGTCCGGCAGGCGCTCCAGCAGGCGGTGGATCAGGTCGCCGCGCCGGAAGCGGCCGAGGCCTGCGCCCGGCCCTTCGCCGCGCGCCAAGGGCGATGGCGCCGGAATGCGCTTCTGCTCCTGCATCTGCGACGGCGAGGCGAAGCGGGCGGCGGCGTCGCGCGGCGGGTTGGTCTGCGCCCAGGCGGGGGCCTCGGGTCGGATTGGAGCCGTGGCGACAGCGGCGGGCAGGCTGTCGGGATCGGCGCCGTATCGGCGGACGCCGCCGTCCAGTTCGCGCACCTGATCGCCCAGCCGGTCGAAGGTTTCCTCGATCACCGACCACCAGTCCCCGGCCTCGGGCGCGCGCTTGGAGCCGCGTCCCATGACGATCACCCGATCGCGCGCCCGGGTCAGGGCGACGTAGAGCAGGCGCAGGGATTCATCGCCGACCCGCGCCTCCCGCGCCGCGCGGGCGTCGGCCGAGGCGGGGCAGTCCTCCTTGGACGAGCCAGGGCACATCAGCCAGGCTTCGCCGCTCTCGGTGGCGACTGGCATCAACGACGGCCCCTGCGCCTTCGCCTTCATCGTCGTGTCGGGCAGGATGACGACCGGCGCCTCCAGCCCCTTGGCGCCGTGCACGGTCATGACGCGGACCTCGCCGCGCGGGCCTTCCAGTTCGCGCTTCACCTCGACGTCGGCGGCTTCCAGCAGGGCGAGACAGGTCTCCAGATCGGTCCCGCCACTTCCCTCGGCGGCCAGCACCTGATTGATGGTCTCGTCGATGGCTTCCTCGGCCTCGCGCCCCAGACGGGTCAGGATGCGGGCGCGGCCTGATCGGCCGGTCGCGTCGACCCGGTTCAGCAGGCGGGAGAAGAAGCCGAAAGGATCGAGGTCGCGGGCGCCGCGCGCCGCGCGCAGCAGGTCCAGCGCCCGGCCCCACTCGGGGCGTTCGTCCGCCCGGCGCTTGAGTTCGCGCCACAGGCCGTCGCGCTTCTCGCGGCCGGCCAGTTCGAACAGGCTGTCCTCGTCCACGTCGCAGAAGGGGCCGCGCAGCACCTCGGCCACCGTCAGGTCGTCGCCGGGGAAGAGGGCGAAGCGGGCCAGGGCCTTCAGGTCGTCAAAGACGATGTGCTGCGACAGCTTCAGCCGGTCGGCGCCCGCCACCGGCGCGCCCGCCGCCTTCAGGGCGCGGATGATTTCTTCAAACGTCGCATCGCGGCGGCGGACCAGGATCAGGAAGTCGCCGTAACCGCAGGGGCGCGCGGCGCCGCCCTTGTCGAAGACGACGGCGCCGGTCTCGACCTGACGCTTGATCTCGAGCGCCAGGGTCTGGGCCATGCGTTTGCGGGCGCTGGCGGTCCCCTCCTGATCGACAGGATCGGTCCAGGCGTCGCGCTCCGGCGGGGCCTCGTCCACCAACAGGGGCCACAGTTCGACGGCGCCGGGCTGGCCCTGACGGGCGGCGGTGTGATGGGGAATCTCGCCGGTCTCGCCGACCAGGGCGCGGGCGCGCTCGGGCGTGCCGAACACTGCGTCCACGAACGACAGGACCGCCTCGGTCGAGCGGTAGGAGGTCTCCAGCGGCACGCCCTCGAAGGCGCCGCCCGCCCCGGTGATCAGGCTGTCATAGACCTGCGCCTCCTGCCTCAGCCGTTCGGGCCGGGCGCCCTGGAAGGAGTAGATCGACTGCTTCTCGTCGCCGACGGCGAAGACGGTGCGGTCGGTCCCTTCGACGGTGAAGAACTCGCCGGTCAGGGCGCGCATGATGGCCCACTGTTCGGGGGCGGTATCCTGGGCCTCGTCGATCAGGACGTGGTCGACGCCGCCGTCCAGCTTGTACAGCACCCAGGCGGCGGTCGAGCGGACGGTCAGCAATTCGACCGTGCGCGCCACCAGATCCGAGAAGTCCAGCGCGCCGTACGCCGTCTTGGCCGCTTCGTAGAGGGCGGCGTGGGCGTTGGCGAGGGTGAGCAGCCTGATGGTGTCGTCGGCGACCTTGGCGGCGCGTAGCTGGTCGCGGGCGGCCAGAAACTTGTCCTGCAGATCGGCAAGCCAGCCTGCGGCGTCGGGCGGCGCCTGTTTGGTCGCCATCGATTTGCGGGGCGAGCCGGAGCCGGTCAGGAAGACGACGCCGAGACCGTGGAAGCTCCAGTCGTGGTCGAGGGCGTGGATCAGTTCGGCGGCCCGATCCTTGTCGGTCTTGGAGCCGGTCGCCATCAGCGCGGCCATGCGGCGGACCTCGCCCCGGTCCAGCCAGCGCATGAAGTCGGCCTCGATGTCCTCGGGCGTCGCTTTCGGATCGGCGCCGGTCAGGACGTAGGGGCCGGGCGCGCGGCCGTCGGCGACGCGAGCGACATAGCCGGTCAGTTCGGCGCGCCTGGCCTCGATCAGGGCCAGCAGATCCTGGAAGCGGCCCCAGTCCAGCTCGACCGCGAAATGGCTGTAGGCCGCGCCGACCGGCCCTTCGGCGTCGGCCAGAGCAGCGCGGGCCAGGTCTTCGCGCGCGGCGTGGGAAAGGGCGACCGCCGCCTCGTTCTCCAGCACGGTGAAGCGCGGCGAGACGCCCGCCTCGATGGGGAAGCGGCGCAGCAGCTTCTCGCAGAAGGCGTGGATGGTCTGGATCTTCAGTCCGCCGGGCGTCTCCAGCGCGCGGGCGAACAGGCGGCGGGCCTCGGACAGGCGGGCGGGGTTGAGGGCGGCGGGGTCGCTGTTGTCCAGTTTCGCCAGTTCGGCCGACAGTTCGCCGTCGTCCATGACGGCCCACTTGCCCAGCGTCTCGAACAGGCGGGCCTGCATCTCGGCGGCGGCGGCCTTGGTGTAGGTCACGCACAGGATGGCCGAGGGCGCGGCGCCGCCCAGCAGCAGGCGCGCCACCCGGCTGACCAGGGTGGTGGTCTTGCCCGATCCGGCGTTGGCGGTGACGAAGACCGAGCGGGCCGGGTCGGCGGCGCGGGTCTGGGGGTTGAGGCCGTCGCGGACGTGAAGGTTCATTCCGGCTCTCCTTCTTCGCCGCCGCCGATCACGTGCCATTCCCAGACGCGGGCCAGCAGGTTGTAGGGGCTGTAGCTGCCCATCAGGTGCGGCGCGGCCCATGAGAGGTAGGGCGTCTCTGGCCGGTCGAACTCGGCGACGCGGGCCATCAGGCCTTGCAGGGCGGCGTCGGACAGGGCCTGCGCCTCCGGTCCGGCGGCGCGCACGGCGACCTCGCCCGCCTTCTTGCGGCCGACGACGCGGACGTAGGTCAGTTCTTCCGGCGGGACGGGGCCGTTGGTGTCCTTGAAACCGCCGGCGGCCAGGATGGCGCCGGTCAGGGTCAGCTGGGGCGCGAAGCCCGCCTTGATCTGTTTGGCGCTCGGAACCTGGCCGGTCTTGAAGTCCATGACGGCGGCGGACAGGGCGCCCACCTCGATGCGGTCGGCGTAGGCCTTGACGGTGAAGGGGCCCCCCGGCGCCTCAAAGGTCAGGGCGCCCTGTTGTTCGATCAGCAGGGCCACGCCGCGCGCGCGGCGCTCGGTTTCGAACCCGGCCAGCCAGCGGGCGGCGTTCCTCGCCAGCGGCGCCTCGCGGGCCATGGCGGCGTCCTCGAAGCCGTGAGCGCCCAGCTCCTCCAGCAACAGGCGCTCGATCACCGCGTCGAGGTCGTCTGGCAGCAGGTCGGGCCAGTCCTCGGTCAGGCGCTCGATGGCCTTGTGGACGGCGTTGCCGCGCGCCAGCGCCTCGGCCGAGGCGCCGGGGCGCTCCATCGGCTCCAGGTTCAGGAGGCGTCGGGCGTAGAGGGCGTAGGGGTCGCGGACCCAGCGCTCGACCCCGGTGACGTAGAGGCTGCGCGGGCGGCGTTCGACCGGGGGCGTTGGCGCGGGGCGCGGGGCCAGCCGCGCCGGTCCGGGCGGCGGGGCGTCCAGGGCGCGGGTCCAGTCGGCGACGCCTTCCGGGGCGCTGAGCCGGACCGGCGTGTCGGGCGCGTCGGCGCCCCGCGTCAGCATCTCCAGCCGCCACAGCCAGCGCGAGCGCACGGCGGGCTGGCCCCCGCGCCGCTCGCAGTGGACCAGGATCGCCTCGTCGGCGCAGGCGGCCTGAACGAAGTCCTGCGCCGTCTGGCCCAGACGCCGCTCGGGCGCAGGCAGGGGCAGGGCGGCGCGCATGGGCCGCGACAGGAAGGGATCGACCGGGGCGCCGTTGGGCCAGACGCCCTCCTCCAGTCCGGCCAGGATCATGCGGTCGGCGCGCGCCAGACGCGCCTCGATGGCGCCGAGGATGCGAAGGGAAGGATGGGTGGCGCCGCCGGTCCGCACCGTCGTCTCGGCCAGCAAGGCGCCGATCAGATCGGCGAACTCGGCGGGCGTGGTCTGGCCCAGCGGGCCGCCGCCCTCGATCAGGGCCGACAGCAGGGAAGCCGCCGCCTCACCGTCTGGCCCGGCCCAGGCGTTCTGACCGGCCAGCGCCTCGATCAGGGCGGTCAGGGTTCGGGCGGCCTGGTCGGGCGGACAGGGGCGGGCGGTCGCCAAAGCTTCCAGCCGGTCGGCGAGGGCCTGCGCGCCCTTCAGCCGGTCCAGCTTCCAGTCGGCCAACGGCAGGCCGCCGCGCCGGGGCTGGGCCGCCTTCAGCAGGCGTTCCTGCAGCTGGGACCAGCGGCGCGGGCGCGGGCCGCGCAGCGCGTGTTCCTCCAGCGCTTCGGCGGCGTCGATGAGCGACGTCTCGCCCAGATCGAGGCGGACCAGCGGGTGCTTCAGCAGGGCCAGCAGGGTCTGCGGCTTCAGCGGCTCGGCCAGCAAGCGGGCGCCGAGGTCGATCAGGACCCCCGCCGTCATCCGCGACAGCGGCTGGCCGGTGGAGGAGTCCGGGACTATGCCCCAGCGCGCCAGCCGCGCCTCGACCCGGCGCGACAGCTGCAGGTCCGGCGTCACCAGGGCGCAGGTGATCGGGCGGCCGTCGGGCGTGCGATGCTCCAGGCTCTCGCGCATCATCAGGGCGACGGCGGCGGCGGCCTCTTCCTCGGCGCGGACGGACAGGACGGTCAGGCCCGACAGGCCCTCGGCGATGGGGTCGGCGGCGCGGCCGGCCTCGGCCGAGCGTGCGCGCAGGCGCTTGATCTCGCGGCGCCAGTCGTCGGTGGCGTCTGCGGGGCGCAGGGCCTCGTTGATCAGGCGCTGGCGGGCCAGACCGCGCGCCTCGATGGCGGGGTCGAGCGATGGCTGGAACCATGGCTGGACGGCTTCGCGCGCGACTTCGGCGCGGGTCAGCAGGGCCTTCAGCGCGGCCTGCGGATGCTGGTCGTCGATACGGTCCCAGGCGTCGGCGGCCAGATCGAGGTCGAGGCCGGGCAGCACGACCACGCCCTGCGGCGCCCTGGCGACGGCCTTCAGCACGTCGGCGGCGGCGGGGACGGTGCCGGTGGAGCCGGCGCCGATGACCGGGGCCTGCGGCGGGCGCGCGTCCCACGCCTCGGCCAGACGGCGCAGCAGGGTGGCGCGCCGCCATGCGGGATCGACCAGCCCCAGCGCCTCCAGCCGTTTCGGCCAGGCCTCGACGGCGAGGCCGAGGAAGCGGGCGCTCTCGCGCCAGTGCTCGGCCAGATCCTGTTCGGCCAGTGTCGCGATGCGCGACATGTCGGGGACGTCTTCCAGCTGGCAGGAATCGAGGAAGGCGCCCAGCGCATCGGCCATTTCGAGGGCGCGCAGGGGCTTCATCCCCGGCTCGAACTCCTCGGCGATCATCCGCGCCATCTCGAAGCGGCGCGTCAGGGGGGCGATGGCGGGCGGCAGGTCCAGCCCCAGTTCGCCGGGGGCGAAGGGCGGCTCGTCCTCTTCCAGATCGCCGAGCGGACGGACCTGAGGCAGCAGGACGGGGCGCTCGCCCGCCAACTTGCCGAGCGCGAAGGAGAAGGCGCGGGCGGCGCGGCGGTTGGGCAGCAGGATGGTGGCGTCGGTCAGGGTCTCGGGCGGGGCGTCGCCCAGCCAGTCCAGCACCCCCGCCGCGAGGTCTTCGAGGAAGGGCCGCCAGGCGGGCACGGCGCGCCAGCGCGGCCCGCTTCCGACGAACGGATCGAAGCGCCCCCCCGTCATGATCAGATCTCCGCCTTCAGCCGCGCCTCGGCCTCATCGCGCGCCTGCGGGTCGCCGACGTGCATCCAGTCGCCGTCGAGCACGCAGCCGAAAAGGCGGCCCTCGGCGGCGGACGCGCGCCACAGGGGGCTCAGCGAGAAGGGGTCGTCGGGGCCGTGGTCGGCGTAATCCGGCCGGGTGATGTGGACGCCCATATAGGCGTAAGGCGCGCTGGCGGCCTCGCCCCGAAAGGTCAAAGCGCCGTCATCGCCGAGGAAGAAGTCGCCGCCGCCCTCGAAGCCGATGGAGCCTTCGCGGCGGGCCAGCAGCAGGGCGGCGTCCATGCGCGCGGGGGCCCACAGGCGGATCAGGTCGCCCAGAGCGTCGCCCCGGTCGATCCAGACGCTGTCGATATTGGCGACGAAGACGGGATCGTCGCCCAGCAGGGGGCGGGCCTTCTTCAGACCGCCGCCGGTCTCCAGCAGTTTGGCGCGCTCGTCAGAGATGCGGATCGTCGGGCGGGCGCGGGCGGCCAGATGGCTTTCCAGCCGGTCGGCGAACCAGTGGACGTTGACCACGGCGTCGGTCACGCCCGCCTCGGCCAGCCGGTCGAGCACATGGTCGATCAGCGCCTTGCCGCCGACCTCGACCAGCGCCTTGGGCCGGTCGTCGGTGAGCGGGCGCATCCGCGTGCCGAGCCCGGCGGCGAGAACCATGGCGGTTGTAGGAGACGTCATCGACGCACATCCTCCGGCACGTGGCGGTCCATCCAGGCGGCGACGGCTTCGAGGCCGGGCGCCTTCAGATTGGCGTTCAGGTGCGCCCACATGCGCGGCATGAAGGCGGCGTAGCGGGGCTTGCCGTCGCGGGCGATCAGGCGGGCGAAGATGCCCAGAATGCGCGCCTCGTTCAGGGCGGCCAGGCCGGCGTAGGACGCCATGAAGGCCTCGCGGTCGGTCTCGGGGCGCAGGGCGAAGTAGTGGTCGAGCGCCAGGGCTTCCAGTTCGGGCGCCACGTCGCGGCGGGCGTCCTGCAGCAGGGAGTGCAGATCCCACGACGGATGGGCCTTCACCGCGTCCTGGAAATCGATCATCCCGACCGAGGCGGCGCCGGTCCTGCCGTCCAGCCGGATCAGGTTCTCGGCGTGATAATCGCGGTGGGCCATGACGGTCGCGCCCGCCTCGCCCGCCGTCGTGATCGGCGCCCAGACGGCGCGCCATTCGGCGACGGCGGCCTCATCGAAGCTGAGCGAGGGGATCAGTTTCGGCAGCCAGTCGACGAACAGGTCGGCCCCGCCCTGCAGCGCCGTCTGGTCATAGGTCAGCAGGGGCCAGTCGCCTGCCGGGCCGTTCAGCGTCTCTGGCGTCGGGGCGGCGTGCAGGACGGCCAGGGCCTCGACGGCGGCGCGATAGAGGGGGGCGGGGTCGGCGCCGTCCTCGATGACGCGGGCGAACAGGGCGTCGCCGAAATCCTCGATCACGGCCAGGCCGTTGGGGGCGTCGACGGCGACGATCTCAGGCGCCGACAGGCCGAGCGATTTTAGATGGGCAGCCACGGCGGCGAAGGCCTCGATGCGTCCGGCGGACAGGCGGGCGACGGCGTTCCAGCCATGCGCGTGGCGCTGCTCTGGCGTCCAGGACGGATCGCAGGGGCGGCTCTCGACGGCGGGGGCCTGATCCATCAGCATGAGGGAGGCGCCCGAGGGCGTGGTCAGCCGCTCGTAGCGTCGCGTCGAGGCGTCGCCGGGCAGGGGCGCGCGGACGGCCTCGGCCAGACCGGCCGAACTGAGGAAGTCGAGACGGAGGGCTTCGCGGTCAGACATGGAGTTCCTTCAGTTTGGCTTCCCACGCCCCTGCGCCAGAAACGGTCGCAAGTCGGCCCTCGCCGTCCTCGGCGATGGTGACTGTCAATCGGTCGGGGCCGAGCATCCGGCCGGGATCCTCGCCCAACCGCTCGGGCCATTCGATCAGGGCGCAGCTGTCGTCCAGCGCCTCGTCCAGCCCGACCTCGAAGGCCTCCTCGGGCCGGGTCAGGCGATAGAGATCGAAATGGGCGATGGGCGGGTCGCTTTCATAGAACTGGACCAGGGTGAAGGTCGGCGACGGCACGTCCTCGTCGGGGCGCGTCAGGGCGCGGATCAGGCCGCGCGCCAGCGTCGACTTGCCCATGCCCAGCGGGCCGTAGAGCAGAACGGCCTCGCCCGGCGCCAGCAGGGGGGCGATGGCTTCGCCGAGGCGGGTGGTGGCGTCGGCGTCGGGAAGATCGAAGGTCGTCATGCGGAGGGCATCAGGCGAAGGTCGCGTCAGGATCGGCGGCCAGGGTCCGCTCGACAAAGGCTTTCAGTTTCAGGGTGGCCGCCTGGGCGTCGACGTCCAGCGCCAGCGGCGGGATGGGGCGGCCGACGATCAGGTCGAAGGCGCGGCCCTTCTTGTTCAGCAGTTCGTGGAAGAGGGTGATGTCGCGCAGCTCCTGCGACACCTTGTCGAACAGGTGGAACAGGCGGCTGGTCGGGCCAGAGACGTGGATCGGGATGACCGGCGCCTCATATTTGCGGGCGAGCGAAGCGGCGGTGGCGGCCCATTCGGGGTCGGTCAGCAGGCCGTCCGGGCCGACACGGGCCAGGCGTCCGGCGGGGAACATGACGACGCAGCGTTCGGCTTCGAACGCCTCTTTCGCGGCCTGAAGGGTGGCGCGGGTCTTCTCGCGCGTGCGCTTGGCCGTGACCCATTCGACCGGGACGACGGTCTCCGACAGGCGCGGCGAGACGCGCAGGGCGTCGGCGTTGGCGAAATAGATCAGGTCGTCGCGCACCGTGCGCAGGGCGTCGTGCACGGCCAGACCGTCGGCGATGCCGGTCGGGTGGTTGCACACCACCAGACAACGGCCCGAGACCGGCAGGCGACCCAGATGCGCCGTCCGCACGGTCAGCTCCAGCAGGTCCGAGACATAGTCCAGCGCCTGGCGACCGCCCATGGGGCCGATGGCGTCGGCCATGCGCCGCGCCTTGGCGTAGTCGAGCAGGCCGTAGAGGGCGGGGCGGACCAGCGGCCAGGCGGCCGATCCCGTCAGCCGGGGCGCGCGCTCGGCGATCAGGACATCGACGATGTGGGGAGCCGGACTCATCGCCTGCTTGTCGCCGAGGCGGCGGCGACGGGCAAGCGCCATCGCGCTTGGCGCAGACGGCATCGCCGCCTATGCAGGAAGCCTGACCATTCATTGGGGAGTGTAGCGTAATGGCCCGATCACACTGGATGACGGCGGCGGCCGTCCAGATGCTGTTGCTGGCCGGCGGCCTGGCGACGCCGGTTCTGGCGCAGCAGGCGCCGGCGGCGGCGTCTGCTCAGGCCTCAGCGTCCGACCGTCTGGGCCTGAAGGATCTGGCGATGATGGAGCGCGTCGGCGACCCGCGCGTCTCGCCGGACGGGCGTCGCGTCATCTATGCCGTGACGACGACGGACTGGGCGGGCAACAAGACCCAGACCGGCCTTTGGATGGTCGATGCCGACGGCGCCGCGCCCGCGCGTCGGCTGCCGATCTCTGATGGCGGCGCGTCGGGCGCGCGCTGGACGCCCGACGGGCAGGCGATCTATTTCATGTCCGCGCGCGGCGGGTCGAACCAGGTGTGGCGCGCCGACCGCGACGGCATGGCGGCGGCCCAGGTCACGACCCTGCCGGTTTCCGTGTCGGGGTTCCGCTTCACGCCGGACGGCAAGGCGCTGGTGCTGGGCGTGTCGGTCTATACGGACTGCGAAACCCTGGACTGCACAAGGGATCGTCTGGCCGAGCGGGCCAAGTCGACGCAGCAGGTCTATGACCGGATGCCGTTGCGCGTGTTCGACCGCTGGGCTGACGGGCGCCAGAGCCACCTCTTCCTGCAACCGCTGAACGGCTCGGGTTTCGCCGAGGGCCAGCCGCGCGACCTGACCGCCGGGGTGGATGCCGACATCGGCGTGGGCGAAAGCAGCCTGACCATCGCGCGCGACGGGCGCACCTTCATCTATGCGGCGCGCAAGCAGGCGGACCGCGCGCCTTTCACCAACGACAGCGACCTGTATCGACTGAGCCTGGACAGCGGCGCGCCGGTCAATCTGACCGAAGGGCATTCGGGGCCGGACGGGGCGCCCGCCCTGTCGCCTGACGGACGCCGTCTGGCCTGGCTGGCGGCTCCGCGTGAGAATGTTGGCGGCGATCAACCGGTGGTCATGGTGGCCGATGCGACCGGCGCGAACGCTCGGGCCCTGACGAACTGGGATCGCGGCCCCAGCGGCCTGACCTGGCGCTCGGACGGCCGGGCGCTTTATGTCACCGCCGCCGATGAGGGCCAGAACCGCCTGTTCGAGATCGACGCGCGCACCGGCGCGGTGAAGGCCCTGACCGACATCGGCTCGGTCGGCGACTTCCACGAGGTCGGCGGCGTTCTGGCCTATGCGCATGAGAGCTTCACCGCTCCGACGCAGGTCTTCATCGCCAGGAACGGCCAGCCTGCCCGCCAGGCGACGCAGCACAACGCCGAGCTGCTGGCCCGCATCGACCTGCCCCGTCCCGAGGAGATCCGCTTCCCCGGCTGGAACGACGAGACGACGCACGGATGGGTGTTCAAGCCCGCAGGCTTTGTCGAGGGGCGCAAATACCCGGCCGTCTATCTGATCCACGGCGGACCCAAGTCGCCCTGGACCGAAAGCTGGTCCTACCGCTGGAATCCGCAGGCCTACACGGCGGCGGGCTATGCGGTGGTGATGGTCAACTTCCACGGCTCTCCGGGTTACGGCCAGGCCTTCACCGACGCCATCAACGACCACTGGGGCGACCGCCCGCTGGAAGACCTGCGCAAGGGCTGGCAGGCGGCGCTGGCGGCCAATCCGTGGATCGACGGGGAGCGGGCCTGCGCGCTGGGCGCCTCCTATGGCGGCTATATGGTCAATATGATCGCGGGCCAGTGGAACGAGCCGTGGCGCTGCCTGGTCAACCACGCCGGGGTGTTCGACGTGCCGCAGCTGATGAACGCCATGGACATCTCGACCTTCATCCATGAGTTCGGCGGCGCGACCTGGGACCGCAAGGCGGTCTACGACGCTCACAACCCCGAGACCTATGCGGGCGACTGGAAGAAGCCGATGCTGGTGCTGCATGGCTCCAAGGACTTCCGCGTGCCGATGGAGCAGGGGCTGGCGACCTTCTCGGCCCTTCAGCGTCTGAACATCCCCAGCCGCTTTGTCCATGTGCCGGACGAGAACCACTGGGTGCTGAAGCCGCAGACCTGGGTCGAGTGGCAGCAGGAGATTCTGGACTGGACGGCCGACTGGACGAAGGAAGGCCAGTAAAGCTGCGCTAAACAGGAGACTTTGCGGGCGGCGCACGGCGGTGTTAGGCCTTCGGCCAGACTTCACATCCGCATGAGGAGCGCCTGAATGCGCCGCCTGCCCCATCTCCTGTCCGGCCTCAGCGCCGCCGCCCTGCTGACCGCCACGGCCCTGCCGGCCCTGGCCGAGGGGGCGCCCGCGGCTGCGGCCGCCTCTGCTGCTTCGGCGTCGAACGCCTTCACCTATCAGGACATGATCTCGGCCAACCGGCTGGGCGATCCGCAGGTGTCGCCGGACGGCGAGTGGGTGGTCTATTCGCTGACCCAGACCGACGTGGCGGCCAACAAACGCTCCAGCGCCCTCTACATCCTGAGCCTGAAGGGCGAGGCCCAGCCGCAGAAGCTGGCCATCTCCGAAGGCGGCGCCAACACCGCCCGCTGGGGCGCCGACGGCAAGCTGTATTTCCTGTCCAGCCGTTCGGGCTCCAGCCAGGTCTGGGTCTCGGCCGACAAGGGTGCGACGGCGACCCAGGTCACGGCCCTGCCGACCGACATCAACGCCTATCGCATCAACGGCGCGGGCGACGCGGTGGCCGTGTCCCTGGCCGTCTATCCCGACGCGGCGGACCTGAACGCCTCGGTCGCGCGCGGCAAGACCGAGGCCGAGCGCAAGTCGACCGGCCAGGTCTACGACCGCATGTTCGTGCGCCACTGGGACACGTGGAACGACCACACCCAGAACCACCTGTTCGTCCAGTCGATCGGCGCCGACGGCAAGGCGGGCGGCGAGCCGGTCTGGGTCACGAAAGGCTTTGACGGCGACACCCCCTCCAAGCCGTTCGGCGACGAGAGCGAGTTCACCTTCGCGCCCGACGGCCAGTCGCTGGTCTTCTCGGCGCGCAAGGCAGGGAACAGCGAGCCGTGGAGCACCAACTTCGACCTCTATCAGGTGGCCGTTTCGGCGCCGGGGCAACTGACCAATCTGACCGAGGCCAACCCGGCGTGGGACACCGGCCCGGTCTTCTCGCCCGACGGCCAGACCCTGGCCTACCGCGCCATGGCCCGTCCGGGTTTTGAGGCGGACAAATATTCGATCTTCCTGCGCGACGTGGCCACCGGCCAGACGCGCCAGATCGCGGCCAACTGGGACCGTTCGGCCGACACCCTGCAGTGGTCCAAGGACGGGAACACCCTCTACACCACGGCCGGCGACGTCGGTCAGACCCGCCTGTTCGCCATCGATGCGCGCAATGGCGTGGTGACGCCTCTGACCGGCGAGGGCCACGTCGGCGCCTTCGGTCAGACCCCCTCGGGCTTCGTCTTCGCGATGGACAGCCTGACGTCGCCCAGCGACCTCTACTTCAAGACCTGGCGCGGCCGCGAAATGCCGCGCCGCCTGACCAATGTGAACCCGCAGCTGGCGACCAAGGCTTTCGGCGAGGCCGAGCAGTTCAGCTTCCCCGGCTGGAACAATGAGACGGTCCACGGCTACGTCATCAAGCCCGCGAACTACGTCAAGGGTCAGAAGTATCCGGTCGCCTTTCTGATCCACGGCGGTCCGCAGGGCTCGTTCGGCAACTCCTGGTCCTACCGCTGGAACCCCGGCACCTATGCGGGCGCGGGCTATGCGGTGGTGATGATCGATTTCCACGGCTCGACCGGCTACGGCCAGGACTTCACCGACGCCATCAGCCAGCACTGGGGCGATCGTCCGCTGGAAGACCTGCAGAAGGGCTGGGCCTTCGCCCAGTCGAAGTATGACTTCCTGGACGGCGACAACGCGTGCGCCCTGGGCGCCTCCTACGGCGGCTATATGATCAACTGGATCGCGGGCAACTGGCCGGGCGAGTTCAAATGCCTGGTCAACCACGACGGCGTCTTCGACACCTTCGGCATGGGCTACGGCACCGAGGAGCTGTGGTTCACGGAGTGGGAATACGGCGGCACGCCGTGGGAGAATCCGCAGGGCTATCAGAAGTTCAACCCGGCCAACCATGTGCAGAACTGGCGCGATCCGATGCTGGTGGTTCAGGGCGATCTGGATTTCCGCATTCCGACCTCGCAGAGCCTGTCGACCTTCACCGCCCTGCAGCGGCGCGGGATCGAGAGCCGTCTGGTCTTCTTCCCGGATGAGAACCATTGGGTGCTGAAACCCGCCAACAGCCTGCAATGGCACAACGAAGTGTTCGGCTGGCTGGACAAGCACCTGGCCAAGTAAGGCTGGGCCTGACTTCGGGGCGCGGTTCGTCGGGGCCGCGCCCTTCGTCTTTTGGGGGAGGACGCATGACGCGACGAGGGCTTCTGGCGCCGCTGCTGGCGACCGTGGCGACGGCCGCTTGCGCGCCGTTGATCGGGCAGGGGGCGATGACACAGGCGCCGTTGGGGCCGCTCGGCTGGCGCACGGCGCGCGCGGCCTACGGCGCCGATCCGCGACAGACCTTGCGCCTCTATCGACCCGCGACGGCGAGCCGCTTGCCCATCCTGATCCTGTTGCCGGACGGCGCGCCCGAAGCGGCGGACGAGCGGGCCGCGCGCGATCTGGCCGAGCGGGGATTCATTGTGGTCCTGGCCGACCGACGCGCGGCGCCGGACAGCCCCCACCCAGCGTTCATCGGCGACGCGGCGACGGCCGTCGCCTGGGCGAAGACGCGGGCCGACGATCTGGGCGGCGATGCGGGACGCATCGGCGTGCTGGGCCTGGGCGAAGGCGGGCGCGCGGCCCTGATGTTGGCGTTCGATCGACGCTATCTGACGACGGCCGGAGCGCCTGCCGCCGTGCGCGCGGCGGCGGCTCTGGGCGCATATCCGGGGCCGGATGCGACCTTCACCGTCCCCTCGGCCTATGGAGGCGCTTCTGATTCAGCGCCTGTGTGGCGTGGAGCGGCGGGCGATCTGGCGGGGGCTGTCGCCTTCATGCGCGAAGCCCTGGCCTAGGTCGCGGCGGTCAACTGTCATGTCGGCGTGTTTCCCCTGTCTCGCCAAGGTCACGGTTTTCCGCTAGAGGAAGCCATGACAGACAAGATGACCCCCCAGGCGGCGCTGGACCGCCTCGAAACCCTCTACAATCAATCCGTCGCCAATCTGCGCCATGCCGTGAAGGTCTTTCTGGCGACCGGCGAGCGCGCCGAACCAGAGGCCCGCGCGGCGGGCCTGTTCGCCTATCCCCGCCTGACGGTGACGTGGCACGGCGAGCGGCCGCAGAATCTGGAAACCCGCGCCTATGGCCGCCTGTCGTGGCCCGGCGTCTATTCCACGACCATCACCCGGCCTGAGCTGTTCCGCGATTATCTGCTGGAGCAACTGACCCTGCTGGCGAACGAATACGGCGCCGATTTCAAGGTCGAGCCGTCGGATCAGGAAATCCCCTTCCCCTATGTGCTGGACGGCTCGGACGTGGTGCTGGACCGCACCATGACGGCGGCCATCGCCCGCTGGTTCCCCACGACCGAACTGGCCCACATCGGCGACGAAGTGTCCGACGGCCTGTGGGAGCCGGGCGAGGAGCATCCGCTGGCCCAGTTCGACGCCCTGCGCACCGACTTCTCGCTGGCGCGTCTGCGGCACTATACCGGCACCCCGGTCGAGGACGTGCAGAGCTTCATCCTCTTCACCAACTACAACCGCTACGTCGACGAGTTCGTGCGCTGGGCCACGGCCCAGATCGCCGATCCCGACAGCCCCTATGAAGCTCTGTCCTGCGCCGGGGGCGTGGTGGTGACGCGCGCCACCGACGACCCGGAGGCGGCCATCATGGACGCCGCCTGGCGCAAGCATCAGATGCCCGCCTATCACCTGACGCGGCCGGACGGTCAGGGCATCACCCTGGTCAACATCGGCGTCGGTCCGTCCAACGCCAAGACCATCTGCGACCACCTGGCGGTCATGCGGCCGCACGCCTGGATGATGATCGGCCACTGCGGCGGCCTGCGCGGCAGCCAGACCATCGGCGACTATGTGCTGGCCCACGCTTACCTGCGCGACGACCATGTGCTGGACGCGGTTCTGCCCGCAGACATCCCGATCCCCAACATCGCCGAGGTGCAGCGCGCCCTCTATGACGCGACCAAGCTGGTCTCGGGCGCGCCGGGCGAAGAGGTCAAGAAGCGGCTGCGCACCGGCACCGTCGTCACCACCGACGACCGCAACTGGGAGCTGCGCTATTCCAAGTCGGCCCTGCGCTTCAACCAGAGCCGAGCCGTAGCCATCGACATGGAAAGCGCCACCATCGCCGCCCAGGGCTATCGCTTCCGCGTGCCCTACGGGACCCTGCTGTGCGTCTCGGACAAGCCGTTGCACGGCGAGATCAAGCTGCCGGGCCAGGCCAACCGCTTCTACGAGGGCTCGATCTCCGAGCACCTGCAGATCGGCATTCAGGCGGTGGAGCTGCTGCGGGCCGAGGGCGCGCGCCTGCACTCGCGCAAGCTGCGGGCTTTCGACGAGCCGCCTTTCAGATAAGAGGAGGGCTAACGCTCGCCGCGCGGCGGCTCGCTGCTCGAGCCCCGCGTCGACGCCTCTCCTAGAAAGAACTTTACAACATAAAGTTCTTGGCTCATCTTCTGCGAGACAGGCAGGGAGAGACGCCATGACCCGCGACCAGGTTCAATCCGTTCACGACGACATCGCCTATATGAAGGCCCTCGCTCAGGAGGGGCGGCAGGCGCCGCTGCTGGGCGGCCGCATCCTGGTCATCGCCGGACTGGTGTTCGGCGCGGCGGCGATCATCCACTACGCGATCAACAGTAGGCTGCTGGATGTGGCGCCGGTCGCCTATCTGGTCCTGTGGGGCTCGGCCATGTTGATCTTCTTCGTTACTCTGATCGTCGAGATTCGGCGTTGCGAGACCAAACCGGGGGCGCAGTCGGCGGGCAATCGCGCCGCCAGCGCGGGCTGGATGGGCGCGGGCTTGGGCATTTTCGTCATGTCCCTGGCGATGGGCGTGATCGGCTGGAAGACGCAGAGCAGCGCCGCCGCGGCGGTCTTTCCGTCGCTGATCTTCGCCCTCTATGGCTCGGGTTGGGCGGTGTCGGCGACCATGAGCGGGCAGAAGTGGCAATGGTATCTGGCGGCCGGATGCTGGATCGCCACGCCCATGATCGCCTTTCTGATCGGCAGCCCCGCCCTGTGGCTGGGCTATGCGGCAGGCCTGTTTCTCTTTGCTTTCGTTCCGGGCCTGATCCTGATGCGTCAGGAACCGACGGAGACGGTCTGACATGATTGCCGCAGAACCGGCTGACGATTTCGACATCGGCCGCATCGACGACGTGATCCACGGCCGGGTGCGTCTGGGGATCATGGCCTATCTGTCGGGCGCCGAGAGCGCCGAGTTCGGCGAGCTGAAAGCCCGGTTGCAGGCGACGGACGGCAACCTGTCGGTCCATTTGCGCAAGCTAGAGGAGGCGGGCTTCGTCGCCGTGTCCAAGAGCTTTCAGGGCCGCAAGCCCCTGACGCGCGCCAGCATGACGACGGCGGGCCGCGACGCCTTTCTCGCCTATCTGGACGCGATGTCCGCCCTCGTGGCGGGCCGCTAGAGCGGCTGGCGCCGGACGCTGAACCGGCTATGGAGGGCGGGTATGAGCCAGCGCCCTTCATTATCCGACACAGGCGGGCCCGGTCCGTTTTCGGCGCTGGCTGTCGAGCCGTGCGGCTGGGCCGAACCGGTCCAGGTCGCGGCGGGGCTTAACCGGCGCGAAGGGGCGCTGGCGCTGATCGCCGGAGCCGGCGATCCGGCCGCGCATGGAGGGCGAATGTCCTTCGTCGCCTGCGAGCCGGATCTGTGCGTGATCGGGCTGGTGGACGAAGCGGCGCCTTTCCAGGCTCTACGGAATCCGGCCTTTGCGGGCGGCGGCGTGGTCGGCCTGATGAGCTATGACGCCGGGGCGCGCTCCGCGACGGGCGAGCGGGGCGGGGATTGGCCCGATCTGATGCTGGCCCGCTATCCGGCCTTGCTGGCGTTTGATCACCAGACGAAAGAGGCGCGCGCCGTGGGGCGGGGCCGCACCGAGGCGCAGGCGCGCGAACAGGCGCGCCGGGCGGCGACCTGGTTGACGCAGGCGCGGGCGCCGACGACGCCGTCAGCTCCGGCTTCAGCCTTTGAGGGCGAGGCGGCGCCCGAGGTCTATGAGGCCGCCGTCGCGGATGTCGTGGCGCGCATCGCGGCGGGCGAGCTGTTTCAGGCCAACATCGCCCGCGCCTGGTCCGGTCGGCTGGATGCGGGACGCGACCCGTTCGATGTCTTTGCGCGGCTGTCGGCGGCGCGCGGCGCGGCCTACGGCGCCTTCTGGCGGCTGGGCGATCGGGCGATTGTGTCCAATTCGCCCGAGCTGTTCCTGACCTTCGACGAGACGAGCAGACGGATTGAAGCCCGGCCGATCAAGGGAACGCGACCGCGCGATTCCGATCCTGATCGGGACGACGCCCTGGCGGCGGAACTGACGTCCAGCGCGAAGGATCGGGCCGAAAATCTGATGATCGTCGATCTGATGCGCAACGATCTGGCGCGTGCGGCGCGGCCGGGCACGGTCCGGGTCGAGGGGCTGTGCGAGCTGGAACGCCACCCCACGGTGCATCATCTGGTTTCAACCGTCAGCGCCGAGGCGGCCGCAGGCTTCGGTCCGGCTGAGGTGCTGGAGGCGGCCTTTCCCCCTGGCTCGATCACCGGGGCGCCCAAGCATCAGGCCATGAAGGTGATCGCGGCGCATGAACCGCCGCGCGGGCCGTGGTGCGGTTCGCTGTTTGGATGGGGGCTGGCGGGCGATCAGCGTCTGACGGCGTCGGTGCTGATCCGCACGGCGGCCTTCGTTCAGGATGAGAAGGGCTGGCGCTGGCGCGCTCAAGCCGGGGCGGGCATCGTCGCCGACAGTGATCCGCGGGCCGAGCGGCTTGAGACCGAGGCCAAGATCCTGGCCTTGAAGCAGGCTTTGACGGGATAGGTCAGCAGTCGGTGCAGACCACGCGGTCAACGGTACGCGGCCGAAGGAAGTAACGACGCGACAAGGTGACCGGCTTGGGCAGGACGGCGGCGAACGGCGACCTGTAGATGTACTGGGTCTCGCCCATGATCACCGTCTGCTCCCTCTCGACCACGTCGGGCGGCAGGTCCGTGACGCGATTGCCGCGCTGTAGAGGCGCCAGCGCCTTGCCGTTGCCGTGGCTCCACTCGATGGTCGCCACGCCCCGGGCGTCGACGGAGATGCTGGTGGTGCGGATGGACAGGTCGGCGGCGGGGAAGGGACGCATGATCAGGCCGCCGACGGCGTAGATGGCGTTGATCCCTGCCCGATTGGTTCTTTCGCTCTGGGCGACCAGGTCGGACACGACGGAGGCGGCGTGGCTGGCGCGGCGCTGGGCCATGAAGCCCTGGCTGAACTCGACCAGACCGAGGTAAAGCAGGATCATCACCGGGGCGATCAGGGCGAACTCGATCGCCGTGGCGCCGTCCCGGTTGTCGGGCAGGCGGCGCAGGGAGCGCAGGCGCCGGCTCATTGATAGGGCTCGTTGCGGAAGGCCAGGGTGGTGGTCAGCATCACCCGTCCGTCCTTGGTGCGCGACACCGCCTGGGCGATCATCGGGGTGACGATCGGCTGTTCATACCAGACACGCACGAGGACTCGCTGTCCGGGGCCGCCGGGTTCGAACTTCAGGCCTGTGGGATCGAATAGGTCGCCGCTGGTCGGGTCCGGCGGGGCCTTGCTGGGGTCCGTCAGGGAAAAGTCGTCCAGCACCCGCACGTCGATGAAGGCGCGGCGGCTGCAATCGCCGGAAAACAGACTCATCTCGGCGCAGAACTTGTCCTTGAACTGCTCGGGCGTGAGTTCCTGCGTCTGTGCCTGGCCGGTGCGCACCTGACGGGCGGCGTCCGAGGCGGCGGTCTCGACCAGGGCGTCGACCAGCAGCATCAGGCCGATCTCCAATATGCCGAACAGCAGCAGGAAGAAAGGAAGGGCGACCAGGCCGAACTCGATGGCGTTCGAGCCCTCGCGTCGCTTCCGGTCGTGAGAACGTCGCGCCAAGACCCGGCCTTTTAGGAGCCGCGACCAGCGGGCTCAGCAGGGGCGCAGGTCGAGCCGCAGGTCACTTCGGTCGTCTCTTGGCCGCGCCAGACCCGCACTGTTCCGGCGCTGCTGGGCGCCACCACGATCTGGCGCTGGAACAGGGGGCGGCCCAGGCCGTCCACGGCGATGACTTCCGTCACCCCATAGGCCTTGCCGGTGATGAACAGGGTGCGGGCGTCGGTGACGGCGACGTCGGCGATGGCGGGATTGGCGACGATGACCGATCCGGCGGCGGCGCCCAGCTGGACGCGCGTCGCCTGGTGGATCGGCACTTCCAGTTGACGGCTCTGCGCCGTCGCCGCCGTGGCGCCCAGAACAACCGGAAGGCCGACAAGCAGCAGGCGGATCAGGCTTACGCCCTTGGGCTTGGCCGATGCCGTCATGTCGCAACCTCCGAGGTCAAAAGAACGGGCGCGCGCGACGCCGCGCGTGAACTGTCGCGCGCAAAGGTCAAGATTTCCTGAAATTCGCGTGTCCTCGGAGGATTGGGCTATTTTATAGTAAACATATAAGTAACCATCATAATTCTGCGACAGTGGGTGAGATTTTACTCGTCCTTAATCCGGATCGACGCATTGTCTTCAGGCATACGGGGATCAAGCGGGCAGAAAACCGGTGACCCTGAATGGTGGGACTGTTGCTCGCTCTGAACAAAGGAAGACAACTCATGCGTAACTTCATCAACCGCTTCGCCAAAGACGAATCCGGCGCCACGGCCATCGAATACGGCCTGATCGCCGCCCTGATCTCGGTGGTCATCATCGGCGCACTCATCACCATCGGTCCGAAGGTTGCGGGCATGTTCGAGAAGGTCGACACCGAACTGAACGCGGCGCAGTAAAGCCGGGGATACAGCATCCTTGAATCGAACGGCCGGAGCGTACGCTCCGGCCGTTTTCCGTGGGGCCGGAGTTTCCGAACAGATGTTAAATCTCAAACCGAGTTTTAAGGAGTTGGGGGCAGGCTGGCTTTATGAAGCAACTCGTCTTCCCATTTCTCGCCGTCCTTCCGGTGCTCGCCGTCGTCGCGGCCCTGCATGATCTGACGACGATGAAGATTCCGAACTGGATCTCGATCGGCCTCGTCGTCGGCTTCTTTCCGGCGGCGCTGGTGTTGGGATTGCCGTTGAGCGTGGTGGGCGTTTCCGCCGGGATGGCGCTGGCGGCGCTGTTCATCGGCGCGGGGATGTTCGCCCTGAACTGGATCGGCGGGGGCGACGCTAAACTGCTGGCGGCGGCGACCCTGTGGATGGGGCTGTCGGGCACGCTGCACTTTCTGCTCTTCACAGGCCTGGCGGGCGGAGCCTTCTGCATGCTGTTGCTGACGGCGCGCAGTCGCCTGCCCATCCTGGCCCAGGCGGGGCCGGGTTGGATGATGCGGCTGATGCAGCCCAAGGGCGACATTCCCTATGGCGTCGCCATCGCTATCGGCGCCCTGCTGGCCTATCCCGAAAGTCCGCTGATGGCCGCCTTCATCGCCGGTTGATCGATGTTCGCCAAGGACTGTCCCGCTTAGGGACGCGTTAACCTCGATCCCTCATCATTGTTAACGGCAGGGGGCGGCCCGCGCGCTATCGCGTCGTCGCGTCTGCCGGAGACCCTCGATGAAGCCCGCCAAGATCGCCGTCATCTGTATCGCCGCCCTGGCCGCCATCGGCCTGGCGTTGGTGGTGCGCGCCATGGGCTCCCCCAGTCGGGAACCGGCGACGACCTCGGCCGCCGTCGAAGCGCGGCCGATGGCTAAGGTGCTGGTCGCCGCGCGCGATCTTGAGGCCGGTCGACGCCTGGCCGACGCGGACCTGAGCTGGAAGGACTGGCCGGCCGAGGAACTGAATCCCCTCTTCATCACTGACGGCTCGACCCCGCCGCCCGCCAAGCCCGAGGGCGCCGCCGCAGAGAACGCTGCCGCCGACGCCAAGGGCGAGCCGAGCCGTGAGCAGGCGCGCGCCCAGGCGGTCGAGCGCGCCTTGAAGGCCGCCGCTGAACTCAATGGGCCGGGCGCCAAGTCGGACTATATCGGCGCCGTGGTGCGCGAACCCATTCTGGCGGGCGAGCCGATCGTGGCGCGCAAGATCGTCCGCGCCGGGGACAGCGGCTATATGGCCGCCTATCTGGAGCCGGGCGCGCGGGCCATGGCCATTCGCGTCAATGTCGAGACCGCCGCCGGGGGCTTCATCCTGCCCGGCGACCGGGTGGACGTGCTGATGACGCGCGAGATCAAGAACAACGACAGCAGCGCCGGGCCGCGTTTCACGACGGCGACCATCATGCGCAACATGAAGGTGCTGGCCATCGATCAGACCACCCGCGCCGCCGAAGACGAAAAGGCCGTGGTCGGCGCCACCGCCACCCTGGCCGTCAGCGCACGCGACGCCGAGCTTCTGGCCCTGGCGCGGTCCGAAGGAGACCTGTCGCTGGTGCTGCGCTCCTATGCCGACACGGCGGGGCCGTCGGGCCATGTACCCGGCGCGGTGCGGCGCGGCGGCGAGCGGACGGGCGCGGTGGTCAAGATCTATCGCGGCGGCGACGCTCAGGAAGTGCCGACGCCATGAGGATTTCGCGCATGAATCGTTTCGCCGTCGCCGCCAGCGTCGCCGTGCTCGCTCTGGGCGGCGCGGGGGCGCCGATGGATCAGGCGGGCGCCCAGACGACGCGCGCCGCCATCACCGCGGGCTCGGCGCCGCAACTGGTCAACCTGCCGCGCGGAACTTCCTTTGCGGTCGATCTGCCGTCTGACGCCCGCGACGTCATCATCTCCAACCCGCGGGTGGCCGAAGCCATGCTGCACTCGCCGCGCCGCATCACCATGATCGGCCTGGAGGGGGGCGAGACCGACGCCGTGTTCCTGGACGGCGCAGGCCGCACCATCCTGGCGCTGCGCGTGCGGGTGGATGCGGGCGTCAGCGCCCTGCAAGACACGCTGAACCGGATCGCGCCCGGATCAGATTTACGGGCCGAAGCGGTCAATGACAGCATCATCCTGAGCGGTCTGGCCGCCAGCCCGGCCGACGCCGACCGCGCCGTCCAGGTGGCTCGCGCCTTCGTCAGCGCGCCCGAAAAGGTCATGAACATGATCTCGGTCGCCGGGTCGGACCAGGTGACGCTGAAGGTCCGCGTCGTCGAGGTGCAGCGCAATGTCATCAAACAGCTGGGCTTCGACACCCAGGCGGTGATCGGCCGCGTCGGCGATACCCAGTGGCTGCTGGGCAACAACGCCACCTGGGGCGTCAACGGCTCGCTGCTGGGCGGGCTGGCGGGCGGGATCGCGCGCGACACGACCAAGAATTTCCAGATGGAGGCCCCCTGCATCGGGCCGGGCTGGCCCGAAGGCGCTATGTGCCCCCATACCGTGACGGGCGCCCCAGGCGATCCCTCCAACTGGGACACCGCCCAGCCGGGCACGGGGCCCGGCTCTGACGGTCTGAACAAGGGCTCGGCGACGCTGAAGGCGTTCGAGCGCGTCGGTCTGGTCCGCACCCTGGCGGAACCGAACCTGACCTCGGTCAACGGCGAGGCCGCCAGCTTCCTGGCGGGCGGCGAGTTTCCCGTGCCCACCGGTCGCGATCGTGACGGTCAGATCACGGTACAGTACAAGCCCTATGGCGTGGCGTTGGGCTTCCGCCCGGTGGTGCTGTCCGAAGGGCGCATCAGCCTGCAGGTCAAGGTCGAGGTGTCGGAGCTGACGCCCAGCGGCGGCCTGACCATCGGCGCGGGAACCCCGTCGTCGATCACCCTGCCGGGCCTGACCGTGCGGCGCAGCGAGAACACCATCGAACTGCCCTCGGGCGGGTCGATGATGATCGCCGGCCTGTTGCAGGAAAGCACGCGTCAGGCGGTGGATTCCCTGCCGGGCATGACCAACATTCCCGTACTGGGGCAGCTGTTCCGCTCCCGCGACTATCTGATGGGCGAGACCGAATTGGTGGTCATCGTCGAGCCCTATGTCGTTACGCCGACGGCGCCGGGGCGGATGCAGACGCCGGCCGACGGCCTGCGCATCGCCCATGACGCCCAGACCATCTTCTTCGGCCAGCTGAACCAGGTCTACGGCTCGCCCGCGCCGACCGCCCAGGCGGGCGCCGGTTGGCGCGGCCCCGTCGGTTATGTGATCGAGTGAACGCCATGACACGACTTTCCTCGCGGTATCTTGCCCTGATCGCCCTGACGGCGGGCGGATTGGCCCTGTCGGCCTGCGTCGGCGGCCCGGCGGGTCTGGGCGGCGAGCCGCCGCTGACGCCGACGTCGCGCTACTCGCTTCAGGTTGAACCAGGTCTGGAGCGCATCGCCCTGGCGGTGCATGAGACGGGCGTGTCGGCCAATCAGCGCGCGGCCCTGGGCGATCTGGTCAACCGCTTCGCCATGGAGGGGGCGCCGGTCCTGGTCATCGAGGCCCCGTCGGGTGGCGATCCCGTGGCGGCCGAGGCGGCCTGGGGGGTCCGGGCGATCCTGCAACAGGCGGGGGTGCCGGAGAACCGCATCCAGGTCGCGGCCTATGTCGCGCCTGATCCGCGCGCGCCCGTACTGGTCGGTTTCGAGACCATTCGTGCGGTGGTGCCTCAGTGCGGATCGCAATGGGGTAATCTGAGCCGTAGCGGCGACAATCAGTCCGCCTCCAACTTCGGCTGCGCCGTCAACGCCAACCTGGCCGCCCAGATCGCCGATCCGCGCGATATCGTGGCCCCGCGCGGCATGACGCCGTCCGAGGCCGGGCGGCGGACGGTGGTGTTCGACGCCTATCGCGCCGGAACGGCGACCTCGGCGGCGCGTGAACCCCTGCTGTCGCAAATGCGCATCTCACAGGCCATTCAATGAGCAAGCTGGCCGACACCCATTCGAGCGGGTTCGACGCCCTGGACGGCTTTGATCTGGACGACGAGTTTCTGGATCTTGATGACGGTCGGCCCGGTCCGGCGCTGACGCCGCCTCCCGCCGCCGCGCCGATGTCCGTGCCTGCTGAAGCTGCGTTCGTGCAGGCGGCGCCGCCCGTCGTTGCGACGCCTTCGGCCCTCAACCCGGTGAGCGGGGCGGTGGAAGTCGCCATTCCGCGCATCGCGGTTCATGTCTTCGCCGAGCGTCAGGATACGGCCGCCGCCGGCGAGCGCGCCGGTCAGGACCGCCGCATGGCCCGCGCCGCCACCCAGATCCGTCTGGGCGGGGTGCAGGCGGCCATCGAGGCCTATCAGAACGAGCCGACGCCGCCCCTGGTCATCGTCGAAAGCCTGAAGGATCCGCAGAGCCTGCTGGCCGAGATCGACCAACTGGCCCAGGTCTGCGATTCCGGCACCAAGGTCGTCATCATCGGCGCGGCGAACGACATCCTGCTGTATCGCGAACTGATGCGGCGCGGCGTCAGCGAGTATCTGGTGGCGCCGATCCAGCCGTTGCAGCTGATCGCGGCGATCGGCGGCCTGTTCGCCGATCCGGCTCAGCCCTTTGTCGGTCGCACCATCGCCTTCGTCGGCGCGCGCGGCGGGGCCGGGGCCTCGGCGGTGGCGCACAACACCGCCTATGCGATGAGCGAGCGGATCGGCGTCAACACCGTCATCGTCGACTATGACCTGCCGTTCGGCACGGCGGGTCTGGATTTCAATCAGGACCCGTTGGGGGGGGTCGCTGACGCCCTGAAACAGCCTGAACGTCTGGACGCCACCCTGCTGGACCGGATGACGGTGCGCTGCACCGACAAGCTGAGCCTGTTTGCGGCGCCCGCCACTCTGGACGCCGACTGGGACTTCAGCCCCGACGTGTTCGAGGAAGTTACGGGGCGTATCCGCGCCACGGCGCCTTTCGTCGTGCTGGACCTGCCGCACCTGTGGTCGGGCTGGATGCGGCGCGCGCTGATTTCAGCGGACGAGGTGGTCGTGGTGGCGACGCCGGACCTGGCCTCGCTGCGCAACGCCAAGAACATGATCGACCTGATCAAGCAGGGGCGGCCCAACGACGCCCCGCCGCGACTGGTGCTGAATCAGGTCGGCCTGCCCGGACGACCCGAGATCCCGGTCAAGGATTTCGGCGCGGCGCTGGGGGTGCATCCCAGCCTGATCATCCCCTTCGACGCCAAGGTGTTCGGCGCCGCCGCCAACAACGGCCAGATGATCATCGACTCGGCGGCCAAGACCAAGCCGGCTGAGGCGTTCGAGACCCTGGCCCAGATCGTGTCTCATCGCGAGCTGCCGACCGCTGGAACGCAGACGCGGGCCAAGGCTGCGGCGGGCGGTTCGTCGCTGTTCGCCGGTCTGTTCAGCCGGAAGCGGGCCTAGGTGTTCGGCAAACGGACAGCGCCCGCGGCGGCCCAGACGGCGCCGCGTCCGGCGGTCGTGCAGGATGCCGGCCTTGAGGAGGCGGCGTCCCGCCGTCCGGCGTTGGAGCCGGTCGACGCCTTTTCGCCCGAGGAACTGGACCCTCTGACGCCGACCGCGCCCAAGCGCCCCGATCCGTTCGAACACGCGCTGGGACAGCAGGATCAGAAGGCGCATCCGGCGGCGGGCGGCGCCGGGCCGCGCGCCACGGCCGGTCTGGCCCAGCTCAAGAACGCCCAGGCCGTCGCCGAGATCGTGCGCGAGCAGAGCGATTATTACCACGCGACGAAGACGACCATCTTCAACGCCCTGATGAACACCATCGATCTGGCCCAGCTGGCGCAGCTGGATCAGAAGGCGGCGTCCGAGGAGATCCGCGACATCGTCGCCGAGTTGGTGGCGATCAAGAACGTCTCCATGTCGGTGGCCGAGCAGGAGCATCTGGTCCAGGACATCCTCAACGATGTGCTGGGCTACGGCCCGCTGGAGCCCCTGCTGTCGCGTGACGACATCGCCGACATCATGGTCAATGGCGCAGGGCGCGTCTTCATCGAGGTCGGCGGCAAGGTGCAGCTGACCAACGTCCGTTTCCGCGACAACACCCAGCTGATGAATATCTGTCAGCGGATCGTGTCGCAGGTCGGTCGCCGCGTCGACGAAGCGAGCCCCATCTGCGACGCCCGCCTGCCCGACGGCAGCCGCGTCAACGTCATCGCTCCGCCTCTGGCCATCGACGGCCCCACGCTGACGATCCGCAAGTTCAAGAAGGACAAGCTGACGATGCGCAATCTGGTGGAGTTCGCCTCCATCAGTCCCGAGGGGGCGCGCGTGCTGGGCGTCATCGGCGCGGCGCGGTGCAATCTGGTCATCTCGGGCGGGACGGGCTCTGGCAAGACGACGCTGCTGAACACCCTGACGGCCTTCATCGATCCGACCGAGCGGGTCATCACCTGCGAGGACGCCGCCGAACTGCAGTTGCAACAGCCCCACGTCGTGCGCCTGGAGACCCGGCCGCCGAACCTGGAGGGGCAGGGCCAGATCACAATGCGCGATCTGGTCAAGAACTGCCTTCGGATGCGCCCCGAACGCATCATCGTCGGCGAGGTGCGCGGGCCTGAGGCCTTCGACCTGCTGCAGGCGATGAACACCGGCCACGACGGCTCGATGGGCACCCTGCACGCCAACAGCCCGCGCGAGGCGATCAGCCGTCTGGAATCCATGATCACCATGGGCGGCTACGGCCTGCCGTCCAAGACCATCCGCGAGATGATCGTCGGCTCGATCGACGTCATCGTTCAGGCCGCGCGTCTGCGCGACGGCAGCCGCCGGATCACCCACATCACCGAGGTGGTGGGGCTGGAAGGCGACGTCATCGTCACCCAGGACCTGTTCGTCTACGACATCACCGGCGAGGACGCGCACGGCAAGATCACCGGGCGCCACCGCTCGACCGGCATCGCCCGCCCGCGCTTCTGGGACCGCGCCCGCTATTACGGTCTGGAGCGCGAGCTGGCCGAGGCCCTGGACGCGGCGGAGTAGGGCGGATGCTGCTTCCTGTGCTTGCGGCGGTTCTGGCCTTCATCACCATCGGCGGCGTCGGCTGGGTGCTGGTTGGCGGCGACGACTCTTCGGGTCAGGCGGTCAAGCGCGCCAAGGTTCTGGCCACCAGCCGCACCGAGTCGGTGGCGGCGGCCAAGCGGGCGGCTGTGGCCAATACGCCCGAGGCCCGACGCAAGCAGATCATGGTCCAGTTGCGCGAGGTCGATCGCCGCGAGCGCAAGGCGCGCATGACCACCAGCGCCAAGCTGAAGCAGGCGGGGCTGGAGCTGTCGCTGCGGACCTTCGTCATCATCAGCGTGGTCATGGGGATGATCGGCGCCCTTCTGGCCTTTGTCCTGGGGGGCAACATCCTGATCGTGCTGGGCGTCGGGGTCGCCATGGGGCTGGGACTGACGCGCTGGGTCGTGAACATGAAGGCCAAGGCGCGGATAAAGAAATTCTCCCTGGCCTTTCCCGATGCGGTCGACGTGCTGGTGCGCGGCATCAAAACCGGCCTGCCCGTCCATGACTGCTTCAAGGTCATCGCCCGCGAAAGCCCTGAACCTCTGGCGGGCGAGTTCCGTCTGCTGGTCGAGGGGATGGGCGTGGGGCTGACGCTCGCCGACGCCCTGGACAAGATGTACATGCGGATGCCGACGCCGGAGCTGAAGTTCTTCGCCATCGTCATCGCCATCCAGCAGAAGTCGGGCGGCAACCTGGCCGAGGCCCTGAGCAACCTGACCTCGGTGCTGCGCGCCCGGCGGATGATGGGCGAGAAGATCAAGGCCATGTCTTCCGAAGCCGTGGCTTCGGCGGCCATCATCGGGTCTCTGCCGCCGGCGGTCATGATCATGGTGACCCTGACCAGCCCCAGCTACATGACGGTGCTGTTCACCGACGTGCGCGGCCACGTGATGCTGCTGGGCGCCGCCCTGTGGATGGCCACCGGCGTCTTCGTGATGAAGCGCATGATCAACTTCAAGTTCTGAGGAAGGGGCCAGGACCATGAACGCCTTCATGCGCTTCATCACCGATCCACAGAACCTGCTGAGCATCGGCGTAGGCGTGGCCGTCTTCGCCAGCGTCCTGACGCTGCTGTCGTCCTTCGTCGGCGGCGGCCCACGGCTGGACAAGCGGATGAAGGCGGTGGCCGAACGCCGCGAAGAGCTGCGCCGCCGTTCGCGTCAGGCCTTGCGCGGCGGCGGGGGCGAGGCAGGCGGCGGGCTGCGCCGCACCGACGACAGTTTCCGCAGCCGGGTCGTGGCGCGGCTGAATCTGGTCAAGCTGCTGGAAGACCCCAAGGTCGCCGAAAACATGACCCAGGCCGGCTTTCGCGGGCCGGGACCGCTGAACACCTTCTACTTCTTCCGCTTCACCCTGCCGTTCATTCTGATGGCGCTGACGGCCTTCTATCTGTTCGTGGTGATCAAGCCGGACCTGCCCGGATTCACCCTGTTCTCCTTCGTGATCCTGGCGGCGGGCGTCGGCTTCTATGCGCCGAACGTCTATCTGAAGAACCTGATCGACAAGCGGCGTCAGTCGATCGTCGCGGCCTTTCCGGACTCGTTGGACCTGCTGCTGATCTGCGTCGAATCCGGCATGTCCATCGAGGCGGCGATCCAGAAGGTCAGTCAGGAAGTCGGCGGTCAGTCGATCGAACTGGCCGAGGAACTGTCCCTTCTGTCCGCCGAGCTGAGCTATCTGCCGGAACGGCGTCTGGCCTATGAAGGCATGGCCAAGCGAACGCAGCATCCGGGCATCCGCGCCGTGGCGACCGCTATGACCCAGGCCGAGACCTATGGCACGCCTCTGGGGAGCGCCCTGCGTGTGATGGCCAAGGAAAACCGCGACCTGCGCCTGGCCGCCGCCGAGAAGAAGGCCGCCGCGCTTCCGGCCAAGCTGACCGTGCCGATGATCCTGTTCTTCCTGCCGGTGCTGTTCGTCGTGATCCTGGGACCGGCGATCATCAACATCACCGATACGATCAAGGGCGGCTGACGTCTGGCGGCCGACGGGGCGCGTCCGTCAGCCCTGTTCGGCGACCTGTTTCAGCTTCTCGCTGATGGCCTCATAGGCCGGACGGATGCGGCCGCGATGCTTGTCGTGAAACAGTTCGGCCCGCAGCCCGGTGAAGACCATGCCGTGCGAGACGATGCAGGCGCCGCGATCCAGCTCCTCGATCTCATAGTAGCGCAGGGTGCGGAACAGGAAGCCGCGACGCTCGACCCAGACCAATTGGGCGTTCGGCTCCCACTCGCCCAGATGCGCCTGCACCTGGCGGTCGCCCAGATCCGGCAGGCGTTCGGTCAGGTTGATCGGCGCGCCATAGCCCAGGGCACCCCGAACCTCGACCTCGTGGGGATTCCAGCGCTCCCATCCGGGGAAGTCCGTCAGCACGTCCCAGAGGCGTTCAGCCGTGGCGCGCACGCCGATGCGGTGTTCGATGCGGATCGTTTCCATGCGCTCCCTGTGACATGGCTTTTTCGGTTTAGGAAGATGGCGCGGCGTCCGGCCTTTGTCCTTGGAGCCGCCGCCCCGCCGCGTTAAGTCCGGGCCTCAGCGCAAGGAGCCGTCATGATCACCCGCATCCAGCCCGACAGCCGCATGAGCCAGGCCGTGATCCACGGCCAGACCATCTACCTGGCCGGACAGGTCGGCGAGCCGGGCGAGGACGTCGCCGCTCAGACGCGCACCGCCCTGGCCGAGGTCGAGGCGATCCTGGCCGAATGCGGCAGCGACAAGACGAAGATCCTGTCGGCCCAGGTCTGGCTGGCCGACATTGCCGATTTCGAGGCGATGAACGCCGTCTGGGACGCCTGGGTCGACCCGGCCAACCCGCCCGCCCGCGCCACCTGCGAGGCGAAGCTGGCCACGCCCGACTATCTGGTCGAAGTCATCGTCGTGGCGGCGCGCTGACATGGCCCGCGTCATCTCGAACGAGAGCGAGCTGGAGCGGTTCAAGGCGACCCGCGTCACCGCCCTGTATCGCCTCGATCTGATCGAGAAAGGGGCGCAGCTGACCTATGACGACGGCACGCCGGTCGACATGGCGTCGGAGGCGCAGCGGCTGAAGGATCAGGTCGCCGACATGGACCGCCGCATCGCCCGGCTGGAAGCGGCGCAAAAGCCGTGAGCCTGGACAGCGTCCGCGCCTTCTTCGCGCAAAAGGCGCCTGACGTCGCCGTCATCGAACTGGACGTCAGCACCGCCACGGTGGCCGAGGCGGCCGCCGCCCACGGCGTCGAACCGGGCCAGATCGCCAAGACCCTGTCCTTGCGCGCTGGCGACCGCGTCGTCCTTCTGGTCACGGCGGGCGACGCCCGGCTGGACAACGCCAAGGCCAAGGCGGCCTTCGGCGGCAAGATCAGGATGCTGGACCTGGCCGAGGTCGAGGGCGTGACCGGCCACCCTGTCGGCGGCGTCTGCCCCTTCGGCCTGGCGACGCCCCTGCCGGTCTATTGCGACGCCTCGCTGAAGGCCTGGGACGTCGTGATCCCGGCGGCCGGCACCATCCACTCGGCCGTCCGCATCAGCCCTGAGCGGATGGCCGCGCTGACCGACGCCGAATGGGTCGACGCCTGCCGCTAGGTCGACGCCAGCGGCGAGTTGCGGTCCAGAAGCGCGGCGATGCGCGCCAGCTTGTCCGGATTCCGCGTGATGAAGACCTCGACCACCCGGCCGTCGACGATGGTCAGGGCCGTCGTCTGCAGGATGCGGCCGCGCTCCAGGCTGATGTAGCCGGGCAGGCCGTCGATCCAGACGGGACGGAGCATTTCCGAACCTTCCTGGCCGTATTTGCGGTGCAGGCCCGCATAGAGCCGCAACAGCTTCGGCGCGCCCTGAATGGCGTTGTGGAAGGCGATCACCTTTCCCCCGCCGTCCGACTTCAACGTCGCCTCGTCCGCCAGAAGGGCGCCGAGGGCGGCCATGTCGCCGGATCGCGCCGCGTCGAAGAAGGCGCGGGCGATGCGTTCGCCCTCTTGCGGCTCCACGGCGTAGCGGGGGCGGGCTTGCCGGATGTGGCGGCGGGCGCGGCTGGCCAGTTGCCGCACCGAAGCGGGATCGCGCTCCAGCGTCGTCGCCACTTCGTCGAAGCCGACATCGAACACGTCATGAAGAAGGAAGGCGGCGCGCTCCAGGGGCGACAGCCGCTCCATGGCGGTCATCAGGGACAGGGTCAGATCATCGGCGAAGGCCTCGGCGTCGGCCTCTGGCCCGGTGATCAGCGGCTCGGGCAGCCAGGCGCCGACATAGGTCTCGCGTCGCACGCGGGCGGATTTCAGCAGGTCCAGCGCCAGGCGGGTGGTTGTGCGCGTCAACCAGGCGCCGGGCTCGCGAATTTCGGCCGGGTCGACCCGGCTCCATCGGAGCCACGCCTCCTGCGTCACGTCTTCAGCTTCGGCCAGGGAGCCGAGCATGCGGTAGGCGAGGCGCGTCAGCCGGGGCCGATGCGCCTCGAAGACTTCGGTCGAGGGATCAGGCCGCGACACGCGTCGGGCCTGCCGGATGGGCCGAGCGGAAGCCGACGGCGAGCCGGTTCCAGACGTTGATCGCTCCGATGGCGAAGACCAGCTTCACCTGTTCGGCTTCACTGAACTCGGCCTTGAACACGGCATAGTCCGCATCGGACGCCTGGGACTGTTCGATGCGCGTCAGGCTTTCGGCCCAGGTCAGGGCGGCGCGTTCGCGCGGGCTGAACAGCGAGGATTCGCGCCATGCGGCGAGCAGATGCAGACGCACCTCGCTCTCACCCGCCTTGCGGGCGTCGGCGGTGTGCATGTGCAGGCAATAGGCGCAGCCGTTGATCTGCGAGACGCGGATCTTCAGCAGTTCCAGAAGGCTGTGCTCCAGGCCGCTGGCTGCGACGGCCTGCTCCAGCCGCACCATCGCCTGATAGACGTCGGGGGCGGCCTTGGCGGGGTTGGCGATGCGCGGGGTCATGTCGGGGCTCCTTGGCTTGAGTGCGCGTCCCTCCATGACGAGACAGACCATCGGGCTGTGACATGACCCGGCGGTTTCAGGGCTTCAGACGCTCCAGCACGGTCCTGATGACGCGTTCATAGGCGTCGCTGAGGGCGCGCAGTTCGGCCTCGGGCACGCGCTCGTCGACCTGGTGCATGGTTTGGCCGACCAGACCCAGCTCCAGCACCGGACACAGGGCGCGGATGAAGCGGGCGTCGGAGGTGCCGCCGGTGGTCGAGGCTTCGGGGCGGCGGCCCAGCACGGCCTCGACCGCGTCCTGCACAGCGCTGACGAAGACGCCGGGTTCGGTCAGGAAGGCCTCGCCCGAGCACATGTGCTCCAGCTCGATCCGCAGTCCCGTCTCGGCCTGAAGCAGGCCCGCTTCGCGGTTCAGCCAGTCGATCAGGCCGTCGCCGGTGTGGGTCGGGTTGAAGCGGATGTTGAGGCGCGCCTTCGCCTCCGCCGGGATGATGTTGGTCGCCGGATTGCCCACGTCGATGGTGGTGATCTCAAGGTTTGAAGGCGGGAATCCCACGCTCATGCAGCCCCGCTCCGCGAGCGGGGCGTTAGCGTCCAAAGATGGATAGCCTTCGTCGAGGACGTGAGCGTCCAGCCGCGCCAGCAGGCGAGCGATGACCGGGGCCGGATTGGCGGCGCGGTCGGGATAGGCGACGTGCCCCTGCTTGCCGTGCACCGTGATCCAGGTGTTCAGCGAGCCGCGCCGTCCGACCTTGATCATGTCGCCCAGGTAGTGGGCCGAGGAGGGTTCGCCGACCACGCAGGCGTCGATGACCTCGCCCTCGGCGGCCAGGGTCTGGACCACCCGTTTGGTGCCGTGCAGGGCCGGGCCTTCCTCGTCGCCGGTGATGAGGAAGGACAGGGAGCCTTCGATCTCGCCCCCCTCTTCGCCATACTGCGCCAGTACGCGTGATACGGCGGCGACCCAGGCGGCGATGCCGCCCTTCATGTCCACGGCCCCTCGCCCATAGAGGACGCCGTCGCGGGTCTCGCCCTCGAACGGACCGGCGCTCCAGGCCTTCAGGTCGCCGATCGGCACCACGTCGGTGTGTCCCGCGAAACAGAGGTTGGGCGAGGCGGTCCCGCGCCGGGCGTAGAGGTTCTCGATCCGGGCGTCGTGGCCCACGCCGCTCGGCCCCTCGAACACCATGCGGCGGCAGGCGAAGCCGAGGTTCGTCAGGGCGCGTTCCAGCACGTCCATCGCCCCTTCGTCGGCGGGCGTGACGGAGGGGATGCGGATCAGGTCGCGGGTCAGGTCGACAGGATCGATGACGGAATGTGATGCGGCGCTCATGCCGCTATGCTTTAGGCATATCGCGCACCCGCGAGAAGGCCCGAAAACCGTGCCCAAGATCGACATCGACGCCGCCCCGACCATTCATGGAACGGGATATCCGGAAGAATTCGCCGGTCCCTGCAAGCCGCGTCGCCGCTGGCGGCTGGGCGACGTGGTCGGCCTGGATCAGTTCGGCGTCAATCTGTTGCGCCTGCCCGCCGGGGCCTGGTCCAGCCAGCGCCACCGGCATAGCGCGGAAGACGAGTTCGTCTGGGTGCTGGACGGCGAGGTGGTGCTGGTCGAGGACGAGGGCGAAACTCTGTTGCGCCCCGGCGACTGCGCCGGCTTCAAGGCGGGCGTCCCCAACGGCCACAAGATCGAGAACCGCAGTGATCGCGAGGCCGTGTTGCTGGAGGTCGGTTCGCGCCGTCCCGCCGAGGACGCCTGCGACTACCCCGACATCGACATGATCGCCCACAAGGGGGAGGACGGTTATCGCCGCCGCGACGCAACCCCCTATCCGAAGACGCCCAGACGAACGTGACGACTGAAACCATAGATTCCGCCCCGACGGTTCCGCCCCAGCCGCCTCTGCCGCCGGGCCCGCCGCCCGGTTCGCCGCCCGATGACGGGCCGTCCAGTCCGTGGGGCATTCGCGACTTCCGCCTGCTGTGGCTGGGCCGGATGGTGGCCGTTCTGGGCATCCAGATCCAGTCCTCGGCCCTGTTGTGGCAGGTCTATGAGATCGCCCGGCGCGACCATCCGATCGAGGAGGCCAGCCTCTATCTGGGGCTGGTGGGCCTGTGCCAGTTCCTGCCGCTGCTGGCCTTCACCCTGCCGGCCGGGGCGATGGCCGACCGGCGCGACCGCAAGCATACCGTCACCCTGTCGATCATCGTCGAGGGGATGTGCGCGGGCGCCTTCCTGATGATGGCGCTGCACGGATCGCCGCCTCTGTGGGGCCTGTTGGCGGTCGCCGCCGTGTTCGGCGCGGCGCGCGCTTTCCTTGCTCCGGCCAGCCAGGCCTTCCTGCCGATGGTGGTGGGTCGCAAGGCCCTGCCGCCCGCCATCGCCGCCCAGTCCATCGCCTTCCAGACCGGCGCCATTGCGGGGCCCGCGCTGGGCGGGGTCATCGTCGGCGTGAACGTGCCGCTGGCTTACGCCTCGGCGATGGCGCTGTTTCTGGCGGCAATCGCCTGCTTCATCTTGATCCGCACCAAGGGCAAGCCTCAGGTTGATCCGTCCAAGCTGGGCCCGGTGCAGCAGGTCCGAGAGGGCTTGGCCTATGTGTGGAAGACCAAGATCGTGCTGGGCGCCATTTCGCTGGATCTGGTCGTGGTCCTACTGGCCGGGGTGGCGCTGCTGACGCCGATCTTCGCGCGCGACATCCTGCATGTCGGGGCGATCGGTTTCGGCCTGCTGCGGGCCTCGTTCGGGGTGGGGGCGCTGATCATGGCCCTGTATCTCAGCCGCTTCCCCATCGTGCGCCATGGCGGACGCTGGATGTTCGGGGCGGTGGCCGTGTTCGGCGTCTGCACCCTGATCTTCGGCCTGTCCAAGAGCGTCTGGCTGTCGGGGGCGGTGCTGTTCCTGGGCGGGGCGGCGGACATGATCAGCGTCAACATCCGCCAGACCCTGATCCAGCTGGCCACGCCCGATCACATGCGCGGGCGGGTGTCGTCGGTGTCCATGCTGTTCATCGGCGCGTCCAATGAACTGGGCGAGGCCTATTCCGGCGTCATGGTGCGCCTGCTGGGACCGATCGGAGCGGCGGTGTTCGGCGGCTTCGGGGCGCTGGCCGCGACGGGTGTCTGGGCCAAGGTCTTTCCTGATCTGAGGAAGGCGAACAAGCTGACCTGATCTGCACGAAAAAGGCCCCGCGATCCTCTGATCTCGGGGCCTTGTCTCTGGCGGTCACCCCCACGGGCGGAAGTGTTTCGACAGCTTTAGGCCCTGGCTCTGATAGTGGCTGCCGCCTTCGCCATAGAGGCGCGACGGGCGTTCTGTGAGCGGCTCATAGACCAGTCGGGCGACGATCTGGCCGTGTTCCAGCAGGAAGGGGGTGTCGTGGGTGCGGACCTCCAGCACGCCCTTTGAGCCCGCGCCGTGCGCCTCGTCCGTGCCGAAGCCGGGGTCGAAGAAGCCGGCGTAGTGGACACGGAACTCGCCGACCGAGGGGTCGATCGGGGTCATTTCGGCGGCCTGATCGACCGGAATCTCCACATCGTCCGACGAGGCCAGGATGTAGAACTCGCCCGGATCGAGCAACAGTTCGCCGCGACGCAGGGTCAGCGGCTCCCAGAAGTCGCGCGGGTCGTGGCCGTCGATGTGGTCCATGTTGACCACGCCCGCGTGACGGCGGCCGCGATAGCCGACGACGCCGTTGTCGCCTGCGCGCAGGTCGACGCCGACGCTGCGGGTCTCCAGTTTCGGCGGCTCGCCCGCCTTGAGGCGCAGCTGGTTCAGGCGGGTGCCCGGCTTGACCAGGATGGAGAAGGTCTGGGGCGCGATCTCGAGATACAGCGGGCCGTCATAACCTTCGTCCACGTCGTCGAAGCTGCCGCCCTGATCGGTCAGCAGGCGCACGAAGACATCGACGCGACCCGTCGAGCTCTTGGGATTGGCGCGGGCGTTCAGGCCGCGCGGCAGGTGCAGACGCTCCTGCAGGCGCGCGATGTAGACGCAGCCCTTCTCCATCACATAGCCGCTGTCGGGCAGGTCGATGGCGTGCATGGCGACGTCGGCGATGCGTTCCTCGACCTTGCGCTGGCCGGGCAGGAAGGAGGCGCGCACGCGCCAGGCCTGGTTCGACAGGCGCAGGTCCAGGCTGGCGGGCTGGACCTGATCGACATCGAAGGGGGTGTCGGAAGCGATGGCGCCGATCGCGATCAGGGTCTCAATACCCTGGAAGGGAAGGATGCCGGGCTGGTCGGGGATCTGAAAGCTGGTCATGCCGTCCTGTTCTCACACGGATTTTCCCGTCTGTGTAGCTTGTCGGCGACGACAGACGCTTGAACCCCGCGCACGGCGGACCGCATATAGCGTATGCACTCCGCTCCTGCCTATACCGCCGAGACCGAAGGCGTCGTCGTTCGCGTCCGCCCCTCCTATCTGGCGGGCCAGTCGGACCCGGCGGAAGGGCGCTGGGTCTGGGCCTATCAGATCGAGATCGTCAATCTGAGCGGCGGCCCGGTGCAACTGGTCGCCCGGCGCTGGACCATCACGGATGCGCTTGGTCGGGTCGAGGAGGTGCGCGGTCCCGGCGTGGTCGGGGAACAGCCGGTGATCGAGCCGGGCGACAGCTACGCCTACGCCTCTGGCTGCCCGCTGACGACGCCGTCGGGTTCGATGGTCGGCGCCTATTTCATGCAGGACGCCGAGGGGCGGATGTTCGAAGCCGCCATTCCCGCCTTCAGCCTGGACGTGCCCGATGCGCGAAGGGTGCTGAACTAGAGCGAGGGGCGGGGCAGGGGCGCCTAACTCGGCCCTCAAGCAGCGCGAAGCGCGGTAGGGCCAACAAAAAACCCCTCGCCGGAGGCGAGGGGGATGGGACTGCGTCAACCCGGAGAACCGCAGTCCCGCCCCGGAACCCGCAGGAAACCGGCGGGGCGGACGGCGGCCTCTCTAGGAGGCGTTGGTGTCGGCCGTGGGGCCGAAAGGCGACGTCGCGGCGGCTGCGCCGCGTAGCGAACTCCCTGCTCAAGCAGCGAGCCGCCGCGCGGCGAGCGGTAGCAGACTTAAATATACCGACGCAGGCTGCGGGCCAGGTCGGAGGAGGCGTCCTTGCCGGCGCTCTTGCGGACCTGGGGCTGGTAGGCGACGCGGGCGTGTTCGACGCAATAGACGCCTTCCGAGGCGCGGCGGCCGCAGAAGCTGAAGTCGCTGGTCGAGGGGTCGCCGATCGGCCATTTGCACATGTGTGCGCCCAGGGTCAGCACGGTGGCGGTGCCGGGCAGTTCCGGCGCGGGGGCCGGGGCGGGCGACTGCGGCGCGGCGGCGACGACCGGGCGGGGGGCGACGGCCTCGATGCGGCGCGGGGCCGACGGCGCCTGCACCGGCGCGGCCGGGGCGGCGGCGCGCGGACGGGCGGGGCGGAAGGTCGTGCGGGCGGGCTGCGACGGGGCGGCCCGGCCCGACAGGCCCAGGCGGTGCACCTTGCCGATCACGGCGTTGCGGGTCACGCCGCCGCCCAGGGCCTTGGCGATCTGGCTCGCTGACTGGCCTTCCAGCCACAGCTTCTTCAGCGCGCCGACGCGGTCTTCGGTCCAACCTGGGTTCATGTCGTCCTCCTGCGGAGACGTCAGATTCAATATCTTGTGTCGGAGTCCGAATTTCGGCCCCTCATCACGCCTCTAATCGTAAATCACCCCTTAAAACACGCAATATGTGGGAATTCACCTGTCCACAGAAACTACATGTAGTATGGTTAATGTCCCGATTTGAATCAGTTTCTTGGCCTTCATCCACAGGGCGGGCGCCTTGCGAAACGGCCTCGCCTGTCGCATCTGAGGCCACATGACGCACCTGACCGCCGGTTCCGACGCCCCTTCCTCTGCTCCTGGCGGCCTGCCTCAGCCTCGCCGCTACGACGGGATCAACTGGGTGGGCCTGCGCACCCTCTACCTGAAGGAGGTTCGCCGTTTCTGGAAGGTGGGCGCTCAGACGGTGGCGGCGCCGGTGGTGACGACCCTGCTCTACATGATGGTCTTCGTGGTGGCGCTGAAGGGCGCCCGGCCGCCGCTGCACGGCACGCCTTTCGCCGAGTTCGTGGCGCCGGGCCTGATCATGATGGCCATCCTTCAGAACGCCTTCGCCAACGCCTCGTCCAGCCTGATCCAGGCCAAGATCATGGGCACGGCGACCGACTTCCTGACCCCGCCGCTCAGCCCGCTGGAACTGACCATCGGCTTCACCCTGGGCGCGGCGACGCGCGGGGTGGCGGTGGGCCTGGTGACGGCCCTGTGCGTCATGCCGTTTGCCAAGCTGGGTCTGGCCAACATCGCCCTGATCGTCTGGTTCGGCCTGATCGCCTCCCTGCTGATGGGCATGGTCGGGGTGCTGGCGGGTCTGTGGTCGGAGAAGTTCGACCATCTGTCGGCGGTGCAGAACTTCGTGGTCATGCCCATGACCTTCCTGTCGGGCACCTTCTACCTGATCGACAGCCTGCCCGAGCCCTTCGCGAGCATCAGCAAGTTCAACCCCTTCTTCTACCTGATCGACGGCTTCAGGGCGGGGTTCATCGGTCATGCCGAGGGCAGCCTGATGGTCGGTGTGGTCATGAGCGCCGTGCTGACCGTGGTCATGGGCGCGGCCTGCTGGCTGGTGTTCCGTTCGGGCTGGCGGCTGAAGAGCTGACGGCTTAATCAGGGGCGAGCGCGGGGCGAGGGGCTTCGCGAAAGGGGCCCCGCCATGTCGTTTCATCTTCGTCTGAAAGCCGCTGTCAGCGGCGCCTGTCTGGCCGCTGTCCTGCTGACGGCCGCGCCGTCGCTGGCGCAGAACCGGGCCGCTGATCTGCGCGAGCAGGTCGGCGCCTATGTCCAGCCCTCGAACGCCGCGCGGCTGGAGGTGCTGCTGCGCCAGCTGCGCGACGAGGGCTTCTCGCCCACGGTCGAGACCTTTGACGGCGGCGGGCGGGGCGAGCCGATGCAGGGCTCCAACGTCGTCGTCACCCTGGGCGACGGGCCGAAGGAAATCCTGCTGACCGCCCATTATGACGCGGTGAAGCTGCGGGACGGGACGATGTCGCAGGGCGTGATCGACAACGCCGGTTCGGTGGTCGCCCTGATCGAGGCGGCAAAGATCCTGCGCGAGGCGCCGCTGTCTCACCGCGTCCGCATCATCTTCTTCGATCAGGAGGAGTTGGGCCTGATCGGCGCGAAGAAGTGGATCGAAGCGCACGGCGTCGCCGATGTCGCCGCCGTGGTGAACTCCGACATCGCCGCCTATGGCGACACCATGATGTACGGTCAGAACAACGGCCCGCAGTCGGCCTTCGTCACCCGAGCGGTGCAGGAACTGTGCGCCGAGCGAGCCATGCAGTGCGTGGGCTTCCCCATCTATCCGCCGTCGGACGACCGGGCCTTCTCGGCTGCGGGCGCGCCGGTGGTCTCCTTGGGCTTTCAGGACGAGGTCGGCGCCCATCAGATGTGGCTGGCCTTCAACGGCGGAGAGGCGAACGGCCTGGCTGAGGGCTTCGTCCCGCAGGTTTTCCGCCTGATCCACTCCAAGGACGACGCCATAGAGGCGGTGGAGGGCCACACCATCGACCTGGCGGGCGGGACCTATGCGGCGCTGATCCAGAAGTTGGATGCGCAACTGCGCTGAATTCGCGCCCGGCGTGGTGTTGACTAAGCCGAAATAGCGCCCGACAAGTTCGTCGCCCTTTTCCAAAGCGGTCCCGTCGCTGTCGCGTCGGGGCCGTCTCGCTTTATGGAGTCTGCCAAGTGTCCGGTCATCTGATGGGTGTCTACAATCGCGCGCCGCTGGAAGTGGAGCGCGGCCAGGGCGTCCGCCTGTGGTCCACTGACGGGACCGAATATCTGGACTGCGTCTCGGGCATCTCGACCAACGCCCTGGGCCACGCCCACCCCAAGCTGGTGCAGGCGGTCAAGGATCAGGCCGAGAAGCTGTGGCACGTCTCCAACATCTTCAAGATTCCGGGGCAGGACGCCCTGGCCGACGATCTGTGCGCCAAGTCCTTCGCCGACGTCGTCTTCTTCACCAACTCGGGCACCGAGGCGATCGAGTGCGCCTTGAAGACGGCGCGCAAATATCACGTCGCCAACGGCCAGCCTGAGCGTATCGACATCTACGGTTTCGACGGCTCCTTCCACGGCCGCACCTATGGCGCCATCAACGCGGCGGCCAACCCCAGCTACACCGAGGGCTTCGGCCCGAAGATGGAAGGCTTCCATCAGCTGAAGTGGGGCGACAAGGACGCTCTGACCGCCGCCTTCGAAAACCCGAACACCGCCGCCATCGTTCTTGAGCCGGTTCAGGGCGAGGGCGGGTGCCGCGCCACGCCAGAGGAAGATCTGCGCTGGATGCGCGAGATGGCCGACAAGCACGGCGTCCTGATCATCTTCGACGAAGTCCAGTGCGGCATGGGCCGGACCGGCAAGCTGTGGGCCCACGAATGGGCCGGCATGACCCCCGACATCATGGCCATCGCCAAGGCCCTGGGCGGCGGCTTCCCCATCGGCGCCTGCCTGGCGACGGCCGAGGCGGCCAAGGGCATGACGGTCGGCGTTCACGGCTCGACCTTCGGCGGCAACCCGCTGGCCATGGCGGTCGGCAAGGCGGCCTTTGACGAAGTGTCGTCGGACGCCATCCTGAACAACGTCAATGAGGTCGCCGGCTATCTGAAGCAGCAGCTTCATGGTCTGGCCGAACGCTTCCCCGACGTGATCGTCGAGGTGCGCGGCAAGGGGCTGCTGCTGGGCGTCAAACTGGTCCCGAACAACCGCGAGTTCATGGGCTGGGCGCGCGACGAGGCCAAGCTGCTGGTCGCGGGCGGCGGGGACAATCTGGTCCGGGTCCTGCCCCCGCTGAACATCACCCTCGAAGAAGCGCGCGAGGCGGTCGAGAAGTTCGAGAAGGCCTGCGAGTTCGCTCGGACCAAGGTCGCGGGCTGACGTTGGTTCTCCCTCCCCCTTATGGGGAGGGCGGTGGGGCCGCTTTTCTTCTACCTCCAGATTTCCGCAGGGCCGCCCCCACCCGGTCCCTGCGGGACCACCCTCTCCATGACGGGGAGGGAGAAGGCTTGGTCATGGTTCGTCACTTCCTCGACATCCACCGCCTGGACGCTGCTGATCTGCGCGCCATTCTGGACGACGCCCACGCCCGCAAGCGCGCGCGCAAGGGCTGGCCTCAGGGCCGGGCCGACGCCGACGCGCCGGGCAAGGATCGCGTCCTGGCCATGATCTTCGAGAAGAACTCGACCCGCACCCGCTTCAGCTTTGACGCCGCCATCCGCCAACTGGGCGGCGCGTCCATCATCGCCACCGCCTCGGACATGCAGCTGGGCCGAGGCGAGCCGGTCGAGGACACCGCCCGCGTCCTGTCGCGCATGGTCGACGCCGTGATGATCCGCGCCAACGACCATGAGGACGTCGAGCGTTTCGCCCGCGTCTCGACCGTGCCGGTCGTCAACGGCCTGACCGATCGCAGCCACCCGTGCCAGATCCTGGCCGACCTGATGACGATCGAGGAGCATCGCGGCCCGATCGAGGGCAAGACGATCGCCTGGATCGGCGACGGCAACAACGTCTGCCACAGCTTCATGCACGCCGCGCCCAAGTTCGGCTTCCACCTGCACGTCGCCTGTCCGGCGGAATATCACCCCGACCTGCGCGATCTGGAGAAGGGCGGCTCTAACGTTCACCTGACCAGCGACCCCCGCGAGGCGGTCAAGGGCGCCGACGTCGTCGTCACCGACACCTGGGTGTCTATGGGCGATCAGGACTATGAGGCCCGCCTCGCGGCCTTCGAACCCTACAGCGTCGACGAGGCCCTGATGGCCGAGGCGGCCGATGACGCCGTCTTCCTGCACTGCCTGCCCGCCCACCGCGGCGAAGAGGTTACGGACGCCGTCATCGACGGCCCGCAGTCGCTGATCTGGGACGAGGCCGAGAACCGCCTTCACGCTCAGAAGGCGGTCCTGGCCTGGTGCTTCGGGGCTTTGTAGGAAGCCCCCACGCGTTTCGCGCCGCTTGAGGGCGGGCGAGGCGCCTAGCGGAGATTGACGTCCGCTACGTCGCCGGCGTCGGGCAGGGTCTTGGTCAGGTTGGCCTTGGCGATCTCGAAGGCGAACTTGATCAGGCCGCCGTCGCTGACCCAGATGCGGCCGTCGTCCGCGTCGAAGCGCAGAAGCGTCAGGTGGGGATCATCCTTGCCCTCGGGATACCAGGCCGCCAGCACCGGGTTCCAATGGCGTTCGATGATCTCGCGGTCGTGACCATGCACCGAGAGGGCGCCGTGAATGCAGGCCCAGACCTTCTGGTCCTTCGCGCCGTAGCTGAACATGGCCGTCTGTCCCGGCGCGGCCGCGTCGCGCGCCAGGTCCGTGTCGTCGCGGGTGAAGAACCAGATCGTTCCGGTTTCCGCTTCGCGAAAGGCGGTCATCGGCTGGCTGTGATAGCCGGGCCGGTCCAGCCCCAGCATGCCGGTGTTGCTGGACTTCAGGCTTTTCCAGAAGGCCTCTTCGGCCTCGTGGGGCGTCAGTTCCCTGTCGGTCACGCTCGTCTCCTGTCTGTCGGCGGGGGAGACAAGACAACCAGCCAGGCGTCGGAGCGTTCCGCTAGAAAGGCGGCGCCCCGGGCAGGGGGCGCCCGCTGAGTTCCGCCATCAGATGAATCAGCAGGAAAAAGACCAGCGCAGCCGCCAGCAGCATGATGAACCGCCACGGCATCATGCGCGGGCCGCGCGTGATGTCCGTCGGCCGCGCTCCGCGCCATCCGGAAAAGACGACGACGGCGATCGAGGCGATCAGCAGGATCAGGGTCAGCGTAGCGTCCATGACGGCGCCAGTTGGGGCGCCTGAGGCCGGGATGCAAGCGTCCCTCCGTCCACGATCTGCAGGCTTGGCCGCATTTCTTGATGCGCGGTTAATCTAAACGCGGCATTAACCACGTCGGGCGCATCTGCGCCGTGTCGGCCGCGGTCGGCGTTTCCTGACGAGGCGCCACATCTTGCGGTTAACGACACGTTTACACGCTTTATCTGGAAGGATACCGTTCGCGCCATGGGTCGGGAGGCGAATCAGTGACCGCAGCGGCGCCGTGGAGCGTGAAGGGCATCGATCCCAAGGCGCGTGAGATCGCCAAGGATCTGGCGCGGCGCTCGGGCATGACCCTGGGCGAGTGGCTGAATTCCATGATCATGGACGAGCCGGACGAGGACGACGGCGTCGCCACCCTGCCGCGCCGGTCGCCCATTCCTGACCCTTACGACCGCCGCAGCCGCTCGCGCCGTCTGGACGACGTCTATGGCGACGAGGGCCGCCATGACAGCATGGGCAGGATGGGCGCGTCGCTGGAAGTGATCGCCGAGCGTCTGGAGGCGGCCGAGCGCCGCTCGACGCTGGCCATCCAGGGCATTGATCAGGCCGTGGCCGGTCTGGTGCGTCGACTGGAGACCCAGGACGAGGCCGAGGCGGTCAAGGCGCGCCGCATCGACGACATCGCCGAGGAACTGCGCGAGGGCCACCGTCGTCTGCGCCGTCTGGAGCAGGAAGCCGGAGCCGAGGCCCGCGAGGGGCTGGACCGGCTGGACGCGGCCCTGACCGCCGTCTCCACCCGCCTGTATGAAATGGACGAGCGCCAGAGGGCGGGCGTCAGCGAACTGCGCGATCGTATCGAGGCCGTCGAGAAGGCGGCCGGGCCGGGCGCCGGAACCTCGCTGCTGTCGCAGGTCGGCGCGCGTCTGGACGACGCCCAGTCGCAGACCTCCGAAGCCCTGAAAGGGCTGGAGCGCTCCTTCGCCGCGCTGGACCAGCGGATGCGCGACGCCGAGCGCCGCATCGAGCCGGATCATGCGCGTGAAGGCTCGCGCTTTGAAAAGCTGGCCGAGAGCCTGAGCCGACAGGTCGAATCCAGCCGCGCCGAGATGATGCGCCGTCTGGATGCGGCCGAGACCGAAGGACGCGTCGAACGGATCGAGCGCGCACTGGCCGCCATCGGCGATCAGGCCCGTGCGGCCGAGCAGCGCTCGGTCGTCGCGGTCGAAGGCATGGGCCGCGAGATCATGCGCATCGCCCGCAACCTCAACGGTCGGGTCGAGAAGGTGGAGGCGGGCGGCGCAGGGGCGTCCGACACGCGCGTCGCCGCGCTGGAGCAGAAGCTGGAGCGCGATCTGGCCCGCCACGCCCAGGCGGTGGATCAGCGCCTGACCCAGGCCGATGATCAGCACGCCCTGGCGCTGGAACGTCTGGGCGGCGAAATCGCCCGTATTTCCGACAGGCTCGGCGAACGCATCGCCCAGTCGGAGCGCCGCTCGGCCCAGGCTCTGGACGACATCGGCCGCCGTCTGGCGGAAAGCACCGACAAGATGCATCAGCGCCACGAGCGCGCCTCGGGCGACCTCGCCGAGCGGATGCGTCAGAGCGAGGAGCGCACGGCGCGCCTGCTGGCCGAGGCGCGCGACAGCATCGAGCAGCGCGCCGGTCGCGCCGAGCGGCGCGATGTTCCGTTGGAAAGCGCTGAACCCGCGCCGTGGACGCCGGCCGAGAGCCCCAGCGGCGACTGGCGCGCGGCCGCCTTCGCCGACCCGGTCGAGCCCTGGTCGCAGGACCCGCTGGCGGGGTCCGTTCAGGCCGAACCCTTCCCGACCCAGACGGAGCGCCATCCGGATGACGGCGTCTTCGCCGACCCGCTCGAAGGCGACTTCCTGGAGCCGGGGCGGAGCGCGGCGCCATTCGGTCGGGCGCCGGCCGAGACCGCGTCGGACGCGTCTTCGCTCCATGCGCCCGATGCCTTCGGCGGCGCCGACATCAGCGACATTCTGGCGGCGTTCGAAGACCCGGCGGCCGATGTCTTCGCCCGTCCCGAGACGGGCGCCGCGACGGCGGATGACCGTGCGTTGACGCTGGACGATGACGACGGCTTCGCAGCGGAACTTGAGTTCGTCGATCCCGTGTCGCGCGCGACGGTCGCCGAGGAGCCGACGACGACCCGCGACGTGCTGGACGCGGCCCGCGCCGCGATGGCGCCCGAGGCCGCCGATGACGGCGCCCGCTCCGGCTTCGGCCTCAAGAAGCGCGGCGGCAAGTCCAAGCTGCAGGAGCGTCTGGACAAGCAGGCGGGCCGTCAGGGTTCGACCATGCGCAAGGCCATGGGCGCCTCGGCCGTGGCGGCCCTGGTGGTCGGCGGCGGCTACGCCAGCCTGCAGGTGGCCGAGGGCGCGGGCCTGCGATTCCCCGGCGTGAGCGCGCCCGGCGTTGCGGCGGGTCCGGCGGATGCAGAGGCCGGGCTGGATGCGCCCATCGCCGCCGTGGCGCTGGACGCGACGCCGACCGAGGCCGTGCCGTCGCCCGACGCGGCGGCCACGGAGGGCGCGTCTCTATTTGCGCGCGCCAGCCTGATGCTCGCCAATGGCGACGAGGCGGGCGTCGAACCGCTGACCCGCGCGGCCAATCTGGGCTATGCGCCGGCGCAACTGCGTCTGGCCATGCTTTATCAGGAAGGTCAGGCCGGGCTGGCGGTCGATGACGCGGAGGCGCGCGCCTGGGCCCGTCGCGCGGCGGAGGGCGGGGACGCCAAGGCCATGCATCACTACGCCATGCAACTGTACGACGGGGTCGGCGGCGCCAAGAGCGGGCCGGACGCCCTGACCTGGCTGAAGAAGGCCGCCGAGGCCGGACGCGTCGATAGCCAGTACAACGTCGCCAAGATGCTGGAGCAGGGCGATCAGGGCGTCGCCGCCAATCGCACCGAAGCTTTCAAATGGTACATGATCGCAGCCCGTCGCGGCGATCAGCAGGCCCTGGCCTCGGTGCAGCGCCTGACGCCCGCCCTGTCGGCCGTCGAACGCCGCAAGGCGCGCGAAGCCGCCGACGCCTTCACCGCGCCCCCGCTGGCCTAGAGGCCGCCGCAAACAGGCGCAGGCCGGGGGTGGCGGTTCGCCGCAGGGGCCGCTAAGACCAGAGGCCTAGTCGCCTTTCCGGCGCCGATTGCCTGTCCTTCCAGCCGAAGGCGCGTGCCGTGGATATTTACCTGCCGATCGCCGAAGTCTCGGTGAACTGGCCGCTCCTGGTCATGCTGGGGGCGCTGGTCGGATTCGTGTCCGGCCTGTTCGGCATCGGCGGCGGCTTCCTGATGGCGCCGGTGCTGGTGTTTCTGGGGATTCCGCCGACGGTGGCGGTGGCCAGTCAGGCCAGCCACGTCGTCGCCTCCTCGACCTCGGGCGTCATCCGCTATTCCGGCATGAAGGCGGTCGATTACCGCATCGGCGGCATCATGGCCGTCGGCGGGGCGCTGGGCGCCTTCGCAGGGGTCGAGCTGTTCCGCTACCTGCGTCTGCTGGGACAGGCCGATCTGGTGGTCGCCCTGTCCTACCTGCTGTTCCTCGGCTCGATCGGCAGCATGATGCTGTACGAAAGCCTGACGCAGATCCTGCACCGGGTTCGGGGCGAGACCCCGCCGCGCAAGGAACGCCGCCGCCCCATGTGGCTGTACGGCCTGCCGTTCCGGATGCGCTTCCCGCGCTCGGGCCTCTACATCAGCGCCATTCCGCCGTTCGGTCTGGGCGTGTTCGCCGGGATTCTGTCGGCCATCATGGGGGTGGGCGGCGGCTTCATCCTGGTGCCGGCCATGCTCTATGTCCTGCGGATGAAGGCCAGCGTGGTGGTCGGCACCAGCCTGTTTCAGATCATCATCACGACCGCCATCACCACCGTGCTTCAGGCCGGACGCAACCAGACGGTGGACATCGTCCTGTCGACCATACTGCTGCTGGGGGGCGTCGTCGGGGCTCAGTACGGCGCGCGCCTGTCGGGCCGCTTCCGCGCCGAGGAGATGCGGGCGGCCCTGGGTCTGATCGTTCTGCTGGTCGGCATCCAGATGGGGCTCGAACTGTTCGTGCGGCCCGGCGACCTGTTCCTGCTGGCGCCGGGGGTGGCGGACTGATGTTTCAGGTCCTGCCGCCAGAACCGCCGCCCCAGATTGCGGCGCCCGAGATCATCATCGAACGCTCAGCTTCCACGACGCAGGAGGTGCGGGTCGCCGCCGCCCTGACCGATGCGCGGGTGGACGTGGACTCCGGTTTCCGGGGGGCGTCGATCGTCCTGTACGGCGCGGTGTTCAACCCCAGCGACACGCCCGCCGACGTAGTGGTGGTGGTGCGCGGGCCCGACGCCCCGGTGCGTCTGGTCAAGAAGACGCGCAGCATGGGGGTCTGGCTGAACAGCCGCCCGGTGCTGTTCGAGGGGGCGCCCGGCTTCTACATGACGGCCTCGACGCGGCCGCTCAGCGACATCGCCGATTTCGGCCAGCTGCGTCGCCTGGGCGTGGGCGTCGACCATCTGCGCATCGACGCCCCGGAAGAGGCGCGCACCGTCACCCGCTATGGCGTGCGCGACGTGGTCATCAGCCGTCTAGGCGAGGACTATCTGGACTGGCGCCGCGCCGTGATCCGGCTGAAGGAGGCGGCGGCCCTTTACGACACCGATCCCAAGGGGGTGGAGTTCGTCGACCGGGGCCTGTTCCGCGCCGAGGTCGAACTGCCCGCCGTGGCGCCGACCGGTAAATATTACGCCGAGGTCTGGCTGTTTCAGGAAGGCGCGCCGGTGTCGGTGTCCAACCTGACCCTGACCGTCGAGAAGGTGGGGCTGGAGCGCGACATCTATGAGTTCGCCCATCGCCGCCCGTGGAGCTACGGCGTGCTGTGCGTGCTGCTGGCGGCGATGACGGGCTATGCGGCGTCGCGGGTGTTCCGGAGTAGGTGACCCTTTTTCCACTCGTCCCGGCGTCCGCCGGGATGAGCGGGAAGTAGGGTAGGGCGCTCAAGCAGCGAGCGACCGCGTCGCGAGCGTAGCGCAACAAAAAAGGGCGGCCCGCGAAGGCCGCCCTTTCCGTTAGTTTGAGATCCAGCCTCAGGCCGCCTTCGACTGCGGCGCGAAGCGGCCGTAGAAGGTTTCGTCCTTGGCGGCCATGTCGCGCAGGAGCTGCGGGACCTTGAAGCGGTCGCCGTATTTGGCGGCCAGTTCGTCGGCCTTGGCCACGAAGGCCTTCAGGCCCGTCTGGTCGATGAAGGTGATGGGCCCGCCGGTCCAGGGCGCAAAGCCCCAGCCCAGGATGGCGCCCAGATCGCCTTCGCGCGGGTCGTCGATGACGCCCTCTTCCCAGCAACGGGCCACTTCCACCGCCTGACGATACAGCAGGCGGGTCTTCAACTCGTCGACAGCGGCCAGGGCCTCGGGGCTTTCGCCGAAGGCGTCGCCCTTGGTGGTCGGGGCCAGTTCGGCCAGCCCCGGCCAGATGACCTTGGGCTTCTGGTCGTAGTCGTAGAAACCCTTGCCGTTCTTGCGGCCGTAACGGCCCTGTTCGACCATGGTGGCGACGATCTGTTCGCCCTCGGTCGGGACGTATTTGTCGCCCAGATCCTCGCGGGTCTGCTTGGCGATCTTGTACGACAGGTCCAGGGCCACGTCGTCATGCATCTCCAGCGGGCCGCGGGGCATGCCGGTCATGCGGCCGACGTTGTCGATCAGCACGGGCGAATAGCCCTCTTCCAGCATGGCCATGCCTTCCATCAGGAAGGTCGAGAAGCAGCGCGAGGTGTAGAAGCCTCTGGAGTCGTTGACGACGATCGGCGTCTTCTTGATCTTCAGGACATAGTCCAGCGCCTTGGCCAGGGCCGCGTCGCCGGTTTTTTCGCCCATGATGATCTCGACCAGCATCATCTTGTCGACGGGCGAGAAGAAGTGGATGCCGATGAAGTCTTCCGGCCGCACGCTGGCCTCGGCCAGACCCGAGATGGGCAGGGTCGAGGTGTTGGAGCCGAACACGGCGCCCTCGGCCAGCTGGGCCTCGGCGCGCTTGGTGACGTCGGCCTTGATCTCGCGGTTCTCGAACACCGCCTCGATGACCAGGTCCGAGCCCTTGATCAGATCATAGTCCGTCGTCGCCGTGACCAAGGCCAGGGTGGCGTCGAACTTCTCTTGGGTCATCTGACCGCGCGACAGACGCTTCTTCAGCAGCTCCTCGACGTGGGCCTTGCCCTTGTCGGCGGCTTCCTGCGTCTGGTCGATCAGCACGGTCTCGATGCCGGCCATGACCTGCACATAGGCCACGCCCGCGCCCATCATGCCGGCGCCCAGGACGCTGACCTTCTTGGGGTCGGACTTGGGTACGCCCGCCGGGCGCACGGCGCCCTTATCCAGTTCCTGCTTGGACAGGAACAGGCTGCGGATCATGGCCTGGGCCTGCGGCGTCATCAGGGTCTTGATGAAGTAGCGCGTCTCGATGCGCAGGCCCGCCTCGATCGGCACCTGCACGCCTTCATAGACGGCCTTCATCATGTTCAGCACGGCCGGATAGTTGCCGTAGGACTGCTTGCGCAGGATGGCGTTGCCCATGACGAAGACCTGCATCCCCGCCGGATGGTGCGGGCCGCCGCCGGGGATCTTGAACTTGGGGTCGTCCCACGGCTGGACGGCCTTGCCGCCGTTCTTGATCCAGGCCTTGGCGGCTTCGACCGACTGACCCTTTTCGACAACCTCATGGACGACGCCGGCGCCCTTGGCGTCGTTGGGGCGCCAGGACTTGCCCTCGGCCATCTGCATCAGGGCGTTCTGAACGCCGATCAGGCGCGTCAGGCGCTGGGTGCCGCCGCCGCCGGGGAAGAGGCCGACCTTGATCTCGGGCAGGCCCAGCTGGATTTTCGGGTCGTTCTCGACGACGCGATAGTGGCAGGCCAGGGTGAATTCCAGCCCGCCGCCCAGCGCCAGGCCGTTGATCGCGGCCGCCACGGGCTTGCCCGAGGTTTCAAGCGCACGGAAGGCGCCGTTCAGCGCCCAGCCGGTGTCGAACGCCTTCTGCAGGTCGCCGCCGCCGGCCAGCATTCCCGAGGCCATGTCGCCCAGGTCCGCACCGGCGCAAAAGCCGGTCGGCTTGCCCGAGGTGATGACCACGCCCTTGATGGCGTCGTCGGTCTTGATCTTTTCGACCAGAGCCGGGATCTCGGCGATGACCGCGCTGGTCAGGGTGTTCATCGAACGGCCCGGCACGTCGAAGGCGACCGTGGCGATGCCGTCGGCGTCGATGTCGATCTTGAAGTTTTCCATGGTCATATGCTCCCGGATCAGACGCGTTCGATGACGGTGGCGGTGCCCATGCCGGCGCCGATGCAGAGGGTGGCCAGGGCGGTGGACTTGTTCGAGCGCTCCAGCTCGTCCAGCACCGTGCCCAGGATCATGGCGCCGGTGGCGCCCAGCGGGTGGCCCATGGCGATGGCGCCGCCGCAGACGTTGATCTTGTCGTGGGGGATGTCGAGCGCCTGCATGTAGCGCAGCACCACGGCCGCAAAGGCCTCGTTCAGTTCATACAGGTCGATGTCGCCCGGCTGCATGCCCAACTTGCCCAGCAGCTTGCGGGTGACGGGCTCGGGGCCGGTCAGCATGATCGACGGCTCGGAGCCGATCGAGGCGCCGCCCAGGATTTTCGCGCGCGGCTTCAGGCCCAGCGCTTCACCCATTTCCTTGGTGCCGATCAGCACGCCTGCGGCGCCGTCGACGATGCCGGACGAGTTGCCGGGGGTGTGGACGTGGTTGACGCTGGCGACCTCGGGGTAGCGCTGGCCGATCACGGCGTCGAAGCCCATGCCGCCCATCATGGCGAACGAGGGGTTCAGGCCCGCCAGCGTCTGCATGTCCGTGTTCGGACGGACGGTTTCGTCACGATCCAGCTGGACGAGGCCGAGTTGGTTCTTCACCGCGATCACCGACTTGCCGAAGCGGCCCTCGGCCCAGGATTTGGCGGCGCGCTTGTGGCTTTCGACCGAATAGGCGTCCACGTCATCGCGGCTGAAGCCGTATTTGGTGGCGATCATGTCGGCCGAGACGCCCTGCGGCACGAAATAGGTCGGGAAGGCCGAGGAGGGGTCGGTCGGCCAGGCGCCGCCGTCGGAGCCCATCGGCACCCGGCTCATGGCCTCGACGCCGCCGCCGACCGCCATGTTGGCCTCGCCCGACTTCACCTTGGCGGCAGCCACGTTCACGGCCTCCAGACCCGAGGCGCAGAAGCGGTTCAGCTGATAGCCGGCCGTCTCCTGGCTCCAGCCCGCCGTCAGGACGGCGGTGCGGGCGATGTCCGCGCCCTGTTCGCCGACCGGCGACACCACGCCCAGCATGACGTCGTCCACCTTGGAGGTGTCCAGGCCGTTGCGGTCGCGCAGCGCCTCAAGGACCTGGGCCGCCAGGCTCAGGGCCGTGATCTCGTGCAGGCTGCCGTCCTTCTTGCCCTTGCCGCGCGGGGTGCGCACGGCGTCGTAGATATAGGCGTCGGCCATGGAGCGTCTCTCTTCTTTGATGTCCCTACCGTTCGCTGCGCGGCAGCGAACTGCTTGAGGGACGGGTGGGTCTTGGTTGGGAGGCGGTGGGCGGACGGGTCCGATCATCGCGTCTGGAATTGAAACTCAGGTCGCTAAAAAGCCGACGTTTACGTCAACGTCAAGTAACAAGGCGCGTGAGGTCGCCAGATGTGAAAAGGGCGGGCCGCTTCGTGCGGCTCGCCCTGTCTTCTCAGCCTCAGCGGCGCGCCAGTCGCACCAGCTTGCCGTTCTCCTCGTCCGTCACGACCCAGACGGCGCCGTCGGGCGCCACGGCTACGTCGCGGATGCGCTCGCCCAGGCCTGTCAGCAGGCGCTCTTCGCCGACCACACGCCCGTCGCGCAGCACCAGCCGGACCAGATGTTTGCTGCCCAACCCGCCGATCAGGGCGTTGCCCTTCCAGTCGGGGAACATGGCGCCGTCATAGAAGACCATGCCGCCCGGCGCGATCACCGGATCCCAGTAATAGACCGGCTGGACCGTGCCTTCTCTGGTCGTGGACGCGCCTTCGATGGGCTCGCCGCTGTATTCGATGCCATAGGCCGCGCCCGGCCAGCCGTAGTTGGCGCCCGCCTTCTCGAGGTTCAGTTCATCGCCGCCGCGCGCGCCGTGCTCGATGCTCCAGACCGCGCCTGTGCCCGGTTGTACGGCGATGCCCTGCGGGTTGCGGTGGCCGTAGGACCAGATCTCGGGCAGGGCGCCCTCGCGGCCGACGAAGGGGTTGTCGGACGGAACCGAGCCGTCGCCGTTGATGCGGATGACCTTGCCGTGGTGCGAGGCCAGGCTCTGCGACGTCGGCCGCATCGGCTTGTCCGAGCGCTCGCCGATCGTGATGTACAGCTTGCCGTCCGGTCCGAAGACCAGGGAGGAGCCGAAATGCTTGTCCCCGTCATAGGTGTCCTTGACCTGGAAGACGACCTGCACGTTTTCGACGCGGCTCAGATCGTCCGACAGGCGCCCGCGCGCCACGGCCGTGCCGTTGCCGCCGGTCCGGGGCTGGGCGTAGGACCAGTAGATCATGCGGTCCTGGGCGAAGGTCGGGCTCAGGATCACGTCCAGCAGGCCGCCCTGACCGCGCGCCGCGACGGCGGGCAGGCCGCTGATCGGCGCGCCGAGCTTGCCGTCGGCGCTGACCACGCGCATGCGGCCGGGCCGTTCGGTCACCAGCCACTGGCCGTCCGGCAGCAGGGCCAGGCCCCAGGGATGCTCCAGCCCCTCCGCGACGACGCTATGCTGCATGGCGACGGCGGTGCTGACCGACGGCGCGCGGGTCTGGCCTTCGTGCGCGGGCTTCTGATCCGGGTTGTTGGGCGGGCGCGTCTCGACGGGCGCGCCGGTGGCGGCCGATTGCGCTTCATCCTGCCCGTTGGCTCCGCACGCGGCGAGGACCAGGGCGGCGGTGGAAACGGCGAAGAGGGCGAGGCGCATGGCGGCTCCTGAACAGCGGGTGAGCCGTCGAGAATGCCGCCTCACGGCGCTTTATGCGAGCCGAAAGGCGTCGCGGCCGATCGTCCCACACGAAATCCGCATCGAAGCGGCTTGAACCGGAGAGAAGGCGGCGATATACGCACCCCTCTCGCGCTCAGAGCCGTTCCGGTTCCGCGCGAAACTCCCGTGTGGGGTTGGGTAGCTCAGATGGTTAGAGCGGTGGATTCATAACCCACAGGTCGGCGGTTCGATCCCGCCTCCAACCACCACGGATTCTTCATCTTCATAATGTTGGATTACGGCCGGTCTGGCCGCGCCAGCGCGCGGGCTTTCAACGCCGAGGTTCAGTTATGCGGAAGCCTCGAAGCGCCGCCGGTGATCTTGCACAGATAGTCGGTCTGAGGGCGACCCGTCTGCATGCCGCTGGGGGTCAGGATGCCGCCGCGCGCCACGCATTCAGCGTCGAGCTTGGTCATTTCTTCCTGATAGGTCGGCTGGCCCCCGCTGGTGGCGCATCCGGCCAGGGCCAGAGGGGCCGCGATGGCGGCGATGAGCAAAAGGGGCGGGCGCATGGGCGTCTCCTTGGTGCGGCCTTTGGGCGTCAGGGCCGATGGTTTCCCCTAACGTCGGCTGGCGGCAAGCGTAAAGTCGGGTCCGGGCTGATTCAACCAGCCAGCACGCCGAGATGTTCCAGCAGGATCTTGCTGCCCAAGGCGATCAGCGCCAGGCCGCCGATCAGTTCCGCAAGCTTGCCCAGCCGCGTTCCCGCGACCTTGCCGATCAACAGGCCGACAGTCGCCATGACGAAGGTCGTGAAGCCGATGCAGAAGGCGATCAGCCAGATATTGGCTTCCAGCAGGGCCAGGCCCACGCCAACAGCGCCCGCGTCGATCGAGGTTCCCACAGCGGTCGCGATCAGAGCCAGCATGCCGCGCGACGCCGCCTTGCCGACGGGAGCGGTCGCCTCGGCCGCATCCTCGTCGCGCTTCAGCGCCTCCCAGATCATCCTGGCGCCGACCGCGCCCAGCAGGCCGAAAGCGATCCAGTGGTCGACCGCCTCGACGAAGCCCGCGGCCGCCACGCCCAGGGCGAAGCCGATCAGGGGCGTGATCGCCTCGACCACGCCGAACACCAGGCCGGATCGCAGGGCCTGAGGAACGGTAGGGCGATGCTGGGCGCCGCGCCCGATGGCAGCGGCGAAAGCGTCGGCGGACATGCTGAGCGACAGCACGGCGATAGCGAACGGAGACATCATAGTGGAGACGGGGACTCGGCCGGGCGTATGACAGCACGCTTCACGCGCGGGCCGGCCCCACGGGTGCAGCATGCTGGTCTCGCTAGGCGGAAAAATCCGCTGATCGCGCCATGCCCTGAGGCAAGTATGTTGACGCGATCCCGACTGGGATATGTCGGAAGCTACTCCCCAACGGCCGCCCCTCTAGCGCCTCGTTCGTCGTCTATCAACCCGCACATGGCCCCCGAATGGCCAAAGGCGACAAGACGCCCCATCTGTGTTAGACGCCGCCGCTTCAACTTTCGCCGCAGGACATCCGCCCTTGAGCATCACGCTCGATCTTTCGCGCGCCAGCGCTTCAGCCAAGACGCCCGTCAACCTCAGCGGTCTGACGCGTGACGAACTGCGCCAGGCCCTGATCGACGCGGGGATCTGTCCGCCGGAGAAGGCCCGGATGCGCGCCTCACAGGTGTGGCGCTGGATCCACCACTACGGCGTCACCGACTTCGCCCTGATGAGCGATATCGGCAAGGAGACCCGCGCGGCCCTGGCTGAGGCCTTCACCCTGGCCCGTCCCGAGATCGTCGAGCGTCAGGTGTCGAAGGACGGCACCCGCAAATGGCTGATCCGCACGGCGCCGGGCATCGAGATTGAAACCGTCTACATCCCCGACGTGGGCCGGGCGGGCGCCCTGTGCGTGTCGTCCCAGGTCGGCTGCACCCTGAACTGCACCTTCTGCCACACCGGCACGCAGAAGCTGGTGCGCAACCTGACGACGGCCGAGATCGTGGCCCAGGTCCAGGTGGCCCGCGACGACCTGGACGAGTGGCCCTCGCCCAAGGAAGACCGTCGCCTGTCGAACATCGTCTTCATGGGCATGGGCGAGCCGCTCTACAATCTGGACCACGTCGCCAACGCCATCGACATCATCTCCGACAACGAAGGCATCGCCCTGTCGCGGCGCCGTATCACCGTGTCGACCTCCGGCGTCGTGCCGCAGCTGAACGCTCTGGGCGAGCGCACGGCGGCCATGCTGGCCATCAGCCTGCACGCCACCAACGACCCCTTGCGCGACCAGTTGGTGCCGCTGAACAAGAAGTATCCGCTGGAACAGCTGATGGCGGCCATCCGCGCCTATCCCGGCCTGTCCAATGCGCGCAGGGTGACGTTCGAATACGTCATGCTGAAGGGCGTCAACGACAGCCCCGCCGAGGCGCGCGCCCTGATCAAGCTGATCGAGGGCATCCCGTCCAAGGTGAACCTGATCCCGTTCAACCCCTGGCCCGGCACCGACTATCAGTGCTCGGACTGGAAGACGATCGAGACCTTCGCCGCCATCCTGAACAAGGCCGGCTACGCTTCGCCCATCCGCACGCCGCGCGGCCGCGACATCCTGGCCGCCTGCGGCCAGCTGAAGTCCGAAAGCGAGAAGCTGCGGGCCTCGGCGCGCCTGAAGGCCGAACGCGACGCCGTCGACGCTGCTTGAGGTCATCGCCGGTCGGACGCTTTGTCCGCCGACTGTGGCGCGGGCGCCCTAGCGGAAGCGCCGAGCTTTCGGGCAAGGGTGTTTTGGTTTCGTTCCCCTTCAGGCTGGGAGGCTAGGGTTCGTCGTGATGGAGACCTCGTCGTTGCCGGGCGTTCTGTCGACCCCTGAACTCCAGGCGTTCGCGACCGGTTTTCCGATCCTGATGCTGCATCTGGTCGTGACCTTCGGCCTGCTGGCGGCCGGGGCGGCGGTCTACGCCCTGCTGACGCCGTGGCGCGAGATCGCTCTGATCCGCCAGGGCAACGCCGCCGCCGCCGTGGCCTTTGCGGGGGTTCTGGTCGGGCTGGCCATTCCGCTGGCGGTGTCCCTGTCCGTGTCGAACTCGATCCGCGACATCGCCATCTGGGGCGTGGCGACGGTGGTGCTGCAACTGCTGGCCTTCCGTGTCGTCGATTTCCTGCTGCACGGCCTGCCGCAACGGATAGAGAAGGGCGAAGTCTCCGCCGCCGTGGTCCTGGCCGGGGCCAAGCTGTCGACCGCCCTGATCCTGGCGGCGGCCCTGACGGGCTGAGGGGGCGGCCTTGCGCTTTCCCCACCTTCCTGACTGGACGATCTACGCAGCCGTCATCGGGGTGATCCTGATCGCCTCCCTGAACCGGGGCGAGCGCGCCGACGCGCCCCATGATCAGCACGCGGACGATGCGTCCGGACCCCTGCTGGGACCGATCACGCCTTTTGATCCTTCTGTCACCGTCGACACGTCCGACGAGCATGAGCCTGTGTCCGGCACGGCCTTCTCCATCGCCGGGGACGGTCGCTGGATAACCGCCCGCCACGTGGTCGAGGGCTGCCGCAAACCCGCTCTGGTGATCGACAAGACGCGAGCTCTGGCGGCTGACGTGCGGCTGGCGGCGCGGGCGGATGTCGCCCTGTTGTTGACCGACGGCGGACCGCCCGCCTTGCCGATCGCGGCCGAGGCGCCCCTCTACAAGGGTCAGCGCGCCTTCCATCCCGGCTTCCCGCAGGGCCGGCCGGGCGAGGTCGCCTCACGCCTGATCGGTCGCGAAACGCTGAAAATCCGCGGCCACCGCTCCTATGACGAGCCGGTCCTGGCCTGGGCCGAGGCCGGGCGTACGCGGGGTCTGAAAGGCACGCTGTCGGGTCTGTCGGGCGCGCCGGTTCTGGACCGGCGCGGCCGGGTGCTGGGCGTGACCATCGCCGAGTCGCCCCGACGCGGCCGCATCTACACCACGGCGCCGGACACCTTCGTGCCTGCGGTCGGGGCCCAGCAGCGCGCCGACGAAGCAGCCCTGGGTCAGGCGGTGACGACCCAGAACTACGGCGCCGTGTCCGACCGCCTGCGTCGCGACCTGCGCGTCGCCCAGGTGGTGTGTCTGACGCTGTAGGATCTCCTCCCCGCTCAGCAGGGAGGAGAAGGGCGGCCTTACTTCAGCGTCGCGCTGTCCAGATTCAGTTCGGTCAGCGGGATGACCTCGACGTTGGGGTATTTCGCCCGCAGACTGTCGATGAATTTGGACGCGTCGCCGACGATGACGAGGCTGGCCCGGTCGGTCGGCAGATGCCGAGCGAAGGCGTTTTCAACCTGTTCGGCGGTGACGGCGCGAACCCGCCCGGCGTAGTCGGCCAGGTCGCTCATCGGCAGGTCGTACAGAGCCAGGTTGGCGACCAGACCGCCCAGGCCGTCCACCGTTTCCAGCGAGCGTCCGAAGCCGCCGATCAGGGTGGCGCGGCGCGGCGCCAGTTCGGTCTCGGTCGCCGCCGTGGTTCCCAGCTTGCCGATCTCTTCAAGGATCAGGTCGGCCACCTCGGTCGCCGTCTCGTTCTTGGTCTGGGTCGAGGCTGAGAAGACGCCGGTCTGCTGTTGGGCGCCGACCGACGAGCGGGCGCCGTACGACAGGCCGCGCTTGATGCGGATTTCCTGGTTCAAGCGCGAGGAGAAGCCGCCGCCTAGAAGGGTGTTGCCCAGCGTCAGCGGGAAGTAGTCGGCGTCGGTGCGGCTGATCCCGCGAATGGCGGCGACCACGGCGGCCTGACCTGCGCCCGGCTGGTCGATGACGACGACGCGCGGCGCCAGCGCCTGTCCGGCCTTGTCGATGGCGGCCGGGGCGGGACCGGCGTCGCGCCAGTCGCCGAAGGCCTGATCCGCCAGGGCGCGCGCCTCGGCCGGGGTCACGTCGCCCGAGAAGACGAGGGTCGCCTGCGAGGGCCGGAACCGCTCGGCGTGGAAGGCGGCCATGTCCTGGCGCGTCAGGGCGGGAATGCTGTTCACCGTGCCAGAGCCGGGCGCGCCATAGGGGGCGGCGCCGTACATTACGCGGCCGACCGACTGGCCCGCGATCGCCCCCGGCTGGCTGAGCGCGACGCGCAGGCCGTCCAGGGTCTGGGACTGCTGACGCTCCAGCTCTTCCTGGGCGAAGGCCGGATGGCGCACCAGATCGGCCATCAGCGTCAGGGTTTGGCCGAAAACGTCCTTGGGCGCGTTGGCGTAGACATTGGTGAAATCGGCGCCTGCGCCCGCGCCGATGTTGGCGCCCAGCTGTTCGATGGCGGTGGCGATTTCCGGCGCCGACTTGGTCGTTGTCCCTTGGGTCAGCAGGTTGGCGGTCATGGAGGCGACGCCCGGCTTGCCCGCCGGATCGTGGGCGGAGCCGGCGTTGAAGTTCAGGCGCGCCGAAACCAGCGGCAGCCCGTTCGTCGGGGCGACCAGGACGCGCAGACCATTGTCCAGACGGAAGTCGGCGATAGACGGGGTCGCGGGCGACACTTCAGGGCCGGGTTCAGGCAGACGCGCGCGCTGTGCTTCCGGCAAGAGGACGGCGATCGGACCGGCTGGCGCCAGAGACGCTACCGTGACCGGGGCGTCGACGTTCTTCTTCTGCTCGCTGGGCGCGTTGGCGTCGTCGGCGGGCAGGTAGTTGATGGTGATCTGGCGCTGAGGCGTCAGATAGCGGCGGGCCACGCGCTGCACGTCGGCGGCGGTGACGGCCTGGATTTCGGCGATCTCGCGGTCGGCGGCGGTCGCGTCGCCGGTCATGATCAGGGCCATGCCCAGGGTCGTCGCGCGGTCGTCGATGCTTTCGCGGCCGCGCAGGGCGTCGGCGACCAGTTCGTTCTTGGCCTCGGCCAGTTCGGCGGCGGTGACGGGCTCGTCGCGCAGGCGCGCGATCTCGACCTCTAGCGCGGCCTTGCCGGTCTCGACCGTCTGGCCGTCGGCCATGATGGCGTAGGCGGCCAGACTGCCCGCCTGCTGGGCGAAGTCGGGGTTGGAGCCCACCGAGGCGGCGATCTGCTTGTCATAGACCAGCGAACGGTACAGGCGGCTGCTCTCGCCGGTCGACAAGATGCCGTCCAGCACCGTCAGGGCCGCGCGGTCGGCGTCCTTATAGGCCACGGTGTTCCAGGCCAGGGTCACGGCGGGCAGGGGCACGTTCGGCGCATAGAAGGTGGCGGTGCGCGGGCCGGTCGGCTCGGGCTCCTTCACGTCATTGGCGGGCATGGGCGTCGACGGCCGCTTCAGCGGGGCGAAATACTGGTCGACCCAGCCGTCCAGCTGCGCCTGATCGAAATTGCCCGCCACGATCAGCATGGCGTTGTCCGGCCGGTAGTAGGTGGCGTGGAAGCGCAGCACGTCGTCCAGCGTCGAGGCGTCCAGTTCCTCGATCGAGCCGATGCCCGGACGGCGATAGGGGTGGTCCTGATAGATGGTCTCGGGCGCGAACAGGCCGAACAGGCGGCCGTAGGGGCTGGCCAGAATGCGCTGGCGGTACTCCTCCTTCACCACGTCGCGCTCGGATTCAAAGGTCTTCTGATCGACGACCAGAGAGCCCATGCGATCCGCCTCGGCGAACAGGATCCGCTGCAGGTGGTTGGCCGGAACGACCTCGTAATAGGCGGTCACGTCGTCGGCGGTGAAGGCGTTGTTCATGCCGCCGACGTCCTCGGTCAGACGGTCGAACGTCTCGGACGGCATGTTCTTCGTCGCCTTGAACAGCAGGTGTTCGAACAGGTGGGCGAAGCCCGAGCGACCCGCCGGATCGTCCTTTGATCCCACGCGATACCAGACCTGGACCGTGACGTTGGAGGTCGAGGCGTCGCGCGCTGTATAGACCTCCATCCCGTTGGCCAGCACCCGCTTGTGGAAGCCCAGCGGCGGCACCTGGACGCCGCCCTGGACGGCGGTTGCGCTCGCGGGCGGCGCCTTGGCCCAGGCGGGGGCGGCGGCGGCGGGCAGGCCGAGCAGCAGCGCCGAGGCGCAGGCGGTCAGGATCAGACGATTCTTCATAAGGGCGGCTTTCCAACGCCCGCAGTCGAAGAAACGGGCGCTGAAAACCTAACAGGACGAAGCGCCGCCGCGCACCTTACGGAGCTGTAATGAAATCAGGCTTGGCCACAGACCCGCCTTGGGCATGAAAAAGATGTAACTCGGTTATGCGTCCGGGCGCTGATATCGGCGAAACAGGACGTTGAGGGACGTCCGTGCGAGGACGCCCATCATGACAAAATACAAGTTCGCGCCCCTTCTGGGGGTGGTTCTGGCTCTGCCCGCAGCCGGGGTTTTGGCGCAGACGCCGTCGCCTGGAACGCCGCCGTCCCAGGACCGTCCCGTTCAGACTCCGCCGCAGAAGACGGATAAGGACGATCAGCCCGCCGCCGTGGGCGATGTCGTCGTCAGCGCCCGCGCCAATGATGTGCGGACTTCGATCGACTCCATCAGCTATAGTCTGGCCGACGATCTTCAGGCGGCGACCGGGACCCTGGCCGAGGCCCTGCGCAATGTGCCCTCGGTCGATGTCGATCCTCAGGGCAATGTCTCCCTGCGCGGCGATAGCAATGTGACCATTCTGGTCGACGGCCGCCCCTCGGCCATACTGTCGGGGCCGAACCGCGCCGATGCGGTGCTGCAGCTGCCGGCCGATCGCTACGCCCGCATCGAGGTGATGACCAATCCGTCCGCCGCCTACAGCCCGGAGGGCTCGGGCGGGGTCATCAATCTGATCACCAAGCCGGTTCCGGCGGCGGTCGCCGCTGCTGCGGCCGCCGGGACGCCGGGCGCGGCTGTCACGACCGGCTCTCTGCGCGCCAATGTGGGCGATCATGGACGCTGGAATGTCGGCGCCAGCGGCTCGCGCCAGCAGGGCAAGCTGACCCTGACCGGCGATCTCAGCTATCGCCACGACGAGCAGAGCCTGAGCTTCGGGCGTCTACGCGAACAGTTGAACGCCGCCGGCGCGACCACCAGCGCCACGACGACGGTTCAGGACATTGAATCGACGCAGGAGGGTTTCTTCGGCCGCGTCGCCGCCGAATATCGGCTGAACGAAAAAACCATGCTGACCGGCGAGGCGCGCGCCAATCGCTTCGACGTCGACAGCGATGTGCGCGGTTTGTTCGAAACGCGCGACGCCTCGGGCGCCCTGACGCGCGCCTATAGCCGCGACGGCTCGGGCGGCTTCGCCATGAAGGGCTGGGGCGTCACCGGTCGGGTTCTGCACCAGTTCGATACGTCGGGGCACGAATGGTCGAACGAGCTGCGCTATGATCGCAACGACCATGAGAACGACTCTCTGGCCGCCAATGTCTTCCGCATCCCGACGGAGCCGACCGTGTATGAGTCTCAGCGCGGCCTGAACGCCCAGGAGACCATCGGCTTCACCAGCGCCTACACCCGGCCGATGGGCGAGGGCGCCAAGCTGCGCGCGGGTTATGAGCTGAACCTCACCCGACCGGATCAGGACAATGAGGTTCGGCGCGGTCCCGCCGAGAACGCCCTCGCCCTTGTTCCCTCACAGAGCAACCGCTTCGAGGCGGAGCAGACGGTCCACGCCCTTTACGCCACCTATGAGCGGCCTTTCGGCGAGAAGCTGTCCGGCCAGTTCGGGCTGCGCCTGGAGCAGGCGGACATCAAGGTTGAGGACGTCACCAACGCCGCGCGCGCGTCTCAGGACTATTTCCGCGCCTATCCGACCTTCCACCTGCAGTATCAGCTGACCGAAACCCAGACCCTGCGCGGCAGCTATTCGCGGCGCATCCAGCGGCCCCAGCCGTCGCAGCTGAACCCCTTTGTCGTCTATGGCGATCCGCTGAACCTGCGCTCGGGGAACCCGGACCTGGAGCCGCAGGAGACCGACAGCTTCGAGGCCATGTGGCAGATGCGGCGCGGCCAGAGCTTCTATCAGGCCACCGCCTATTTCCGCGACACGACCAAGGCCTTCACCGAGGTGGCGACCGACGTGGGCGGCGGCGTCCTGCTGACCCGGCCCGAGAATCTGGGCGCCCGCCGCGATCTGGGCATCGAGCTGACCGCCAGCGGCCGCCTGCATCCCACCCTGCGCTACAACGCCAGCGTCAACGCCTTCCGTCAGGAGATCGACGCGGCGGGCATCCCCGGCGGGCGCGACCGCGAGGGCCAGATGCTAAGCGGCCGCCTCAGCCTGAACTGGCAGGCGACGCCCAAGGACTTCGTCCAGCTGATGGGCTTCTGGCAGGGCGATCAACTGCTGGCGCAAGGCAAGCGCGAGGGCGGCGGCATGGTGAACCTGGGCTATCGGCGCAAGCTGAACGACACCCTGTCGCTGCAGTTCACCGCCCGCGACATCCTCAACTCCTTCGGCGGCGACACCACCTATGACACGCCCCTGTTCCGCGAGCGCGTCAGTCAGGACCTGAACCTGCGGGCCTTCTATCTGGGGCTCAGCTGGTCCTTCGGCGGGCCGCGCCGCCAGCCCGAGCAGTTCGACTTCTCGACGGGCCCCAGCGGCGGCTGAGCCCTGTCGTCAGATCGCGTCCCGACGCCCGTCGCCCTCGTGGCGGCGGGCGTTGTCGGTTGGGCCCTTGCGTGTCTGATCGGCCACACCCACCTGTTTTGCGACAGCTCAAGGCGTCGCTTCAGATAAGGGCGCATTGAGTTCAAATCCGCCTCCTGAGGGGAAACCGAACGCCATGAATCTCGACCTCTATTCCGACCGCGCCAAACAGGCCGTCCAGTCCGCCCAGTCGCTGGCCCTGGCCCGCCGCCACCAGCAGTTCGCGCCCGAACACCTGCTCAAGGTTCTGCTTGAGGAGCGCGATGGTCTGGCCCGCAAGCTGATCGATCAGGCAGGCGGCGATCCGTCCGCCGTTGAACTGGTCACCGAGGGGCTGCTGAAGAAGCGGCCTCAGGTCGAGGGCGGCTCGGGCCAGCTCTATCTGGACGGCGACACCGCCCGCGTGTTCAGCGCCGCCGAAGAGGCCGCCAAGAAGGCGGGCGACGCCTTCGTCACCACCGAACGCCTGCTGGCCGCCATCGCCAGGGAGGGCGGCGGCGCCGCCGAGGCGCTGAAGTCCGCCGGGGTCACGGCGAAGAAGCTGGACGACGCCGTGGCCGAAATCCGCAAGGGCAAGACCGCCGACAGCGCCGGCGCCGAGGACAGCTTCGACGCCCTGAAACGCTATGCCCGCGACCTGACCGAGGCCGCGCGCGACGGCAAGGTCGATCCGGTCATCGGCCGCGACGAGGAGATCCGCCGCACCATCCAGGTGCTGGCCCGCCGCACCAAGAACAACCCCGTCCTGATCGGCGAACCGGGCGTCGGCAAGACCGCCATCGTCGAGGGTCTGGCCCTGCGCATCGTCAACGGCGACGTGCCCGAAAGCCTGAAGGACAAGAAGGTCCTGTCGCTCGACATGGGCGCGCTGATCGCCGGCGCGAAATACCGCGGCGAGTTCGAGGAACGCCTCAAGGCCGTGCTGAACGAGGTCGCCGCCGCCGAGGGCCAGATCGTCCTCTTCATCGACGAGATGCACACCCTGGTCGGCGCGGGCAAGGGCGACGGGGCGATGGACGCCTCCAACCTGCTGAAGCCTGCGCTGGCGCGCGGCGAGCTGCACTGCGTCGGCGCCACCACGCTGGATGAATACCGCAAGCACGTCGAGAAGGACGCGGCCCTGGCCCGTCGCTTCCAGCCGGTCTTCGTCTCCGAGCCCACCGTGGAGGATACGGTGTCGATCCTGCGCGGCCTCAAGGAGAAGTATGAGGTCCACCACGGGGTGCGCATTTCCGACAGCGCCATCGTCGCCGCCGCCACCCTTTCGAACCGCTACATCACCGACCGCTTCCTGCCCGACAAGGCCATCGACCTGATCGACGAGGCCGCCAGCCGCGTGCGCATGGCCGTCGATTCCAAGCCCGAGGCGCTGGACGAGATCGACCGCCGCCTGGTCCAGCTCAAGATCGAGCGCGAGGCCCTGAAGAAAGAGAGCGACAGCGCCTCAAAGCAGCGTCTGGAGAAGCTTGAGGACGAGATCGCCGACCTCGAGGGCCAGTCCGACGACATGACCGCCCGCTGGAAGTCCGAGAAGGACAAGGTGGGGCAGGGCGCCCAGCTGCGCGAAACGCTTGACCGCCTGCGCGCCGAACTGGCCGCGGCCCAGCGCGCCGGGGACCTGGGCCGCGCGTCCGAGATCGCCTACGGCCAGATTCCGCAGCTGGAGAAGCAACTCGCCGAAGACGAAGCCCCGGCGGCGGTCGCCGCCCCCCTGACCCCCGAAGTCGTCGACGCCGAACAGATCGCCGCCGTCGTCAGCCGCTGGACCGGCGTGCCCGTCGACAAGATGCTGGAGGGCGAGCGCGAGAAGCTGCTCAAGATGGAGGATGAACTGGGCCGCCGCGTGGTCGGTCAGGACGAGGCCCTGGCCGCCGTCTCCGACGCCGTGCGCCGCGCCCGCGCCGGTCTGAACGACCCCAACAAGCCGCTGGGCAGCTTCCTCTTCCTCGGCCCCACGGGCGTGGGCAAGACCGAGCTGACCAAGGCGCTGGCGGGCTATCTGTTCGACGACGACAACGCCATCACCCGCATCGACATGTCCGAATACATGGAGAAGCACTCGGTCAGCCGCCTGATCGGCGCCCCTCCGGGCTACGTCGGCTATGACGAGGGCGGCGCCCTGACGGAGGCGGTGCGTCGCCGCCCCTATCAGGTCGTGCTGTTCGACGAGGTCGAGAAGGCCCACCCTGACGTGTTCAACGTGCTGCTTCAGGTGCTGGACGACGGCCGTCTCACTGACGGGCAAGGAAGGACTATCGACTTCAAGAACACCCTGATCATCATGACCTCCAACCTGGGCAGCCAGTATCTGGCCGACCAGCCCGAGGGCGAGGATGTCGAGGCGGTTCGTCCTCTGGTCATGGAACAGGTCCGCGCTCACTTCCGGCCCGAGTTCCTGAACCGCATCGACGAGATCATCCTGTTCCACCGCCTCGGCCGCGAACAGATGGGCGGCATCGTCCGCATCCAGCTGGCGCGTCTGGAGAAGCTGATGGCCGACCGCCGCCTGACGCTGGCCCTGGACGACAGCGCCCTGACCTGGCTCGCCGACAAAGGCTACGACCCGGTGTATGGCGCACGGCCGCTGAAACGCGTCATACAGAAGGAGCTGGTCGACCCGATGGCCAAGAAGCTGCTGGCCGGCGAGATCGAGGACGGCAGCGTGGTTGCCGTATCAGCGGGCGCCGACGGGCTGGAGATTGGGAAGGCGCGGGTGCATTAGGCAGACATTCTTAGGTTTACGCGACTCAAAAAACCGCGTGATGTGGCGGAATGCTGTCTCTTGACGAAATCGATCGACTGTTAGCTCGCCCCAAGGAGATTGGCGGTCAGCCGAACTGGCAAGAAGATCCTACGACCGGCGGTCGAGCGCTTCTCGTGGTTCCGCTACTGCTAGATGGCGTTGTTGCCAGCGGTGTTGAAGTCCGAGGCAACGCAACCATACGGACGCAGAGGCAGTCAGCGAGTCTCCTTTTGGTGGCTGATGGCGATCCTGTTCAGCGGTTGAGCTTTCGGCCCAAGGCAGAACACGTAAACTCGCTACGCACCGACCTGCCTCGCGACCTACGCGCCCAGAGGCTTCCTGCTGACGAGACGCGCTTTTATCCTTGGGAGTTGAACCGTCGCTGGCCTCGCCAGCGTCAGCCCCGGGAAAGGTACGACGCTTACGTTATCGAGCCTGCAATGACCGATTTCGACGTCGCCATGATGTTCTTCTTGGACAGATGTAATATCATAGGGAGCATTCCGCCCCCGCCGCACCGGCCGGAGCTTTTCTAGTGTCAGATCAATACGAAGTTCTCCGAGACGCTATCGCTGGTGGCCAACAGCCTTGGTTTGCTGACGGCCAAATTCATGTTCCGACCACCACTCTGTTTCCCAGCGGAGATGTGATCAATCTTGCGATCACCCCTAATCGAAGGGGAGGGTATCGTGTGTCGGATGAGGGGCTGGGCCGCACGGCCGTTTTGGACGAAGGCGTCCACAATATGAGACCTGGCGACCGGCGTAGGGCAGAGGCTATCGCCGAACAGTCGGGCCTTCGTTTCGAAGGCGACTCTTTCGTCGCTGATGACGTAGGGGTGCAGAATCTTGTGACTGCCATGGCCCTTGTCGCTGAGGCATCACGAGCGTGGGCGACGCAGATGGTGGAACGCTCGACGAGGCATCGTGAACGCGCGCTATTTGATGCGGTGAAAGAGAAGCTCGAGCGCGCTTACTCGACACCTATGGTTCAGTCCAAAGTGGCCGTCTTGGGAGCGAGTAGCAGTCAGTATGATTTCGATTTCGGGGTGAAACTAAGCGATGGGCGCTTGGCTCTTTTTGAGATCATTAGCCCTGCGCCTCCCTCGGTCGCGTTCGCACACACCAAGTTTTCGGACGTTCAGCGAGCGCAACCGGACTGGCCTCGCGAAGCGGTCGTCGAAAACTTGAGCAGTTGGCCCTCTGAGTCGCTCGCGCTCATTTCACAGGTCACGTCCCACGTCCGACCGGCTGGAGCGGAGTGGAAAGACTTGCCGTTGATGGCCGCGTAAGCCGGCCCTCAGTCCCCCAGCACCGGCATCACCGCCACCCCGTCGCAGACGAAGATGCTCATGTGCGGGTGGTTGTCGAACAGGCGGGCCGCCGCCTCGTGGCTGTCGGCGCGCACGACCATGAAGACGGTCAGCAGGTTGACCACGTCGGTCACGGCGCCGTCGTCGTCGATGCGTTTGGTCGGGCCCAGCGGGCCGCCCTGAAAGACGATGGAGTCGCGGTTCGCTTCTTCCCAGGCGGCGACGGCGGCCACGCCGCGGCGGGCCGTCTCGGCCTGTTGGGCCTCGCTCATGGCGCGCCAGGCCCGCCATTTGGGGCCGGTCTTGTCGCTGGTGAAGACGGCCAGGTAATGGGTCTCGACGCTCATCGCAGCCTCCTGTGCGGCGCGAGCATCAACCCTACGGGCCGTCTTCGACAAGCGGGGCCGGAGGCTGGCCTCAGCCCTCGACCAGCAGGTGGTCGATCAGGGCGCGCGCCTCGGGACCGGCCCAGTCGGCCTCGCCGGTCAGGACGGCGCGGACGCGGCCCTGGCGGTCCATGACGATGGTCTGGGGCATGGCGCCCTTGCCGGGGAACTCAAACGCCAGCTGGAATTTCGGGTCGATATAGAAGTCTAGCGGCGCGTTCTCGGCGATGAAGGCCCGCGCCTCGTCCGCTGTCTTGTCCAGGTCCATGCTGACGGCGACCACGGCGAAGTCATCGCGCGCCTTATAGTGGTCGGCCAGGGCCGCCAGCGTCGGCATCTCGATCTTGCACGGGGCGCACCAGGTGGCCCACAGGTTCACCACCGTAACCTTGCCGGCGAAGTCGGCCAGACGGACGTCGGCGCCGTCGGCGGCCTTGAACACATAGTCGGGCGCGGTCGGGGAGGCAGGCGCCTGCAGGGCCGCCAGCGATCCCCTGGCGAAGGCGGCCAGTTGCGGCTCAAGGGTGTGGACCGCCGCCTGGGCCGCAGGCGGCGCGGACTCTTTGCCTCCGCCCTTCTGATTGACGTATAGCAGCGCCGCGCCCACGCCGATCACGCCGATCACTGCGAACGTCGCCACGCCCGCCCAAGTCCGTCCAGAGCCGCTCATGTCCGATACGCCTTCCAAGCCACAGCCAGATTCCCCCGCTCAGGGCCAGTCTCTATGGGGTGGGCGCTTCAGCGCCAAGCCTGCGGACATCATGCAGGCCATCAACGTCTCCATCGGCGTCGATAAACGCCTGTGGGCGCAGGACCTGGCCGGATCGCGGGCCCATTGTCGCATGCTGGAAAAGCAGGGGATCATAGCCGCCGCCGACGCCGAGGCGATTCTGGGCGGGCTGGACGTGATCGAGGGCGAGATCCGGGATGGGAGCTTCCCCTTCCGCGACGCCTATGAAGACATTCACATGAACGTCGAGGCCCGCCTGTCGGAGCTGATCGGCGAGCCGTCGGGGCGTCTGCACACGGCGCGCAGCCGCAATGATCAGGTGGCGACCGACTTCCGCCTGTGGGTGCGCGACGCCTGCGACCGCACCGTGGCGCAGCTTCAGGATCTGCAGCGGACCCTGCTGGACCGGGCGGAACAGCACGCGGGCGACCTGATGCCGGGCTTCACCCATCTGCAGACGGCCCAGCCGGTGACGTTCGGCCACCACCTGATGGCCTATGTCGAGATGTTCGGGCGCGACGCCGGGCGCTTCGCCGACGCCCGCGCCCGCATGAACGAGAACCCGCTGGGCGCCGCGGCGCTGGCTGGATCGCCTTTCCCCATCGACCGCCACATGACGGCGCAGGCCCTGGGCTTCGACCGCCCGATGGCGAACAGCCTCGACGCCGTGTCGGATCGCGATTTTGCGCTGGAAAGCCTGGCCGCCGCCTCGATCGCGGCGGGCCACCTGTCGCGCCTGGCCGAAGAGATCGTGGTGTGGATGACGCCGATGTTCGGCTTTGCGACCCTGCCCGACGACCTGACCACCGGCTCGTCCATCATGCCGCAGAAGCGCAACCCCGACGCCGCCGAACTGGTGCGGGCCAAGACGGGCCGCATCAACGGCGCCCTGATCGCCCTGACCACGGTGATGAAGGGCCTGCCGCTGGCCTATTCCAAGGACATGCAGGAGGACAAGCCGCCGGTTTTCGAGGCCTTCGATGCGCTGGACCTGGCGCTGACGGCCATGACCGCCATGGTCGCCGTGATCCGTCCCAACACCGAGAAGATGGCCGCCGCCGCGGGCGCGGGCTTCTCGACCGCCACCGACCTGGCCGACTGGCTGGTGCGCGAACTGAACCTGCCCTTCCGCCAGGCGCACCACGTCACCGGCGCCGCCGTGAAGCGGGCTGAGGCGCTGGGTCTGGGGCTGGGCGAATTGCCGCTGAGCGAATTGCAGGCGCTGGATGGCCGGATCACCGAAGGGGTGTATGAAGTGCTGACGCCCGAAGCCTCCTGCGCCAGCCGCCAGAGCTTCGGCGGCACGGCGCCGGAACAGGTCCGCGCGCGCATCGCCGACTGGAGAAGCCGCCTGTGAAGAAGACGTCTGTGAAGAAGACCTTGATCCTCGCGGGCGCCGCCGCCCTGATGCTGTCCGCCTGCGGCCGCATGGCCGATCTGGAGCCGCCGCAGGGCGCGACGCCGAAGAAGCAGACTGAGCGCGCCATCCGCGACCGCTCGGCCGATCATCTGCCCGAGGAGGCGATGCAGAACCTGCCGCCGCGCCAGATGCCAATCGACAACGGCACGAGCAACCCGTTCGGCAAGCCGCCGCCGATGAACTGAGCGTTCGCGCTCCCCTCTGACTGGACTCCCCGCCGGTGCACTATTTTGATCTGAAGGACGGCGTCCTGCACGCCGAGGGCGTCTCGCTGGAGGCGCTGGCGGACAGCGTCGGCACGCCGACCTACGTCTATTCCTCGGCCACCCTGCGCCGTCACTACGGCCTGCTGCGCGAAGCGTGCGACGCGCATAGGAGCGCGCTGGGCGACGCCCTGATCGCCTTCGCGGTCAAGGCCAACTCCAACCTGTCGGTGCTGGCGACGCTGGCCAAACTCGGCTGCGGCGCCGACACCGTGTCTGAGGGCGAGATTCGCAGGGCGCTGGCTGTCGGCATTCCGGGCGAACGCATCATCTTCTCGGGCGTAGGCAAGACCGACGCCGAGCTGGCCTTCGCCATCGAACAGGGCGTTCGTCAGATCAACGTCGAGTCCTCGACCGAGCTGGACCGGCTGATCGCGGTCGCTGCGACTAAGAACGCAGCTCCCGCCATCGCCATCCGCGTCAATCCCAAGATCGGCGCGGGCGGCCACGCCAAGATCACCACCGGCGGCGCGGGCGACAAGTTCGGCGTGCCGGTCGAGGAGGCGATGGCTCTCTACGCCCGCGCCTCCGCCTCGCCGCACGTCACGCCCGTGGGGCTGGCCTGCCACATCGGCAGCCAGATCACCGACCTGGCCCCGCTGGAAGCCGCCTTCCGCGTGCTGCGCCAGATGACGGAAGACCTGCGCGCCCAAGGGCACAGCATCACGCGGCTCGACCTCGGGGGCGGACTGGGCGTGCCCTATTACGGCGAGGCGGCGACGCCGTCCCCGGCCGACTATGTGGCGATGGCCGCGCGCGTGCTTGAAGGGCTGAACGTCGAAGCCGCCTTCGAGCCCGGCCGCCTGATGGCCGCCAATGCGGGCGTGCTGCTGAGCCGCGTCATTCAGGTCAATGAGCGGACGGACGGCCGTCGCTTCCTGGTGCTGGATGCGGCGATGAACGACCTGATGCGCCCGGCCCTTTATGACGCCTTCCACGACCTGAAGCCGGTGCGTCCGGTGACGGGCGAGGCCCTGCCCCACGACGTAGTCGGCCCGGTGTGCGAGACTGGCGACACCTTCGCCCGCGATCGCGACCTGCCGCCGCTGAAGGCGGGCGATCTGGTCGTCTTCATGAGCGCCGGAGCCTATGGCGCGGTCATGAGCGGCGAATACAACACCCGTCCCCTGGCCGCCGAAGTCCTGGTCGACGGCGAGCGCAGCGCGGTCATCCGCCCGCGCCCGACCTATGACGAGATGTTCGCTCGCGAGCCGATGGCGGATTGGCTGGCCTAACGTCCATCCCTCTCCTGTTGGGAGAGGGCTTGAGCCTCCAAGAGCCGAAGGCGATTGGCTAAGGCGAAAGGGTGAGGGTTCTGTCCTGACCGTCGGCGTAAGCCGTCGCGCCACGGCCTTCGGCCGACTTCATCCGCGGACCCTCACCCTTTCGCGCAAGAAACGATCGCTACCGCTCTCGTGCGCTCAAGCCCTCTCCCAACAGGAGAGGGTTTCAGGGGGGCGCGAAAACCCGCCGCTCGTCTTTAATCCAGAGCGCAGATGTCGGGCAGGCCGCGCATTCCGCCCGCATGGTCCAGGCCATAGCCGACCAGAAAGCGGTTCGGCGCCTCCCAGCCGACGAAGTCGGGCTCGGGCGCGCGGGGCTTGGGCCAGGGCTTGCGGGCGAAGACGCAGGTCAGCACCTCGGCTGCGCCTGCCTCCTTTGTGATCCGCACCGCCTCGGCCAGCGACAGGCCGGTGTCGAACACGTCGTCCAGGATCAGCACCTTCCTGCCGGTCAGCGGGCGCTGATAGGGGGCGCGGACCTCGATCCGGCCCCGACTGGTCTGCTCGTCGCCGTAGGAGGCCAGCCACAGGGCGTCGAAGCGGACGTTGCGGCCTTCTCGCGACAGGGCGCGGGTCAGGTCGGCGGCGAACCACAGCCCGCCGGTCAGCAGGACGGCGGCGACCGTCTGATCATCGACATGAGGGGCGATGCGGCGCGCCAGATCGGCCACGACGGCCTCGATCTCGGCCTGGGACAGAAGAACCGTGGGGGCGGGCGTCGATGGGGTGTCAGCCATGCCTCGCCGATACCCCGTCTGCGACGTCGGTGTCGAGAGGCGCGGGCGCCGGACCAAGGTCGAGGGCGCCCAGACGACGCAGGCCGCCGTCTTCGCGCGCTGCGGGTTCAGGGCGGGCGGTCTTGTTGGCGGGGCGCGGGGGCGTCTTGCGCGCAGGCTCTAGAATGAACTTCGTCGTCATCCCCGCCGCCTTGCCTTGCGGGTCAGCGATGACTGTGGCGAAGCCCTCGACCTTGCCGGGCAGGATGGGCGGCCAGTCAGGGCGCACCACGCGGCTGGCGATCTCGACGCCGCGCTCATCTTGCAGGATCACGCGGATGGGGGGCGACGACACCTCGGTCTCGCGAATATTCCGCACGGCGCCGGACACGACGATCCGGCCGGGGTCATGCGGCGCCACGCGGGCCCTCTGGGCTTCGAACTCCAGTCCGACGATGTTCACGTCCAGACCCAGGGCGCCATAGGCGCCCGCTGTCGCCGGAAATTTGCGGACGATCTCCTCACGGAACAGGACGCCGCCGGTGATCAGTCCCAGCACGACCGCCGCCGCCGCGGCCCAGGCTGCGCCCGCCGCCGCCGCCTGCCGCGTGCGGCGCTTGCGCTCGGCCCGGGCCCGGAAGGCGCGCGGCAGTTCGGGCGCAGGCGTTTCGGCCAGACTTTCAGGCAGGGTTTCCGACGCAGGGTCTGCCGTTGGGCTCAGGCCTTCGGTCGCCGGTTCCAGCTCCAGCGGCGCGTCTTCCAGACTGGCGCGCCAGTCGTGGCCGCACGTCTTGCAGCGAACGCGACGGCCGTTGGGGCCGATCGCTTCATCGGGAACAAAATAGCTGGTGGCGCAGGCGGGACAGGTCAGTATCATGTCAGCTGACTGTGAGGCTTATCGCCCCCTCCTGTCGCGGCGCAACGCCCCGGTCCAATACGAAACCCTATGCCCGATCCGATCCGCCGCGCCGCCGACCCTGATTCCGCGCCTGACGCCGTCCGCCTCAGAGGCGTGGGCTTCGGCTATGGGGGCAGGCCCGCCGTGCTGCGGGACGTTAACCTTAGTCTGCCAAACGGCTCTTTCCACTTCCTTACCGGACCTTCGGGGGCGGGCAAGTCCTCGCTGCTGCGGCTGCTGACTTTGGCGGCGCGGCCGCAGGCGGGGCGAATCAGCCTGTTCGGCCAGGACGTGACCCAGTTGCCCCGGCGCGAGGTCCCCGCGCTTCGCCGTCGCATGGGGGTGATCTTTCAGGATTTCCGCCTGCTGGACCATCTGTCGGCCTTCGACAATGCGGCCCTGCCGCTGCGGCTGGCGGGCGAGCGGCCGGCGGACTACGCCGCCGACGTGCAGGAGATGCTGCGCTGGGTCGGGCTGGGGGGACGGCTGGACGCCCTGCCGCCCACCCTGTCCGGCGGCGAGAAGCAGAGGCTGGCCATCGCCCGCGCCGTGGTGGCGCGTCCCCGCCTGATCCTGGCCGACGAACCGACCGGCAGCGTCGACCGGCCGATGGGCGAGAAGCTGATGCGGCTGTTCCAGTCGCTGAACAAGCTGGGCGCCACGGTCCTGATCGCTAGCCACGACGAGGCTTTGGCCGAGCGCAGCGGCACCGCCGTCCTGCGGCTGGAGGGCGGGCGGCTGGCTCAGATCGCGCCGGCTTCGTCAGCAGGACCGGAGGCGCAGTCATGATCGGCCTCATGCGCAACGGCCAGCCTGAACTGCTGCCGCGCGAGGCCGGTGGAGAACGCTGGCTGGTGGTGGTCATCGCCGTGCTGTGCTTCCTGGCCTCCATCGCCGCCGTCGGGGCTCTGGCCGCAGACCGGGCCGCGCACGGCTGGGCGGGTCACCTGCGAGCGGAGGCGACGGTGCAGGTGCGACCCCGCGTCGACGAGACCGGCCCCGCCGCCGCCGCCCGCGCCGCCGAGACCCTGGCCGGGGTCAAGGGCGTGGCGGAGGCGCAGGCGATGGACCGCAAGGCGGCCGAGGCCCTGTTGCGGCCGTGGGTGGGGGAGGCGGTGCTGCCCGACCTGCCTCTGCCCTATCTGGTCGTCGTCCGCCTGGACCCCAAGGCGCCCGCCAGCGCGCCGAGCCTGAGCCGCGCCCTGGCGGAGGCCGGGCTGGACGCCAGCGTCGACGACCACAGCCTGTGGCGCGGCGAGGTCGAACGCTCCGCGGGCCTGATCACGGCCCTGGCGGGCGCGGCCTTCCTGCTGATCGCGGCGGCGACGGCGGCGGCCATCGCCTACGCCACCCGCGCGGGCATGGCGGCCCAGGCTGCGGTGATCGAGACGCTGAGCCTGAACGGCGCGTCGGACGGAGCGATCGCCTCCCTGTTCCAGCAGCGGTTCGGCGTTCTGGCGGCGACGGCGGGCGCGGCGGGGGCGGGGCTGGCCGCACTGATGCTGGCGGCGTTGCGCTTGATCGGGGGCGAGGGCGGGCTGACCCCGGCCCTGCCGCTGGCCTTTGGCGACCTGCTGGCGCTGATCGCCTGCCCCCTGCTGGCGGGGGCGGTCGCGGTGCTGGCTGCGCGCCTGACGGCGCTGGCGAAGCTGGGCGGGCGTCGCTAGTTAGTTAAGCATGAAGTTCCTGACGCTGATCGCCGTGGTGGCGCTGATGTGGCTGACGGGCCTGTTCGTCTTCGCCGAGCGGGTTCGAGGTCTGACGCCTGCGCCCGAGCCGGCGCGGGCGGACGCGATCGTCTCCCTGACCGGCCCCTCGGCCGAGCGCGTCAACGCCGCCATCCGCCTGCTGGAGCAGGGCAAGGGCGACCGGCTGCTGATCTCGGGCGTCAATCGGGAGGTGCGCCGGCAAGAGCTGAGCGCCCTGACGCCGGGGTCCAAGAAGCTGTTCAACTGCTGTGTCGACCTGGGCTTCGAGGCCGAGAACACCGTCGGCAACGCCCAGGAGATCGCCGCCTGGGCGCGGGCCAAGGGTTATGACGATCTGATCGTCGTCACCTCGGATTATCATATGCCGCGCAGCCTGCTGGAGATTCGCGGGGCGGCGCCCGGCGTGCGGCTGACCCCCTACGCCATCTCCACGCCGTCGCTGGACACCCCGTCCTGGTGGCGCGCGACCGAGACCGCCCGGCGCATGACGCTGGAGTACATGAAATACCTGGCCGTCCTGGGCCGCGAGGGGATGCATCGCCTGACCGGCCGCCATCCCGAGCGCCCCGGCCCCGCCGCACCCGACGCCTCAGAACCCCGCAAGGCCGCTGCATGACGACCGTTCGATCCCTGATCTTCACCCTGTGGCTGTATCTGTCGATGCCGCTGTTCGCCGTCCTGTTGTCGCCGGCGCTTTTGATGCCGCACGGGGCGGCGATGGGGGTGATCAAGCTGTGGGCGCGCTTCGTCCTGTTCGGCCTGCGCTGGATCACGGGGGTGAAGGTCGAGGTGCGCGGGCTGGAGCATCGCCCGACCGGCCCGGCCCTGATTGCGGCCAAGCATCAGGGGATGCTGGACGTCATCGCCCCCTTCGCCTTCCTCGACGACGCCTGTTTCGTAATGAAGAAGGAGCTGATGCCGCTGCCCTTCTTCGGCTGGTTCGCCTGGAAGACGAAGATGATCGCCGTCGACCGCGCCGCCCACGCCAAGGCGCTGAAGGACATGGTGCGCCAGACCCGCGCCCGTCTGGCGGAGGGGCGTCAGATCCTGATCTTCCCCGAAGGCACCCGCACGGCTCCGGGCGAGCCGGCCGACTACAAGCCCGGCGTCGCCGCCATCTATCGCGACGTGGACGCGCCCTGCTGGCCGGTCGCCACCAACTCGGGCGTCCACTGGCCGGCGCATGGTTTCAAACGCTATCCGGGCACGGTGGTGTTCGAGTTCTTGCCGCCGATCCCGGCGGGCCTGAAGCGCGCCGAGTTCATGAAACAGCTGGAAAGCCGGATCGAAGGCGCCTCGACCGCCTTGTTGCCGCCAAAAACCTAGTCTTTGGAGAGCGGCTGCCCTATATCATCAGCTGTTGACCTGGGACCCGCTCATGATTTCTTCCTCCGCCCTGCGCCTGACGCTGCTGACCGTCGCCCTGACGGTAGCGCCCGTAGCGGCCCTGGCTCAGTCCCAGCCCTTCGTGCCGATCGAGAAGCCCCAGACCTGGAAGGTCGACATCGGCGGCGGCTTTGTCCGGGGCTTCAGCGTCTCGGGCGACAAGTCCGAGGATTTCAACTTCACCGCCTGGGGCTCGGCCTCCTATCGCGACATCGTCTACGCCAACGGTCTGGACGGACTGGGCTGGAACGCCATCAAGCGCGACGACTTCCATGCGGGCGTTCAACTGCGTCCGCGCTTCAAGGCGGGGGACATCGACGGCATGGATCGGCCGGGTCTCGGCGCCGATGCGGCCCTCTACGCCTTTAAGCGTTTGCCGGGGAACATCGTGGTCGGCGGCCGCATACAGCACGACGCCACCGGCGACGACGCCGGTCTTGAGTACTACGGCTCGGTCAGCCACCAGCGCGTGACGCCCGTCGGCATGTTGCAGGCGATGGCCTATATGCGCGGCGGCAGCGACGAGCGCGCCCGGCGCTACTACGGCGTCACCGCACAGGAAGCGGCCAATACGGACTACGCCGCCTTCACGCCGTCCGGCGGTCTGTCGGCGGCTGGCTTGGCGGCCATGCTGGCTGTGCCCATCGGCGACCGTTTCGGCGCCGGCGCCTTCGTCAACTATGAGCAGCGTCTGGGCGATATCAAGGACAGCCCCCTGATCAAGGACGACTACGTCTGGCGCGCAGGGGTCATCGGCGTGGTGCGCTTCAACAGCGGCGGCTGAGGCGTCAGCTCGCCGCAAACTCGCTGAGGGCGTCGAGGACGGCGCGGTTCTGGTCTTCCGTGCCGATCGTCACCCGCAGGCAGTCCGGCAGGCCATAACTGCCCACGCCGCGGACGATGATCCCCTTGGCCTGCAGATAGTCCTGCGCCGCCGAGGCCGAGCGCTTCGCATCGGGGAAGCGGATCAGGATGAAGTTGCCCGAGGCTGGAAACACCTCGAAACCAAAGCCCCGAACGGCCTGCGTCAGGCGCGGCCGCCACTCGGCCACCAGGTCGCGCGAGGCTTTCTGGTGCGCTTCATCGCCCTGGGCGGCGATGGCCGCTTCGATCCCCGGCAGGGAGACGTTGAACGGCAGGCGAATGCGGTCGATGGCCTGCTCCACCGCCAGCGGCGCATAGCCGTAGCCGACCCGCAGACCGCCCAGGCCGTGCAGCTTGGAGAAGGTGCGGGTGACGACGATGTTGGGCGCCCTGCGCGCCAGATCGAAGGCGCTTTCCCAGTCCGGCTCGGTCACGAACTCGGCGTAGGCTTCGTCGATCACCAGGATGACGTGGGCAGGCAGGCCCGCATGCAGGCGGCGGATTTCCTCGCCCGTGGCGAAGCTGCCGGTCGGATTGGCCGGGTTCGACAGATAGACCAGCTTGGTCCGCTCATCGACCAGGGCCAGCATGGCGTCGACATCAGCGCGATAATCCGGCTCGGCCGCCAGCTTGACCTGCGCCTGACAGGCGCGGGCGGAAATCTGATAGGCGACGAAGGCGTACTGGCTGGTGACGATATTGTCCCCGGCCTCCAGATAGGTCTGGTTCAGCAGGGCGAAGACCTCATCCGAGCCGTTGCCGAAGATCAGACGTTCCGGCTCCAGCCCGTGCGCCTCGGCCACCACGGCGCGCAGGCGCTCGGCCCGGCCATCGGGGTAGAGATGGATCGAAGAGACGGCGGCGGCGAAGGCGTCGCGCGCCTTTTCGCCCGCGCCCAGAGCGTTTTCGTTGGAGGACAGCTTGATCGGCTTGGCCACGCCTGCGATGGCGCTCTTGCCGCCGACATAGGGGGCGATGTCCAGCACGCCGCGTTTGGGTTTAGGCGCGCCGTCGGACGGCGTCTGGTTCGCTTCGGTCATGCGCGCGTCATCCCCTGCCGTCGCAATATGTCAGAAGACGGGAGCGGCGCCGATGACGCCGGTCAGGCCGCCGGGCGCGCCGTCCAGCCTGATGTCTTCCGCCTGCACATAGCCTGTCAGGACAAACAGCTTCAACCCGCCCCCGCCCGACAGAAATTCGGCCGCCAGACCGGCCTGCGACAGGGCCTCGACGATACGGGCGTCCGGCCATGCGCTGTCGGTGATCCAGAAGGTGCGGTCGTCGCCGGTCGGCCCCGGCGCCTCGGTCGACACCATCAGGGCGCGCGGCGCACCGGCGGCGTCATCGGGCAGGGCGGCGATGACCTTCAGCATGGGCAGGGCGAGCAGCCGCCCCCACCACGGCCGCGCCGACAGGTCGATCAGGGCGCGCGTCTTCTTCGCCGCCCCGTCGCGCACGGCGATCAGGGCCTGATCCGCCTCGGCCATCGGCCGCGCCGCCAGGCCCCAGCGATCCGCCGCCAGCATTTGCGACAGCGCCCCGCAGGCGATCAGGGGGCGCCCGTCCGCCGCCTCCAGCCGTCCCAGAACCGCGCGCACCGCCGCCTTTTCCGTCGAGCTCGCGCCTTGCAGAAGCGCGCGCAGGGCGATGGCGTCGCCGTCGACCGAACCGCGCGGTCCCGCCTCCAGCCGGGCGCGGGCGGCCTCGGCCACGGCGCGCTCAAGCGACAGGCGCGCTTCGTCGGCGGGCGGCTCCGTTAGCATCAGAACAGCTGGGGCGCGGGGGCCAGGGCGAACGGCCCCAGATAGGTCCGGCCGCCGCGGAACAGGATGGCCAGCTCCACGCCCTGGCCGTCATCGCCGGTTCCGCCCTGCGGCGTGGCGGCGGCGGCCCGGGCGGCGGCGGCGCGGTCCAGCGCCCCGCCCTGCTGGGCGCCCGCCAGGCCCACGATGGCCGCCAGCGGCTTCTCGGCGCGCACGAAAACCTCGCCTTCCAACTGACCCTTGGCGTCGGCCGACAGGGCGTCGCTGGACACGAAGGCCTTGCTCTCGCCCGCCTGAAGCTGGCCCTTCACGTCGATGAAGCGGCCGCCCGCCGCCGTCCAGGCGGTCAGCAGGCCCTTGGCGTCCGCTCCCCTGCGCAGGGCCGAGGCCTTTTCGATCACCGCCTCGATCTGGGCGTTCAGCATCCCCGACTGGGCGAAGCCCTCGACCGGGCCGTTGGCGCGGCCCTCGCCGTCGACCAGGCGGAACAGCACGTCCACGTCGTCGGTCGGCGTGTCCGAGCCGACCAGATGCGGCCGCATGTAGAACTGCACCAGAGCCGCCTGCTTCAGCGGGAAGGGCTCGGCGTCCGGCAGGGCGGTGAAGACCGGCTTCTCCAGCTCCAGCACGACATTGGGCCAGCGCTGCGTCAGGCCGTGCAGGCTCATGCGGATGCCCTCGGCGCGGATGGCCGTCTTGCCCTTTTCGCCGCGCGTGACGGTCAGGCCGTCCGGCGCCGCCAGCACCCAGCGCGTGGCATTATAGGCGTTGGCCTGCGCCACCATCTCGGGCGCCTCGACGGCGTGGCCCGACGGCGCGATCACATCCAGATGCTTGATCGTCACCCGGGCGTGCATCGGCCAGCCCGTGGTCGAAACGCCGCCATGCTTGATGGTCCAGCCGCTTTGCTGAAGCCCGGCGATCTTGCCCTCCAGACGCTGTTCGATCTGCTGGGTCAGGAAGAACCACCAGCCGGTCCACAGGACCAGGCCCACGGCGACAATGGCGAAGGGGATGATCAAGCCCTTGCGGCTGTGATGCGGGACGGCGTCGGTCATGAGCGCGCTTTAGCAGGATGAGCGGCGGCTGACACGCAGGAACAGGCTAGGCTGCCGTCCGTTCGAATGACAAGCTGATAGGAGACGAGGACCATGGAGACGCAGCAGCTTCATCGCGGCCGGCTGATCGACCATCTGCAACTGGTGACGCCGGACCTTGAGGCCAGCCGCCGCTTCTACGGCGCCGTGCTGGAAGCCCTGGGCGTGCCGATCGGCGGCGAGGCCGAAAGCTTCTTCTGGGCCGACGAATTGTTCGTCTCGGCGGTGGACAGCATCGCCGCGCAGGGCCGGCCGACGGGCCGCTGCCATCTGGCCTTCCAGGCCAAGGACCGCGCCATGGTCGAGGCCTTCCACAAGGCGGGGCTGGCGGCGGGCGGAACCGACAACGGCGCGCCGGGCGAGCGGCCCTATCACCCCGGCTACTACGCCGCCTTCCTGCTCGACCCGGACGGCAACAACATCGAGGCGGTGTTCCACGGCGAGGCCGAACGTTCCGCCGACAGCGTGGTCGTGACGTTCGAAGGCTAGGCCGCTCAGGCCGTCAGGTCCGCCCACGTCGCCGCGCAGGCGCCCGCCGCGTCATCGGGCGTCAGCTCCAGCAGCAGGCCGCGCTGGCCGCCGTTGATCAGCACCCGGTCGAACAGGATCGCCGTCTCGTCGATAAAGGTCGGGACGGCCTTGCGCTGGCCGAAGGGACTGACGCCGCCGACCTTGAAGCCGGTCAGGCGCTCGGCGTCGGCGGGCTTCATCATCTGGGCCGACTTGCCCCCGGCGGCGGCGGCCAGCTTCTTCATGCTGACCTCGCAGTCGGACGGCACGACGACGCAGACGGGCCTGGCGTCCACCAGCGTCATCAGCGTCTTGAAAACCTGCTCGGGCGCCCAGCCCAGCGCCTTGGCCGCCTGCAGGCCCACGCGCGGCGCGTCGGGGTCGTAGTCGTAGGGGTGCAGTTCAAAGGCGACGCCGGCCTTGGTCAGGGCGACAGTGGCGGGGGTGGTGCGGGACATGGCGTCCCCATTCCACCTTTCGTCATCCTCCGGCAAGCCGCGCAGCGGCGCCGACCGGGGGATCCAGCGGCGCCGAAGGCGATCTTTGCTGCAAGCGCGGCGCGTGGGCTTTCGCCCTCCGGGCGCCGCTGGGTCCCCCGGTCTCCGCTACGCTTCGCCGGAGGATGACAAAGAGGAGGAGAGGAAGCTCTTGGTCAACTCCACCGTTTCGGCCAGGCCTAGACGCAGGACCTCCGTCCCCGGCGGCAGGGCGGCGAACAGACGGGTGGGGCAGGCGGCGTCCAGCATGACGAAGACGCCCCGGTCGTCGGCCCGGCGGATCAGGCGGCCGAACGCCTGAGCGATCCGCCCGCGCGCCAGGGCGTCGTCCCATGAACGCCCGCCCGAGCCCGTGCCGAACCGCTCGCGCCGCGCCTTGTGCAGCAGGTCCGGACGGGGCCAGGGCACGCGATCAAAGGCCAGAACGCGCAGGGACCGGCCCGGCACGTCCACGCCGTCCCTGACCGCATCGGTGCCCAACAGGCAGCTATCCCGCTCGGCCCGGAAGACGTCGACCAGCGCCCCGACCTCCAGCGGATCGACGTGCTGGGCGTAGAGCGGCAGGCCCGCGCGCGCCAGTTCCGGCCCCAGCCGTTCATAGACCGCCTTCAGCCGCCGGATGGCGGTGAACAGGCCCAGTCCTCCGCCGCCCGCCGCCAGAAACAGTTCGCGCATGGCCGCCGCGATCTGGCGCGGGTCGTCCTTGACCAGATCATTGACGACGATGACCCGGCTGTTGGTCGCATAGTCGAAGGGGCTGTCGACCTTCAGCGTCCGCGCCGGTTCGATCAGGCGCGCGGCCCCGGTGCGCAGGCGGGCCAGGTCGAAGGGGTCTTCGGCCGCGGGGTCCGACAGGGTGGCGCTGGTCACGAGCACGCCATGCGAGGGCATGACCACGGCGGCTTCCAGCGGCACGGTCGGGTCGATCCAGTGACGACGCAGGGCCACGTCATGGATGCGGCCGAAAGCGGCCTCGGCCGACAGCCAGTCCACGTAATCCGGATCGGGTTCGTCGCCGCCTTCCTCCAGCGCCGCCAGCATGGAGCGCCAGCCGGGCAGGGTCATGCGCGCGCGCCGGTCCAGCCCGCGCAGGGAGCCCTCGATGCGGGCGCGGGCGGCGCCGTCCAGTTCGGCCGCTTCCTCGTCCAGAATGTCTTCGAGATGGCGCGACAGGGCCAGCAGGGGCGCCTCGACGGCGGCGATGGCGCGGGCGGCCTCGCGCGCGGCCTCCAGCACCGGCTCGGTGACAGGGCGCAGGGCGCATTCCAGCCCGAACTCGGCGCCGCCGGTCTCGGCCGCACGGGCGCGAAGTTGCTCCAGCGCGGCGACCAGAAACCGCTCGATCGGCCCGATGGGGTTCACTTCGCCCGAGGCCGGGGCGATGCGGCCCGACACGCCCTCGCCGGGTAGTTGGGCGGCGGCCTGCAGCGCGTCCTTCAGCGCCTTGGCGGCGGCTTCGTTGTCTGCGGTCAGATCGCCCAGTCGCTGTTCCAGCCCGCGTCCGCGACGACCGCGCCCCTCGGGCCCTCTGATCCAGCGGCGCAGTTCGGCCGCCTCCTGCCCCGACAAACAGGCGGAGAAGGCGCTGTCGGCGGCGTCGAACAGGTGGTGGCCCTCGTCGAAGACGATGCGTTTCAGCGCCGCCGTCTCGCCGTCCTGCTTCAGCCCCCGCGCGGTGCGCGCGCCGTCGAAGGCGGCCTGCGTCATCACCAGCGCATGATTGGCCACCACCAGATCGGCCCGGCGGCTGGCGCGGATGGTCTTTTCGACAAAGCACAGGCGATAGTGGGGGCAGGCGGCGTGGACGCACTCGCCGCGCCGGTCGACCAGATTGGCCGGTCCCGCCTGATGCATGGGCGCGGTCGCATAGAGGCCGGGCAGCCAGCCGGGATAGTCGCCCCCGGTCATGTCGCCGTCGCGGGTATGGGCGGCCCAGCGCGCGGCCAGGGCCATGCCGATCAGGTCGCCGTTCCCCAGCTGCGCCGCCTGCACCATGTCCTGAAGGTTCAGCAGGCAGAGGTAGTTCTCGCGCCCCTTGCGCACCACCGTCTTGCGGCGTCGTTCGGCCTCGTCGGGCCACAGGGCGCGGCTCTCGCGGTCGATCTGGCGTTGCAGGGCGCGGGTGTAGGTCGAGATCCACGCCGCTCCCGCGTTGCGTTCGGCCCACAGGCTGGCGGGCGCCAGATAGCCCAGGGTCTTGCCCGTGCCGGTCCCCGCCTCGGCCAGCAGGACGCGGGGGCGGCCCTCTTCGTTGCGGGGCGAGAAGGCGTAGGCGGCCTCGGCGGCATAGTCGGACTGGGCGGGCCGCGTCTCGTCCAGACCCGAGGCCTGAAGCAGCTTGTCCAGACGGATGCGGGCGCTCTCAGAGTCGACCGGCGCCGACCCGGCCTCGCCGCGCGGCGCCTCGTCCTCCCACTCCTGCAGCCGCGCCCAGACGTCGAGGCCCGAGCCGCGCTGCTGGCGGCTCCGCAGCGGCCCGGCGCGCAGGGCCTGAAGCACCCGCGACGCCCAGCCCCAGCCCGCCCGCTCCAGCGTCAGGGCCAGCGTATAGGCCTCTTCCCGTCCCGGATAGGCGGGCGCGGCCAGTTCGGCCAGCAGGTCGGCGGCGGCGGCGCGCAGGGCGGCGGCCTGGTCCTCGGCGCCCCTTGGCTCCTCGCGCCCCAGCGCCAGCGCCAGTCCGGTGGCCGAGGGGGCGCAGAACCGGGCCGGGCGCACGAAGGCGAACAGCTCCAGCGCATCCAGCATTTCAGCCGAGCGCGGCGGCGGCGCCAGACCCAGACGCCGCGCCGTCAGCCCGGCGTGGGCGACGATGACGTCGCCGCCGGTGAACAGGCCTTCGGCCGCGCCCCGCCCGATCTTGCGCGCGCCCTGTTCGTCGCACACGGCCCCGGCCCCCGGCGGCGTGGCCAGCGCGGGCGGCAGGTCGAACGTCAGGGACGGAACGGTCCGGATGTCGGCGGATTCAACGGTCACCCTCGCTCAATAGCGCCAGAGGTGATGAAACGGAACGGGAACATGCTATAGGCCTGTCGTGACGACGCTGATCACTGCAACGCTTCCGCCCCTGTTCGCCGACTGGTTCGCCGGTCGGGGCTGGTCGCCGCGCCGGCATCAGCTGGAGATGGTGGCCGCCGCCGAGGCCGGTCAGCACGCCCTGCTGGTGGCGCCGACGGGCGGGGGCAAGACGCTGGCGGGCTTCCTGCCCAGCCTGATCGACCTGGCCGAACGGGGGCCGCGCCCTGAGACGGGGCCGGGATCGGGCGTCCACACCCTTTATCTGTCGCCGCTGAAGGCGCTGACCACCGACGTCGAGCGCAACCTGATGACGCCCATCCGCGAGATCGGGCTGAACATCCACGTCGAGAGCCGCACCGGCGACACCAAACAGTCGAAGAAACAGCGCCAGCGCGACTTCCCGCCCGATATCCTGCTGACCACGCCAGAGCAGTTGGCCCTGTTTTGCGCCTGGGAAGGGGCGAGGGACTATTTCGCCGACCTGAAATGCGTCGTGCTGGACGAGGTCCACGCCATCTGGAGCGGCAAGCGCGGCGACCTGCTGTCGCTGGGGCTGGCGCGGTTGCAGCAATTCGCGCCGGGGATGCGGCGGGTGGCGCTATCGGCCACGGTGGACGATCCGGCAAAGATCGCCGACTGGCTCTCTCCTTCTCCCCTTGTGGGAGAAGGTGGGCGGCGGAGCCGCTCGGATGAGGGGGAGGCCGGAAGCAAACTCGACGCCGCCAGTCTGGATCAGCCCGCCCCCTCATCCGTCTCGCTGCGCGAGCCACCTTCTCCCACAAGGGGAGAAGGAATTCGGACCGTGCTCGGCGATCCCGGCGCGCCGCCGGTGGTGGACGTGCTGGTCAGCGAAGGCCGCGTGCCCTGGGCGGGCCACACCGGCGTTCACGCTATCCCCGAGGTCTACGACGCCATCCGGCGCGCCGAGCTCAGCCTGATCTTCGTCAACACCCGCTGGCAGGCCGAGTTCGTGTTCCAGTCTCTGTGGGCGATCAATGAGGACGACCTGCCCATCGCCCTGCACCACGGCTCGCTGGCCGCCGAGCAGAGGCGCAAGGTCGAGGCGGCGATGGCGCGCGGCGACCTGAAGGCCGTGGTCTGCACCTCGACGCTGGATTTGGGCATCGACTGGGGCGACGTCGACCTGGTGATCCAGCTGGCCGCGCCCAAGGGGGCCAGCCGCCTGGTCCAGCGCATCGGCCGGGCCAATCACCGGCTGGACGAGCCCTCGCGCGCCCTGATGGTCCCCGCCAGCCGGTTCGAGATGCTGGAGTGTCAGGCCGCGCGCGAGGCCGTGGCCGAGAACGCCTTCGACTGGGAGCCGGAACACACCGGCACGCTGGACACGCTGGCCCAGCATGTCATGGGCTGCGCCTGCTCCGAACCCTTCGATCTGGCCGACCTATACGCCGAGGTGACGACGGCCGGTCCCTATCGCAGTCTGACCTATGAGGCCTTCGAGGAGGTCGTCGATCTGGTCGCCACCGGCGGCTATGCGCTGCGCACCTATGACCGCTTCGCCCGCATCGTGCGCACCCGCGAGGGCAGGTGGACCGTCCGCAACGCCCAGATGGCCCAGCGTCACCGGATGAACGTCGGCGCCATCGTCTCGGCCGCCAATCTGAACGTGCGCGTTGCGGGGCGGCGCGGGGGCGGCAAACACCTGGTCGCAGGCCGCAAGATCGGCGAGGCCGAGGAGTGGTATTTCGAGCAGATGACGCCGGGCGACACCTTCGTCTTCGCCGGTCAGGTCTGGGCCTTTCAGGGCATCGTCAAGACGGACGCCCTGGTCTCGCCCGCCGTGGACAAGGATCCGAAGATTCCCTCCTACGGCGGCTCCAAATTCCCGCTGGGCACGTCATTGGCCGAGCGCGTTCGGCGCATGGTGCAGGACCGCGATCACTGGCGGGTCCTGCCGCCCGACGTGCAGGAGTGGCTGGAGCTGCAGGAGCTGCGCAGCGCCATCCCGGAAGCCGAGACCCTGCTGATCGAGACCTTTCCGCGGGGGACGCGGCATTTCATGGTCGCCCATCCGTTCGAGGGTCGACTGGCGCATACGACGCTGGCCATGCTGCTGACGCGCCGGCTGGACCGGATGGGCGTCGGGCCGCTGGGCTTTGTGGTCACGGACTATTCGCTGGCCATCTGGTCGATCCGGCCGATGGACGACCTCGATCTGGACGCCCTGTTCGAGCCGGACATGCTGGGCGACGATCTGGAAGCCTGGTTGGAGGAGAGCTTCATGATGAAACGGTCCTTCCGCAACTGCGCCCTGATCTCCGGCCTGATCGAGCAGCGCCAGCCGGGGGCCGAGAAGACCGGGCGGCAGGTGACCTTCTCGACCGACCTGATCTACGACGCGCTGCGGCGGCATCAACCAGACCATCTGCTGCTGAGGACGGCGCGGGCGGATGCGGCGACGGGACTGCTGGACGTGGCGCGTCTGGGCCAACTGCTGAGCCGCATCCACGGCCGCATCGTGCATAAGGCGCTGGATCGACCCTCGCCCTTCAGCGTGCCCGTGCTGGTGCAGATCGGTCGCGAGCGGGTCGGCGGCGACGCGGCTGAGATGATCCTGGACGAATCCGCCGAGGCCCTGATCGCCGAAGTCATGGAAGACGCGCCCGAAGCGCTGAAGGGGGCGGCGTGAGGAAGTCGTGCGTCCTTCTCTCCTCGGGGGAGAAGGTGGGCGGCGGAGCCGCTCGGATGAGGGGGCTGTTTCAGCAAGCTGCACGTCAGATGATGAGGGTGAGGCTGGCCGCCCCCTCATCCGTCTCGCTGCGCGAGCCACCTTCTCACCCGAGGGGAGAGGGGCGATGAACGACGCTCTGCGCGAGACTCTGTCGCCCTACCGCCATCCGTGCGGCGGGCTTAAGCTGATGGTGAACGGCGAGCCCTGCGTGCTGCGCTGTTCCGGCGCCCTGTGGCTGCCGGGGCGGCAGGCCCTGATCGCCTCGGACCTGCATCTGGAGAAGGGCTCGGCCTTCGCGGCGCGCGGCCAGATGCTGCCGCCCTATGACAGCCCCGCCACCCTGGCCAAGCTCGAGGCCGAGATCGAGGCGCTGGACCCGCGCATGGTCGTGCTGCTGGGCGACAGCTTCCACGATTCAAGGGCGGTGTCGCGCATGGACGGCGCCCAGCTGGCGCGGCTGGAGAGGCTGGCGGCCGGGCGCGATTGGGTCTGGCTGGAGGGGAACCATGATCTGGACGCCTTGGCCGGCGCTCTGGACCAGTTGCCCGGCCGGGTGGTCGAGACGATGGCGCTGGGCGGCCTGTTCCTGATCCACGAACCCCAGATCGAGCCGGCGGCGGGCGAGGTCGCAGGCCATCTGCACCCCGCCGCGCGCGTCGCCGCCTATGGCCGGGGGGTGCGCCGCCCCTGTTTCGTCACCGATGGGCGGCGGCTGATCATGCCCGCCTTCGGCGCCTTCACCGGGGGACTGGACGTGCGCGATGCGGCGGTGGCGTCCCTGTTTGCGACCGCGCCGCTGGCGGCTCTGCTGGGGCGGGACAAGGTTCACGCCGTCGCCTTCGACCGCCTCAGCTGAGGCGGCGACGGCGCATGAGCGGTTCGGCCGGTCAGCCGACGTGCGGCGTGACGATGCCCAGGGGGAGGGTGGTGACGCTCTTCACGCCGCGCGTGACGATATGGCTCTCGCAGTTGGACACGATGCCCAGCGTCAGCAGCTTGTCGCGCAGGAACTGATCGAAAGCGTGCATGTCGGTGGTGATGATGCGCAGGACATAGTCTTCGCGGCCGGTAATGGTCGCGCACTGCACCACCTCGGGCCAGCCCTCGACGGCTTCTTCGAAGATCTGCAGGTTCTCGCGGGTCGGCAGGCTCAGCTTGACGATGGCGTAGACTTCGAAGTCCAGACCCAGAAGTCCGGCGTCCAACAGCGTGACACGCTTGCGTATCAGGCCGCTATCCTCCAGTCTCTTGATCCGACGCCAGCAGGGCGAGGCCGACAGGCCCACCCGATCGGCCACCTCGGCGACGGACAGGCCTGCGTCCTGTTGAAGGATGTCAAGGATGCGCGCGTCGATGGGGTCGAGTTCGTCGGCCAAAGGCTTTCTCCGAATTTGCTTTCTGCGCAATAAAATACCCCAAATCGGTATTTGGCAAGAGCATTTTTGGGAGAGCTAACATTGAGCCGACATGCTATGCCCTGCTTCATAAGGAAACGCGGCCGGTTCAACCGGACGGGAGGCATTGATGAAGAACACCCCGACGCTGTCGCTGCGCGTGCCGGAACCTTCGGGCCGGCCGGGCGACACGCCTGATTTCAGCCATCTGAAGCTCGACGAGCCCGGCGCGGTCGCCCGCCCCGACGTCAGCACGGCCCCCGCCGAAATGCGTGATCACGCCTTCCGCCTGATCCGCGTGCTGGATGATCAGGGCAGGGCCGTCGGGCCGTGGGACCCCAAGCTGGACCCCGAGACGATGCGTCGCGGCCTGAAGGCCATGATCCTGACGCGCGCCTTCGACGACCGGATGCACCGCGCCCACCGTCAGGGCAAGACCAGCTTCTATATGAAGTGCACCGGTGAAGAGGCCATCGCGGTCGCCCAGGGCATGATCCTGAGCCGCGAGGACATGGGCTTCCCCACCTATCGCCAGCAGGGCCTTCTGATCGCGCGCGACTATCCGCTCGCGACCATGATGAACCAGATCTATTCGAACGCCGAAGACCCCATCAAGGGCCGCCAGCTGCCGATCATGTACTCGGCCAAGGACTACGGGTTCTTCACCATCTCGGGCAATCTGGGCACGCAGTATGTTCAGGCCGTGGGCTGGGGCATGGCATCGGCCATCCGCGGCGACGACAAGATCGCCATCACCTGGATCGGCGACGGCTCGACGGCCGAAAGCGACTTCCACTCGGCCCTGACCTTCGCCGCCGTCTATCGCGCGCCGGTCATCCTGAACATCGTCAACAACCAGTGGGCCATCTCGTCCTTCCAGGGCATCGCCGGGGGACTTGAGACCACCTTCGCCTCCAAGGGCATCGGCTACGGCCTGCCCGCCCTGCGCGTCGACGGCAACGACTTCCTGGCCGTCTGGGCAGCGACCCAGTGGGCCGAGGAGCGCGCCCGCACCAATCAGGGCGCGACGATCATCGAACTGTTCACCTATCGCGGCGCCCCGCACTCGACCTCGGACGACCCCAGCCGCTACCGCCCCGGCGACGAACACGAGAAGTGGCCGCTGGGCGATCCGATCGCCCGCCTGAAGCAGCACCTGATCGGTCTGGGCGAATGGTCGGACGCACAGCAGGAAGAGGCCGAGAAGGAAGCGGTCGAAAAGGTCCGCGCCGCGGCCAAGGAATCCGAGGCCATCGGCACGTTGGGCCAATCGCGTCCCAGCGTGAAGACCATGTTCGAGGAGGTCTATGCGACCGAGGACTGGCGCCTGGTCGAACAGCGCCGCGAAGTAGGAGTCTGAGTGATGGCCGAGATCAACGACAAGATTGAAGCCGACATGGTCGACCAGAAGGACGCCCCGGCGTCGGTCGCCCCGGATGGCCCCGCCGTTGCGCCGATGAACATGATCCAGGCCCTGAACTCGGCCCTGGACGTCAAGATGGCCGAAGACCCCACCGTCGTTTCCTACGGCGAGGACGCGGGCTATTTCGGCGGCGTCTTCCGCGTCACCGACCACCTGCAGAAGAAGCACGGCCTGAGCCGCAGCTTCGACGCCCCGATCTCGGAATCCGGCATCGTCGGCACCGCCATCGGTATGGCCGCCTACGGCCTCCGCCCGGTCGTGGAGATCCAGTTCGCCGACTACATCTATCCGGCCTACGACCAGATCGTCTCCGAAGCGGCCAAGATGCGCTATCGCTCGGGCGGTCAGTTCACCACGCCGATGGTGGTGCGCAGCCCCTACGGCGGCGGCATCTTCGGCGGCCAGACGCACAGCCAGTCGCCGGAAAGCCTGTTCACCCACATCGCCGGTCTGAAGGTGGTGATCCCGTCCAACCCCTATGACGCCAAGGGTCTGCTGACCGCGGCGATCGAGGACGACGATCCGGTCATCTTCTTCGAGCCCAAGCGCCTGTACAACGGGCCCTTCGACGGCTGGCACGAAAAGCCGGTCAGCCCGTGGAAGGCGCAGGAACTGGCCCAGGTTCCGACCGGCAAATACGTCGAGCCGATCGGCAAGGCCCGCGTGATGAAGGAAGGCGCCGACGTCACCATCCTAGCCTACGGCACCATGGTCTGGGTGGCGCTGGCGGGCGCCGAGCATGCGGGCGTCGACGCCGAGGTCATCGACCTGCGCACCCTGGTTCCGCTGGACATCGAGGCCATCGAGGCCTCGGTCAAGAAGACCGGCCGTTGCGTCATCGTGCACGAGGCCCCGAAAACCTCGGGCTTCGGCGGCGAACTGAGCGCGCTGGTTCAGGAGCGCTGCTTCTATCACCTGGAGGCGCCGGTGGCGCGCGTGACCGGCTGGGACACGCCCTATCCGCACGCCTTTGAATGGGAATATTTCCCCGGACCACAGCGGGTCGCCGACGCGCTGAAAGCCGTCATGATGGGAGGCCGTTAAGATGGGTCGTTTCGTCTTCAAGTTGCCCGACGTGGGCGAAGGCACCGCCGAAGCCGAGCTCGTCGGCTGGCACGTCAAGGTCGGCGATACGGTCGCCGAGGATCAGATCGTCGCCGACGTCATGACCGACAAGGCCACGGTCGAGCTGACCAGCCCGGTCGCGGGCGTCGTCACCGCCCTGCACGGCGAGCCCGGTCAGATGATGGCCGTGCGCGGCCCGCTGGCCGAGTTCGAGGTCGAGGGCGAAGGCAATGCTGATGCGTCCCCCCTCTCCCTCGAGGGGAGAGGGGCCGGGGGTGAGGGTGAACCCGCCGCCGCTTCCGAAAAGGCGTCGGAGACTCCGGCGCCCATGCAGACGCCGTCTGCCTCCACCCCCACCCAACCCTCCCCCCTCGAGGGGGAGGGCTCGGGGATGGCCAACCACGTCTTCAAGCTGCCTGACGTCGGCGAAGGCACCGCTGAGGCCGAACTGGTCGGCTGGCACGTCAAGGTCGGCGACGCGGTGCAGGAAGACCAGATACTGGCCGAGGTCATGACCGACAAGGCCACGGTCGAACTGACCAGCCCGGTCTCCGGCGTGGTCGTCGCCCTGCACGGCGAAGCCGGTCAGCAGATCGCCGTCGGCGGCCCGCTGGTCAGCTTCAAGGTCAAGGGCAAGGGCAATGTCGCCGAAGCTCCGGCCGCCGCTCCGGCGCCCGCCGCGAAGGCCGCGAAGGCCGCGCCTGCGCCTGTCGCCGCACCGACCGCCAAGCCTGCTGCTGCGCCCAAGGCCGACGCCAAGCCCGTTCCTGCCCTGACCGGCCGCCAGCCGGGCGAGCGCCCGCTGGCCTCGCCCGCCGTGCGCAACCGCGCGCGTGATCTGGGGATCGATCTGGTCTTCGTGCCGGGCAGCGGCCCCGCAGGCCGCATCGAGCACGCCGATCTGGACGCCTTCGTCGCGCGCGGCGGCACGTTCGCCCCCGCCACAGCCTCGGGCGGCTCGCTCTACGCCAAGGCCGAGGGCGCCACCGAAGTCCGCATCATCGGCCTGCGCCGCAAGATTGCGGAGAAGATGGCCGAGAGCGTCCGTCGCATCCCCCACATCACCTATGTCGAGGACATCGACATGACGGCGGTGGAAGAGCTGCGCGCCCACCTGAACGCCCAGAACAAGGGCACGGGCAAGCCTAAGCTGAACGTCCTGCCCTTCATCGCCCGCGCCATCGTCGTGGCCCTGAAGGACCAGCCGAACATCAACGCCACCTATGACGACGAGGCGGGCGTGCTGACCCAGCACAACGCCGTCCATCTGGGCATCGCCGCCCAGACGCCGAACGGCCTGATGGTTCCCGTCGTCCGCCACGCCGAGGCGCGCGACGCCTATGACACGGCCGAGGAGATCGCCCGTGTCTCGGGCGCCGCCAAAGACGGCAGCGCCAAGCGTGAGGAGTTGTCCGGCTCGACCATCACCATCACCTCGCTGGGCACGCTCGGCGGCGTAGTGCACACGCCCATCATCAACCACCCCGAAGTCGCCATCGTCGGTCCGAACAAGATCGAGGAGCGCGTCGTGGTGCGGAACGGCCAGATGGTCGTGCGCAAGATGATGAACCTGTCCTCCAGCTTCGATCATCGCATCGTCGACGGCCATGACGCGGCTGTCTTCGTGCAGAAGATCAAGACCCTGCTGGAGAACCCGGCGACCTTGTGGATGTAATGCGATGAAGCGCGGCGCGGCTATAACAGTAGCAGTGACCGCGCTGTTCGCGGCAGGGAAGGCTGCGGCTTGCACAGTAGACGTCGAGCTTTGGTCGCTAGAGACGCTTCAAGAAGAGCGGCAGTTGCAACAAGCCCTGTGGGATCGATCCCAATGGGTTTCGCTCGCGAAGGTTGATAAGCAATCTTGGTATTTCGGTCGCGTTTTTAGCATTCGTTACCGCACGGTAGTGCCGCTTAAAGGCACAAATCAGCCGAGGTTTTTCAGCAAGATAATCTGGCTAAGTGATTGGGATAGGGAGTGCGGCTTCTTCCCTCCCGAGGTCAACACTCGCGTAATTATGTACTCCAACCCCGAGAGCGGATTCCGAAAATATTTGCCCTGGGTTCGGCCCGCTTACATTCGGTACGATGTCAAAGACGTCACTGATCCGCGCGTTGCCACCAGTTTGCGGTCCGCAGCCAATAGACTGAAGAGTTCGAATAAATGACCCAGAACGTGAAAACCAAAGTCCTGATCATTGGCGCGGGCACGGGCGGCTATGTGGCGGGCATCCGTTGCGGCCAGCTGGGGCTGGAGACCGTGCTGGTGGACGCATCGCCCGGCCTCGGCGGCACCTGCCTGAACGTCGGCTGCATCCCGTCCAAGGCCATCATCCACGCGGCGGGCAAGTTTGAGACGGTGGCCAAGGCCGCCGGCGACGGCACGCTGGGCATCACCGCCTCGACCCCGGCCATCGACCTGTCCAAGACGGTCGAGTGGAAGGACGGCGTGGTCAAGAAGCTGAACGCCGGCGTCGCCGCCCTGCTGAAGAAGGCCAAGGTCAAGGTCATCAAGGGCTGGGCCGAGTTCTCGGACGCCAAGACCTGCACGGTGACGACCGACGACGGCGACATCCGCATCACCGCCGAACACGTCATTCTGGCCACGGGATCGGAGCCGGTCGAACTGCCCTTCCTGCCCTTCGGCGGCGACGTGATCTCGTCCACCGAAGCTCTGAGCCTGCCGGAAGTGCCGAAGAAGCTGGTCGTCGTCGGTGGCGGCTATATCGGCCTGGAGCTGGGCATCGCCTTCCGCAAGCTGGGCGCCGAAGTGGCTATCGTCGAGATGGCCGAGCGCATCCTGCCGCTCTATGACAAGGCCCTGACCGATCCGGTGGCCAAATGGCTGGAGAAGCATGGGGTCCAGCTGCTGCTCGGCGCCCGCGCCGGGGGCTTCGGCGACGGCAAGCTGAACGTCACCGACAAGGACGGCAATCCGATGCAGCTGGACGCCGACAAGGTGCTGGTCACGGTCGGCCGCCGCGCGCGGACGAAGGGTTGGGGCCTCGAAAACATGGGCGTGGCCATGAACGGCCCGTTCGTGAAGATCGACGAGCGCTGCGCCACCAGCATGAAGAACGTCTGGGCCATCGGCGACCTGACCGGCGAACCCATGCTGGCGCACAAGGGCTCGGCGCAAGGTGAAGTCGTGGCCGAGATCATCGCCCATCTTTCTGGGAAGGGAGGCCACGACCGCGTGTTCGATCCGACCACCATCGCCGCCGTCTGTTTCACCGAGCCGGAGATCGTCTCGGCGGGCCTCGGCCCCGACGACGTCAAGGGCCGCGACGACGTGATCCAGGCGGTCTTCCCCTTCGCCGCCATCGGCCGCGCGCTGGCCATCGAGGCGGGCGAGGACGGCGGCTTCGTCCGCGTCATCGCCTCCAAGTCGGATCACCGCCTGCTGGGCGTCCAGGCCGTCGGCCAGCACGTGTCGGAGCTGTCCAACAGCTTCGCCCAGATGCTGGAAATGGGTGCCGTGCTGGAGGACGTGGCCGGCACCATCCACGTCCACCCGACCCTGGGCGAAGCCTTCCACGAGGCGTCCCTGCGCGCGCTGGGCCACGCTATCCACATCTAATGACTGCGCCTTCTCCCCTTGTGGGAGAAGGTGGCCCGTCAGGGCCGGATGAGGGGTGTCGACGGGAGTTCTGCCGGAAGACGCGCGTAGGCGTCCTCGCACCCCTCATCCGTCCGGCTTCGCCGTCCACCTTCTCCCACAAGGGGAGAAGGAAAAGCAGGTTCGCAGCATATTCCGAATTTCAAGAAAAAGGGGCCGCGCGATCGAAGTCGCGCGGCCCCTTCGCGTATCTGGCGTCGTCGTCAGTGCTTGGCGGGAACGCGCGTGTCGGTGGCTGGATCGACGGCGCCGGGGCGGCCCTCGGCGGCGGCCTCGGCCTGATTGGACTCCAGCTTGTCGGCGACCTTGCCTGCGCCTTCCTCGACTGCCTGAGCGGCCTTCATGGCGCCGGATTCGACCACTTCGCCGGTCTGGGCGGCGACGTCGGCGGCCTTGTCGCCTGCGGCTTCGGCGTTGGCCTCGGCCTCGTTCTGCTCGGCCTGGGTGCAGGCGGCGGCGCCTAGCGCCAGAACCGAGGCGGCGGCGATGGTCAGGGTGCGGATGCGCATGGGTGATAGCCCCTCTGGGATTTGAACCTTAGCCTTAACGCAATCGACCCGCCGCGGGTTGCGACGGGGCTCAGTCCAGGTCCGCCGGCAGGGTCTGGCTGGCCAACAGCCGCTCCGTCGTCTTCCAGTGATCCGGCCCCTGCCGTTCGACCCAGGCCTGCACCATGTCGCGGCCGAGGCCATAGTTGATGATGTAGGAGCGATACGTCTCGATAAAGCTCAACCGCTGCGCCGCACGGTCGCGCGCCACGAGGCTGTACTTCTGCAGCTGGTCCAGCGCCGTCTCGCGGTCGATGCGCCCGGCCAGATAGTCGTCGGCCACCGTGTATTCCGCCCGCGCCAGCTCGCGCGTCAAGGCCAGAAGCTGCGTCTGCGCCTCGGCCGTCGCCGGGTCCAGCCCCGCCAGCGGATACAGCACGCGCGCCTCGAACTCCGTGCGCTCATGGCCCGGGAAGGCCAGGTCGATGCCGTAGTTGGCGCTGCCCTCGGCGATGAAGGACATGGGGCTGAACAGCGGATAGACGCTCATCTCGACCCAGCCCTTGTCCTTGACGAAGGTCTGTTCCAGCAGGGCGTTGTAGATGTGGTGGCCGGGATACCCCTCGTGGCAGCCCAGATCGACCGCGCGGTCGATATAGATCGGCAGGTCCGTGTTCACCTGGATCAGGCTGAAGGCCCCGCCCTTGAACCAGTTATAGCCGGACCACGGCTTGTCGTTGACGAACTCCAGGGTGAAGGTTTCCCCGGCGGGCAGGGTCATGTGGCGCTCGGTGCGCGCCTTGCACTCATGGATGGCCGCGCGCATCACCGTGTCCAGCCGGTCCTTGGGAATGACGTAGCGGGCGCGGAAGGCGGCGACCCGTTCCGCCAGCGGCCCCTCGCCGGGGACCAGAGCGTCGATGCGCGCCAGCACCGGATCATAGGACGACAGGGGCCGCAGCTCCGGCCGCACGCCGAACAGGGCCTCGGCCTCATCGGCGAAACCCATCTTCTCGCCCTGCAGCATCCGCAATCGGGCTGAGGCCGCCGCGACATGAGCCTTAAGATAGGCGCGACGCTGGCGGCTCTGGGCGTCCAGGCCTCGCTCGGGCAGGACGTCCAGGCGTCGGCTCAACGCCGCCGCGCCTTCGGCCAGCTGGGGCAGGGCGCGCGGGTTGGCCTTGGCCGCCTCTGCCCACTCTTCCGGGCCGTAATAGGCGTCGACATAGCCCGGCTCGCGCTCGCCGATCTCCAGCGTCAGGGCGACATAGTCACGCGCCACGGCGTCCAGACTGTCTGTGCCCGGCTTCTGCGCCCCGGCGCAGGCGGCCAGAACGACGACGGCGCACGTCAGGGCGGCGATGGTGGCGACACGCATGAAAATCTCCCTCTTTCGCCCTGACGCTAGGCGCTCAGGCCCCTCTCGCCAAGAAGCGACCGGCAGAAGGCAGTTCAGGGATTGAGACCGCCCCGCCCATGCTGTAAGCACCGCCATCCGGCCTCATCGCCGCAGACGCACCCGTAGCTCAGCTGGATAGAGTGCTGCCCTCCGAAGGCAGAGGTCACAGGTTCGAATCCTGTCGGGTGCGCCAGCCTCATAAACATCGTTGAAAATGCAGGCGCGCAACCGTTGCCGTTGGCTGGCGGCAGAGGCTAATCGGCTGTCTGCACCGAGATCCAGTCGCTGACGGTCTTCACGATGGCGGGGCTGAGGCTCGTGGCTCCCGCCCGATGCTGTCCCGGCGCCAATCCTTCGCCACGCAGGAAGAAGTGATCCTCGTGGGGCAGCACGATGAACGTCATTTCGGCGGCGGGATTCTTTTTTGCAAGGTAGACGGGCAGGTTCTGCAAGGGCGAGGTGAGCGAGTCTGCATCGCCCCAGACCAGCAGGGTTGGGTCGGTGATCTGTCCAAACACGGGCGCAGGGTCGTGGCTCAGCCAGACCTGCATTTCCGGGCTGGCCATCCGGTCAACGAAATCGGCCTTGTTCTCCGCGATCTCTTCAGGCGTGGCTCGCGCCAGGTCGAAGAGGCGATCGACCCCCGCCGCCACGGCGGCGCGGTCGGCGGCGATGGACGCTTCCGCTATGGCGTCGAAGGCGGCGCGGAGGCGTTGGTGGTCTTCAGGGCTGTGGTCGGGAAAACGCGCAGGATTGGATTGCTGCTCGACCCACACGGCGCGGCCCTGTCGGCCGGGGGCGCCGAGCAGCACCATGAAGGCGACGGCGTCCTTGCGGTCCGCCCAGATGGATGAGGCGACCAGGGCGCCTTCGCTATGGCCGATCAGACCCAATGGGACATTCTGAAGGTCGTTTCGCTGAGCAAGGGCGTCGAAGGCGGCGAGGATGTGCGGTTCACGCTGCTGGAAGTGTTGGACGCGCGGCCCGGTGGAGGCCCCGACCCCGGCGTTGTCGATACGAAGGCTGGCGACGCCTTGCTCGGCAAGGCCGTCGGCCAGCTCCTTGAACATCGGGGTTCCTGAGATGATCTGATTGCGCCCATGCGGACCTGCGCCCTGGATTAAGACGACCGCGGCGCGGGCGGGGCTTTGCGGCAGGGTCAGCGTGCCGGCCAGAACAGCATCACCAGATGGTATGCTGACCTCGACATCCGATTGCGCCCAACACGCCATGGGAGCGAGTGAAAGGGCCGCTAGAAGAGCTATGGCTGCGTATCGCATCTGAATGTCCACAAGTTGGAACGATGCGATTAAGAGGCGAGCTTGGCGGTGATAGATGCGGATTAACGAAATTTAACTGACGTACAGGCCGGATCGCGGCAGTGCCGACATCAATTTCGCGACGTTCTCAACAATGGGAAAGATGGCGCACCCGAAGAGATTCGAACTCCTGACCCCCAGATTCGTAGTCTGGTGCTCTATCCAGCTGAGCTACGGGTGCGCACCGCCTTGCGGGCAGGGCCGGGTATCTAGCGGGTCGCTTTCGGGCTGGCAAGTCGGTTTTCTAAGAAAAACTTGAGAAAATGCAGGGTTGGCCTGAGGGGGCGTGGGGCCTAGGCATATGACGCCCTGCAACGTGCTGGAGAGATTGCGTGCGCGCCTTGCCATTTTCCACCTTCCGTCCTGCCCGCCGCATGACGGCCTTGATCGCCGGGACGGCGGCCGTCGCCCTGTCGCTGGGCGGGTGCGCCACCTCTGCGCTGGACGGCGGCGTCGCGCCAGAAGCACAGGCGCAGGCGCAGGCAAGCCAGACGATCGCGCGCGGGCCGTTCGTGTCGGCGGCCAATCCGCTGGCGGTTGAGGCGGGGATGAAGGTGCTGGCGCGCGGCGGGTCGGCCGTGGATGCGGCCGTGGCCGTGCAGGCGGTGCTGGGGCTGGCCGAGCCGCAGTCGTCGGGTCTGGGCGGCGGCGCCTTCATGATGGTCTATGACGCGCAGAGCGGGGCCATCACCGTCTATGACGGACGCGAGACGGCGCCGGCGGCCGCCACGCCTGAACTCTTTTATGAGAACGGCAAGCCGCTGGCCTTTGTCGATGCGGTGTTGAGCGGTCGCTCGACCGGGGCGCCCGGCGTGGTGCCGATGCTGGCCCTGGCGCAGAAGCAGCACGGCGCCCTGGCCTGGTCGGAGTTGTTCGGCGACGCCGAGAAACTGGCGCAGGACGGCTTTGTCGTCAGCGAGCGGCTGGCGGGCATGATCAACGGCGACGCGCCGCAGGCGAAGACGCGCTGGGCGACTGAGTATTTCACCAAGCCGGACGGGACGCGCTATCAGGCGGGCGAGACGCTGCGGAACCCCGCCTATGCCGAGACGGTGCGCCGCATCGCCCGTGACGGCGCCGCCGCCCTGCAGCAGGGCCCGCTGGCCGAGGCCATCGTCGCCGCCGTGCATGAGGGCCCGCGCCCCGGCGCGCTGACCACCGCCGATGTGGCCGGTTACCGCCCCGTGGTGCGCGAGGCGGTGTGCGGTCCCTATAAGATCTACACCATCTGCGTGCCGCCGCCGCCGTCCAGCGGGGCTTCGGTCCTTGAACTGCTCGCCATGGCCGAGCAGACGCCGGACATCGACAAGGGCCCCGACAGCCCCGAGGCGTGGGCCGCCTTCGGCCAGCTGCAGCGGCTGATGTATGCGGATCGCGATCGCTATTTCGGCGATCCGGCCTTCGTCAGCGTGCCGGTGGCGGGTCTGCTGGATCCCGCCTATGTGGCCGAGCGGGCGGCCCTGGCGCCGGGCCTTCGCGGAGCGGCGCCCTATGGCGTGCCTGCGGGGGCGCCGAACGTCGGCGCGGACGCCACGCGCGAACCGGCGGGGACGTCGCACCTGGTCGTGGTGGATGCGCAAGGCAACGCCGTCAGCATGACCACCACGGTCGAGAGCCTGTTCGGCTCGGGCCGTATGGCGGGCGGCTTCTTCCTGAACAATCAGTTGACCGACTTCTCCATGGTCCCGACGGCGTCGGACGGCACGCCCGCGGCCAACGCCGTGGCGGCGGGCAAGCGGCCGCGCTCGTCGATGTCGCCGGCCTTGATCCTGGATCGCGAAGGGCGTCTGGTCGGCCTGTTGGGTTCGCCGGGCGGATCGTCCATCCTGGCCTATAACGCCAAGGCCCTGATCGGCGCCCTGGCCTGGGGTCTGCCGCTGCAACAGGCGTTCGACCTGCCGAACCTGGTGGCCAAGGGCGACGGCTTCGGCGCCGATACCGAGGGCTTCCCTGCCTCGGTGCGCGACGGCATGGCGGCGCGCGGCGTCGTGCTGCAGCCGAACACCACCGAGACCTCGGGCCTGCATGGCGGCCTGTGGCGCAACGGCCGCTGGGACGGGGCCGCCGACAGCCGCCGCGAGGGCGTGGCGCGGACGCAGTAGGAGGAGGAGCCTAGCGCGGCGGGCGGATCGTCAGTTGGAAGGCCACCAGGCCTTCCGACACGTCGGTGTTGATGCCCTGATAGCCGCGCAGGCCCTTGGCCTCGATTTCGCGGTAGACGACGCCGAACGAGCTCTGGATGGCGCCCCGGCGATAGGCCACGCCGATGGAGGCGTCGCCGAGATAGGTTCCGGCGTCCTGGGTCACGCCCGAGCCGGTGAATTCGCCGTCGCGCGTGCGGGCGAAGTTGTAGCCGACCGCCCGCTTGGAGCCTGCGGCGTACAGATACCAGCGGGGGCGCTCGCCGAAGGCTTCGTCGCCGTTGGGGGCCAGGCGGTCCAGGTTTTCGCCGATGCGCAAGGTGGCGCCCGCTTCGGCCGAGGGGCCGTCGCTGCCCACGCCAAAGCCCGCGTGCGGCGTCAGCGACACCTCCAGCCCCGAGGCGGTGCGGCCGCTGGCCGCTGTCCAGCCGCGCGTATAGGTGACGTCATAGCTCTCGCCCGAGAAGGCGACGGGGTCGAGGGCGCGGGGCGGCCCGGGCGACCCGTCCGCGTGGCGCAGCTCGCCGGTGGTGGTGATCCGCAGACGGTCGGTGAAGCCGTCGCCCGCGAACCAGGCCTCTTGCCGCAGTTGACCTGTTTCGGCGCCGAGGCGAGAGGCGTGGTTGAACTGGACCGGGGCGCCGAAGGCGGCGTCAGGATCGGCCGAGAAGGGCAGTCGGCTGTCGACCAGGGAGGCGGCGTCCTCGAAACGAACGGCCTCTCCGCCGCGTGCAGCTATGGAGCCTTCGCCGTCGACCTGAGGCAGGGCGGAAACAGGCAGGGGGGTGACAGTCGCCGCCCCGATCGCCAGTCCTGCCCATGCCATGCGCCGCATCAACGGTCCCTCCCGACCCGTTAACGGTTCCACTGTGCACGAACGCCGGGGAACCGCAACGGACTCTTTTGCGCCTTAATCCTTACCAAACGAACGAAGCCGCCCGGAGAGGGTTCCCCGGACGGCTCAAAGGCGATGGCGATGACGGCTCAGTCTGGCCTTACTGGCAGGCCAGGCACTCGTCATAGTCGGTGCGGGCGATGGAGAAGAGGTCCGGCTGGTTCGGATCGATCTCTTCTTCCTTCTTGTCGTCGGCCCCGGCGAAGGCGGCGCGCTGCACCGACTTGGAGCGCAGGTAGTAGAGCGACTTCAGGCCCCGTTCCCACGCCGACCAGTGCAGCATGTGCAGGTCCCACTTGTTGACGTCGCCGGGGATGAACAGGTTCAGCGACTGCGCCTGGCAGATGTCGCCGGTGCGGTCGGCCGCCAGTTCGATGACCCAGCGCTGATCCAGTTCGAAGGCGGTCTTGTAGACGGCCTTCTCGTCGTCGCTGAGAGCGTCCAGATGCTGGACCGAGCCTTCGTTTTCGAGGATCGAGGACCAGACGGCCTCGGTGTCGATTCCCTTCTCGCCCAGCAGTTTCTGCAGATAGGGGTTCTTCACCGCGAACGAACCCGACAGGGTCTTGTGGGTGTAGATATTGGCCGGGATCGGCTCGATGCCCGCGGACGTGCCGCCGCAGATGATCGAGATCGAGGCGGTCGGGGCGATGGCAAGCTTGTGGCTGAACCGCTCCATCACGCCGCGATCGGCGGCGTCGGGGCAGGGGCCCTTCTCCTCGGCCAGGGTGCGGCTGGCCTTGTCGGCCTCGCGGCGCAGGTGCTTGAACAGGCGCATGTTCCAGCTCTTGGCCATGGCCGATTCAAAGGCCACGCCCTGCGACTGCAGGAAGGAGTGGAAGCCCATCAGGCCCAGACCCACCGAACGTTCGCGCTGGGCCGAATAGACGGCGGCGGCCATCGACGACGGGGCGCGGGTGATGAAGTCCTCGAGCACATTGTCGAGGAAGCGCATGATGTCCTCGATGAAGCGGGGCTCTTCGCGCCACTCCAGGAAGGTCTCGGCGTTGACCGACGACAGGCAGCAGACGGCGGTGCGCTCGACGCCCTTATGGTCCAGGCCCGTGTGCAGCATGATTTCCGAGCACAGGTTGGACTGCTTGACCGACAGGCCCAGGTCCTTCTGGTGCTGCGGCATCTGCCGGTTCACCGTGTCCGAGAAGATCAGATAGGGCTCGCCCGTCTGCATCCGGATTTCGAGGATCTTGGTCCACAGGTTGCGGGCGTCCACGGTTTTGCGGACCTCGCCGTTCTTGGGCGAGATCAGGTCGAACGGCTTGCCGTCCCGGACGGCCTCCATGAAGGCGTCGGTGATGTTGATGCCGTGGTGCAGGTTCAGCGAGCGGCGGTTGAAGTCGCCCGAAGGCTTGCGGATTTCGAGGAACTCTTCGATTTCCGGGTGGTGGATGTCCAGGTAGACGGCGGCCGAGCCGCGGCGCAGCGACCCTTGCGAAATCGCCAGGGTCAGCGAATCCATCACGCGGATGAAGGGGATGATGCCCGAGGTCTGGCCCGCGCCCTTGACCTTTTCGCCGATGGAGCGCACGCCGCCCCAATAGGTGCCGATGCCGCCGCCGTTCGAGGCCAGGGAGACGTTCTCGTTCCAGACGTTCTGGATGCCGTCCAGGCTGTCGTTGACCGAGTTCAGGAAGCAGGAGATCGGCAGGCCGCGGTCGGCGCCGCCGTTCGACAGGACGGGCGTGGCGGGCATGAACCACAGCTTGGACATGTAGTCGTAGACGCGCTGGGCGTGGTCTGCGTCGTCGGCGTAGGCCGTGGCGACGCGGGCGAACATGTCCTGATAGCTTTCGCCCGCCAGCAGGTAGCGGTCTTCCAGCGTCTTCTTGCCGAACTCGGTCAGCAGGGCGTCGCGCGTGCGGTCCAGCTTCAGGCCGCCCACCACCTTCAGTTCCGGCTTCAGCTCGATCGGAGCCGAGGAAACCTTAGAAAATTCCGTCGTCTGCAACGCTTCGCCGCCAGCCATCTCGCTATCCCGCTCTTGCTTGGAAACCACTAGATGTAGTGGGTAACCTGTCTGCAAGTGACTAAATCGGCATTAACGTCGGAGGCCAAGTGATTTTTTTTTGGCCTACCTAGGTGACAGGCGCTGGCAGGAAAATCGTCCAGTGATTCGCCAGCGCAGCGCGGGCATTTGCTGCTTGCGTGGGGTGTTTATCCAAAGGATGTGGAAATCTTCCAGGCGGGGAACGACCCCTCAGCTTGGCCGTTAGCGCCCCATGGCTCCGCACCCCACCGCCTTCCTGACCCGCGCCCTTCGTGTGGCGCGTACTGAAATCGCCGCTGTGGCGGCCCTGCTGGTGGCGACGCTGGGGGTTCTGGTCTTCGTCGAGTTGGCCGACGGGGTGCATGACGCGGAAAATCAGGTTTTCGACCGGGCCGTGCTGGCGGCGGTGCGGCCCTATGCCGATGATCCCGGCCGGCCGTGGGGGCCGTGGTGGCTGCATGAAGGCGCCGCCGACCTGACGTCTCTGGGCGGGCTGTCGGTGCTGGCCCTGTTCGCCATCATGGCGGTGGGCTTTCTGCTGATCATGAGGAAGCGTCTGTCGGCCCTGATGCTGACGGTCGGTCTGGCGGGCGGGGTGGCCCTCAGCCAAGGGCTGAAGATCCTGTTCGACCGCCCGCGCCCGCCCGACATCTATCAGGCGGTCGAGACGATGAACGCCAGCTTCCCCTCGGGCCACACCCTGTTGTCGACGGTCTTTTATCTGACGCTGGGGGTCATGTTGACGCGCGCCTTTCCGCGCCGGGGGCTGAAGGCCTACATCCTGGGCTGTGCGGTGGTCATCGCCCTGTTGATCGGGGTGACGCGCATCTATCTGGCGGCGCACTGGGCCTCCGACGTCTTTGCGGGGTGGAGCGTGGGCGCAGCGTGGTCGATGGTCCTGTGGCTGGCCGCCTATGCGCTTGAGCGGCGCCAGCGCCTGCACGACGCGCCGTTTCAGGACGCGCCCTAGCCCCCGATCTTAGACCCCCGACCTTAGACCAAGGTCTAGCGCCGCGATGACGCGCAGGTGTCAGATAGTGGGCGACAGAAGCCGTCGCCGCGCCAGCGACGGACGCGCGAGGACGACGTTTCAGGAGACGCCCATGACCGATTTCGCCGCCCTCTACGCCGAACGGCTGACGACGCCCGAGGCGGCCGCCGCCCTGATCCCGTCGGGCGCGAAGGTCGCCATGGCCCTGGGCGTCGGCCAGCCTCCGGCTCTGCTGAAGGCCCTGGCCGATCGGGCCGAGGCGCGGCAGGTGGGGGACGTCAACCTCTACTACCTGCTGTCCACCGCCATCGCGGGCGAGACGGTGATGCGCTACGAACTGACCGACCGCATACGCCCCTACAGCCTGTTCCACGGCGCCATCGAGCGGAAGCTGGAGGCGCGCGGGCGCGAGGAAGGCCGCCGCGCCGTCTGGTTCGTGCCGACCGGCTTTCAGCAGACGCCGCGCGTGCTGACGCAGGAGATCGGCGTGGACACCCTGCTGGCCACCGTCTCGCCGATGGACGCCGAGGGGTATTTCAGCCTGGGGACCAACACCGACTACGCCCTGGCCGTGTCGAAGACGGCGCAGCGGGTGATCCTTGAGGTCAATCCGCACATGCCGCGCGTGTTCGGTGACTGCCGCGTCCACGTCTCTCAGGTCGCGGCGGTGGTCGAGCATTCGGCGCCCCTGCTGGAAGCCGGCAAGGCGCCGCAGCAGCCGCAGGACGTGGCCATCGGCGCCCTGATCGCCGGCATGGTCGAGGACGGGTCGACGCTGCAGATGGGCATCGGCGCCCTGCCCGACGCCGTGTGCGCGGCCCTGCATGACCATCGCCATCTGGGCATTCACACCGAGATGCTGACGCCGGGTCTGGTCGAGCTGATGCAGGCGGGCGTGGCGACCAATGCGCGCAAGACGCTGCATCCGGGCAAGACGGTCTTCACCTTCTCGATGGGGAACCGCTCGACCTATGAGTTCCTGCACGAGAACTCGGCGTTTGAGGCGCGGCCCGTCGACTATGTGAACGACCCGGCCGTCATCGCCCGCAATGCGAAGATGATCTCGGTCAACGCCACCTTGCAGGTCGACCTGTTCGGCGCCTGCTGCTCGGAATATCTGAACGGGCGGCAGTATACGGCGGCGGGCGGGCAACTGGACTTCGTGCGCGGGGCGGCGGCGTCCGAAGGCGGCAAGTCGATCATCGCCTGCCACTCCACGGCGGCGAAGGGGACCGCCTCACGCATCGTGGCGCGGCTGGACGGCCCGGTCACGACGCCCCGCAACGACGTCCACTACGTCGTCACCGAGCATGGGGCGGTCAATCTGAAGGGGCTGACCGACGACGCCCGCGCCCGCGCCCTGATCGGCCTGGCCGCGCCCGAGTTCCGCGAAGGGCTGGAGCGCGAGGCGAGGGCGATGGGCCTGATCTAGGCTCTAGCCCTCCCAGCCGTCGTCGAACGGGAAGCGCTCCGCCCAGAAGTCTTGCAGGGCGGGCAGGGCGTCGACGCGGCGCACGACCTCGGCCATGCCCGGCGCCTCGGCATAGAAGCGCTGCCGCCGCGGCGTCCAGCGGCTGGCGACGGCGACATAGAGGTCCAGCACCGTCATCTCCTCGCCCAACAGGAAGCGGCCCGGCGTGATCTGGCTGTCCATCATCCGCCAGCATTCGGCGATGCGGTCGATGGTGCGTTGCTGGATTGCGGCCTGCGCGTGAGGATCGTCGCCCACGAGGCGGGACGGCTCGTCCCGCACCCAGAACATCGAATAGACGGCGGCGGGGATGAAGCTCATCCAGCGCAGGAACTGCGCCCGGCGCGGATCCTCCAGCCCCGGCGAAAGCCGGGCGTGCGGATGGGTGTCCGCCAGCCAGATCAGAATGGCGGCGCTTTCGGTGATGACCTCGCCGCCCGGCGTGACGAGGACGGGGATCTGCCGCATGGGATTGACCGCCGCCACCTTGTCTCGCTCCGCCTCGCCTTCCCAGGTCGGCGCCTCGACCACCCGATAGTCCAGCCCGATCAGCCGCAGCGTGGCCTCAACCGGCGCCGAACCGGACCCGGCGGCGCCGTAAAGCGTGAAAACCATCCCCATCTTCCTCCCCAGTTTCCTGTCATCAGAACACCATATCTAGCGGTCGGGTGAAATGTGATCGCTAGATATGCGCAACTTCTCTTGTCCCGGCGCGTCGACGGCCGCATGGTGAAACGCACCTTCTTCCGGATTCGCCTCAGGTCCTTTTCGATGAACGCTCCCGCCATCATTCGTCCCGGCACGCCCGGCCTGCTGACCCCTTCGGCCGCCTACAAGCCGTTCCGCTACCCGTGGGCCTTCGACATGTGGAAGAAGCAGCAGCAGGTCCACTGGATGCCCGAGGAAGTCCCGATGGGCGAGGACGTCAAGGACTGGGCCGCCAATCTGAACGACGGCGAGCGCAACCTGCTGACCCAGATCTTCCGCTTCTTCACCCAGGCGGACATCGAGGTTCAGGACAACTACATGGAGCGCTACGGCCGGGTGTTCAAACCGACCGAGGTGAAGATGATGCTGGCCGCCTTCGCCAATATGGAGACCATCCATATCGCGGCCTACGCCCTGCTGCTCGAGACGATCGGGATGCCGGACAGCGAGTTCGGCGCCTTCATGGAATACGAGGCCATGAAGGACAAGCACGACTACATGGGCCAGTTCGGGGTCGACAGCGACGCCGACATCTGCCGGACCCTGGCTATGTTCGGGGGCTTTTCGGAAGGGCTGCAGCTGTTCGCCAGCTTCGCCATGCTGATGAACTTCCCGCGCCAGTCCAAGATGAAGGGCATGGGCCAGATCGTGTCCTGGTCGGTGCGCGACGAGAGCCTGCACTGCGAAGGCATCATCAAGCTGTACCACGCCTTCAATAAGGAGACGGGCGCCGTCACCAAGGCTGTGGCCGACGACATCGTCGACTGCTGCAAGACGGTGATCGAGATGGAGGACAAGTTCATCGACCTGGCCTTCGAGATGGGCCCGGTGAACGGCATGACGCCGGACGACATCAAGGCCTATATCCGCTTCATCGCCGACTGGCGCCTGCGCCAGCTGAACCTGCCTGAAGTCTACGGCGTGACCGAGAACCCGCTGCCGTGGCTGCAGTCGCTGCTGTCGGGCGTGGAGCACGCCAACTTCTTCGAGGCCCGCGCCACCGAATACTCCAAGGCGGCGACGCAAGGGTCGTGGCACGGCGCCGACGGCGTCTGGGACAGCTTCGACAATATGATGAAGCGCCGCACGGATAACGTCGAGGCCTGATCCGGCCCGCTTCGGCCAAGTAAAAGGCGCCGCTGACGCAGGTCGGCGGCGCCTTTTCTGTTGCGGAAGGCCTAGTTCGGCCCCTGACGCCCGGCGTTGCAGCGGGCGCGGTCGCCGCGTTCGCAGGCGGCCACGGTGGCGCGCCAGTCGGCCATCTCGCGGTCATAGCGGGCCTGGGCTTCCCCGGCGGCTCGCAGGTCGGCTTCGTGGCGTTCGCGGGCGGCGCGGGCGTCGGCCTCCGTCTGATCAAGCTCGGCCTGCCAGCGCCGCTGCGCCTCGGCCTGCGCAGTCTGGTTGGCGCGGTCTTCGTTCTCGGCCAGATCGTTCTGGGCGACGATTTCGGCGTTCAGAGCCTGGGTCCGACGCAGTTCGTCGGGGTCCTGCTTCGAATCGGGCGCGCGGTGGTAGCGCTCGCCCTTGATCAGCATTTCGGCGACGTGGTCGCGCGACGGGGTTTGGGTCTGGGTCTGCGGCTGGTCGGCGCGGGGCGCCGTCGACTGGGCGCCGGCGGGCGCGGCCAGGGCCGACAGGGCCAGCGTCAAGGCCAAGGTCTGGGGCAGGGCCAGGGCGGCGTTTCGCGGGGTGGAAAAGCGAATCATCGAGATCTCCTTCGGACGCGGCGACGGAACGCTGCAAGCTTGGCGTTTCCGAGGCTTCAGGGAAACAACGCTTTATGAAGCGGTTTGGCTGCCTGTCAGATCGGCAGGCGCAGTTCGAACCGCGCGCCCCACGGCCCGGTGTCCACCAGCGTCAGCGAGCCGCCGTGGTTCGCCGCCAGTTCGCGCGAAATGGTCAGCCCAAGTCCCGTGCCGTCCGCCTTGCTGCCGCTGACGAAGGGCTCGAACAGTCGCTCGGCCAGACGCGGGGGGATGCCGGGTCCGTTATCGGCGATGAGGATGGCGGCCTCCGCCCCTTCGGTCGCGGCGCTGACGGTGATGGCGCCCTTGCCGCCGGTCTCGGCGTTCGCCTCGATGGCCTGACGGGCGTTGCGCATCAGATTGACCAGGATGCGGTGCAACTGGTCCGGGTCGGCGTTGACGGTGAAGCGGGCGGGCAGGTCGCGCACCAGCTTCACCCCGTCCGGCTCCAGCCCGGCGTCCTCGGCGGCGGCGGCCACGGCGCGGGCCAGCAGCATCTTCTGGCGCTGGGGCTCCGGCTCTTCGGTCTTGCCATAGGCCAGGACGTTGCGCGCCAGGGTCGAGGCGCGCCCCAGCGCCCGCTCCAGCCGCGGCAGGGCCGTCGCCACCAGCGGGTCGGACGAGGTCGACAGCCGCTCGGACGCCATCTGAGCCGAGGTCAGCATGTTGCGCAGGTCGTGGTTGATCTTGGCCACCGCCTCGCCCAGCGCCGCCAGGCGGGCGCGAGAGCGCAGGGACTGGCGCACCTCCTCCTGCATCCGGGCCAGTTCGCGTTCGACCCGGCCGATCTCGTCGCGGCGGTTGGACGGCGGTTCGGCCGGGCTTTCGGGATCGGCGGCGAAGCGCTCGATCGAGCGCGTCACCCGGCCCAGCGGCTGCAGCACCAGGTAGGACAGGGCGGCGTACAGCAGCCCGCCCGCCATCGCCGCGATCAGCAGGGCGACGGCCAGGTTGTTGCGCAGGAAGGTCGCCAGCTCCTTTTTCAGGGGCTGGGCCGGGGCCAGAATCTCGATCAGGTCGCCCGAGCGATAGCGCGGCGCCGCCTGCACCCGCAGCGAACGGTCCGGGTGGCCGAACAGGGTCTTCCACGGGTCCAGCAGCCGTGCGCCGACATTGCGCTGGCGCAGGTCGATCAGTTCGGGCGCGCGCGGCAGGTTGGGGGCCTGCAGCAGCAGGCGGCGCACGCCCTGTTCTCCAACCACGACCGACTGCACCCCGCCGATGCTGAGCAGTTGCTCGGCCGTCGTATCCTCGACGGCTGAATAGGGCAGGGCCTCGACCCCGACCGAGGCCAGTTCGGCCGCCTGCAGCCGGTCCATCAGCCACCGCTCCTGGAAGGAGGCGGCGCTGGGCACGATGATCAGGCCGACGACCGACAGGGTGAAGACGACCGTCAGCACCAGCAGCCGCACCGACAGGCCGTCCGGCGACGGCAGGGCGAACCGTCGGCGCGGGTCGGGCCTTTCCGTCACCGGCGTGATCTCGGGCGCATGGGACTGCATCTGGCCGATCGTCATGACGCCTCCATGCGGGGGCGGCCGCGCAACTTCTGGCCCAGTCTGAGCAGCAGGGGCAGCAGCATCGACAGGAAGGCCACGCCCATCAGGGGCCAGAAGAACTCAGAGAACAGGCTGCGGATGTCGGGGTTGGGGTTGGTGATCAGCACCTCATGCAGGCTGTCGCCGATCCAGCAATAGATGATGTGGGCCGGCAGCAGGCCGACGAAGGTGGCGATGACATAGGGGCGCAGGGGCGCCGCCATCACGCCCGCCGCCACATTGATCATGTGAAACGGCACGGTGACGACCAGGCGGGCGATCAGCACGTACCAGAAGGTGTCCTTGTCCACGCCCGCGCACACCTTGTTGAGCAGGCCCGTATCGGCGGCGGCGCGGCGGCGCAGGGAATCGCCCAGGGCCGTGCGCCCGACATAATAGACGGCCAGGGCGCCGACGGTGGCGGCGAAGGCGGTGGCCACGCCCCCGACCCACGGCCCGAACAGATAGCCCGCCGTCACGGTGATGAAGACCACGCCCGGCACCACGCTGGCCGTCAACAGGGCGAAGATCAGCATTAGGGCGCCCAGGGTCAGCAGATAGCGCTGGGCGACCAGCGCCTCCAGCGCGGCGCCGTGCTCGCGCAGGGTGTCCAGCGACAGATAGCGATTCCAGCCCATGCCGAAGATCAGGGCGGCGGCGGCCAGCAGCACGGCCAGGGGCAGAAATCTTTTGACCCGGTCCAAACCGCGCTCCGTCCTCTTTCTTCTGTATCCCTAGCGGATTTCCAGTCGCCGTGCGCGCCTGTCGCGCGTACGGAAAAGCGGCTGTGGCGTTGACTCCCGTCCTGTCGCCGCTTATACGCCCGCCTCTCTCGCGGCTGACGCTTGTGTCTGTCGCCAACCCCAGTAACCCGGAGCCGACCGTGAAGCGGACCTATCAGCCGTCGCGACTCGTGCGCAAGCGCCGTCACGGCTTCCGTTCTCGGATGGCCACCAAGAACGGTCAAAAGATTGTTGCGCGTCGCCGCGCCAAAGGCCGTAAGCGCCTGACGGCCTGACGTCACGCGCCCATTTCCCTTCAGGGCGGGGCGCATGACCGATCTGATGAAAATCGATCGCCTGTTGAGGCGGCCCCAGTTTCTGGCGGCCGCCAAAGGCGTTTCCCAGGCCCGCGGCGCCGTGGTGATCCAGCAGCTGGATCGCGCCGACGGAGATCCTTCGGTTCGCCTTGGATTCACCGCCACCCGCAAGATCGGCGGCGCCGTCGTGCGCAACCGCGCCAAGCGCCGTCTGCGCGAGGCTGCGCGCCTGCTGACGCCCCTGCACGGGCGTGCGGGGTGCGACTATGTGTTCATCGCCCGCATGGGCACGGCGGACCGCGACTGGGACCGCTTGCTTGACGATGTGAAATCGGCCCTTACAAGGCTCGCAACCCCGCGCGCGGCTCCCGATATGGGAGAACGGGCCGTTTCGCCCGCTCCGATACCGACCCGCGCCCCCTCCGACCCGCGCCCCGCCGACCAGGACCGCTGATCCCGATGCAGACCCAGAATTCGCGCAACACCATCATCTTCTTCGTGTGCGCGGCCCTGATCATGGGCGTCTATTACTTCATGGTGATGCGCCCGCAGGCCGAGAGCCGCCGTCAGGCGCAGATCGTCGCCGCCGAGCAGCAGAAGGCGCGCGAGGCCTCGCCTGACGCCGGGCTGACCTCGTCGTCGGCCGCGCCGGGCGCCTTCATCAAGGACCGGGGACAGGCCTTGGGCGCCGTCGCCCGCGTGCCGATCCAGACGCCGACCCTGAAGGGCTCGCTGTCGCTGCAGGGCGCGCGCATCGACGACCTGTACCTGACCCGCTATCGCGAGACGCTGGACAAGAATTCGCCGCCGGTCGAGCTGTTCCGCCCGCAGGGCATGGAGCACGCCTATTTCGCCCAGTTCGGCTGGAGCGGTCCGAACGTCACCGGCGGCGTGCCCGGCCCCAACACCGTCTGGCGCCTGACCAAGGGCGAGACCCTGACCCCGACGACCCCGGTCGAACTGACCTGGGACAACGGCTCGGGCCTGCGCTTCACCCGCCTGGTCTCGATCGACGACCAGTATATGTTCACGGTCAAGGACACGGTGGCCAACCTGGGGACCGAGGCCATCGCCATCGCCCCTTACGGCCGCGTCGAGCGCCAGGGCGTCCCGGTCGACCTGGGCAAGCAGATGATCCTGCACGAGGGGGCCATCGGCGCCTTCGGTTCGGACGGCAAATTCACCACCGAGCAGGTCAAGTACAAGGACTGGGCCAAGAAGCCGCGCATCCAGAAGGATTCCGTCGGCGGCTGGATGGGCATCACCGACAAATACTGGCTGGCCGCCCTGATCCCGACCCAGAACGAGGCCATCGAGGGCCGCTTCTCGGTGCGCGACGCCGACGGCATGAACATCCACGAAGCCGCCATGCTGGGCGCGACCCACACCATCCAGCCGGGCCGCCAGATCGAAGAGACCCAGCGTCTGTTCGCCGGCGCCAAGCGCGCCGAGGTGCTGAAGGGCTATGAGGAATCGCTGGGCCTGCCGCGCTTCGTCTACGCCATCGACTGGGGCATGTTCTGGTTCCTGACGCGCCCGATCTTCACCGTGGTGGAGTTCTTCTATGGCGTGCTGGGCAACTTCGGCCTGGCCATCCTGGCCCTGACGGTCGTGGTCAAGCTGATCCTCTTCCCGCTGGCCAACAAGTCCTACGAGAGCCTGTCCAAGATGCGGACCCTCCAGCCCAAGATGGAGGAGATCAAGAAGAAGCACGGCTCCGACCCGCAGAAGCAGCAGCAGGAGATGATGGCCCTGTATCAGCGGGAGAAGATCAATCCGCTGGCGGGCTGTCTGCCGATGGTGGTGCAGATCCCGGTCTTCTACGCCCTGTACAAGGTGCTGTTCGTGACCATCGAAATGCGTCACGCCCCCTTCTTCGGCTGGATCCGCGACCTGTCGGCGCGCGACCCTTCGACGATCTGGAACCTGTTCGGCGCCGTGCCGTGGGATCCGGCCACCCTGCCGGTGCTGGGCGGCATCCTGAACGGCCCGCTGCACCTGGGCGTGCTGCCGCTGGTCTATGGCTTCACCATGTGGCTGCAGATGGCGATGAACCCGCCGGCGCAGGATCCGATGCAGCGTCAGATCTTCGCCCTGATGCCGATCGTCTTCACCTTCATCATGGCCCCGTTCGCGGCCGGCCTGTTGATCTACTGGGCGTGGAACAACGTGCTGTCGATCATCCAGCAATATGTGATCATGCATCGCTTCGGGGCCGAGAACCCGATCGACAGCTTCATCGCCCGTTTCAAGAAGGCCTGATCATTTGGACGCTTCTGACGAGCCCAAGGTCGGCCAATACGCCGACGCCGAGATCGAGGCGGCGCGCGTCCTGTTCGCGCGCCCCGCGACCTTCATCATGGGCTGCGCCAAGATCGAGCAGCTGCCGACGCCGGACCTGCCCGAGATCGCCTTCGCCGGCCGCTCCAACGTGGGCAAGTCCAGCCTGATCAACGGCCTGGTGGGCATGCACAAGCTGGCGCGCGCCTCGAACGAGCCGGGCCGCACGCGCGAGGTCAACTTCTTCGATCTGGACGGTCGGATGCGTCTGGTCGACCTGCCCGGCTACGGCTGGGCCAAGGCGTCGAAAACGACCGTGAAGAAGTTCCAGGATCTCGGCCGCGACTATCTGCGCGGCCGGGTGACGCTGAAGCGCGTCTATCTGCTGATCGACAGCCGTCACGGCCTGAAGAAGGTCGACGACGAGGCGCTGGACGCGCTGGACCTGTCGGCCGTCTCCTATCAGATCGTTCTGACCAAGGCCGACAAGCTGAAGGCGGGCGAGGCCGAGAAGGTTCAGGCGGCGACGCTGAAGGCCATCGCCAAACGCCCCGCCGCCTATCCTCACGTGGCCGTCACCTCTTCTGAAAAGGGGCTGGGTCTGCCGGAGCTGCGCGCCGAGATCATGCGCACGACCGGCGTCGTTCTCGACTGAGGCTCACGTCGGCGTGAACCGTTAAGCCGGACCGGCGTTCTCCCCTCGTTCTTAACGAGAGGGGAGCGCGTCATGCGTTCAGCGATCATCGGCGGCGTCGCCGTCGCCTGCCTGCTGGGTCTGTCGGCCTGCGGGAACAACAACAAGGCCGAAGGCCCAGCCGCTGACCGGGCTGAGACCGCCTCGACGGCCCCGGCGACGCTCGACGCGCCCAAACCGGGCCTGTGGCGCGTGTCCACCGCTATGGAAGGCATGCCGGGCGGCGCCTCGGTCCCGGCGCAGGACGTCTGCATCAAGGACGCCAAGTTGGAAGCGCCGGCCAGCGCCCAGCAGCCGGGCGCCGAGTGTACGACCCAGCCGTTCGCGCGTCAGGGCGACGCCATGGTCGCCACCTCGTCGTGCACCCTGCCGGGCAATATGAAGGCCGATTCCACCATCCGCGTGACCGGCGACTTCAACAGCCGCTACGTCACGGAGGTCACCACCAAGATGGACCCGGCGCCGACGCCGCAGATGGCCCAGACCAAGGTCACCATGACGGCCGAACGCATCGGCGACTGCCCCGCCGCCTGATCGCGGCCTGCCGGATAACGACATGATCGTCACGGCCGGTATGGCGTCGCTGAAAAGCGGCCCCATATCGGTCGGATGATCCCTTTGTCCATTCTCGACCTCGCCCCCGTGCCGGAAGGCTCCGACGTGGGCCAGTCGCTCGCCAACACCATCGATCTGGCCCGCCACGCCGAACGGCTGGGGTACAATCGCTACTGGCTGGCCGAGCATCACAACATGCCGGGCATCGCCAGCGCGGCGACTTCGGTCGTCATCGGCGCCGTCGCGGCGGCGACGAAGACCATCCGCGTGGGCGCCGGCGGGGTCATGCTTCCCAACCACGCCCCCCTGGTCATCGCCGAGCAGTTCGGCACCTTGAACGCGCTGCATCCCGGCCGCATCGATCTGGGGTTGGGGCGCGCGCCCGGCTCGGATCAGGCCACGGCGCGCGCCTTGCGCCGGACGCTGCAGAGCGACCAAGACGCCTTTCCGCAGGACGTGATGGAACTGATGCAGTGGTTCGCCCCCGCTGCGCCCGATCAGCGCATCATCGCCAATCCGGGCGAGGGCCAGGACGTGCCGATCTGGATTCTGGGCTCTTCGACCTACGGCGCCCAGCTGGCGGCGCATCTGGGCCTGCCCTACGCCTTCGCCAGCCATTTCGCGCCCGGCGAGATGATGCGGGCCATCGACATCTATCGCCGGACCTTCCGCCCCTCCCAGCATCTGGACAGGCCCTACGTCATGCTGGGCTACAACGCCTTCGTGGCCGAGACGGACGAGGCGGCGCGCCTTCTGTTCACCTCGGTCCAGCAGGCCTTCGTCAACCTTCGAACCGGCCGTCCCGGCAAGCTGCCGCCCCCGGTCGAGGGCTATTACGAGCGCCTGGACGGCGCCGCGCGCGGCATGATCGACGCGGCCCTGGCCTGCTCTGCGGTCGGCGCGCCTGCGACGGCCAAGGCCGCCCTCGACGCCTTCATCGCCCAAACCGAGGCGGACGAACTGATGCTCACCAGCCAGATCTGGGACCCAGCCGCGCGGATAAGATCAATCGAGCTGCTGGCGGCGGCGACGGGGGCGGCGGTCTAACGTTCGCTTCCGGGCGGCTGGAACAGCAAGGGGGAGGCGACGCTCTCGGCGTCCCGATGACGCCAGGCCGCGCCTAGGCGGATGGCGTCGGCCAGGTCCTGCGGGGATATGGGTTCGGCCTCCGTCAGACGCTGGCGCAGCCCGGCGCAGGCCGCCAGCACGGCGGCGGCGCGCCGTACCTCGGGTACCGATGATCGGGCGCCCAGGCCGTCCAGGGACGCGAAGCGCCACCCCTCCTCCGGCGGCGCCGCCTGGATGAGGGCCCATTTCTCGGCGGGGGAAAGGCGGTCGGACAATCGCTCCCAGACGCTGTCGTCGCCCCGTCGGCGATAATGGCCCGGTTGAGCGGGCAGGCCATGCCGCCCATAGACCTCGCACGCGGCCGCCTCGATGGCGGCGACCTCCGCCAGCAGACTTTCCACGCCTTCCATAGGCGCCTCTCGAGGGGCGACAGCGCGCGGGTCGCTTCGGTCGTCGCGACGGCGTCCGAAACGACCCAGCATGAGCCTTAGCGGTTCAGCGTGCTGGTGACCGAGACATCATAGACCACGCGGGTGATGCTCTGGACCACTTCGAAGAATTTGCGCATCTCGGCCGCGCCTGCGCGCGGCGTGTAGATGAGGTCGTCGGGCTGCATCTGGAAGTTGCTGGCGATGAAGAAGCCTTCGCCCTCGGTCAGGTTCAGGCGATAGACCACCGGCACCCCGCGTGAGGTGGCGGGTTGCTGTATCCCCAGAACCTGGGCCACTTCCGGCCGCTCGAAGCGGAAGACCAGCACCGACTTGGCGTCGGCCAGGTTGGAGTCCAGCCCGCCGACGCCGCTGAGGGCTTCGGCCAGGGTCAGCGGACCGGGCGGCAGTTCGCTGCGCGCCACAGCGTTGAAGGCGCCGAAGGAGCTGAACCGGCGCGGTTGATAGACCAGGTTCACCTGATCGCCGCGCTGCAGGCGGACGTTCTCGTTGAACTCGGTCGTGACGATCGACATCGGGGCCGTATAGGTGCGGCCCTGGCGCTGGATCTGGACATTGACGTCATAGATGGAACGCGAAGAGCCGCCGGCGGCCGCGATGATGTCCAGGATGCGGTCATGGTTGGCCGACAGAGGCTGGCGGCCGGGATTGCGCACCTCGCCCAGCACGGTCACGGCGTTGGACGTATTGCCTGCCACGGTGACGATCACCTGGGGATTGGCGACCTTCCCGACCAGGGCGCGGCGGACGGCCGCTGAGGCCTGTTCCGGGGTCAGTCCCTCGACCCGCACCTCTCCGGCGAAAGGCACCGGCACGGCGCCGTTGCGATTCACCACGAGAGGCGGAAGAGCCTGATTGCCGGACGCCGCCGGGGTCGAGGCGCTGCCGCCGCCGACGAACAGGGAGCCGCCGGGCTCGAAGATGCTGACGGCCAGGGTGTCGCCGATGCCGATCACATCAGTGGGGGCTTCGCTGGAGGCCAGGGCCAGACTGCTGAACGAGGGGGGCGGCGCGGCCTTCAGGCGTTCGCTCAGCTCGAAATCCAGATCGACCAGGGCGTAGTCGCCTGCACGCTCGGGCGAGGTGGCGCTCCCGACCACGTTGCGGCCCGACGGTCCGTCGCGCGGCAGGGTGGAGCAGCCCGCGAGCAGGGCGACGATCATCAGGCTGGCGGCGGTTCTGGTCATGACGGCCCTATTACAGTTTGATCAGTTGCTTACTCGCAGGGCGTCCGCGCCGCCAGAGGGCGGCAGCACCTGCTGCTCCACGACTTCGAAATGCCGCTCCCACGTCGGAGCGGAATAGGACGGGGCCACGGGAGCCGTGCGCGTCCAATCCTCCAGCGCGCTCAGCCAGCCTAACCCGTCCAGCGGGTCGATCAGGCGGGCGTGGGGCACCAGTTCGCGGTGGGCGGCGATATCGGAGGCGATCAGGGGCACGCCCATGGCGCTGGCTTCGACGGCGGGCAGGTCGAAGCCCTCGACCGAAGACGGCGCCACCATCGCGCGGGCGCCGCGCATCAGCGCCGACAGGGCGCAGTCGGGCAGGTTCTCCGCCTGATGCACCAGGCCGCGCAGATTGGGCGAGCGTTGCAGGTGGTCCAGCACCGCCTCGTTTTCCCAGCCGTAACGCCCGACCAGGACCAGGCGCGGCGTCTCGGCGCCCATCGTCTCCTGCAGCCGCCGCCAGACGGTCAGCAAGAAGGCCAGGTTCTTGCGCGCCTCGATCGTGCCGACGTGCAGGAAATAGGGGCGGGCGGCCGTGACGGCGGTGCGGCTGGCGAAGGTGCGTTCCAGCCCCAGGTGGGCGACGTCGATCGGCGGGGCGGTCAGGTTCGACCGCGCGGCGAAGCGGCTCAGTTCATCCGCCGTATACTGGGAGTTGACGATGATGCGCGAGGCGTGGCGCAGCACGTTCTCCATGCGCCGCTCATGCTTGGCCCCGTCGCCGGGACGGCAGAACTCGGGGTGCGTCACCGGGATCAGATCGTGGACCATGATGATCCGCTCGATGCCGCCCTGCGTCAGGGAGGTCAGGATGTCCGGCGTATTCAGACTGGTGTGGCCGACGTTGATATAGGCGCGCGCCGCAGGCGGGGCGGCGATGCGGCGCGAACGGAAATACTGTTTCCACACGCGCGTCGGCTTCTTGCGCGGCTGGGGAGCTTCCTCCGGGGCGCGGCCGATGACCGAAGCTCCATCGTCAGGCGAGCTCAGGGCGTCGAACAGTCTACGGGCCTCGCCGTTCAGTTCGGACACGGCGCCGGGGCCGGTCCAGCGCATCCGAAGCTCGGTCAGGCGCTGGCGGAACCAGTCGTTGTCGACGCGCGCCAGTTGATCCTTGCGCGCCCGCACCGGCGTCATCCGATAGACAGGGTGTTCGATCAGCCATTCGGCATAGGCCAGACAGACCCGGTCCACGCCGGTCGGCGCGCTGCGTTCAGTCCGGCTGAGCAATCGACTGGCGTCGAAGAGCACGTCCTGCACCATCAGGAGACGTATCCCGCCTGCATCAACTCGGCGATGTGAATGATGGCGACCGGGCGGCGCTCATCGACGACGAACAGATTGCTGATCTTGTTGGCGCTCAACAGATCGACCACGTCGCTCATCCGGGCCTGGGGATCGACCGTGATCGGGCTGCGGCTCATGATGTCTTCAGCGTGCAGGGCCGTGATGTCGTTGGTGAAGGCGCGGCGCACGTCGCCGTCGGTGATCATGCCCGCCAGGGAGCCGTCCGGCGCCAGCACGGCGACCGCGCCCTTTCGCCCCTCGGTGATGGCCGAAACGACGGTCCTGAAATCCGCGTCCAGAGGCACGCTGGCCGGGGCGGCGGCGTTGTCGCCCATCCATTCGCGCACGGTCTGCAGGCTCATGCCCAGCGAGCCGCCCGGATGGTGCAGGCCGAAATCCTCCCGCGTGAAGCCGCGCCGGTCCATCAGCACCATGGCTAGGGCGTCGCCCATCGCCAGCGACATCAGGGTCGAGGTCGTCGGCGCCAGGCCGTTGGGGCAGGCCTCGGCCACCTTCGGCATGGTCAGGCAGACGTCGGAGTGGCGGCCCAGGAAGCTCTGCGGCCGCTGGGTTAGGCCGATGACCGGAATGTCGTTGCGCGCGCAGAAGATCAGCGGGTCGCGCAGTTCGCGGCTCTCGCCCGAGTTTGACAGGGCCAGCAGCGTGGTGTCCGGGCGCAGCATGCCCAGGTCGCCGTGGCTCATCTCGGCCGGGTGGACGAAGAATGAGTTGGTGCCGGTCGAGGCCAGGGTGGCGGCGATCTTGCCCCCGATGTGTCCCGACTTGCCCATGCCGGTGACCACAACATAGCCTGGCCGCGACAGGATGACGTCGGCCGCCCGCGCGATGGAGGAATCCAGCGACCGCTCCAGCGCCTCCAGCGCCTCTATGTTCAGCCGCACGACCTCGCGGGCGCGGTCGGACATGGCGGCGAGCTGTTCGGGAGTAGAGGGGGCGGAAATGGCGGTCATGACGGTTCCAGGCGCCGGGGCCGCTTCTGCGGCTCTTCGTACAGCAGCGGGAATTGCCCCAATAAGCTGCTTCGCACAATGGCGCGTTCGGAAAGCGCCGCTCAAAACTTTCCGATCCGCCCGTTTGAGAATCTTTTACAACCTTCGCGGTGTTCGGGCGTTGTGACGATCTCACTAATGGGAAAGTCGAAACCTCAGCCTGATGTCCGATGCTCAGGGGGCAGTCCCCCCGCGCCTGCCTTACCCGCCCGTTTTCTTGCCGGGCCTCGCCCTGTTTCTTGACCTTGACGGCGTGCTGGCGCCGCTTGCGCCGACGCCGGACGCCGTGGGTCCTGACGCGCGCCGCACTGCGGTTCTGGCGCGGCTGACTCAGGTCTTGCAGGGGCGCGCCGCCGTGGTCAGCGGCCGCACCCTGGCCGAGATCGACCGGATCAGCGACGGCGCCGCGCGCGCCGCCTCCGGCGTGCATGGGCTGGAGCGTCGGCGGGACGACGGCGCCTTGCTGCGGACGACGCCCTCGCCCGCCATCGGGCAGGCCCTGCAGGCTTTCCATGATTTCGCCGCCGACAGACCCGGCGTTCTGGTCGAGGACAAGGGATTGTCTGCTGGCCTTCACTTCCGTCAGGCCCCGACTGAGGGCGAGGCGGCGATGCGACTGGCGACCGATCTGGCGGCGGCGACGGGCCTGACCCTGCAGCCCGGCTCAATGGTGCTGGAGCTTAAGACGCCCGGCGCGGACAAGGGCACGGCCGTCCACGCCTTCATGCAGGAACCGCCCTTCCTCGGCGCCACGCCCGTCATGGTCGGCGACGACCTGACCGATGAAGCCGGGTTCGAGGCGGCGCAGGCGCTCGGCGGCTTTGGCGTTCTCGTCGGCGCGCCGCGCTCGACCGCCGCCCGCTATGGTCTGCCCGGCGTGTCCGCCGTTCTGGACTGGCTGGAAGCCGTCGCCGCCGACGCTCATAAGGAGGCTCGCCATGAAGCCTGACCTCGACCTCGCCCCCATCGGCAACTGCTCCGTCAGCGCCCTGATCGACCGGCGGGGCCGTATCGTCTGGGCCTGCGCCCCCCGCATCGACGACGACCCCGTCTTTTCGGCGCTGATGGACGGCGAGGCGCCCGAGCACGGCTTCTGGGCCATCGAACTGGAGGGCCTCGCCTCGGTCGAACAGGCCTATGTCCGCAACACGGCCGTGCTGCGCACCGTCCTGACGGCGGAGGACGGGGCCGCCGTCGAGATCATCGACTTCAGCCCCCGCCATCTGAAGCACTCGCGCATCTATCGGCCGACCGCCTTTGCGCGGGTGGTGCGGCCCCTGATGGGAGCGCCGCGCGTGACCGTGCGCCTGCGCCCCTCGGCCGACTGGGGCGCGCGGGCGGCCGAGCGGACCTCGGGCTCCAACCACGTCCGTTATCTATGCAGCGACGTGACGCTGCGCCTGACCACCAACTGTCCCGTCAGCCATGTGCTGAACGAGCGCACCTTCCGTCTGGAAGAGGAGATGGCCTTCTTCCTCGGCCCGGACGAAGGCTATGACCAGTCTGTGCTGGCGGGCGTCAACGCGGCGCTGGACCTGACCATCGCCCACTGGAAGCACTGGACGCGCACCCTTTATCTGCCGCTGGACTGGCAGGAGGCGGTGATCCGCGCCGCCATCACACTGAAACTGTGCGTCTATGAAGAGACCGGCGCCATCGTCGCCGCCATGACGACATCGGTGCCCGAGTTCCCCGAGAGCGGACGCAACTGGGACTATCGCTACTGCTGGATCCGCGACGCCTATTACACGGTACGGGCGCTGAACCGGCTAGGCGCGGTCGATATCCTGGAGAACTACCTCGGCTATCTGCGCAATCTGGTCGACGCCTCGGCGGGCGGCCATGTGCAGCCGGTCTATGGCGTGGGGCTGGAGCCCGCCATCGTCGAGCGCATCGTCGACAGCGTCGAAGGCTATCGCGGCATGAAGCCGGTGCGCGTCGGCAATCAGGCGCACGAGCATCTCCAGCACGACGTCTATGGCCAGATCGTCCTGCCGCTGGTTCAGGCCTTTTTCGACCAGCGCCTGCTGCGCCCCGGCACGGTCGAGGATTTCCGCGCTTTGGAAAAGGTCGGCGATCGCGCCTTCGCCATGCACGATCAGGTCGACGCCGGCCTGTGGGAGTTCCGCACCATTGCGCGGGTGCACACCTATTCCTCGGTCATGTGCTGGGCGGCCTGCGACCGCTTGGCGCGCGCGGCGAAGCATCTCGGTCTGGACGACCGCGCCGAGGTCTGGCGCGAGCGGGCGCGCATCATCCGCGAGCGTATCGAGGCCGAAGCCTATCTGCCGGACGAGGGCCGCTTCGCCGCCAGCTATGGCGGGACGGAGCTGGACGCCGCCCTGCTGCAGATGACGGACCTGGGTTTCCTCGACGCCCGCGACCCGCGCCAGGTGAAGACCTTCGAGGCGATCGAGCGCGACCTGAAGCGCGGCCCCTATCTGTTCCGCTACATTCACCCGGATGACTTCGGCGAGCCCGAGACCGCCTTCAACTTCTGCACCTTCTGGTACATCGAGGCCCTGGCGCTGAACGGCCGGGTCGAGGAGGCGCGCGTCATCTTCGAGGAAATGCTCAGCCGCCGCACCCATGCGGGCCTGCTCAGCGAGGACATCTCCATTCAGGACGGCGAACTGTGGGGCAACTACCCCCAGACCTATTCCCTGGTCGGGATCATCAACTGCGCGGTCCTGCTCAGTCGTTCATGGCAGGACGCGCGATGAGCCGCCTGATCGTCGTTTCGAACCGCGTCTCGGCGCCCAAGGACCCGGCGGCGGGCTCGGCGGGCGGTCTGGCGATGGCCCTGTCGGCGGCGCTGCGGAAATATGACGGCCTGTGGTTCGGCTGGTCCGGCGAGACGGTCGAGCACTTCACAGGCGAACTGAAGACCGAAGACCGCGCGGGCGTCACCGTCGCCACCGTCGATCTGGAGCCTCAGGACGTCGACGAATATTACAACGGCTACGCCAACAAGACGCTGTGGCCGCTGTTCCATCACCGCATCGACCTGACGGCCTATGAGCGGTCCTATGGCGAGGGCTATGAGCGCACCAACCGCCGCTTCGCCGAGGTGTTGCAGCCTCTGTTGCAGCCTGACGACGTCATCTGGATCCACGACTATCACATGATCCCGATGGCGCGGGACCTGCGCCGTCTGGGCGTGAAGAACCGTATCGGCTTCTTCCTGCACACGCCCTGGCCCGCGCGTCAGTTGCTGGTGACGCTGCCGCATCACCGACGCCTGGTGAAATCCATGTTCCACTTCGACCTGCTGGGCTTTCAGACCCGTGAGTGGATGGAGCTGTTCCAGCGCTATGTCGAGGTCGAGGCCAAGGGCGTGGTCAGGCCGGGCGGCCGTGTCGAAGCCTTCGACCGCAGCGTTCAACTCGGCGTCTTTCCCATCGGCATCGATGTGGACGGCTTCCTGGCGGCGCGCGATTCCCTGCTGGGCCAGAAGACCTATGACCGGATCGCCGCCAGCGCGGCCTTCCGTTCCATGATCGTGGGGGTGGACCGGCTCGACTATTCCAAGGGGCTGGAACAGCGTCTGCTCGGCTATGAACAGTTTCTGGAAGACAATCCGTCGATGCGGGGCGACGTCTTCCTGCTGCAGGTGACGCCGATCTCGCGCGACGACGTGGATACCTATCAGGATATCCGCGCGCGGCTGGACGCTCTGGCCGGGCGCATCAACGGGGCCTATGCCGACATGGACTGGCAGCCGATCCGCTATCTGAATCGGACCTTCCGGCGCGACCAGCTGGCGGGCATCTATCGCGCCGCCCGCGTCGGGCTGGTGACGCCCCTGCGCGACGGCATGAACCTGGTGGCCAAGGAATATGTCGCCGCCCAGGATCCTGAGGACCCCGGCGTGCTGATCCTGTCCCGCTTCGCCGGCGCCGCCGAACAGATGGGCGAGGCCCTGCTGGTCAACCCCTTCAGCCGCGAAGAACTGTCCGACGCCATCCGCAAGGCCCTGACCATGCCTCTGGAAGAGCGTATCCGAAAGTGGAAGGCCCTGATGCAGGTCGTCCGCGACACGGATGTCGCCCACTGGCGCGATCAGTTCGTGCGCGCCCTGCTTGCAGAGAGCTAACCCTGGGACGCAACGCCTTAATTTGCGCGGTGCGACAAGGCGGGAATGCGACGAATGCGTCCTGACAGCAACCTTTCAGCGGCGGACGCAGGGGGAGGGCGGGGTGTGGCAATTGAGGCTCTTCATCGTCTGGTCTCGAACGGCCTGTGGCGGGATGTTGTAGAATTCACCGCCGACGCCGGTTATGACGCCGGAAGTAAGTGGTCCCAAAGTCCGCAGGTTCATCGCTCGTTCAGGTTCGTCCAGACAGTGAAGCCCTGTTGTCGAACACCGAGGCGGGGACGGTTTTTGTGTTGAAACGGCGCCACAGTCGCCACAATCAACGCTAGAAGAGGGAACTGCCGCACTGCAATGTCGTTCGGATTTCGAGCGCCTTCGCGGGGTAACGTGTCGGCTATCGGATTAACTAAGGAGTGTGAGGACACCATGAAGCTGAAACTTCTGGCCAGTGTCGCTGCAGCCGGGCTCTTCGCAGCCGGCGCAGCATCGGCTGAGCCCGATGGCTGGTACGGCGCGATCGACGCCGGCTACCACATCATCGACGACATCAACACGGAAGCTTCGGCGACCGGTCACAACTGGAACTGGGAAGTCAAC